>Ga0180433_10000001_pt1 | contig 620111 bp, 554 predicted proteins | sample SS_ome_8_FD_132980 | JGI IMG/M metagenome (GOLD analysis project Ga0180433, IMG submission 132980) | Hypersaline lake sediment archaeal communities from the Salton Sea, California, USA - SS_1_D_1 metaG | ecosystem: Environmental > Aquatic > Non-marine Saline and Alkaline > Hypersaline >...
AAAAGTCTACTTAGATATGGAACAGGAAACAGAAGAAGAGTCAAAAGCCGGGTGGGAGTTAGCCGGGTAGCTTACAAACTTAGCAAGGGATGATGGAATTTACAGAAAAAAGCTTGCTTAATCGAAGCTGTAATCTATCTTATTCGAAAAAGTTCCCTTCAAACCCTCGTCGTCAGCACACCCTTCTTCAAAAAAAATAAGGAGCGAATAAAAATGTCTATGAATATTTCCAAAGATACAGTCACTGCGAGCGGACTCGCTGGTGTAGGTGGTGCAGCAGCCATCCACTTCGCTGCAGAGTCAGCAACAGAATACTTTTCAGGAATGACTGTCCAGTACATCAAGTCTGCTGCTGCAGTTCCTCTTGCTTCAAAGATCCTTTTTTCTGCTTCCATCTGCGCTCTTGCCTTGAAAGTCCATGAATTTGCTTCCGATCTCCTAGACAAAACGCGTCTCGCGAGGATACCCAGACTCAAAAAGTTTGTCTGTGTGATTATCGATTTGAGTGTCTGCGCTGCAGCAACTTACATTCTTGCACCAGTGGTTGGTCTCACGTTTGCTGTCGCAGCCATTGTCAACGGCGTCTCGCTCACGATCCTCGGAGTTGCCAAATTGCTCAGCTCATACGTTCCTAAACCACCCTCTGCTCAGGAAGTTAAATCCAATAAAAGCATTAAAACTCTGCTTCACGAAGTTGGAGGAATGAAGAAAAAACTCGATGAAATGTACACTCCTGCTCAGATTGAAGCTCTTCAAGATAGCGATGCATTCAAACAAGCTGTTGCTGATGCAGTGAACGCTAAAGTTCCCGATGTTCTTGGGGATGTCGCCACTAAAACGCAGCTTGCATCTCTTTCTGGTGAAGGTGACATCAATAAACTTTTGGAAGCTGCAATAAATGCGGTCACTGAAGCATTGAACGTTAAATTTCCCGAAAACCTTGGGGATGTCGCCACTTCTGCTAAGCTTGAAGCTCTTCCAACAACCGTTGCTTTCAAAAAAGCTGTCAGAGAAGCAGTGAGAGGTGAACTGACTCCGGCCCTAACTAAAGTCGCCACTAAAGCACAGGTTTCAGCTCTTCCAAATGATGCTACATTTAAGGAGGCTATGAAAGGTGTTGTGAAAGATATTTTGACTAGTGAAACATTCAACAATGCTCTTCAATCCGCACTCAAAGATACATTAAACAAGATTGACCAGGCCGTTAGGGATGTTGTCGCTATTAAAAATGATGCAGTTGATAAGCTCGCAAAAATTCATAAGAAGATTATACAAGATTTGGAGGGCTTTAAACCTGAAAATCTAGCCGGAATTGAAAAGAGGATTGAAGAACTTATAACCGAATATGAAAGGAGTCGAATCCACGAACCCTTTCAGTCACCAGAACTGATTGGCTCCCCCCAGATAGTGGCAGATGCATTTAAGCATAGTCGTGTTGACGACGACGGTGTCGATACAGGCAAAGAAAATGAAGATGCAGCTGATGGCAAGTCTCCCACTGTCGGAAAGCCAACTCACACCACCGGGGTCGTGGGCAGAACAGTGGGATTTTTGGGATTTCAGCGGCAAAAAGCTAGCCGTCGTGGAACATAAAGCTCTTCAGGGTGGAGCATTTTCCGCAATGTATAACGTGTCTATTCAAACAGGGCCAAGTTTATTCTTGAGCCCTGTTTGTGTGTGTGTGCGAGTAACCAGAACATGTCTATCTTTAAAGGTGAAGGGACTGCTCGATTTTCACAGAATTCAAACAGCTAGCTTAGATTAAAAAAACTAGTAAGATGTTAGAATTTGTTTTTTAACCTCTCCATTAAAAAACCGTGATCAGGGGAGAAATATTTTTGCTATAAATCCGACTGTCACATTAGTATTGAATCTTTGGAAAAACTGATTCATGCTGTTTGGAAGATTCCTGGTCTTTTTTCGTAACGATTCCTAGCCCTATTTTCCGTTCACTTTCAATAGTTTACGTCGAAGCTACGGTCTATGTGACTCGAAAAATGCCCTCCAAACTCCCATCATCAGTACACCCTTCTTCAAAACAAATAAGGAGTTAATAAATGGCTATGAATATTTCTAAAGATACAGTCACTGCGAGCGGACTCGCTGGAGTGGGTGGTGCGGCAGCACTCCACTTTGCTGCTGAGTCAGCAACCGAGTACTTTTCAGGAATGGCTGTCCAATACATCAAGTCTGCGGCTGCAGTCCCTCTTGCTTCAAAGATCCTTTTTTCTGGTTCAATCTGTGCTCTTGCCCTGAAAGTCCATGAATTTGCCTCTGATCTTCTAAACAAAACGCGTCTAAAAGACAGCCCCATACCCAAAACGATCGCTTGTGTCGTTATTGACCTGAGTGTTTGTGCTGCAGCAACGTATGTTCTTGCACCTGTCGTAGGCCTCTCGTTTGCTGTCGCCGCCATGGTCAACGGTGTTGCTCTAACTATCCTCGCAGCTGCTAAATTCCTAAGCTCACACTTTGCTCAAGCTCCTGTAAGCACCATCACTCCCCCTACTACTCACGAGGTGGAAGCTCATAAAGGCCTTAAAAAAGTCCTCTCAGAAGTTGAAGCACTTAGAAAAGATGCTGCAGCAGCGAAAGAAGATGCTGCAGCTGTGAAAGAGATGGTTGAAAATTTGTTAGAACCTCAAATCAAAGCACAGAAAGAAGCAGCTAATATCGAAGTAAAAATTGCTCCTTTAGGAAAAGAACTTAGAGAGAGATTTTTAGGAAAAGAAGAGTTTGATGAATATATCGCTGACCTCAAAGAGAGAGTAGAAAGGAAAGAGGACGGCGCAGTTCAAGAGCTTGTCGACTTCTTCAACCTGTTAGTAGAACTACGTGACCTTGACGACCAACTTGGTTTTGTTACTGGAGATTTGGGGGATTCCATCCTTACTGAAGAGACGCGCGAGATCATCTACCCTCTTGGCGATCCACAGAAGATTCTCGATGGTCTCACAGACACTCTACAAGCAAATGGTGTAGATAAAGCCAAAATAGAAGAGCTACTTGCTTACCAATCCCCTCACGGGAGAGCCCCTAGAGCTGCTGGTGAAAAAGGCCGACCTGGCACTCCAGTTGCTTTAGGTCCAGTACCAGCTGCTTCAAAAGGTGGTCCCGATGGAAGGGGGGGTCCAAATTTACCCCGACCATTGCCTACACCTGGGTCTGCATCTGACTCTACCGATCGATCTGAATCAAGGACTGGATCTACCGATGAATCTACCGATGAGTCTGGATCTACCGACGACTCTGGCTCTTATGAATCTACTTCTCGTAGCTCAGAAGACAGTGATGATGATTCTTCGGAATAAGACCCATTTCCTGATTCTAAGAAAACTTGTTAAGCAGGACTCAAGTTCAGACTTGAGTCCTGTTTTTTTTGTGGTACAATATGGTGGTTATGAAACGTTTTTTCGATATTTGCTTTAGTTTGGTTGCTTTGGTGCTGTTAGCTCCTTTCATGGGGGTGCTGGCATTGGCCATTCGGATTGGGTCGCCGGGGCCGGTTCTTTATCGGCAAAAGCGGGTGGGCCGGGATGGCGAGTTTTTCGAGTGTTTGAAGTTCCGAACCATGTATGAAGATGCGGCTGAACAACTCGAGGAGCTACTCGGCAACTCAGAGAGGCTAAAGAAGCAGTGGCAGGAAAACTTCAAGCTCGTGGACGACCCTAGGGTGACACCGATTGGAGCTTGGATGCGACGCTACTCGCTCGACGAGCTTCCTCAGTTTTGGAATGTGCTAAAGGGAGAACTGTCGGTTGTGGGGCCTCGTCCTGTGACGGTGCAAGAGATTGAGCTCTGTTACGGTCCATTGGCCAAGGAGCTACTCACCATCCGCCCAGGGCTCACAGGTCCTTGGCAAGTTTCGGGACGCAATCTCCTTCCCTACCCTGAACGGGTTCGGCTCGACATTGAGTATGTACGAGAGCAGACACTTTTGTGGGACCTGCAGCTCATCTGTCTAACGCTTCCTGCGATGGTGTCGGGCGATGGAGCGTACTAAAAAAGAGCTGAGAAGCCTTTACTTATGGTTTGTGTACAGCACGTTGCTCTTTTTATTAGGGGCGCGGTTTCTTCACAGTTTTACCCTCTCCTACTATGTCCCATTTTTAGTGATGGTCATCACACGACTCGATTTTCAGGTCACACTCAAGACGGTTCTCTTTGTAGGAGTGTGGATGGACCTTGTTTCATCATTCCACTCGCTGGGTGTCTACCCTTTAATCCTCCTTGCTACGACGTGTCTACTCTACCGGCAACGGCGCTTTTTCTTTCGCGACTCTCTATCGACTCTTCCTCTACTCACTGGACTCTTTTCTCTCCTATTCCACTTGCTTCTTCTTTTTTACACTGCCCTTTTTGAAGCGCGCCCTCCCATGGGTCGAAGCTCCCTTTTTAACGAGCTGTTGGTCACTTCACTTTTCGATATGGTGTATGCGACGCTCTTTTTTGTTCTCCCAGAACAACTGATCCAAAGAGTCACGAAAATCCGGAGGCAAACCTCATGAGCCTCTCCCCTCCTTTAGCAGAGACCCTCCGTCCCAAGTCTTTAGACCATCTCTTTGGTCAAGATCTCCTCCTAGAAGAGGGAAGCTTGATCGAAAAAAGTCTGAAGGCCAAGAAACCCCTTTCGTTTTTACTGTGGGGCCCTCCAGGATGCGGGAAAACCTCTCTTGCACGTCTTTATGCAACTAGTTTTTCGATGCGTTTTCGGCAGATCAGTGCAGTATCAGGATCGATTCAGGAGCTCAAGAAGGCAGTGCAAGAAGAGATCTCGGCTCCTCTTTTCCAAAAAGGGTTATTGATCTTTGTCGATGAGATCCACCGTTTCAATAAAGCGCAGCAAGATGCGCTACTTCCCTATCTCGAAGATGGCACTTTCTACTTGGTGGGAGCGACCACTGAAAACCCCTCTTTCTATCTCAATAGCGCGCTCCTTTCCCGCCTACGGGTTCTAGAGATGAAGCCTCTTTCTGAAGAAGCTTTGGAAAAACTCCTCCAGCGTTTTGAAAAGGAGGTCGAGACGCTTCCTCTGACCCCAGAAGCAAGAGCGCTTCTGATCCATCAATCAGCAGGGGATGGGCGTTTCCTCTTTAACATGATCGAAAGCCTCCAGCCTTTTGAAAAAGAGGAGGCCATCGATGAAAAAGAGCTCTCTAAGCGTCTGTCCAGGCGCCCTGCTCACTTTGACCGCGCGGGAGATCAGCATTACAACCTCGTTTCAGCATTGCACAAAGCCGTCCGGGGCTCCGATGTCGACGGAGCACTTTATTGGTTTGCAAGGATGTTGGAAGGGGGGGAAGAGCCGCTCTTTATTGCCAGGCGGCTGATCCGTATGGCTTCAGAGGACATTGGACTAGCTGACCCAGACGCCTTGAAGCTTGCCACTGCAGCAAAAGAGGCGTATCAGATGCTTGGATCGCCCGAAGGAGAACTAGCTCTTGCCGAGGTCGTCGTCTATTTAGCTCTTGCCCCTAAAAGCAACGCACTCTACTTGGCCTACAAAGCAGCGAGGATGGCCGCCTCTAAGAGCAGTGAGCAGCCACCACCCAAGCACATCCTCAACGCTCCGACAAAGATGATGAAAGAGCTCGGCTACGGCAAAGGGTATGTCTATGACCACGATCTACCGAATGCCTTCTCAGGGCAGGACTTTTTTCCAGAAGAGGTCGAAAGAGAGAGTTTTTATGAGCCGGTGGAGCGGGGTTTTGAGAGGGAGATGAAGAAGCGATTAGAGTACTTTAAGCGTCTTCGTTCTCAGGAGTCCCCTCATAACACTCCCAAATAAGGCGCGCTTTTTCACTTTCTATCTCGTCAAAGATTTCGAAAATGGCCCTTTCATTGGTGATCCCCCCGACCTCTTGCATGACTCTTGAATACTCTTCGTAGAGCGCTTTGCGTCTCAGGCTCGCAATGAGGAGTGGTGGTAGGTCACCCGTCTTCTGCTTTTGCTCTTCTGCGATGATATATTTTTTTGCCGTCTCGTTCACCTCTCGCTCTGTGGCATCCAAAGCGATGAGCAGGTTCGTCCAAAGATGGCGGGGAACTTTGTAAGTTTGAAAGGCTGAGTAGACCGCCTCACGCGGGAAAGGAGGGATGTTGTCGCAGGCCGTCTCCCCTCCTAAGAGGAGGGGGAGAAGGGCAAATAGAATGCAGAGTCTCATTGCTGAGGAGGAGGACCTGGAGGTTTAGGAAGCATCCCTGCTTTACGGCAAGCTTCAAAACGCTTCACACGCATCTCTTGGATGTCGGTGAGTGCACGGTCGATCACCTGCTGGTCTGTGACGCCATTCTTTTTCATGACATCTGCAAAAAGGTCTGAGATAACCCCTTTAAACAATTGGGCACGAGCTTCTTGTGTCCCACCCTCACGGAGGGGATTCGGATTCATCGAGCTGGCTCGCTGCTCAATCTTTTGGACAATCTCTCGGTCCATTTCAGAAAGAGCGGTGGCAATTTTATCTGCTTGATCAGGAGTGACCCCATCCTGCTTAAGCGCTTCGAGGACAAACTCTTGCGGAAAAAACCGGAAGAGAACTTCGGTGCTGCATTCAGCGGGCGTCACGTCAGCGGCTAGGAGAGTCCCATATGTCGCAATCAGTAGTGTAAAGAGTGTTTTTTTTAGCATCTTTTCCTCCGGTATAGCCAGGATATCTCAGGCTTCTCATGAAATATCCAGACTGGGTTATTCTACCTCTTATATCAGGAGGCCCAAATAGCTTCAAACCTTTCTCTGAATTGATCTTCTTGTTACTCTTATGACTTATGGCGCTCATCGATGGAAAGAAAATAGCAGAAGGGATCCGTGAAGAGGTCCGGCTAGAGGTCAAAAAGTGCTCTCGTCCCCCCTTCCTCTCTGTGATACAAGTAGGTGAAGACCCTGCATCGACCATCTATGTCGAAAACAAGAAGCGTTTTGCTAAAGAGGTGGGCATTGAGAGCGAAGTGATTCACATGGATCAGGAGACCTCTCAAGAAACTCTCATCCAAAAAATCGATGAGTTGAACCAAAGCCCCTCTGTGGATGCTATCTTAGTTCAAACTCCCCTTCCAGAAGGGATGGATCAAGAGGCAGTCATGCTCTCTCTAGACCCTAATAAAGATGTCGATGGATTTCACCCTATCAACTTTGGAAAACTGGTGTTGGGAGACAAAAGCGGCTTCATCCCCTGCACTCCCCTCGGAATCTTAGCTCTCATCGACGAAATCGGCTTTGATTGCCGAGGAAAGCGGGTCGTTATTGTCGGGAGAAGCTGGGTGGTTTCAAAACCGCTAGCCCTCCTACTGATGCAAAAAGGTCGCGACGCGACGGTCACCATAGCCCATTCCAAGACCCAAGACTTAGCAAGCGTGACGCGTGAGGCAGACCTATTGATTGCGGCGACAGGCTCGCCCCATTTGATCAAGAAAGAGCATGTGAAGCCGGGTGCTGTCGTGATTGATGTCGGAATCACCCGTCTTGAAAAACTCACAGGAGACGTGCACTTTGAAGAGGTGCAAGAGCTGTGCTCCTATATCACTCCGGTTCCTAAAGGTGTAGGACCGATGACCATAGCGATGTTGCTCAAGAACACGCTAAAGGCTTATTTTAATAATCTGAATATTTCATAAAGTATTCAGCTTAATTCACCAAGGAGCTGCGATGCTTTGGTTTGTGATACTCCTTCTTCTTACAGGATGCTCAAAAGAAAATCCCTCATCTCCGGCCGTCTTTACAGGGGTCGCTATGACGATTCCTTATAAGGTCCAGATCGGTGAAGCTCTCACTAGATCTCAAAGAAACGAGGTTGAAAAGATCATTGCGACACTCTTTAGTGACGTCAATGAGACGTTTAACCGTTTTAACCCTGATTCTGAACTCTCAAGAATCAACCGCCTCCCTTCAGGAAAGAAACAGCGGTTGAGTGAACCACTTTGGGACCTCCTACAACGGACGGATCAGATGGTCGTGTTAACAGAAGGACGGTTCGATCCCACCGTCCTTGCTCTCTATCTCTACTGGGAAAAGAAACTGACTGGCAAGACACCAATAGAAGACCTAGAGGAAGTGCAAGGAGCCACCGGATGGCATCTGGTCCATCTGGACGACCATTTTTTCTGGAAGGAGAACTCCGACACCCAGATCGACCTGGGAGGAATTGCAAAGGGCCATGCAATTGATCTCCTTGCTGAACGGCTCCGTGCTCGTGGCTACGAGAATTTCTTTATTGACTGGGGAGGAGAAATCTTCGCGAGTGGAAAGCACCCTGAGAATCGTGACTGGATGATTGCGATTCTTCACCCGGCAATGCAAGAAGAAATCGACATTCTCCCCTTAAAAGGAGAAGCAGTTGCAACGAGTGGGGATTACCTGCAGTACTGGAAAGATTCTGAGGGCCGCCTCTTTTTTCATATTGTCAACCCTCAGACAGGAACTCTGATGGAGGCCACCTCAGGCTCGATCACCAGTGCAACTGTTGTTGCCCCGACATGCCTCGAAGCAGATGCGTTAGCGACAGCTTCAATGCTATTTACGGACATGGACCAAGCAAAAGCGTGGGCAACGAGAGTTCAAGAACACTCTCCAGAAATTACGCTCTATTGGCTCCAACGAGATTTTCAATCATCGTCATCGGAGTCATCTCTGGTCCCAACGAAACTGTAGGATCAAGGTGAGCTTGAACCCACTCCGCCGCAGGAACTCCTAACATGCTAAGAAGCTGTGTTCTTGCGAGTGCTGCTTCTTTGGACTGGGATTGAACAATGTATTCTGAGTCTTGATCATCTATGACTCCAACAGCTCTCCAGATTAACTCTCGGATGAGCACTTGACACTGAGGGTTTCCAAGGAGTTGAATCACCTGGGTTACAACCCCGTCAAGTAGGTATTTCATGATCACGCGAACGACAAAAATCAAGGGTGATAACACCATCACAAGCCATGGGTGTTTTAAGAAATCAGGAAGAGCTTTGACAATCCCCGCAGAAAGAATTTGAAAGGAGAGGGAGGCAATCTCTTCTTCAAGCTGTTTATCTGTATACTCTTCGGTGTGCTTTAAGTTGACAGACGTTCCGTCCACACTAGATAAAACCTGGCCAAGAAGAGCCACGACAGCTTGCTTGCGGCCACGAGGTGTCTCTATCTTCTTCAACATCTGACCCACCTGCTCGACAGCGAGGCTTTGGATCTTTCCCCAGACCTTATCTCTGACAGATTTATCTTCGATTTGAAGGAGATCTTCTTCTCCAAAAAACGAGTTTAAAAGACGGCCCACGAGTGCTTCAGCAAAAGCCGGCTCATTCAGAGCTTCAGGAGAGGGTGTAAAACGCCCTGCTAAAAAGTCCCCTACCCCGGAAAAAGCAAGATGACTGACTGCGGGAATCATTCGGGTTCCAAACAGCACATGTTTCCTCTGAGGATCGTGAACAATTCTTGATGAAAGCCTTTGAAGTGCCGTCGTAAGGATCGACTGTACCGGTCCGTGATCTGGCACCTCACTCACATGCGGGAGAGGAAAGAGATGCTTGCCAAAGACAGCATATAAAGCCCCCAGAAGAGCATCAAAGTCTTCAAGCTCTGAAAGACCTGAACGGGCACGTAGTTTTGCGGACTGCTCCTCGCTCGTACAGACCTTTTGAAGAAGCACTGTAACAGCATACTCCAGCCTGCTTGCTTGATCTTCAGTAAAGCGTTTCTCCCCCACCTCAGGTTGAGTACGACAGTGAACCCCCCACTCAAAGAGGTAAGGAGTGAGCATATGGGTGATTTTAGGAAGGAAAATGGAGAAGAAGCAACCAGGGTCATAGTTTCTTTGTATCACAAAAGGAAAGAATTGATACATTTCATCAAAGCTCATACTTAAGCAGTCCTTCAGTGCTAGATTCACCATCCACTGATAGTAAAGCTGGTCTATTTGAGCGTTGGGATCCCTTTCCAGTCCGTAAAATTCAAGAGCATCTCGACCGTAGAAAAAGAATGAACTGTGTTTATAAAGATCTTCCAACTCAAGAGCTTCAGCTTCTCTCCGCGAGATTTTGCCATCCAAATGATCTAAAACAATTTTTCTTAGTGCATTTCTTTTTTCGTAACTAGTCCATCCCTTGAATTCACATACTCTGTCAGAAAGCGTTTGAAACGCATTGATCAACCTTTGAATGATGGAAGCTAATTTATTCTCTACCCCTGCAACATTCTCTTCTCTCTCAAGAATTTTTCCAGCAAAGATGGTCATAAGATCTTTAGCTGTTCCAGCTATCAGCAGTTGCGATTTTTGATGGGCTTTTACCTGGACAGCAGCGAAACCTCGAACAGCTTTAAAACAGCCCTGATTTTCTATTGACAAAGCTCTGGTTAAATCCCTACTAGCTACCTCCAAATCTACTCCATCACTGATCAGTGCAGTTGCAAAACCTCTAACAGCAGCCTCTAGAGCGTCTTCTGCCTCTTCATCACAAACTCTTGCTAATGCAGAATAAAATTTTCTCACTGCCACATCAAAGTCTCTTGTATCCCCTGTATGGTGGACAGACATGAGCTCAAAGGAAAAACTCGTGATGGCAGCTTCAAGATCATCGGCATTTTGAACGTCTATTCCCTCAACTAAAGCATTTTTAAGGCCCTGGACTGCAAGATTCAGAGCAGATTTATCATACGAAAGCGGGTTAACCAGCTTGAGAAGACCAGTAAGTATTCCATTTAGGAAAGGATCGGGAATAGCTCGAATACCGTCTCCCACTAAACCAACAAGATTCTCATGGATCAAAGTTTCTAACTCATCTGCAAATTGGGTAGATCTCCCCTCCCTAAGGGCCGCAATTTGCCTTCTTCCATTACTCACCTCCCTAGATAAGAGATGGTTTTCCCCATGACGCACATCGGAAAGAAAGCTAGCAACCTGCGAAGCAAAAGGAAAAAAGACAAAGTCTTCACTCCTTTGAAACCGTAGCAGCTGCAGAATGAGTCTCTCAATCCGATCCCTGTTTGGAGACCCTTCCGGTAAATCATGCCTGAGGAAAGGGGCAAGAGTTCTATCATGGAATCCATCTAGAACTTCTGGTCCATGGGGAGCTGCATAAAGAGTCTTAGATAACTGGGCAAGTCTTTCTAAAGCCCCTCTATCTGTAAAAGCTTCATGAGATGCCATGGTATGACTCATGAAGCGGTGCATCCAGTGAATGTCATTCGCAGGATTCTCTTTCAAGAACTGTTGAATTTGCTTATAAATTTCCTTGACTGGAGCCTCTTTTCTTCCTTCCTTTAGATCTTCGAATCGTCGAATTTGCTCCTTCAGTGCACCTAGTTGACGACAAACCTCAATGAGTTTGCTGACTCTATCTTGAATCGAACCATCATCAATAGCACGAGTCTTAATCTCAACAAGTGCCGCAATGGTATCTCCGTCCAACTCAATCTGTTGAAGCAGAGCGCCAAAACGTTCGTCATTCTCAAAGTTCAACTTCAACTTCCCAAGCAACACTTGAGCAGATCCTTCTAGCTCTCTCTCCCGAATTCTTCCAACTCTGATTGGAAAATCTAGAACAAATGGAACAGCTACCTTCTGTTCTTTTGCATCTATCTCCTCCTGATTTTCGATAAACTGCTCTGCTTCTTGAAGAGCAATTTCTAATGTATCTAGCCCGTCTGGGGTTGATATGGTGAATCCAAATTGTGCACGATAATTCTCAATACAATCGTTTACAACCCTCTTCATCTCCTCGATATCACCCGCTAAAAGCGCTACTAGCTGGCTGGCAAGACGCTTACTGTCATCGCCTGGTAACCCCCTAGCTTCAGCTTCGATTGCTAGAAGCTTATTCAAATCAGGATCATCCCACGCGCTTAGGCGCTTCTGCACACTCTTTAGAAGATCTTCGCGCCCTGTAGGAATCTCAGCGAACACGCCGCGAAGACGATGAGTAAAATCACTGCCAAGAAGTAATCCGCCATCGACTAGACGTTGAATCTTTAAAAGCTCCTCTAAAGTTTTACGCCTCACTCCTGAGTACTCTTCAACTCTTTCGATAAAAACTTGCACTGAACTCACATGGCACCCTTCTCTAAGTGCCCGCCTCCAGTAGGAAGCATAGGGCTCCGGAAGGTCCATTTCGGTGAGGTTTTTTCGTGCTTCATCTCGACGGCTGACAACCTCTTGTAACCCTCGCTCACTTTCAGGTGCCATTTCAATTTTTCTCAGAGCTCTTAGAACTCCTTGTAGCGCTGAAGAGATCTCATCCATGGTTGAAGAGACTTCTTTTGTCGCCGCTCGGCGTACGTCCTCTTCGAACTCTCGAACTCTTTCAACAAATCCAAGAACCGGGTTTGCCCCACTCTTGTGAACACCTCCTAGAGCTCCAAGAAGAACAGCGTAAAGATCATGCAACAGTCGACTCCGGTCAATGATCTTTTTGGCAGCGACTCCGACAGTGGCATTTAAAAATTCAACTGTACTTGCCTCAAGGCCCACTCTCTCGCGGCCAGGAAAGTCCAGGACATCATCTAAGCCAGCACCCACATTGGTGAGTGCATCGCCAATTGCCCATGCGGTAGAACGGGCTAGGGTTTCTTCTTCTGTATTTTTAAGAACTTGGTACCCGTTCTGCTTTCTTGTACGAGCTGCGACATCATGTAGAGCCCCGACACTGTCATAAATCGTTTGTATATATGGGGCGAGCAAGTGATCCAGATAAGAACCAAACCAACCATTGATGCGCTTGGCAATACCAAGGGAGCGCGTTTCAATGGGTAAGAGTTCAATTAGGCGCTTTGCGACCTCTAATCCTTCCTTACCACTCACAGCTTTACCGCTTATGATCTGATCAATTGGCTCTAAAAAAGTCTCTAAAAGATCTTCAAACGCGGCAGCAAAGAGCTCTCTTGAATGAAGGGGAGTGGGGGATTTCTCTTTAACTTTAAGAAGCTGCGATAAAATAAGCACCTTCGCAAGGCGCTTCACATCATCATCTCGCTTACCCAAAGCCGTAAGAAATTCTCTCACCGGTTTATCGAAGATATCGTGATAATCGTCAAAACGCTCACCTTCACTAGCCAAATCACTGTGATAACGCCATTTCTGTTGAGCTAGGTTCACAAGGTCATCCACAGCTTCCAGTAGATCAGAGTAATGTTCTGGAGAGTCCCCATTAAGATTGTCCTCTAGTTTCTCTAAAGCGAATTGGTCTGGAACAACACAATAAACAAACCTTTTGGCAGCTAGTTCTGGATTTTGAGCGAAGGAAGCAGTTATGCCACTGAATGCACGGTTTGCAGGCCCTGTAATATAGTCCCACCAAGACCCGCCCTCTTCTGAAGGAGGTTCTAGTGACACCGGAGCAGGACTGGATGCACCATGCACTGTCACGAAACTATCCATGAAAAAGATTATACTAAAACATCTCTTTTTATGACCGCCCGGCTAAAATCTATCGAAAGATGTTGATATTCTTCTGCTTATACCATTTCGTCTTTGACGAACGATTCCATCAAATCAACAAAAGTCGTGCGCTTAAACATCTCTTTGAGATCCATATCAGGCTTCACCCAAGAGGCGAAAGGCACTCCAAGATGACCCAAAATACCTTCTAAGCCGTTGTTGAATTTACGCTTCGCGTCTTTCACACTCACACGTCCATATTGAACCTGATCAAATAGGGAGGTCACATTGAGCGCCAAATCACGAATGAAATATTCTGCCTCGTCACGACTCACAGCATGGATGACACGCCCAGCGACCTGCCTGCTATAGGCATAGATCACTGCCTTCCCAATCAAGATAAGAGGAAAGAAAAGCACCTTGAAGAGAGAATTATTGAGCCACGAAGGTAAGAAGCTTGTCACTTTAGATAGCGCAATCTCATAGGTGAGAGATTGGATCATCTCGTCTAGTTGGGCATTAGAGAGTCTTTCGAGGTTTTCTGAGCTGTATTTCGCATCTCCTGCTGCTCCATCTAACTGTCCAGCAAGCTGAGCAATGATGAAACGCTTTCTCCCTTCTTTTGTGACAAAAGCTTGCATCTGATCTTTGATAATCGCTTCCAACTTCTCTTTCATCGTTTTGAAGGCAAAATTTCTATCTGCTGACTCATTGAGTCGAAGATCTTCTGCCCCGTCAGGAAAGGCAACGTTTAAGAGTTTTTCTGCCAAGGTTTTTGCAAAAAGATCTCCATCACGTGCTACCTCTGTTGGCGTATACTGATCCGCAAGAAAGGCTTCGACATCAGCCACTGCTTCACCAAGTAGGACAGGAACAAAGTCCGTATCATGGAACAGGTGCGGTGCATTTGCCTGCGTTCTCTTTAAAGCACGCTCGACAAAAGAGCGAGCGACTCTTTGCAGGAAGTTATTACCCGGAGCGTGACTGGCATCGATATCTGAACCCACTGGGAGGACTGTTTCAGCTCCCACCTTAGATAAAGCTTGGATAAGGTGACTAAAAGAGTTGAGATCCGCACCTTCTCCTTCAAGCTGATGCCCCTTTTCTTCCAGCAATTTTTTAACCACATTCGAAGCAAATCGGAAGAGAACTTTTTCCAGTCGTTTATGCTTAGGATCGATCTCATGACCAGACCCAGGCTGCTCGTCTGCTAACTTCTTAAAAGAGTGCATCTGTTTGCCGAACCCTCTTGAAAGGGTCGCGAAAAGAATCGCTTTAATATCCGCAAGCGTGAGGTGTCGTTGCACTGTTTTAGGAAGTTGTTCATAGATTCCCTCTAAGGAATTTGTACTACCTAAAACAACCTGTACTAAATCCTCCATTTGCACTTGGTAGTAGAGCTGAACCATGGCCTCACGGTCTGTTGTCGCAATGCCATACTGCTTCATCTCTTCGATCGACTCTTTTAACCAAGGCCTTTCAAGAATCAGTTGAGCAATCATCTCTTTCTGCTCAGGGTAATCTTTCTCTTCAAATTCAGTGATTTGGTCCGCTGCGTTTTCCATCGCTTCTATGCCTCTCGTGGCAAGATCCAAAAGCTTCTCATGGGTATTTGTCCCCTCTGCCCCTTCAAGCATCTTTCCTACAAGAATCTTATAGAGCTGCTGGAGCATCGGTTTTAAAAGTTTCGAGTCCGAACCTGACTTAGGGTCTTGTATCCCAACAAGAGCAGTGTAGAAACCCTTATAAAAAGGAATCTTCATGTCCGTGAGAGCTTTTTCTGTTGCCTCCACGGCAGGACCGATAATGACATTCTCAAGCTCCTCTCTCTCTGCTTGAGGCAGCAGGTCGATTTGCGCTTTTGCTGCGTCCTCTTCGGCCTGATGTTTTGTCGTGTGTAAGACTGCATCATGCATCAGAGCGGCAACATCATGGGAGATATATTCCACCACAGCATCACTCATCAGAAGCCCACGTACATGGTTATACAGCTCACCTGAAGGATCACGCTCCATCAGTTTAGGCTTAAAGACTTTCTCTGCGAGATGGTCCGCTACCTGAACCGCGTGCGGATGGGCAAGCACGAGACCGAGCATCTCTTTCCCTGTTTCAGGATCAAAAACGTCTTCCCCACTCTTCATCACGTTTGTCGAGAAGTAGTTGAACCAGTTTTTGCCCGCGACATCGGTCACACGCATGAACTGTAAAAGATTCTCATAAGAAGGATTGTCTTTGACTGCCCTTCTCGCTTGCTTAATCGCCGCTCTCTCTTTACGGACGCGGCGGATTTCAGAAATCAGATTCAATACATGAGAAAGATTTTGAGAATCACCAACTGTACTCTGAATATGGATCACCAGTTGATCTAAAGAGTCTTCAGAAAAGAAAGCTTCACTTGCTCTTTCAACTTCTTCTCTGCAACAAGGATTTAGCGCACGCCCTATTCGCTTGAGAGCATTTTGTAGATCTTCTTCCTTTCGAACCAACTCCCACTTTCTCAGCTGGCTCATGACCTGAGTCAAGTGGCTAGCACTTGTTAGATCTCTATCAATGGGCTCTATCCAGCCTCTTTCACGAATTGCGGCATCCAGAACCAGCGGCGCTAATCCGCTGATGGCCTTTTCAATCTCTTTTGCAGGATCAGCACCTGGTTTATCTAACCCGCCCAGCACTCCAAGAACGACAGCAAACGTGTCTTTTAGTAGGGCGCTGTGTCCGGCGGTCGTTTCTGTAATGGCTTGACCAAGAGTTCGACTAAAGAACTCTTTATGCGCTGGATCCAGACCACGTCCTACCATTGCAGGATCATCCACCAGTCCCTCTATCGCCTCTCCAATACCTTCCATTCCTAGATCGATGTTGTATTGGGCGTTATAGGCAAAAACGCTTTCCGTCTTTTCGAACCCGGGCGCACCATCTCGATCTTTGTAACGCGGGTCGCTGCGCATCCCTTGAGCCATCTCTTGAGTTTTTTGAACAGAAGTGTAGTAGCTTGTCAGAGAATCCACAAGTCTGTCGCGATACCACCAAACAGCCGCTTTTAAGACTCCCCACTCGACCCACCTGTCAGATTTCACATAGCCGGTCAACTTGGTGACGGCTTCCTCAGCTAATTCTCGGACCTCCCACTCCTGCTTTCCTGCAAGTTCCTCGGCAGGGCTTAGAATGGTTTCGAGTAGACGCTTAGAAACTGCTTTAAAGAGTCGTTCGGCATTTTCCCTTTCGGCAACAGGAAGAGTTTCTTGCTCTTCTTTAGCGACATGGATAATGATTTGGTACAAGATGCTCTTCAGGAGTCCACGATTCTCAGGCGTGACATTTTCTCCAAGAGAAACAAGACACTTTTCGAAGTAACTCAACGGTGAGTTGAGGTCGGGTTCAATCGGATGTCCCTCTGCTTTTCGCTTTGCAGCCACCTCCCACTTTTTGAGAAGCTGATCTACAAACTGATTCAGCGCATTCACCAGTCGAGGGTCATGCGGAGTGAGAGCCTGAAGGCGCGCCTCCATCTCTTCCTCACGGCTTTGGCTCGGGCATAGGACCGCCTGTGCAACATTCGTCACACGGCTTGGAGCGGTCATCCAGCTCCAAACTCCGCCTAAAACTCGGTTGACTATACCAGGTTCATCCCCTGGAGAAGCGCGTTCTATAAGTGCTAAAGAATCTAAAGATGTTACAGCTGGTCCAATCATAAGTTCACCATTGTTGAAATTATACTACAATGATAAACCGCCTATATTAAGGAGAAATTAAGAGTCTGTTTAGTTAGTTATAATATTGGGGAGTTCTAAGGGCTTTTTGTCAAATATGAAATTAAATATATAGAAATCAACCCAAATAGAAAGCCTGGAACGAGTGTGGGGACCTCCCAGGACAAAATGAGGGGGTTTAGAGAGGTCCAGAAAATCCCCATGAACCCTCCCACTAGGATGCCTGCGATCGCTCCTTGAAGGGTCACCCGCTTTGAGTAAAGGGTCACCCAAAGAAGCGGACCGAAGGAGGAGCCAAGTCCCCCCCAAGCGTAAAAGATCGAGTCTAAGACGTTGGAGCTCTTAGAAGTAGCCAAAAGATAGGCCGTCAGGCCTACTGCCACCACTGCAGTTCTTGAAGCTTTGAGGAGCTGAGCGCTGGTAGGAACCTTCGAACTGAGACGCTTATAGAAATCTTCTGTGATCACAGAGGCTGCCACGATGATCTGAGAATCCATGGTGGAGAGGTTCGCTGCCAAGATCGCACAGAGAATCACCCCCGCCAAAAAGAGAGGAAACGAAGACTTCACCATCTCCACAAAAACCAACTCCGGGTTGTAGAGTCCTTCTGGAAAAAAGCCGATCCCTACAAGACCGACCAGCACCGCTCCTGTTAAAGAGAGAAACTGCCAGCTCATTCCCAGCCACTTGGCCTTTTTCATCTCGTTGACATTGCGGATTCCCATGAATTTGGTCACGATATGGGGCTGCCCAAAATAGCCGAGTCCCCAACCAAGGGCGTCAATAACAATGAAACCAATCGATGCAAGTGTCAAATTTCCAAAGATTTCGAGTGAAATCCCACGGAATTGAGCGACCCGCTCTACCGTCTCCGATCCACCGATCTTTCCAAGAGCGAGGAAAGGAACGGTGATGATGACAAAGAGTAAAAAGAGGGCCTGGAAAAAGTCAGTCCAAGCAACAGCGACAAAACCGCCGACAAAGGTGTAGGCCACCATGACGGAAATCGCGATCGTGATTCCAACATAGTAGTCGATTCCAAAGATCGCCTCGAAGAGGTAGCCCATGGCGATGAGCCCCCCTGAAAGGTAGAAAGTTAAAAACAGCAGGGTCAAGGAGGCTGTCAGGAGACGAATTGCCCCCGATGCATCGTTGAAACGCCGCTCGAAGAAGGTGGGTAAGGTGTAGCTATCGCTCTTCTCTGTCCCCTCACGCAGCTTGGGAGCGATGAAGTGCCAATTGACGAACATGCCGATAAAAAGACCAATTGCAACCCACGCTTTGGAGAGCCCATACACAAAAATCAACATCGGTAGCGACATGAATAGCCAAGCACTCATGTCTGATGCATGGGCAGAAAGTGCCGTCAGCCAAAAGCTTAGGGAGCGATTTCCCAAAATGAAGTCGGTCTCAGACTGACTCTTCCTGTGGGAGAATAAACCGATCAGAAGAAGAACAGAAAAATAGAGAAGAAAGGCAAAAAAGATCTGTAAGTCCATATCAGGAGGCATCATAACCGAACGTGTGGAAAAAAGCGAGATTTCAGAAGATCTTTACCCTCGGCTTGTGATAAAGTACGTGCTCTTATCCCATATTTACTAAAGTGAAGGACGACCACTATGCCAAAGAAACACCCCGTCATTATTATCGGATCTGGACCTGCTGGATACACCGCTGGAATCTACGCAAGCCGCGCCACACTGAGTCCCCTGCTTTTTGAAGGCTTCTTCTCAGGACCTGCCGGTGGGCAGCTCATGACCACCACCGATGTGGAAAACTACCCCGGTTTCCCTGAGGGAGTGACTGGCCCTGAGCTCATGGACATGTTCCGCAAGCAGTCTCTCCGTTTCGGTGCGACTCACCTCCGTGAAGATGTCAAAAAAGTCGACTTCTCCAAGCGCCCCTTTGAAGTCCATGGAAAAGAGGAGGTCTTTCTTGCCGATAGCGTGATCATCTCCACCGGTGCGACAGCAAAAACCCTCGATGTTCCAGGAACACGAGAGGGGGAATTTTGGCAAAAGGGAGTGACTGCCTGTGCCACTTGCGATGGCGCGATGCCGATCTTCCGCGACGGCCTTCTTTTTGTCATCGGAGGTGGTGACACCGCCTGCGAAGAGGCCCTCTTCCTCACCCACTTTGGAAAAAAAGTCTTCCTCGTCCACCGCCGTGACGAACTCCGCGCCTCCAAAATCATGCAGAAGCGCGTCATCGAACACCCCAAGATCGAAGTCCTTTGGGACAGTGTTCTCGTCAAAGTCGATGGCGATCAAGTCGTGGGATCCGTGACACTCCAAAACGTGAAAAGCAAAGAAGAAACCACGCACGATGCGAACGGAGTTTTCTTTGCCATTGGCCACGAGCCGAACACGGGCTTTCTCGACAGCCAGATCGATCTTCACGACAACGGTTACATCAAAGTGATCCCCGGAACCAGCAGAACGAACATTGAAGGGGTCTTTGCTGCCGGAGATTGCCATGACCACGTTTACAGACAAGCCGTGACAGCCGCAGGAAGCGGCTGCATGGCAGCAATTGAAGCTGAAAGATGGCTTGCCGAGCAGGAGTAACCATGCCCTTCCTACGCTCTGCTCTCCTGCTCCTCACTCTCCCCATGGCACTCACTGCCATTGAGCTGGAACCTTGGATTCCAGAACCCTATCTCCCGCAGTTCAAAGCTGCCTACAGCCCGGAGCACTTTAACAATGTGCGTGTGGGTAGCACTAAAACTCCTTACAGGTCTACGGCGCACTCCATGGATTTTTCGCTCTTTGGCGCTGTCACAGAGCAGTTCATGGTCGAACTGAGTTTTAACTGTATCGGCACCTCCCAGAATCACTTTGGGATGAACGATGCACAGCTGACGGGACGCTACCAATTCTGGAACGACATCACGGGCGAGAATTTTGCCTCCGTCACTCTCGGCACCACTGTCTCTTATGCAAATTGGCCCTTTGTAAGAGACCTAGCTGTCTTTCATCATGGCCAGTGGGAATTCCTCACCCACCTCTCAATCGGGCGGGAAGAGCCTTGTGGAGGGGCCTGGTCAAGTCGTAGCTGGGGGGTGGTAGGTATCGGTTCTGCAAATGAAGGGTCTGTCTGGGTCTTCTCCAAACTCCAACACGAAAGGGCTTTCAGTGCCTGCTTACGAGGTGGAGCTTATCTTGGAACAACGGTTGGATTCGGAAGCAACCCTCTCTCCATCCCCACCTTTGCAGGGTATGGGTCCCTCCGCCATCGGTCTGTCGATTTTGGAGTTCAAGCAGAATACACGGTAGGAGTCTACGGTTTCATCCGAGCAGAGTACTCCTTCCTTCCCTGGAGCCAAAACTTCCCCATCTACGTCAACCGCTTTGCAATAAGCTTCTACTATCCGATAGGATTATGATTCCCAAATTGCCACTGCAAAAGCGTGCTCTTTGGAGTGCGTGAGAGAGAGGTGGATCGAGGGGGCAGAAAATTCCATCTGAACTGAGATGGAGAGCTCAACAACCGGTTTGCCCGCATCGTCATTGACCACTTCAATATCTTTCCAACCCACCACCCCACGGATTCCGGTACCAAGAGCTTTAGCGACCGCCTCCTTCGCCGCAAAACGCGCCGCAAAATGGCGCTCCGCCGCTGAATGTTGAAGACAGTAGGCCTGCTCTCCTTCCGTAAAAATCCTGTCGAGAAATTTTTGGCCTTCTTTGTCGATCAGCCGCTTGATCCGCGCGATCTCAATGAGGTCACTTCCAAGTCCCTTAATCATCGGCTCAGTTACCGCTCCAAAGCAAAGTAGCTACGAGCAGAAGGGCGAGTGCCAGGCTCTTCCTGCTTCTCCTCTTCCGATGCATTGCAGAAAATCATCCGTCCCGACGAGGTGTGCTTGACGGAGAGAACATGGGTCTTGATGATCCGGCCGATAAAGTCTGCTCCGCCGTTGACAACCACCATTGTTCCATCTTCAAGGTATCCGACCCCCTGCCCTGATTCTTTACCATAGCGCTGGATCTTGATCTCCAACATCTCGCCAGAGGTGGTGAGGGGTTTAAGCGCGTTGGAAAGGAGATTAAGGTTGATGATCCGGATCCCCTCTGTCGACTCAATCGTCGCTTGCTGAATACGGTTCATGTCTGAGGTCAGGACATTGGCTGACGTCATCCGAGCGAGACGAATCACCTTCGCAAAGAGGTCATGCACCTCTGCAAAATCGGTCTCAATATAACGGACACCTAAGGTCGGAAGCATCTCCAGTTTTTTGAGGACCTCTAACATCCTTCTTGCGCGCGCCTTCTCAGCATCATCTGCACTCTCAAGGTTTTCGTACGCCTCTTTGAGGATGAAACGAGGAACGACCAAATGGTGATCCATCAATCCTGTCACAGCGAGATCAATCAAACGCGCATCAGTCAGGACTGAGCTGTCGAGGATAATGTCTTTTTTCTTTTGCATTCCAGGCTGAAGGCGGACAAAGGGGATGCTCAAATGGAACTCTTCGGAAGCCTTGACGGTCAAGACCACACCTGCGTAGGTCGAGAGAAGGTAAATCACAGCCTTGATGAAGACCACACTCCCCTCTTGCACCTCAAAGTTGACAAAAGAGACGACCGACCCAAGGATTGTCATCAAAAGGGTCGCAAAGATGTAGCCAAGGACAAGGCCGATGATACTGAGGTTAAAGGAGCGGAAGTCGAGGCGCTTGGAGAGCTTCTCCAAAAAGATGAATGTAAAAGCTCCTGCCAGCCCCAGAAAAATTCCGGATGAGACCGCCATCAGCGTGAAACCACCTGGATAACTTGTCGTTGTATAGGCAGTTGCGATGAGAATACTAAGTAAAGTAAAGAGAGTTCGAATGACATAAACCGTGGCTTGCATGACAACCTCACGTGGGTAATAGAGTTTTTCATTTTCAAAAAATGATTGAAAATGGCCTGGGGTAATGTTACAGCAAAAAATTATTTTTGTCGATCCCTATCTCAGACCTAGCTTTCCATTAAAACTCGACACACGCTATTGGGGTGTAAAAAAAAGCCCACTCCTAGCAGGGGTGGGCTTTTTTTTAAAGAGAACACTCTTTTTATTCGAATTAAGCAGATTCTACATCTCCATCTCACTGAATTCCCGACTCATTCTCTGAATCATCATTTGGATATGAGGAGAGCGCATCATCTCTTGAATTCTGGGGCGAGTACCCATTTCTTTGAGAATGCCTTCTATTTTCCTTAACTCCGTTTGGATCTCAGGCATTTTTAGAAGCTCAGCCCACTTTTGATATATGGCACCTTTAACAGCTTTTTCTCCAAAAGACTTTTTGATTTGGGCAAACAGCTGTTCTGCTCCAGATTGCAACTCTTCGGTAAGCTCGTTTTGTGCGGCAACCATTTCCAAAATTCCTGGAAGCTGTTGACTAACCATCGTCCTGATTTCACGCTCATTCAGCTTTAGCTCTAGAAATTGACTCACGACATGGTTAATGCGTAGAGCGACTTCACCCGCATGCAACATGAACTCCTCAAGTTCTTCTGTATGGGAAGCCACTGATTGAACCGCTTCACTCACACTCACACCCGTATGAGGCTTTGCAATCTGTTCGACATAGTGTCTGACATTATTAGCTGCGGCATACATCTTGAAGGATGCGTAGTGCATCATCAAATCATCTTTCACCTGAAGTGCCACACTCGGAATCCATTTCAGCACCTTTTCCGCCCAACTCTCTGAAGGGAGTTGCTGAGAAGAGCGCGCTAAAAAGTCGAGAGGGTGCATCACCATGTGAAATGTTGTGAAAGCCATCGCTGCGAGTAGGTTAAAAACTGTTGCTGCAGCCGACTGAACGATACGAGCCAAGCTCTTCATAAAATCGGGCACGTGCTGCAGTAATCCTTCATCTGGTTTCGATTGAAGGAGTTCTATAAGGTTAATCTCTTCATTACCTATACCAATTCGTCCATCAAAACTCATAAAAATCTCCTAAGCAATCATTTGAATGTTTTTTCTTCTAAAGATTAGAGAGTGTACTGCAAATATTAATTTCTGATAAAGAATGGGGAAATAATCAATAATCACCATCTATCGAAAAAATTGAAGCCCACACCCTAAGAGTGGGCTTCACTCGAAATTCAACAAACTGATTTTAGCCAGCAACAGGAAGTGAAAGATTAACGAATAGATGCCCTCTGTAGCATTGCACAAAATCGTCCTTGAGCTGTAGTGCGATCCCTCCAATCCATTTCGGAACAAAGGTCATCCAATCTCGATCTGGAAACTGCAAGGACGCTCGGTCCAGGAACTCCAAAGGATTCATGGCGGCTGAAAGAAGGGTATGAGCAGCTGCAGTCACCCCTGCGAAAACCTGCTTCGCGATGATCTGAACACGGTCAATCACCCAGGCAGCTCCGTCCATGACAGGCTTAAGAAAAGGCATCTTTGTTTCGACTGCTTCATAAAGTTTTGTTGTATATTCTGAGGGTAGAATTGTCATCTTTTTCTCCTATGTTTTGCATTTTGGTTCTACTGAAAACGTCGCTAAATATAGGAATCCTGAGTGAAGAAAAGATGAAGGAACGGATAATCTTGCATAAAAAAAAGCCCATCCAAGATGGGCTTTAGACTCTTACAACTGAGGGAAGTTATGAAAAGTAAACTCTCCCTAGATTCACAAAAGAGTGATGCATTTTTTCGCACTCGTAGTGCCCCTTTACTTCATCTTTGAGCTGACAAGCAATCCCGCCAATCCACTTGGGAATAAAGTCGATCCAACTTCTCTCAGGGTATTGCTCAGAGGCACCTTCCATGAAGTTCATCGGGTGGATGATCATGTTGAAAAGAGTGTGCCGAACCGCCTCTACAAACGAAAAGACTTGAGTAGCGATCTTCTGCACTTTTTCTGCCACGCAAACCACTTTTTCAGAGACAACTTGGTACGCCTCGGATGAAGTCACGTAGCGGACGGCATCTGATAGAAAATTTGTTTTACCAATGCCCATTATTGACCTCCCCCGCTTTTTTCTTCTGCAAATCTAGCTTGAAGCTCAGCGTGAACTGCAGTCAAACCTTGATCCTTTGGAGACTCTTCAGTTTTTGTCTGGGTTCCACGTGCTGCTTTGTAGTTAGCCACAAGGTCATCCTTGACTTGGAAAAGAGCACCTAGAATCGTGTGAGGAATGAAGGTCATCCAGCTCTTGTTTGGGTATTGCTCATCCGCTCTTGCTTTGAAAGCTAGGGGGTGAAATAGCATGTTGAAGAGAGTGTTAAAGGTCGCTTTGATCGATGCAAAAGCAACGCTTGCAGCAGTTTTGACTTTATCAGTCGTCCAAGAGTAAGCTCCTTTAACAGTCTCTTGAGCTCTTGTAAAATAACTTTTTTCTACGTTTGGTTTAACATCTGTAGTAATCATAATCAACTCCTTTTGGTTAATTTCCAAAAAGAATACTACACTCAAATTATTAAGATAATATAAATAAAGATAAAAAAACCCACTTAAAATTAGGGTTTAACCTAACTTAAGTGGGTTCCAAGACTTCAGACGAGTCTTCAAGCTGTTTTACTCAGCAGCTGAGGCTAACTCAGTAGCTTCAACAGCAACAGGAGCTGTACGCGCAGAGTAGGTCTCTTTAATCATTCCCCAAGGAAGTTGGTAGATAGATTTAAAAGATCCTGTCTCTTTCATCGCTGTGTAAGTCGCAACAGGATGGCGAACCATCGAGAAAAGAGTGATTGCCACAGAAGCGATCGCTTGGAAAACTTTGTTAGCAACGCTTCCGACTTTCTTAGCACCAGCAACGATCATATCTTGACCTTTCTTGCTGTAGCTTTTTGCAGTTTCATACATTGAAGCTTTAGGAGCTTCTGTTATTGTCTTGTCACCCATATTATTACCTCCAATTGGTTAGGTATAGGTTATTAATATCTCTGTTTTATTCAGAGTTACTTACAATAGTAGTGTTTATATATTAAGAAAATATTAATTTCGTTAATTAAAAAAATGATTGCATTGTTAAGCGAGAATAGACATACTTATGGACATGAGAAAACATTATACTCTTTTTTTTCTAACGCTCTGTTGGTTGGGAGCAGGACTCTTTTTGGTCGTCAAGGGAACCGCCTTGTTGAGCGCAGCCGCAAAAGGGGGTTATGCTCCCCTGTTGGAGGGGCTCGCCCCGATCGCTTCTCAAAAAGAGGTCGCTGCGGCTCTTCTGATCGCTCTTGGACTGGGAGTCGGATTTTTTAAAGCAAAAAAAGTTTTGAAACCTCTAGCCACAAAGAACTCAACAGCTCTGCAGACCGGAGAGACGACTCCCAAGGCAGTTCTGATCCGCACAGCCATCCTCGTCGGTCTCATGATGGGCCTCGGGATGGGAATACGCTATCTCGGAGTTCCTGGAGACTTGAGAGGGACGATCCTCATCGCGGTCGGTTTCGCGCTGCTTCAGGGTGGGGCGGTCTATATGCGCTTTGCAGCTACCCTGGATCATTCATAAACAGTTGTGAAAATGGGATAAAAGACTCGGCAAATTCGACTGAACTCCCTCGAAGGGAAGGGTCTAGCACCCTTTCCAAGAGGGATGTCTGTCGAAGGTGACGAGGGGCATTTTGTGACAGTTTTGCGAGTGTTTATGCAATGTCCAGGTTACTTATGGTAGGGAGTCTTGTTCCAAATCGTGTAGGAACGGTAGAGCTGTTCCAGAAGGATCAGGCGCGTCATCTGATGAGTGAAGGTCAATTTTGAGAGGCTGAGGAGCGGAAAACTCTTTCTGACACTCTCCGGAAGCCCCTCTGGACCTCCGATCACAAAGGTCAACCGAGATCCCGCTTGTAAAATTTCTTTTTTCACACGATCTGCAAATCCGACACTGTCTAGAAGCTCTCCTTCTGGGTCGAGAGCGAGCACGCCCCGTTGTCCTTCAAGTTGATGGAGAAGTGCTTGATCGTCCTTACACCAAATAGGAAGGATCTGGAAATGTTTAGAGAGGCGTTTTTCATACTCTCCAAGAGCGAGCCGAAGCCACTCCTCTTTCGATTTCCCGACTGAAACAATTTGAACTTTAATCATTTGTAACGCTTCATCTGTCGGTCTGCTTCCCGCTTGGCATCGCGCTCTTTGATCACCTGGCGCTTATCGTGGAGCTTCTTCCCGCGCGCAAGGCCTATTTTGACTTTGACAATTCCTTTTTTGAGATAGAGGGAGAGTGGAACCGCGGTCAGACCTTTTTCATTCAAGGAAGCGACCAGACGCTCGATCTCTTTTTTGTGGAAAAGCAGTTTACGAGGGCGACGCTCCTCGTGGTTGTGAACATTGCCAAAGCGGTAGGGAGCGATATGCATGTTCTTGACAAAGAGCTCTCCCTTCTCCACAACGACATACGCGTCGAGGAGACTCCCCCCCTGGTCACGGAGAGATTTCACCTCTGTCCCTACAAGAACAATCCCTGCTTCAAAGGTCTCTAAAATCTCGTAGGAAAAGTAGGCTTTTTTGTTTCTAGCTAGCTCTTTGGTTCCTTCGCTCATGATGGCAAATATTGTACCTTAATTCTCGTTTTTTATGTTGACTTTGGGCTCGAGAAACACCTAATCTTTACATCATTATACAATTGGAGGACTGATGCGTTTTACCCTTTCTCATGCCGAATTCTTAAAACTTCTCACCAAAGCCCAAAACGTCGTCTCTGCAAAGGCTACGACCCCCATCCTTTCCAACTTACTTCTCGAGGCGAAGGCGGGACAGATTGAGATCACGGCGACAGACATGACAGTGGGGGTGCGCTGCCGCGCTGAAGCGCGTGTTGAAGTCGAGGGAGCCACCACCCTTCCCGCAAAAAAACTCGCACAACTCGTCCGCGAGCTCAACACTCCTCATATCGAAGTGTCAACCAACGAGCATGATGTCACCGAGATCACCGCAGGGAGCTCGAAGTTCAAGCTTCACGGCATGAGCAAAAACGACTATCCTGCTCTTCCGAAGCTGGAAGAGGCAACCTCTTTTACCCTCCCGCAAAAAGAGCTCAAAGAGATGCTCTTCCGCACTGCCTTTGCTGTCTCGCGTGAGGATAACCGTTACGTTCTCACCGGGATGTTCCTTCACATCCAAGATGGAAAGGCCACCTTTGTCGGAACCGATGGAAAGTGCCTCTCTAAAAACCGGATTCCCGTTTCACTCGATGCCAGCTTCAACGGCGAGTTTATCGTCCCTCTCAAGGCTGTCGACGAGATTGCAAAGAGTTTAAAAGAGGAGGGCAATGCCACGCTTTACCTCATGAAGGACAAAATCGCCGTCGAGATCGATGGAATGAGTCTCATCAGTAAGCTTCTTTCAGGGGATTATCCCGACATCAGCCGGATCATTCCTGAGAAAAGCGAGAAAAAGCTCTCGATCCACCGCGAAGAGCTGATGTCGCTCCTCCGTCAGATTTCCCTCTTTACGAACGAACTCAACCAAGCCGTGCGCTTCTCCTTCCAAAAAGGAGAGCTGAAGCTTTCAGCAATGGCGATGGAGATTGGTGAGGGTCAGGTGAGCATGCCTGTCAATTACCAGGGGGATGCACTTGACATGGCTTTCAACCCCAGCTACTTCCTCGATGTGCTTCGCCACTGCTCTAAAGAGACTGTCGATCTCAGCATTATCGACCCCTATAATCCTGTTCTCATCCACGAGGAAGAGGACTCGTCCAGCACCCCTCAGGAGGACCACCTCTGTCTCATCATGCCCATGAGATTGGATTAGGGACGGTCACCCTCTCAAAGCTCTTCCTGCACACGTTTCGCAACTGCAGTGAAGAGCTTTATGAGTTTGGGCCTGGCTTCAATCTGCTCTTTGGGCAAAATGGCGAAGGCAAGACCTCCGTCCTTGAAGCGATCCATCTGCTCTCGATCGGACGCAGCTTCCGAACGTATCAGCTCTCTGACCTCATCCAAAAAGAACACCCCTTCTTTCAAGTGGAGGCGCACTTCGTCACCGACGAAGGGCGGACACGCGCCTCGTTCCGCTCGGACGGAAAACAGAGACAGGTCTTTCTCGATGGAGCTCCCCTCAAGTCCCTCTCTGAACTCCTTGGCCTCTTTCCCTCAGTGACCTTCATCTCCGGCCACGAGCTCATCCGTGGGACGCCGCGGGACCGTCGGCGTTTCCTTGACCTCTTCATCACTCAACGCGAGAAGAGCTACCTCCACCACCTGAGCCGCTTTGCACGCGCTGTCTCTCAACGCAATCAGCTCCTCAAACTCAAACAACCGGACGCCCTCGGCCCTTGGGAAGAGGAGATGGCGAAAAGTGCAACAGTCATTGTCCAAAAACGGCAAGAGGCTCTTGCTGCGATTGAACCCCTAGCCAAAGAGCAGTTTGAAGCTCTGACAGAAACTCCGCACGATCTCGGGCTCTCCTACAGCACCTCTCAACCATTAACAGAAGAAGACTTTCTCAAAAAGTGGCATCAAGAGCGCTCGAAAGAGATGAAGTTCGGGCAGACTCTCTTCGGCCCCCATCGCGATGATCTCTTCATCCACTCCCATGGCCAACCAGCAAAAACCTTTCTCAGTGCAGGACAGCAATGGATCGTCGGCACAGCGCTCAAGCTCGCCGGACTCCAATTCCTTAAGGAAGCGACAGGCCGCTTCCCCCTTGTCCTCATCGACGATTTTGGGCTGCACCTCGATGATGAACGCCAACAAAACTATCTCAACCTCCTCTCGACCCTCGGCCAAGTCTTCATCACCACTCAAGAGCCTCTTGAGCGCTTTCAATTTCATAACGATCTCAAACGCTTCGAGATCACACAAGGACATTTTAAAAGATAAAAGGAACAATCGATGACTCCAGCAAGGATCCCAAAAACTCCAAAAAGAGCCACCCTGCTCCCCAAACCCCATATCGAGCCTCCCACTCAATCGAAAAAAACATTCTTAGGACGCACCGTCAAATGGTTGAGAGCAACCGATGACCCCACCCTAGTCAAGTGCGCTAAATGGGCCCTCGCCTTTTTCCTCATTGTCGCCCTTGCTGCGACGGTGATAGGATGCTTTCCACTCTATTGTGCCTACCAAGAAAGAAACGTACAACTGCTCGAAGAAAAACCTTTCACTCCAAAACCCGATCCTCTCACCACCATTCGTCAAGCCCTTCTTAAGACACCCTTACGTCGAAAAACTCCCCTTCTCGTTCCCTCAGCTCCTGCCCATTCGCCAACACAATGCAGAAGATCTCCTCAACTTGTCGACGTCCAACGAAGTATTGAAGCAGCTGGGACGCGAAATGCAGCGATGGTTCGACAACTCTTTGAGGAGCTGACTCCAGAAACAGTGATTAACATGGTTGAAGCCGTCCATGAAGTCACCTTCGACTTTCTCTCTAGAGTCAAAGATTCTTCAAGTTATAATAGATACGTCGCGATTGCTGCTCTCACTGAGAGCTTCTATTCAGACCCAGTCACTGTGGAAGGTATCATCGAATTCCTATCTAAGTTAAATGAGGGCCTTCCAGAAGAGGAGTTCTACGTTTTTCTTATCTGTGGATATCTCTATGAAACACTCTATGATTACACCGCACCACACACCCTTGAGGAAAAAGTGGCTCTCATTACAAGTGTCGATACAAAAGGACAAACAAGAGCTATGGCTGCTCAGACATTTTTTGAGTCAATACGCATCCCAGAGAGAAGAGACAATCGTGAAGCGATCATTCAAGAGGCTTCTAAATCAGACTTCAGAAAGGTGAATTCGAGCTCTCTTCCCGCACCCCTCGCAACCCTCATGCAGCAGTTGCAAGAGCTTGATCCTGAAATGAGAACCACTTTCACGCTCGGAATTAAAGTGCTCATCTCGACACTTGGAGAAGACCTAACAGACGAGCAAGTCGATCAATTTTTTAACACTCGTTGCAAGCACCTCAGGGACGAAGAATTCTACAAACTCTTCGCTCTTCTCTGTTTATCTAATAATCCAAGCCTGTACCCTCATGAAGTCACGAAAATCCTGTGGGAATTGCCTAAAGAAAAGATCCATGATAGAGTTCTTGATTTTGGAATCGAAATTCTCAAGAGCGAACTTCCTCGAAGCCGAGTGGTCAGCACCCCAGAACAACGGAGAAGAGGCGAGTAGGAGTTTCTAATAGAAACAGTAGGAAAGCCCTAGCTTCATCCCAAAGCCTTCAAGGCCGAAGTTGTCGGTGTCGAGGCTACGATTATAACCAAAGGCAGCGGAGAAGGACCATCGCTCTCTAAAAAAGTAGTCGATGATCATGGCAATATTGGACCCTTGAGAGCGCCCCTTGAAGGTTTGGTTCAGCAGGGGATGCTTGACGACAGTGTTGGTCCAGGCCCAGGCGTATTGGTAGATGGCTGTCAGAGAGAGACACTCTTTCAAATTGAAGGAGAGCTCCATCCCAGAGTAAAAACTATTGGATTGAAACCGCTCATGCGCGTCTTCAAGAACACTGAAGGGAGTATTAATATCGACCATTGCCCCCAAATTGGCGTAAGTGTAGCCGACAACGGGTGTCAGACAGACTTTTTTCAAAATGGGAGTATAGTGCCCAATTCCGCAGCCTGTTCCAAAAAGGTCGCCTCCTCCTCCTGCTCCATAGACAAAGGGCTTCACGCAGAAACCGCTGCCCTCAAAAGGGAGAATGGTGGAGTCCGCACGCGCGCCGACGAGATCGATTTTATTGGTGACTTCGCGGTCTTCTAGAAGCCGGATGTGGAAGTAGGTCGCTCCGATATCGGCTCTTCCCTTAGGGCAGATTTCAAGTGCACGAAGAGGCGCGAAGAAAAAGATGACTGAGAATAAACAGCTATATAAAACCTTCATCGCTAAGGAATCTACCACAGATTCTGGTTTATCTGTTATACTTTTTTGAGATGAGATCCCTGTTTTCGCTTTACAATTCTCACTTAGACTTTGTCCATCAGTGGCTTGAGAGATTTCTCCAACCAGGAATGATTGCAATCGATGCGACCGTGGGAAATGGACATGACCTTTTCAAGATCGCTTCTCTTCTTCTCAAAGATCCCAAAAGTCAGGTGTATGGTTATGATATCCAAAAAGAGGCGCTTGAGAAAAGCCAAGCCAGGCTGAAAGAAGCGTTTTCGGAGGAGGAGTTCTCCCGTATTCAATGGATACACGCCTCTCACGAGGCTTTCCCGGAGGACCTTGAGGTGGACTGCGTGGTCTATAACTTGGGCTATCTTCCCGGTGGTGACAAAAGCGTGACCACAAAAACAGAAAAGACGCTTGTTAGCCTAAAAAATGCACTCGCCATTTTGAAACCGGGAGGGATCGTCTTCGTCACCTGTTATCCTGGCCATGAAGAGGGAGCTTTGGAGCTCGAGGCGCTCCTTTCGTGGAGTGAGACGTTGAACCCAGGTCAGTTTTCTTCTTCTCATTTGGCGATCACCAACCGAGAAAAAGCACCTCAAGTTCTCATCATTCAAAAGGCGACTAGCCTGGATATTTCATGAAAGCTTGTGAAAATGGGACAAAATACTCGGGAAGTTCGACAGAAGTCATTCGAAGGGAAGGGTCTCGCACCCTTTCCAAGAAGGAATTCTGTCGAAGGGGACGACAAGCATTTTGTGACAGTTTTGCGAGTGTTCATGAAATATCCAGGCTAGTAAGCTCTAGGCATACTCTCTTTGAGATAGTGAGGTGTGACACGGACAAACTCCGACTTTCTTTGGAGTTCTTTGATATTACGCGCACCGCCGTAGGTGAGACCACTACGGATTCCTCCCAAGAAATCCTCAATGAGTGACTTTGCATCGCCTTTCATTTCAGCCCAAAAGTCGATCCCTTCAGCGACCGTTTTCTCCTTCAGAGCGCCATAGAAATCGGTTTGGAAATCTTCACTTGCCTGGCCGCGGTATTTCGCTTTCCACTTTCCATCGATCTCTTGTTTCATTGCAGCACTCTCTTCCGTGAGCGCAAACAGTTTTCCTACCATGACACAGCTGGCTCCAGCAGCGAGCGCGAGAACGACGTCACGGCTTCCGCGGATTCCCCCATCTGCAATGAGAGGAATACGCAGCTTTTCAGCTACCTGGGCACATTCGTAAATTGCGGAAAACTGAGGGTTTCCAAAGCCTGTGATCACGCGGGTGGTGCAGGCAGCTCCTGGCCCGACCCCTACCTTGACAGCGTCGGCACCCGCATTGACGAGGTCGTGGTAAGCCATCGCGGTGCAAACGTTGCCTGCGATGACATCTTTGTTAGGATGGCGCTTTTTGATCTCTTCAATCGTGTGGAACATGCGGTCTGAGTGACCGTGTGCTACATCAATGCAGACCCCTGCTGCTCCAAGATCGAGAAGCTCGTGAATGCGGTCGAGGTGGTTGATCCCACAGGAAACAAAGATGCGGTCTCCAAACTTCTTCACCCACCCCTTCTGCACCTCCATCTCTGCAAAGCGGTGGAAGATGGGTGTGGTGCCGTAAGAAAGCAGAATCTCAGCGAGTTCCTCCCCAATGACCGTGTCCATGTTGGCAGCAATCAAGGGAATATCAATTTTTCGGTCACGAGTCAGCCAGCTCTCCAGCTTCGGTTCGGTGCGAGATGGGATGTTATTAAATTGCGGGACGAGGGCAACATCATCAAATGTCAGGGCTTCTTTAAAGGTCATAGCAACTCTTCTAGTCGGAAAAATCCTTTTTTCTGTGCAATTTTTTCTGCGGCTTCCAGAGAACCTAATGCAAAGCCCTCTCGGTTGCGCGCTTCATGTGTCAATGTAATTGTGTCTACTGTTGAGTCGAAACGGATCTGATGCGTTCCGGGAACGGATCCCGTCCGCAAACAGGGAAAGTGGATTTCTTCGGGTTCCTTTTTTCGGTTCCCTAGGTCATAACAAGGGCGCTTTCCAGGGTAGTGGGAGAGGAGTTTTTCCATCATGAGTCGAGCCGTTCCAGAAGGCGCATCCAGCTTTTCTTGGTGGTGGATTTCCATGCCGGAGACATCGTACCCAGGATATTTTGAGAAAAGGGCCGCTGCTTGGTCCAGCAACTTGAGGTAGAGCTGCGCACCGATGGAGAAGTTGTTCGCCCAGACGGCTCCGATATCCGCTGCTTTGACAATCTGTTCGACTTGATCGATTTCAGAATACCAGCCCGTCGTGCCAATCACGAGATGAACCCCTGCCGCTGCTGCCTTTTTGACATTTCCCAAAACAGCAGATGGAACAGAGTAGTCGATACAAACATCGACCTGTTCCGAAAGCGGCTCGCTTTCGGATGAAATCGTCTGGACCACTTCGAAGGGAGTTCCTTCGGAGAGACGGTGGATCTGCTTTCCCATCCGGCCGTAGCCGATTAGCGCGATGCGGAGCGTTTTGATTTCTGGCGCCATAGTTTCACCAACGTGTTTAGCTTTTCCGAGTTTGCCGGGCTTAACCGTCTAAAAACGATATAGCAATCGTCGTTTTTGGTAAAGGCAGCCTTTGTCCAGTTGAGTGAACCCTCAATCAGTGTTTCCTCATCGACCCATGCCAGCTTATAGTGGAAGAGAGACCCTTCCCCCATCATATGCAGCGCAATCCCCTCATCCTGTAGGTAGTTGGCTACCTTTTTTCCCATGCCTCTTGCGCTTTTACGATCAACAAAGACCTCAACCTGGATGCCTCTCTGTTGTGCTGCAACCAACTCCTTCGCAAAGTCCATACGCGTGAAGGTAAACATCGCCACCTGGAGAGTCTTCTTGGCTGAACGGAGCAGCTCTACCATTCTTTTCGCAGCAAGGGGGTCGTCCGGGGTGAACCAGACCTCTAGCTCTGGATCAAAGTCTCGATGCGGTACCCGTTCATCACGGCTCTCTAAGTCGGCAATCTTATCAACACAATACGCCCCGACTTGGGAGTCAAAGAGCCCAACGACTAAATTTCCATACTGCTGAAGAGACTGTCTCGTCCAATTTGCAGAGCCGACGTAACTCACCTTCTGATCCACGACAAGGAGTTTCAAGTGTGTCAGCCCTCTTGAAAAACGAGGGACCACCTCAACCTTGTCACTCAGCTGCTTAAACAGTTTTGGTGAGGCTTTGGGATCGAACACGACTCGCGTAGAGATCCCCTCTTCTGCTTTTTCATTGATTTTTCTAATCAGACGTTCGTCTTTAAAGCTGTAGATAGCGAGATCAATCCTCTCTTCTGCAGCGTCTAAAGCGGCAAGAAAAAGCGCCTCAAGATCCTCTCCATATTCCGTAGAGTAGATTTTAACAGCCTCTTCACGAGTAGGTAGGGCAACCTCTTGCTTACCCCAGAAAAAGAAAAGCGAGATGAGTAGAGTAGCACTAAGAAATATCCATAAAAACCGTTTCACTGCAGATAAACTCTTTCAATCCGGTGTAGCGCAAACGCACTTCATCGTTCTTCACACCGATGGCGATTGCTTTCTTTGTTCCGACCACCACGACCAGTTTCTTTCCTCTTGTCACACCCGTGTAAATCAAATTCCGGTGGAGCATCTTGAAGTGAGTCGTGTGGATCGGCATCACAATGCAGGGGCACTCGCTTCCTTGAAACTTATGGATCGAGACGGCGTAGGAGAGCTGCAACTCATCGAGGTCATGAGAGTCGTATGAGACCACTTTGTGGTCAAATTGCACGAAGACTTGTTGCTCTCCTGTATCGATTCTGACAACCCGTCCGACGTCTCCATTAAAAACCTCTTTCGTGTAGTTGTTGCGCAGCTGCATCACCTTGTCGCCAACATGCCAATTCACGCCAGACAGAAAGAGCGTTTCTCTCTCTCCGATCAGCTGTTTTTGAAGAAGCAGGTTGAGGTTCTCTGTTCCCACGACACCCTTTTTCATGGGAGCCAGCACCTGTATCTCATCAATGGGATCGAGGTGGTATTTTTGCGGAAGGCGTTTTGTGACCAAGGAGAGAATCTCTTCAGATGCGAGCTCAGGTGTCTCAGCCTCGATAAAGAAAAAGTCAGAGTCTGGTTCATTGGAAAGATCAGGGAAGATGCCATCGTTGATCCGGTGGGCATTGACAATGATCGTCGAACCCGCAGCTTGGCGGAAGATCTCTTTTAGCACTGTCACAGGCACTTTTTTCGAGTTGATGAGGTCCATCAACACATTTCCCGGTCCAACAGAAGGGAGCTGGTTCACATCTCCGACAAAAACAAGTCGAGCGTGGTCGGGGATCGCTTTCAGGAGCTGATACATCAGGTGGGTATCGATCATGCTCGCTTCATCGACGATGATGAGGTCCGCTTCAAGCGGGTTGTCAGCTCCCCGCTTAAATCCTCCTGCTTTGAAATCGTATTCTAGCAGCGAGTGGATTGTTGAAGCCTTTTTCTGAGTGATCTCACTCATTCTCTTTGCAGCTTTTCCCGTTGGAGCAGCGAGGAGGGTTCTCGATGTCAACTTCTCAGTGATTTTCAGGATGGCATTGGTGATGGTTGATTTACCGGTTCCCGGGCCTCCCGTCAGGATCAAGCACTTTCCCGAGACAGCTTTTTTAACCGCTTTTTGTTGTAGCGGAGCAAGCTCGATATCGAGAAGGGCTTGCACCCACTCAACGGCTTTCACTGTATCGATATCACGGAGCTTACTCACCCCATAGAGAATCCGTTTGATCTCCCTTGCGATTCCCATCTCCGAGAGAAATAGAGGTTTCAGCCAAATATAGGGTTCCTCTTTCTCAGGCATCGCCGCTTGGCGCACCAGATCCTCTTTAGTGATCTCTTCCAGTGCAGGAAAGAGAAGGTCAGGGCTCACCTCCAAGAGCTCAGCTGCTCTTTCAATCAGAACCTCTTTGGGAGCACACGTACTCCCCTCCTCACTCAGGGTCTCTAAAGTAAAAAAGAGTCCAGCCCGCAGTCGAGCAGGCGATTCTTTTTCAAAACCGAGCTTTTCAGCGATTTTATCAGCACTTTTGAAACCGACCCCTCTGATCTCCTTGGCAAGGCGGTAGGGATCTTCTTTGATTTTGTGGATGCTGTCGTTGCCGTAACGTTTATAGATTTTCTGGGCAAAACGGGGGCTGATCCCTTGACCTTGTAAAAAAATCATCACCTCACGGACGTGACTCTGCTCAATCCAAGAGCTCGTGATTTGGTCAATCCGCTTTTTCCCGATCCCTTCAATTTCCCGAAGCCGCTCTGGAGTTTGGTCAATCACGCGGAGTGTCTCCTCGCCAAAGGTCTCGACGATCCGACCGGCATAGGTGGGTCCAATCCCCTTGACCAGTCCTGATCCAAGGTAGCGGCGGATGCCTTCGACATCAGCGGGAAGCTCATTTTGGCATATGTCGACGGAGAACTGTCGGCCATGGACGAGATGGTGTTGCCACTCTCCCCTCACACGGACCGTTTCTCCCGGCTGGAGGGTTCCCATCACACCGACTAAGCAGATCAGCTCACGGCTTTTGCGGCTCTTTAGCCAAGCGACTGCAAAACCATTCTCTGCATTCTGAAAGGTGATCCGTTCAATGTAGCCATACAACTCTTCTTTCACGGGTCAAGAGTCTACCGCTTCTCTCAAGGAAGAATCAAGACTTAATCAGATGGATCAGGGAGGACTTGAGGTCGGGATAACGGAAGGTGAAGCCGCTTTGTAGAAGCTTCTCAGGTATCACCTCGGCTCCACCGAGGAGGATACTCTCTGCCATCTCACCAAAAAGAACCCGGAGCAGAGATGCAGGAACAGGAAAAATCGCAGGACGTCTAAGAACTTTTGCCAAAGTCTTGGTGAAGGTTCGGTTAGTCACGGGATGAGGAGCGGTTGCATTGACAGGGCCTCTGAGCGTCGGCGTCTCGATGCAGTGGACGATAGCACGTGTGAGGTCTTCGATATCGATCCAGCTCATCTCCTGCTCTCCGGAGCCTAAGACACCTCCTAAACAGAGCTTAAAAGGAAGCAGCATCCTCTGAAGAGCACCTCCCTTGGGTGTGAGAACGACGCCGATACGAAGGTGGATGATCCGGGTGTCCGTCCTTAAGCCAAAGTGGGTGGCTTCTTCCCACTCACGGCAGACATCGGCTAGAAACCCCTCGCCGGCCGGAGAGGTTTCCGTCACCTCGCGGTCTGTGACATTGCCGTAGTAGCCAATCGCCGATGCATTGATCCACACTTTCGGTGGACGCTCTAACTTTTCAAGACTTTTCGCAATGAGCTTGGTCGACTCGACGCGGCTACTGCGGACCTTCTCTTTTTTTTCTGGATTCCATCTTCCGACGATGTTCTCACCAGCGAGATTGACGATGGCATCCGCGCCCTCTAGATGGCTCAAATCGATCTCCCCTAAGTCAGGATTCCAATAAGCCGCAGCGGGATCTTTTTTATGACGGAGGAGAGGAACAACCTGATGTCCTTCAGATTCAAGAGCTTTTGTTAACTCTTTCCCAATTAGACCGCTAGCACCACCGACAATCACCTTCATAATTCACAGTCTGGCTTATCTACGGGTGGAAGTGCAACTAAAATATTGCATGGGTACTCTCCATCATCTCCTCCATCGATCATCCAAATCGAATAATCGGGATTCACTTCGAGGACTTTTGCGATCAGCTCTGCAAGAGAAATGTGATCAAAAAGAATCGTATCGCAGCATTGGAGGTCATCGATCAGAATAATATGCTCTTTAATCGGATGCTCTGCAATCTGCTCCAACTCTTTCAGGACGGGGGTGTGTTTCCCCCCTGAAGACTCAGGTTTGCCATGGGCATCCAACCAGAAGGTCACCGGCTCGTGGATGTTCTGCAGTACGTCGGACAACATCTCACCAGAGTCCCCTTCGTAAATGTGGATATGGGGGTTATCTGAAAACTGTTTTTTAGCGAGTGAAGCCGCAACAGGGTTAATCTCAATAGAGTGGATCTCTTCAAAACCGGCCTCTAGGGCTTTTCGGATCCCTGTACCTAGAAAAGTGCCCGTCTCCACGAAGACCCGTCTCTGATAATCATGGAAACCATCAGGTCCGATATTGGCATAGGACGTCAAAGGAAGGAGTGAAATTAAGCAACAGATGAGTAAACGCATAGTAGGACCTCTTGATGTTAACGGTGATACGAAGAATTCGAACGACGATATAACAGAAGAGGAATTTTCACGTAAATCGAATTCCGGGATTTTGGAATGGCTTTACTTGAAAAAACTTTATCTTCCCCCCATCTTTCAAAAGTCCAACTGACAGCGTCTTGAAGATCACGACTGACAGCAACGCAGCCAAATGTCAGGTAGGTATAGGGAAAAAGCTCCTCGTACGATTGGATCTGAACGACCGGCAGAGAACTCACATCGAATTCATCCTCAAAAGAGATACTTTTAAAGTAGGCCTCATCCTCACTGCGTTGAAAGCGCTCTTTGGCCACATCTTCTGGAAACCATCGATGGATCATATAGTCGCACTCAAACTCCTCATAACAGCGCTCTAAAATCTCTACCCTCTGATGGTGCGGACGATCATCGGCATCTTGAAAGATCAAAAGCTCTCCTGAAGAGGCCTCAAAGGCGAGATTACGGTTCTCTCCGGCCGACTTTCGCCAAGAGGTTGTCACAAGAATGAGCTCAAAAGGATAGATTGTAGAGGAGATCTCAGCGAGTAGCTCCGTTGGGACCTTTCCCACACTTGAAAGAGAGATGACCACTTCGTCTGGAATTCTAGATTGATTCGACAAGTCTTCCATCAGGTTAGGAAGGAACTTTGCATGGCACTCTGAACAAGGAATCAACACAGAAACTGTCGCTGAAGAGAGAGGAGTAAAAAAAAGAAAAAATAGGATAGTCAGTGATCTCATATCATTTAACCTTTTTGATTAATTGTGTAAAACATATCATCTATTCAAATGAGAAATCTATCAATTTTCTTTATCTTCTTCCTCCCCTTTCTTGTAACGGGTGGAGAACCTATCCAGCGTTATGTCACGGTGGAATTACAGGGATATCTAGGCAACCAGCTTTTTCAGGTTGCTGCTGCCTATGCTCATGCGAAAAAAACCCGTGCTGAAGCGCTATTTCCCGACTTTATCCAAAACGAAGAGTGGGCGATCTCTCATTTTTACGAACGGGTTTTTCATCGAATGAATGTGAACGACCTACCCTTTCCCCCCACGTATACCTATAAAGAGGCCACCTATAAATACCGCCCCCTTCCGCACAACGTAAGAGGACTGAGATTGAATGGGTATTTCTTTTCGGAGCTCTACTTCAAAGCCTACAAAAAAGAGATTCAAACTCTTTTCGCCCCTAGTGACGACATTCTCCAAACCCTTCAAGAGCGCTGGGGACACCTTCTTGCCCGGTCGAATGTGGTGGGAGTGCATGTCCGTACCTACCACGACGCCGATCCTGATCACACGCTACATGTCTTTGTCAGCTGGGACTACTTTAAGCGGGCGATGGATACCTTCCCGGAAGAGACGACCTTCTTGGTCTGTTCGGACCGCATGGATCTTTGTAAGGCAGGTTTGGCGGACGTTTCAAAAAAGCTCATATTCATCGAAGACAATGAGGACGACGTTGAGGATTTCTATCTTCTCACGCTTTGTGACCACCATATCCTCTCCAACTCTACATTCTCTTGGTGGAGTGCCTACCTCAATCAAAATCCCGAAAAAATTGTCATTGCCCCTGACGTGTGGTTTCCTACACAAAATAAGGATGAATCCACACTCCTACCAAAAAAGTGGATCACCTTGCCTTACACCCCATCCAATCCTGAGGATCTATGAATCGACTCTTGATGTTTTTCCTTTTCCCCTTCGCCACACTCCATGCAGGGCTCGATATCGTCATTCCATGTATCGAAAAAGATGTTGAAATCCTTCCTTACGTCATCGATGGTGCTATTGAGAACCTTGAAGATGTGGAGAACATCTACCTTGTCTCACCCACAAACTTCATCGACCACCCGAAAGTCATTTGGATCGATGAGGGTTCTTTTCCCTTTTCAAAAGAGGAGGTTGCAAGAGCCTTAGCAAAGAGTGATTCAAGTTATCAAAAACTCCTCTCTCCAGGGGGTCGGGTCGGCTGGTTTCTCCAGCAACTGATCAAGCTCTATGCCGCCTTCGTGATTCCCGACCTCAAGAGCGATTTTTTGATTTTAGATGCTGACACAGTCTTCATCAACCCCGTCTCATTTTATAACGCCGAAGGGGAAACGCTCTATGCCACTTCTGTTGAGAAGCATCTTCCCTATTTTGAGCATATGAAACGCCTGCATCCCTCTTTCAAACGTTTCTACCCCAAGATGTCGGGAATTGTGCATCACATGCTCTTTCAAAAACCCATCTTAAAAGATCTATTTCAGCTCGTTGAGTCTTATCACAACAAACCCTTTTGGGAGGCGTTCTGTCACTCCGTAACTCCTGGCCAAGAGCACCTTTCAGGCGCGTCAGAATATGAGATCTATTTCAATTTTATCTTCAGCAGAGAGTACCCGGTTAAAATCCGCCCTCTAAAGTGGAGCAATGTCACCCATCTCCGTGATCTTGAAGTCTGGAAAAAGAAGGGACTACACTTTGTAAGCTCACACCATCACTGCCGGGAGGATAAGTGAAAACGTTTTGGCTTCTACTTCTCTTTTTTCCTTTCACGGCTCTCCACTCCTACACGATCGCCTTTGTCCATATAGGAAAAGACATTCCCGATTACACCACCGTTTCATTGATCCAAGCTGCACGCTTCAACCCAGAAGCAGAGATTGTGTTTCTCGCCAACAGAGCTTCCCTTGAAAGTTTCTCTCTTCCTGATGAACCCAATATTTCGAGTTATCCCCTCGAAAAATTGCCCATTTCGAAAGATCATGCAACCTTTCGTAAGAATAGCCAAAAAAGAGCTGAAAGCTTCCAGAATTTTTGGATCTATACCATTGAGCGTTTCTTTTTCCTTGGAGCCTACATCCGCGAAAAAAAACTTTCTCAAATTATCCACCTTGAAAACGACGTTCTTGTCTATAAAGATTTCTCTCATTATCTTCCGATCCTAGACGAAAAGTACGCCACTCTTGCCGTCACCTTCGATAATGACCAACGTTGCATCCCGGGCATTCTCTATCTCAAACACTCTCATAGCCTAGATGCGCTTCTCCACTTCATCGCTACCCGCTGCCAGCTTTTTAGCAACGATATGAAGTTGATTGCAGACTACAAAAATGCAACCAGCGACGAGAAGATTGACTACCTTCCCATCGTCCCTGCCGAGTACTGCGACTATCACCCTCTTACGAATCTTCTTGATGACACCACCACAACTCCAGAGAAATACTCTAACTTTATCGACCTGTTGGAGGGAGTCTTCGATGCCGCAGCCCTTGGGCAATACCTAGGAGGGACCGATCCGAGATTCAATGGACCTGGACCCGGGTTTGTTAACGAATCGTGCCTCTTTGATCCCTCTTACTTTAATTTTTTCTGGAAAGAAGACGACCAAGGTCGTATGATCCCTTTTCTTGAATTTGAAGGAAAAGAGACTGCCATTTTTAACCTACATATCCACTGTAAGGACTTATGGAAATTCGCAACATATTAGCCTGTATAATTCATAAAAACCCGCAAAACTGTCACAAAATCCCTTCGTCAACTTCGAAAGATCTCCCTCTCGGAAAGGGCGTGAAACCCTTGCCTTCAAGTAAGTTCTTTCGAATTTGCCGGTCATTTTGCACCATTTTCACAACTTTTCATAAATTATCCAGGCTTGCCATCCTAACCCTTTTTTTTAGCTCTTTAAGCGCCACCGACTTCATTACAGGAAATGCCTTCAAGGCTGTCTGCGAGCACTCATATGATGAGTTTGGATACAACTACAATCCCGACGGATTAAAAGGGTATTGGTTTGTAAAAACCGACAAACTCGATTCCTTTTTTGGTAAAAATGCCGTCAACAGCCCTTTCGTCCTGCTCACCCACAATGCAGACCACGGAGTGACCTTCAAACACAAGCGGCACATTGAAAATAAGAACCTGATCCACTGGTTTGGGCAAAATCTAGAAACAGAGCATCCGAAGCTTTCCTCTATCCCTATCGGTCTTTGCAATTTTGCTAACTTCGATGTGATGGAAGAGGTGATGGCAGCCAACCATCCCAAATCCAACCTCGTTTATGCGAACTACAACATCTGGACCAACTTCCAAGAGAGAAACAAATGCAAAGAGAAGACAGGGGTTCCTCTAGCGAAGCTCAAGCCCTTCAAAGACTATCTAGAAGATGTGAGTCGCTCTTACTTTGTCATCTCCCCTAACGGAAATGGCGTTGACTGCCACCGCACCTGGGAAGCTCTTTACCTCAAGGCCATTCCCATTGTGACCAAAAGTTACGTCACGATCCACTACAAACACTTTCCAATCATCATCCTCGATTCTTGGGACGACTACAAAGATCTCCAACTTTCGAAAGAACTGTACGAAGAGATGTGGAACGATTTTGACTTGACCCAGTTTACGGTCTTTGATTTTTTGAATATAGATACTTAGGAACCACAATCCACTGCTCGCGAGGGTCAAAGAGATCTTTAGAGTCGATCTTGTGCTTACCATTGTACCAATCTTGTGGTGCAATGATTTTTCGCTCAGGGCTCTGATTGAGATAGGCAGCCCACCATGAAAAAGTCGAGTTTGAAATGATCAGATTTTTCATCATTGTCATCATGAAAAAATCATGGATATAAGACTGTCCGTCAACAAAAACCATCTTGTAGGGAAGGTCGGAAAACTCTTCTTTTATCCACTCAATTTGATCCGAAAAAACCACAAAGAGGGAATCCTCATCATATTGTGACATCGAGTACTCAAAATACTCTTTCCCCAAGTATCGAATCACATCGTCGTAGATGGGATCTTCGTTCATGTATGTCCGCACATGCACGCCGACTGTTTTTGGATGGTCTATGATCTCGCTATAGCGCTCATAGATATCATTAACAATCTCTTCCTTTGGTGACAAAAGCTCTACAAGACGGTTTTTGTAAGGATAAAAATACCGATAAGATTGAAAATTTCCCATGATCGCCATATTGGGCTTATAGGGAATCTTACGATAACCAAGACCAAAGTCTTTGTAGAAAAGAGTCGTCGTCTTCCAGGGCTTTGTGGTCTCCAACCTCCAAAAAACCATCTCATAGTTTTCATGGAGATCAAATCGCTTAGGGTTGGCAAAGTCAGGAAAGATAGGGCTGACACCGTAGTTCCATGCGACAGCACAGGTCGCCGCAACCTGACAAAGCTGATTGCCAAGCTGGCAATAAAGACACCCAACGACAAAATCTCCTCTCCCGGACAGAGAGGCGGTTGTCAATAAAAAAGAAATCAGCAGAGTCCTAACGGTTGTCAATAACAAACCATCCCTCCGGAACCACATCTCTATCCTCTAAGCGCGATTTTTTTGTATACCAATATCGCGGTGCCACCACGACTTTATCGGGGTTCGTATTTAGATATGCTGCCCACCAAGAGAACGTCGAGTTCGAAATTATTTGGTGTTTACAGGAAGAAATGAGGTAAAAGTCCAGCACATGAGATTTGTTGTGCACATAGACTTTAGGTCGGTCAATCTTATCAAAAAGTTCACGGCACTTCTTCATGTCGTCTGAAAAAACCACAAACAGCGTCTCTTCGGGAAAAAAGGACATCGCTTCTTTAAAGTACTTCCTATCGCACCGATATAAAAACTGATATGAGTCTTCACCAGAATAGGTTCGAAGGTGAACAGCCACTGTGTGTGGATGATCTAAAAGCTCTTGATACTGCTTCATCTCTTCGCGAATCTCTTGACTCGGCTGAAAAAGAGCTACGATCTCATCTCGGTATTTGTAGAAGTACTTCTCTGACTGAAAGAAGCCTTGTAACTTCATATTCGGCTCGTAAGGCAGCTCCTGATAGGCATGAGAGCGCTCGCGGTAGTGAAGAGCAGGAAATGACGGAAGGTCGCTGGTATTCAAGCAGTAAAAGATTTTTTGATAGTTTTCGTGGATGCCGAAATCATACCTCGTCTTAAACTCAGGAAAGAGCGGCTCCGCATCATGGTCATAGGCATGTGAGAGAGTGACTGCGACTTGAAAAAATTGATTTCCCAGCTGCCCCATCAGCTCACAGGTGACATAGGGCTTATCCGCAGATAGAACGAGTGGAACCAGCAAAACACTGAGAATCCACATCTTCATAGCACTGATCTTTTCACCCATTTTCTTATGTCTCCTTTGGTTTACTCGTTTTCAAGATCGTCCATTCCGGAGGAATCCTATCCTTTTCCTCTGCACTGCCTTCGCAGTGGAACCAGTGATCTGGAGCAATGACTCTCTTTTCGGGATGACGGTTTAGATAAGCAGCCCACCAAGAAAATGTCGAGTTTGAAATCACTTGATGATGGCAATAGGACATCAAAAAGAAATCGTCAAAATGCGAGTTCCCTTCAATAAAGTGGATGTCCAGTTCATCGGACTGGAGTGCGACTTTACACTGCTTAATCCGGTCGGAACAGACGATAAAGCGTCCTTCAGGAAAAATTTGCATCGCTTTCTTAAAAAAATCCCAGCCTAGGAAAGGAAAGTAGCGATGGGTGGGATCGTCCCCTTCGTAGGTGCGGACGTGAACAGCAACGGTGCAAGGGTGGTCGAGAAGATCCCGGTATCTTTCTTTCAATTCAAGTTCAAACTCAGGGTGTGGCGTGAAGAGTTCCCACAGTTCATCGCGGTAGTGATCAAAGTAGCGCGCAGATTGGAAATAGCCGTGGAGCTGCATGTTCGGTGAGTAGGGAATGGGTTTATAGCTTGAGCGGGGCTCTTTGTAGTGACTCTTGACCCTTCGACCTCCCACCTTCGTCTCCACACGGAAAAGAATCCTCTCATAATTTTCCCGGATAGACCAATAGGGGCTGTCGGTGAGATCAGGGACCACCAGATCAGCGTCATTATCACGAGAAAGCGCATAAGCGGTAGAGATCTGAAAGAGCTGATTTCCCAGTTGTCCCATCAGTTGCGTTGAGACAAAAGGCCTTTCTGCAAAAAGAAGCATCGGAGTGAAACATATCCATAGAAAGTATCTCACGACTCTCCTCGAATCATTTTGTAAGCTTCAAGTGCAGTCACTCGTTCATTTGCGTGATCCACGATCGGCGGAGGGTAACCATTCGCAAACAGATCCGGTTCGTGAACGATCTCTTTGGGAACCTCTCTCAATTCAGGAACCCAGCGGCGGATGTACTCCCCCTCTGGATCAAACTTTTTACCTTGGCTAGTAGGGTTAAAGACCCGAAAGAAGGGCGCGGCATCCGCACCAGATCCAGCAACCCACTGCCATCCCATCGTATTATTTGCTAAGTCCGCATCGACAAGGGTATCCCAGAACCAACGCGCCCCCTCCAGCCAGTGGATTTTCAAATCTTTCACTAAAAAGGACCCAACCACCATGCGGACACGGTTGTGCATCCAGCCGGTTTCCCAGAGCTCACGCATGCCTGCATCCACTAGGGGATAACCTGTTCTACCACGCTGCCACGCTTCGAGCTTCACGGAATCTTCGCGCCAAGGAAACTGATTAAACTCCTCCTTTAAAGGCTCCCTAGTCATCTTAGGAAAATAAAAGAGCAGATGGTGAGCGAACTCTCTCCATCCTAACTCCCTCAAGTAACACTCTTTTTCCTTTTCAGGGGCATCGCTTTCACTGACAGCTTTCCATAGAGTCTGAGGTGAGATCTCCCCAAAATGGAGATAGGGCGAAATACGTGAAGTTCCCTCTTGATCAGCGGGGATATTTCTCGTCTTGCTGTAGCGAAGGAGGCCTTTATTTAAAAAAAGTTGCAGTTGCTTCTTCGCCCCCTCTTCACCAGGGGTCCAGTGGTCAAATAATTTCTTTTCCCAATGGACGGACTGAGGAAGGAGGTCTAACTCTTCTATCTTGAGGCTCGGGAGCTTATGTGCTCCCTGAAGCTGTTTTTTTGGAGGTGGAAGCGGCGTGCGCGGGGCCTCACGCTGCAGTGCCGCCTTCCAGTAAGGGGTAAAAACTTGATAGGGAGAGCCATCGTTTTTTAGAACAGCTTCTGGCTCAAAAAGAAGGTTTGGAGAGCAGACGTTGACTCGAATACCCGCTCTTTTGAGCGTTCTCTCGATCGCCTCATCTTCTCTGATAGACTCAGGCTCCAGACGTCGGTTCCAATAGACCGCATCCGCTTGGGATTCCTTGAGAAGCTGCAACAACTCTTCACCCGGCTCCCCTCGGCGCAGGATCAGATCGAGACCCAGCTCTTTCAAGGATTTTTTAAAACTGGTGAGAGAGTGGAATAACCAGGCCTGTGAGGCACCCCCTGCTAACCATTCCTGTTGTGAAGAAGGTAGCAAGTAGCAGCCTAGCACTTCATCGGCATCTCGAACCGCTTCAACCAGTGCCGGTTGATCAGAGATTCTTAAGTCGTTTCGAAACCAAATTAGGGCTCGCATCTCAATTGAACATTATTAATAGAGAGCTTATACTCTATAAAATTTAGAAGCTTAAGGCGAGAAAAATATGAGTGATCTATCGAAAGAGAGTATAGAATCGTTAAGCAAGCTTTCACGCATTGCTCTAACCGATGAGGAAAAGCAGGCGCTCTTTGCCGATTTAGAAAAAATCCTCACTTATATCGAGATGCTCGATGAGGTGGATACAGAGGGAGCACGCCCTTGCAACTCTGTTCTGGCAGAGCTTCAGAGTGTCTTTCGTGAAGATCAGATAGAAAAGATCCTTCCTCGTGAGGACTTTCTAAATAATGCCCCTGAGCAGATCGGAGGGCTCATCCGCGTTCCAACCGTTATCAAAAAGAATTAAATTTATGGACATCCATCTTCTACCCGCTGTTGAAATCCGAAGACGTTTCGTGGAGGGAGAGCTCTCCGCAGAAGAGATCACCCAAGCCTTTCTTCACCGGATCGACGAGTATGACAAAGAGATCCAGTCGCTTGTCACTGTTTTTCACGAGCGTGCCCTCGAAAAAGCTCGTGCCCTTGACCAGAAAAAGGCAAACGGAGAACCCCTCGGTCGTCTTGCTGCGATTCCTGTGATTGTCAAAGACAACATCCATGTCCGTGGTGAGACCACCACCTGCTCATCGAAATTCCTGACCAACTACACGGCGCCTTTCGACGCCACTGTGACTCAACTCATTGAGAAAGAGGATGGTATCCTTCTAGGAAAGGCAAACCTAGACGAGTTTGCTATGGGAGGAACCACAGAAAACTCTGCTCTCTTTCCCACGAAAAACCCTTGGGATACGAGCCGCTCACCAGGGGGTTCTTCTGGAGGCTCTGCCGCGAGCGTTGCAGCCCGTTTTGCCCCCCTCTCTCTCGGCTCAGACACCGGAGGCTCCGTTCGCCTTCCTGCCTCCTACTGCGGGCTTGTGGGCTTCAAACCAACATATGGTCGCGTCTCTCGCTATGGCCTTGTTGCCTTCGGCTCCTCTCTTGACCAGATCGGCCCCCTTGCAACCAATGTCAAGGATGCAGCTCTACTCATGGAGGTGATTGGAAAACACTGCGAATACGACTCCACCTCTCTCCCGACTCCCTCTGAAGAGTACCTCGACCAGCTAGAATCGCGCAGTGACCTGAAAGGGCTGAAGGTCGGAATCCCAAGGAGTCTCTTAAAAGATCTCTCTGGTGAACCCAAAAGGCTCTTCGAGGAAAGCGTTCAAACTCTCGAAAAACTCGGAGCGACGACGACAGAAGTCGACCTCGATCTGATGCGCTATTCGATCGCCATGTACTATATTCTCGCAACGGCCGAAGCTTCCACCAACCTCGCCCGCTTTGATGGTGTCCGTTACGGACAGCGCTCTAAAGAAGCCCAAACACTCGATGAGGTCTATACCCTCTCCAAAGAAGAGGGATATGGGGATGAGGTGAAGCGCCGCATTCTCCTGGGAACCTACGTCCTCTCAGCCGGCTACCAAGACGCCTACTATAAAAAAGCACAGAAAGTCCGCACCCGGCTGATAGAACAGTTTAAGAAGGCCTTTGAAGCAGCTGACATCCTTGCTCTGCCTGTCGTTGCCAATGTCGCTCCAAAGCTCGATTCCTATGGAGATCCTCTCAGCATGTACTTACAAGACCTTTTCACGACTGCAGCAAACCTAGCAGGCGTGCCTGCTATCTCACTACCTGCTGGGCTCACCGATGAAAAGTTGCCTTTTGGCCTCCAACTAATCGGCCCTCAAAAAGCGGACCGCTTTGTCTTCGAAGTCGCTTACCAATTTGAAAAAGAGTGCTCTTTGAAAGAGTGCCCCAAAATTGCTTAAAGGAACCTAAGATGGATTGGGAAATTGTTATCGGGCTCGAGATCCACGCCGAGCTCAACACCAAGTCAAAACTTTTCAGCCGCGCACCCAATCGCTTTGGGGATGAGCCCAACACCAACATCAGCGAAGTCTGCACTGGGCAACCCGGCGCCCTCCCCGTCTTGAACAAAGAGGCTGTTCGAAAAGCGGTACAGCTCGGCTGTGCTTTAAACGCAGAGGTCGCTCTTTGGAGCAAATTCGATCGAAAATCCTATTTTTATCCAGATAGCCCCCGCAACTTCCAAATCACCCAGTTTGATGAGCCGATCATTCTCGGAGGCCATGTCATCGCTGAAGTCAAGGGAGAAGAGAAGCAGTTCGATATCGACCGTGTCCATCTAGAAGACGATGCTGGAACACTGAAGCACTTTTCGGGATTTGCAGGTGTCGACTACAACCGAGCCGGTGTTCCCCTTGTGGAGATCGTCTCTAAACCCTGCATCCACAGTGCTGAAGAGGCCGTGGCATACGCGATGATGGTCCGCGCCATTCTCCAGTACATTGATGCCTCTGACTGCAACATGGAAGAGGGGTCACTTCGTTTCGATGTCAACATTTCTATCCGGAAAAAGGGAGAAGAGGGACTCCGTAACAAAACTGAGCTGAAAAACCTCAACTCTTTTAGCGCGATGCAGCTCGCCATCGAATCAGAGGTGAAGCGCCAAATTAAAGAGTACGAGAAGCATCCCGATAAAGATCCGAAAGAGGTGATCGGCCAATCGACCTACCGATGGGACCCTGAAGCGATGATGACCGTCCTGATGCGTGAGAAAGAGACTGCAGACGACTACCGTTACTTCCCTGAGCCCGACCTTCCTCCTGTTGTCCTCTCCAAAGAGTTTGTCGAAGAGGTCCGCTCCACTCTTCCGGAGCTCCCCCTACAAAGAGAACGGCGCTATATCCAATCTCTTGAACTGGCACATGACCTCGCCTTCATCCTTGTCAGTGACAAAAAACTCTCTGATTACTTCGAAGAAGCCCTCAAAGAGTGTAAGAACGCGCGCAACCTCTGCAACTGGATCGTGGTCGAGTTTGCTGGACGCCTAAAGGAGAGTGGCAAGAGCCTGGTCGATACCGACATCAATCCTCAGCAGGTCGGCACCCTTGTCCGCCTCATCGAGGAGGGAAAAATCACTGGAAAAATCGCAAAAAGCGTTGCGGATGAAATGCTCCTGAATCCGGAAAAAGGGCCTGAAAAAATCATCGCTGAGAACCCCGACTTCCAGCCACTTAGCGACGAAGGGGCCGTCGAAGACCTTGTTAGTCAGGTGATTATGGAGCAGCCTCAGTCGGTGGAAGACTTCCAAAACGGAAAGGAGCGCGCCTTCGGATTCCTCGTCGGTCAAGTCATGAAACTCTGCAAAGGTAAGGCTGACCCACAAATTGTCAATAAAATCCTTAGGAAAAAAATCACTAAATAGGCATCATCTCATAAAAGTTTTTTACCGAAACTCGTCCTCAAGACAAAAACAGGACATTACACCCCACAGGGAGGTAGGTATGAAAAGGAAAACTGAGAGATCTAACACTAAAAATTTCTTTTCTAGAATGCTATCCAGGAGCCAGAAAAAGCGCGATCTGGGAGCCGAATCTTATATTCCAGCCCTGATGACGGAAGAGCTCATCTCTAAAGCCTGCTGGGAAAGCCTACTTGATATCGATTTTGAGACCTTCCTGGAGGTCAACGACAACTCTGTTCAAGCTTCAACAGAGTCATAAAACTTTTTCAAGGAGGCGCTAATAGATTCTGTTTTTTCAATAAACAGGATCCATTAGCGCCTCCTTTTTCTTCTCTAATCATCAAATTTTTTTAATCTATTTCTTTCATAAAATATCCAAACTGAGCCTCTCCCCTAAATAACAATACACCTTCACTTGATACTAACTAACTAAATTGATACAATTGTTTCTTTATCCTTAATAAGGAGGTAATATGACATCTATAAGAGACGCAGTTGGAAGCTCTATGCGTGCTGCAGCAGGATTTCTCTACGAAAACGCTGTTCCTCATATCAATCTGGATGAAGACAAGAAAGTAAAAACAGAACAAAAAGTGTGGGAAGTCTTCAAGACTGTCGTCGCGACAATCGGACTCGCGCTCTCTTTCGTCGTTTTCCCTGAGCTCACCGTCATCGGATTCTGTGCAGGGATCTTCTTCTCGGACCCCATCCGCGAGCTAGCGAGCCGTATTGCAGGAATCTGGGAAAAAGTTAACTTCCCCTTGAAGGCGATCGGCTTCATTGGAGCGGGTCTTCAGTGGCCGATCCTCATCTTAGCTGTACCGTACCTCCTGGGAAGCTATATCTCTTGGCAAGTGTTTGACCGAAACGCCAGTGATCCCCTCAACACCACCTACTTGAAAAACATCCGACACGCTAAAGCGATCGAACACGCTGGATTTGGGTCAGTGAGGGCTGAGCGTTCGGGTGCAGCAACACCACTACCGACAGGACGCCCTAGAAGCAGAAGCCACACGATTCCCTTTACCCTCTCTGATGAATTCGGTGAGGACACGAGAGGAATTGACACGAGAGGAATTGATTAGAGTACCAAGGACTCAAGATAGTTCAGTACCGGGGGTGAAATTTCTCAAAAGCCGAAATCACCCCTTTTTTGCTGACGTGGGTGTATCGGTCTGTGGAGCTGATGGTTGCATGGCCGAGTAGCTCTTGGATGACGCGGAGGTCAGCTCCCCCATCTAAAAGATGCGTCGCAAAAGAGTGGCGTAGGGTGTGAGGAGAGACCTCCTTCTCAATCCCCGCCGCCTTTGCATACTTTTTGATCATTTTCCATACGCCCTGACGATCGATCGCTTTACCGCGCTTTGTCACAAAAAGAGGTTCCTTGTCGGGCTTGAGGATCTCCCCACGGCCATGAAGAAGGTACTGGTCTACAGCACGGGAAGCTGGCTTGCCTAAAGGCACGACACGCTCCTTCCCCCCTTTACCAAAGACCCGAACGGCGTCATCTAACACTTCATGCAGTTTCAGCTGACAAAGCTCTGAGACGCGGAGCCCTCCTCCGTAAAGAAGCTCCAAAATCGCTCTGTCACGCAGGCCAAGGCTCGTTTCCAGATCAGGCTGCTCCAGCAACCTCTCCACCTCGCTTTCAGTGAGCACAGAGGGAAGACGTTTCCAGAGTTTCGGCGTGTCAACAAAAGAGGCGGGATTCTGTTTCAAAAGCTCTCGGATCACTAAAAACTGAAAAAAGACCTTCACGGAGATCAATAGACGAGCAAGAGTGCTCCCCTCTTTCCCCTTCTTTTCCTCCTGTTCCAAGAACGACACAATCTGTTCTGATGTCACTTCAGGATAGCCCGCCACTTTTTTCTCTTCTAAAAATTGAATGAATTGGCTCAGATCTGTTTTGTAAGCGAGGAGAGTGTGATGAGAGAGTCCCTTTTCAGCTCTGAGGTAGAGGTCAAAGTCGTAGAACTCAAAAGGCATTCGGATCGTAGGGGTTGAGAGGCTGGACTGTAGTGAACTCCTCGATGGTCAAAGAACGCTCTATTTTATACTCTTCAGAGAGCCAGCTGTGGAGATCGGCATCTTGGCAGCGCGCCGAGCAAAAAGGCCAAAGCGCTCCCTTCTTTTCTACAGGCTTGATGACCTCTTTACCACATCTAGGACAAGGAGCCGATTTCATCAGACAACTCCTGTTGGACACGGGCAAGTTCTGCCTCACTGGGATCGAGAACGGGAAGGGTGAGCATCTCTTCACTCTCTTCCACCTCAAAAAGGTAGTAATCGGTTCCTTCCTCTCGCAGCTCACCGCGGAAAATCAGCTTCTTCTTCCTGCCGAGAAAAAGCGCAAGAAGAAAGGCTTTTAGCTGTGCCTCTTCCTTATCTAAAAAATCGACTAAAAGAGTCATCGCCCGCTCTAGATACTCATCAGGGGTGGTAGGCTTCTTTGCACGTTCAGGAATCACAGAGGTCCAGTAGCTTCGTACCCCCTCTCCTGGTTGCTCATCCCATTCTGACTGCAGAATGTCTTCCCGCTCGTAAACCCCCTCCTTTTGCCCATCAGAAATGAGAGAGACAACAGTGTCTCCAGGTTGGAAAGGCTGGTTGGAGCGTGCACAGGAGCGTGCCCTTCTCGGGATCGGAAGCTGCTTCAAAAGGCGTTTTGACATAGCCGCTAGTCTACTAGAAAACCCCTAAAAAAGCGACAGTTTTGGCATAGAATCAACTGAAGTCAATCTCTTCCAACAGGGCATCTGCTGCTTCAAAGTGGCCTGGGTAGGAGCCCGTCGAACGGCGTCCTTCCATCTCAGTCAACACTTTGATAGCCAGTTTTTTACCTAACTGAACCCCTTCTTGGTCAAAGGAGTTGATATTCCAAATGAATCCCTCAAAAGCGACTTTGTTTTCGAGAAGGGAGAAGAGCGCTCCTAGAATATAGGGAGTCAACTTCTCTCCGACGATGAGATGCGAGGGACGATTCCCCTCAAACTCTTTATTGGGGTTGTCATCGCTCTTACCGACAGCCAGTGAGATCGCTTGAGCGACAAGGTTCGCGAGGAGCTTTTCTTGGTTGGTGGTTCCATCGATTTCGAGGTCGATACCATACTGACACTCTTTGAAGCCGATTAACTCTAATGGCACCACCTGCGTTCCCTGATGGATCAGCTGGAAAAAAGAGTGCTGACCGTTCGTTCCGGGTTCTCCCCAGATGATCATCCCTGTTTGAAAGTCGACTTTATTCCCATAACGGTCGATATGCTTCCCGTTGGACTCCATCTCCACTTGTTGGATATGGGCAGGTAGACGGCGGAGAGCTTGGCTGTAGGGAATCATCGCAAGGGTGGGAGCTTTTAAGAAATTGTGATTCCACACACTTAAAAGCGCGAGCATCAGCGGCATATTTTCTTTTGGATCCTCGTTTAAAGCCATGAGATCCATTTCATGAGCCCCTTTTAGGAATTGCATGAAGGTATCAAATCCAAAAGCGAAAGAGAGCAAGATCGCTCCGTACATCGCGCTCGTGCAGTAGCGGCCACCGATGAAGTCCCAGCTGTAAAAACACTCCAAAAATTGGCTCTTGTCATCGAGAGGACTCCCCTCTCCAGTCATCGCGATGAAGTGGTCTTTAGAGTTGAGTCCAGCACTCTCGAATTTCTCCTTAAGGAAGTTGTAATTGGTGAGCGTTTCCAAAGTGGAACCCGACTTAGAGACGACCATCACTAGCGTCTTTTCCATATCGATAGCATCGAGGACTTTGGCCGTTTCATCCGGATCGATATTCGCAATAAAGTGGACGTTTTTGTCTTGGGGTTTGAGGTGGGATAAAGCAACATACGCCGCTTCAGGACCGAGATTCGATCCCCCGATTCCGATCATGACAAGGTCGTTGAATCGAGAACCGTGCTCCTTCAAAAACCCTTCTAATTTCTTCAGTTCCGCCTTCTCCATTTCTGCCGCTTCTTTTGCTGCAGGACTCGACGGAATATCTTGAAAGACGGCACGCATCGCTGTGTGTAAAACTTTTCGCTCTTCGCTGGGAAAGCCTTCGATTTTATTGATCACTTCACCCGCTTGCATCTCTTTCATACACTCTACAGCAGAGGTCTCTTGAGCCAGCTCGAAAAGCGCAGCGAGAATCTCTTCATTCACCCGTTCAGTTCCAAAAAGCAGCTTGAGGTCGCAGCCCTGAATGACATGGCTTTTGAGGCGCTCTTCTGACAAGAACCCTTCCTCTGTCATGTCGGGGGGATTGTTTGAAAGCTTTTCCAGTTTTTTCGACGCTGTCAACTCTTTGAAGCTTTTTCGTTTCTCTGCAACCTTTGCCATGAAGGACCTCCTTATACTGGATATCTACCCTCACTATGAGGTGTGATAGAAACTTTTTCAAGGAAAAATAAGAAGATTAGGATGAGAGAGTTAGAATCTCATCCAGGGTATCGAAAGTCCGTTCATCGGGAACCCCGATCCCCTCCTGGCCGTAGACATAGACCAGACCTTCCGCAGCGGCAAAACCGAGAAGCTTACGGTAGAGGTCGCGGGTGTAAAAAGCGGGGTGGACCACAATCGCCTGCATTCCCTCCCAGTCATTCAGTAACTGCTCCTCCGCGATGAGGCGGAAAGAAAAGGACGCTTTAGAAAAGAGCTCGACCAACTCTTTTGCAGCAGCCGTTGCCTTCTCTGTTTCAAGGGCAGGAAAAAGTAGACCCACCTCTTCAGGCTCTTTCAACTCGACCCCTTCACCCCAAACCGCATCACCGTAATGGAGGGAAGCGTTCTTCAGAGCACGTTTAAACCGGAAGTAGGAACCCGCATCGAGCTTTCTTGCGAGCGTCCAGGGATGATCGACACTAGAGCAGTCGAGCAGCAAGTAAAGGGAGAGCTCGTCAGGGACCAAGTCTGTCATCCGATCAAACTCTTCCAACATCTCCGGAGTCACCTCCTGAAGAGCCCCTTCGTAAAAAGAGAGACCGAGCGTCTCTTCAGAAAACTCTTCATAGAGTGTATCTAGGAAATGTTCGAAGGCGAGGCGGAGAGTCTTTTCAAATGAGGCTCCTTGCCCATCACTCCAACCCAAGTCTAAGTGCCAAAAGAGCGACTCTCCTCTCTCTTTCGCTTCGAGAGCTTGGCGCCTCTCTGCCTCCCACTGGAGGTCGGAGTCGGCACGTCCGTTGAGGGTGATTGAACAGGTCATCTTTTAAAACTCATGTAGCGGATCTCACGTCCTTTGCTTCGCCAGAGCGCTTCGAAGTAGGAGTTGCCATATCCCTCCCACTCGTTAGTGAAATGGGGAGCTTCAAAGACGGGAGTAAACTCCTCCGAACTCAAAAAGTGTTGAATCACCTCTTCACTATAGGGAACATCATCGGTCACGACGGTCACCGTCCCCCCGTTTTTTAAGATCCGCGCGAGTTCTTTGATAAAGGTGGGTTGGATCAAACGGTACTTGGCATGCTTCTTTTTCGGCCAAGGGTCTGGAAAGTTGATATACACCTCTTCCACAGAACTGGAAGGAAAGTAGCGCTCTGTCGTCGATAAAGCTTCTCCATTCACAATCGAAAGATTTCCGAGTGTGCGGTTCTTCATCTTAGACCAAATTTTGCGGCAACGGATAAAGCGCTTTTCGACTGCGACCCAGTTGCAGTGGCTCGACTCAACTGCCTTCTCTACAATCCAGGCCCCATTTCCACTGCAGTATTCGATTTTAACAGGCTGCTCTTTTGAAAAGAGAGCAGGGTCTTCCCAACCGGGAAACTGGAAAGAGTCACTCCCCTCTTGAACCGAATAGAAAATACGGTCCTCAATGGTGGTAAAACTTTCTTTCCATTTAAAGGGAGGTTTGAGGTCTTCTGGTTTCATAGCCTAAGAATTTTAATTCCCTTTTGCTTTCTTCACAAGTTCTGTCACTTCCTTAGTCAAGATGGGATGGATCCCAGCATACATTCTCATTTTAAAGTCGTAGTCATCCATCCAAGTTGCAAAGAAAAGGGCGAGCTTCTCCGGATTCCTCTCACGCCACTCCTCAGCTTCTTTAGGGAACGTCTCCTTCTTTGATTCAAAAGACTCTTTGAGCTTTTCAAAGACCTCTTTTTTTGCAAAAATCTGCTGAACTTGCTTCTGAACCTTTATGGGAGAGCGCTCTTTAAAAAGAAGAGAAAGAGGCATCTGGCCTGGTGGTTTCTCATCTTCACCCAACTTCTCTTTCGGGATCTTTTGCGGAATCTTGTTCTCTGCTGAAAGATTCGCTCCCTTCTCAATCAGGTAAGAAACCAACTCCCAGTGCCCTCTCTCACAAGCGACATGGAGCGGCGTGACACCTCCCTTTCTCGGAAAGCTCGTATCAAAGTCCTCGTCCGCCTCAAGACGCTTCTTCACCGCTGCGAGATCCCCAGCTTCTACCTCACTAAAAAATTCTTTTTGAGTTTCGTAGAATGCAAGCGCCGTTCTATGAGAAAGCTTCATGACAGCGTAAAAAACAAGCACTGCTGAAGTGATACCGACGAGCACCGTGGCGACAAAAGGAAGCGAGCCCACCACCGCATAGGAGACAAGAAGCCCAAATCCTCCGCTGAGCAAAACGCCTTTCATGATCTGATCGGTCTTCCTAGGGAGCTCTAAGGGGTCACTAAAATAGTTCTTTAACTCCTCTGGAGCCGTCTTGATCACCCAGGGATTTTTAAAGGGACCTAGATAGGGATCGACCCACTCGTAAGCTTTCTTGAAAGTGTCATTTAATTTGTTCATTATGTTAAATTTATACCACAAAAGAGGGATCTATGCAGCTAGAAAAAAGTGTATTAGGTAAGAAAGTTTCATACACTGAAACTTATGATAAAAGCCTTCTTTTTCCGATCCTCCGAGCCGAAAAGCGAGAGGAGCTGGGCTTCAAAAATCCTCTTCCCTTTCAGGGATACGATCTCTGGAGGGCGTTTGAGCTCTCTTGGCTGAATGAAAAGGGAAAACCCCAAGTGGCTCTAGCAGAATTCCTCTTTCCTGCATCCTCCCCCTTCCTCATCGAGTCCAAATCCTTCAAACTCTATTTAAACTCCTACAACCAGACGCCCTTTTCCTCCCCTAAAGAGGTTCAAGAGCGACTCCAAAGAGATTTGAGTGACGCTTCAAAAAGTGAGGTCGAGGTCCGCTTCATCGATGTCGAGAAAGAGGCCCCCTTCCCCCCGCTCAAAGGAACTTGCATAGACGATCTCGATATCGAAACGGATATCTACAACGTTACCCCCTCTCTCCTCAAACAAGGAAGCGAGCATGTTGAAGAAACCCTCTACACCCACCTCTTCAAATCCAATTGTCTCGTGACCGGCCAGCCCGACTGGGCAACCGTGCTGATCTCCTACAAAGGAAAAGCGCTTGCAAAAGAAGCGCTTCTTCAATACCTCATCTCTTACCGCTGTCACCTAGAACTTCACGAGCAAGCGATCGAACGGATCTTCCGCGACCTCTCCCAGCTGAAGCTAGAAGAGCTCACCGTCATCGGCTTCTTCACCCGCCGAGGCGGCCTCGACATCAACCCGGTGCGATCCACAACTGCTCATCCCAAAGAGCTTCCCCGCCTCCTGCGGCAGTAATCAAGCTGCAGTACCCGGTTCCTCTTCAAATTCCAAGGGTTCAAGGTCGACAAATTCAAGTTTCTTTACTTTCCCATACTTTCTAAAAAGACAGTCCGATAAAACACACAACATCTCTCTACCCCTTTCACCTCGACTGCCCCCTTTTGCTGGTGAAAAGTTTTTTGACAGGCCCATATTCGAATCCATAAAGTGAATTCTATTTCCATCCACTCTGAAGTAGATGATGTGCCATCTTCTCCCTTCAATCTTAAAGCTAACCCCAACGACTCCATGATGCTTATCTAAGAATTTCTGGTGAGCTGGATCGTCTAAATATTGACTAGCAACACGCGTGAATTGGCTTTTCCCCGATTCATCTAACTGAAAAGCATTCGAAGAGCGTAAAAAATAACTAGTTTTCTTCGATCTATAGCCACGCAAACGAGAAGTTTTTTTTCCATAAGTCTGCTTACGATACCAAATGTCTATCGCCCCACTTTTCCAAAGCTTAAAGGAAGATCGGATGTTCCGGGCTAATTGAATAGGAGATTTCACGCGAGGCAGATCTAAAATCTCCCTGGGAATAATTTGATGACTATCAAGAAAGTGGCTGTAAAGCATTCTTGGAGCTATATGAAAGCGATCCTTTGGCTTTGCTTCCAACGCTTCCTCCAACTCACGATGCGAAATTTCAGGATTGCATATTTCTAATGTCATCAAGCTAAATGTAATTGGCTCACAGAGACCATCAAAATTTTCTTCACCTCCCCAACCCTGTTTATAAACTTTCGAGAAAGCTCCAGGATGCGCTTCGTATAATTCTAAAATTTTGGAAAAACGCTCCTCGTAAGGCTCCGCGAGTGCCGCTATGCTTCCTCCTAGCTTTCCCTCTTCTTGAAGTGAAGCTACATGTTCAAAAACTTCTTCATCGGAATCAAAATACTCCCTATAGGCTGACAGATTACAAATAAGTTTGTGTGCTTGCAAAATTTTAGCTTCATCAGTTGAAATATGACGACTTCTAGCAAGAGTTAGGTAACTAGGGTTTTGCTTTTGCACTTCGGTCAGTACATCATCAATCTGTTGGTTGATAATCAATCGAGTCGACTCAACAAGTGACGGGTGACTCTTTAGATAGTTTTCCACCCACATCATCTGTATCGCTTTATTTGGATTCCCATCCATCAAGGAAATTTTTTCACGGCAAATGGCCAAGCGTAATTCCTGAATTAACTTTTCTGGTGAAGTGCCCGCTTTTACTTCTCGATCAAATACCTCATGAATCATAGGAAGAAGTATTCTATGCAGTTTTCGTAGATCTTCTCTAATAAGTGTAGAGTCTAGATGAAAAATCCTTCTAAAGAAGAACTCTTCGAACTTAGAAACCCCTACGCAGGCGACATGATTTGTATAAAAATCATAAATTCGATCGTAGATGGCTTTGGTTAAAACATTTGAGTAAATGCTCTCTTGACTCAATAGAAACTGAACGCCCGGATCTAACTTTTGCTTCAACTTTTCATTCAACTCTAACTCACCGACCTTTAGCTGACGGTAAATTTTTCTAAACTCTCTTTCAAAATGCTTCTCTGGTAATTTTGTCTGTTGATAAGCTCTCCTTACTTGGCGTGCCGCTTGATTTAATTGATCAAGCGTTTGACTTCCAATCTCCCTCTGACCTTCTCTCTCCTCTTCTGAAAAAAGAGTCCAATCACATAGTACAAACCGAGCTACCTTTTCCCCCGCTTCTCTCTTTAAATCTTCATACAGGCCCAAGAGAATTTTTTGATTGGCGAGTTCAACCGTTTTATCTCCAGCTTGAGAAAAATCTCTAGATTGAGCTTTTTTCAGTTCATTGAGTGGCGTAGACTTAGACTGAACACGTCCACGAAGTCCTTCCATATCGACTTCCGTTTCGGTTTGAACAGGAGTCTTCTTTCTGACTTCCTCCACTTTTTTTGAAGTGAGGCCGAATGCATCGTGTAGATAAACAGATTGGCTGGGATGTAGGATCCCATCCCAAGGAGACAGGACAGCGGCCACGATATATTTGACACACCTAGCTGTCTCTCCCATCGCGCGGTCTGCCGTATTTGTGGGTGACATCAACCGCCCCAGAAGAGGTGTCCAGCAGATCAAGCACTTTCCCCAACAACCCAAAGCTTTGACGCCCGATCCGATCCCCTTTACCACATCCACTGGAAGAGTATGGAGCACGAGAACACGGTCTAAGAGAGCTGAAAAGCTGAGAAGCCGTGGCTCTTGAAGAACCTTGACCTTCCGACCCTTCACATGAAAACTCAGGCCGATCGATTCTCTATCGCGAATCTTCTCCACAGGGTCGATGAACCCCTCAAAAAAAGATCGAAAGACCCCTTTAGCAGCCATTTACAATCTCCTAGTTCATAGAAAGAGATAAAGCAAATGGCGTGCCAACAAAGCGGATTAGTGAATAAACTGCCTTAGGTCAGTTGACATCTGTTTTAGGTCACTCAAGAAGATCACGTGTCCTGCGGGGAAGAGCTTGAATGTGATGTTTTTTTGTAGTGGTTCAGCGATCGGTAAATGATCAAAGCTGTAAAGGCTCGCTGCAAAGGGAGTGGCTAGGTCATAGATCCCCGCTGCAATGTAGAGACGAAAGTCGGGATCTTCAGACATTAAACCGACTAGATCTTTTGACATGTTGACATAGCAGTTCTTCGCTTTGCAGTAGTCCCACTTCTCATGAGAAAAGAGCCGGTATTCCCGCTCACTTTTCCAACTTAGTTCCTCAGAGAGCCACTCATTCATTGCTTGGGTGAGAAACACAGAGATATCGGTGAGGTTCGGATCAAAAAAGACAGAGTTGCTTTGAGGTTTCATATCCCAGCCTGTAAAGCGCCCATCGATCCGACTGACGACTTTCTCTTCCTTCCGCAAGAGCTCCTTTTGAAAAGCATCAGAGGTGATGCGTAGGCGGTTCCGCAAGATAAAACTTTCATCAAGACCGGTCAACGTGGAAAGCTTTTTAGCCGCTGCCTGCTTCTCTTCCGTAGAGATGCGATTCCCTTTAAGCAGAAGCTCAGCGTAGGGTCCAAAGGCATACGATTTGGCTGCCTGTGCAGCTGACTCGACGGTCGGGAACTGCTTTTTAGAGAGCTTCCCCTGATACCAACTAATCGCACTGTAGGTAGGCAAGAAAGTCATATAGGGAACGTCATTTCCGATCTTAAAATCGATAGGAAGGAAGTCAATGATCGATGAGATCAAGATAGCCCCATTGATCTTCATTAAGTACTCATCGAAAAGGTAGCTTGAAAGTCCAGAAACACGTAGAGAACCATAGCTTTCTCCGACAAGGTATTTCGGTGACCCCCATCGTTTCTCTCTTGTCACAAAACGGTAGATGAACTCTCCACAAGACTCAATGTCTCCATCGACGCTGAGGAACTTTTTGACATCTCCCTTCTCAACAGTTCTGCTGAGGCCTGTAGAGACCGGGTCTACAAAAACCAGATCAGAGACGTTCAACAGGGTGTAGGGGTTGTCTTCAAAACAGCAGGGATAGAGAGGTTCTCCCTCTGCACCAAGTTTGACTTTTCGAGGCCCAAACCCTCCAAGGTGAAGGAACGTTGCAGCCGTTCCTGGCCCTCCATTGAAGAAGAAAGAGATGGGGCGTTTTTCGTCTCCCTTCTTTTTATAGTAGATGTAGAAGATTTCAGCTTCAGGCTCCTCTTTTTCATTCAGAAGAAAGAGGGTTCCCGCCTCCGCTGTATACTCAAGGGATTTTCCATCCACTTGAATGGCATGCTCTGTACGAACGCGCTTCTCTTCAGGTGCCTCCTCGGCAAATAGAGGTGAAAGAACTACTAAAAAAAGGATCAACCGCTTCATCATCACTCCAATCTTAAATCATTTATCGAAATCACTTCGGCCCCAGCAGCACGAAGTTCCTCTATTGCCTGGATCCCATCATTCAGATCAATAGGTGAAATTCCTTCTTGAACAACGAACACTCTAAAGCCGAGTTGCAGAGCATCGAGCACTGTCTCTTTAACACAGTATTCTGTCACGAGCCCAACACAATACAGAGTTGTCACTCCCTTTTCTTTGAGGTAATCATAAAGTCCGGTAGCGACGTTTCCTTTCCTATCAAAAAAGGCACTGTAGCTATCCAGATGAGACTCTGTTCCCTTATCTGCAAAGTAATCTATTTTGATCTTCTGTAGCGAAGGGTGCAGCTCGGCCCCCTCAGTTCCAGGGATACAGTGGTCGGGCCAGAGCACCTGCTCGTCACCGTCGACTTCGATCCTCTCATGGACTTTTTTTCCATGCGTTGACGCAAAACTCATGTGATCCTTCGGATGCCGATCACGACTCGCAATCACGAGATCAAAAGGAAGGGTCACCAACTTTTGTACGGTTGGTAAAATTGCATCTCCACGAGGGGCAGCAAGAGCGCCTCCGGGAAGGAAATCATTTTGAATATCAATTAAAAGAAGAGCGTTCATGTCGTCTGCTGGCGTATCTTTCTAATGAGTTCGACTTTTTTGTCATAGAGGCCTTTCTCCATCCCTACGACGTATTTATGAGGGTTCACAAACCGCTTCACACCGCTGTGGAAAAAGTTTAGATTTTCAAGGGTCCGTTCACGTGACTCATGAATGGAGGGAACCTGATACACTAAAGCCCCCTTTCTAAAGATCGGTTCCAGGAGATCGACACTCTCCTGCTCTGTATTGATCCATCTCTCTTTCGTTGGGTCAAAGGGGTCAACAATATGAGCACTTTTCCCTAGAGGCTTTTCTTCGTCGTAGATGACATCAGCGATCGCTCCAAACTCATCAAAAAAACGTCTTACTTGAAGGATTCCGGGATTAGAGATTTTGAGAATTTGCTCTGAGAGTTTAATCCGGTAGTCCCACTCCCCCTTTTCATCGGTGATGGCAGAGAGCTTATAGACCCCATCGAGCGCAGGTTGATCTTTCGCGGTAGCGAGCTTTGTTCCCACACCCCAAACGGCAATTTTTGCCCCTTGAGATTTCAAGCTTTCAATCAGCCTCTCATCCAATTCATTGCTGGCCACAATCTTTGCCTCCTCAAATCCCTCCTTGTCCAGCATCTGACGCGCGACAATACTGAGATAGGCAAGGTCGCCCGAGTCGAGGCGGATTCCCAAAAAGGGCTTGCCCTCTTTCTTGAGCCACTTACCCACCTCAATCGCTGCCTTCACTCCCTCGAGGGTGTTGTAGGTGTCGACAAGGAAAATGGAGTTCCCTGGCATTGCTTTCGCAAACGCATAGAACGACTCTATCTCATCATCAAATGCCATGACCCAGCTATGAGCATGTGTTCCTTTCACAGGAATTCCATATATTTTGCCGGCCAAGACGTTCGAGGTCGCATGGACTCCGCCCACATAGGCAGATCGGCTTGCAGTTAAAGCCCCATCGACTCCCTGAGCGCGACGAAGACCAAACTCTAAGACCTCGTCACCTGCAGTGGCTAGGGAGATCCGGGCCGCTTTTGTGGCGACCAAAGTGGAGAAGTTCACGAAATTGAGGAGAGGACTCTCTAAGAGTTGGCACTCCAGGAGGGAACCCGTCACGCGAAGCAGCGGTTCGTGGGGAAAGACGATCGTTCCCTCTGGAACAGCCTCTAAGTCGCCTTGAAAACGGAAGGCTTTTAGATATTCATAAAACTCTTCGTCAAACAGCGGATCCCCGCACGCATCGGTGAGAATCCTTAAGTAGTCGATATCTGAGTCATCGAAGCGGAGGGTTTGAAGATAGTCGATGACACGCTTCAACCCTGAAGCAACAGTCAATCCACCTTCAAAGGGATTTTTTCGAAAGTAGAGATGGTAGACAGCTCTACGTTGATCAAGCCCCTCTTTCCAGTACCCATAGGCCATCGAAAGCTGATAGAGGTCTGTATGAAGAGCCAGTGAAGTGCGATAAACTTCTTGAATCGACATCTTATCTATTCACCAAAGGCTTCTTTGAATATCGCCTGTTTTTGTCGCTCCAAATCGAGGATGCGCCCTTCAAGTTGATTCCATTGGTCACGCAAGCTTCCTTGAAGTTGAATCTCCACGGCGGCGGCTGGGAAGTCCGAAAAAAGCTCTTGGTCGGCATTGAGATCCTCACGGTTAGCGACCTCGTCGATTCTTTTTTGCAGTTCTTTGAACTGTGCAATCTTTGCATTGATCGCCTCAACGGATACACGCTCGTTGATGGGAAGCTTTGCAATTTTTTCTTTTTCAGTGAGCTCCTTTTTTTCTCCACAACTCAAAAGAAAAACAAGAGAAAAGAGAGCGAGTAATGTCGTCCATTTTTTCATTAAATGCCTCCAATTTCTCAGTAATATACAACTTGTCGTGAATAGATTGAATCAATTATTCTGCCACTATGCTTTTGAAAACCTTGCTTTTACTCTTTCTCCCACTTCATTTAGCTGCTTCGACGCTGGAAATCGGCGCCCTTTTTAGAGAGTCGAAAAAGGGAGATTGGATGGTCGTGGTCCAAAATAAGAATTACACGGCGCTTCATATTGTCGACAAAACGCCTGACTCTCTCATTTTTGATGAAATGATCATTCCAGAGGCCCGGGTCAAACAGCCTTTCCCTGGATGGCGAGGATGGATTCAATCAGAGGCGCCTGGGCGGACATCTTGGGTGCGTTATACCCTCTCCCTCAATCCTTTAAAGGTGACCAACCGCCGCTCGATGACCCAGCAGAAAAACCTTCCTCCCTGCACAGAGGAGTCCCTCTTCTTTCAACTCACCCATCTCCCGTTTCAACCTCTCCCCGACCGAGCAAGACGTTCTATTCTCAATAAAGAGGGCAAAAGTGTTCCTTGGGGACCGAAGTTAGTGGTAGATGGTAAACTCTATCCTAATGTGAGCTTTTCGGCCTGGGTCGCACAGTGGCCCAAAGATGGATCCATTCTATCGGGAAAAGAACTGACCATCTATCTTCCAGAAACTTCCCCTCATTATCCTTCTTTTTTTCCGACCTTTACTAAAGTAAAGGGAGGCGTAGAACGCGCTTCATTTCGAGTTGTTGACTCTGGAAGAAACTTATAATACGCCTTATCTACACTTCAGTTTTCTAATTATTAAGATGCTCAAGAATTGTAATGAAAGAGGAATTTACCGATAGAAAGTCATCTTATCTCCCTAAAGACCTGGAACTTAAAATATTTTTATAGGGTTATTCCTGAACTTTCTTTTACTCGTGTCTTAGACCCTATTTTGAGGAGGAGCCAACTTATTAACAACCTTTCCGCACAAATGGGGAAACAGGCTCCCACTCTATCTTTTTGAATTCGAACAAAAACCGAACAAAATAGCTCAAATATTTCCTCACTTGGGATAATTCTGTAAAAAGAGTAAACTCGTTGCACCATGTTTTCCAAAGAATACACACTGCGCAAATCCCGTCACATCCTACGGCACCATATCAAGCTCTATAAGCTGAGCTGGAAAGAGGTGGAATCCTCTGAACTTTCTCATTTAGAAGGTTTAATGGAAGAGCTCGACGAAGCTCTGCTCGAAAAAAACCGCACCAAAGCGAGCCACCTCGCGAAACAGCTCGAGCGTGAAGCGCGTGGCAAGTTGAAGAAGCCTCCTGGAAGAGCCCTTCTCGACTTTACCATTGCGATCGGAATTGCCTTTGTGGTGGCGGTGGCGGTGAGGCAGAGCTGGTTTGAGCTCTACAAGATCCCCACAGGCTCAATGCGCCCGACCTATAAGGAAGAAGACCACCTTCTGGTGAATAAAACCACCTTTGGACTCAATGTCCCCTTAAAAACCGATCATTTCCTTTTTGAGCCTGATGAGGTGAAGCGTGGGAGTGTGGTGATCTGGTCGGGAGATCAGATTCCTGAGATGGACTCGACAACACACTTTTTAGGAGTCCTTCCCTATAAGAAACGGTATATCAAACGGTTGATTGGTAAACCCGAAGATACGCTCTACTTTTATGGGGGCAAAATCTATGGCGTTGACAAAGAGGGCAACCAGCTCGATCAGCTGATCACTCCAACCTGGATGCAAAAGCTCGAACACATTCCCTTTATTCAATTTGAGGGTCAAGAATCGCTCTCCTCAACAAGCCCCTACGGCCCACGAAAAGTGACGCTAAAACATTTTAATCAACCAGTCGGCCGATTTCTCCTCAGCCAGTACGGCACTTCGAAAGGAGAAATTTATGACAACGGAGAGTGGGTGTCGAGTGACAAAAAAGCCTTCACCGATTTCTGGGGGATGGGCAACTTCGCGACGAGCCGCCTTCTGAAACGAGATGAGGTTCCGAAGTCCGCTTCGCTTCCAGAAGAAGCGACCCATGCACTCGCCCTCTACCACCACCCTAAACTCAAGGCGAAAGTTGAAGGAGGAGGCCTCCGCCCACTTCAGCCAGAGATCTCTTACCTTCCCTTAACCGATGCACATGTCAAAAAGCTGAAGCAAGGACTCTACACCTCTCGCTTCTATATCCAGCAAGAGCGTTCTCGAGGTTATGGAGAGCCCCAAGGAAGAAACAGGGGACCCACTTTTAGAGGCGTCCCTAATGGAACTTATGAGTTTGACAGAGGTCAACTCCTCAAAATTTCCTACTTTGGTGTGGCAAGAGGCGCTTCAGACTCTCACCCATTGAATAAGATAGAGTTTCTTCCTGCACTCTACAATTCGGGTATTCGTTTCCATGCAGCTGCACCCTCGACAGAACGCTATACCTATTTCCGCGATGGAGATCTTTATACCTTAGGTGTGAAGATTGTGGATGAAGAGGATCCTTTTCTGAAGTCTTTCGTGTCGAACGAAAAGGAAAAAGCGGATAGCTCACAAAGTTACACTCCCTTTATTGATCAAGGAACTCCAACTCATGAGGAAATTCTAAAGAAAGGACTCCGTGTTCCCGAGGGACACTACCTCGTTCTCGGAGACAACCACGCGAATTCTGGAGACAGCCGCTACTTTGGGTTTGTTCCTGAAGAGAATCTTCAAGGAACTTCCACTCTCGTCTTCTTCCCCCCGAGTGGACGGATGGGAGTGCCTCAAGGACCCGGCCAATCTCCCTTCACCCCTGCGACTCTTTTTGTTTGGGGTAGCGCCCTTCTCCTCTTTTTCGCCTGGCTCTACTACCGTCATCGGCAAAACCAAAAACGGCTTTTCCACCGACTCTCCAAATGATTCCTTCTGTCACAGACTGGAAACAGGCCAAGTACATCGCATACCAAGAGGGCTTGAGATCACTCCTTTCTAGGGCTCAGCACTTTTTACCTTTAAGAGAGGAGGGGGAGCCAAGGGATGTGGTGGAGATCGAAGCGCGGAAAATTGTGGGACATATTGAGAGCCCACCTCCAAACGGAGATGCTCGCAGCCACATCCAAAACCTCTTTATTATGATCCGCAGTGCAGTCAATGCGGCTAAAAGGGAACAAAATTATACAACGGATTCGGGTGTCCCTATTCAACCCCATATAAAATCCTCTACATGGGCTTTAAATATACTCGTGACCAACCTCTTCAGGGTTTCGCTCTATCCTTTTATTCACCTAGCTGTACAAAAAGCAGTGGGCAAACGCCATCTGGGAGAACTTCAGCCGAGTCAACTACAAAAAAGCCTTGAAGACCTTCCTCAAGAACTTAGAATGCCGACAGCCACCCGAAAAGTCCAGCAAGCTTCAGCAGTATTAGGACTGAGCTTTGATACTCCACTAAGTGGAAACCTTCCCTCTGCACTTTTCGCGGTCGCATTCAATGGCCACGAATGCGCTCTTCTTCACACAGGCTGTCCAGTCATTTCTGGAATAAAAGGAGTCTCTCTTAGTGCAGAATTTGATGTCTTTTTGAGATCTGAGGGAAAGCGTCTTCTCTATGTGAACTTGCAATCTTTAAATAGAGGTACCGCACCCGATGAAAGACGTAGCTCAGCGCTTTTAAGAGAAGAATTCAAAACACGACAGTTAGAGTCTCATTTAGTCACACTCAACCAAAGCGGACCCTTTGCAAAACAAGAGGGATCTTTTTCTATACCGCAACAAAAAGCTTCCGATTTTTTTGATGCATTCCTTCTCCAACTCACCACTTCAACAGACTATGCCCTTCCTTCTCACATGCATGAGAAGGGAGTGAAAGAGCGGTTCAGAACCCTCATGAACGAGATCCACTGGGACCTCTATGGCAGAAAACCCGAGCTGACTGTCCAAGAGCGGCGGATCTTCATGGATGTCTTCAATGCCTTTTTTGTCCTTGAAGAGATCTCCCGTTCAAAGCCTAAGTGGGTGAATCTCACTTGCAAGTATGCAGCTGATCGAGGAGGAAAAGCTCTCTACATCCTCCATCTCCTAATCCATCTACTCAATGGAACTGAAAGTCCTGAAAAAGCACATCAGCGCTATGTGATGACTTTTGGAATGACTTGCGTCACCATGAAACGTACGATGAACTCCGTCTATGAACGCATTGTTGCTGTCGATACACATCTCAAAACGGAAAAAGTCAAAGGACGGTTAAAAGAGCGTGGTGAAAAACAGTGGAAAGGGCTCTTGGTCAACAATGTCGAAGGACATATCACCTTCTGGTGATGAGAATGACTGCCTTTTCTCCATTGAGATCCCACTCTTGACCTTCACAAGATTTAAACTCCACGGACTCGGCGAGCACTTCGCCTGCGATGTACTCTCCCCATTTCTCAAAAGCATCCTTCACACGGTCGGTGGTGTCGAGCGTGAGTTCAATGCGGTCGGTCACTTCGAAACGGAGATCCCTGCGCATCGTATTCACCTTGTTCACGACTTCTCTTGCGAGGGCCTCAACTTCTAACTCTGGAGTGAGGCTCGTATTGAGTGCGACGGTGAACACCCCTTCGTTGGCTGCAACAAGTCCCTCTTTCACTTCACGCGCCAGCTCCACTTCAGAGGGCTGTAGCTCGAAAGACTCTCCTTCAAGATCGAGGGTGAGGGGTGAACCTGAAAGCAGCGTTTGAAGCTCAGCTTGGGGAAGTGCTTCGATGACCTGCTTTGCCAGCTTCATCTTTTTCCCTAAACGCCTTCCTAGCAGAGGAAAGTTGGGTTTTGCAGTGAGTGAGACCAGGTCCTCTTCACTACTGGCTAGTTTGAGCTCTTTGATGTTGAGCTCATCTAAAAGGATGTTCTCTTGATCTTTTAAAAAGGGAAGGTACTCACCCGTTCCATCGGCAACAGTGAGCTCTTGGAGCGGTTGACGTACTTTCAACTTATGCTCTTTTCGAAGAGCGTGGCCCAGGCTGGCTACACTCTGGACTGCAAACATCGCCTTTTCTAAGTCAGGATCTCTTTTTCCAGGATCGTAAGTAGGATAGTCGGCAAGATGGACCGATTCGGCCATCTCTTCTGTCTTCAGCTCCTGGTAGATCGCTTCTGAAATGAAAGGGAGGATCGGTGCAGCGACTTTTGAGAGCTCAAGAAGGACCGTGTACAGAGTGGAAAGCGCTTCACTTCGGTCTGCCGTTGCCTCTTCTTCCCAAAAGCGTCTTCTTGACCGACGGATATACCAGTTCGTTAGCTGGTCAATGAAGCCGACAAAAGGCTGAACAGCCATGGTCAAATCGTATTGATCGAGTCCCTCTTCGACCTGGTGGATCAACTGGTGCACTTTTGAAACGATCCAACGGTCTATCGCCGTTTTTGGAGCGTGTGATTCTTTTGGTGTCCACTCTGCAATCCGGGCGTAGGTAATAAAGAAGGAAAAGGCATTCCAAAGAGGGATCATCAGTTGACGCAGAACGAGCTCGACACCCTTCTCAGAAAAACGGATATCTGATGCTTTTGCCACGGGACTGTCAAGGAGGTAGAGACGGATCGCATCTGCTCCATACTTTTGCATCACCAGATCAGGCTCGGGATAGTTTTTGAGCCTTTTCGACATTTTGGTTCCATCTTCTGCGAGGATGATTCCATTCACGATGACATTCTTAAATGCGGGCTTTTTAAAGAGGGCTGCAGAGAGCACATTGAGCGTGTAAAACCACCCTCTTGTCTGATCGAGTCCTTCAGCTATGAAGTCTGCAGGGAAACCCTTCTCAAACTCCTCTTTGTTTTCAAAGGGATAGTGGTTTTGTGCGTAGGGCATCGACCCCGATTCAAACCAACAATCGAAGACTTCTGGAATCCGGCGAAACAGCTTTCCATCTTTCGTAAAGGTAAGATCATCGATATAGTGACGGTGGAGATCGTCGACTTTTTTACCGGTCAATGCTTCTAGCTCTTCAAGACTTCCAATCGCATGGAGGTCGCCCTCTTCAGATCGCCAGAGTGGGATCGGAGTCCCCCAGTAGCGGTTGCGGCTAATCGCCCAATCACGCGCACCTTCGAGCCACTTTCCAAAACGCCCCTCTTTAAGAAAGTCCGGAACCCATTGGATTTCTTTATTCACGTTGATCAAAGTCTCTTTGACTTTTTCAACCCCGACAAACCACGTCTGCATCGCACGGTAGATGAGGGGTGTGTCAGAGCGCCAGCAGAAGGGATAGCGGTGGTTCACCGTCTCTTGCTTGAACAGTTTTCCCTGTTCCTTCAGGCGTTTGGCAATGTCTTTATCCGCATCCTTGACAAACAAGCCTTGATACTCAGGAACGTCAGCAGTGAATGCTCCATTTTGATCTACCGGACAAACGAGTTCAATCCCCTCTCTTTGGCAGGCATAAAAATCCACTTCACCAAACGCTGGAGAAGAGTGCACCAAACCTGTTCCCTCTTCCGCTGTCACCCCTTCCTCTAAAATCACACGGAAGGCATCCCGCTCTGAGAAGTAGGAGAAAACAGGCTCGTAGCGAAGACCCTCTAAATCTTGCCCAGTGAAAGTTTCTAGGATTTCATAGGTTTCTGCATCGGGGAAGTGAGCAGCCAGCGCCGCCCTCCCCAAGATTAAGTTTTGATCACTCGTCTTATCGTAGAGTTTGACATACTCCATCGTCGGACTCACCATCACAGCCAGGTTAGAGACAAGAGTCCAAGGAGTGGTGGTCCAGATGAGAAGGCTGGTTTTTGGATCATCGACAAGCGTCATTTTTACGGTAAGAGAGGGATCATCGACATCTTTGTAGTTCTCCCCTGCTTCGAAGTTAGAGAGAGGGGTTCCCAACTTTGCGGAGTAGGGCATCACTTTGAAACCTTCGTAAACCAAACCCTTATCAAAAAGCTGCTTGAAGACCCACCAAACCGACTCCATGAAGTCTTTGTCCATGGTGCGGTAGGTGTTTTTGAAATCAACAAAACGCCCCATTCTAAGAACGGTTTCCTCCCACTCTGATGTATAGCGAAGAACAATCGCACGGCAAGCTTCATTGAACTTTGCGATCCCAAACTCTTCGATGGATTTCGCGCCGGTCAACTGGTGCTCTTTTTCGATCTCATTTTCGACAGGGAGCCCGTGGCAGTCCCATCCGATACGACGCGGAACATAAAACCCTTTCATCGTCTTGTAGCGCAGAACCACATCTTTGATCGTTGCGGCTAGGAGATGGCCATAGTGCGGCAACCCAGTCGCAAAGGGAGGACCATCGTAAAAGACATATTTGGGGCAATTTTTACGGGTTTCAAGCGACTTCTCGTAGATCCCTCGCTCCTTCCAAAGAGAGAGGATTCGACGCTCGCGCTCATCCTGAGTTTCGTTTCTAAGCTCTTTAAACATAACAGCGGACAGTATAAACCCTTTTCGGAAAAGCTAAAAGGACTTTTTGACTTCAGGAAGGAGCTCAGCAAGGCGTTTTGCATCGTCCTGAAGGAACTCCTCACCTGGAGCTAAAGCGATGTTCCGAGCCCCGTATGCCAAGCTGTAGTAGAGAATTTTTTTCTTATCAAATCCCGTCTGTTGAACGACATGATCTAAGCATTCATTGCCAAAGGAGTTTTGGTAGTAAAGTGCACCGAGATCAAACTCCCCATCCCCCAGTAGGCTTTGGGAGAAGTTGATAAAGCGGATCCTCCCTTGATCGAATAGCATATGCTTCCATGTGAGTGAACCGTGGACGGGGTGGAGCACCTCTGGCTCCATCACATGCTTCTTCAGAAAGAGGACAAGCTCTGTGAACTTTCCAGGAAAATACTTCTCAATGCGATCGAGGCAAATAACAAACTCAAAAAAATACTCGGACCACGAAGAGACATCCATGCCGGATAGATCACGGATCGTGACTTTATGGAATTTTTTAAGTGTTTTTGCGACTGGAAGCAGAATCTTCTCCTTCTCTTTCTTTTCTTCATAGGGAAACAGGGTTCCAGGAAGAAACGTCTCAAAGCAGTAGTGAAACCCCTTGGTTTGGCCATAACCTAAAGGTTTGGGAGCCACATCGTGGGGCTCCAAGAGTTCTAGGAGCAGGGCGTTGCGCCTCGAGAGCCTCTCATCCTTGTGAATGCGGAGGATCGGCCCTTTTTTATCCGGAGTCTTGATATGGTAGACAAACTCGCCTTGGTAGGGAGTGTTGAGAGTGTGAATCGTAAAGTCATCGATATTCAACGCATCGCCCACAAGACGGATAATGAGCTCCGGAGGAAGCGTCTCCCAATTCCCTTTTTCAGACTTCCAATCAGCCACTTGCAAAAAACACCCCTCAAAACTCTAGATTTAATCCCTCTGGTCAGATATTTTCAAACCCTTTCAACTCCTGAGAGTTAGACAATGAAAAAACCCCTTTTTCTGATCCCTTTACTCGCTACATTACTCATTGGATGTCAAGGAGATCAAACACACCTACCCGCGAAAAAACGCCCCCTAGTCCCTCCTGCCCAAGAAACTTCACCTCTCCATCCTTGGATGGAGTTGCAAAGCAGTGGAGTCGAAGCCACTCCCTACATCCAGGCAGACCTTCAAACCTTCTCCCATTTAGAGGAGCAGCTGGGTGCCAAGGCTCTCATTGAGACGATCGACTCCCTCCAAAACCCCATCATGCAGCGGCTTGGGGTCACTCCTCCAACACATTGGTACCGTGTTTTCTCCCTTCCGGAGACACCCGTAAGTGTTCCCCCTCATCCGCTTCCCTACCGGATTGTGGCTCGCTACCTCGTCGACGAAACGGAAACCGGCATGCCCTTCTTCCTTGAAATCCGCGACTACGGCCCCCTCACTCAGCCTCAAAAAAAAGCGCTAGCCAGCTGGCTCAAATCCACTTTAACCCCCTCTTTATTAGAAGTTTCACACCCTCGCTTCACGCTTTTTCAAGGCACCGGAGACCACCAACTTTCCCTCTACAACCCCTCACACGGCCTTTCTCCCCAAAACCGCGCTCTTTTTGCAGCGCTCTACAGCGATCAGGAGGGTACGCTCTTGCTTTTTGCAGACGCCCCAGCCCCTCTTTTTAAAAAGCACTCTGAAGATTTCAGCAGACTTCTTGGTAATTAATTTCTAAAACCCTTATAATTAAGGTATAAGATCAACCATCTCAGTTTTTTGGGGGTGTACTGGTTTCGACTTGGGAACTAGGTATTGATTGCATGCGGAGGATGTCGGTTGGCCTCCTTAAAAACCCGGCGAAAACATAATTGCAGACGTTAAGTCTAAAGTTGTTGCAGTTGACTTCTCTCAAGAAGCAACTCCAGCACGTGTTGCTGCTTAATTCTTAACCGAGTTAACAGCCCGATCCTCTAGAACCGGACCAGGAGTTTTAGAAGGGTCGTCATGATCCTGGTATGGGGGTGTGCCTTTCCAGCTTGTGAGTCACACTTTCCAAGATCAATACGAGCGGTTTGACCCCTAGTGTCCGTGCCTTGCAGCAAGGTCAAACTACAAATAGGCACTAAGCATGTAGAGTCACTATTGATGTTTGCTAAGGACGAGAGTTCGATTCTCTCCACCTCCATCTTGTTAGATTTCAAGTTCAGAAAATTCCCGCAGTCGTGCAGATTTTTGCAATCGCGATGCAGCTAAACCTATCGGTTTAGCAAAGAGCGATTGTCAAAAAGATGTGCTGCTGCGGGAATTTTATGGCTTGTAAGATGACAAGTTGGAGGTGGAACCTCCAACTTTGCCGTTTGAAATGAGAAAGGCTCATAAACTGTTCAGATTGTTGCGATCGCGATGCAGCTAAACCTATCGGTTTAGCAAAGAGCGACTCGAAAAAAACGGACCGATTTGGAGATAATATCAGTCAACTACTGAACAATTTGATAGCTATTTCGAAAATTGATGAGTTGGATCCCTTGAATGTTCATTCCTTCATCACCTGCATAGACCAAGAAAGAGTCGGCAATACGTCCTTCAGCAATTTTTTCGAATTTTTTGATCCCTTGTAAAAAAGAACTGTTGAAGGTTTTTGAGGATTTAATTTCTATCGGTATGAGCTCTCTTCCTCGCTGAAAAACCAGATCCACTTCAGTGCGACCGCTCACTTGATAAAAGTATAACCTAGGGTCTAACCCACGATTGAATCTAGCTTTCATGAGCTCCATCACGACAAGATTTTCAAAAAGACTTCCCCTTAAAGGATCTCTAGAAATTTGGTTTTTATTTTCAATTCCAAGTAAATAAGAAGCTAGCCCCACATCACAAAAATAAACCTTTGGTGACTTGATGACTCTTTTTCCAAAGTTTTCATAATACGGATGCAATCGATAAATAATGTAACACGCTTCGAGAATAGAGAGCCAATTCCCGATAGTTTTCGCATCTACACCAACTTCTCCAGCCAGACTTTCTTTATTTAATATTTGTCCAACCCTTGCTGCAATAAGAATAAGAAATTTCTCAAACAAACCAATGTTATGGACTTGCATCATTTTTCGAATGTCTCTTTCAAGATAAGTTGCTACATAATTCGCGTAAGTTTTTGTTGGATTCAGTTGCTCACTTTGCACAGCAGGGTAACTTCCTTCAAAGAGAAGATCATCTAAATTTTTTTGAAAACCAACAGTCTGTAATTCTTCTAAGCTGAGGGGAAGTAGATTCAAAATGGCGGTTCGGCCCGCTAATGACTGAGAAATCGCTTCATGTAAAGCTATTTGATGGCTTCCAGTGAGAATAAATTCTCCTTTTTTCTTGGACTCATCCACCCTTACCTGAATCGATGATAAAAGGTGTGATGCAGCTTGTATTTCGTCGAGAATAGCACCTTCAGGATAATCATTTAAAAAACCCTCTGGATCACTATGAGCCAGTTCTCTCATATGTAAACGTTCCAAATTTACATACGGTTTTTTCGGAAATGTTTCTTTCACTAAGGTCGTTTTTCCAGACTGCCTAGGCCCCATCAGTGTAACAACCGGGTACCCTTTTGCAGCTTCAACTAACTCTTCCTTCATTTTTCTCTGAAACATCGAAACTCCCCAATAATGTGCAATTCCCGACTTCAATTCCCATTTTACACAAAACAGTCAAATTGTGTCAATCGGGAAATAAATTCCTGAATTACACAAATTTTAAGAGATTTCACCACTTTTGAGGTGTGAGCTGCAGAAGTTTAAGCAAAATGAATAAAAAAGAGTCTTACACACCGAAGACCTCGTCTGCAAAGGCGCGGACGTGCTGGTTAAATTCGTCTACTTTCTCCAGGTGTGCGGCGTGTCCCGCCTCTTGAATGACCTGAACTTCGCCTCTCCATAAGTTTTTGAATGGCACCTCGTTCATGATGTATTCGTTGTTGATAGCAATATCGTCCTCTCCTGCAACAACAGCGATCGGGTGGGCCCAGGTTTTGACAATCTCCACCTCATTCGCTCCGACCTTTTTTGCAATAGAGGCTGGATAGATGGTCTTCGCTCCCACGTCGGTATTCAAAATCGCATCGACGAGGAACTGCTTTTCATCTGAATAGTCGTAGCCCGAAACTTTAGAGAGCAGTTCAGCCTCTTCACGACTCGTGCAGGGTTTTCCAAAGCACTCCATGATTTCAGGTTCTAAAGCTTTGAATCCCTTTGCAAGCCCTTCTAAAGAGACCTCGATGGGAGGGGTTCCTGTGATCAGTATTCCTTTTAAGTTCTGGAGTTTTTGTGTAAGCTCAAGTGCCACATGCCCCCCAAGAGACCACCCAACAATGATAAAGTTATCAAGTCCTAACTGCGAGATCACCTCTTCGACCACGCTCGCAAAACCAGGAAAACTGTAGACTTTTTCGGGATTTTTTGGAGGCTCGCTTTCTCCATACCCGGGGAGATCGAGCGCCACACAGCGATATCCAGAAAGGAGCGGAGAGCTCATCTGTTTTGAGAAAAATGATTTGTCCGTACAGTGGCCATGGATAAAAACAAGCGCAGGTGCGCTTTTCTCTGCAGCAGGTTGAGTGTCAGTCAGAGCAATGCGGCTCTCAGTGGTGGTCATCTTCATGGATTTATCCTCTATTCATCATCTATCTTGACGCCGGACCAAACCTAAAAACCTCGAACCAGAGAGATGCCGCCGCAAAACAGCTAAAGGCAATCGGTCCGTAAGGTGAATAGTGTCCGACGTATAGAGTATAGGCAGATATGAGCAGTAAGACAAGAGGAGGCACCACTTTCCAAAGAGAAAGGTGTCTATTTTCCAGGTAGAGAGCCACCACTGCCGCGATCAGGCTCACAGCCCAAGCCCAGGACCCCGTTAAGCTATAAAGCGAACCACTTCCACCGACAACAGGGTCTTTGTACGCGAGCTGAATCATCTGCTTCATTGTTTCAGGATCCAGCGACGGATTTTCTAAGGTTTTTTCAATCATGAGCCCCACGGAAATGCCAGCTGTAGAATCAAAAACGAGGTAGCAGACAAGAAAAAGCCACAGAGCAGTTTTACTAAGAACAGCCCAAAAGCCCTGAAGCCCACAGGTCAGAAGAAACGCTGCAACAGCCACCCCACCAAAAAGAAACGATTGGATAATGTGCAGCTGCTTCCACCAGCTTCCAAGTGGAGCAAGCCCATCAAACACCGCTGAACCAAAGCCTGAGGGATGGTTCCACTCCAAGGCGACCAAGACCACCGGCACGACAATCATGACAAAGCATCTAAAGGCTGTTTTTAGCATCTTTTTTCCTCCTAAGATATTTACCTCTAATGTATAGAAGAGAGACGAATAAAGGAAAGATTATGAGCTCATTTTCCCTCTCCGGTCAGATCGTAGATCTCGTCCAAAGACGCATTTTTCCTGGAACCGTTCATGTAGAAGGAACGAAGATCGCCTCTATCGAAGAGACTCCGACTGCTGAAGATCAGTACATCCTCCCTGGATTCATTGATGCACATATCCATATCGAAAGTTCGATGCTCGTTCCCTCTGAATTTGCCCGTCTCGCTGTGTTGCACGGCACCGTCGCTACCGTTTCCGATCCCCATGAGATTGGGAACGTCCTGGGTCTCGATGGAATCCGTTACATGGTTGAAAATAGCAAGAAAGTTCCCTTCCACTTTTTCTTCGGAGCCTCCCCTTGCGTTCCAGCAACCCCATTTGAAACAGCGGGTGCCACTCTCACCCCAGAAGACATCCGGACTCTCTTTGAAGAAGACCAGTTCAAGTATCTCAGTGAGGTGATGAATTTTCCCGGAGTGCTGAGCCAAGAACCGGATATGATGGAAAAAATCCACATTGCCCAGTCACTCAATAAGCCGATCGATGGACACTCTCCTGGACTCCGCGGTGAGGATGCAAAAAAGTACATTGATGCCGGAATTAGCACCGACCATGAGTGCACGAGCCTAGATGAGGCTCTTGACAAGATCCAATATGGAATGAAAATCCTCATCCGTGAAGGTTCAGCCGCCCTTAACTATGAGGCTCTGCACCCCCTTCTTCAGTCCCACCCCGATCGAGTGATGTTTTGCAGCGATGACAAGCACCCGAATGAACTAGTGAAGGGACACATCAACTTGCTTGTCAAACGCTCCATCCAGCTCGGCTACGACCTCTTCGATGTGCTACGTGCAGCCTGCAGCCACCCCAACGAACACTATGATTTAGGCATCGGGCAACTGCAAGAGGGTGACCCAGCGGATTTCATCGTGGTCGATAATTTAAAAGAGTTTGATATTCGCTCCACCTACATCAACGGAAAGCTCGTTGCATCAGAGGGAAAGAGCTTCATCGAGCGAACACCCATCGAAGCGATCAACCGCTTTCATTGCACTCCAAAAAAAGAAGAGGACTTTGAGCTCCCCGCTACAGAAGAGCACATTCATGTCATCCAAATTCTTCCGGGAGAGCTGATCACGAAAAAACAGATTCAGAAGGCTAAAGTTGTCGATGGCAAGTACGTTACAGATGCAAGCAGAGACCTGCTAAAAATGGCGGTTGTCAACCGCTACCAAGATACCCCTCCAGCGATGGCGTTTGTGCAAGGAATGGGACTAAAGGAGGGTGCGGTTGCCTCTTCCGTGGCTCATGATTCACACAACATTGTCGTCGTCGGCGTCGATGACGCCTCTCTTTGCGAGGCGGTCAATGAAATCATTGCCGCTAAAGGAGGCATCGCTATGACAAAAAATCACCAGGTCTCTCTTCTTCCTCTACCTATCGCCGGGTTAATGAGCGACCAAGAGGGAGCCGAAGTTGCTTCGAATTATGCGACTCTTAAGGAAGCCTCCCTCAATTTAGGATCGTCTCTACCCGATCCCTTTATGGCACTCTCTTTTTTAGCACTCCTCGTCATCCCCTCGATCAAACTGAGTGACAAAGGGCTCTTTGATGTGGATGCTTTCAAATTTATCCCCTTAAACGCAGGCTAAAACTCACCCTTCGTTCAATCAGAAAATCGATTGACAAGTACTTAACAAGCTGAAGTATGGAGTGATCACTCTAACTAAGAAAGAACGAGAGAAGATCGTTCTATAGTGTTGAATCTCGGAGTGTATCCCACTCCTCTAATAACTGTGCTACGTGGAAGTGTTCCTTCGTTTTTGCGTAGTCTACCGGAGATAACTCTTTATACCTTACGGCAGCATCCGCTCCGTTTTCAAGAAGGTAAGCGACGAGTCTTCCGTGACCAAAGTGAACGGCTGCAAAAAGTGGGCTTGCGCATTGCGGAGAAAGCGGTGTAAATCCTGCTCTTGCATTAGGGTCTACTCCTAGTTCCTCTACATAGAATCTAGCTCGACTCAAGGACTTGTCACTGTCATGCCCTGCACATAAAAGTTCCTTTGTGAGGGCTAGAGAAGTATCATGTGACACATCATCTAAAACCGAGGATTTTAAAAGAGAATTGATTCTGTATGTTGTTTCTCTAATCCTCACTAGGGAGTCAAGCAACTGCGCTTTCACTGCAGCTAAGTGTGCTTTCCTTCCAAAAGCTCTTTTTAAAACTGCTTTAGTTTCTCTATCCAGGCAAATTGCTATGTTATTTGTATAGCTAGTCTCACCTACCATTTCGAATTGAAGTCCATTTTCAGGATCGTTCTGAATGAGGTCCAAATGCAGATCCTCTGATGGTGCTAGGACTCTGACGTTCGGCATATCAATTGTAAGAATGCCAAATCTGAATTGCATATTATGATAGAAATCTTTCTCTAAAGAGCCTGTAGAGCAAGAGGACAAATAGATGGTCGCATTTGCTTTCAGCTTTCTTGGCAGCTCTGAAAAAAACGCATCCACTTCTGGTGCTTTTAGTGTTTCGTCCTCTGTAAACTGTATCTCTTTTGGAAAACCATGTGCGCTTATGTATAGAAAATCGATACTTCTATCTTTTGCACTAGAAATTGCAGTGGCTATATCCGTCATTTCTTTGATCACTACAATTCGATGAGATCCGCCACCATTTCCAAGTTGTTTTAGATTTCTTTGGAAAAATCCTCTAGAAGCTCTAAGAACTCCGTCTTTATCGTGAGAGGCTTGAAGGACAAGGGTAGTCACACCTTGCACTGCTTTAGGCTCGGTGCAAACTGATGGTTCCTTATGGAATGAGCGAGTGTGAGTTGAAATCATCATCTTAGTGATTTAATTTATATTTCACTGATAAATATAAAAATTATTTTAACAGAAGATTGATAAGGTTTAATTAATTTACATTAAAAAATATATTAACACACCTGAAATAGGGGCAGTTTTCTGCTCTTTTCATAAATATGGATCAGGTATCATAGCCTCAAAAAAGAGGAGCTTATCATGAGGTATCTGAAAATCTTTCCCCTCCTATTCACTCTTCTAACGTTTCAGACTATAGAGGCCTTAGATCAGAAGAGTGAAGAGTCCATCAAAGAAATCATTCAAAACTACATTGACTGCTGGAACAACCACTCTGGAAGAGGGTTCGCTGACCATTTCTCTGAAAACGCAGATTTTATCAATATATTTGGCATGCACCTCCATGGGAAAGTGGCCATTCAAAAGTGGCATGATGAGATTCTAAATACCTTCCTAAAAGGTTCCACTTTTACTTTGACGGAACTAAAACTTCGTGAGGTTCAACCAGGTCTGGTCCTAGCTTTCGTCCGATGGGAAGTCGAGGGGATCTGCAGTGAAGAAGGACGAGAGGTGGTAAATGGGATCTTTTCTCACGTTTTTATCCACCATGAAGACAGCTGGAAAATCACAGCCACACAAGGCACCCGTTCTCTGTAACATGTTTAGTGAACTTTTAGAAGGCACCACTTTGGAAGTCGCGCGCCGCTTGATTGGCTGCACCCTCTCCTACAACGCTCCCGAGGGAGTGATGGCAGGAATCATCAACGAAACTGAGGCCTACACCGAAGAGGATCCCGCCTGCCATGCCTATGGAGGCAAACAGACTCGAAAAAATCAGACAATGTTTCAAGAGTCGGGACATCTGTATATCTACTTGATTTATGGAATGTACCACTGCGCTAATCTAGTCACAGAAGAGGCCGGTAGAGGTTCGGCTGTTCTCATTAGAAGCGTCCTTCCCACAGAGGGAGTGGAGCTCATGATCCAGAATCGAAACTACAAAGAGAAAAATTTAAAAAACCTTTGCAATGGGCCTGGAAAACTCTGCCAAGCCTTTAATTGGAATCTCTCCCTAGATGGCCTTGATCTTCGTAAAAAAAATTCTAAAATCACTCTTCATCCTGCTTCATCACCCCCTACCAAAGTCATTGAGACACCCCGCATTGGGATCACAAAAGGCGTTGAGCTCCCCTGGCGTTTTTACTCGATCTAAACCACCTCTGAATGGTATGATCTCCTAACAAAAATTACTTGGAGATCAATATCATGAAGGTCTATTTATTTCTTTTATTAGGTTTACTCACCGCTTGTGGACCCACGAACCGTTGCCGACCCACAAGGCAATGCATGCCTGCAGATCAGCTGACTGTCGGTGTCGTGCAAAGAGAGGTACACATTGGAATGCCTGCTTCAGATGTCGCCTCGATTTTAGGGTCTCCGAATATCGTCTCTCTAGATGAAAACCGTGACGAAGTTTGGGTCTATGACAAGATCTCTTCCGAAGTCGAGTACAGTTCTCGTGGAAAAGGGGTTTGGTTAGTCATTGTCGGTGATCAATCATGCAGTGGGTACAGAAAGAGAAGCCAAAAAACACTCACCATCGTTGTGAAGTTCGATGAGGATAAGCGCGTCCGTGACTTCACCTACCACTCATCGAGTTTCTAATCCCATGAGAAAGAGCCTCTTTCTTCTTGTATTTTGTGGCGCTCTCTTCACGAGCTGCGTAAGAATTCCGAAAGATCTGATGCGTCCGAGTGCAGAGTCTTTAAAAGTGCGGGAGCTCCAATCTCACACTTATGAAACCCGTTCTGATAAAGAGCTGCTCCGCGCTTCCATGTCCGTTCTGCAGGATATGGGTTACACCATCAAAGAGTCCTCAGCAGACTACGGAGTCCTCACCGCTGAAAAAGAGGCCAGTGCTGTGTGTGTCGGACAGGTAATGGGCGCCGTTGCGTATGCTCTCCTTTGCGGCGAAAATATGCCGATCGACAAAACACAGTATATCACGGTATCGATCGTGATCGTCGGAAAAAATGAAATTGATCAAGCGGTCGCTAGAACGACATTTCAGCGGGTGGTAGAAAAAACAGACAAGACCATCTATGCAACTCCTGTCACTGATCCAGCTTGCTATCAAGAACTCTACGAAAAAATTGATAGGGCCTTATTTTTTGAGGTACACCAGATATGAAATTGACACCCGCTTCGCTCCTTCTTATTCCTTTGCTCTGCATCAGCTGCACAGCTCAAAATGCAGCTGTCAGCGGTCCCGACTCACAGTTAATGCTACGCCAAGCACAAACCCGCGAATATGAAGACGTGACCGAGCATCAGGCCATGAGAGCCTCGATTGCTACCCTTCAAGATCTCGACTTTATCTTGAGTAAAGTGGATGGAGACCTCCAGACCCTATCGGGCTCGAAATATCGAGGTGGAATGAAGGTCAACATCACCATCACCGTACGTGGAAAAGGATCAAGCACTGTTCTTGTGCGTGCAAACGCGACCTACGGTCAAAGGGCGATCGAAGACCCCGACATCTACCAGGATTTCTTTTGCCTCCTTGACAAGTCGCTCTTTTTACTCAAAAACCAGGTCGATTAAGATGCGAGAGTCTGGAACACTAGAAAGAGAAGGGTTGCAGCTCCGGTATCAAATTGAGGGATCAGGTCCCAACACGATCGTGATTGGGAGTGCTATCTACTACCCACGACTCTTCTCTCAAGAACTCCGCAACCATCTACGCATGATCTTCACCGACATGAGGGCCTTTGCTGTGACTCCTGTCGAGAACCCCTCTCTGGATTTTGACATTGATGTCCTGATTGAGGACATTGAGGCACTTAGGCAAAAGCTTCAGCTGGAGAAGGTCATCGTCATTGGACACTCTGGAAATGCCTTTCTCGCTCTTGAGTATGCGAAGAAGTACAAAGAGCATGTCTCTCATGTTGTCTTATCAGGGACAGCTCCGAGCTTTAGTGAAGAAAATAGGGCTCTCACAGATCAATACTGGGAGGAGACCGCCTCACAGGAGCGGAAAGAGACTTTAAAGCTCAGCCTAGAGAAAAACCCCGACTCTCTTTTCGAGACCGTTGCTGAAGATCAACGCTTCATCTGGAACTACCTACGTCTGACCCCTCGTATCTGGTATGATTTCCAGTTTGATGCACGTGCACTCTGGGACGGCGTTCAAATCCATCTTCCCCTCTTCGATTACATCTGGGGAACGCTCTATAGAGACATCGATATCACCAAAAACCTAGAGACTTTAGATAGACCCGTTTTCCTCGCTTTGGGACGCACCGACTTCATCGTCGCCCCGCCTACCTCCTGGGAGCCCATGCAACCCCTCTTCCAAGATCTTTCTATCCATCTCTTTGAAAAGAGTGGCCACTCTCCTCCGTATGAGGAAGCCGATCTCTTTAACCAAACTCTTCTTGAATGGCTAGCCTAGAAACTTCAAGGCAAAAAATTTCAAGGCAAAAAAAAGAGCCGGGTAATCCCGGCTCCTGAATTTTTCTTCGACTTGTTAAGGTTTCTTAGAATTCCATACCAAGTGCGATGTTCAGACCCACGAATCCAAGGCTTGAATCGGTTGGGTTTGAGTTTTGGTAGTTACCTTCGTCATAAACGGCGTTACAGCCAGGACCCGCTGATCCAGCGCTGCCCCAGTATTGGGTTTCAACACCGATACGGACGAATCCAACGTACGCATCACAGAAACATCTTCTCCAGTCAAGACCAAACCCAAGTTCTCCAACAGGGATCAAGTCATTACAGTTTGAAGAGCTGATTCTTGCATCTTCGTCTTGGTTTGTTGCAAACCAGTCACCGTCTCCGTAAAGAAGAGAAGCTCTTGCTTTCGCGTAGACAGAGAAGCTGCACGCAAGTGGGTGTAGGTAATCAAAACCAGTTGTCACACCCCATCCGCTGAAGCTCTGCTTTGAGTTCACAATCGCTGATCCCCCATCGATGTCTTCTGCATGGTAGTCGTGCTTCACGCTAGCAAAACGGAAACCCACAAAGAAAGTGGTGTTGCAGCATCCGCAATCTGTGAAAGTTAGCTCAATATCACCTACGTTGAGTCTCATGTCGTGAGAGAAGTAAGCTTCGTCAGAATCATCAAATCCGATTTCGTTTGAACTATCATCCGCAAACCAAGTTGCAATTTCACTGTTTGCACTTGTTGCATTGATAGAAGATTTGTGGTCAAAACGCCAGTAGCGTCCACGGAGTCCTACTCCACAGTAGCCATCCACTCCCACCTCAATACGTGGGGTGTAGCACATATCCCAGCAAAACTCGACGGCACGCTGTCCATCGACACTATTCGGGTTTTCGAGGAAGTATGCGTTGTTTCTTGTAAAGTGGGGTGTTACGACGACGTTTTCATACGTCACATAACCACTAAAGCAGCAATCATCTTCATAACAACAGTCATCTGTGTAGGTGATCGCATTAGCTTGAGAAGCTAACAGCATCACTGCTGAAAGGCAACTCAAAGACAGTTTCTTGATATCCATTTTTCTCGTTTCCTTTGTTTTCTATAGTTTCAACAATCAGGCAAAACAACCAAAAGGCCTATCACAACTCCCCTTTCTCTTAAGAGCAGAGGGGGGGAAGGAATAGAAACCTAATCGCAAACTTTAGCTATAAATTATTTTATATGTCAAATAATTTGAGGAACTTGAGTTTCAACTGCAGAGAGAGGTTCACCCTCATATTGGGAAAAAATAGAGAAAGTATTCAGGTCATTAACTCTATCTCACTAAATACCAACTACTTTTTTACTTTCAGGTAGAGGGAGATCTTGAGAAAGCCCTGTCTTTTTTTCAAAGTCTCGGTTATGCAAAAAGTAACCATTAATCGATAGGAAGGCCGCTTTATGACGACTGTTCACGCCTATGCAGCAAGCCACGCCGGAGGCACTCTCGAGCCATTCGAGTATGAACTGGGCCCGCTTTCCCCTATTGAGGTAGACATCCGCGTCGAATCCTGTGGAATCTGCCACAGCGACCTGAGCATGCTCAACAACGAATGGGGCATGACTCAATACCCCTTTGTTCCTGGTCATGAAGTGATTGGTCAAATTTCAGCGATCGGCGACCAGGTGACCCATCTGAAAGTCGGGGACCGCGTTGGATTAGGTTGGCATGCGGGATACTGCATGACCTGCGATCAATGTATGGGCGGGGATCACAACCTCTGTAGAGATGCAAAAGGGACGATCGTGGAGCATTATGGAGGATTTGCCGATACCGTTCGAGCGGAAGCCTCGAGTGTCACGAAACTACCCGAGCACCTCAACATTCAAGAAGCGGGCCCTCTCCTTTGTGCGGGGATCACCGTCTTCAACCCTCTTTATCAGGCCAACCTCTCCCCTACAGCCCAAGTCGGGGTCATCGGGATAGGAGGCCTTGGACACCTTGCCCTCAAATTTGCGAGTGCCTGGGGGTGCCAAGTCACCGCCTTTACCACGAGTGATGCTAAAAAAGAAGAGGCACTGACTTTGGGTGCGGATGAGACCATCAACTCCCGTGATGAGAACGCGCTGAAATCTTCAGTTGGAAAATTTGACTTTCTGCTCTCAACCGTCAATGTCCCCCTCAACTGGGATAGCTATATCGCTACACTCAAGCCTAAAGGGCGATTGCATATGGTCGGAGCTGTACTTGAGCCCTTAGATATCCACCTTATTCCCCTCATGTTCAGTCAGTTGTCTATTGGATCTACCCCTGTAGGAAGTCCCGCAACAATCCGAAAAATGCTGGAGTTCGCAGCCCGTCATCACATCGCTCCAGTCACAGAGCATTTTCCCATGGAAAAAGCCAATGAAGCAATGGAGCACCTGAAAAGCGGCAAAGCACACTACCGGATCATTCTTGACCGCTAAAAACTCTCATAGACATCACGAATAAAGTTTTATTTTTGTTTATAAAACAAATTGGTATAGTGTTAGGCATGCTCGTCACTAAACAAAGGAGTATGAGACAAATGAAAAAATTTCTACTAAGTCTTGCTATCTTTTCTCTCGTTGGAGTAGGAAGCGTGCAAGCTCAAAATTGCGACCCATGTTGCGATTCAAGCGGCTTCTATGTGGGAGCTGATTTTCTTTATTGGACAGCCTATGATGCTGACCTTGACTACGCTGCAGATAACTTCGATGGTTATGACGTTGCCACTGAGAATGGCGGTGTCTCGCAGATGCACTTCGCTAGCTACGACTGGGATCCTGCATTCCGCGTTTTCCTCGGTTACCAAAGTGATTGCAATGAGTGGGATACTCGCTTCTCGTATCTGCGTTTTTCCAGCTCTAAGACCAGCAGCGCTTCATTTGGTAACGGTGTCGATGGCCACTTAAAGCCGACGCTTTGGTCACCTGCATTTGGAAACGACCGTTGCCAAGATGCGTCAGCAAAAACAGCGATCAAATACCACCTTTTTGATCTCACTGTTGGAAAAACCTGCTGCCTATGCAATAACTTCACTTTCCACCCTTTTGCTGGATTCCGTGCAATGGTTCTCAACCAGAACCTCGATGTCGTCTATTCAGGTGGACGTGACTTCAGCAACTTTGATGGAGTCGTTCACTGGAAGTCTTGCTTCAATGCCTATGGACTCACTGGCGGATTCGACTGGAAACTCGCTCTTTGCGGCGGGATGAACGCTTTTGGTACGATTGGAGTCTCAGTCCTTGGTGGAAGCACCGATGACCTTGAGTCTCAAAGTGGTCCTGAAGGTGTTGGAGGAAGCAGCGAGATTGTGAACAACATCAACGCACACGAATGCCAAGACATTGGCCTTCCTGGAACGCAAGTGAGCTTCGGATTCAACTACGAAGGTTGCTGCGAAACAGCGTGTGGCTGCACCTGCTATGAGTTTGGACTCGCATATGAGATGCACCACTGGTACAACGTTCCTAATGTCCGTCGTTATAACGGCTTCCCGAATGAAGCTGCGAACAACGCAGGCGGTGCTAATGGATGCCTCATGCTACATGGACTGGTTGTCCGTGGAGCGGTCTCCTTCTAAACGCACTGCAAAAAGACATTTGTCCTCGCCCTCCTCTGCCTCTCGGTAGAGGAGGTTTTTTTTGCCGATAATAAACCTCGTTATGATAGCATACTCATACAAATAGCTTACCATTAGCACTTTAAAAAATGAATTTACAACCTACCGATCTCACTTCCCTCTCTCACATCACTTCAATCAACGCACTGCGTGATAATGCCAGACAGACCCTTCCTCCAGGACAAATAAGGAACAACCACGAAAAACTCCTCCCGTTCGTTCTGCATGCACATACCCCCGACTTAGACCTAGCTAAAGTGGTCTACTTACGAGCCAAAAGGGAAAGGGAAAGATTCCGCACCACTCCAAAAGTGGCCCGCGCTGCAGAAACGACGCTGAAAGAATATAGAGCACCTAATCCAGATGTTCGGATCTCTATCGTCTACCCAGGAGGAAGAGAATCGATCAAACAGCTCCGTTCAGGAACCCTAGGGACGGTCAAGGTCACGGTGATCGAAGACCCCTCTTCCCTTTGGAGATTTGCTCGAGAAGCGGCCTTTCCGAATTTCGACGTTCCCGCGCTCCTAACTGCAAGTGTCGAAGCGAGACACCTCCGCTTGAATTCTCGAGGGGAAATCCACCTGGTATCGAGTGGTGTGAATCTTCTCAAAGACGTGAAAGTCACAGAAGATGACCTATCTGAATTTGGCAAACGCGAACGCACGTTAAATCCTTTTGCACCAGACGCTGCCATCTTTGCACAGTTTGAGCTGGAGCAGACTTATACACCCACTCAACTCGATGTCTTAAAGCGGATCTGGACAAGTTTTACTGGACATAGGCCGCCATCTCAGTAGCTTTTCTTTTGCGACGTAGAAGACGAGGATCCATGTCAATCTCTTCTTCCCTTTTAGCCGCAAGTTGCCCGCAGGCACCACTGATATCCTGACCACGACTGTAGCGGACAGGGGCGGGAATCGAGCGGTCCACCAAGTATTTTTGAAACGCCTGGATCGACTCTGTTTCTGCAGAAGACATGGGATTTCCTGGAAAGTGGTTCATCGGAATCAGATTGACTTTTGCTTTCATCCCATGGACAAACTTGACCAGCTGCTTAGCGTGTTGAATAGAGTCATTCTCCCCTTTGATCATCACGTACTCAAACGTGATTCCATAACGGTTGGGGCAGGGGTATTTGAGAAGTGCTTCTTTAAGGACGGCTAGAGGGTATTTTCGATTGACGGGCATCAAACGGCTACGCCTCTCATCATCCGCAGAGTGCAGAGAAATGGCAAGACGGACAGGAACCTCCTGACCCAATCTCTCAATCTCTGGAACCAGACCCGAAGTCGAGACCGTCACGCGGTGCTTTGAGAGTCCAAACGCTTTAGGGTCGATCATGGTTAAACAAGCAGCTGCGACTTCTTCGTAATTGTCGAGCGGCTCTCCCATCCCCATGAAAACCACATTGCTCACCGTACGCTCCTCTCCCTTTTCCTTGAGCCTTTGGTTAGCCAGGACCAGTTGACTCAGAATTTCTCCACGTGAAAGATGGCGCTTGAGTCCGAGTTTTCCCGTTTGGCAGAAGGTGCAGCCCATGCGGCACCCCACCTGGCTGCTGATACAAAGCGTCACCCGGTTGGGTGAAGGCATCAGCACCAGTTCCGTCAAAAGACCATCATGAGTGACAACGAGAAACTTCTCGCTGCCGTCGACACTATCAAGACGCGTGTCGACCCTAGGTAGATCCCATCGAAACTCTTCTTGAAGAGCCTCTCTTATCGGTTTAGAGAGATTCGTAAAATTTTTTGGTAACACCTGGTGGTGGGAGAAAAGCCACTGCCGTATCTGCTGAGCGATATAGGAAGAGGCACCACGCTTTTCAAGCCAAGCGAGCCAATCCTTTTCTTCCAAATCGAGAGCGTAGGGCAGTGTCATAGCAATTTTTTAGTGGTTTAAAATGAACATCATAACACAAAAAAGGGCGCATTTCAAGACAGCACTATTTAAGTTGCTACTCTTGATCAATTCCCAGTACAGCCTTGGCTGCTTTCAGCTCCTCTTGGAGTCGACCATCTCCTTTTTTTGTGACTAAATCCGTACAGGCAGGGACGCGTGGTCCAAAGATTTCCTGTAATTGAAAGATATGCTTCGTATACATCGCATCTCGATTGCGTTTTTGCACTCCTACAGTCCGACGCTCCTCTTTCTGGCGCTTTGTGGGTTCTATAGCACCTGATTTTGCATCACGAATATCTGCAGTAAGAGCAGTCATAAAAGCATGAATCAGTCCATCCTGACCTGATAACACCTCAACAGCCCATCGAGCATGGGCTTGAGCAGGATCCACTTTCCCTTTTTTACGCATCGTCATGCGCCCCAAAAGTGAGGTCGGACGCCTAGAACCCTCCATTTGATCTGGTGGTCTCATTCTTTTCATTTTTTTTTCACTTGCGAGCATGGGTAAATCACCAGAACTCCCACTCATCGCCAGCATGGCATCCCTTTTCATTCTTCTCGTTGTGGGTGAATCAGCTCCAGAAATCATCTAATCCTCCGTAAAAAAATAAAAAATTTGCATAAAAAATTAAAAAACAAAGTTTTTGTTGAAATAGGAAATATATAATAATCTACAAAGCACTAACTCTCAATCAACTTTTAATTGATATCTCGTGTCTTCTGACGATTCTCCTATCTTTTTATGTGGAATAAAGCATAAACTATGATGAATCAAAAACATAGGAATCCCATTGGCATTTGAAAATCTCAATCTAAATCCGCAAGTTCTGAAAGCGCTTGCAAAAGCTGGCTACACTGAACCTACAAAAATCCAGAGCAAAGCGATCCCAAAAATTGCCAAGGGGTTTGATATCCGCGCCTCAGCTCAAACCGGCAGCGGAAAAACAGCCGCTTTTCTTCTCCCTGCACTCAATCGCCTAGCCGCACCCTCAAAAGTGCAAGGCCACGGACCCCGTTTGCTCGTCCTCGTCCCCACACGAGAGCTGGGAATGCAGATTGCCACACAAGCGGAAAAATATAGCCGTTACCTGAACCGGGTCAAAACCGTTTGTATCGGAGGCGGCGTACCCTACCGCATCCAGATGAAAAAACTGTCGAAGCCCTACGAAATTCTCATTGCGACGCCAGGACGCCTCATTGACTACATTCAGCGTGGTAAAATGAATTTTAGCCGCCTAGAGATGCTTGTTCTCGACGAAGCAGACAGGATGCTCGACATGGGCTTTCTTCAGCCCGTCAAACAGATTGTCTCCAAAACCCCCTCTTCAAGGCAGACACTCCTCTTTTCAGCGACCCTTCAGGGCCCCGTTCTAGAGCTCTCTGAGCAACTGTTGCAGAAACCGATGGATATCGTCGTCCACTCTGAGCAGGTCAAACACGATCACATTGAACAAAAGCTCTACTTTGCTGACAACCTCTCCCACAAAAACCGCCTTCTCGACCACCTTCTGAGTGAGGAGGGAGTCGAAAACACGATCATATTCACCGCGACAAAACGCCATGCGAACCAGCTGGCAAGAGACTTGAAGGCCGAAGGCCACAAAACGGCTGCACTGCATGGAGACTTAAGCCAAAACCAGCGGACGAGGACCATCCATCAATTTAGAGAAGGAAAGTTCAATATCCTTGTCGCAACCGACGTGGCTGCCCGTGGAATTGATGTCCCCTCGATCACGCATGTGATCAACTTCGACCTCCCCCACAACACCGAAGATTACGTCCACCGGATTGGCCGTACAGGCCGCGCAGGAGCAAGTGGAGTTGCCATCTCTCTAGCAGCAGGAAGTGACGCCTTTCTTCTCAAAAAGATCGAGAAGTACACCCAACAGAAAGTGGAAGTCTGCGAAATTGAGGGCCTAGAGCCAAAAACAAAACCCGACTTCAATACCGCGCCGAAACGAGGACGCAAAAGCTCTCGCGGAAAGTTCCGGCCCAAATCAAAGTTTGGAAAGCATTCCTCTCCCAAAAAGCCCGGAAAAGGCCGTTTTAATTCAAAATCCAAGCCAGGTTTTGCAAAGGGAAAATTCCAAAAGCGCCGCACTCAAAAAGCCCGAGCTTCAGCAAAAAGCTAACCTGATTTGAGGTCCGTGTTCACGGACCTCCATAACGTCTCGGATTAGTAGTAGAGGACGGAGCTAAGAAATCCGTTTAAGATCGCAAAAACGAGAGCGAAAGCGAGCGCCCACCAGAATCCTGCAACCAAAAATCCTGGTACAATTGCGCTTGTCAACATCACCATGAGTGCCATGATCACAAAGGTAAAGAGCCCCAACGTCAAAATGTTGATGGGCAGCGTCAAGAGAAGGATGATGGGACGGACAAAGGTGTTTATGAATCCAAGTACCACAGCAATCACAAGCGCTGTCAAGAAGCTGTCAATTTTGATTCCAGGAAGGATATATCCTGTCACAAAGACAGCGATCGTGCTAATCAATAGATAAAGAACCATCGGCATAAAAAATCTCCTTTTTTCGACCATTATACCTCTCTATTAGAAAAAAAACAAAAGATGCTGTATGGGTAAGGGAATGAAGATTGTATGGATTGCTCTACTATCCACCCTTCTTGTCAGCTGTTCCACCAGCGAGGAGAAACAGATGTTTGAAAAAGAGTATGGAGCCGAGCCCTATACGGGAGAAAAAGTCGTTCTCACCCCCGAGGAATGGAAAGAGCGCCTCTCTCCTCAAGCCTTCTTTGTCCTGCGTGAACACGGGACCGAGCCAGCCAACACAGAACCCTATTTTGAATCCAAAGAACCGGGCGTGTATCTCTGTGCTGGATGTCAACTTCCCCTCTTTAGTTCAGAGGATAAATTTGATTCAGGAACCGGCTGGCCCAGTTTCACCAAACCGATCAACCCCTCCCATGTAGGCTACTCCATCGACAGAAAACTCTTCACTGAGCGTGTCGAGGTCCACTGCAACCGCTGCGACGGGCATCTCGGGCATGTATTCAATGATGGCCCGAGACCGACAGGGCACCGCTACTGCATCAATTCCGTCGCTCTTCAGTTTGAGCCTTTGAGATAGACGTAGACTTTCGTTCGATAAAGGTCGTCCACCTTAATGACCTGAACGGGCTCCCAGCCAGGAATGGCAAAAGTATTGCTGACGATCACGGTCCCAGGAGGGAGTTCTTTCTCAAACTTCCCCTTCAGTCGCTCCATAGCTCCAGGATAGAGGTAGCAGACGACCACTTTGGCGTCTGTTAAGGGAGTGCGGAAAAAGTCTTCCCAGTAGAGGTGAAAGTTGGGGTAGGGATAGAGGCGGGCACGGAAATAGGCAAAAAGCCAAGGAAGAGGAGAGACCTCATAAGCGTGGATCTCCGCCTCAGGATGGTAAGCAGCCAAGCGAAAAGCGAGTGTTCCCCAGCCGCAGCCCAGCTCATAGATCTTCCCTTCTATTTTGGTCGGCAGCGCCTGCTCAACAACCCTCTTGACTTTAGACGAGGAGGGCATCGGTGAAATCTTGAAACGCAGCGTGTAGTAAACGAGGCTCAGTGCTCCGATAAAGAGCAGAACCACGAGCACCACCATTAACGCTCCAAACAGCCAATTCAAACCACAGCCTCCAAGTAAAAAAAGAGCCAATCCATGAAAGTGGGGAATGCCATCTCCTCGACAGCGAGGACTTTATCGACCGGGTCTGAGATCTTGTGCTCATTCCCAGAGTAATAGACATTTCCCATCTCATTTTCTGGATACCAGTCTTTCCAAAAACATTGAAAATAGGGCATTCCAAAAGACTCATAAAAAGGAATTAGGGAGTGAGGATTGACGCTGGTCCCCTTTGTTGTCAACACCCCAGGCTCACGGTTGATGAGTGTTTGGAAGTGATCGTTCACTCTTTGCAGATGAAAAGTGGGAATCACGCCGGAGTCAGAGGCCTTTGAAAACCCATCATGAATGTGAAGAAAGGCGCGGTAATCAGGAGGAAAGAGCGTTCCAGGGAAAAGCGCATCTAAAGTCGATTCGATATCCGAATTCGCCCCCACTCGACCGTGAAAGAAACCCATTTCGTCTTTCAGGACATAGATCATGTGCGGCGTGTAAACCTTTTCATGCTCACCTCGACCAAGAAGAACTCCTATTTCTACGACACTGTCAAAGAAACGGGTCACTTTCTCAACCGCCTCAAGATGAAAAGGAAGAGACGCGATCCAGAAATCACGAGTGAACTCCACACGGTCCTCTTGGGGAAGGTGCGAGAGCTCCAACCACCCCTTTGGAAGATGGGGACACTCCTTTTTTAACTGGTCAAACTCGCCATCCATCTCCTCACCTAAGACGAGAACATCAAAGGCTGGTGCCTCCATTTGTTCACCGGAGACCTGGGAAAAGAGCTTCTCAATATATCGTTGCATCGTATAGATTTTAATAGCATTTTTTAGGTGTTAATTGACAGCTTTTCTCCTCTCGGACTTTTTAAAGAAAAATCCCGCCTTTCTCTATGCACTCTGGTGCTTTGCTGGGGTGTTTGGAGCCTTCGGTGAGTGGTTTGCCCTACTTTTCATTGCAGTCACGTGCTCACTCCTTTGGATTTTGACCCCTGAAAGACGACCTCAAGTCCTTGTTGCACTGATACTTTCACTCTCTATCACCCTCTTCACCTTCACGACGATACAGCTGCCAAAGAGAGGCCGGAGTGAAGGGGTCGCCTCCGTCAAAATCGACCGTGTCGACGAGGTCAAAAGGCGGGTCTATGGACGCCTCCTGACATTCACCTCTTATGAGGGAAGTCTGCTCGCCAAAAACATCCCCTTCAGCAGCAGATTCAAATCTCAAGACCCTCTCCCTGGCAGCGACCGGAGATGGTTTGTAGATGGAGAGTTAATCGAATCGGATCGATCCAATACCCAACTCAAGGCCGATCGACGCGACTGGGTCCCTAAGGAGCGGCTCTGGACGCTCGAGCCCTTAAGAAAATCGCTCAAAAGACGACTTCAAAGATGGATCACCGACCACTCGAGGAGCGAACGCGCTGCCTCTTTCCTTTATGCGCTGGTGACAGGAGAACTCAGTGACCCTGTCATCCGCCGTCACTTGAGCCACTTGAACCTCCAGCATCTGGTTGCGATCTCAGGGTTCCATTTTACGCTTCTCTTTTGTCTACTGGCGCTCACTTGCCGTCTCTTCTTCTCGACGGCTGTGACCACTTCATTAGTCTTGGCCCTCCTCTCCTTCTACACCCTTCTCGTCGGCGGCTCCCCCTCCATTCTTCGTGCCTTCGTGATGATCGGAGTCGTTCTCGTCGCCGGACTACGGTTTAGACGAAGTTTTAGCGTCAATAGTCTCGGAATCAGTGCACTCCTGCTTCTTTTTTATGATCCCCTTGTTGCAAGAGAGATCGGCTTCCAGTTCAGTTTCTTAGTCACTCTTTCTCTCCTTCTTTTCCAACCTATCAGCGAACGATGGATCTCTCAGCATCTGAAAAGACGTTCCCTTAAAGAGATCCAAGCTTTGACCTTTTTCGATCAACATCTCTACCTTCTCGTTCACTACCTTCGCGGCGTCCTCTCTCTTCAAATCTCCGCATGGATCGTCGCTCTCCCGCTACAACTCTACACATTTGGTGCTTTCTCCGTCTGGAGCCTCTTTTTCTCCACTTTTTTTCCACTTTGTACGGCGGGGATTGTGCTTTTACTCTTCCTCGCTCTTTTTCTTTCCTGGTCTTCCGTCGGTGGGACGCTCCTCTCGCTCACCAGTTTTTTCGCCGACCGACTCCTCGTCAGCTCGCAGTGTATTCCCCCCTCCCTTGATTTTGTCCTTCGCTGGCAGCCCCCTGCCCTTCTCCTCCTCTGCTATTTTACAGGTCTTCTCTTCTTTACCCTTGCTGCGCAAAAGAAAAAAAGTTTAGACTCTAGCCATGACAAAGCGCCTTTTGACCTTCTTTCTCCTTCTCCCCTTTCTATTGATCGGTGAGGTCTATGAGAGTCGCCTAGAACGCGAAGCTGCACGAGGCAAATCGCTGCAGTTTGAAGGGGTCAATACCACTGGATCCGAACTGATCATCCACGTCTACAACCCCAATCGAGAGTTGATTGACACACTCCACCTTCCACCACATGGAAAAGCGGAAACAAAAACCCTTGAGCGGCCTGCCAGAGGCTCCTACTCCTTCATTTCCGAAGGAGCAGCCCATTCACGACCCGGTTACATTCAAATCTTTGTAAACGGAAAAACCTTAGGAACAGTGCACCTTATTGGTGTTCCTCCTTCTGCAAGCTACAATTTTTATTAATGCATCGAATCCTCCTCCTACTGGCTCTCTTGACCACCACACTTCATGGTGAAGAGGTAGTCCAAGAAGACTCTCGACAGGCCTACCTTGAATGGTTTCAGAAGTTTAAAATCCCTCTTCTGATGGGAGCTGCTGCCGGAGGAGCTGCAGTGAGCGCAGTCCGCTCACTCTGGATACGTTCAAATATTTGTTAACAACCAACTCGTGGATACCAGCTACCTCTTTGGGATTCCCGGTATGGGATTTTGGACCTATTGACTAGAAAGCAATAGAATGGATATCCTTTATTCTCAGAACAATGGCGATCGTAGCTCAGGTGGTTAGAGCGCTGGATTGTGGTTCCAGAGGCCGAGGGTTCGAGTCCCTTCGGTCGCCCCATTTTTTTCAACATGTCCTCTCTCCAAGCCCTACTCCTCGGCCTCGTGCAAGGCCTGACTGAATTCCTCCCGATTAGCTCCTCTGGGCACCTCCAACTTCTCGAGACCCTTTTTGGTTTTCAAGAGAGTGACAACCTCCTCTTCTTTGACGTCGTTTGTCATATTGGGACCCTGATAGCAATCGTCCTCTTCTTCACACGTGAGATTCTACAACTCTTTCAAAAAGAACGAGATCGACTCCTTCGTCTCGTCATAGCAACGCTTCCCCTTCTCCCGATCCCCTTTCTTCTTGGGCCGATCCGTGAGGTGGCTTCCTCGTCCAGAATGGTCGCGTTCTTCTTTCTCACGACAGCCCTGCTCCTATTGATTGGCAGCCGCTATCAAGTCAAAACGAAGAACAGAGCCCTCCAGTCTTTGTTGATTGGAACCTCCCAGGCTGTGGCGGTTTTTCCTGGCCTCTCTCGGTCAGGAACCACCATCTCTGTCGGAAGGTTTTTAGGCTTGGAAAAGGGTGAGGCTCTCACCTTCTCACTCCTTCTCTCGATCCCCGCTACACTGGGTGCTTTAGCTCTCCTTCTCTTGAAAGCCACCAAGAGCGGACTCCCTCCCTCTGTCCCCTTCAGTTGCTACGCGATCGGCCTCACCACCTCCTTTATCGTCGGCTATTTTTCAATCCACCTCATGAAGCGACTTGTCACTAGTGATAAAATCACACTTTTTGTATGGTACTGTCTCTTTCTAAGTTCGATCCTTTTCGTCTTTTCTGCAGGAGACAATGAGAAAAAAAGCGAAGTTAAAAAAACCGAAATCGAAAACCTCCAAGAAGACTAAGTCCCAAAAGTCAGAACCGCTTCTGCCTGCCGAAATGGCGGTTGAAATCGAAGGCGCTGTGATCATCCTTGCCTCAGTTCTTGCTTTCATTAGCCTCTTTAGCTTTGCATATGGCCACACCTCAACGAATTGGGTCGGTGCCATCGGTTTTAGCATTGGTTGGATCCTTCACAGCACCTTTGGTGTCCTGAGTTATCCTGTCACTCTCTTTTTTGGTTGGATCGGCGCTCTCATGCTCTTCAAGCCCGATCAACCGCTCTCCACCATCAAAAAGCTCTCTTTCGTCGGAATCATTGTTTCCGTCGGAATCCTTCTAAGCCTTGTCGAAGTGGGCTACCCTCAAATCGGTGAAGGACTCAAAGAGCTCTTCTACCCTCTTGAGAAACGGTTTTCCTTCCCCTACCACTTAGGGGGAATTCCGCTCATGTATCTCTACAGCGAGATCCCCACCATCAACCTCGCCAACGTTTTCAACGAAGTGGGCGTGGCTATTCTCTTCTCATTCTTCCTGATTCTTTCTCTCTTCCTCTTCTTCGGCATCTCTTTTCAAGAGGCTTACCTCTGGCTGAAGGATAAGAAGCCAACTTGGAAGTGGCCTGAGCGTCCTCAACTGAAAAAAGCGCCAGTCAAAGCAAAAGAAGAGAAGAGCGAAAGCTTTATGGACTACTTTACAGAGCGTGCCTCTGAAAGCTTAGAGCTAGTGAAGCCGAAGAAAGCTCCAAAGGTCAAGGTGAACATCGCTGCAGAAGCCCCTCCCCCACCTGTCGAGCCGCCCCCTCCTGCACCACCTGAAGAAAAACGCGAGCGTGCCCTCAAAGCCCAAGCGGTATGGAATGGAGATTTCAAAGACTACAAACTTCCTGCGATCCACCAACTGACTGGATCCAAGCAAACCGATCAAAGCCAACTGAAGAAAGAACTCATGGAGCAAGCAAGAGTCTTGGAGGAGACTCTTGCGAGCTTCGGGATCGAAGCGAAGGTGGGAGAGATCCACTGCGGGCCGACGATCACCTCTTTTGAAGTCCATCCGGCTGTCGGTGTTAAAGTTCAAAAGATTAAGGCACTCGAAAATGACATTGCCCTGAACATGCAGGCGGCTTCCATCCGTATCATTGCACCGATCCCTGGTAAAGCAGCGGTCGGTGTCGAGGTTCCTAACCCAGAGCCGCAAGAGGTGAACTTCCGTGACATGATGTCTCACTACAAGAAGAGTCCCAAGAAGTTCCACATCCCTCTTCTCTTAGGAAAAAATGTGAGTGGTGAATGGATCATGAGCGACCTTGCCAAGATGCCACACCTCATCATCGCTGGAGCCACCGGTTCGGGTAAATCGGTCTGCATCAACACCATCGTGATGTCCATCATCCACACGGCTCGTCCCGATGAGATCCAGATGCTGATGGTCGATCCAAAGAAAGTCGAGCTCACCCCCTACAGTAAGCTTCCTCATATGATTGCACCTGTGATCACAGACCCCGCAGAAGCCTATACGGCGATGCAGTGGCTTGTGAAGGAGATGGAGAAGCGGTATGAGATCCTCAACCGCCTCCACTTGAGAAACATTGAAGCCTTCAACAACCGAAAAATTGATGAAGAGAAGGAAGCAGAACTCAATATCGAGGTCCCGAAAAAACTTCCCTACATGGTGGGAATCATCGACGAGCTTGCCGACCTCATGATGGTCTCAACATACGATATCGAGACCCCGATTGCACGGATTGCACAGATGGCCCGTGCGGTAGGAATCCACCTCATCCTCGCAACCCAGCGTCCCTCGCGAGAGGTCATCACCGGATTGATCAAAGCCAACTTCCCTACACGTATCTGCTTTAAAGTCTCATCTGGAATCAACAGTAAGATCGTCCTCGACTCGGGCGGTGGAGAACAGCTTCTTGGAAATGGAGACATGCTCTTCCTTCCTCCAGGCACTTCGAACTTGGAGCGTGTCCAGGGGGTCTTCATCCGCGATGGAGATATCCAAGCGAGTATCGAAAGCATCTCTGCTCAGACGCCACCGAACTACCTCATCCCTTCGTTTAAATCGATCTCAGCCTCCTCCGGTGCGGACCTCTTTGACCCACGCCCCTCTGACAAAGACGCCCTCTACGACCAAGCGCTGGATGTTGTCATCTCAACCGGCAATGCATCAACGACCTTTTTACAGAGAAAGCTCAAAATCGGTTACGCGCGTGCGGCGAGCCTGATGGACCAGCTTGAAGAAAATGGGGTCGTCGGCCCGCAAGAAGGATCTAAAGGGCGGGTTGTCCTTGCTAAAGCTGGAGAGACGGAGTGATCGGATTTTGCCCTTTAGGCTCCGGATCAAAAGGCAACTGCCTCTACCTGGGGACTCCTGAAACCAAAATCTTGATCGACGCCGGACTCTCTGGAAAAGCGATTAAGACCCGTCTCAATGAAATTGGTGTCGAGCTTTCGGACATCGACGCCGTTCTCGTCACCCACGAACACAGTGACCACATCACCGGCCTGAAAGTCCTCTCGTACCGAGAAGGCATCCCAGTCTTTGCCAACAGTGAAACTGCGAAAGGAATCGCGAACACTTTTGGCTCCTTTCCTCCTCTTAAAGTCTTCTGCAGCTCTGAACCGTTCGAATTCCAAGACCTCCTCATCCGCCCCTTCTCCATTCAACACGACGCGCTCGACCCCGTCGCTTTCACGATCACTTTTGGGAAAACGAAATTAGGAATCTGTACCGATCTCGGCTTTGTGACCAATGTGGTAAGGAGCGAACTAGAGGGGTGCCACCTCCTCTATCTTGAAGCCAACCACCAGCCTTCGATGGTGCATGCCTGCCCGCGTTCTCACGTTTATAAAAACCGCGTCCTGAGCCGCTTTGGCCACCTATCGAATGAGGAGTGTGGAAAACTTTTGTCAGAAATCTGGCATCCTGAGCTGCAGCGCGTCTACCTTGCACACCTCTCTTCAGAATGCAACAGCCATGAAACAGCTCAGAGTGTGGTCGAACACCTTCTTTCCGAAAGAGGCCTTCACCTCGACCTTGTCGTCGCCCCACAGGAGACGATCAGTGAGCCTTTTGCTTTTTGTACCGATCCAGAGCCTCGAGAGTCTTCACCCTCCACTCCGCCTCTTCGTGAAGAGCTAGCAGGAGCTGCTTCTTCCACTCACGATCGGTAAGAGCCACGTTAGGGAAGTCGATTTGTACTGCCCTTTCTACTTCATCAATCACCTCCTCAAAAAAGAGGTCATCACTCGGAATCAGCTCATCGATCGAAGCTCCCTCCTCACCTAAAACCACTGCCCCATGTTTATGAAAATGACAGCCGGCAAGTGTGAGCTTCATATAGAGTCTCTCTGCGTCCAGCAGAAACTCTTTATGGCGCTTGCGATCGACATGGCTACGCTTCAATAGGGATGTCACAATCGAAGAGACGGCGCGCCTTTCACCAGGAATGGCGAGACCCAGAATGTAGTCATGACAGCGCTTCTCGACAATCTCTTCGATCATCTCATGCAGCTCCTGATCAGAGAGAGGTAAGCAGGTCCGTAAATGGATAAATCCCTCTTCAAAGAGTTCCTGAAGACGGTCCAACTCTCCAATACGTTTTGAAGTTCCAATCAAGTTGACCAGGGCAAGTGCTCGATCAAAAACGAGATCAGGGTGATAGACGACTTTCGACTCGCGGTGGCTGTTGAAGGCATGCACCGTCTTTTGGAGCAGTTTCGGGTGCTCTTTCTCGACATCCTCTAATTCAGAACGGACACGCCTTTTCATTTGGTCGAAGGGAGAGAGAATGTCTTTGGTTAAGCTCTGGTACTCTTTCGAAAGAAGGCGGAGACGCTCAGCGATCTTGGTGCGCTCATCCAACGGAAGACGGGTGTTATTGGCGTATTCAGTCAGATCATGAAACAATACCTTCAGGTCCCTTTCCAGGGATCGGATGTCGGTGACGGAGTCGCTCCAGCTCAGACCTTCACTCCAACGCTCAGCGTCGCGCACACTCTTCAGCTGATGTTCTGAGATATCATAGAGGAGGACGCCCTCCTCATACATCGAGTCTAAAGAGCCCAGTAGTGACTGAAGCTCCCTCAGACACTCCTCAGCGCGCTCTTTCTCTGTAAACTCTTCCTCTCGGGCATAGGGGCTGTGCATTTTGGACCTCCTCTTTCATTTCTGAAAGGGAGTTAAGCATCAACCATGCCACCCTCTCTCAAAATAGGGAGGTTAGGCTGGATATTCATGTGGTCAGAAAGTGTCCAGGCTAAGCGGGGGAAAAGAAATCCTTGATCTTATCGAGGAAAGAACGGCTTTGGGGAAGGTTTTTGGGGGTCTCGAGCTTTCCGAAAGACTCTAAGAGCTCTTTCTGCTCACTTGAAAGACCTGTAGGCGTTTCAACAAAAATGCGGACAAGTAGATCCCCTTTACCAGAACCATGGACATTGGGAAATCCTTCGCCGCGCACACGGAAAATTTTACCGTTTTGTGTCCCTTCAGGAATCGTGATACGGCAGGTGTGCCCAAGGACAGAAGGCACCTCTTTTTTACAGCCGAGTCCTGCTTCTGGAAAGCTGATCGGCAGATCGAGAAGCACATCATCACCGCTACGCTCAAAGACTTCATGGGGCTCGACTTGGACGAAAACGTATAGGTCTCCGGCTGGAGCACCGCCTGTACCCGCATCTCCATACCCTGCAACTTTAAGACGCATGCCTGTGTCGATTCCCGCAGGGATATGCACCTTGACATGCTGCTTGTCTTTCACCACACCGCGCCCTTTACACGTGTTGCAAGGGTCCATGATTTGTTGGCCTGTACCCCCACAGGTTGCACAGGTCGCCGACATGCTGAAGAAACCGCGCTGCTCAAAGACTTGACCAGAACCACGGCATTTTGGACAGGTTTTAATGCCTTCTGAAGAGGTCGACCCCCTTCCATGACAGGTGTTACAGGAAACATTGTTGGTGATGACGAGCTCTTTGTCACACCCTGTGGCAGCTTCCTTAAAGCTGATCGTCATGTTGACGCGTTTGCTAACTCCGGGTCGGGCTTGAGTACGCCCCCCTCCTCCTCCGCTGGGTCCGCCAGAAAAGAAGGACTCGAAGATGGTGTCACCACCGCCCATGCCGCCAAATGCTCCCATGAAGGTATGGAGGGCTTCTTCCATAGAGGAGAAACCACCTGCTCCGGCACCCGCTCCCATCCCTTCAATACCCGCTTTTCCATAGCGGTCATAGAGCTCACGCTTCTTCTCATCACTGAGGACCTCATAGGCCTCAGAGATCTCTTTAAAGCGCTTCTCCGCTTCAGGATCGCCGGGATTTTTATCGGGATGGTACTTCAGAGCCTTTTTACGGTAAGCTTTCTTAATCTGGTCTGGAGTTGCGTCTCTAGTAACATCGAGTAACTCATAGTATTCAGACATAAAAAAACCTCGCAAATGCGGCTAATATTTAGGTTAGTAAGTAGAAAGGAATGGGGAGCGGTAAAGGCCCTTACCGCTGCCGTTGGTACTTCTTCGCAGCTTTAGACTTCGCGCGCTTCTTGATAGAGGGTTTCAGGTGAAAACGATGTGCTTTAACAGCCTTCATCACACCTTCTTTATCAAGTTTCTTTTTTAGCGCTCTTAGGGCTTTGTCTATCGGCTCACCTGGGCGAATCCGGACTCTAGTCATATTCCTTCCTTTTGGAGTTGTTTATTATCAGGAATAGGATACTCCTTTAGAGGCTAATTCTCAAGAGAAAAAGTCTATTTGGCGAGATCAAACTCAGGATGCCTTTGCTTATAGCGCTCCAACATACTCCTGATGACCCCCGCATCGGGGCGAGCGGCCTCTGTATCCATCATTCTATAAGCAATGAAGGCTAAGCTCCCAGGGTCAGGCTGCTTTAGAGCTGAGAAGTTTCTTCTGGTGAACCGGATCGGACAAGAAGGTCCAAAGAGGCTGTGGATTTTCGGCCCCAAGGGTCCCTCAGGCAGCTCACCCATTTTCTTTAGAGGTTCTTTATCGTTGTCATAAAGAAGGATCGCAGCTCGTCTTAAAAAGTTGAGGGTTTTAGGGTCGAGCTTCTCTCTTTCCAAATTGAACTCTTTCAGAATCAGACCGAGAACCCTGTTATACTCTCCCCGCCTTTGCATAGGGAGAGGGTCGGTACCCTCGATCATCTTCCACATGGTGGAACCGAGAGAATAGAGGTCCGATTTTTTTGGATCGACGCGTCCACCCAGCCCTGCTCTTTCCATCAGAAGGTTTAAGTCAGCATGCAAGCTTTGAAAGAGGACAGAGGTGTCCTGTTGACCCCAACTTAAAAAATCGTGTCCTAAAAGAGAGGCAGCAACGGTTCCTTGACGCCCCATAGCTGTCTTAGACTCATTCTCTAGAAAGATCTGCTGTGCAGAGATACAGCCATGGTGGAAACCGGCTTCGTGGAGGACCTGAAGTGCTAACATCACATCCGAAAAAATCCAAAACTTTTGCGCTTCTGAGAGTTCAGTCGATTCCCAACGTGCAAGAGGACCCATGTCGTAAAATGGAACGACCAGGTGGCGCTGATGAGGAGTTTTATGATGGAGTTGGACATTGGGAAGTCCATTATGCTCTTTTGTTTTAAAGTGCGGTTGCTCATAGGCTAACCCTCCAAGTGCCGTTTTCGCCTTGGAACTCAAATCTCGAACACTCACCAGAAATCGCTCACTAGCGTGATAAGAGGCCCCCATCGTCACAGCTCCATAGTAAGCCTCTCTATACTTTCCATGACCGATGTAATAAAGCTTAGCATCCCCAATTCCTGTTTCAGGATCGACCTGTCCCATATTCACCACAATCGGGGTTCCCTCTTTTGTGATTAAAACAGGGAATCCGAGTCCACTCTCTTCAGCGGAGAGGAAACAGGGTTCATCCACTTTTTTTAACTTTCCATCGCACAGCTTCTGATCAATCCCATTCCATTGATCCAAAGTAAACGGATGTCTATCCCTACACTCCTCAAAATGTTCACTCATGTGCAGTTTGGCTTCGGGACGCTCTTCCTCGTTTGATCGAGCCTCACCCATCCTTTCGCATGTTTTGATGACTTGATCGACACGATTTAGATAGGAGTCTTCCCCAGCAGAAATCGTGGCAATGGTTTGAGCAATTACAGTGTGACTCACGTGGCCTTTGTAAGTCGAATCCCTATAAACGCGTAAACCTTGAATGGAGTAGTCCATCGCTAAATAAAGAGCATTTGAAGCACTCATAAAAGCCGCACGCTCAGTGTCAACCATTCCCGGGTAGTGCGTCTCAGTTTCGGAAAGGACTTGCATCGCCACATGGGCCGTTCGCAACACGCGGAAGAGAAAGTCCTCAAGAGAGGCCCCACTAGCCCAGCGATTCATTCCCTCAGGTAGCCAACCCCACCCATAAGATTGATTTGCCTCATCTTGGCTCGTGACCCAAACGCGTACACTCCGTCCATTGATGGTTCTCTCAGCAAGCTGATGCTTCGGACCAGGCTGTCCATCAGGACCTGGTTGGAACTCACCAATACTCTTAAAATAATCAGCAAACTCCCCTAGTGTCATTCTCTCAGAAGGGTCGACGGGGATTTTCGCAATCTCTGCAGGTGCATTCAGGTATCCATCTCTTAAAGTCGGATCTGATACCACTTGCTGAAAGGTGTTTTTTGCTGGATTCATTTTAAGACTCCCGTCCATTGATCGATGTTCACCATCCCCGCCATCTGCAAAAGGATCAAAAAGATCGCCACAGGCACGAGGTAGCGGATAAAGAAAAACCACACGGTCCAAAGACAACCAAAGATGGAGCCTGTTTGAAACTCTTCTTTCAACATCTCCTTGTCTAGCCTCCACCCTGTGAATAGAGCGGTCATGAGTCCCGTTAAGGGAATGATCCAGACTGCCACCAGCTCGTCAACGGTAGCGAAGTAATTTTTTCCATAGATCGCTTCCCAGTTGGCAAAGAGCAGCCCACTCCAAGAAAGTGCACAAGGAATTCCGAAAAGTAGACAAGCCAGTCCAACAAGGAGGACCGCCTTCTTCCGCGACCATCCGAGGAGATCCATGAAGTTCGCAGCCACCACCTCGACCAAAGGCATAGCCGAAGTCAGTGCAGTAAAGACAAAGAGGGTGAAAAAAGCCACAGAGAAGAATAGGGATCCAGGCAGCCTTGAGAAAAGGAGAGGCAACGCCTTAAAGACCAAACCAGGTCCCGACTCCGGCGGCTGGTCGAAGGTAAAGAGGACGGCAAAAATCGTCGTTGCAGCAAGAGCTGCCACCAAAATGATGGTCGAGCCGACAATGAGCCCTGTTTTAGGGATGTCATCTTCACGGCGCAAGTAACTTCCGTAGGTGATCATAATCCCCTGTCCCAAACTCATAGTGAAAAAGGAGAGGCCCAAGGCTTCTAGCATCCCTGAGGGCTTGAAGCGCTCAGTTGAAAAAGAGAAGAGGAAGTGGATCGCATCGGAGAAGCCCTCTAGAGTCAACGTATAGATACAGAGTCCCACAAGGATGACAAAAAGAGCACTGGTCATGAATTTACTCCAGTACTCGATCCCTTGACGGATTCCCGGATAGACCAACCCGATGGTCAGACCAATAAAAGCCCACTGCCAAAAGAGGGTGATGTCGGGAGAAGTTTGGAGTAAATTAAAAATTTCAATGATATCATTCGAGCTCTTCCCTACATAGAACTGACTGAGGGACATGAAGATATAGTTGAGGCCCCACCCTGCCAGGACACTGTAGTAGGTCATGATGAGAAAAGAGGCCATCGCCCCCATCCACCCCGCGGTTTTCCAAGCCACCGACTCGTTTGAGAGGACACCAAAAGTCCCCACAGCCCCCTTTTGGGCCCGCCGTCCGAGCATCAATTCAGCCATAAAGAGTGGAACGGCGACGAAAAAGGTGCAAAAGACATAGATAAAGACAAAGAGCCCCCCTCCGTTTTGCCCTGTGACGTAAGGGAATTTCCAGAGGGTTCCTAGTCCAATTGCTGATCCTGCGGCAGCTAAGATAAAACCTAACTGCGATCCCCAATGTTCTCGTTGTCTTTGCATGCTTTTCACCGTTAAAAGATTTTTTTGAACAAGAGTATAGAGCATCGCAAGATAATCTCAAAAGAGAAAAACCATTGAAAAAGAGAGCCTTATCTTATATAATACGAGCAACGCGAAACTAATGGAGGTTCATATGTTACAAGTCACAACTTCTAATCCCGTCCAGTTTTCTATTGTACGTGAAGAAGGAGTCGACGACGAAAGCGCGACTGGCCCTAGAACAGCCAAACTTTTTAAAGCAACGACCGATTGTGTTGTTAAACGTGATGGAAACATCCTTAGCGTCCGTATTGATAATGGTAAGACTCGACAATACACCGTCTCTTCTGAAGTGGCTATGTGGGCTCCTCTCATCGCAAAAAAGCTTGGAGAAGGCTTAGAACGACAAAGAGCTCCTGCTAATACGTGGACATATACACGTAAAGATTGGAGTTCCTTCATATGATGCCTTGCCTGGCGAGTTTGGTTCTTGAAGTCACGGTCGTGGGAATCGTCTGTACGGTTTTCCTTGTCCTCTTTGTGGTTGCAGGAGTCCGTCAGGCCCTCAAACGAGGAGAGTAAAATCTCTTCTTTACCCTGGTATAGCGAAGGCTTGCACTTTAAGTGCACCGGCTGCGGAGGCTGCTGTACTGGATCTCCAGGATATACCTGGGTCACCCCCGAAGAAATTGCACAAATGGCCGAACATCTCGGCATCGATCTCGATACCTTTTCAAAAAAGTATGTGAGAAAAGTCGGCAAACGCTATTCTCTGCTCGAAAAAGGAGAGAACTACGATTGCGTCTTTTTAAAAGAGAAGGCGTGTCAGATCTACTCCGTCCGCCCCAAACAGTGCCGTACCTATCCTTTTTGGCCTGAGCTGCTCGAATCAAAAGAGCGCTTCGAAGCCGAGGCAGAGCACTGCGAAGGGATCTCTTCGGAGGGAGACTTGATCTCATTTGAAACGATTGAGAAGTGCAAAAACAGTTAGCCTGGATATTTCATGAGGACTTGTGAAAATGGGACAAAATGCTCGGCAAATTCGACAAAACTCTCTCGAAGGGAAGGGTCTTGCACCCTTTCCGAGAAGGAGTTCTGTTGAAGGGGGCGAAGAAGCATTTTGCGACAGTTTTACGAGTACCCATGAAATGCCCAGGCTAGCAAAACAGACTATCCTCGTGGGCTCCGGTAAAGGCGGCGTAGGGAAATCGACCGTTTCCTTGAACTTGGCCGTTGCCCTCTCTCTTTTGGGTCTCGAAGTGGGCCTCCTCGATGCCGACCTCTACGGACCCTCTCTTCCCTTGATGGCAGGCCTTCGCGAGATGAGCCCTCCTGTCACCCTCGGCAAAGAGGGAGAGGAGATCCTCCTTCCTTTTAGTAAATTCGGCGTCAAGCTGCTTTCGATCGGCTTTTTTCTGGAAGAGGCGCGCTCCGTCCTCTGGAGAGGACCGATGTTGCATGGCATGTTGCAGAAAATGACCCACGGCGTAGAATGGGGTCAGCTTGACGTGGCTCTAGTCGACCTCCCGCCTGGAACAGGGGACGTTCCCCTCTCCCTCAGCAAGCTGATCCAAATTGACGGTGCTGTGGTTGTCACCACACCTCAGTCCGCTGCCCTGGTCGATGTGATCAAGGCGATCCACTCATTTGATCAGCTAGAAATTCCTCTTTTGGGGATTGTAGAGAATATGGCAGGTTTTCGTGCCCCTGAGACAGGTCAAGTCTACTCTCTTTTTGGTAAAGAGGGAGGAAAAAAACTAGCTGGACAACTACAGCTTCCCCTTTTGGGAAGCGTTCCTATCCTAGAAGAGATCTGTGAAGGCGGCGAAGAGGGTCTTCCCGCGGCATTCCACTCCCGTAACCGGGAAGCCGAACAACTCTTTCGATCGATGGGAGAAACCCTCAGGGAGATCATTCATGGGAAAAGCCCTATCTGCACTACCAAAAGAGATTGAAGTCACAGTCAACCAATGGCTAAGCGGCGCCTTCGACGAAGAGACAAAGAGCGCCATCCGTGAAATCAAAGAAACCTCTCCCGAAAAGGTTGTCGATGCCTTTTATAAACGCCTTGAATTTGGAACCGGTGGGATGCGCGGTCTCATGGGCCCTGGCACCAACCGGATGAACAAATACACCGTCCGCGCAGCAGCCCTTGGTCTCGCCCGCTATATTAAAAAGAATAGGATTGCCCATCCCTCCGTCGTCATCTCCTACGACTCCCGCCTCCACTCAAAAGAGTTTGCTTCGGAAGCCGCACGTGTCCTGGCTCAAGAAGGCATCACCGTCCACCTTTTTGAAGAGCTGCGTCCCGTACCCATCGTCTCCTTTGCCGTCCGCCATAAAAAAGCCACCGCCGGAATCATGATCACCGCCTCGCACAACCCTCCCGAGTACAACGGCTTTAAAGTCTATTGGAGCGACGGCTCACAGGTGCTCCCCCCCCACGATAAAGGCATCGTCAGTGAGGTGACGCAAATCGAAAACTTGGACGAAATTGCCCTCGCTCCAGCTGACTCCCCCCTGATTGAATCCCTCGGCAGCGAAATAGACGAAGCCTATCTTGATGCGATCAGCCCCCTTCAGTCGACTCCTGAGGTCAACCTACAAAAAGGAGAAGAGCTCAAGATCGTCTACACTCCCCTCCATGGTGCAGGGGTGACGATGGTTCCCAAAGCGCTTGCCATGTGGGGCTTCATCAACCAGTCGATCGTCCAAGAGCAGAGCGTACCCGATGGGACCTTTCCCACCGTCGTTGCCCCCAACCCTGAAATAGCCTCTACGCTCAAGCTCGGCATTCAGCAGCTTCTTGAGCAGAACGCCGACCTCCTTCTCGCCACCGATGCCGACAGCGACCGTGTTGGCTGCGTGGTCAACCACGCGGGAACCATCCATATCCTCACCGGAAACGAGATCGCTGCCATCTGTGTTGAACACCTTCTCGAACATGCAAAAGTGAATGACAAAATGTGTGTGGTGAAATCGATGGTGACGACAGAACTCCTCCGCGCCATCACCACCTATTGGAAAGTCGACTGTCTCGATGTGCTCACTGGTTTCAAATATATTGGCCAAAAGATGACCAACTGGGAGAAAAGCGGCGAAAAAGAGTTTCTATTTGGATGTGAAGAGTCTTTCGGATATCTCCTTGGCACGTATGCACGCGACAAAGACGCTGTCATTGCCTGTGCGCTCCTTGCTGAAGTCGCACTGAATGCCAAATTGAAAAACGAAACATTGGTCGACTGTCTTCACCACCTCTACAAAAAATACGGTGTCTACCGCTCTCACCTCAAGTCGGTCAATTTTGAAGAGAGCAAAGCGGGACGTGAAGCGATGGAAAAAGCCATGAAACGGTTAAGAGACGCTCCTCCTGCAGAAATTCTCGGATCAAAAATTGTCCGGACCGACGACTTTCTCACTGGGCAACAAAAGAACTTAGAGAGCGGAGAGGTTGCCCCCCTCGACTTCCCCAAATCGAACGTCTTGATCTTCCATCTTGAAGGAGGAATCAAACTCACCATCCGCCCCTCTGGGACAGAACCCAAGATCAAGCTCTATGTCGAAGTCCGTGACGAGAAAGACTCCCCGGTCGACCTCGGCATCGAGCACTGCGACGTGCTTGCGAAAGACTTCCTCGACACCGTCACGAGTCTTCTACAGTAAGACCTGGAGCCCTCTATGGGGCCAGAAAGAAACGGACTGAATCCAGTTATACCTCAAATCCAGGTTGCGTAGCGAGTTTGGAACACGAGAGGGAAAACGAGTGAGTCGATTCCACGTCAAATCCAGTTCTTCCATTAGAGGGGGAATCCTCCCTTTAATGACGCTGATACGGTTCCCTGCCAAGTTTAAGTGAGTCACTTCCGTGAAATACTGAGTCCTCCAGCGTGTCAGCTGATTTCCAAGGAGATTCACATGCGAGAGTGCATGAGGTAAAAAATCACCTACAACGCGAATACGATTGTAACTCAAACTGAGCCGTCTTAACCCCATGGGTAAGTTTTCTGGCACTTTCTGCAAAGCACATTGATCTAGAAGCAGCTCTTCTAGTGACGGAGGAAATCGACCTGAGATCTGACTTAAAGGATTTGCTTGGAGGTCTAATTTTTTTAATGAACGAGGAAGATCTCCCGCCCTGACACTTCTCACTCTACAACCGGGTAAACTGAGTTCAGTCAATGTAGAGGGAAGGCGGCATGGGAGCCTCTCGATATGACATGATGTGATGGAAATTAAATTCACTGGAACCATGGAGAGCTCTAGTGCCTGAGTCACTTCTTTAGGAATCGATCTTACCGGGCTGTAGCGTAAGATCACCGTACGACTCCCCAAAGTTTCAAAGAGCCCTCGAACACACTCCATCTGAGAAGCAAATGGCTGGTTTCTATTAAAAGAAACAAACCGCTCTCCAAAAAGAGTTCTACCAACTTGGTGGTGAAATTCTACAACATCCCCAAAAAGTGCAAACAAAGAAGACTCTCCAATCGAAAATTTGTATTTTCGCTGAAGCTCCACACACCTTGCGAAAGTCACGGGCGAGTGGGCTCTGACTCTATCTCGATTCACTGTTGAGACTTCATTGATACAAACAACGTCAAGCAGATCTCGGTTTCCCACTTGACGAGCGAACCACATCAGCAATTCCCAGCGCTGCGGTGCAAAGAGAGAAGAAGAATACTTATCCATTCGTAGAAATCTAGAGAGGAGCTTCAAGTCATGTCTCTTGATTTCTCCCTCAAAGTTCAGATGGAACTCTACTGTTTTGCCCCCTTTCTTTCTCTTTTGAAAAGCAGTCGACCGGTGCAACACACTTTGACGACAAAAGAAGGTATACGTTGAAGAGGATGACTGAAAAGTGATCATACAAAGGGGATCTTTAACCCCCGAGGCACTTTCTATCCGTTGAATGAATTCAAAAGCACTTGGATGAGTTTCTAAATACATTTCAAACGCGCGAACCACTCGAGGTGATTGTTGAAGGGCTCCTTCCCCTACGAAGAAGAGCTGTCGAACGAGATCAGCTAAAAAAGATTTTCTCAAGTCCTTCGATCCACCTTTCATATGAATCAGATGAATTGAGCTCACTAAGCAACTTGGTTTTATAGAATTCATAAAAACACCTATTACGCGCTCTGAATTATTAAATTTTTTGACCCTTCTTGCAATTCATGAAAAGGATTTCCCTGCAGATCAAGGAATCGCAATCTAGAAAATTTTAACGTCCATTCGGTCATCTGATTCGATGCAAGCGACAAACTCTCTAATGCAGGTGAGAGAGGGCCTTCTACTCGTTCGACTTTGTTGTCTGAAAGATCGAGTCGCAGCACTCCTGGGAAATCGGAGGCGCTCATCACTTGAAGCAGGTTACCTGCCAAGTTGACCGAGTTCAGTGAGCGTGGGAGAGGAGATCTAATTCGACGGATAAAATTCATGGACATGTCGAGCCGGGTCAACGTTCCGGGTAAGCGAGGCACCTCTTCAAAGCAACAACCTGAGACTCGAAGGTCTCTTAAAAAGGGAGGCAGTTGTGGAAGTGAGCGCAGTGGATTCTGAGAAAGATCCAAAATCTTTAATAAGGGCGGAAGTGTAGCTGGCACTCTCTTCAATTTAGCTTTTTTTACCACCAATTCAACAAGAAAAACAGGAAGTGAGTCAGGGAGCTTTTCCAGTCGACAGTTTTCGAACCGCATCACCGTTAGAAAAGGAGGCCACCTCTGCAGGTCTTCCCTAAACGCGACAACCCCACTCCTTTGGAGAGGTGAGAGTTTTTCTCCACCAACCTTTTCAAGAAGCACCATCACTTCTAGTGTGCGCCTCTGAAAGTCTGGAGGAACAGTTCCCTTCGCATGTGAAACCAGCACCTCCTCTACAGGAGATCCGGGTCTTCGCATCTGCACGAGGGGCTCAATCTTTCGCATATAGCTGCGGCCCATCGCCAAGACGGCCTCTTCAGGAATTCTGGGGAAAGAGCGGTTGGAGAGAGTCAAGGATTGACCCTCCATCGTCTTAAATAGAGCCAGCGCTTGGCGCAGTTGCAATTCGAAAGGTCGTTCAGGACGGATCCTGGAATAGCGCTTTCTAAAAAGTTCTGGGCAAACGCTGTTGTAAAAGTCGACGTCGGTGCGATAGATATCGAAGAGTTGCCTCTCAGAAAATCTAAACCCATATTTTTCCTGCAGCTCCTGACAACGCATATAGCTCACAGGGCAAGCACTTGCAAAGAGGGGATCGCGATTGTTTTCCCGTGCCATAAAGAGCTCCAAGAGGTCTTTTAAATCTCGGCTACGTAACCGATCTGCAAGGCAACTGATCGCATACCAGTTCTGTCTTTTAAACCACTCACGACGAAAATCCTGAATGATGAGCAGCTGGGAGCAAACCGCAAGCTCACGACGGTCGAGTTCGCTTTCTAGATTGATGCGGTGTGTGCCCGTCTCATTCTGGTCGATTTCCATACTAGCGACGAGATACGGTGAGTCGAGGAATTGACTCCTTCTAGAAAAGAGATAAAAGTCTCTCCCACCGGATAAAAGTATCACACGCTGACAGGGGTCCCCCACATTCAACACTCGCTCAAAGAGATGAAGGTACTTAAAACAGCGAGGGTGCGTTTGTAGATTCTCCAAGCGCAGATAAGAGAGTACACGTACTGCAAAGGGGTTATCAGGGCGATTCCCTAAGAGCAAGAGAGCCTGAGCGACAGCTTCAACAGCCACCTCATTCCGCGTGATCTCAGCTCCATGCTTTTCAAAATACCGAATCGCTTTCGATAAATTTACAATTGTTATTGAGTTCATAAGCGGTTAATTATACATATAAACACTTAACAATCAATAAATTAAAGATTTATAAAATTGAATTAAAAAGAATCCTTTAGAAATTAAAAAATAGATTGATCAGATTTAGTCACAAACGAAAGTTGTCAGAACTAAGTCAGAATCATCATTGCAGTGGTGAGGTAGATGGCGGTAACACTGATGTCAGCCACCATGAGGACGATCGGGCCAGCAGCGACCGTGGGATCGAGCTTGAGGAGATGGAGAACCAAGGGCACAAGAGCGGCGATGACCGTTGCGATCGCCATCGAGATGATCAAGCTGAGGGAAATGGCGAGGAGGGCCCCATTTCCCCCCTCGAAGAAAGAGAAATAGACAATTCCCACCAAGACAGAGCAGCTGAGTGAGAGGAGCAGGCTGGTTTTTAGCTCCCTCCAGGCTCGGCTTCCCACCTGCGACCACGGGACAGGACCCGCCCTTAACAGACTCATGCTGAGTGTCATCGACTGCATCGCGACCGACTCTCCAAGAGTGAGAACCAGTGGAATAAAGACCGAGACGACAACAACACTCGCAAGAAGGAACTCAAAGTGGCTGGCGATCAGAGCACAGACAATCCCTGCAAAAAGGTTACATAGGAGCCAAGGCATCCGAAGGCGCCACTCCTTACGGCTGGAGATCAGGCTCCCCTGCTCGACGGTCATCCCCACCAGCTGGAAGACATCCTGTGCCATCCGCTCTTCCGCAGTGGGAACTTTATCAAAGACGATCGGCTCATCAAAAGGCACTGAAAAGACGCCCAACAGCATTCCCTCAGAGTCTAAAACAGGTAAAGCCAGTAACTTATACTGGTCCATTTCTTTAAGAGCCTCCTCGACGCTCTCCTCTGCACGGAGCGAGGAGACAGAGCTCGAAGCGATCTCTTTCAATGAGGCATCTGAGCGGGAGAAAAGAAGGTCTCTTGTAGAGACGATCCCCTGAAGCCTTCCCTTGTCATCTACAGTATAGAAGTAGCTGATCGTATTGGGGTCCCCCTCGGCCTGGATCCACTGGAGGAGCTCCCCCACTGTGAGATTTTCGTTAAAAGCGGTATCGGCCGGGCTCAGGTGTTCGGCGACACGCGAGTGCAACTCCTCCCGAGAGAGGCCTTGGCTGAGGTTGAGGCGGTTTCTTGGCTCATTCATGTTCAAATCCGAACTTTACACGATCCCTGAATTTTCTTTAGAAATAAGCGTTTTCCCCCTATAATCTCACACCGAACTGAATCGCTCAGCTCGAAAGAGATTGAGGGATATGAATCGCTCTAGACTCTTTGAGATTTTTTTCGCAGGGGGCTTTTTCGCACGAGCCACATACTGTTCCAGTAGGGGGCGGGCGAAAAAGTCCCATGAGGAAAAAAGATCTAGAGTCTAGAGCGATTCAAAAGGCCGATGTGGCGGAATGGTAGACGCGGCAGATTCAAAATCTGCTCAAGGCAACTTGGTGTGGGTTCGAGTCCCACCGTCGGCAATTTTTCTTTTATGACAAAGTACGATAGAGACAAAATCCGTAATTTTAGCATCATTGCCCATATTGACCATGGGAAGTCGACGATTGCTGACCGCTTGTTGGAGCTGACGAAGACGTTAGCGAAACGGGAGATGCAGGAGCAGGTGTTGGACGACATGGAGCTGGAGCGGGAGCGCGGGATCACGATCAAGGCGCATCCGGTGACGATGTATTACGAAGCGAAGGATGGGGAGACGTATCAGATCAACTTGATCGATACACCTGGCCATGTCGACTTCTCTTATGAGGTTTCTAGGTCTCTTTCGGCGTGTGAGGGAGCGCTTCTGGTAGTCGATGCGGGTCAGGGAGTGCAGGCGCAGACACTGGCCAATGTCCATCTTGCAGTCGACCGCGACCTCGAGCTGATTCCTGTCATCAATAAGATCGATCTCCCGGCAGCGAACGTCGAAGAGGTCAAGTCGCAGATTGAAGAAGCCGTCGGCATCCCTGCAGATGAAGCTGTCCTTGCCTCGGCAAAGCAAGGTGTGGGAATTCCAGAGATTTTAGAGCGTGTCCTGACCGACATCCCTCCGCCTAGCGCCCCGGAAGACGACCTTCTCCGCGCGCTTGTTTTTGACTCCCACTACGACACTTACCGCGGTGTATTGACCTATGTCCGTGTGATGAGTGGCGAGATCAAAAAAGGCGACCTCATCGAGATGATGGCGACGAAAAAGAATTTCGAAGTGCTCGAAGTGGGAGTCTTTGCCCCCAAGCAGAAAGCGACCGAAAGCTTGAAGCCTGGGGAAGTGGGTTACATCATTGCCAACATCAAAAATAGCAGTGATGTGAAGATTGGGGATACGATCACGCATCAAAAACACAAAGCCCCCGAAGCGCTCCCTGGATTCCAGGTGATTAAACCAGTCGTGTTTGCGGGGATTTACCCCGTCGACACCTCTGACTTCGAAGCGCTCCGTGAGGCGCTTTATAAGCTCCAACTGAATGACGCCGCCCTCCATATCGAGCAGGAGTCAAGCCAGTCTCTTGGTTTTGGATTCCGCTGCGGTTTCCTCGGCCTCCTCCATCTGGAGATCATCTTCGAAAGGCTGCAACGCGAGTTTGACTTGAGCGTCATCATGACCGCTCCCTCTGTCATTTACCGAATCACACTCAATGATGGTAAGATCTTAGAGGTGGATAACCCAGTGCACTACCCCGACCCTTCCACCATTGCATGGATCGAAGAGCCGTGGGTGGAAGCGCATGTGATCACACCGAGTGAGTTTTTGGGGAATGTGATGGCTCTTGCGATGGACAAAAGAGGCGACCTCATTAAAACGGAGACGCTCGACACCCACCGCGTGATGCTCACCTACCGCCTTCCCCTCCACGAGATCATCTCTGACTTCAACGACAAGCTCAAATCGATCACCCGCGGCTACGGCTCGTTTGATTATGAGTTTGCCAGCTACGAAGAGAGCGACATCATCAAGCTGGAGATGCGTGTCAACGAAGAGCCTGTCGATGCTTTCTCTTTCCTTGTCCACCGAGAAAAAGCAGAGTCGAAGGGGCGTGCCGTCTGTAAAAAACTCGCTGACGTGATCCCCAAACAGCTCTTTAAAGTTCCCATTCAAGCGGTCATTGGTGGAAAGATTGTGGCTCGAGAAACGATCTCTGCTCTTTCGAAAAATGTCACGGCCAAGTGTTACGGTGGTGATATCACCCGTAAGCGGAAACTTTGGGAAAAGCAGAAGAAGGGTAAAGCCAAAATGAAGGAGATGGGAATCGGAAAAGTCCGTATCCCGCAGGAAGCCTTCGTCAAACTCTTGAAAACGGACTAGTGGATGCCAACGATCTACAAAGAAGAGGCTCTTCAAGAGCTCTCAAAAACCTCCCTACCTAAGCACATCGCGATCATCCCCGATGGGAACAGACGATGGGCAAAGGAACATGGTCAATCCTCTTTTAACGGCCATAAAATGGGAGCCAAAGCCCTTGTCCAAATCGGCTATGCCGCCAAAGAGCTGGGGGTAAAATACCTGACCGTTTACACCTTCTCTACGGAGAACTGGAAACGAGCCGAGAAAGAAGTGGTCTCACTTTTAGGGATGGTCAAAGACCTCATCCAACACTACACCGATGAGCTCATCAGCCAGGGTGTACGCCTCAAAGTCATTGGGGACCGTACCTCCCTTCCAGAAGAGCTGCAAAAACAGATCGAAGTGAGTGAAAAAGCCACCTCCGTCTCCTCCGATCTCACCTTGACTTTGGCTGTAAACTACGGTGCTCGGAGCGAAATCCTCCGTGCCACCTCAAAAATGAGCGAGAAGAGCGAGGAAAACTTCTCCTCAGCACTCGATACAGCTGCTCTTCCCGACCCTGATCTCTTGATTCGTACCGGTGGAGAATACCGACTCAGCAACTTCCTTCTTTGGCAACTTTCTTACACAGAGCTTTACTTCACCAAAACACTCTGGCCTGATTTTTCTCCTAAAGACTTACTCCAAGCTATGGTAGAATACCAAAATCGTGAACAAAGGAGAGGAGAATGACCGCTCTTTCTGAAGACCTACAACGCCTCATCGTCGGCTCTTTTGTCACGGCCGTGATGATTACGCTTTTTATCTTCACCTCTCATCCAGAAGCAGCGCTGACACTTAACTTGATCGCTTCTCTTCTTGCCGTCGGCGCCCTCTACGAAACCTACTCTTTCACTGAAGCTACAGGGGCAAAACCGATGAAGCAGATCGGAGCTCTCTTCTCCTTTCTCTTTTTCCTCTCCCTCTTCCTCACCGACCGTGTCGCACTCTCCCTCTTTCTTCTCTTTCTCTTTTTTTTCTGCTGCTTTGTTTACCAGCTGATCAAAGGAACCAAACCCATCCAAGACCTCTCGACAACCTTCTTTGGCTTTTGCTATATCGTTCTTCCGGCCAGCGCCTTCTTCTTTCTTGAAAACGAAGAGAGCGGATGGGCCTGGGTTGCCTTTACGCTGACTGTCACAAAGCTCAGTGACGTCTTCGCTTACTATGGCGGACGCCTCTTTGGAAAGCACCCCCTAGCCCCTGAAGTGAGTCCTCGAAAAACGATCGAAGGGGCACTATCAGGCCTCCTTTTCGCCCTGATCGGAGCCCTCTTTATCCCCCACTTGATCAATAGCTGGATGGCTCCTTTTGCCCCTTCCTTAGGGATGCGTATCTTCTTGGGACTCAGTATCGGTGTCCTCGCACCCATTGGGGATCTCTCTGAGTCTCTGCTCAAGCGGGACGCCTCTCTCAAAGACAGCAACAGCCTTCCTGGATTAGGAGGGCTCATGGATTTGATCGACTCTCTTGTATTTACTCTTCCTCTTGTGTATTTTACGGTTAAAGGGGCTTCCTTATGATCATTACCATCGACGGTTCTGTAGGAACTGGAAAAAGCACTGTCGCCAAAAAACTCGCGAAAACGCTCGGCTATATCTATTTTGATACTGGTGCGATGTACCGCGCGATCACTTGGGCCATCCAGGAAAAAAAGATCGATATCCACGATGAAGCCGCCCTCGCCGAGTTTCTCAAGACCTTCGAATACGACATTAAAGTGAAAATGGGGGAGAAGTCCTATTTTGTGGGTGAAGAGGATGTCACGCATGCGATCCGCAAGCCTGAAATTTCTGCTGCTGTCTCTGAAGTGGCTGCAGTCCCTCTCGTACGTGAAAGCCTCGTTCCAATTCAAAGAGAGCTCGCCCTCGGCGTCAACGCCATTTTCGAGGGCCGCGACATGGGAACAGTCGTCTTCCCCGACGCAGACCTGAAAATCTTCCTCACGGGTGACGCCAAAGTGCGCGCAGAGCGACGCTTCAAGGAACTCATCCAAAAATTCCCAGAATTGAAGGAGACCTTGACTCTCGACCAAGTCCTCGATCAAATCAACAAGCGTGACGAATATGACTCGACGAGAGAAACGAGTCCCCTAAAACAAGCAGATGATGCCTGTATTATTGACACAACCCCACTCACTCCTGATGAAGTGGTTTACAAAATTCTCGAATACCGAGATACCATCAAGAAAAAGCGTAATTAGATCGCTTTCTTTCTATAATAAAGATAATTATTTAATAATTTATTCAATATTGCAAATTTCCTTTAATCTAGATAATCTAGATGCAATTTTGGAGATGCGGAATAGTGGCTGTTGAAAAGAGTTGGATAGAAGGAGGAACAGACTTACTTCTTCGCCCAGAGACCTGGCTTGTAGAAGACCTGATTCTCTACTCTCCTGACAGAATACCTCAAGTTGAACTTGGAGTCGTCGGGTCCGTTGGTCGATTTCTTGGAAGGCGAGTTGTGGCGCTTCCAATGATGGCCCACCATCTGGTGAGAACGGTGATCACCGTGATGGATTTGGTCTACCGCTTGTTCGCATCCACTGCCTTCTTTTTTCTCGGTTCAACGAGACTGCTTCTTTCACAACTTCCTTTCGAACTCCACACCTCCTTCGACACAGAACATGGAAAACGCTGCTGGGAACATCTCATTGCCTTAAAGAATGACGTGGTGACTGTGGGATCCTACCTCTGTCTTCTTCCCTTAACACTCCTCTACCCCGCAGCCTCCCTGCACGCCCTTCGAAAACTAGGAGTGGTCAAGGAAAGTCACCTAGACACGTTTGAGTTGTTACAACTCATGCATACAACAGCCGTCCTCTCAATGGAAATCCTTCAGCAAGAGACCCTTGATCTCGAGACAGCCGAAGCAGTCAGAAGCCGCCTCCAGACCCTAGAAAACCGTCGTCTCTCAGTCAGCGAGGACGTCGACCATTTTTACAACCATGGGCTCATCTCTCGAGAACAAATCATACAAGTGGACATTAATCTGAATCAAACGGCCGAATACGCTAGAGAAGTGACCACCGTGCTCCAGCGTCTTGCACCGGCCCTCCAGCTCATTGAAACACTCAACGATAAAACGAGCGCCAGATTTATGGACCATTTTCTCAATCCCACTCTTGAAGATCCTTCAGACGCCATTGGGAGACTCATTCATGAGCTACAGCTGATTCGAGAAAATCACCCTAAAGTTCAGAAAGCGATTAAAAAGTTAGAAAATCTAAAACTTGATCTTAAAGTCATACCAGACGGTGAGGTCGTTCGTAGCATTTTTGATGATGACCCCCTCTAAGATATGAGAATAAATAATAAAATGGATATAGGACTCAACTATGAACAGACAATTAGATATAGGCTTTGCTCAATTTCACGAATGGGTGATTGCTGATGGAGTGAAAAACCACTCCTTAGACCACCCACTGACCACCGTAGGCAACTTTTTTCTTCGGCGCTTCGCCAGCTTCCCCACCTCCGCCGTCGCACTCGTTGCTACCGTCCACCGAATCGCTTTAGCCCTCTTCATTCAGCTCAAGACCCTCGTTCACATTTCAAAGGCGATCGGATACCTTGCCCTGAGAACAGTGCCTTTGGTCAATGAAAACAACTGGATCGATGAGCGCTGCTTCTCAAGAGTGAGTGAACTCGAAGCACAGGTCATCAACGAACTCTTTCACGCGCTAGAGGGGACCATTGCTGCTGGGGCTGCTTGGCTCTCTCCCTTCTTCTCGTTTGAAATGCTGCACCATCAGGGCCTTTTTAATTCTAGGGTCCTTACCACTCTTCAAACATTCCGCGAACGCACCGAACGAATCAAAACTCTCGAAAAAAGCCTAAAGGGAAAGGAAGCCGCACCCGATGTATATAAAGAAGCTGGAGAAATTGATCAGTTTATCCAAAGAAATCCTGAGCTTCAAACACTCCTAGCCCATGACATTCTCACACCAAGTCAAGTCAAGGGTACAGCTCGAAAAGCAAAGAGTGTTTGCGAGCATCGTCTACCTCACACCCGCTCTCGATTGGAAGCAGCACTCAGAGAAGAAATGAAGGCCCTCCATCAAAAAGCAAGACAGATCGCCCCAACAGAGGCAGAAAAAGTCGCTCTCATCAATGAATTAAGAGAGGGTTACCTTGCCCTATTTAAGGGAAAAACCTATCAAAAGTTGATGGACTTACAGGTAAGTAAAAAAGATCCCATTATCAAAGAACTTTATCAATTAAGAAAAAAGATCACCTCAAAAATACACGCTTGCCTCGAGGGGCTCAGCCATCCTTTTGACAACGCCCGGTTTGCTCACCGCAATGCTCTCATTGATCCTCGCGTCAGGAATGAAACTCAATTACGGGATGAGTGGATCCAAAAACTTGGAATGGGAGAGAAGCACACAGACCAACTGCAACAAGCGCACACAACCCGTAAAAAATTCAGCGATGCCTATTTCGACTTTCGTGATGCTTACGACACATTAAAAAATATGCTAAAAGAAGTGGATGTGCAAAACAATGTTGACCATGAACGATTAGGCAGAGCACTAACTGCCTGTGAACGTCTACAGGAGAAGATGGAGAGATCTTACCAAGTAATGGTTAATATGCGGGAAACTTGGCAAGAGATTAGTGATTTAAACTCCTCTGAGCACCCAGTCGATTGGAAAGAAGAGATTCAAGAACTCCCTGAACGAGATGAATCTCTCAGAAGCATCTACACCGCCATGGATGCCGCTAGCGGATTCTTACGTGGGGATTTAGAGGAATTTCAGCGTCAGATAGAAGCTCTTAGAGAGAAACATGAAGACACAAAACCCGGAGCCCTCACTAGAGCCATTGGTGCATTCACAGGAATACTCAGCCCGAGTAAAGTCCCCCCACCGACCAATACTGATGAGACTTGAAGAAGCCGCTCTTCGAGTTTTTCAAAGCATAAAAAAAGGCCCCCTATAGGAGGCCTTTTTTTGAGCAATTAAACACTGTATGAGCTGGCGCTGACTTTACCACCGGTTCCTGTCCAGTTCGTATGGAAGAACTTTCCACGCGGCTCATCCACCCGCTCGTAGGTGTGGGCACCGAAGAAGTCGCGCTGCGCTTGTAAGAGATTGGCTGGCAGGCGTGCGGTGCGGTAGCCATCGTAGAAGCTGAGGGCTGTCGAGAAGCAGGGAGTTGGAACTCCAAGCTCTGCCGACTTGACCAGCACGCGGCGTAGAGATTCATGGCAGCGGGTGAGAACATCTTTAAAGAAGGGGTCGAGCATCAAGCTCTGCAGCTCTGGATTCTTGTCGTAAGCCTCTTTAATGTTCCCCAAGAACTTACTGCGGATGATACAGCCCTCTCTCCACATGAGAGCGACCGAGCCATATTGGATATCCCAGTCAAAGTTTTCTGAGGCGTCGTGCATCAGCATGAAGCCTTGCGCGTACGAAATGATTTTCGAGGCGTAAAGGGCTTGGCGGAGATCCTCTAAAAAGGCTTCGCGGTCACCGGTAAACATCGCATCAGGACCTTCCAGCTCTTTAGAAGCCACCACACGCTCCTCTTTTCTAGAGGAGAGGCATCGAGTGAAGACGGCCTCCGTGATCAGGGTGAGCGGCACTCCCATTTCGAGCGCACTCTGTCCTGCCCACTTTCCGGTTCCTTTTTGACCTGCGACATCGAGGATCTTGTCGACGAGAGGGCGACCATCTTTGTCCATGTGGGAGAAGATGTGGCTGGTGATTTCGATCAGATAGCTCGAAAGCTCACCGGCGTTCCACTTCTCGAAGGTGTCATGCAGTTCATCTGCCGTCATCCCTAGCGCCTGGTGCATCATTTGGTATGCCTCACAGATCAGCTGCATATCGCCATACTCAATTCCATTGTGTACCATTTTGACATAGTGGCCAGCTCCATCTTTACCTACCCAGTCACAACAGGGTTCACCGGTATCCGCCTTCGCGGCGATCGCTTGAAGGATCGGCTTGACTTCAGGCCATGCCTCAGGATTTCCACCAGGCATGATCGAAGGACCGTGGCGAGCTCCCTCTTCACCACCTGAAATTCCAGTTCCGACAAAGAGGATTCCTTTTTCTGCAAGTTCATGGGTACGTCGGTTGGTGTCTGTGAAGAGGCTGTTTCCTCCATCAATGATGATATCACCCTTTTCTAGGTGAGGAAGGAGGTGACCTATAAACTCATCGACAGGATCTCCTGCTTTAACCATGAGCATCACTTTACGAGGGCGCTTGAGTTTCGAAATGAACTCTTCAATAGAGTGTGTGCCGATGATGTTCGAACCTTTTGCTGCATTGACAAGGAAGTCATCCACCTTTGAGGTGGTGCGGTTAAACACAGCCACGGTGAAGCCGTGGTCATTCATGTTCATTGCTAGGTTTTGCCCCATTACGGCAAGACCGATCAGTCCAATATCTGCTTCAGCCATCCTACTCTCCTTTTTTTACTAACTTAGATATCTCATGGGCACTCCCAAACGGGCTTAAAAAGTGACTACTCATTCCTCTTTTTCCGAAGTGTGCATGAAGTATCCAGGCTAACCTCACCATAACCGATCCGATTTCAGAAAAGCAATTTTCATTCAGATATTTCGTAAGTCCTTGAAAATCTGTAACAAAATTACTTCGAAAGAGTTCAGCTGGCAATAATTATCCTTAGCCGTTTAAAATAACTTCGTTTTGTATGTCCTCGTAGCTCAGCTGGATAGAGCGAGCGCCTCCTAAGCGCTAGGTCGCGCGTTCGAATCGCGCCGAGGGCAATCTACCTTTTTTTCTTCATAAACTCATCGACACCAAGAGCGATCCCCCAGGCAAGTTCCCGGCGGTAGCCGGCACTTAAAACCTTCGCCCGCTCCTCCGCATTCGTCAAAAAGCCCCCTTCAATAATCACTGCGGGCATATCTGTTTCGCGGATGACAGCAAAGTTGCCGTTCTTGACCCCTCTTGATTTTGCTTTTGTCGCGTAGATCACTTCGTCGAGGATGTCTTTTGCTAAATCTTGCGACTGGCGCGTGCGGCTCTTATTTTTGTCGCTTTTGTAGTAGAAGACTTCGATGCCTTTTGCATCGACATTGCTTGCTGAGTTGTAGTGCACACTGACGAAAGCAGCGGCCTTCAAATCATTCGCGATCGAAGCACGTTTTTTCAAAGGAACGAAATGGTCATCCGTGCGGATCATCACCGTCCGGTAACCCATGTCTCTGAGGTACTCCTCCACAAGGAAGGAGGTCATGAGAGTCAGTGCTTTCTCTTGGTAGCGTGGGGGTTGATCCGAGTGGGTCCCTTGATCTTTCCCACCGTGGCCTGCATCGACCACGATCAGCGGTCCCAACTTTTTCCATTGGGGGCCTCTCCTCGTCTCTTTCGGATATTCAAAGACGTGGTGTTCTCTTGTGATCGACTGCGGGTGCGTTGCTCTAGGTGCGCCGCAGGAGCTCAACAGCAGCGAGACTAAAAAAAAGAGGCTAAATGCAAGCGACTTTGGCTTCACAAGCTCTTTTGGCTTCAATGACATCATCTAACTCTACGGTTTCCTTATTTAAAATTTGAAATTTTTCATGGCCACGGCCAGCGAGGATCACAATATCCTCCTCTGTGGCGACTTCAATGGCTTTTCCAATGGCCTTTTTCCGATCGACTTCGACGATCAACTTCTCTTTATCAGTGATAAACGAAACGATCTCTTCAACAATCTTTTCCGGCGGTTCGCTGCGTGGATTGTCTGAGGTAACGATGATGAGATCCGCTCCGGCTTCCGCAGCTTTCGCCATCGACTCTCTCCGCTCTACGGGCCGATCTCCTCCTGAACCAAAGAGCACAATCAGCCGCCCCTGACAATACGGAAGCAGTGACTCCATCGTCTGCTCCAACGACACACCGGAATGGGCGAAGTCGACAAAGACCGAAAGGCCCTGGGAATTTTCCACACGCTCGAGGCGCCCTGGAACCGAGCCAAATGTCTCGACTGCGGGCTGTATTTCAGGAAGGGTCCATCCGCCTAGTAGCATTGCACCGATGCAGCCCGTGAGGTTCATGAGGTTGTGTTCACCGATCATCCCCGATTGAAAGCGGTATCGATCGCCCTCATACTCGAGTGTCCATGTGACTCCAGAGAGGGAGAGGTCCACCTCACAGATACGCAGGTCGGCACCCTCCTTTTTTCCATAGGAAAGGAGAGGCACCTTCGCACCCTTCACCATCTTTGGGCCATACGGGCAGTCGATAGAGTAGGCTGCCCCCTTTGGAAAACCGAGCTGTTTTCTCTTTGGGGAGAGTCCTCTAAAGAGGAGACTCTTTGCTTCGGCGTACTCTTCCATCGTGTTGTGGTAATCGAGATGGTCTGGGTGTAAGTTCGTAAAGAGAGCAATGTCAAACTCGATCTCTTGCACTCTCCCTTGGTCGAGCGCATGGGAGGAGACTTCCAATACGGCTGCGTCGAGATGAGAATCTACCATTTCACGAAGGAGGCGGTGGTTTGTGACGACATCCGCCGTGGTCAGCTTAGAGGGGTAGGTGGATTGACCCGTTTGGGCTTCGATCGTTCCCAACAACCCCGTACGGCGTCCACAGACCTCTAGGAGGTGTCTCAAAATGTAAGAGCTCGTTGTTTTTCCCTTCGTGCCGGTAACACCAAAAAGAAACAGCTTCTGATCAGCCCGTCCATAAAACTGCGAAGCGAGTCTCGCTTCGAGGAGACGGATGTCGGGGTGAACCACCTGAGTGACCCCTTCGAGTTCTGGAGAAAAGTGGCTTGCAGCGACCGCGACAGCCCCTTTCTCAATCGCTTGTAGGGCGTAATCAAGGCCGTTCTTCTGAGTCCCCTTCCGGGCGACAAAGAGGTCTCCAGGGCGTACTTCAGCAGAGTGGTTACAAATACCTTGAATTTCTAAGGACTTGTACCCTTGGACCTCAGCCTCGGGTAAAGTATTGAGCAGTTCTTCCAGTCTCATAGGGTGTCAGTTATTCCATGCTTTGAACTTTTCCCGCAACCTCTCCGCTGACCGCCACCCCTTGGCCAGGTCAGGATCAAAACGGGGATCACTCGAAGGATAGCCATAAGGGTCGTCGGGTGAGACACCTAGGTACTCAAGCGTCCGTTTTCCTATCTCTCGAAAAACCGGTGCAGCGGCCGTCCCTCCATGGTTATTGGGCCCCACTCCTTGAATATAGTAGACTCTCGGCTCATCGATGACCACCAGAAGAAGGAAAGCAGGGTCCTTAGCAGGGGCAAAACCGATGAAAGAGGTGTAGTGTTTTTTCGTCGTGTACTCCCCATTCACAATCTTTCTCGTTGTCCCACTCTTTCCAATCTCCGTATAGCCATAGATATTCGCCCGTGTCGCTGTTCCAATGAGCGTGTCATAGCGCATCAACTCCACCGTTTGATCCACAAGTCCTGCTGGCAAAACACGGGGAAATGACCCTAGCCACTCAGGGCTGGTGTGATCTAACAGCCGCTCCCCCTGCTTGTCGATCGTTTTCACAAGGGTCGGCTGCACTAGGATTCCCCTGTTGGCAAAAAGCGCCCAACTACGCATCAGAGCAAGACCGGTCTGTTGAATGTTGTATCCCATCGAGATCGAGTAGGGTGTGGGTACCGACCACTCTAGTTTGCCGTTGGGGTGCAACTTTCCGGGGGTCGGAAGCAGCGAGTTGCTCTCTCCCGGCAGCTCCACCCCGGACTTCTCTCCGATGGCAAAACGCTCTTTGAGAACGTTGTGGTACCAGTCCGAACCGAGATGGCTAACAACGCGCTCGATCACGCGGCCCATATAAATATTTGAAGACTTGAGAAGTCCCATCTCGGCATTGAGATAGGCATAGCTCCTCACATCACGGATCGGTTTGCTTCTCCCAGGAAACTTGCCATCTGCTGTGGCGATCTTCTCATACGGATCAAAGAGTGGAGGTTTCCCTCGTGCCTTCATCTCTTCATTGGCCAAAAGTCCCGTTAAAATCGCAAAAGGTTTCATGACAGAACCGGGCTCAATCGAATCGATCACTGCAGAGACGCGTGTGTGCTGCCTTTTTTCCGGGTCACTAAAGAAACTTGAAACCTCTTCAGGTGAGAAAAAGGGATATTGAGCTAGCGCCCAAATGTGTCCCGTCTTGGGGTCCATCAAGATCGCCCATCCAGACTTCGCTTCAGTGCGGATGACTCCCTTTTTGACCTCCTCTTCTGCGATGGCCTGCAGAGTGTGATTGATAGTCAGTGTGATATCTGCTCCGTGGGTGGGCTCCACAATCGGATCGCCCGTCTCGAGCGGATTGCGTGGAGAGCGGTTCATACGCCGCTTTCCAGGCTGCCCCTCAAGATAGTGGTTCAGTGAAAGCTCTAGGCCACCGGTGGGAATCGCTTGCCCTGTCACGGCGTGTTTCTGCCCTTGAACTGTGTGAAGCACCTGCCCCAGAAGTGAACCGTAAGGATAGGAACGCTGATAGTCACTCGTAAAGAAGATGGCGTTTGAAGCAATCTTTTCCTTTCTCGCAAAAGGTCTCCAAACAGAGAGAAACTCCTCTTTCTGCTCCTTTAAAAGGAAGCGTGAAAGCACTCTGTCGCGCGATCTTTTAGAGAGGTGTCTCTCCACTTCTTCGGGAGTTAAATCAAAATGTTTCACGAGCAACTCCCCGACAGCTTGTCGTTTCCCATCAGGAATCGAATAGGGATCGGCATGGAGATGAAATTTTTGGACGTCGATGACGAAAGGTGTGACTTTTGCTGGATGAGAGGGTTGGAGCCCAGAGTTGGAATAGAACACTCCACGCCTAAAGGGATCTTCAATCACAAAGACATGCTGCGCACGCGCCTTTTTTTGCCAGTAGCTCTGTTGAACCACCTGCAAAATAAAAAACTGCATGATCAACAAAGAAAAGAGAAAGACTAAAAAAAGACCGGCATAGAGCAGTCTTAGGTTATTGACTTTCTTCATCCCCATACTCCAAAACCATCACCTCTTCATCAAGAGGAAACTTTAGATGAGAAAAGCGCGGCTGCGAGGCAAGCTCCATCAAGTGGAGCGGATTTTCAAACTGCTCAATGCGATAGGAAAGGGCGCGGTTTTCTTCCACTAAAGCTCCCAGTTCTTTCTCGAGTTTAGGCACCTCTAGTCTGAGACGCATGAGTTGGTTTTGCTTTTCGATTGTAAAATAGAGTGTCAATCCACCCATAAAAATACAGAGGAGAATTTTGAGAAAAAAGTGCCTCACCGTTTCTCTACCACTCTCAGCTTGGCGCTGCGTGAACGCGGGTTCATTTGAATTTCCTCCTCTTTCGCCACCACCGGTTTTTTGGTCAGGAGTTTGATCGTCGGTTCCTTCTCCAAAAAGAGACCTGCAAGGCCTCGTGTGTCTTGCTTATCGGAGGCTTCGTGTTGAAAAAGCTTTTTCACGATGCGGTCTTCCAAACTATGGAAAGAGATCACCCCTAGAATTCCCCCTGGACGAAGCACTTCGATCGCATGAGGAAGGACGCGGCGGATCACCTCCAGCTCACTGTTCACAGCAATGCGTAGTCCTTGAAAGATCAGTGTCATCGGATGGTGGTCGCGCTTCTTTTTCGCTCTTTCGAGCGGCTGAAGCGCTTCGATTAAGTCGCGTGTGGTCTCAAACTCCTTCTCCTCTCTAGCTTGGACGAGGAGCCTTGCTGCCCGTTTCCAGAGCTTTTCCTCTCCATAGTCACGGAAAACGCGGCCCAGCTCCTCTTCAGACCAGTGGTTGACAATCTCCTGCGCAGTCAAACCGGCCTCTTGATCCATGCGCATATCGAGAGGCCCTTCACGTAAAAATGAAAAACCGCGCTCAGGACGATCGAGCTGCATCGAGGAGACACCTAGATCGATGAGAATGGCGTCTACCGACTCCACAGAGGCATCCTTTAAAATCTGGGAAAGGTGGGCAAAATTGTCCCTGACAAAAGTGACCTTCTTCCAGGGCTTAAGCCTCTCTTTAGCCAGCTCTAAGGCACTTTGGTCCTGGTCGACGGCAATAAAGCGCTCAATTTCAGGGTGGGCTTCGAGAACGGCAGCAGCATGACCTCCAGCCCCCACGGTCAGATCAAGGACGGTAGAGAGGGGCTGGTCCTCAAGAAAGGAGAGCCACTCCTCGAGTAGGACGGATCGGTGTTGAGACTCCATAGAATCTGAGTATGATGAGCCTCTCTAAGAAAAAAGTCAAAACGTGATATAATAAGGGGAAAGAGGAGAAACGATGCCTACCATTGATCAGTTAGAGATGCGCGTCTACTACGAGTACGCCCGCCGTACGGAGTATATCGAGCAGATCAACAAGCAGTTTCACTTAGGGGAAGCGAAAACCATCCCCCCTCAGACGCTGGTCACGGACCTCATGCCCAAGCTGAGCGAGCTTGACTTGCTATTGGGGGTCACTAAATCGTACGCGCCCTGGGCCCTCTTCTATCCGCCAAAAAAATTCAACCTCCGCAGAAAATCTCCCTTTACCTTTTCCCGCGTCATGCCTACCTTAGGGAGTGAAGAGGAAGAGGAGGATGACATGGCCATGTTAGAAAATGTCGCCACCAAATCCCCGGAAGAGAAAAAAGAACAAGAAATTCTAAAAAAAGCGATGAAGCAAATCCAAACGATCAATGAGTGGCTTTCACACATCGTCGGCCGGATCGGCCAGCTTCTACAAGGATAAAGCACAAGCTGCATGAGCGATATTGACTGGTTAGGGAAACTCGGTTGGAATGAAGATCAACTCGAAGAGCTGCGCTTCACCGGGTACGCCTATATCCGTCAGGGAAAATATGACATCGCTCTGGATCTATACGAGGCGCTCACCATTCTCGAACCGAACAACCTCTATGACCTTCAAACCCTCGGGGCGCTCTATCTACAACTCGACCGCCCGAAAGAGGCGATCGAAACCCTCGAAAAATCCTTCGCACTCGAAGGTGACCACACACCAACTCTCGTCAACCTTTGCAAAGCACTCTTTATGGTGGGAAGAAGCGAAGAAGGGCTCAAGCTCGCCACCCTTCTCAAAAAAGATCCCAACCCTTCCATTGCCAACACGGCAAAGGCCCTTTTACTTGCTTTTAGCAAAACGCCTTAAGGGTTTTCACCACTCGTTCGACATCTTTTTTTGTCATCTGCGTATGAAGAGGAAGCGAGAGCGCTTTTTTGTAAAAAGCTTCCGTGTGAGGATACGATTCTGCAAGGCGCTTCGTACCGAGCTCAGGGACAGGATGATGGTAGAGAGGGATGTAGTGAACCTGTGTCCCAATTCCCTTTTCTTGAAGCGCTTCCATCAGCTTCTCTTTGGGTGTCTCGATCTTTTCAAAGTCGAGAAGAACGAGCATCAAGTGGTAAGAGGTACGCTTATCAAAAGCAGGGTCGAGAAGCTCTATGGACTCGATGCCTTTCAGCTTATCGCGGTAGGCTTGGACGATCTCTAGACGCTTCTTGACCGTCTTATCGAGGCGGCTTAATTGGCTGATACCGAGAGCTGCTTGAAAATCATTCATGTGAAAGTTGCCCGAGAGGTTTTGTACTTCATATTCCCAAGGGCGCATTTCAGGACCTTTAAAAATTCCATTATTGCGGTAGCGTTTTAACTTTTGGTCTAAGTCGGGGTCATTGGTGAGCACAGCGCCCCCTTCTCCGGTCGTCAACTGTTTCGCTGGGTGAAAGCTAAAGACGGTCATCTCACTATAGGCACAAGAGCCTACCTTTTCTCCACTCGGATAGCAGGATCCTAAAGCATGCGCAGCATCTTCGATAACCACCGTATCGGTTCTTGCAATACCACGGTTGAGTTTTTGCATGTCGATCGCTACACCGGCATAGTGGACCGGTACCACGATCTCTTTTCCTCTCGACGCGGAAGTGTTGATCTTGTCGAAGAGCGCATCGAGGTCGAGGCTGCCTGTCTTTTCGTCAACATCGACATAGGTCAACCTGCATCCACGCTTTAAGGCCCCAGCCACGGTCCCGACGAAAGTGTTTGCTGCCGTGAAAACACGGTCATACTCATTGGCTGAAGCCGCTCCATAGGCAGCCTCGAGCGCAGAGGTCCCGCTATTAAAGACAGTCGCATACTGAGCATCACAAGCTTGAGCTAAAGCCTTTTCAAACTCCTCAACGCGCCCCCCTCTTGTAATCGATTCATCTTGAAGAGCTACCTTCACCGCTTCGAGGTCTTTGTCTTGAATTTCTTGTTTGGCATATGGAATCATGGAGGAGAGTATACTTGATTCGCGTGTGGATTGCAAAAACTCCTTTGAGGTATAGTGATCCATATGAAAATAGAACACTACTTGGACGAACTCGAGAGCCACTCACATCCTGAGACCCCACCTCCCCCCTCTCTTGAAGATCTCTCTTCTCTCTCGACTGAAAGCCTCTTGAAAGAGCTGCTGTATGGAGAGCGTGCCTTTTGGAAAAAACACTACGCTCTCGCGCTGGAGCACTACCAACAGGCAGGGGAACACCCTTTAGCACTTTTTTTTATCGACCGCGTCACCGCCTTCCTCTTTAAAGAGGCAGGCAACCGCAAAAAAGCCCTCCACTACTGTAACCGAGCTCTAGAGGCACTTCCTAAAGATGCGACATCCCTCCACCTCCGCAATGAGCTGACGGGTGAAGCTCGCGACTCCTCAAAAGACCTCTCATTCGAGTCACTGACCGCCTTCCATCAAATTTTCAATCCCCCAGAGACATCACCTGATCTCTTTGTAGAAGAGGATCCTCCTTCTAAAAGCGCCTGTCTCACCGTCCTTGCCTCCTGCTCAAAAAAAGGAGGTGACATCGTTGATCAGATGACCTCAGAGCTCTATTGCTGTAGAGGCCTTCTCCTCGAAACGCACCACGAATGCGTCGTTCTCAATCCCGGAAAGAACTTCCTAAAAGAGCTTTACCGCTCAGGAAAACGCGCAGAGGAGATCTCTCAGGTTTTTGTCACCCACGACGACCCCAGCTACTTCTACGACCTTCTAGCTCTCTTACGCCTCCAACAGAAACAGTCAGCCCACCCATCCCACTACTATCTACACACAAGAAGCTACCAAATGCTTCTCCCCTACTTTAGACCAGAAGAACTCCATCACCTCCACCCTTTGGAAGAGAAGCTCACCTCCCTCAGCCCCCACACTGCCTTCCTCCCGCACATCTTGAAAGACCAATCGGGTGCGACTCTCGAGTTTCGACTCACATCCCCTACAAAAACTTTCACTTTTACCTACCACTCAGGTGTTTTAGAAAAACCTCTTCACAAACTCTTTGACAAAAGTGATCTCCTCTACCTCTCGATGAGCGAAGGCCTCACATGGAGCGGCGTGGAAACCTTTCTAAACCATAGCGGCTGCGAAACGCTTCTCTTAGGAGAAATCGAGCCCTGCAGCGACAACTGTAAACTCAAAGTGCTGCAACAGAAACACTCTAACAAATCCCTTTACTTAGCGGAGAGCGGGCTCACTTGGACCTTTCACGAACCGACACCCAAAGGCGATAAAATCCGTCACACCTCCTTGACCTAAGTAAAGAGACTTTCTCTTTATCAACAACGCTTCTTTAGCTGTTCATAAGAACAAAAACCTCGTTTGTATTCCAAAAAAATTTTCTCTCTTTTACGTAAATTTCTTACTTTGAATGAGTGGACTCCGAAAGCGACAAAATCTTCAAACACCTGTCAAAACAGACCCCTTTGTCAACCAAAAAAATCAAAAATTTCAGAGAGAAAATTTTTCCGACAGCTAAATTTTCTGACATCAAAGACTTAACGAATTTACACAAAAAAACCGTTCGAATTTTTGTTGCAAGCATTGAAACCCCCTGCTAATGTCTTGTCATAAATCACGAAACACAGCGCTGTGGAAACAATGTTCATAACATTTCTACAGCTCGGCGAATACAGAACGAATAACGAAAAAGGAACCGCATATGATCACTTGTGATACTCAAGAAGCGTGGACTCAGTTTTTAGAATACGTCAAAGAGCGCTGTTCTAAAACTGCTTACGAAAATTGGCTCGCTCCGATCCGTGTCCAAGAAGCTTCTGATGAAGAGATCACACTGGAGGTTCCTAACATCTTCGTTCAAGACTATCTCCTCTCTAACTACAAAAAAGACCTCTGTTCGTTCCTTCCTGTCAAAGCTCCCGATGAGCCTGCCCTCAAATTTGTCATCCAAGCTCCCAAGAAAGAGGCAAAGCCGGCTCCTGTCGTGCACGAATCAACGACCACGAACCGCAGCCCCACTCTCCATTCAAACTTTTACGAAATCAAACTGAACAACCGCTACCAGTTCAGCTCCTTCATCGAAGGAACCTCTAACCAATTTATTAAATCCGCTGCTATGGGCGTTGCTAGGCGTCCAGGCGCTTCCTACAACCCCCTTTTCATACATGGTGGCGTAGGTCTCGGCAAAACGCATATCCTACACAGCATCGGCCACTACGTGATTGAGCATCACAAAAACCTCCGCGTTCAGCTGATCACGACAGAGGGTTTTATCAATGACCTGGTCGAAAACCTCCGTCAGAAAACGATCGACCGCATGAAGCGCTTCTATCGAGTCGATGTCGATGTCCTTCTTATTGATGATATCCAGTTCCTTCAGAACCGACTCAACTTCGAAGAGGAGTTCTGCGTCCTTCTCGATCACTTTGCCAATAATGGGAAACAAGTCGTCATGACTAGCGACAAGCCCCCCTCTCAGCTCAAGCTTTCAGAAAGAATGAAAGCGCGGATGGAGTGGGGACTCGTGGCTCACATGGGCATCCCCGACCTCGAAACCCGCGTCGCGATCCTTTCTCACAAAGCAGAAGAAAAAGGCCTCGACCTTCCAAATGATGTGGCCTTCTTCATCGCTGAGCATCTCTTTTACAATGTCCGCCAACTCGAGGGCGCTGTCAACCGTCTTAGCGCACACAGCCGTCTCCTCGGAGTTAACGTCACAAAAGATCTCGTGACAAATACCCTCGGTGAGCTTCTCCAGTCCGCTCCCCGAGAAAAAATCACTGTAGAGCAGATCCTAAAAAGTGTGGCTTCTGTGTTCCAAGTCCGCGTCAGTGATCTAAAAGGAACCACTCGGATCAAGAGCATCGCCACCCCTCGTCAGGTTGCCATGTACCTTTCCAAGCTCCTTGTGAATGACTCTCTGATGTCGCTCGGTGTCTTCTTTAATAAGACCCACTCAACCATCCTGCACGCTTGCAAAACAGTTGAGCAAAAAATGAAAGAGGATGACTCCCTCAAACACCAAATCGACCAGGTGAAGCAGAGCCTCCACTGCCAACAAGGATAGACCTAGGGTCTCTCAGTTATCCGTATCCGTGCACTGCATAGATATAAAAAAGAGAGGCATTAGAAACCGATAGATCCTGAAAGATTCATGAAATCTTCAGGTTTAACACAATCTTTAAAAACTTTTTTTAAGCTCTTCTTTTATCCATCTCTGACCAAGGAGGAGAAATGGACCGACAAGAACAGGAGCTCTTTAGACGGATTGCTGAACTCGAAACCAAGCAAGACTTCTATGAGACCGAATTGAACTATCTGAACCGACTCTTTAAGGATTTGGGATTTGAAAATGGTCTATCTACACTGAAGCGTGCTGCGGAGGCGCTGGCTGCTTCTTCGGTTTATAAGGACTGAGTGCACGAAACGCCTCATCCACCATTTCAACTTCGATCAAATCGAGCCCCTCAGCCACCTCATCGGTGAGACCGCGTCGGCTGTGCATGGGGACGATGGCACGGCAAAAACCCATTGATTTGGCTTCTTTCAGGCGCAGCTCGAGTCTGGAGACATTTCGTACTTCTCCACTGAGGCCCACTTCTCCGATCATCGTCGTCGTCGGATCAATGATCACATTTTTCATAGAAGAAGCAACGGCAAAGAGGATCCCCAAATCGATTGCAGGTTCTACGATATGAAGACCACCAGCAATCGAGACAAAGACATCCATTTTATGCAGTGGAAAGCGGAGCCGTTTTTCCATGACGGCCAATATGAGGAGCAGACGGTTGTTTTCTACCCCCGTCACACGTCTTGAAGGGGAAGAAAAGACAGTCGGCGTCACGAGAGACTGCACTTCAACCAAAATAGGACGTGTTCCCTCAAGTGTCGGAACGACAACGGATCCCGCCACATTCTTTTTACGCTCTTGAAGAAAAATCTGCGAAGGATTTTTGACTTCTACCAGGCCGTGTCCCGCCATCTGAAAAACCGCGACTTCGTCTGTCGGACCAAAGCGGTTTTTAAAAGCACGGATCATACGAAAGTTATGTTGCTTATCCCCTTCGAAATAAAGAACGGTATCGACAAGGTGCTCAAGGACTTTCGGCCCGGCAATATCTCCACTTTTTGTCACGTGGCCGACGAGAAAAGTAGCAATCCCCTCGCTTTTCGCAAAATGCATGAACTGTGTCGTGCACTCACGGACCTGCGAGACGCTCCCCGGAGCCGATTGGATCTCCCCTTTGTAAACAATTTGGATGGAGTCAACGATCAGTAGGTCGGGTTTCATCTCTTTAGCAACATCACAGATGTGTCCGACGAGAGTTTCACTCAAGATATAAAGATTGTCTGAGTCGACCCCGAGCCGTTTCGCTCGAAGTGACGTCTGAGCTGCAGACTCCTCACCAGAAACATAAAGGACCTTGAGTCCCTTCTTTGCAAGGGACTGGGAAACTTGAAGCAGGAGGGTCGACTTTCCAATTCCTGGCTGCCCCCCTACAAGCGTCAAGGAACCAGGGACAACCCCACCACCAATTAGACGGTCAAACTCAGAAAGATCCGTACTCACACGTTTCGTCTCGTCAAGAATGACCTCTTTGACTTTTTGAGGGCGTGCTTTTTCTTTCGGAGCAATATCAAAACGAGTGTGAGACTCGGGAAGCTCTTTTTCTTCATTCAGAGTATTCCACTCTAAGCAAGCAGGGCACTGACCGACCCACTTGAAACTTTTGTGACCGCACTCATTGCAATACCAGACAGACTTGACCTTTGCCATTAGACGATCCCCAGTTTATGTGCGCCGACCTCTGCGGCATTCTGTTGCGCTTCTTTCTTGGAGTTGCCTTTACCACGCCCCACCTCATCATCCTGGATGAGCACACGGATTTCGAAAGTCTTACTGTGGTCGGGACCGCTTTCGTCCATCACTTCATAAACAGGCGTGACTTGATGGTGCTTCTGAGCATAATCTTGGAGGAGTGCTTTCCAGTTGTGGACAGGCTTCTTCATAATCTCATTGATGTCTATAGAGAAGTTATGGAAGATGAAACGCCGTGCACCATCAATTCCCCCATCAACAAAGACCGCTCCGATCAGCGCTTCGAAAAGATCTGAAAGAATCGACTCCCTGCCACGCCCATCATTCATCTTCTCTCCCTTACCCAGAAGTAGGAATTTTTCAAGGTCGAGTTTTTGGATGTAGGTGACACAAGAGGTCGCCTCCACAAGTCGAGAGCGAAGGTAGGAGAGCTCTCCCTCAGGGGTTTCGGGGAGGTATTTATAGAGATATTCTGAAATCAAAAGTCCCAAAACAGCATCCCCTAAAAACTCAAGACGCTCATTGTGGTCACGCACTAAGTCGCGGTTTTCATTGACAAAAGAACGGTGAGTGAAGGCGAGAAGCAGCAGTGTTTTATCCTTAAAGGAGTAGTCGATGATTTTTTCGACTTCCTCTAAATTTTTGTATATTTCACTGAGTTCCATAAGAGAGAAATTTTAGTGTAGGAAGGATTTTACAGCTACAATTAAACATCGAGTCTAGTTATACTTTCTGGCCATATGAAGTACACCATTGACAAAGAGAGTAAGCGCCAATTCGAGGTAGAGGGCTATGTAGAGCTAGAGGGCGTTGTCTCGGCTTCCCAGCTAGACACTCTCGACGAGGAGATCACCAAGGTCCTCCAAAGTCGTGAAGGAAAAGAGCCTTATCTCGCTGGACGTGACCTTTGGAGAGAGAGCCCTTTTCTTCAAAAGTTTTTTTGTCACAACCGTTTTAGCGATATCGCTAAAGAGCTGCTTCTCACCCCTCTCCTTCATCTAGGAGCAGACCAGCTTCTCACTCAAGATGAACTCTTTTACCAACATCACTTTCCCGAACCCATCAACCTCGAACAGCTCACCTCGATCCGCGATACCGAAGCCTCCTTCATCATCGCTCTCGACACTCACGATGAACTACCTGAGCCTTGGCCGAAAATGGCAGGCAACGTTCTTTTCATTTCGAAAAAGACGGAGCTCAACCTCGCTGAGCTTCCCGGGTCAGCCTCCTTCCTCCTCTTCACCTATGTCACTCCGAATAGCCTCTATGTGCAGCAAGAGTCCGATCCCAATACTCACTACCTGAAAACATGTGGATATGTCTACGGGGACCGCCTAACAAGTAAAGGCCAGCCCATCGCGTTAAGATGACCAGAGATCGTATGAAGCTCATCCTCACTCCCCCTTCACCTGCACAAGAGATTATGGACCAAGATGTTGCCCTCTTGGAAAGGGCAGAAAAGACGGGTGAGAGCTTTCTCCACCTCTACGAATGGCTCCCGAACGCAGCCACCTACGGCTACTTCGTGAACCCCGCAACCGTCTTTGACCCCCAGGTATCCCTAGATTTAGGAAAGCGCCCAACAGGTGGGGGGGTTCTTTTTCACACCCACGACTATGCCTTCTCACTCATTCTTGCAAATCACCATCCTCTCTACTCAGCAAATACACTCGAATCGTATCGCCAGATCCATCAAATGCTGAAAGAACTCCTGACACCCTTTCTAAAAAAGCGCCCTGCTGAACTCACCACGGACGCCCCCTGCAACTCAAATGCAAGACAGCGCTTTTGCATGGCTGAGCCCACTCGTTACGATCTTCTTTTAGAGGGGAAAAAACTCGCAGGAGCAGCCGAGCGCCGCAAAAAAAACGCTCTGCTCCACCAGACGACCATCAGCCTCTGCCCACCTGATTTTGCTTTTCTCGAAAAAGCGCTTGTCAATGGCAAAGAAACCATCGAATCAATGAGGAGATGGAGCGCCTATCTAGGGGACCAAAGCGACCTCCCTTCACTCCGAAAAGAACTTCAAGAGACACTCTGTAAAATACTGTAGTCAACGATTAAGATACCCATGTTTGTACATACGTTTAAATGCACATCTGGCTATACAGATCCTGTGTATCCACTAGCCGTTCAGGGATTTTCCCATCAAAAAACCCCACATTTAGCCGACTTCACACACAGCCGATTTAGGATGTGTGATCTCCAGTCCTTACTTGACTCGATTGCTCAAAATCACACAACCACCGAACTCTGCCTACAAGATTGTCATTTAGGAGACAAAGGGGCAGAAGTTGTGGCTCAACTTCTCATGAGGAATCGCCACATCAAAGAACTCTATTTAGATGAGAATCAAATGACAGATGCCGGAGCCGCTTGGATCGCAAAAGCGCTTCGTGTCAATCAAAGCCTCACTCATCTCTCTATTGGAAGAAATCCTATCACCGAGGAGGGAAGAGCACTCCTGCTGGATGCGATTAAAGAAAACGACTCTCTCTATGAAATTGACTTTCTTTAGTGGCTTAAGCCGCTTGGCTCGAGTCGAAGGTTTCAATGATGACTCCATACCGTCGTTTGAGGCCCAGATAATTCTTTTTGGAGCGCATGAGCTTGTCTGTCGCATCAACCCAAGCTTTGTACTCGTCTGAGACTTTTTGGATCGAAGTCGCATCAAAGATGGAGGTATGAAAACGCTTCCAGAAGGCATCGGCTGCAGCAATCCGCTCTTCTGATGCGCTATGAAAGGTGTAGTAGTCTCGAAGAATTTCACCTAACTCTTGATCACTCAGAGACTCATGACTTTCCACAAGAATATCAATAGAGCAGGGGATTCCCCATTTAGTAAAAATTTCTTCTCTTGTTAGATTATACTCAAACATAATGACATTACCTTTTATTAAAATAACCACTTATCTTAATTATAAATCAAAAAATAATTATAATTAAAATAAATTATTTAATAATTATTTAAGTTACTGAATGTCAGAAGTTTAAAGAAATCAAACTTCCTGCTTGAGGCGCTCAAGAGCTTGTTGAAAGACACCTCGAGGGGCATAAGGAGCAACGACCATCTCCAGTAACCTTTTTTCAGACTCGAGAAACTTTCTACAAGATTGAACTCGTTGAGGCTGGTAGCGCTGAAACCAGGGATACGAGACCGCGTAAACCAGCCCATTTAGCCCAGCAAAAAAGCTCGCCGTATCTCTGTAGAACTGGTGAGCTTCTGCAACAATATCATCTAAGCTATCGACAAGCCCCTGTGTTAAATCTTGCTCATCACCCGTTGCGAAAGCACTATCAAGAATCTCTTTCCCCTCTCTCACGTCCGGTCCACGGTCATCTTTTGCATTATCTGTCGGGATGACTGCGAAGGGGAAGTAGTGGATGAGACGTAGAAGATCACTCAAGTACACCTCTCCGTTTTTTTCGGTAGGTGAAGTAGTGAAGGCTGTAAATGACTTTTGAAGATGTACTCCAAGCCCCTCGACTTCGTTTCTCCAAGAGAGAGAGCGAGAATCAGCACGGCCAAGAGTATCCTGACAAATTTCAACCATCGCTTGCCAAAAACGGTGAAAGTCTCCCGTCAAAGCTTTTTGATTCTTGTGAAGTTCACGGAATAAGATTTGATAGGCTGCAAACGAAATGGTGTGAAATCCCATGGATCCGTTCGGACCAAAAGTAAAGGTAGGATCAGGGCGACTGACTTTCACAAGACCTCCTTGGGAAGTCACCAAAGACCTTCTTTGTGCGATGTCGACTCGGTGAATTCGGACTGGAGATTGAAAGACAGCCATAATTTCCCTCCTTTTTGGCAGTTATCCTAAGAGGAATGAAAATAAAATGAAATATTTTTTCACCTAAAAAGTGCGGAAAAAAGAAAAATATCTTTGATGAGTTAGATCAACGGAATTTTGACTCGAGAAGCGTCACCGCTTTCTGCAAGATAACGGGAGGAGCGTACTCTTGTAGAACATACTGAACCATACTCCCCTTTTCTTGGGATAAAAACTGCATAAATGTCGTGCATTGACCTCTTTGATGCATACGAAACCAAGGCAACGACACAAGATAAATGAGCCCAATCAATCCTGCAAAAAAGCGTACCGGATCATCGTAATAAGTATAAACCACTTTCTCTCTCACTAAATCGTCTAAGCTTTCGTGAATGCTCTCTACCAATTGCCGCTTATTTCTTGCACCACAGTAGGAACCTTCCAAGCTTTTTTTTGCCTCATTGACCTCTGCCCCTCTATCATCTCGTGCATCTTCTGTAGGAATCACCACAAATGGAAAGAAGTGAATGAGGCGCAGAACATCACTCAGATAGGTAGCTTTACTGGATCGATCTCTAGGGCTTTGAGAGTAACGTTTATAGGAGTTGTCTGTACGTTCCCAGAGCTCCATCAATTTCATCATCCAGTTAAATCTCCCTTGATCACACTCTCCACTCCAATTATTGAGAGATGTCTGAGAAAGCTCTTTGAGAACTCTGATAAAATAATGGAATTCCCGATCAAGGAGCCAGTCGCCGGCTTGCATTTCTGCAAAAGTCACCTTGTAAGCCGCCATAGAGATCGTGTGAAAGCCATGCGACTTCTTTGAGCCAAATTTATACGTCTGCCCGGGCCGTTTAACAGTCAGTTTTTGCCAACAGATGAGCCTAGTATCTTGAGCATCGATGACATCGAAATTGGCAACATTGGGCTTGAAAGCAGTCATATCATCTCCTCGATACTTCACTCAGGGATAAAAAACTTAAGACAAGGCCAGAATAAATTCAATTTATTCTTAATATCTTCCCATTTTGTCGTAGACGCTGTAGACTATCACATCTTATTGTCATTAGATTTGGAGAACCAAGTTATGCTACACTTTTTTCGAAAATACCAACGCTTTTTCTTCCTCATTGTCACGATCGTCATTGTGATCTCCTTCTCATTTTTCGGGGTCATGAACACAATGATGAATACCCCTACCGTCGATCCAGACACGGTGAGCTTGATCGATGGCCGGAAGGTCAAACGCTCTGAGTTAGAGGCGATGGCCCTTTTCCTAGGGACCGACGCCAAAGACAAACAAAATTGGGGTGGTGCTTGGGGTCCCAACTTCCTCAATGACGGAATGGTTCAAAATGAATTTTTAAGGACCGGTTTAATCCTAGAGGTCGCCGCCGCATTTCCCCATCTCTTCGAAAAAGACCTCAACACACGCGCCAGCAAAGAGCGACGTTTCACGCTCTACCGACACCCGAAAGCAGATTTCATCTCTGTGGAGTCAGCTTGGGGATACCTCGCACCGGAGATGAAGAACCAATACAGAACGATGCAGATCGGTGAGAACCCCCTTTCCAAAGAAGAGCTACAAGCCAGGGTGAATCTCTATCTCGGAGAGCGTGCCCTCTCTCCTCTAATGGTCAAGCAGATGCTCATGTACCAAAAGAAACAGTACTCATGGGTTCCTGAAGATCCGAACCTAGCTCGTGCTGACCTTTCTCTCTTTGGCTACCACACCTTTGAGGATTGGTTTGGATCTCGTATGCTCCGCCTTCTTTCACTTGTTGTTCTAAACGGTGCTAAAGAAGCTGAGCGTCAGGGATTTCATGTAAGTGATGCGGAAGCGCTCTACACTCTTCAGCGCAACGCAGAGAGAAGCTTCGCGGACAACCGTGGAAGCCGTATGGTCAATGTCGAAAACGCAAATAGTTATCTAAAAGAGCAGCTGCGCCGCATGCAGATGCCACTCGGCATCGCAATCGAAACCACCCGCCAGATCCTGCTTTTCAAACGTCTTTATGATGGCGCCTCCGACTCCGTTCTCACCAACGCTCAGCCTTTTGAGGATTTTGCAAAGTTTGCGGCCGAAAAAGCCAGTGGTGAGATCTACCAGTTTCCGGAAGAGCTGCACTTCAGCCGCTCAAGCGACCTCGGTATGCTAGAGGTCTATATGGATGCCGTCGCGGTCAAACCGTCGACCCCCTCCCTATTGCTCCCTTCAAAGTTTAAAACGGCTGCTGAAGTGGAAAAAAAGACCCCTGAACTCGTTCAACGCAAATGGAAGCTGCAGGTGCAGTCGATCGATTTGCGTCAACTCAACGACCGTATCGCTGTCCGGGACCTTTGGGAATGGGAGACGGCCACCAAAAATTGGAAGGTGCTTACAGCCAAGTACAGCGAACTGGACCCAGGAATCCTTCTCTCTGAGGAGAAGCGTTTTGACTTACTCGAGCAACTCCCTAAACAGAAGCGCGACCAAATTGACCGTCATGCGCTCGCTCTGATGCTAAAGGAGCACCCAGATTGGATTTCTGAGGCGCTTTCTGAGAAAGAGGTCGAGGAGCGTATCGTTGCTGTCCGTAAGAAGGGAGAGACCCCCTTCAAAGGAGTGAACGATGCGGCAGTTTTTGGAGAGCTTCTTGTGAAAGCTGAGAGGGGTGATGCAACAGCCCTCAAAGAGCTCCAAAACTACAGCCAAGATGGCAAAACCTTCTTCCGTATCGCTATTTTAGAGAAGGCTCCGCAAGATGAGATCCTCTCATTCAAAGAGGTCCGGAAAGACAACACGCTGCGCCAACTGTACGAAAAGCGTCTAACAGCACACTATGATCAACTCAAGAGTGCAAACCCAGAAAAATACAGAGGTGAAAACGGAGAGTTTAAAAGTCTAACCGATGTGCGCGAGCAGGTCGTCCGTGACTACCTTAAGGAGCCGATCCAAGAGATCCAGCAAAGAGAAAAAACACCAAACACTCACACTCTGGATGAGATCGCCTCTCTTCGACTGAAAGCGCATATGCGTTGGATGAAGGAGAAGGCTCAACAAGGAAGCTACGCCCCCTGGATTGTCGCCGCATCTGAGGTGAGTGACGAGGTGACGATGCAACCCAACGACCTCCGTAAGCAATGGGCTGTCCAAAAGAGCGACTACGCGACTGTCAAAAGCGCAGCGCAAGACGATCAGATCGAAAAAGCGCTTGTCTTTGGACTTGAACCAGGACAGTGGTCCGAGGTGCACTCTCCATCGAGTGGTGCGCTCTCTTTCTTTGTGATGGAACAAAAGAGCTCAGCAGACACTCTTGCTGTTGTCAACGACAGTGTTGAAACGGCAAAAAGCATTCTCTCTGATTCTGTGAAAGAGGAGCTGCTCCGCACTCTCCTTTCTCAAATGAAGCAGAGGGAAGAAGAGCTCTTCGAGTACCTCCTTCCGCAAGCAAACGAAGAGATCACACCGCAGGCTTGATCAAGATGGATGTTGAGACAATAGAAGCTCCCTTAGAGGAGATCACTCTACACCCACTCAACTACTTTCACTTTGAGCTCTCTTGTAAAAAAAAGAAGGGAGCTCTAAAGAAAGCAGCCTATGCCGTCCCCTCTTTTGCAGAGATGCATGGGGAAAAAGAGTGTAGCACCCTCTACTTTGCATGGAGTGAAGAGGGGCTCCATTTCCATCTCGATTCAGATGTGAAAATGGGAGAGTCTCACTTTCCTGACTACGATTTAGGTGAGGCACTAGAGCTTTTTATTGATACCCGAGATATAAAGAACAAAACGTTCAACCACCGTTTCTGCCACCAGTTTGTGTTTCTACCCGAAGCTGTCTCCGGTGTGCAAGCGAAAGAGGTCACCCGCTTTCGTACGGAAGACCTCCATCCTCTCGCTGAGGCATCCCTTTTGGAAGTGGTGAGTTACAAAAAAAAGAAGGGATATGAGATGGAGATTTTCATACCCAAAGAAGCCCTCTTTGGATATGACCCCGCCGAGTTTAACCGGATGGGTTTTTGCTTCGTCCAACACTTTAGTGACCACTCCCCCGTGGAGATGACCCTCCTCCAAAAGGAGATCCAGATCGACCAAAACCCCTCTGTATGGAGCAGTGTAAAATTTGTCTCATAGCACCACAATTTTTCACGACAAAGCCCTAGCCCTAGGTGCAAAATTGGTTTCCTTTTCGGGCTGGATGATGCCACGCGAGTACAGCAGTATCACAGAAGAGCATGAAGCTGTACGAACGAGTGCTGGCCTCTTTGATGTTTCACACATGGGAAAAATCGAAGTGAGTGGCAAGGACACCCTCTCCTTCCTCGATGGACTCGCCGTCACCAAAGTGCAAGGAAAGCCCGATGGACTTGCGATCTATACGGTCTTCTGCAAAGAAAGCGGCGAGCCGATTGACGACCTCATTCTCTTTAAGCTGAGTGACACCCATTTTTATATCATTGCAAACGCCTCGAACCGCGACGCAGTCCTCAACCACCTTCAAAGCCAGGCATCTGGCCTGGATGTTCAAGTCTCAGCTCAGTTTGAAAAAGATGTGATTCTGGCTCTGCAGGGTCCTCACTCGATCGAGATCGCTAAAACTCTTTTTCCGGAACTGGACGGCTTAAAACGGATGCGCTGCATAGAAACGAGCTACGGCGGCAAGAGAGTGCTTCTCTCCACGACCGGCTATACTGGGGAAAAAGGAATCGAGCTCGTCACCGACCACCAAACGGGACTTGCTATCTGGGATCTGTTCTTAAAAGACCCCCGTGTGAAGCCCTGTGGGCTCGGTGCACGTGACACGCTCCGCCTGGAGATGGGCTACGCCCTCTTTGGCCACGAGCTGAACAAACTGATTTTTCCGCATGAGAGCGTCTCTGCTTGGACCGTCCACCTTGAAAAAGAGGACTTTCTTGGAAAAGAAGCCATCACCCAAAAAACCCCTCTCTCTTTTCCAGCTGCAGCGCTTGTCGAACGAGGGATCGCCCGTGAAGGCATGGAGGTCTACGACGGTGATGAGGAGATCGGAGTGGTGACCTCAGGAACCTTCTCTCCCTCCTTGAAAAAGGGAATCGCTCTTCTTCATTTGTCGAAAAAAGTCGATGAAAATTCAAAACTCACTGTGAATATTCGGGATAAGAGGGTACCCTTAACGCTCACCACCCTCCCCTTCTACAAAAAGGACACAAAATGAAGTACACAGAATCGCACGAATGGGTACAAGTCGATGGCGACGTTGCCACGATAGGAATCACTGAGTTTGCTCAAGGCGAGCTTGGGGACGTGGTTTTTATTGAACTTCCTTCCACCGGTAAAGTGGTGAAGGCGGGCCAAGATGCCGCTGTCCTCGAGTCGACGAAAGCCGCAGCAGACGTCTACAGTCCCCTTTCTGGTGAGATTGTTGAGATCAACGGACGCCTTTCCGATGAACCCGAGCTCATCAATCAATCCCCTCTTCAAGAGGGATGGATTTTTAAGGTGAGACTGGACAATGCCAGTGAAATGGATGCCCTCATGGACGAGACCGCCTACCAACAGATGACGAGTTAATCATGGATTTTGTTGCCAACAGCGAGGAGCAGAACAAAAAGATCAAGAAGACGCTCGGTATTGAAGAAGTCGTTGAACTCTTCCGCCAAGCCCCCTCTTCGTTGATCCACCCCGCACCTGCAGAAGAGGATGGCCTCTCTGAGATGGAGGGGATCCGTAGAATTCAGGAAATTGCGAAAGAAAACACCCACCTCGATTTCGACTCTTACCTCGGTGCAGGCGCCTATGACCATTATGTCCCGAGTGTCGTCTCTGCCATCACTTCAAAGTCAGAATTCCTCACTTCCTATACCCCCTACCAAGCCGAAGCCTCCCAAGGAATGCTTCAAGCTATCTTTGAATTTCAGTCTTGCATCGCTGCCCTCACCGGACTCGATGTGAGTAACGCCTCCGTTTACGACGCCGCTTCGGCTCTCGCTGAGTCAGCTCTCATGGCACTGCGGATGAAAAAAGCGCACAAAGTCCTCGTCTCAGAGACGATCCACCCCTCCTATCGAGCCGTTCTTGACCAGTACCTTAGTCATGACGGTCTCGAAGCCGAAATCGTCCCCATGACAAAAGAGGGAACCACTGACTTTGATAAGATGCGCTCCCTTCTCTCTGAAGAGACTGCCGCTGTGCTCATCCAATCTCCCAATTTTTTTGGCATTCTTGAAGAGGCTGAACCTCTCCGTGGCGAGCTCAACGCACTCAACATCCCCCTCATCCTCTCCGCCAACCCGCTCTCGTTTGGTCTCTTCAAGTCAGCAAAAGAGCAAGGAGCCACCATCGTCTGCGGTGACACCCAACCATTCGGTCTGCCGCTCCAGTTCGGCGGCCCCTTCTGTGGATACATCGCCTCCGACAAACGCTACCTACGTCAACTTCCAGGAAGACTCGTTGGCGAAACCGTCGACTCTGAAGGCCGCCGCGCCTTTACCCTCACGCTTCAAGCACGTGAGCAGCACATCCGCCGTGACAAGGCTACCTCCAACATTTGTACCAACCAAGCCCTTGCTGCCCTTGCTTCTCTTGTCGGCCTCCTCTGGTACGGCAAAGAAGGAATCAAGGAGCTAGCTCTGACCAACTACCAACGTGCGAGCTACCTCAAAAAAGGCCTCCAGAAAAACCTCTTCTCGAATCATGAGACCTTCAACGAGTTCGTCGTCCACTTTGAGACACCTCACGAAAAGGTCAAGGAAGCTTTCCACAAAGAAAAGATCCACCCTGGCCTCCATCTCGGTCGTTTCTACCCCCAGCTGGAAAACCATTGGCTCGTCACCGTCACAGAAAAAAAGACAAAAGCCCAGCTCGACCACTTCCTCGAAGTCGCTGAACGACTTTAAGACCTACCGGTGTCGCTTTCTTGAACCCGCTGCCCTTTCTACCTTCCTTTTTCCTGTAGGAGGCGTTGAGCTGCTAGTTCCAGTCACTACCGAAGGCCTTAATTTAGCAGGAATATAGGTTTTCGCTTCAGGATTCGTTTCCACAGCGCGTGTAAGAAACTCGACATTTTTCCTAAGCGAGATTGGAACACTTTGAAGAACACGGGCATTTTCGGAGATCGCGTCTAATAGAAAACGTTGATCCCTTTTATATTTTAATGGTGCTGCTTTCAGTGCCTCATGATTTACAATGACCGCGCGCAGAACAAACGATCGATCCTCTAAAAGCGGCTTTTGAACCTGTTTTAGAAAGGCTGCATTGCCTCGAATCACCTCAATCAAAAATGCGGGATCTTTTCGCAGTTTTGGGCTATAGACAGCTCTCCCAAACTGCGTCGCTTTGATCAACACATCGCGGTCTTTTTGAAGGTCTTTACTGATGCGAAACCAAATTTGCAAAACTTTCTCATCGATGGCTGCTAAGACCACCTCTTTGTCGCTGTAATACATCTCATCTATAGCTCCGAGAGCCAATCCTGAAATCTCTAGCAGCTGCAGGGCAAAGGACTTCTTCTTCTTTAATTTCGAATCCATATAAGTTAGAGCGAGCGGGCTCACACGACAAACTTCTAATAGGAACGTTTCATCCTTCTTTAAACTTGGAGCAGCATAATTAAAAAGATAGTGGGACTTGGCAACCAGCTTTAAGACAAAATCTCGATCACGGAGCAGAGCCTTGTCGATATGCTTTAAAATCATCTGAGTCCAGTAACTCACATTCTCTAGAATGAAATCCTGATCTCTCTTTAACCTGTCATCCGCATACTGCATAGCCTCGCCGCGGCTGTGATTAAACCCTGCTGCAATCACATTTGGATCCCCTCGAAGTTGCAAACTCATGTCTTGAAGGAGATCGGGATTGTCTTCTATCATGCTAAGAAAAGCATCCTCCTGATTCCAGGCCGAGCCAGCAACTCCACCTGGCTCTTCTTTCACTTCGACTTTAACTCCCACCGGTTGCATCAACTTCTCCTCATGATCCTTCGATAAAAAAAGCATAACTCTTTTTTTCTTCTTGAGATAGGAAATTCTTCATGAAGCTCATTCTAGAATCTTTCACCCTTAGGCTGAATGGATGACGGAAAGATTCTTATAAATACCCTTCGCAAGAAGAGGATTTTAAGGTAGAATCGACCCCGATGCAGACCATTTTTGAAAAGTCGGAAAAAGGGGAAAAGGCGTATAGCCTTCCTAAGGGGGACGCCGCTTTTGAGGCCTTCACTCCCGGACAAGCCCACCTCAGAGAAAGTGACATTCCCTTGCCTGAAGTCTCTGAGCTGAACTTGATGCGTCACTTTTCCCTCCTCGCCCGTCGGAATTTCGGCATCGACACGACCTTCTATCCGCTCGGCAGCTGCACCATGAAATACAACCCCCGTATCAACGAGGTTGCAGCCGCGCTCCCCTCCTTCACCCTGGCTCACCCCTTTGCTGACGAGGAGCAGGTTCAGGGATGTCTTAGAGTGACCTATGAACTGATTCAAAAGCTGTGTGAAGTGACAGGAATGAGTGCCGGCTCCCTCGCTCCAGCAGCAGGGGCACAAGGCGAGTTTTCGGGGGTGCGGATGATCGCGGAGTACCACAAAAAACGGGGAGACCTCCACCGCGACGAAATTATTGTTCCCGACAGCGCCCACGGAACCAACCCATCAACTGCACGGATGGCCGGCTTCAAGGCAGTGAACATCCCCTCGGCTCCCGACGGTGACATCGACCTCGAAGCGTTAAAAAGTGTCCTATCCGATCGGACTGCCGGGCTCATGATGACGAACCCAAGCACCCTCGGTCTCTTCTCCTCTAGAATTTTAGAGATTGCCAAGCTTGTCCACGACAGTGGGGGCCTCCTCTTCTATGATGGAGCCAATCTCAATGCGATCATGAACCTTGTGCGCCCCGCTGAGATGGGCTTTGATGTGATGCATATCAACCTCCACAAGACTTTTTCGACCCCTCATGGAGGAGGTGGACCGGGTTCTGGACCCGTTCTTTGTAACGAACGCCTCGCTCCCTTCCTCCCCACTCCCCTCGTTGTTAAAAAGGGGGAAACATTTAAGACCCTCTATGAAACTGAAGAGAGTATTGGAAAGATGACAAGTTTCCATGGAAACTTTCTCATCTACCTACGTGCCTATCTCTACATCCTTCTCCATGGAATGAAAGGGTTAAGAAGGGTCTCCGAGCAAGCGGTACTGAATGCGAATTACCTGAAGAAGCGCCTCGGCAACCTCTTTACCGATCCCTATCCCGATCAACCTTGTATGCATGAGTTTGTGCTTCAGGCCGACCGTTTCCTCGACAAGGGAGTGAAGGCCTTCGACATCGCCAAAGCCCTTCTCGACTATGGAATCCATGCACCCACCGTCTACTTCCCCCTCATTGTGAAAGAGTGTCTACTGATCGAGCCGACAGAGACCGAGTCTCTTGCCACCCTCGACCATTTTGTCTCGGTGATGGAAGAGATTGTCCAAAAAACTGAAGAGGATCCTGAGTGGGTGAAGTCTGTGCCAACGACGACGGAGGTTCGACGCCCAGACGAGGTGCGTGCGGCAAAAAACCCGGTACTCACCGCTCTTTAGCCTGGATTACTATTTATATCTTAAGTGGAGGGCGAGGCATCATTCGGTGTAGATGGGCGAGGCAATGCTTCTGGCGCTATCGGCGCATTAGCCTCTGCAACGACCTCCGTTTTCGCTCCCCCTGTCGGGACTGCCAGTTTGATCCCTGTGAATCCCATAAAGGCCATCGACATGAGCCCTGTCATCACAAAGGTGATGCCCATCCCTTTCATACCGGGAACGACATGGGAAACGGTGATCTTCTCACGGATCGCTGCAATCAGGGCAATCGCCAGCCACCAGCCGACTCCTGAACCGAAGACATAGACCAAGTTAGGAATGAAAGGATACTCTCTAGTCATTGCGAAAAGACACGCTCCCAAAATGGCGCAGTTCACGGTGATGAGAGGAAGGTAGAGACCCAAAGACATGTAGAGAGCGGGAGAGAACTTTTCAATCACAATCTCAAGAATCTGTACGGAGGCGGCAATCACTGAGATAAAGAGAAGGAAGGTGAGGAAGTTGAGGTTGATTCCAGCCATATCCAGTCCCAGCGCTTCAAGCCAGGAGAGGGCCCCTGGTCCACTGATAAAATGGAATACCATCCAATTCAAGATCCCTGCAATCGTCAGAACGACCACCACCGCAACCCCTAGACCATTTGCTGTTTTTAACTTCGCTGAGCATGCGAGGTAGGTACACATCCCCAAGAAATTCGCCAAAAGGAAGTTTTCAATAAAAATCGACTGGATTAAGAGTCCGAGAAGATTGATTGGTTCGTAAGCACCCATCCACATAATTATGCCGCTTCCTTGTTCACAGTTAAGTTAATGATCCAGATGAGAAGTCCAATGATAAAAAATGCCGCAGGGGGGCTCACCATCAGTCCAAAGTTTTCATACGCAGAAGGCGCTTCTGCTGTTGCATACCAAGAGAGAGGAACGACTTGGTAACCAAAGAGTTGACCAAAACCAAATAACTCTCGGATAAAACCGACAACGACAAGCACCAGCGCATAGCCCATTCCCGCACCCGCTCCATCTAAAAAGGCGGGCCAAGGTGTCACGTTTTTTGCCATTCCTTCCGCACGGCCCATCACGATACAGTTGGTGATAATCAATCCGACAAAGACGGTCATCACTTTCCAGCTTTGAAAAAAGTAAGCATGCAAAAAGTTATCAATGATGATCACGAAAACGGAAATGATTGCAAGCTGTGTGATCATCCGGACACTGGCAGGTGTGTAATTACGGAGTAGAGAGACAAAAAAGGAAGAGCAGGCTGTCACAAAAGTGACAGAGAGTCCCATTGTCACAGCAATGGCAAGTTTATTGGTAATCGCGAGTGCCGAACAGATCCCTAAGATGGCCACTAGCACCTGGTTGCTTCTCAACAGTTGGTCGCTAAAATAGTGAAGGTTTGAGGGACGACTCATTGCTTATTGATCCTCCGAGGATTCATGAAGTTTGATTAAAAAAGCACGGTAGGGTTTCAGGACGTCGTGGTAGGCACTCGTCACCCCATTTCCAGTCAGTGTGGCTCCTGGAATTCCATCGATCGAGCTTTTTGCTTTGGGCTTATCCCCAATCACATTTTCCACTTTTCCACGCACCACTGTTAAGCCAAGCGGTGCCGTCTCAAAATCGGTCTTTCCATCTGGCCCCTCTTCAAAGATCAGCTTTCCATGGAACTGTTCCTGCCAACCCGGCTCCGTAATCACCGCACCAAGGCCAGGTGTCTCCTTCTGATCGTACCAAGAGATTCCAATCACAGTATCCCCGTTTGTAGAAAGAGCGAGGTATCCGTAGATCGCATCCCATAGTCCATACCCATTCACGGGAATCACCCAAGCGGCAGCTTTACCCTCTTCAGAGGGTTTTTGCCCTGCTTCTGGGTTGGGGAGGACTTTGTAGATCAACATCCACGGAAGTGTGTAGTACCCTACTTTTCGGTGTTCGTCGATATATTTCGCTTGATCAATTCCCTGCTTCTCGAAAGTCGAAAGCTCCCCTTTTCGATTGACCAACATCGGTACAATGCGCTCGCGGTACATTTCGAACAATTCGCGTCGGTCGGGATGAGTCGGGTCTTCCGTGGTGGCGACAAGATGGATTCCTTGTTCCAGTTTAGCGGGAACAAAGTCGCCCTTTTCATCGATTTGGAAGTACCCTTCTGGGCTCAAGATACGCGCTGCCATCATCATCTGCCCGCTACGGTCCAGCTCCTCAGCGATTTCTTGAGGCCCTCGAAGCGCGCTCGCCATGAGGGAGAGGATCAAGGCACAAACAAAGCTGAGTGCCATGATAAAGAAAATCGTGTAACGGTTGGTCGGTATCGGTTTAGGCGAGGGCGACACGGCGTTTTCTCCTAGATTTAAGAACGACATAGTAGTCGATCAAGGGGTGGAAACAGTTTGCCAAAATAATAGCGAGCATCACGCCTTCGGGAAAGGCAGGGTTGATCACACGGATGACAATGACAACTAGGCCGATCATAAAACCGTAGATCACACGGCCCAGCCCCGTGTCGGGCGAAGAGACGGGATCTGTGGCCATATAAACAAGACCAAAGGCAAGCCCCCCCAATAATAAGTGTTTGTAAGCCGGAAAACCGTAAGTAGCAGCAGTCCAGGCTCCTCCTTCTCCTCCAAGGAGATGAGATCCCCACTCAAAGCAAGAGGCAGCAAAAAAAGCTCCGACAATCACTGAAAGCATGGTCCTCCAGGAACCCACTCCAACAAGAGCGATGATCAAAGCACCTAAGATACAAGCGAGACCACTAGGCTCTCCCATCGAACCGAGTTTGTTTCCTAAGAAAAAGAGCCAATCACCGTTCGTGTCACCGAGGTTGTACTGCAGTCCGGCAAAACGGTAGGCATCGATATAGCTACCAGGATTGAGTCCAAGTCCACCTTCGCTGACTGCTCCAGTGACAAAAGCTTTCAGCTGGTCAGCTGTCAAACTTCCGAGCTTCATCACTCCCTCCTGTGCGGCACTCCACTTATCAAAAAGCTTCTGGATCAGGGGATAATGATCGACAGCACTGCCCAAGTTGTTCGTTGCAATGGCGCTTGTATGGATCTGCTTGATGTCTGGGGTCACATTGAACTGGGCGAGCTTCGTCGCTTGCGTATACCCATCCACACCAGATCGGCCTGCAGCGTTGTTCATTTTGACAAGACTTTCACGAACAGTGGTGCTATTGAGACCGACCCATACATCTCCTGAGAGTTTAGTCGGGTACGCAAAGAAGAGGAATGCACGGCAAGCCATGGCAGGATTCATGATATTCATTCCCGTTCCCCCAAAAAGCTCTTTACTCAGGATGATGCCAACGGCCACGCCGACGGCGACCATCCAAAGAGGGATCGTAGGAGGAAGAATCAGCGGAACAAGCATCCCAGTTACTAAAAATCCTTCCGCAATCTCGTGGCGGCGTACAATCGCAAAAATGGCCTCCACCGTCCCACCGGCGATATAGGAAACAAGCATCACGGGGATGAATGAAGCAGCTCCTAGATAGAGGATGGTCAAAAAACGCTGATTTTTGAAAGCAAATCCAAAATAGTCACCTAAAGAACCGAGAGAAGCGAGGTATTCATCCATCAACTGGTAGTCGCCACTTGAGTAGACAAAACTTTGGAGTCCTGTATTCCAGATCGCCACTAGGATCGCAGGGAAGAGGGCGACCACTACCAGCACCATCCAGCGTTTGATATCCACAGCGTCGCGAATATGGGGAGCCTGTGCGGTTTTGACATCCGCCTCAAAGAGAAAGGTGTCAAGCGCGTTTAGAGCGGGTTGTAAAGTTTTAAAGAATCGATTGCGTTCCGCAAGGGAGGACTGGTAGTCGAGGAGTTTTCTAAGCATAACAACTATTCAATAAAAAGTTTTTTGCTCAGCCTAAGCGATCTGCACCCCAAAAATCAAATGAAATGTATACTCACCGCATGAAAAGAATCACCCTCGTGACTTCCCTCTGCCTCCTCTTCCTCATCACACTTCTCGTCAGTTACCCCTCCGTGAAGAAAACGCTTCTGATAAAAAATGTTAAGAGCCAGATTTACAACAACTTAGGATATAAACTCCGCGTCAATCATATCCAGCAGCTCTCTGCCACAGAGTACCTTCTTCAAGGTGTCTCCCTCGACCCAGCAAAAGAAAGTGTTCTCGACTTCGACTCCCTCACCTTTGATTCTCTACACCTCAACATGGAGATCCATTGGAATGAGCGGCGCGTAGAATCCACTTTCAAAAGCGACACACTCAGTTGGAGCCCCCAAACTCGTCTCCACCTTTCCCCTGAACACTTCCAGAAACTCATTTCGAAGAAGCAGCACCTTTTTACCCACCTCCTTCATTTTGATTTTTCCGGCAACACTACGCTAAAGAAAAACTCCTATCCAATTCACTTTAAGTTGGATACGAAAAATGGACTCACCGGAAAATTCGAGATGGGGTCTCAACTGGCTCTCTCCTTTACAGAGGCGACGCTCGAGCTCAAACTCGATAAGGCTCCTTCCGATCTTATCGATGGGGCATTTCTCAACTTTTTGCCTTTACCCCTTGTAGCTGAGGTCTCTGGTGGGATTCTAATAGACAAGGAGGGGGTTGTAGCTTCACTTGAAATCGAAAATGAGGCCCGACTTGGAGATCTAATGTGGAGAGGAAAACAGCTCCAAATCCAAATGGATGAAAAACTGGCGATACAGAGCTCAGCTGGGATCCTTTTTTATGGCCAAGAGCAGCTTCCTTTTAGGCATTTTCAATTTGGGAAAGAAAAAGAGCAGATCCATGTCACCCTCGATAGCAGCTTCCTTCTTCAGGCTTCGAGTGAGGAGAACAGCGGCATACACTTCACACTCGAAGGAGACCTTCCAAAACTCAGCGTCCTTGAAAATCTCCCACTTTTTGAAGACCCTATTCACGTCGAAGGGTTTTGCAACCTCAAAGCAAAATCCTTAGACCTGTTTGCTAAAGCTCGGATGAGATCTCTGAGTCCTCACCCTTTCGAGCTTCAACTCAGCCATCTAGGAACCAGCGAGGTCGTGTTTGAAATCAACGGGTTGCAGCTCGACTGTGAGTTGCCTGGCAAACTTGAGCTCACCTCTGACCTAAACCTCACCGGTGAATACGCCAATGGAGAGATCCACACTTCAGGGACACTCGCCAACTCAACCCTCCACTGCTCAGAATGGGCTCTTTTCATTGCTTGCCCCACTCCCTTCGAATTCACCAGTGGGCGAGATCTAGAGTGTCGAGCAGATATCAGTGATGCTAGCTTTGTTATAGAACAGCCTTCAAAAACCATCCGAGAAATCTCCACTCAACTGACATGGAAAAACAACCAACTGCACTTTGAGAAATTCCAGGCTAGCTTGGGAAAAAGCCACTTTCTTGCCTCAGTGGGGATCAAATTTTGCTCCGTCGACCACTTCACTGCTCAACTTTTCCCTACACACTTCTCAGGCAGACTTGAAGACCTTCACCCTTACGTCGTCACCCCAAATTTCATGCATCTTTTTCCTTTAGAAGGGGAACTGGTTAGTTTAACAGAAGAATCCCAAGTCACAGTTGTCTATGAAAAAGGGGTCACGACCCTGACAGGAGAAATGACAGGAAAATTCAACCAGGAGTGTTTCACACTCTTTTCTGAAGGCAACCTTCTCGATCTGGAGTACTGTATCGCGTACGACTTCGGTTCAAACCGCTGGAACTTGCCAAAGCTCATTGCCACCCTCGACTTTCCGGGAACTCCCCTTCATGGACTTCTTTTAACGTTCTCTCACACCACTTTTGACGATGAGATTCTGGACCTCTCTTTGAATGACCATGTCTCCGATCTCCTACGTATTAAAGGACGAGTCGAAAAAACAGCGGATGAGTGGAATTTTGTAGGAGTGGGGACACAGAACCATTTTCAAAAATCCCTCATCAAAAACTTGGACATTCATCTCAACCGAGAAGGGTCCTTGAGTGCGCTTTCTCTCCAAGCAGACTCTCTTACAGATCGTGAGTTTCACCTCTTCTCTTCAGCTCTTCCCCCTTCTGTCAAAGAAGTTCTTCTAAAGCGACCTTTTCAGCTTGATGAAATTGAACTGCAATACGCGAATGAAAATATTGTCCTATCTGCGGCTGAACTGACCCACAACGATCTTTCTCTAGGGGCTGTCCACCTGGATATCCGTAAAAACCAAGACAACTGGAGCATCGATCAAATGGCGGTGGGAGACTGCACGCTCACAGGAGACTTTCGCACGAACAATGAAAAAATTCACTTCGATTTTCTTGGGGTAAAGTTCGGAAACGCACTGATGGCTTCGATGGAAGGGAGTTTCGATTTTTCAAGTCAACAAATCGATGGCCAAATGCATCTTTTGGAACTCAACCTCGATAGCCTCTCGACTCTGCTCGCCCCCTTCTACACCCTCTCTCCAAAGGGAGAGTTGAGCGCACGAAAAGGTTTTTTTTCCTTTGACCTCATACATCCTCTCGATACCCTCAATCTCCAGTCCGAAGCAGAGCTCCACCATTTCTATGTCAGTGGTTTTGACTTTCCCTTAGAACAAAAACTCTCCCTCAGTTTTAAAGAGCGTGTGTTAACCCTAAAAGAAATCGAAAAAAAGACCCTGGAAGCCCAGTTTGCATTCGACGGAAGTCCAAGTCGCTTTCAGGTGCGTGGAGCGACGGTCGTAGTGGGTGCAGAGACACTCAGCGAACTACTCACAAAAAATTTCCTCTTTCCAACTCTTGCTGACATGGAAAAGCTCTTTGTAGCCACTCTTTATCTCGATGTGACGGATGAACATTACCGGGGAACACTTTCTCTTCCGTCCTGCACCTATCCACTCTTTGGTTGGAATGTCGATGCAGAAAAAGTCGACCTCTGTTTTGACAACCAAGAACTCTCTGTTGTGGCTCATACCAAGGCGGGATGCTTTACCCTCCAAACAGAACAGGAGTCACCACTCAAAGCACAGGTTTTTTACGATGATGGATCGGATAGCAAGCTCACTTTCCATTGGAATTTCGGAGCTTTTCAAACAACACCCGCCCTCTACCCTGAAAAAGTTCTCGGCACCTACAAAGGAATTCCGGTCTCTCTCCAGAAAGAAAAGGAAGAACTCACTGGTTCGATTGGAGCTGCTACAGTCAATGCAAAATGTGAGCTCATCGCAAACGCACTCCATATCCCCTCTCTGACCCTCACCTCATGCGAAAGTCTCATCAACCGCGGATTCTTTCCTCTAGTGGATGAAAACAAAACAAGTGCACAACTCGAAATCGCAGAGCTGACCATCGACCCTACAAAAGAAAACCCTTTTCAAGGAACGGGCACTTTGTCTTTCAAAACAACAGAAAAAACTTCACTAGACGACTGGCTTAGTAAAAGGCCCCCCCTCTATATCGGAAGTGGAAAGCTGTTCTTTGAACTGCAAAAAGAGGGAATTGTTTTCACAAAAAGTGAAAAGACCTACGACATCACCCGTTTAGTAGAGCTAGAGCTTCTCCACTCAACTCCCTCGTTCATAGAGCTTTCAGGGCACCACTCGCTCCATTTTAAAACGCGTTCTCACTCTCCTTTAACCAAAATGATCCACAACAAAGAGATCCACTTTGAACAATGATCCGAAAATTTTTTCGCTCTCTTGAGGACCTCTTCTTTCCCCCGCTCTGCTTCCACTGTGATGAAGATGTCTGTGAAGAGGGAACTCCTTTCTGCAAGAACTGCAGCGAACTTTTTGAACCGCTGGATCCCTCAGAAAGATGTTCAAGATGTCTCCAGCCATTAAGTCACCATTCCTCCCACTGTCCCTCTTTTACAAAACCCTATTTCCAAGTTTACGGCTCATTCGAGAACTGGGGTCCTCCTGCAGTCCTGCTGAAACTCCATCAATCTCAGCTTTTTCCGAAAACTGCAAGCCTGATCGCCTGCTTTATGCTTATCGAAATCGAAAGACGAAAGCTCCCCCTTCCTGAACTGCTCACCTGGCCGCAAACCCCCTGGAAAGGAGTTCTCCCCTCCCCCGACAAAGAAATTGCCGAAGCGCTCTCCCATCTTCTGAAAATCCCTCTAGCAGAAGGACCTACAACTGGAAAGACCGTAGGTGTCGTTACGGGATCTATTGAAGATGAAAAGTGCCTCTCCTTCGGAAAAAAGCTTTTGGAAGAAAATCCAAAGAGACTTATTCTGATGTCGTACATATGTTAGCAACTCTAAAAAACAATCAATACATTCCTCTCGACTTCCCCATACCTAAAGAACAGGTACATGCTGCTGTGGATTCCTTTATGGAGTTCCTTCGAGAGCCCTTCGAAGTCAAGAGTGAGATTTCCTACCTCGTCAACCCCACACATCGAAGAAGCGATATTGGTTACTGTTTCCGCTCAGACAAACAACGCGAAGGAGACGATGAAAAAGAGTATTTTCACTACCATACGACGATCCGCGAACGATACCCTGATTTTCTCCATAACCATCCCGTCGTGAAGCGCTTTGTCGAGTGTGCCGATCCCATTTGGTGGGCAGCTCATGATACTGTAAAAGAATTTCTTCAATCTCACCGTGAAGAATTCAAAGATCTAGATCAAAAAATTTTTGATTTTCCTGAGCCCCACATTCAGCTCCGCTTTTTAAAGTATTTCTACAAAAACCCCGGGCGAGAGCTTGCGCGTGGCCACTATGATGCTGGAACACTGACGCTTGCGATTGCTGAAAGCAACCCTGGCCTCCGCATTGGAAGGTCCAAAGAGTCCCTTGTACCTGTGACGCATGCATCAGGAAAAGCTCTTTTAATGCCTGGCATCGACTTCCCAGAACATGTTTCTGATGCCTACAGCCCAGCTTGGCATGATGTGATCCAGCTAGAAGAACAGTCTACACAAGACTCTTTTTCTAGATGGGCAGTTGTCTGCTTCTTTACAGTAAAAGGAGCAACCTCTTTTAGTCGAGAATCGACACACACTTGTGAAGCGGTGACCTAATTTCATGAAAAAACTCATTTTATTTTTCAGCTTTTTCCCCCTCCTCGCTTTCGGCTCAACCTCTTATCCATGGATCGACCTACCGAAGGAGCCTCTCTCTTTCTTAGGAAGAACCGAGGAGTCCTGCTTCGATGAAATTGACGTCTTGATGAAAGAGTACCACTCACTGAAAAAAGCAGAACGGGAGAACCTCAAACCGCGCATGTATCGATTGGAGGAGATTGAGCAAACCATTGATCAGTGCCTCGACACTGTCGGAAACCCTAAAACAGTGACCTTTTTAAAAAATATCGCAAGTATCGCGAAGAAAAAACGGGGATATCTCCGTGAGATCAATGACCTCGCTTATCTTCTAGACAAAGAGCCCAATTTTGTAGAGTACCTTTGCAACTCTATCCCCAGCAACTATGAGGAATGGCGCCCTTTACGCCTCATTCACGAAAGACACTACGACAGCGCACGTGGAGTCTTCTGGGGAGAATACCAATTCGAAATTCTAGATCCTTGCCACCGCCGTCTCACCACCTACTATGATCTTTGGAAAGAAACAGAGGAAAACCAAGAAAATTTTGCCTATTTTCTTCTCTGGTTAGAGGAGCAAAACCTTTCTGAAGATGTGATCGCCATCCACTTTTTTTCCGAAGAAGAGATGAAGCAATCGCAAGTCGAGGTCATCGACGAGCTGCTCTTTTATAAACAGACCCATGAACTCGTTGCAAAAGATGGAAAGAGCCAAGAATTTATCTTTACAATTGATTTAGATGAAGAACTCTATATTACCTATGGAACAGACTTTATCCGACACAATTCTCTTTCCTTAGGTAAGCCTGTTTTGGGAGCTGGAAAGTTGATCCTTGTTAAAGGAAAGGTCGTCGGTCTGCAATTTCAAAGTGGACACTACCTGCCCGAGCCTATAGATGGGCTCCAAATCCTCGATATTTTTCAAAAGAAAGGGATTCCGCTTCCAGAAAGGACGCCTATCCTCTTTTATACAGGTCGTGATAAGCATCAATTAACCTTGGAAGAATTTCTTAGCATTTATAGAAATTTATAAATTCTTAACAGAAGCAATCTAGGCTACATTTGAAACCGACAATCCTATAGAATTAGCAATAATGATGAACCGACCCAACCCACTACCCTCCTTACAATCTTTCCACGAAAACCGCGTCTATATGGTGGGGAAAGGTTTTCTCGGGGGATCACTCGCCGTCAATGCAGCCCTCTCATGGGAACCACTCCACGTCATCATGGCTCTCGCCGTTGGAATTCTTCAGTTAAGTCAGTCCATCACTAACCTGCTACAACCGAAAAGCACAGTTAGCTACTTCGGAATTAAAGTCCTGACCACAGCCACATCTGCGACTATCTCTGCTGTGGCTTTTGCTACACTTTTTTCTCTCCCTTTAACAGGGGCTACGGTTGCCCTTTATGCGGGTCTTATCGCCAGCCTTTCGATTGTTGAAATGGCTGTAGAGCTTGGCATTCTCTACTTCAAAACTCCGACAACTGAGCTAGAAATTGTCTCCATGGCCGAAAACCTTCTTCAAGGATCACACTCTTCACAGGTCAAAGCATTTCAACTTTTAGATTCGACTCAAGGCAAAGGTTACGTGGACTGCCTAAACCTTCTTTCAAGGTGCTATAGAGAGGGTCTAGGCGTGGATAAAAACAGTGAAACAGCACAGATTTTATCACTTAAAGCACAATGCATCGTACGGGTAGGAGACCGCTTTCGTGAGAAAGTCGAGAAAATTTTGACGGGAGGACTCCCTATTTTTGTCCATCACCATCATCAGATTTCCTTTTTAAAGTTGATGGTCCAGATTCCACTTGACGAAATGAACTACCTCGTCGGACGAGAAGCAGGAGCTCTCACTAACCCCTACCACCCCTTTCAAATCTACAGAAGGCATCTTGAAGAAAGGGATCGTAAATACAAAGTTAAACCACCCCGTAGCTTTTGTTACTCAAAGCCTGTGGCTCTCAACCCAGACGGAATCCGCGTACTGAAAAAAAAGAAGACTTTTGCTGACTTACCACGGGGTATTGGGCTAGATACGTTTGAAAAGCTTATAGACAAAGTGAGGACTCGCCTCCAAAAGCACCCAGACCGCCCCTTGATCAATTCATATATCGAAACTGCTTATACAGAGGAACGTCCTAACCCAGATTGGGTTCCCGGGTCCGACGACCCCCTTTTCATTCCAAAAAAATACTCTCTCTATAAGCTTTTTGGTGCTCTTGAGGAGCATCCACTTGCCTTTAGTCTGCTTCGTGAAAAGGGACCTGACGACCAGCCGATTTCGGATGTGAAATACCAACTCCACCAAATCCTCCACTGGATTGCCCAGCTACCTGATACACCCAAAGCGTTGACGGAAGAACAAAAACGTGATCTCAAAAGAACATTGTATACTGGGGAAAACACAAGCCTCACGCCAGAACAGGCGGAATCGAATGTTCGAAGGCAAAATGCGATCGGAGCTCTCTTATCTCCTCAAGAAGAGGCGCTCCTTGGGCTTGGCCGCGCCCTAGAAAAGTGTAACCGTGGAAGAACTGACGCCCTCCAAGACTACTACAACCAAATTGCCTCTCCAGATGACTACTTTGGGCCCAATGCCATTGTCGACCCTATAGAAGCGACGAAAGTCTATTTTTCACGCCTTGTTCAAGAGTTTTTCCGCATGAACATCAGTTCTCCTTCTGCGCTGATGCAATTCCTCACTTCTCCAAGCATTCCAGAAATTTTAAACGTTGAAAATAGCACTCCACACCTCGTTTATTTGGATGAAGACGTTCCTAAGAACACTCCTCTTTTCCTTTCTGCAGAAATTACGAGCATCGCTTTGTGTTCCGGAGCTACGAATGGCCTTTCTGAGAGAACTCAAGACGCCCTAAAAAAATATCTCCATTTGCTTTACGACAACCCCTCTTCTCAAAACCTTCAATTACCTTATGTCGTCAGGTATCACCCTGATTATCAGGACTTTCTTCAACTCCAACAGAGACCTTTAAGTGAGCGAGAACGTTTTGAATTTGATTTCTATCAGCTCCATAGCTCCTTTGAGTCTGGTCGGCTCCCTAAATATGTGAGGGAACGCAAACCAAGAGAGATCTATGAACTCGTTCACCAGTCTACATACGTACGAAACCGCCTAGCAAAACCCCTAGGCCTCGGAGAGGAACCCGATCTTGATTACTATGCCGGAGCAACACTCGGCCCGAGCCGATCAGGGCTCTTCAACACACTGATCACCTTCTTTTCTACGGAAGACCTCCTCAGGCTCTTCTATGAGTATGTGAAACCTAAAGACTTAGTGAAGTGGGTCACCGCCCGCGTCAATGCAGACATGGCTCGTCAGCAGTTTGTGGAAGTCTCCGGTTTGATGATGGTAGGCGTGAATGAAACGATAGGCGATCGGTATACAGAAGAGGAATGGGCAAAGATGGTTGAAGTATCCCCTTCCCACGCTTTTGAAGTTCGAGAGGAAAACGTCAAACCGTGCTGGGATAAATCAAGGGTTTTGGTTACAAAAGAGGGCGAGACAGTTGAAATCGACGAGGACTATAAGCTTAAAGAAGGCGAAAAAGAGATTGAGCGCTACTCCCTTCAAGAACAGACTGTTTGCGAGCTGCTGATCAAGCTTGGGCTTCTGACTCCCAGCTAAGAAGGGCCCTTTTGACTTCCACTCCTTCATGGAATCCCCCCAACCCCGACTGCATGACAACCCGGTGACAGGGAATGAAAAGCGGCCAAGGATTGCGGTTCAGTGCACGGCCCACAGCTCTTGGTGAGCGAGTTCCAATTCTATCACCCAGCTCTTTGTAGGTGACCGTTTCCCCCATCGAAACTTGACAGAGCTCCCTATACACAGACTGAGAAAACTCTGTGACAGTATGGGGATCAATGAGTGAAGGGAGATCAAAGGTTTCTTTCTCACAGAACTTTGTGAGGGCTTCAAAAAGTTCTTCCAGTTCCTCTTCACACACCTCCCCTGTTAGAGTGGCTACGAAGCTCTCAGCTAGAGCGAGACTCACACACTTCAGACGCCTATTCTCAAACTGAAGATGAGCCGCTACCTGGGGTCCATTTGAATTAGAATATCGCTTCTGACTATACTGCATGCTGATGCACCCTTTTTACACAGATTATGTATGGAAGGCGGGAAAGCCTGTAGGCCGAGATCCTCATCCTGAAGGCGAAACACTTCCCGTTTCCTATAAGATTATCACCGATCCCTACTTTAAACACTATAGCGTCGAGCGCTACCATTTTGGAAAGTATGAAACGCTTGTCTACGACTCGCAGCTCCTCGATTTCCGCAAGCTGAAACCCGAACACCAACAGGCTTGGCAAAGCGAAACAGTCGAAGTAACAAAGGAGTGTGTCTCCTGCTTAATCCGAGATGGAAATGACCGCCTCATCCTCAAGGAGGTCCACACTTTTGAGGAGGGTCTTCCTAAACAAGTGGAGCTCTTTTCCCTCCACGGTTGGCACCTTCTCACCACAAAGCTCTATTACAGCCACTTAGGAGACGCTTTCTCAGGCGCCCTACTTTTTGATAGAGAAAAACGCCCCGTCCTGAAGAAAACGTATCAGACAGACGAGGCGGGAAACTTTTTAGAAGTTTTAAAAGAGGAGTGGGAAGGAATTCCTTCTACTCCGTAGGCTTGGCCCAGTTGGGTTGCTTGTTCTTTGGCATCACATCTCCCATATAGTACCACTTCGTTGTGACATGGTCACCGACATAGGTACGGGTAGGTCCGTGCTTCTTATCCTCAAACCAAGTGATCTCCTGGACGATTTCATCTCCGTTTTTATAGACCTTCTCAACACCCGAGCGTTCACCTCGAACATACGGAACTTCTCTCCAGACAGTGCCGTTCTTGTAAACAACGGAAAGACCTTGTTGGGCACCTGCCGTGAAGTGCTCTAGGGTACGAGGCTCTCCAGTAGGAAGATAGGACTTGCGGATTCCATCAATTTCACCTCCGACATAGGGAGTTTCTCTCTTGAGGACTCCATTGGGGTGGTAGCTGAGCTGGAGGACCACATCGCCCTCCTCAATTTTTTCGTTATAGAGGTGCTCACCGTAAGCGTCACGCACGATGCGGAGTCCTTCCCCTTCGATCACGCGGCTCTCAAGAGCATTGTCTTGTGAGAAGTACTCACCATTGACGACATACCCTTCTTCTAAGGTCTCTACCGCCTGTGGAGCACCCGTTTTGTACCAACGGGTTTTGCGGACTTGACCCTCCATAAAAGCAAGCTCTTCATAAGGCCACCCACTCTCTGAGTGGACAATCACGCGGTCGAGGCGCCCATCCGTATAGACCTCTTTCTTCTCAATGAGGTCACTATGTGGGAAAGAGTAGGTTGTCTCCCCGTCGAGCTTGCCGCCCGTGTAGTTTTTTGTGACTGTGACTCCCGACTCAAGAGTGGTAATGACAGTCCCATCTCCGCCTCTAGCAGCCCATTCACTCTCAGGAACTTCTAGACCATACTTGTGAACATAAGATTCACTCACACAGCGCTTCGAGTTTGAAGCACAACCTGTGAAGAGGAGGGTGAAGCTAAATAGACTCATTATTGCAATTTTTTTCATGGGAGACCCCTTTAGATGACGGCTTTGCCGAGCTGTTTTAACGTTTCTGATGTGATTTTCTCATGCTCCTGATCCACTTCTTTCTGCTGAACCGTTTTTTCGAGATTGCGGTAGGTGAAGCGGAAGGTGACATTTTTTAATCCCTGCCCGATCCGATCGCTAACAAAGAGATCGCGTAGTTCGACGCTTTCCAGAAGCTTCGAATCGCTCTTTTCAATCGCTTGGATCACATCGGAGGAGGGAACCTCTTCTTTCATCGTGACTGTCCAGTCACGAGATGAAGAGGGATAGAGAGAGAGTGGAACAAGCTTCTTCACTTTTTGTTGAAGCTGTAAGACATCATTCAAGCTGATTTCTGCGTAGTAGACACGCTCTTTGATTCCCCACTCTCTCGTGAGTGACGGGTGCAACTCACCGAAAGAGCCGATGAGAGCCTCATCGACAAAGAGCTTCGCTTGGCGGCCAGGATGGAAAGTGTGGAGTTCACTTGGAACGAAACGCATCCCGGACAGACTGAGTCCTTCAAGGAGGTTTTCTAAGATTCCTTTCAAATCATAAAAATCCACAAGATGAGGTTTCGCTTCCCAGTGATGGGGACGGGCTTTTCCGGTGAGGATCACTCCCAACATCGAAGGTTCGCGGTACTCATCCCCTTCTCGGAGATGAATCCTCCCCACTTCAAAGCCAGAGACATTGAAAATCTGTTGGTCGAAGTTGTGTTTCACCACACCGAGGAGTCCTGGGAGCAGAGAGGGGCGCAGAATCGACTGCTCAATGGAGGTGGGGTTGGTCACTTTAACGACCGACTCTTCTGAAATCACCTCTCCTTGAACCAATTTTGTCATTGACGGGCTGATCAAATCGCAGGTCAAAAATTCTTGCAGCCCTTCGCGTGCCGCGCGTTTTCTAGCAGAACGCTCCATCAAGAAGAGAGGGCTGTCTTCAGCACTCGAGCCGACATAACGGCTCTCTTTTTTGGGAATGTTGTCAAAAGAGTAGAGGCGGGCGACCTCCTCGATGAGATCGACCTCTCCAAAGATATCCACACGGTAGGAGGGGATGGTCACTAAGATTTGATCCTCCCCCTCACGCTGAAAGGGAAAGCTCAGTCTTTCAAAAACGGTTTCAATCTCACTCGGGCTGAGAAGAGTCCCGAGAAGATAGTTCACACGCTCAAAACGAAGAGGGATCGTCTTGGTCTTTGGCGCGCTAGCGATCTGGTCGATCGGCTCACTGAGAACTCTCCCCCCAGCCAGCTGCTGGATGAGTGAGGCCGCGCGGTCAAGAGCTGGGCGGACCGCCTCAAAATCGGCTCCTCTTTCAAAACGGCGGGAGGCATCTGAAGAGATCTGATACTCCTTACTCATCTTCCGTACTAAGGAAGGATGAAAATGGGCCGACTCGATGAGAATATCGACAGTCTTTTCTGTGACTTCACTCTCTTTGCCCCCCATCACACCAGCAAGAGCCACAGGGTTCTTGCTATCTGCAATGATGAGCGATCCTTCTTTCAGAGTGTGGCACTTGTCGTCGAGAGTGACGAGGTGCTCCCCTTCTATCGACCGACGTACCACGATCTGTTGGTCTTTAAGCAATTTGAGATCAAAAGCATGCAGTGGCTGGCCTGTTTCAAGGAGGACAAAGTTGGTCACATCGACCACATTGTTGACAGGACGGAGTCCCGCGCGCACGAGTTTCTCTTGAAGCCATTGAGGAGACGGTCCGACGCGCACTCCCTCGACAACCCTTGCAGCGTAACGTGGACACCCTTCAGGGTCACGGACGTCGACCTTCGCCACCTCACTCACTTTTTTTGTCTCTTCAGTGAGCGGTGCAGGAGGAGTTGTGTAAGGCTGAGAGGTAAAGGCAGAAAGCTCTCTTGCCACTCCGATTAGACTCGCAGCATAACCAAGGTTGGGAGTCAGGGCCACATCGAAAATGGTCTCATTGAAAAAGGAGGCGACCTCAAGCCCTTCTGCCGTATCCTCAGGAAAACGGAGCACTCCCTCATCGTCATCTGAAATCTTCAACTCTTTCGCGGATGCGAGCATTCCAAAAGACTCTTCACCACGGATCTTTGCCTTGCGGATTTTGAAGGTTTCCCCCTTCTCATCTTCAAGCTTGGCTCCGACCTGACATAACGCAATCTTCTCCCCGGAAACAACGCTCATGTCGCCGCAAACAAGACTGACGACCTCTTGACCATTTGTCACTTTCAAAAGTTGGAGGCTTTCCGCATTGGGGTGAGAACTGGTCTCAACGACTTTACCGACAACAACTCCAGTAAATGAAGGCGTAAACGTTTCGATCGCCTCCACTTCGATACCAAGCATCGTGAGGATCTTTGCCAGTTCCGCAGGGGACTGCTTCAGAGGAATATATTGATTGAGCCAGGAGAGGGGTATTTTCATATTTTACCCTCGAAAAGTTACCATATTTGGGAGCTTTGAAGCAAAGAAAAGTTCACAAATCACACCACCCTATTCAAGGTGGGCAAAGAGGTTAAAATAAGAGTTTTTTTAGAGCAAGATTTTATTGACACGAAGGAGAGATTTTGCATAATTAGCCGAAAGCAAAAAACACCTGACACTGCACCTAAAAGGATATTTGACCTATGGCAATCGAACAAACCCTTTCTATTGTTAAACCTGACGCCGTTGGCGCGAACAACATCGGTAACATCGTCAGCCGCCTAGAAGCTGCTGGCCTTCGAGTTGCTGCTGCACAGTTCAAACACCTCACTCGTGAAGAAGCGGAAGGCTTCTATGCCGTTCACAAAGAGCGCCCTTTCTTCAATGACCTTGTTGAGTTCATGATCTCGGGCCCTGTCCTAGTGATGGTTCTCGAAGGCGAAGGCGCTATTCTCAAAAACCGCGAAGTGATGGGAGCGACCAACCCCGCCGACGCTGCCCCTGGTACGATCCGCGCTGATTTCGCCTCAAACATCGAGAAAAATGCGGTCCATGGCTCCGATGCTCCTGAGACTGCCGCATTTGAAATCGGATATTTCTTTAAACCAAACCAAATCATTCAAAGGACGACTGCATGAGACTCTCTCTCCTCTTTGCCACACTCTTAACCCTCGTGTTCAGCCCCGTTGTGGCTGAGGAGACCCTTGCTTTGATCAAGCCTGACGCCGTCAAGCAGAACAAAGCGAATGAGATCATTCATCTAATCCGAGAAAATGGCCTGGAGATCAACCAGGTCAAAATCATCCACATGACTCCTGAAGAGGCGGGACACTTTTACAAAAAGCACAAGGACCGCCCCTTCTTCCAGGAGCTCACCGACTACATGTCCTCAGGCCCCCTCATTGCGATGATCCTAGAGTCAGATAACGCGATCTCTCGCTATAGAGAGCTCATTGGAACAACCGATCCTAAGGAAGCGTTGCCAGGAACCCTACGCGCGCTCTATGGAACCGACCGTGGAGAGAATGCTGTCCATGGATCCGAGTCAGCCGACGCTGCTCGTGATGAGATCCGCTACTTCTTCTGTGAGAACCACAAAAGAGCCACACCTGCCTTTAAAACTCAGGGACAGTCAAAGCCGAAAATCGCGTCCAAAATAGGTTCTGCGTGCTTCTTCATGTCCAAGTAGTTCATCGACCGTTCCACCGAGTAGCACCTTTCCATCCCTTATAAGATAGCTGCGATCCACAATCTTAAAGATCTCACGTGCATTGTGGTCTGTGATCAGAATGCTGATTTTTTTCTCAGAGAGGTGCCGGATCATCTCTTTCAGCTCTTGAACAGAGATCGGGTCAATGTTCGCAAAAGGCTCATCGAGAAGGAGAAACGAAGGACGGGTTGCAAGGGCGCGGGTGATCTCCAACCGTCGCCGCTCTCCCCCTGAAAGCGTTCCGGCCTTTTTCTTAGCAAGCGGCTCGAGGGCCAGCTCCAAAAGAAGCTCTTCAAGGCGCTCTTTGATCTCTGAATGGGACAGGTTGAGCGTCTCCAAGATACAGAGAATATTCTCCTCTACCGTCAAACTCCGAAAAATAGAAGGCTCTTGAGAGAGGTACCCCATTCCCATTTTAGCACGCTTATGCATCGGTACACGCGTGATATCCTGGTTCTTGAAGAGCACCTGTCCACGGTCAGGACGGATCAGTCCGACAGTCATATAAAAAGCGGTCGTCTTTCCCGCTCCGTTTGGGCCTAGCAGACCGACCACCTCTCCGGGTTTCACGAAAAAGGAGAGCCCACTAACCACCTCTCGACCAGAATAGGTTTTGACGAGGTCTTTGACTTCGAGAAATTTTGAACTGGATTCAGACATCTCTTTAATTATACCTCCAAGAGCGTAAGAGAGGAACCATTTCCTCGATTCTCTCAACCTCAATAGGATTTAAGCGCAGACGGACATTGCCCACTCCTTTCGCTTCAAACTGGTTATTTAAAAGCCCCGTGACCACCAGCTCAGGAGCACTCATTTGGATCCCACGATTCGGATTGTGGTAGAGAACCTTCTGCTCCTCATCTCCATAGCAGCGCATCTTCCCCTCATCGACAAGGTACTCCATCCGGCTCGCAAAAGCGTATTGCTCCAAGAAGGTGCTAACCCTTTCGTCTGGAACCATGCGGAGCGACGCTCTCACCTTCCCATCAAAGAGAAGCTGCTTGGCTTCTAAGTGCTCCCCTTCACGCTTCAAATCGATTTCAATGGTGTTGGCAAAGAGAGCGACATACTCATCCACAAAGCGCGCCTGAAGAGAGGGAGCGCCCTTCGATGAAGAGGGAGTCGTGAGAGTGAGGTGATCGGTGAGCGCGTCAAAGTCGAGCGTTCCAAAGCATTTGAGACGACGCCTCTCTTTGAGGGCTGAGAGAGTGGTCTCCCCTTTGGTTTTGACCCGTCCTTTTGTTAAAAACTCATCGTTCAAGGGCTCCATGATCAGCTCGCCGTTCACATCTAAGCTAAGAAGGCCAGCAAGGAGAACCGAAACCTGGTCACTGAGTTTTAGAGAGGAGGAAGAGGGGTCCCACACCCCATACCCAGCCTGGATTTTGACAGCTTGCATCTGCTCAGGGAGGAAAAACTCGGCTTCAAAAGAGGAGGCCTTCACAAGACGCGTCTTGGTATCAATCTGCAACTCGTCGGCAAGGATAAAATCCCCATTTTTTTTCTCGACGCGCGCTTTAGACTCTCCACCATGGAGCAAGATGGTTCCTCCCCTGGGAAAGCTAAAATTCCCTTCGAGTTCACCCTCCCCTGTTAAAAAAGAGGCATCGCTTCCTTCAGCCGTGTACTCCTCATCAAAAAAAATCTGAACGTGCCCAAAGGCGGAAATGGCGAGACGGGCACTCTCTCCTTCTTTAAGCGTTTCCACTCCCATCTGATCTGCTTTGACGATCAAGGGCCTCTTCACTCCCTCTTCGTCATCAATCAGTCCTGTAAAGACGACTGGCTCCTCATTCTGTGAGCGACTGACAACCCCTTTCTTTCCCTCGGCATCCACCTCCGCGTGGCTCGCGAAGAGTTTGGATCCCTCTTTGAAAGTAATGACAATTCCTTGCCCAGTGAGAGACTGATTCTCGCGGTCATAGCTAAGCGTGTCTGCGTCGATCGAGAAGTTCACCTCTTCAGCAGCGAGTGTTCCAGTCAAGAGAAAGAGGAGGATAAGGAGCTGCTTCATGGAGTCTCCTCCTCAAAAAAGGTCGCCTTCAAATGTTTAAAGGAGATATGGAATCCCGACTTGAAGCTTAGATCCGCGCTTTTTGCCACACCCTTAAATAGGGGATCTTTGAGCATCGCCCGGGACGGGAGCTCCTCTCCAGGGACGAGGTACTTTGAAACAAAGACCCCTCCCGCTGTGAGAAGTTCTTTATGGTAAAAGAAGTCCCCTCCGGCAGCCGAAACGACGCGGACAACCTGCTCTTTCTCCCCTGGATCGGTTTTTGACGGGCGGATCTCCTCTTGAAATAGGCAGTTGAACTTACCGAGCTTCTCAACGATATCTGACTCCTCACCCTCTTTTTCGAGCAAAAGAGTCGAACGTGGAGCCACAAGGGTCGCTTTGAGGCGCTCGTCCCCACTGAGAACAAGCTCCTTCTTCACCCCCTCGCGCTCTTGGCTAAAGTAGGGTGTCTCTCCCTCAGGGCGAACTCTTCCCTCCATCATCTGATGGTAGCGCTCTTTAGACGCGCTCGTGGGGATCGAGAGGTAGACGATCAGTCCGAAGAAAAGAAGAGTGACGGAAATAAAGCTCCAGCGGTTCATCACGCATCCTGCTGGGTCAGCACATAGAGTCGGACGAGTTTGGGAAGCGCCTCCTCCAAAGAGCGGAAGTCGATCATCGATAGAGGGTCGGAGAGGCCTTTTTCAGGCTCTCTGTGTGCTTCCATAAAAAGTGCATTCGCGCCAACAGCGAGAGCCGCGCGGGCCAAAGGAACCACAAACTCTTTCTGCCCCCCAGAGATGTCCCCCTGCCCCCCAGGAAGCTGAACGGAATGGGTCGCATCAAAACAGACAGGGAAGCCGAGATCCTGCATCAACGCAATCGAGCGCATGTCACTGACGAGGTTGTTATACCCGAATGAGGTTCCACGGTCGACCAGCATCAAGTCGGTCGCTCCACTCTCCAAAAGCTTGTTCACGACGTTTTTCATGTCCCAAGGAGCCATGAATTGCCCCTTTTTCACTTGGATCGGCTTGCCTGTTTTTGCAGCCGCAACGAGCAAGTCTGTCTGACGCGAAAGGAAAGCAGGAATCTGTAGAATGTCGCACACCTCCGCGACAGGGGCCGCCTGCTCTGGAAGGTGAATGTCAGTGATGACAGGACAGCCCAAGGTCTCTTTGACCTTCTGCAGGATTTTTAACCCCTCCTCAAGTCCCGGTCCGCGGTACGACTCAATGGAGGAGCGGTTGGCTTTGTCAAAGCTTGATTTGAAAACAAACTGAACCCCATTTCTCTTAGTAAGAGAGACTAAGAACTCGGCAGCCGCGAGACAGCCCTCCAAGCTCTCAATCACACAAGGGCCTGAAATCAACGTCAATGGAGTGCCTGGGCCTACCTTTAAATCAGCGATTTGGATCGTTTTCATGACATTACCTCATTACACATCGAAGAAACATTATAGGTTTTTGGAGATTAAACCGCTTGAAAATTAGGGTCAGAGAACGTAATATTCTCCCAGAATTTAAAGCTTTTACCTCTGATCTAAAAGGGGAAAGAAAGCTTTTTCAGATTTTCAGAGATTTGTGTCTCAGGAAGGGCTTTCGAAAAAGGCCCTTTATGGGCAAAAAGATCGAAAATCTGAAAAAACTAAAAAAAAGGACTGATAGCTCAGCGGATAGAGCACCCGCCTTCTAAGCGGGTGGTCGCAGGTTCGAATCCTGCTCAGTCCGAATGTTTAAAAAAGCGTATACATCACTGTATACGCTTTTTTATTCGACACGGGTGCCGTCTTCCTCGATGATCTCTAGGTTGACGCGGATGCCATTGCGGGAGGCAACGGACATTAAAAGGGTGCGGATCGCGTTGATCGTCTTCCCTTTCTTCCCGATGATCTTCCCAATGTCGGATTTTTCGACAGACAGTTCGATGATAAGTGTCTGAGTTCCACCGATTTCGTTGATCTTTACCTTATCTGGATTGTCGACCAAGTTTTTCACAATGTAGGCTACAAATTCTTTCATAGTTCGTTCCTGGTTACGTATTGCAAATTGGGGAGAACCACGATTCCCCCCGCACTACCCCGGTATAAAATTAATGGGGGTTTCAATTCAACAAGGAAACAACACTTTCCTACATTAGCCTTCCGCAACCACTACATCAGGAACCTTGATCCGTCTTAGGTCAGTCCACACGATCTCATCACCACCGATCTTGCCTTTAAGGATGAATTCTTCTTTAAAGAAAGCGTAGTTATAAACTCTACCATTGTAGATCACGGGATGACCTTTATGTTCGGTACGGTGCGGACCAAAATTGTAGTATGTTCCAGGACAGACCCAGTTGTCACCGCGAGGTGTATCGGTCACCTCAGTCAAATCGTCATAGGGCGTCACCTGCTCACGGCGGAGGCGTACTTTTTCAGGACCCCAGGTCTTCAAAAAGACATCCACATCAGCATCTTTCACCTGCTCTTGAATTGCCCTCTTCACCTGTGCGATTTGCTCATCAGAGACATGAGCACATCCTCGAAAGGTGCAATCTTCAGCAGTCAAGGGAAGCGCGAGCTCTCTTTGAATCGCCGTTTGAAGCGTGAGAACCACTTCAATTTCATCCACCCAGTGCAAGGACCTCATCAATTCTTTAGCTTGGGCTTTCAAGACATTTAATCTTAAAATCTTCGCAGCAAATTCTTTAAGATTCGCCACAGTCGTCCCCTCCCTCATATCCAGTTGCTCGCGGTAGGCCACTTCCATTTGATCAAAAGTCCTTATGACTTGAAGCTCTTTTGACTCTTTTCCCCTCTTAATCGCCTCAATCACTGCTGCAGTGATTTCGGGATCAGTCGCCATCTGATTGAAAAGCCTTATCACACGGTCGGCCAAAAAGGGACGTGTCGCTAAGTTTCTATATTCTTCCGAACTGACAAGTCCTGTTAAATACCAACAAAGGTCTCTTTCATTGCCTTTCAAATCTCCCATCTTGGGCTTATCAAGCCCACTTTCTGGACAAAGGCGATCCATCCAAAACTGGAGTCCCGCATCGACTGTGCCGAATAAAGATGCCTCCATTGGACGCGGGGGTAGATAGACTGCAAGATCCATTGTCTGTAAATGAGCGTCCTTGAGGTCAGAGCTGAGCTCATAAGAGAGGCCCATCCCCTCGAGATTCACCCTGCGTTTCTCACCATTCACTCGACCAAGCTCAGTCACCCAGTTCGGTAGTGCTGTGATCCCACTGCAGCCTTGGAAGTTAAGATGCCCACCAACTTCGATCTGATTAGGCAGGAATGTTAAACCGGTGCAATGACTGAGATCAAAGTCTCCACCAATCTGAAGAGACTCGGGAAGAATTGATAACCTTGTGCACCCTGTCAAGACCAAATTCCGCCCCACTTTCACATTCTCTCGGAGAGCTTCAATAGCTATACAATTTGAAAGGTCGAAGTCTTTGCCGACTTGAAGATCATCAGGAAGTGCTTCTAAGCTAGAACAACCTCGGAAACTTAAATTTCCATTAACGCGAAGGCGTTCTCCAATCGTTCTTAAGTTTCTGTAATGACTGAGGTTCAAGTCTCCACCCACAAAAAGATTTTTTGGTAGAGCAGTTAACACCTCCCCTTCCATGAGAATGAGGTTCTTCCCGACATGGAGATCTTCTGGAAGACTCTTTAGGAGCTTGCACCCTCTGAGAGCCAAGTTTCCATCGATATGCAGACCAGCGGGCAGTTCTCCAAGACCCGAGCAACCACGTAAGCTAAGGTCCCCTCCTACCTTCATTTTCGGCAAGGATGTTAAGCCTATACATCCACTCAGGTCGAGGCCTTTGCCCACTTCAAAGTTATCCGGGATCAATCTGAGAGCCGTGCAACCACTGAAGTTCGCTGCCCCTTCCACCTTCAAGCTCTCAGGAATCATCGTGAGCGTTTTGGAGTTTGGGAAATGCAAGTCTCCCTTTACCTTTAGCCCCTCTGGAAGAGCCGACAAGTCGGAGCAATCCCTCAGGATCAAGTCGCCTCCGACTTCTAAATCGGCAGGAAGGGCCTTGATCGCAGTGCACCCCGTGAGGTTCAGGCTTCCATCCACATTGAGAGTCTCAGGAAGAGTTTCTAGGCCGGTACAACCGTTCAAGTTGAGGTCTTTGTCCACTTTAAGGTCTTCGGGAAGCTCTTTGAGACTTGTGCACCCTCCCAAGTCCAAGTTGCCATGCACCTTGAGTCCCTCAGGAAGTTGTTTGAAGCCCGTGCAGTCTCTCAGGTTCAAGTGGCCATTGACTTCCAGCAGATCTAACGGAAGAGCATTTAGGCCCGTACACCCTCTACAATTCAGGTCTTTACCTACATGGACCCTATCAGGAAGAGCACCTTTTAAAGCAGTGCAGTCTCTGAGATTGAGGGATCCACCGACATGGAGACCCCAGGGAAGTGCGCTTAAATTTTTGCAACCTTGGAGGTTGAGATTTCCCTGAACTTCGAAATCGTATGGCAGGGATCTTAAACCAGTACAATCCTCGAGATCGACATTTCCAGAAACTTGTAGATCGCTTGGAAGAGCATTTAGTTGGCTGCATCCCCGAAGGTTCAAAGAGCCATTCACCACTAAGCCCCTCGGCAATGCAGTTAGGTTCTTACAACCACTCAAGTCGAGGTTTCCTTCAAAGATGAGATTGTCAGGTAGGCAAGAAATGTCTAACCGCGAAAAGTCAATGTCTCCTTCCAAAACGTTCTCTGTTGAGCGTAGTTCCTGCCCCAGCTGAACCCTATCCAATCTCTCCTCTTGTGTGAGTGGCGGTGGGGGTTTGGGAGGTGGAGGGGCTGGGCGAGGTCGGGAAAGCTCTCCACGGTAGCGAGCATAGGCAATCATCAGCTCGGCACCCGTGACCAAAATCGTGGGCAGGGCAATCGTGAAAGCTTGAGCAAAAATAGAGGCGGCTGTCATGGGAAACCCAAAAAGAGCACTAATCGCCACCGCTGAGACCGCCGCAAGCAGGACAGTTAAGACTGCTTTAGTGAAAATATAGCCCTGAAGCGACTTTGGCAGGACGGACCTGGCTAACTTCGTCGAGAGGGCAAGAATCGCCAGTCCGACAGCATTAGTCAATGAAACAGGCGTCTGCTCGAGGAGCGCATTTATTGCTCCGAGGCCCACAAACCCTATTTTTACACGAGAGTTCCAGGGATAATTTTCCACTCTTTCAAGAGAATTCATCATAGCACGATCCTTGGTCTAAAATTTCCATTTTTTGAATCAATTTATAGAGTGGCTTGATAACTTCTGTAAAGTAAAAAAGTGAGGACTATCTCTCGATCAGAAGAGTCACAGGACCGTGGTTGAGGAGGTCCACCTCCATCGCTGCACCGAAACGGCCTGTCTGGGCTTTGGGGAGTTCTACCTTGAGTTGGCCGACAAACTGATTGTAGAGGGCTTCAGCTGCTTCTCCCCCCAGTGCATCGGTAAATGAAGGGCGGTTGCCCCCATGGCAGTCGCCGTAAAGTGTGAACTGGCTCACGAGAAGGATATTCCCCTCAATATCACGGACGCTGCGGTTCATCTTTCCCTGATCATCCGTGAAGATGCGGAGCTTGAGGAGTTTTTGAACCATCCAGGGAATCTTATCCGCAGTGTCATCGCTACGGATGCCTAGAAGAGCCAAGAGACCGACACCGATCTCTCCGACCACCTCTTCTTCGACGGTGACTTTTGCATGTTTTACACGTTGGACAAGCAGTCGCATAGTTGGTTCTTCTTTGCAAATTGGAGCATATCATCCGGCACGGGCGCTTCAATTGTCAAAAGATTTCCGCTCTTTGGATGGGCAAAGCAGATCTTTCTCGCATGAAGAAATTGTCGAGGGGTGCGGAATTTCTGATTGAAGGAAGGGGATCCATAGAGGGAGTCGCCGAGAACGGGCGCCCCAATCTCTTTGAGATGGACACGGATCTGATGGGTGCGGCCTGTGAGTGGATGGGCCCGTACCACCGTGACTCCCCCAAAAGTACCTATAGGAAAGATTTCGGTGACAGCCGGCTTACCTGTTTCGATGACTGCCATCTTTTTGCGATAGCGGGGATGACGCCCAATCGGACCATCGACCGTTTGGGGTTTGGGTGTTCCGACCGTGTAAGCAAGGTACTCCTTATCCACCTCGCGTCCCGCGAAGAGGGAGACCATGGCACGGTGTGCTTCTGAATTTTTTGCAGCCACAAGCACCCCGCTTGTCTCTTTATCGAGACGGTGGACAATACCGGGGCGGAAATTGCCCTCTTCCTTTTCGATCTCTTTGCAGTGGTAGAGGAGTGCGTTGACAAACGTCCCATTTGGATGGCCCGGTGCGGGGTGTACGACCATTCCGGGCGGCTTGTTGACCGCGATGAGGTCGTCATCTTCGTAGAGGACCTCTAAAGGGATCGGCTCAGGGGTGAGATCCAGTTCAGGGGTGAGCACGAAAGAGACCTCGACGCGGTCGCCCTCATTCAGCTTCATCCGTTTCTTCACCGGCTCACCACCGACCGTCACAAGCCCATCAGCAATGAGCATCTGAAAGTAAGTTCTCGAGTAAAGAGGAGCAAAACGCTCCGTCAGCAACTTATCGAGACGCAGACCGACCTCTGCCTCTTCGACAATAAAGTCCTTGTCGATCTCTTCACTCATGGCTTGGTTACAAAGAGGGTAAGAGAGTCTTTGGAAAAGGTTTCTTCAGGAAAAAGCTTCTCAAGAAGGGTGAGAATATTCTCTGCAGCTCCTTTTAACGAAGAGTGATCTGCAAAAGGGGGAAAGGGTTTTCCTAAATAGAGAGCGTTGTCAACTCCACGCTCTTGAAGGAGGCGGGCATCGCTACCCACAAAAAGAGCCCTTTTCTCATCAGAAAGAGCTCGATAAAGATTTGCCATCTTGTCAGACAGTTCAAAGCCGAGAAAAAGCGGAGGTGGAGTGAGAGAGGTTGTCATTACTGTCTGCGTGACTCGTCGTGGATTTTTTTCATCCTTTTCGTGTGGTCTTCCATCTGTCGGATCGTTGTGAGAGCAATCCCCTCTTTCATCGCCTTCGCAAGCTCAGGGGCAATCCGTTCAAGATGGTTCCAATCTTTGATTTGTGTAGACGCATTATAGTCCCCTGCTGCATTTTTTGCAGAACTGGGGGCTTTTCCTGTAGCCTGAGCGGCCTCTGCAATCTTAGCCCCATCTCCTGGGGTCACTGTCTCTGCCATACCGTCACCTCTCCGTACTCTATAAGTATACCATAAAAGGCGTTTCTGGAACAAATCTCTTAAACAGCTGTTAAGTGTTTGTAAAGACCGCTAGAGCTCGAAAAATCAGGTGTAGAGGAAACCCCCTTCGGAAGAGGCGGCTCACGACTTTCTCACGCTCAGCAGGATCCTCTAGATCAAAGGAGCCGTATTTCTTCTCTAAAAGATTGCGTAGCTGCTCAAGCTCCGCCTCTTCATCGATCTCCGCAACCGCTGACTGAATCTCCGTGGGAGGAATCCTCTTTTCACGCAGTTTTTGAGTGATTTTTTGCTTCGAATACCCTCTTGCCGTCCAGAGGCGCACCCAAGAGTGGATGAGCTCTTTGTCAGAAAGGTACCCCTCCTCGTCTAAGGCAAGGACCACTCTTTCAGCGCACCCCTCCTCCACACCGACACCCGTCAACTTTTCCAGTAAAGCTCTTTTGAGATAGGCCCTTTTAGCCAAGAGACGAAAGGCATAGAGACGCGCGAGTTTTCTCTCCTCGTTCTGGAACTCTTCAGGAGTTTCCGAGGTGATTTTGGTTCTTCCTAAAAAGGCACGTGCGTAATCTCGTAAAAGTTCACCTTCATGAAACACTCTGACGCGCTTGGCTTCGTAATCCTTAATGACGTCCACTTAAATACTCCACGATGTCACACTAGGCTATGCGGAATCCAACGATCCTCATACGAAGACGAAGTCCTCTTTAGACTTCGAGACGACCTTCTTCACCGCACGCGGTGTCATCTTGATTCCTTTGGCTGAAACCGATTTGATGAGGACATCTTCAAAGGAGAAGAGGACCTCTTTAACTTTCTGTTTCGGGATAGGTACAAGTTTGAGGTTCACCTGTGGAACTTCATCCGTCGAGAGGAACTCAAGCTTCATCTTTGGCTCAAAAAAGCGGTACTCTTTATCTAAGATGAACTTCTTCACCACAAAGCTTTTTGCATAGGAGAGGCGCGCTTTAGGATCGAGGTAAACTGCATTAAAGACGGTCTCTTTGTCAGCGATTCCGACATAGACCACCTTTTTCCCGTCGATATTGAGAAACTCCTTCTCTGGGATATTCATCACCTTGTAGGTTCCGTCACTGAAAAGGACTAAGATCTTATCGAAGTTAGTCAAAGTGAACTTGAGATCGCTCTTCACCTTCGTCCCTACAAAGCCCTGCTTGGCATCGACTCCTACTGTTAGCTCTTTGGTCGAGATCGCACGGCGGTCGATTGTCTCAATCTCACGGAGACGAGTGCGACGCGGGTGGTCTTTTCCATACTTTTTCAAGAGCGCTTTGAGGTAATTCACTGTGTAGCGTTTCACCGACTTCAGGTTCTTCTCCACGGCTTGGAGCGCCTCATCCAGCGCCACAATCTCCTCTTGGTTTTTCTCCAAGTTAAAGCGGGAAATACGGCGTATAGGAAGACTTAAGAGCTTTTCGCGGTCATCGTAAGTGGGAACACGGATCAGTCTTTTATGAAACGGTTTTAAAGAGTTAGCAACCGTTTCATGGATCTTCTCATAAGACTTGATCTCTTCAATTTTTTTGTAGAGGCGGTTTTCAATAAAGATCTCTTCGAGGGTCTTCTCAAAGATCTTTTCTTGAAGACGCTCACGCTCGAGCTCCAACTCCCGCTTTAAGTATTCCTGAAGACGTGCTGTCGAAAACTTGAGGATCTCGTCGACATCCGTCTCCCAGGGAAAGCCCTCCTTAATCACAACGACTTGCGATGAGAGAGAGACTTCGCAGTCGGTGAAGGCGTAGAGTTGATCGATCGTCTCCTCTGCGTAGACTCCTCTTGGCAGCTTGATTTCAATCTCGACCTTTTCAGAGGTGTAGTCATGGATGGAATCAATCTTGATCTTGCCCTTCTTCGCCGCTTCATCAACTGAACGGACCACAGACTCCGTGGTGGTCCCGTGGCAGATCTCCTGGATCACGATCGTCTTTGGATCTTTAATCACAAGCGACGCGCGGAGCTTCACTTTTCCTCTTCCTTTATCGTACTCCGAAGCATCCATGACGCCCCCGGTGACAAAGTCCGGAAGGAGCTCAAAGGGTTTCTTCTCTAAGATGGCTATCTGCGCTTCGAGAAGCTCTTTGAAGTTGTGTGGGAGGATCCGTGTCGACATCCCGACGGCAATCCCCTCTGCACCCTGCATGAGCAGCAGCGGCACCTTCGCCGGAAGCGTCTTCGGTTCCTTGTTTCTTCCATCGTAGGAGGGAAGGAACTCGGTGAGGTCGGGGTTGAACATCGTCTGAATGGCAAACTCAGAGAGACGCGTTTCAATGTATCTTGACGCCGCTGCAGGGTCACCCGTGTAGATGTTTCCAAAATTCCCTTGTGTCCCTAAGAGATACCCTTTGTTTGCAAGGTTGATCAACGCATCTGTGATCGGAGCATCGCCGTGCGGGTGGTATGCCATGGTCTGACCCGCGACGTTCGCGACTTTGTGCAGTTTGCCATCGTGCAGTTTAAAAAGTGTGTGAAGAATCCGGCGTTGAACAGGCTTCAACCCATCGACGACATCTGGGATCGCACGGTCGAGGATCACATAGGAGGCATAAGCAAGGTAGTGGGAGCGCATCAGCTCTTTCAAATCGCAATCGGCTAACATCTCTACAGCTCCTCACTAATCAGGTTTTTCATAATGAACTCTTTGCGCTTAGGAGTGTTTTTTCCCATATAGAAAGTGAGTGTCTGGCGGATATCTGAAATGTGATCAATCGTCACAGGGGTGATTCTCATATCTTTTCCAATAAACTGCTTGAACTCGTGGGGAGAGATCTCACCAAGACCCTTGAAGCGTGTGATCTCGACGCCTTTTTTCAACTCTTTTTCTGCCGCAAGCTTCTCCTCTTCGCTGTAGCAGTAAAGCGTCTTCTCCTTGTTACGGACTTTAAAAAGAGGCGTCTCCAAAATATAGAGGTGACCATTGACAACCAGACTCTCGAAGTAGGTGAGGAAGAAGGTCATGATCAAATTGCGGATATGCATCCCGTCGACATCGGCATCGGTCGCGAGAATGACCTTCTCATAACGCAAGTTGTCGACATCCTCCTCGACATTGAGCGCACTCATGAGGTTGTACATCTCTTCGTTTTTGTAGAGTTGGTCGAGCTTGAGTCCAAAGACGTTGAGCGGCTTCCCACGAAGAGAAAAGACGGCCTGGGTTTTGGGGTTCCTTGAGGCGATGATAGACGCACTTGCCGATACCCCCTCGGTTAAAAAGATCATGGTCTCATCGCCGTAAGTCGACTTGTCACCGCGATGGTACTTGCAGTCGCGCAGCTTCGGGATTTGAAAAGAGATCTTCTTCTGCTTCTCTTTCGCTTCCTTCTTGACCGCCGCAAGCTCTTTACGGAGCTTTTCGTTATAAGCAATCCGTTCGACAATTTTCTTCGCGACATCGCTATTCTTATAGAGAAGGTTGGAAACCGCTTCCTTCACCTCTTGTACAATTTCTGAACGGATATCTGCGTTTCCGAGCTTGTTTTTCGTTTGAGACTCAAAGATCGGCTCTTTCAATTTGATCGCAAGAGCCCCTAAAATCCCCTCACGGACATCGACTCCATCGAAATTCTTCTTCGCGTAGGCGTTGACGCCCTTTAATAGACCTTCGCGGAACGCAGAGAGGTGTGTTCCCCCATCAGAGGTATACTGACCATTGACGTAAGAAAAGTAATTCTCTCCGTAGTTTTGAGTATGGAGGAAAGCAAACTCAAGCTTTTTACCCACATAGTGGAGTGGCTCGTAGAACTTCTCCTCTTTGGAAACCTCAGCATTCAAAAGGTCAAGCAGTCCGTTCTCCGAGACAAACTTTTCCCCGTTCATCTCCAGAACGAGGCCTTTGTTCAGGTAGGCATAGTTCCAAATCCGCTTGTTGAGGAAGTCTCTGTTAAAGCGGATCTTCTTAAAGATCTCTAAGTCGGGCTGGAACTCAATATAGACACCGTTTTTTTCTTTCGTTGCCGACTTCTTCTGCTTTTTCAACTTACCCTTCGAGAATTCCGCTTCAATCATCTTCCCGTCGCGGAAAGAGCGCAGCACAAAGTGCTCGGAAAGGGCGTTCACTGCTTTTGTTCCGACTCCATTCAAACCGACAGAGAATTGGAAGACGTCGTCGTTGTACTTTGCCCCGGTGTTGATCTGGCTCACACAGTCAATCGCCTTCCCTAAAGGAATCCCACGTCCGTAATCCCTCACGGAGACGACTCCGGCGTCAAAGTCGATATCGACCTTCACGCGGCTGCCAGCACCCATGATGAATTCATCGATGGAGTTATCCACCACCTCTTTGAGCATGACATAGATTCCATCGTCGGGGTGGGAGCCGTCTCCGAGTCTCCCGATATACATCCCTGACCTAAGTCGTATATGCTCAAGGGCATCTAATGTTTGAATTGTCGATTCGTCGTACTTCTTAGCCATACAAAAGTTCTGGATATCAATGATTTATGAAAACTTCAAAAAGTATAGCAAACTCAATGGTTTTCGTCTAAGCCTGGATAGACTATCCTAAAAGTAGGATGAGCCTTTCTTTTTTTAAGAATAAATCGGTTTTGATCACGGGTGGAACGGGAAGTTTTGGCCGTGCTTTCGCACGCACCCTGCTCGAAAAGAGCAAAGCAAGCCGGATCATCATCTTCTCCCGCGATGAGTGGAAGCAGTGGGAGATGCAAAATGCCTTCAGCGAACATGACCGCGAGCGCCTCCGTTTCTTCCTTGGAGATGTGAGGGATAAAGAGCGCCTCCACCGCGCCCTGAATGACGTTCAAGTGGTGGTCCACGCCGCTGCTCTCAAGCAAGTGCCTGCGGCGGAATACAACCCCACTGAGTTTGTCCAAACGAACATCCACGGGGCAATGAACGTGATCGACGCCTCGATCGACCGCGGAGTGGAACACCTGATTGCCCTCTCGACCGACAAATCGGTGAACCCCGTCAACCTCTACGGAGCGACAAAACTCTGCTCGGATAAGCTCTTCCTTGCGGCAAACGCCTACACGGGGAAAGCAAGAAAGCCCAAAATGAGTGTGGTACGCTACGGCAACGTCCTGGGTAGCCGAGGCAGCCTTCTCCCCTTCTGGCAACAGCTGATCCAAAAAGGAGCGAAAGAGCTCCCTGTCACCGACCCGGAGATGACCCGCTTCTGGATCCCTCTCCAAGACGCAGTCGACTTTGTCACAAAATGCTTTTCCGAAATGCAGGGAGAAGAGCTTTTTGTTCCCAAAATGCCCAGTGTGAAGATCACCGAGATGGCGAAAGCCATCGCCCCTGACCTTCCGATCAAAATCATCGGCATCCGCGAAGGTGAAAAGCTCCACGAACTGCTGATCAGCCCCGACGAGTCGCACTACACCCTCGAGATGAAGGACCACTTTCTCCTCCTTCCTCCCATTTACGCAAAAACCTTCGAAGAGCGTTCAAAGAGACGCGGCGGCACGAAAGTCGACGCATCCTTCTCCTACACCTCCAATAACAACCCGCATCTACTGAACGCCGCCGAACTCAAGAAAATCATTTAATCTATTCATCATCCTTAATCATCAAATAGGGAGAGAACAATGAGCATACCAGGAACAACAGGCTTAACAGCCGAGACTGCTTCAGCAAAACCGACCGAAGCTGCTACAGAAAAAGCTGACGAGCTTAAAACAGCAGGGTTAGCTTCTAAAGCACTATCAGCAAAGGCTGACACACCCTATTGGATGGAGGTGGGAAAAAAAGGGGTCAATCGTCTAAATTTACAATGCGAAATTTTGGATCCCAAAACATGGGAACTCCTTGAAACCCTCGGCCTCTCTAGTGAATCTCAAGTGTTAGATGTCGGTTGTGGTAACGCAAGCATGGCCCGGCAGGTCGCAAAGCGATACGGTTGCCAAGTGCTAGGACTGGATGCCGAGCCCAAGCAGCTTGAACTCGCAAAAACAGCCGCAATTGCAGATGGTGTCAATGGATTCACCACCTTCGAACAGTGTCTAGCCAGTGAGATCAGAGAGAGGTATACAGAACAGTTCGATGTCGTCATGTGTCGGTTATTTCTCTGCCACCTAGATCACCCTGAACGAGTCCTGGCACAAATGATCGAGAGAGTCAAGCCAGGAGGGGTTCTCATTTGTGAAGATCTCACCCATGGATTCGAGCGAGAACACTACACCTGCACCCCCTCAAGTGAAGGGTATGAATTTTGGCTCGACATGGCTGAACACTATGGTAAAATTCAGGCAACAGACTTCCAAATTGGTCAAAAGCTCGCAGCAATGGCTGAAGAACGAGGCCTAAAAGTGATCACAAACAAACCTTATCAGTCACAATTGACCTCACCTCGTCTAAAAGCCATATTTAGACTTGGCATGCTCGAGCTAAGAGAAAAGTTTATTGATTCAGGAAAAACCACCAGCGATAGAATGGACCGAGCTCTCGAGGAATTTAGAGAATTGGAAGAGGGAGATTTTACCGCAGATTATTTCCCGATGATACAAGTTGTCGCAAGAAAACCTAGTTAATTTCTTTCACGAGATCTTTTAAGTTGATAGAACTCTTTGATCACTCACCCTTATCCCTGGAAAGTCCTCTTTATGAAACCCTTCAGGCAGGGTGAGTGATCGAAGGGCCTCATTCGACTTCACCGCTTCAGTCACACGGCGTCGACACCCCTCTCCACAAGGATCACTGAGCTCTAGCGTGAGATTCACAAGGGGTGTACCCCCTCTAAGGATCGCTGCCACATGACAACAGCGTATGGCAAGAATCATCGACTTGAGACGGGGATGTTCAGAGACCGCTTCCCCTAAAACTCTCCATGCACTCTCGTCCATCTTTTCTGCGCCGATTCTGAGAGTACGAAGGGCTGGGTGTTCTTTCACAGCAGCTGCAAAGGGTATCATTTCTTCATGCGAGAAGCACCATCCCCGTACATCCAAACATTGAAGAGCCCCACATTGACCCAGGAGTGTTGTAACGACTCCCTTTTCAACATGGGCCCCCCGAAGATTCAGAGACAAAAGAGTTCGATTGGCTTTTAATGCAGCAGTGAGGAGCACTGCGCGCGTTCCCTCAAGTTCTACTCCATGAAGATCAAGTCGCTTTATTAATCCTAAATCAGAAACCGCGTTCTCTAGGTCTCCCTCCCCAAGAAACCTGTCTCGAATCTCCTGTTCTGCCGTGGATAATTTGACGTTCATTCTCTAATCCTGAAGCGAAATGACTCTGACCGCACTGTTTTCTTTTAAAAGATCGGAGGCAACCAACTCTTCACTCACATGAGCGGTGAGACGCAGGGTCAACTTTTTCACAGTTCGATTGGCCTTGAGCGCGTTGAAGAGCGCGCGAAGTCCTTCCACACCAATATAACATGCAGAAAGATCAAGCTCAATCAATGTACGGTTTTCGAGGAGAGCCTCTGTAATAGAGATCCCCCCTGCATCATGCAGTTTGCAGTGATCAATTTGAAGTGCTTTGAGAGCTTGGTTTGTTCTAAGTGCTTCTCCTAGTAGAGCCGCCTCCTGAGGTCCCAGTTCAAGAAAATGCAGAACAAGAGCAGTCAAACTCCTATTTTTTGACAACGCAACACAAAAACTCCTAAAGGCTTGTTCTGAGTGGGGAGGATTTTGTTTCTTGTGGGTAACACTATGGTGAATAAAGAGCCTCTTTAGTGACGTGTTGGAATTGAGCATACCTGCTAACGCCTCCCACCCCTTTCCTAAGTCGGTCTGGCCAGTCACGAGCTCGAGTGTTTCAAGGCCCTTGTTGACACCGACCGCCTCTGCGACTCCTTTGGTAGTCCTCTCGCTATCGACCACAAGAGTCAAAGACTTCAACGTTTGATATCTTTCTAAAACTTGCTTGAGGGCGATGAGTGCCGGCGCTGTCAGTCCACCATTACAAAATTGGAACTCTCGGAGAGATCGAGTACTCGAAAGCATGGTGAAAAGGGCTGTTTGTCCCACCTCTCCAAGACTCGGAGGGACGTTTCCATCCGTGATTCCACATTGATTGTCGTTGATGACGAGCCGCTTGACAACCCGATTACTTCTCAGCGCGACAGAAAGGAGTAACACGCCTCTGTCGGAAAGGTGACTTTGGCTTAAATCCAAAAAGGTCACGGTATAATTATGAACAAGAGCACGTCCCAGAGCGCACACTTGAGCATCACTCAGCTGCTTCCAAGTCAAAACCACATAGTCAAGACGTGATAGCGCAGAAGATAACTCGGTCGACGAGTGCTTTTTTCCTGCGACATGAAGAAGCGGCCTGAGAGTCTCGTCAAAAAATGGATTCTTAACCTGCATCATGCCCCTTACACTATATCATAAATCCGACGATTGTCTTGGGTAGTTTTTACTTATACTGAGGCGTATCTTTTGATGTCCTTAAAGAGAAAAAAATTTAGGAGGTGACCAACTCTTTGAGAGTGTCAATCCAAAGTGGATGGTCGTTCAAGCTTTCGACGAAGTCGAGCTTCTCTCCTCCAGCCTCTTGGAACTCCTCTTCATACTCGACACCGATTTCGTAGAGGGTTTCGAGACAGTCTGCAACAAAGGCTGGCGAGAAGATCAGAAGCCGTTTTTTTCCCTGCTCAGCCAAGTTTTTGAGAGTATCGGAAGTGTAGGGGGTGAGCCACGGCTCACGTCCGAGCCTGGACTGGAAGGCGAGCGAGACTTTTTCTTCCGGAATCTGGAGAGCCTGACAGATCTTATGCGTTGTCGCATAACACTGTGCTGAGTAGCAGGTGGGATTCTTTTGACGATGGCAGCAATTTCGAGTGAGGCAGAAACCACTTTTGTCGGCCTTTTGGATCTGCCGTTCGGGCAGGCCGTGGTAACTGAAAAGGATGTGGTCGTAGGAGTCGAGGTCATAGCTTGCCGCACGCGCTTTCCACGCCTCAATAAAGCGGGTATGAGTAGGGTAGTTTTTGACCCACTTCATTTTTGGAAGAGACTGCCACCCCTTCAAGCAGCGCATCACCTCTTCGAAAACAGAGCCGGTCGTCGCCGAAGTGTATTGAGGAAAAAGAGGCAAAATGATCAGTTCATCGACACCCTCTTTTTCTAAACGGCCGAGCGCTGCTTCAATTGAGGGACTTCCATAACGCATCGCCAGCTCCACTCGGTAGCCAGGCCCGAGGAGCTCTTCAAGGAGGGTGCGGGTGCGCTCCCCCCAAAAGACGAGAGGAGATCCCTCTTCAGACCAGATAGCCCGGTACGCTTTCGTCGAAGTCAGAAAGCGGAACGGAACGATCACTCCGTTCACTAGTAACTTCCTCTTCCATGTGGGAATATCAATCACGCGTGGATCCGAGAGAAACTCGGTCAAGTAGGAGTAGACGGCCAGTGGAGTAGGCGCCTTTGGACTTCCTGTATTCACTAAGAGAACAGCTTTCATCAGTGGCAATCGTAAGTCTTTTCTTTACTTTTGGGCTAGCCCAAAAAAGTCCTACTCTCTTATAAAGTCTGATTTGGAGGAAAATTCATGCGTTTTGGCGTGGTGGGGATCAACCATAAAGCCGCCTCTCTCAATATCCGTGAGCTCTTTGCCCATTGCTGCCTCAAGCGCTTTGGGAGCCGTTTCCAGCTACACTTAAGACACGCGTTTGTCCTTCTTTCCACTTGCAACCGGACCGAAATCTACTTCTCCTCGGATGACCTTGCCCTCACCCATGTCTACATTTTACAAATTCTACGGAGCGAAGTTCCCGAAGCCGAGCTCGACCAACTCCTCTACTCTTTCTTTGACGAAGATTGCCTCAAACACCTTTCCAGGGTCACCTCTGGCCTCGACAGCGCCATCCTCGGGGAGACAGAGATCCAAGGCCAAGTCAAAGCTGCCTATCAGCAAGCGTCGAACTATGCACGTCTACCAAAGGACCTCCACTTCCTCTTCCAAAAAGGACTCAAAAATGGAAAACTGGTCCGCACCCACTTCCCCACTGTTCGAGGGATCCCAGATATCGAGCATGCCCTCCTCGCCTTAACCAATGAAAAGATTCAAGAGGGACCAATTCTTTTCGTAGGGGCTTCGAAGATCAACCTGAAGATCCTCTCCTTCTTCAAAAATAAAGGACTGCCACAGCTCACCCTCTGCAACCGTACCGATGAGCGCGCTGAACTCTCTTCTGAACATTACGGCGTCCAAATGCTTCCCTGGGGTGAACTATCAAATTGGAAAGATTATGAGATGGTGATTTTCGGGACGAAGTCTCCACGTTATTTGATTTCGACTGGATTGCTTCCGTCTATTGAGGATAAGAAACTCCTCATCGACCTTTCTGTGCCTCGCAATGTGGACCCCGCACTTGGTCACCATCCACTCATCGATCTCTTTAACATCGATCAGATCCACCATATCCTAGACCAGAGACGGGGACGGATCGCGACCCAGCTGGAAACAGCCGATGAGCTCCTCTCTACGTCGATCCAAAGACAGCTACGCGGCAAGGTCAAAAAGCGTACAAGAGTGCTTCAGACAGAAGCGATTTAGAACTCTGCCTTAACCTTAAAAGTCTGCTTTTCCAGGATAACGTGGGAAGGGAATCACATCTCTGATGTTATCCATTCCTGTGACAAACTGAAGCAAGCGCTCGAAGCCCACTCCAAATCCTGCATGAGGAACAGAGCCATACTTACGGAGTTCGAGGTACCACCAGTAGGATTCTTTCGGGAGACCGAGTTCATCGAGCCGTTTTTCGAGGCGCTCGATCCGCTCTTCCCTCTGACTACCGCCGATAATTTCTCCGACACCAGGAACAAGCACATCCATCGCAGCAACGGTCTTCTCGTCGTCGTTGGCACGCATATAGAAAGCTTTAATATCTCTTGGATAGTCAGTCAAAATGACCGGCTTCCCAAAGTACTCTTCAGTCAGGTAGCGCTCATGCTCTGACTGAAGATCCAGACCCCACTTAACGGGGTACTCAAACTTCTTGTCCGCCTTCTCTAAGATACGGATGGCGTAAGAGTAGGTTGCGTGTTCAAAGGGCTCATTGACAATCTGCTCGAGACGAGAACGCAACCCCTTCTTGATGTATTTATCAAAGAAGTCCATCTCTTCTTGACAGTTGTCGAGAACGTATTTCACGACAAACTTGAGGTAAGATTCTGCGAGCTCCATGTCATCATTCAAGTCAGCAAAAGCCATCTCTGGTTCGATCATCCAAAACTCAGCTAAGTGGCGTGAGGTGTTTGAATTTTCTGCACGGAACGTGGGGCCGAAGGTATAGACGTCTGAAAGAGCAAGGGCAAAAATCTCAGCGTTGAGCTGGCCTGAGACAGTGAGATAGGCTGGCTTCTCGAAAAAGTCTTTTTCGTAATCGACTTTCCCTTGGCCGTTTTTAGGAAGCTTTTCCATATCTAGCGTGCTCACCTGGAAAAGTTCTCCGGCACCCTCACAGTCAGACGCTGTGACGATCGGCGTGTTCACCCAGTAGAAGCTGCGGTTCTGAAAAAATTGGTGTGTTGCAAAAGAGAGCGCTTGGCGCACACGAGCGATCGACCCAAGGGTGTTGGTGCGAGGACGAAGGTGTGCGATAGAACGCAAGAACTCGAAGGTGTGACGCTTTTTCTGCAGAGGGTATTTTTCTGCATCACATCCACCGACGAGGTCAATACTCTCAGCTTGAACTTCGAGGGCTCCCTTCTTCTTAGGATTTTCTACAATCTTTCCCTTCACCACAATGGAAGCACCGGTCGTCAGAGAGTCGATGATCTCATTGTAATGAGGCACCGATGACTCAAGGAGGACTTGTAAGTTACTGAGGCTGGATCCATCACCCACTTCGATAAAGCTGAAAGTTTTTTGCTTCCGGACCGTTTTGACCCACCCTTTAACAAGGACGGTCTCACCGAGAAGCTCCACTTCAGGTTGAGGAAATTTGATCTCTTTAACTTTGGTACGCTTCATTTTTCTGCAAACTCTCTGAGTAGTTGTATTTCATCCACCCAGAGGTCGGGTCCTCCGGGGGTTTCTAGATATTTAGGTAAGTTTTTAGTCCGTCGGTCTTTCATTAAAAATTCAAAGCAAGGGAGTCCAATTTCCCCCTCACCTAGAGGGCGGTGGCGGTCGACACGAGACCCCAGTCCCTTCATGGAATCGTTCAAGTGGAATGCTTTGAGGTAATCGAGTCCAATCTCCTGATCAAACTCTTTTAGGGTCGCATTCCATGCGGCATCCGTACGAATATCATAGCCCGCAGCGAAAATATGGCAGGTGTCGATACAAACGCCGATCGGCATACGGTCCGTTACCCCCCGAACGATGTAACCCAACTCATCAAAGCTGCGGCCGACAGTCGACCCTTGACCTGCTGTCGTCTCTAGTAGAAGGAGGGTATCTCCACTATTTGCCAGCTCTTCAAGCTCGAGAAGACTTTCAATAATGAGGTCGAGGCACTGCTCTTTCGGTTCTTTCAGGTGAGCTCCAGGGTGGAAGTTGAGGTAGTTCACCTTCAGAGCCTGACAACGCTCTAGCTCCTCACGGAAGGCTTTCCGACTCTTGATCAAATTCTCTTCAACAGGAGCACCGAGGTTGATCAAGTAGCTGTCGTGACTCATCACAACTTCAATACCTGTCTCTTCTCTTGCTTTTTCCCAAAGAGCGATCTCTTCAGGGGTAAACTTCTTTCCTTTCCATTGGCGCTGGTTACTTGTGAAAAACTGGATGGTGGTCGCGCCGATCCGGTCTCCTTCATAAAGAGCATTCTGGACGCCGCCGGAGGCAGAGGTGTGTGCACCGATCAAATACTTTTTCATAGGTTAAGAATCATAACCATTTAGAGATAAAATTCCCAGTTTTTCCACTCACCTGGATATTTCATGAGTCCTCGTAAAAACGAGCGCAAAAGGCTCCCTCGTCCCCTTCAACAGAACCCCTTCACGGAAAGGGTGCAAGACCCTTCCCTTCGAGAGAATTTTGTCCCCTTTTCACAATTCCTCATGAAATATCCAGGCTAATATGTTACCTTCGTTTCTCATGAGTTTTAAAGCCCTTGTCACCTCCTCCAGCCGCTTCTTCTCAGGGACCCTCCTGAGCCGCTTTTCGGGCCTCGGACGCGATGTGGTCACCGCTGCCTACTTTGGAGTGACTCCGCTTCTCGCTGCCCTGCTTGTCGCGATCCGGCTTGTTCATCTCCCAAGACGCGTTTTTGGAGAGGGTGCCATGCAGTCGGCCTTTGTGCCTGCCTTCGAGCGACTGAGAGAAGAGTCGAAACAAAAAGCGGTCCACTTCTTCATTGAACTCTTCACGCTTCTCTTTATAGGACTCTCAATACTCGCATTCGGCACGAGCCTGCTCCTACACACCCTCGAGCAGAGCTCCTATTTTTCAGCTGATGCAAAGCAAATCCTCTTCTTTAGCAAATGGATGTGCCCCTCTTTTGTTTTTATTTCACTCTATGGCCTCTCGTTTAGTTACCTCTCTTGTGAAAAATGTTTTTTTATTCCGAGCCTCACCCCCCTCTTTTACAACCTCACCTGGATCGCAACAGTCCTCTTCATGGGTGGGCAAGAAGAGAGTCGAGCCCTCTTCGTCCTCGCTTTGATGATCAATGTCGCCTGCTTCGTCCAGTGGGCAATGACACTCCCACAGGTCTTTCTTTCCATCCGTGAGGAGTTTTCCCTTGCTGCCTTTAGTTTCCAATTCGACTCGGTCAGGCAGATTTTTCCTGCCTTCATTCTCTCCCTGACAGGCGTCGCCGCCCAACAAATCAACAGCGCTCTCGATCCTCTCTTCGCCCGTTTTGCGGATGCTTCTGGTCCCGCCTATCTTTGGTACTCCCTCCGCATCCAACAGCTTCCCCTCGCGCTTTTTGGGATTGCGATCGCCAGTGTCACGCTGCCGGTGCTCTCAAAAGCCGTTGCCAAGGGCGAGTCAGGAGTTTCTCCACTACGAGAAGCCCTACGCCTCAACCTCATCCTCATTCTCCCCATTCTCTTCTGCTATTTTTTCTTCGGTCCTGAGGGCGTCGCACTTCTTTATGAACGAGGAGATTTCAGTGTGGGTGCCACGGCCTACACCACCCTCTGCCTCTGGGCCTACACGCTCGGGCTCCTCCCTGCCACGCTCATCTTGATCCTTGCCCCTCTCTATTTTGCGAGAAAAAACTACAAAATACCGACAATTGCTTCCTCAGCAGCCGTCGTCACCAATATCGTACTGAATGCCTTTTTTGTTTTTGGGATGGGTCTCTCATCGGTGAGTGTAGCCATCGCCACCTCTATCAGTGCCTTCGTGAATCTCGGGTTTCTGCTTTACGCTTTAGACTCCTCTGCCAGACAGGTCTTCTTCGAAACGCACTTCAGCCTTTTTTCATGCCGTGTCCTGATCGCAGCCCTTTTTGGAACGGCCTCCGCTCTTTTTGCCACTTACCAATTGACCCACGACCTCCCCTTCCTCCACCTCTTCACAAGTGAACCCCTACTCGCTCACGTGTTCAGCGCCCAAGCGACCCGCTTTGGAGTGATTCTCGCTGCCTTTTTCCTACCCTACAGCAGCCTTCTCACTCTGTTTCACTACCCTGGATTTTTCATGAACACTCGCAAAACTGTCACATAATGCCATCGTCCACTTGGCAGAATTTCCTTTCGAATTCACCCGCATTTCAAGGGCACAAAAAAAGCCGCTAGACACTCTAGCGGCTTAGGAAGAGAAGAGGAGTTTTCACTCCAAATAGGAATAGAAATTAGGTCGTGTGTGCGAGAAAGTCGCAAATCTCTGGCAGGTTGATTTCTAGCGGCCAAGGGATTTGTTCGAGCATAGGACTCGCAAGTAGGGAACCAGAGAAGCTTTCGCGGTCTAGAGAAAGGTAATCAGGTACTGGGTTTCTCTGGCTTTCTAGAGTCTCGGTAACAATTCTCATCTTCTGAGATTTTTCACGAAGACCGACCTTCATTCCAGGCTTCACCTGGAAAGAGCGGCGATCCACTTTCTTTCCGTCCACAGTCACATGTCCATGAGAGACCATCTGGTGTGCAGCAAAGAGAGTGGGAGCAAACCCGAGTCTGAAGACAACGACGTCCAGGCGGCACTCCAGCATTTCAGTGAGAAGCTGAGCTGTGTTACCAGGACGGCTGACAGCCTCCTTGTAGTAACGGATCAGCTGGCTCTCGCTGAGCATGCCGTAAACAGCCTTGAGCTTCTGCTTTTCTTCAAGCTGAAGTCCATATTCAGACTTTTTCTTTCTCTTGGCGCCGTGAGCTCCAGGAGGGTTAGGTTTGTGAAGTAGGGGGTTGCGCTTGCGCCCGAAGATATTCACTCCAAAACGGCGAGCAACGCGATTCTTATTTCCGGTGTAACGGCTCATTTATTCTCCTAAAAGTCTTTATTCAAAATGACCGAGGCAAATTATTTCATACGTTGCCATTTCACGCAAGCAGTAGGATCTCTATTTTCCAAAAAATTCGTCAGAACATAACCACACAAACTTCTTAAAATGAATAAGATATAATATTTTAAATTTAATTGATAAAAAGAGAATCGATGAGGAAAATGAGGCTTTAGGAACAGATATATAGGGTCCTCGGTGAAGTCCTCCAAAATCAAAGAAGTTCAGCCTCCTACCCTCGGCCATTCAGTCGCCTTTGTCCTACTGGACCCGGAGGGCCGCGTGCAGCTCATCAACCGCGAGGCAGAAAGGCTTCTCTCCCTTACCCTCTCTGAGGCCACAAAACTCTCACCTACAGAGCTTTTTGGTCGAGAGATCACCGATGCAATCCTTGAAACGCTGAAGTTCAACTCCCCTCAAACCGTCAATAGCCACCTGGAGACCTCTTCAAAACGCGAGCGCATCCATGCGCAGCTGGTGCCGCTCAACAAAAAAGAGCCCACCGAGCCGGAGGGAGTCATCGTTCTGCTGCACAGCAGCGAACGGGGAGGTGAGCCTGAAAAAGAGCTCTTCCTCGAACAAGTGGCGAACACCATCGCTCACGACTTCACCACCCCCCTTGCCGCGATCATGGGCATCATTAATCTTCTCCGGCAGGAAGACCCCGAAAGCCTCAAGCACCACCATATGCTTCCCCAAATCATGACCTGCGCAGAAGAGCTCAGCAAAAAGATTTTAGCCATCTCCAACCTGCTGCGTCCCACAAACCTCCATCTGAAGAGGAAAGAGATCTGCACCCTCTTGCTTCAACAAGAGCATTGGCTGCGCATTCCCGAAGGAAAAGAGCATATTGATCTTCAGTTTCAAATTCCTGAAGCTCCTCTTTCTGCAGAGGTCGACGAGAAACTCTTTTATGAACTCCTCTCAGAGCTCCTTTTCAACGCTCTCGATGCCACAGAGGAAACCGTAAAGGTCGAATTGATCGATGAAGCCGATCAACTTAAAATCCGGGTCACCAACGCTTCGAAAGAGATCCCAGACGAACAGCTGAAACAGTTCTTCAAGCCCTTCTTTTCAACCACTGGGCGACCAGGGATGGGGCTACCCGAAGCGGAAAAAGCAGCCATGGCCATGGGCGGTGCACTCAGAGCCTCTTTCAAAGAGGGAAACACTATTTTGACATTCACCCTGCCGAGGAAACAATGAAAATTGAACGTGTTCTCATCGTCGACGACGACCCCGTGATGCGCGACTTTCTTGTCGAGACGCTGCTTGCTATGGAACTTGATGTCTACTCTGCCGCATCAGGAGCAGATGCCCTCGAGGTCGCTAAAAAAGCGCCGCCCGATCTCATGATCACAGACATGCAAATGCCAAAAATGACGGGACTGGAGCTGATCAAAAGAATGAAGGGCCTCTACCCTTCCACCATGATCGTTGTGATTACAGCATATGGAAGCATTGACAATGCTGTCGAGGCGATGCGTCTCGGAGCGTTCAACTACCTCCTCAAGCCCTTCACCCCGGATATGATCGAAGCCCTGCTCAACAAGATGAATGAGCACTATGCCCTCATTCATGAAAATAGCTACCTGAAAGCAGAAGCAGGTCACAGTGCGGCCGAAGAGATGCAGGTCATCGGTGAAAGCCCTGCAATGAAGGAGATCCTTGCCTCTGTCGACCAGATTGCGAAAAGTAACGCCAGCGTCTTTATCCACGGTGAATCCGGAACAGGTAAAGAGGTCATCGCCGAACTCATCCACCGCCTCTCTCCCCGCCACGACAAGCCCTTCATCAAAGTCAACTGTGCCGCCGTTCCAGAAACCCTCATTGAGTCTGAATTTTTTGGACATGAAAAGGGCTCCTTCACCGGCGCCACCTCGAAGAGGCTCGGCCGCTTCGAGCTTGCAAACAGTGGAACTCTACTTCTCGACGAGATTTCCGAAATCCCGTTGAGCCTGCAAGCAAAGCTCCTCCGTGTCACCCAAGAGCAGCTCTTTGAGCGTGTCGGTGGAACCAAACCCGTTAAAGTCGACGTCCGCCTCATCTCCACCTCAAACCGTGAAGTCCAGGATCTCATCGATCAGAAAGTGATGCGTGAAGACCTCTTCTACCGTCTCAACGTCGTTCCCCTCTACCTCCCACCTCTACGAGAGAGGCAAGAGGACATCCTTCCACTCGCCCACTACTTCCTTGAAAAATTCAGCGGCGAAAACCACAAGCCTCTCAAAGCACTGTCGAAAGAGGCGGAGAACAAGCTTCTCTACTATAGCTGGCCGGGTAACATCCGTGAACTAGCCAACATCCTAGAACGAGCCGTTGTCACCTCCCGCGACGGAGAAAAAGAGATCCAGCCGGAAGAGATCTACATCGATATCCTCTCTCTCGACAGGAAATCACAGGAGGTCCCCATGACCCTCAAAGAACTCGAGAAAAAGTTCATCTTAGACGCCCTCAAAGCCCACAACCAAAGCTCTTCCGAGGCGGCCAAAACCCTAGGTATCTCAGAGACCCACCTCATCGAAAAACTCAAAGAATTTGGTGTTGTCTAGCTTCTAATTTGGACAAGGCCTTGTTGCGTAAGTCAAGAGTCGAATTCTGGTTTAGTGCACCTTAAGAAAATGACGAACCTGACAAGTCTTGATTTATGTTACACGAATTTGCAACAAAAGGAGACTACCCTTATGAGCCACAAGAAATGAGTATAACAATTCTCTGATACGTAACTTTCTGAATTCACGAAAACGCCTTAAAGCCCTGGAAAAGCCAATAAACAAAAAGGGGCCTCTTTCATCTTCTCTAATGTTGCCATTGAGACAGCCGTGACGATTAAATATATTCTCAAGCTCTCTTACCGACACTCAGGAAGGATGCCTCAATTCATTCCTGAAAATCCTTGAAGTTAACCTTCTCGTATCAAGCGATGCCCAAAGTATGTAAAAGGATGAAAAAAATATAGCTGTCAAACATGTCGTTGTCGCAACGGGTTTAAAAGTATTGATAGAGAAGGAGAATGGAAGGTAAAAAAATATGGTGCCGATAGAAGAAGCCAAAACCTACGTCAAATCAATTGGCTTGAGAAGTTCTAGCAGCTGGAATCAATGGCTAAAGAAGCAAATCAGAACTATTTCTTCGAGCGACCTTATGTGATAGCCTGTCACTTTCGTCCATAGCTTACATGCCAAACCATCCCCTCCTAGCTCCTTAATTATTGTTATCGCGTCGGTGCAGTGTTCCATATGATCTCTTGGCGGCTATCCTTTGACATCCTCCCCATGCTAAAGCAAGAGAAGGAATGTCAACTTAGTAGCTTAGTCTCATCTTATTTGAACGACTCCTCCGTAATGATACTAAGCCAGCACTGGAGATCCAGGAAGGTAAATCAAGACTTGTCAGGTTTGTCATTTCCCTAAGCTGCACTAAGCTAGCATCGGTGATACTCGTTTGAGTTAAATCAAGACTTGTCAGGTTTGTCATTTCCCTAAGCTGCACTAAATCAGCATCGTCGGTGACCCTTGTGGCACATAAATCAAGACTTGTCAGGTTTGTCATTCCCTTAAGGTGCACAAAGGCAGTACGGGTGATCCCCCCCCCAGCTAGCGAAAGACTTGTCAGACCTTTAAGGTGGATTAAGCCAGTACCGGTGATCCATTCGCACCATCTTAAATTAAGACTTGTCAGGTTTGTCAGACCCTTAAGGTGGCTTAAGCCAGCATCAGTGATCTGTTTGCAAGTCCCACCAAAGTCTGCATTTCCACTTAAATTAAGACTTGTCAGGTTTGTCAGACCCTTAAGGTGGCTTAAGCCAGCATTGGTGATCAAATAGCATTCTGATAAATTAAGACTTACCAGGTTTGTCATTCCCTTAAGGTTCCCTAAATCGACGATCTCCATGCAACATCTTAAATTAAGACTCCTCAGGTTTGTCATTCCCTTAAGGTGCACTAAACTACCATCGGTGAGGTTATAGCAACGTATTAAAGCAAGACTTGTCAGGTTTGTCATTCCCTTAAGGTTCTCTAAGCCAGCATTGGTGATCCTTTTGCAATATTTTAAATAAAGACTTGTCAGGTTTGTCATTCCCTTAAGGTTCCCTAAGCCAGCATCGGTGATCTTTGTGCAATGAGTTAAATAAAGACTTGTCAGGTTTGTCATTCCTTTAAGGTTCCCTAAGCCAGCATCGGTGATCTCCTTTCCATCTAACTTAAGACCTGTCAGGTTTGTTATTTCCTTAAGGTGCTCTAAGACAGCACAGGTGCTTAAATAAAGACTTGTCAGGTTCGGCACTCCCTTAAGGTTCTCTAAGCCAGCACCGGAGATCCTCGTGTAACGTAAATCAAGACTTGTCAGGTTTGTCATTCCCTTAAGGTGCACTAAGCCAGCATCGGAGATCCTTGTGTCACATAAATTAAGACTCCTCAGGTTTGTTACTCCCTTAAGGTTCCTTAAGCCAGCATCGGTGATGCTCGTGTAAGATAAATTAAGACTCCTCAGGTTTGTCATTCCGTTAAGGTTCTCTAAGCCAGCATCGGTGAGGTCATGCTTACGTTTTAAATCAAGACTTGTCAGGTTTGTCATTCCCTTAAGGTGCGCTAATTTTTCATTAAAATTAGTAATGTGTCCGTATCGTGGTAGATTAATACACTTTATACTTGGGCAGTTATCTTTGATCAATGTGATTGATTCTTCTAAAAAGGTGGTATCACATAATTCAATACTGTCAGCAAACTCAAATGCGTTTTTGTTTTGCTTAATAAACTCTTCTTTTTTCGAAGGGTCAAAGGTCCTGAAAGCTTCTGAAAGTTGCTTGCTGCACTCGCGCATTTGTGCAAGTTTAAATTTAACAAGCCGTGGATCCCGAGCGAGTTCCGAAATATGTGTGCTAACTTCGGATAGAGATGCTAAATCATTAATTCTTAATTCACTAAAGATTCTTAGCATAACTTCTTGGGGAATCTTGGTGATAGGACAATCACCGGTAAGTCTAAGAAGCTCTAATTGACAGTGTTGGCGACATTCGTAACTTAGACTTGTATTATTGATGATTACCAAAAGAGAATCTACAGTTTCAGATGTAGGCTTTCTTTTTTTCTCTGATGAATGGGGTACATCCTCCGTTTCCCATTTCTTGTTCTCATAATTAATTTGAAACATTCAGAACACTGTTTAGGCTATAAATTAAGGGATTTTATCATTAGTAATTATTAATTTCAAGATGTATTTATTCTTTTAAAGTTTCAACCAAAGCTCTTCCGAGGCGGCCAAAACCCTAGGTATCTCAGAGACCCACCTCATCGACAAACTCAAAGAGTTTGGGGTGGTTTAGCCTCTAATTTTGATTAGATCAAAAATTAAAACAATCTTTATTATAAATTAATATTTTTACTTGATAATTTTAGGTATATTAACAGGTGGAGATAGAAATGAATAATCTAACAAATCCTCTTAAAGCCGCTTTTATGCCTTGGACAACGATCGAAAACCATCTGATCCATCGCGACATGGTTAAAAGAGGGTTTAGACAAGAAAACCTCGCTCAAAAGGCAGGACACTTTTTGGGAAAGCGCTTCATTGCGCTTCCCATGGCAGTTTCCTATGCGTTAGGCGCATTGACTTGTTCCGCAGGAGCGATCGGAAAGTCTGCAGTGTGCGGCCTCCGCCTTCTCACAACCCCAAGCGAAGAGCGAACAACGAAGAGTGACCTCGCCAAATCGGCAGACTTTGCTAAAAGAGCTACCCTTTTAGCCTCAGCGGCTCACTTCGCACTCATCGCACCCGCCACCTCTCATCGTCTTCTAAGACACTTAGGTGTGGTAAGGACTCCCACCTTAGACGCGTATGAAAACCCACCACCAAATTTAATCCGTTGGATTGAAAAGCGTCAGGAAAGCGGGAAACCCATCAGTGAAGTCGATCTCGCCATCATCCGTAGAGAAAGAATCGAGTAAGCTGAAACTCACTCCCCTTGCAGGAGAAGGAGATTGGCTTCTACAGCTCGCTCAAGGAAGAGGAGCTTTTCACCACGGACCTCTAAAAAGCGTAGGTCGCGCTCGATAGGGTCCTCAAGGAGTTTGAGCTCTTCGAGGGTACGCGACTGTTTCATCGTATAGATAATATTGAATGTATCGAGGATCGCTGAGTAGATCGGCTCTTCAGAGAGGTCCGACTCGGCAAGGACAAAAGCACCGCTCTGCAGTTGCGGAGGAGGATCCCCTGCTTTCACCCGCTCGATGATGTGCTCATTCTCTTTTTGCATCTCTTGAAGGCTGGCTTTTGCACGGGTTAGGCTTTCGTGGAGGCATTCAAAAAGATCACCTACCTTCTCATCTGTGAGATCTTCAAAAGCAGCCTTATTGAGAAGGGATGCAATCTTAGGATCGATCGCATGCTCCTCTTTGAGAATCTCCTCTGCCACTTGTTGAAGAGGCAGGTTCTCCACTCCTTCAAAGCCGAGACCCCCTTCCGTTGCGTTCAAAAGACGCACTTCTGGATGCTCGTCAGCAAATTGACTTGTCCACTCCGACTCAGCAATCCACTTCCATTGGGTATGGAGCGGCTTTCCAAAAATATCCTGACGCAGAATGGCACTCGTTTCAAAGCGGCCCGTCTCCGTGATCTCTTTTTCCGAAACTGTGGGATCCTCAACCACCCCTTCTGCATACGCTTTCAGATCGGTAAAACCGAGATCCATCCCGACGAAGATGATCGGATTACAGCCCAGGTGGTAAGCAAGGCTGGTGGAGAGGTTGACGACGTTGTGTCCCTCTTCCACCTCATTCGGAGCGATTCCCAACTCTTCCTCCACATACTCAGCTATATCATAGCCCCCTGCACCTCCAACCAAAAGAGTCGGTCCCTCCAAACTCTCAAAAGCTTGAGCGTGCATGCGCATCCGGTAGAAGAAAGGAATCGAACGCGCCGTGTGGCCCATCATCCGGTAGTACTGCGTCGGGTTCGGGTCGACACCCACTCCAAAATGGGGAGTCACTCCCCCGTTACAAAGGGCGTTCAGAGCAGAGCCGCCGCCGAAGAAAAGGGCCTTCGACTTCAGGTCGCCTAGTAAAGAGAGATTCTGCTGTAGTGAGGGACCCGCACCGCAGATGATCGCTGGAACCCCTTGAAACTGTCCAAAAAATTGTGAGGCATCCAGAGACTTGGGGAGCAACTTGAGATTCTTGTAGTAGTTTCGGTAGAAGACGATTCCAAACTTCATGTACTCATCTAGAATCTCATTCTTCTGAGCAGACTCAAACGTCATGAGGGACTGGAGCTCTTCAAAAACTTGAGGATCTTGTTTAGAGGGGTGACAAAGCACTGTCATCTGTTTCCCGACAAAACTCCAAGCTAGGTAAGCAAAAAGGGGATCCTCTGGACTGAGTTCTTCAAAGGGATAGAGCGACACTTGAGGATGTTGTAACAATTTCTCTGCTACCGGCTGCTCGAGAAAGGAACGGATATGATGGAGATTCTCATCAAGGTAGACGAGTTGTCGGTCAGGATTTTCTGAGAGCCAGGGAAGGAGCTTCTCTGCGACATGGCCATGGTCGACACCGTAGAGATAAAGAATTTCGCAGTTTTTGAAGCCTGTAGGATCCGGAGTCCAGTCAAGATGTGAAGGCGCCTCCGCTTCTACCTCTTGCAGTTTGATCGCTGCTTTTGGAGAGACTTTCGCAAATAAATCAAGTCCGATCACTTTTCCACTCCAATTTAAAGAGACGCTGGCCGTTCTCTAAAAAGAACTGCTCCACTCCATCTTGAGCACCCTGTTTGTAATACAACTCTCTCATCAACTTTCCATTTGGGTAATAGAGCTCTACCTTACCATCGAGCTTCCCTTCCTGAAAATGCATTTTTGCTAGAAGACGGTGTCCCTTTGAAAAGAGAAGAAGGGGGCCCTCGAGTTGACCCGCTTTGTAGTGGCTGACTTTTGCAAAGCTTCCGGTACCGAAGTAGTCGACTTGAATTCCCTCTTTCACATTTCCCTCATAGTGCACAAAAGAAAGGCACTCCCCGTTCTTTCCATACACTAGCTCTTTTTGAAGGCCTTCCGATGCTTCTTTGGCCTTTTGTACCCACTCGTTGTAGAGCTCGATATCGATCTCTTCTTCCTTCTGATTCGCGAGAACCTCTGCAAGTTTTTTTAGACCCTCTAAGTGGCACACCCCGCACTCTCGAATGAAGTTGAGAAACGCCCTCTTCTCCTCTAAAGGTTGCATTCCCCAGAAGTCTCGACGCGCTTTAAGAAATAGTTGGAAAGTGATGTAGGCATCCGAAAGCAGCTGTTTAAAGAAGAACTCTTCTTGGATCTTCAAAGAGAGCCGTTCAAATTCCACCTCTAAGAAATCGCAGCGCTTCTCTGGAGCGACTGAACACTCTTCAAGGATCTGACCTCCTTGTTTCGTGAGGAGAAGGACTTTTTCAAGGCTCACCACCACCTGATCGAGCTTTTCTTCAAAAAGACGCCTGGAGGGACAGCTCGGCGGAAGCTGAACGACCTCAGCTAGGACTCTTCCTCTCAAGTTTTTTTCAACCAGTGCATCGTCTAATTCATCCAGCGTTGCTTTTTCTGTACCAGGAATATCAGGAGCCTCATTGCTTACGATTTTGATTTTCGATCGGCTCGTCTCAGCCATCGTCGAGATCCAGCGCATCTCTTCTAAAAACTGTGGAGTGGTCCATCTCCCTCCTCCATCCAAAGGAATTTCACGTGAGGAGACCTCTTTACAGCGTGGATCTTTTGAAAAGTAGGGGTGGTGCAAATTTTTAAACGGATAGGGCTTCTCTTTTTCGTAGGAAAAGTCGGTTCCGACAAGATAAATCGGCCCGCAGCCCATATGGAGCGCCAGCTGCAAAGCAAAGGTCGTGACACTGTTTCCTTTCCAAGGAAGGGGTCGACTCTCGTCAGAGAGCAACGTCCCAAACCCTTTATCCTCCGTTTTCATATGGACGAGCAGCTGGGGGGCAAGGTGAGGGACCCTTTGGTCAATGCGCGTGTTGATCACATAGGGCACTTCGTACATCTGCTGGGCTGCAGCCGTGGCATAATGACGAAAGTAGGGATCGCAACCGACCGCCAGATGAGGGCGAACCCCCAGCTCACCCAAGACATTCAACCCTGTTCCCACGCCGATCACGAGAGCTCGATCCTCGAGTTTTTTGAGTTGTTCTTTCGACTCTAAAACAGAGGCCCCTGCTCCCACAATCACAGCGGGCGTTCCTGAAAACCGCTCTTTCAACTCATCCCCATCGAGAGCGCGAAGGAGGTTAGAAAGATTCATGTAGCAGTTGTGGATGCGTGGCCCTGGCTCAAAATTCTCAGCCTCTTTTCGAAAGAGTCCCTCTGCAGTCTGCAAGTCTTTCATCAATGTCAATAAGCGTGGATCGTTTTCAAAGGAAGGCAGATAGCGAAACTGCCACGGCGCCACTCCAAGACCAACAAGGAGATAATAGAGAAAGGAGACATCGCTCTCGCCGTAAGAAAGGAAGAGAACTTGATCGTGATCCAACCCTTCTTGCTCAATGACCTGCTGGATCGCTCCCTCTTCAGGTTCTAAAATCACCAAACGCTTCGAGGGATGCTCTTCCAGCCACTCTTTACCCTGAAGAATCACCTCACCTAATCCACTTCCAAAGAGAATCAAAATCGGTTCAGGACCAACTCCCTCCCAAAGCGCCTTGGCTTCATTGCGCGCGCCCATCTCGGAGTGGTAGAGTTCACCCTTCAGACTTCTCAAGTTCTGACCAGTGTCATCGACACTCCACCCAGCCACCTGGTTCCACCTCTCTTGCTGATCTCTTTTTACCACGCGTTTATGCATCGTAGAACTCTTCCCACTCTTCTTTTTGGCCTTGATGGAACAGGCCTCGACACCCCTTCTTCCCATCAAAACGGTTGTACCAAGCGGCTCCTTCGAGCTTCCCCTCTACCAGGTGGGCAAAGAAGTTTTGATTTCCCTCTGCGTCCCACCAGCTTTCCTGGCCCACATGCTTTCCTTCTGAGAAAGAGAGCGTGCGAAGAGGGGATCCATCAGGATAGAATTGATGGAGGTCTCCATCGAGTGCGCCCTCCACCTCACTGAAGCGTGTCCTGAGCTGCCCTCCCTCATAGAAATAGGAGTGCGTGGTTCCTTGCTGAGTCTCTTCGGTGCGGTGATAGACTGCATGAGAGGGGTAAGACTCCTGCCCATTCGGCGCTGTCACAAATAGGGGCTGCAGGTTCTTTTCCTTGATTGCACAGTCTTCGATCACACGAAGGTGAGCTTTCGCGAGCTTCTTTACCCAATAAAGGATCTCTTTTCTTTCTTCTTTAACCTCTCTCTCTTTGCCATGAAGAAGAGTTCGAAACCGGATCCTCTTTTTCAAAAAATAGACGGTGTCTGAAAAAAGGTGCAGGAAAGAAGGCTCCCTTTCCAACTTTTCCGAGATCCGACCATATTCCGTCTCCGATAGAAGGCTCTCCTCTCCAATCAAACTCTCAAGCTGATTCACTCGATCGATCACTCTCTCTAAAGAATCTCTCATCTCTTGGACTGCACGGAGTGTCTCTTCTTTGGTGATCTTATTGCACTCCTCTTCCTGCACTCTTGAGCGAAGGTAAAGATCGAGTTTTTCCTCTCTTGGCTCAAACTTTTCGACAAAATCGATCAAGTCCATCTGCTTTAACTGAGCCAGCCGAGCCGTTTTTTCTCTTGCGTGATAGAGACGAAAATCGGGATTTCTCTTCAGAAAAGATTGAATGACTTCCATTTCGTTTAAAAAAGCCGACGTCACGGTAAAGGGGCTTTCGACATCCGTCCTTTGGGCCATCTCAATCTTTAAGTGAGGTGGCGCTCTCGCCCCCTTCATTTCTTCAATCAGGGGATGCATCAACTGCTTCACGGGATACCTCTTCATCTCTTCATCATAGGAAAAATCCGCTCCGACGATTAAAGCTTCAGAACAACCCAAAAACTTGGCGAGGTATGTTGAAAAAGTCGTGACCGAGTTACCCGTCTCAACCGCTCTCCCCTCTTCGATGTTGATCCCCGTTAAACCCAGCAGCTCATTGATCCAACACTCTTCCCGACTCAGCTGTAGAGGAATGTGGAGCTTTGTTCCAGGAATCAGTGCTGTTGCATCCGGATAGACGCGACTGGTAACGCAGTAGAATCCCTCAAAGCTTGTCTGGTAAGCCACTTTTCCAAAATGGTTCAGCGTGGGATCTGCTGCAATACAAAGATGGGGTTGGATAGAGTGCTGATTTAAAATATTGATCGCTGTGCTTCCAGCTACGATGAGCGCCCGATCTTGAACTGCTTTCAGCTGATCGATCGATTCAAGTAGAGAGGGACCGGCTCCACAGATAATCACTGGAATCCCCGCCATGGAATCCTTCAACTTCCTTAAAGAGTAGCACTCATTCATCCTGAGAAGATTTTCAACATTGTTGGTGAAATTATATGCATGAAATAACTCCAATCGAAGGAGAAGGGTTTCCCATCCCATTTTCAGAGTCGATTGAAACTTATAGCACTTGTCTGGGGAAGAACGGAGCTTCTCCGGATAGACAACGAGATCGAGATGCGGCACTTTTTGTAGATCTTCGGACGACGCTAAAAGATGCAGAAAGATCTTTTCTTGTTCTATCGTCACAAAAGAGATTTGATCGACAAAGACCTGAGGATCTTGCAACATTTCTCCAGCAACGTCCGTGTGTAGAAAATGATAGATCACTTCTAGGTCATCTTCATACACAAAGAGGTGTCTTTCTTCCTTCTCTTTTAACCACTCCTTTGAGGCGCTGTAAAAATGGCCCAAACCGATTCCAAAAAGAGCGAGGAAAGGAAAGGAGTCTTCTCCCCTGTTTTCAAAAAGAGACTCTGCTTCAAAAAGTGGATCGTCTGGATCATGAAAAGAGCGTCCAGACTCAATATGAACGAGGCGGCCCGCTTCACGTTTCCAGGCTCTAGGTTTGAGATGGGAAATTTTTTGGAATAGAGGGGGATTTTTCTTCTGAAGGAGCTTTAGATTTTTCTGAAAGGTCTGATCCACTAGAGTCGCTTCCACCCTTTGCGAAATCCGATACCTAAACTTTGATTGACACGCTTCTTTTTCCGTTTGTAAGTGCGCCCTGTCTTCGACTGCTGCTGTCTTGTCTTCATCACCGCCCGTTCGATGGCGCGGTGGATCGCATGGACCTCACGTCCCATCTTTGTCAGCCGATCAAAGACGTGACGGTCCTTTTCTCCCATTTTGTCGCGGTTGCGCATCATTTTCACGACTTCTTCGTCGGTCAGACCCTCCCGCTCCAGCGCAATGAAGTAAGCCTGGCTAGCAGCGATCACCTGCAACTCTAAGTTGGCCATCGCGATCAACTCTTCATCCGTCGGCTCCCCTTCAATCTTCTTATCCTTGTTGTCCTCAAGGAATTTCAAGATAGCGGCAATCTCATCGAGCATCGGCTCTATCGGATGTTTTTCTTTCATAAAACCTTCTTGCTTTAGGACCCTCTCTACCCTTATTCTAACATGATAAGAATAATTTAACGATTTTGTGGCATGAGAAGCTATCTATCTCACCTACAGTCAATTAAGGGTGAATCTAAAGAGGCGGTTATTTCACGCGCTTCTAGTTTGTTTCCCGTTCAATGCACTGAGCAGGTCCAAACGCGCCTGCTCTTTATGAACTACTGGCACCTAAAGCGCGGAGTCAGAGAGGTTAACGCTCGCTGTACCCTAAGGAACCAACTCGGTGAAGAGCTGCACAAAAAAGAGTTTCCTATTGACGAAGTGAGAGCCTATTCCATTGAAGTTCAGGATCTTCTGAAAGAAATCAACCGCTCTCATCCCTTCCAAGGCACTGTCGAGCTCGAGTTCTTCTCCTCAACCCCCCTCGTCTTCCCCTTCCCTGCCGTGACGATCAACTACTACGGTCCTGATTTCTCGACCGTGGTTCATACCACCGAAAGGACCTACAACGACGAAGGCGACGAAGCGGCGAACACGCGCTCGACACCGCCTGAGTCCGGATTCAATGTGATCGAGGAAGAGGGGATCCACTCCTTCATCACACTGGTCAATGGAAAAGAGCAGCGAGACCTTCAGCAGATTGAAGCGACCCTCGTGAACTCAATGGGAAAGGAGGCCACCTTCTCGATTCCCCTAGGGGTTGCCGAACCCTATCAACTCTACTGGTTGAAACTCTCCGACTATTTCGATGTCGGCACCTTCCTCAACCACGAGTTAGGAGCCGTGCGTCTCACCCTTCCTCCCCTCGGAGCGTTCCCTCGGCTCCTCGTAGGTAACGCCTCTAAAAAGGCACTCTCCATCACACACAGCTACTACGACTGCTCCACCCTCAAAGGTGAGGAGAATTACTGGCAAGAAAACCAACCTGAGTGGCACGCGGCCACGTTGATGCTCCCCCTCTATGAAAAAGAACAAAGGAGCGCTGTCACCTTTTACCCGATCTTCTCCCCTTCTCAGTTTACGATCGATGCGGAACTCTATGACCAAGAAGGAAAATTACTCAAGACGCTCGAACACCTCTACGACTCCCACCAAAAAGGCCCCTGTACCCACCTGATTGAGGCAAAAGGAGCGAGGGCAGTCCGGATGATTGCAAGAACAGAGAAGGGAACACGCCTCCCCTCCCGTGTGAAGATTGCACTCGACGTCACCGCGACCGGCGAGCTGGGCAGTAACATCTGCACCAACCTCCAACCCTTCATCCCTGAGCTCGACCAAAAACCCTTCACTTTCAAATGGGCACCGCTGCTCAACCAAAAGGGCTTCACCTCCTGGATCACCCTCGTCAACAGCTCACAGCATGTGAACTACAACAGAGAAGCGGATATCTCACTGACCTTCTACCGCGAAGAGGACTCCGAAACACTCACAAGAAGCCTCCGCCTTGCACCGCATGGAAGCACGACGATTCAACTCCCCAAAGACAAAGAGCTACTGCAATTTTTGGGAGACAAGGGTGGTTGGATGACCGCCACCAGCGACAATCCTTACATCCTCAGCTATTACTTTATTAAAAGCCCCTCAGGAAATATTGGGGGAGATCACGGTTATTAACTCTTCGTAGGATGGAAGATATGGAATCGACATCAACTCACCGGAAGGATCTCTCCACCCTAGCATCAATTCATCGGCATTGGCAACGGCAATAAAGGGCGCGCGGATAAAGTAGTTGTAGCCGACGACTTGACGAAAGCTGCCTTCATCCAGCGGAACCGCTTTGCACTCGATCAACAAAAGTGGAGTGGGAAAGGTCCTCTGCTGCGAGGTCACGGAGACGGCGATATCGACACGGAGATCCGACGGAGGACTAGAGCCGTTGACAGCCAACTCTTCGACTTTCTTTTCGACAGCTAAAAAGTGCAAAGGAAAGGCGAGTTCATGGACCATCTTTTTCAAGAGGTCCACCCTCACCTTTTCCTCAGGACGAGCCAAGATCTTCTTCTGCCGCACGGGGCAGTAGAGATGCTCGTTCTCGAGTTCCTTAGAGTTCTGGCTCAATGATTCCAAGGTTCTCGTCGTTACGGCGGTAGATGACTTTGAGTTTGTTGTCCTCTTCAGAACGGTAGATCAGGAAGTTGTCCCCAGAGAGATCAATCCTCATCATCGCTTCTTCAGTGGTCAGGGTTTTAAGCGGACGCGTCTTGCGCGAGACCACCTCGTGGCGGTACTGGCCGATCATCGCATCTTGGTTCGCTGCTTCAATTTCGTCGTTGATCGCACTGAGCTCATCTTCGGAGGGACGGATGACGTTGATATTCATATCGACCATCGAGACACTCTTTGCTTGGTGATCCTGAATGCGCTTCTTATAGCGGGTGAGCTGTGACGTGAGCTTGGAAACGGCTAGATCGACAGAGGCATACATATCACCTGTCGTCGCATGGCTGCGGATGCGGATATGATCGACCTTGATGTCGATCTGAACACGGTGCTCATCTTTCTGGATATCCATGGTGATGACCACATCAATGATCCGGTCTGAGAAGCGGTCGATCTTGGAGACCTTCTCCACAGCGTAGGCTTTCATGGCATCTGTGACTAGGACATGACGCCCTTTCACTTCAATGTTGTAGGTTTCATTCTGAAATTCGACGGCTTTTGCCTTACCTTTCATCTTTCACTCCCTGTTTATCTTCCAAAAACAGCAGTCTAAAACAGATCATGCTTTTTGACAGTAGAAAAAAGCTCTACCCTATTTTTTCTCTTTTCACAAGCTTTCAGAAAATATCCAGAAACTAACAGATGACTTTTTTGGGGGTGTTTTTCATGATTTTTTCGCTGAGACGCCGGTTGCAGCTCGCAGGCCCACTTTTTAGCCTGGATACTTCATGAACACTTGCAAAACTGTCACAAAATGCTTACGCCACCTTCAACAGGTCTCCCTCTTGGAAAGGGTACTAGACCCTTCCCTTCGAGTGAGATCTGTCGAATTTGCCTACCATTTTGTCCCATTTTCACAACTCTTCATGAAACATCCAGGCCCGTTGGTCAAGAGCGAAACCAAGCCTCAGTAGAAAAAAGCTGAAAAACACCCCCAAAAACGCACCGAAAGGGATTCGAACCCCTAACCGCCTGATCCGAAGTCAGGTGCTCTATCCAATTGAGCTATCGGTGCATTGAGATCTCGAAAGTTTACTATTCTGCCATATTTTCATAAAGGAAAGACTGAAATTTGGTATCCTTGATTTCATGACAAAAGCATTACGCTCAGAAGCTGTTGTTCTTTATTCTAAACCTTTTGGGGATAGTGACCAGATCTTGGAGGTCTATTCGAAAGAGTATGGCAAACTGAAGCTCTTCTCGAAAAGGGGACGGAGCCCAAAGAAGGATCCTATCTGCTTGCAGCCGCTCTCTCATGTGGAAGTCCACTTCCATCTCAAGGAGACCTCAGAGCTGGGAAAGATCCAGGAGATCCAGCTCGTTTACCCTTTTCTTCCTCTGAAGGCTTCGTATGAGAAGCTCGAGATTGGCTGCCGGTTTCTAAAAATCCTTCGACAAAGCCAACCGTTAGAAAAGCCCTCACCTGGACTCTTCACTCTTCTTGTCAGACTTCTAAAACACTTGGAAACAACAAAAGACCCTTCAACACTCTTTCCTTTTTTCTCTCTGAAGCTCGCCCTCCACGACGGCCTGCTTGCCTTATCCGACGAGTGCTCCTTCTGCAATGCGCCTCTTAAAACGGTTTTTTTACACCGCGGAGAGAGTTCTTGCGCCTCTCACGCTCCACCATCAGCGGTTTCCCTCACCCAAGAGGAGAAGGAGCACCTCTTTGCCTATCTGCAGGCCCGCTCACTGGACTGGGTCGAAAAACACCCCCTCCCTTCTGATCTCCGAGAAAAAATCGAGGAAATCACGGGCTCCATCTACAGCACTTCATGAAATATCCTGGCTAGAAAAACCCCTTGGAGCCTATACTTGTGGTCCATTCATTCGCGGAAGTGGCGGAACTGGTAGACGCGCAACCTTGAGGTGGTTGTGGGAGAGATCCTGTGGGGGTTCGAGTCCCCCCTTTCGCAAATCTTATGAATGTTTCACTGAGCTGCTAATAGCTCATTCACCTTTCCAGCTAAAAATCGGGTGTCACTAAGAGACTCATTATGCCCTTCAGGAATTCCAATGAAGTGTTTTATTCCCTTGTAAGGCTCTGTACTGTTAAGGAGTCCTTTCGCTAACGAAGGCTCTGCAGGAATCACTCCATCATGAACGATCAGATCAGGACGAGACTGGATGTCGGTATACTCCGGGACTTTAGCGGTTTGTAGAATGATTTCAGGAACCTTGAGCTTTTTTGAAGAGTCTAGGGTGTTAAAGCTCCATCCAAAAACCCATGCAAGAAAACCAAGTAGACGGTTGGTCAAACTTGCAGCCACCGAAGCTAGGGTCGAAAAGGTGCGACTTTTGATAAAAACATACTTCACATCGGATCTCAGTGTGTGTTGAGCAAGAGCATCTGCCTGTACACCACCTCCAATCGAGTGGCCATATCCAACGATCTCTTTTGCGCCGATACCTTTGTCCGGATCCTCTAAGAGTGTTAACATCGCGCGGTAGGCCTTAACCATCGCACTTCGACTCGGCCAGCCGCTGCTCCCTTCAACACCGGGATAATTAAAAACCAGCGCATTTGCATCGAGTTCCACTAAAAGCTGCTTAAAAGAGTGGTCGCCGAGCTTTTGCTCATAGAACTCTCCATTCCCGTTGGAGGCGATGACCCAACGACCATTATCCAGTGTCTCTTTCTTACCAAAGAGCATAGCGTCTACCACATATCCATCGACATGGACCGCCACCCTCTTAAAGGCCCAATCAGGAGAGCCACAACTAGCTAGACGGCAGTTTCGGACTGCATTCTTTCCAAACAAAAAAGAGTTCGAGGCCGGTACAGTAATTCTTCCGATCAAAGAGTGAATCATCCAATAAATTCCCAACGGAAAGAGGAGAACCCCAAAGATCACCTTCACCACCCTCCATACTTTACTCTCGAGCTCTAAAGTATAAAAGGGTTTTGCAGGTGGATTTGAAGAGGCAACCTCTTGATGTTGGAGTTCTTGATACCTCTCCTGCTTAAAAAAGGCCCTATCTCCTGAAAACAGCTGCCTTGCCGCTAAAACTGACATCTTCTCTCCGTGGAATTACATTCTAACTAATTAAAAACCAGAATCTTAATAATAAAACAAGAGAAAGTATATCACTTCTCTCATTAATCCCCAACTCACTCCAAAAACAGTGGATTTCTAAGGATGTGACCATCAGAAATCCACTGTTTTTGGAGAGGTAAGATGCCGGCGTTTTTCAAGAAAAACTTACCTAGTAAGTTAATGATAAACAGGATATGGTGTGGGACATGCGCTGTTTTTATACTTGCACAGCTGAATCGTTCAATCTCCCTCAACTCTTTCTCTCGCTCAATGAGAAGTATGAGGCCAGCCTCGAGCGCGATGTCATCCAAGTGGAGATCCCGACTCAATTTGATGGCGGAGCGGCATTCTACTTCTCCTACGGCTGCATCGTCCTTTGGGGACTCAGTAAAGAGGTCGAAGATGAGCTAGTCAAAGCGGTTCTGCCTTATGAGGTGGCCCCGTTAATTAAACCCATCGAAGATGTCTTTACCTATAGCCTGGGTGAGACCTCAAAGATTGAGACAGGTGAAATCATCCTCGCCAATAAAAACATGTTGAGCCTTCTTGCCGTTTCACACGCACTTGCGCAATCGGTGAAAATTGACGCCTTCGAAGAACGGATTGAAACCACCGTCCAGCACACCAAGCACATCCCTCAACAGCTCGCTGAAGAGGGAAAGGTCTCTCTCTCTCGAAAAGAGATCCGTAAAAAAATGGGAGCTCTCTTTCTGGAGCGCAGCTCCATTAACTTGCACTTCGATATTCTCGATAAGCCGGAGTTTTTCTGGGAGTATCCTGAAGTGGAACCCTTGTATGTGATGACCGCGCACTACCTCGACATTGAAACCCGCGTCGAAGTGCTGAACCAACGCCTCGGCGTCATCCACGACCTCTTCGATATGCTGAACAGTGAGTTCAACCACCAACAATCCAGCCGTCTTGAGATCGTGATCATCCTCCTCATTCTCATTGAAGTGACGGTCGTCTTCTTTAAAGATGTCTTCAAGCTGATATGAAACGCCTCGCCCTTCTTCTCATCCGCTTTTACCAACTCGGTATTAGCCCCTTTCTCGGGAAAAATTGCCGCTTCAATCCGACTTGCTCATCCTATGCAAAAGAAGCCTTTGAAAAGAAACCCTTCTTCACAGCACTAGGACTCACCCTTAAACGAATTAGCAAATGCCACCCCTTCCACGAGGGTGGAGACGATCCGCTCCTCTAACTTTTAAGGTAACGCTTGAGTCCTACGGCCTGCATCCTCTCGCCGAGAGAGAAAGTCATCTCACCAGGGTGAATGAGAGTGAATTCATCGAGTTTGAGATCTTGCATGGCGATCTTCATCGATTTGGTGACTCTGGGCTTATCTGTAAATTTAAATTCAAATCCTAAGCGTTTCCCCTGCTTAAAGAGCAGTAGGTCTAGCTCTGCATCTGCATGAGTTGCCCAGAAATAACAATCTCCTGGATCCATTTCATGATGACGAGTGACCTCTTCTAATGCAAATCCTTCCCACGAGCTCCCCAGCTTAGGATGCTTGAGTAAGATAGACGGAGTTTCTGCACCCAAAAGAGTGTGATAAATTCCACTATCACGGAAATACACTTTTGGAGACTTGACCTGTCTTTTTGAAATGTTTTCAAACCAAGGTTGCAGCTGCCGAATCATGAGAGTCGATGATAGAATGTCTATATAATATTGAGCTGTTTTGTAGCTCAGGCCTAAGGATCGTCCCATTTCAGATGCATTGAAGATGTTCCCATGGTAGTGGGTTAACATCATCCAAAACCGTCTTAGATTTTGAGAGGAAATTTGAAATCCTAAACTAGGGACATCTTGCTCAATAAAGGTGTTGATGTAGGACTTTCTCCATAAAAAACTATCTGCATCACTTCTTGCTAAGAAGGAGCGGGGGTAACCTCCTCTTTTCCAAAGGGTATCCATGTCTCCGACTTCTTCGTAAGAAAAGGGAGTCAACTCAATGTAGCAAATCCTTCCCGTTAACGACTCAGATGATTGTTGCAATAACTCCTTTGAAGCGCTTCCTAAAATCAAAAAACGCTGCTTCGATTTCGGTTTGTCAACTAGGACACGAAGTGTTTTAAAGAGATCTGGTATTTTCTGGACTTCATCTATAACAACCAGCCCTTCTAGATTTGCAAGAGTCATCTGAGGATTTTTTAAGCGCTCAAGATCGTATACATCTTCCAGATCAAAGTAATTTTCTTCTGAAAGATGGTTGAACTCATTCGCATACATTCGAGCCAAAGTGGTCTTCCCGCACTGTCTAGGGCCTAAAATCGCGACAACAGGATGGACCCTAAAGGCTTCACTCACCCTATCTAAGTAATGCTTCCTTTCTTCTATCATAGGCTAAGTATCCTGCATTTCGAGATTTCCATCAAGACCTTTCCTTGAAAATTAGAAGGCTAACCTCTAATTTTCAAGTAAAAGAAAACAGCAAAACAGCGATAATTTTGATTTGAGAAAATTCTCCTTGAAAATTAGAATGCTATCTTCTAATTTTCAAGGAGAATTCAAACAAAAGCTATCTTCACCTTTATATCTATCCAAAATGACACAAGTCAACTTATGTACACCTTGTAAAAGATTCAGTGTGCATAAAAAGAGATTTAAGAGCGGATGCGTATGACGAGGCCAGGACGGAGAGAATCCGTATGCAGATTGTTGGCCTTTTTGATATTTTCAACCGAGGTCTGGTGGTTTTTAGCAATCTTCCAGAGAGAGTCCCCCTCCTGAACGGTGTAGAGTTCGAAGCCGGTAGCTTGCTTTGGAAGCGCTTTTTTAGGGAGCTTGAACCCTTGAGAGTAGAAGTAGGCTTGGAGGCGCTTGTCCGACTGAGGTTGAGAGGCGAGGGTGAGAGCGTTTTTGAATTGGTCGCTGTTCGCCTCTAGAAGAAGGGTGAGCAGAGGCTCTTCCTGGAGTTTGAGGGCTTGAGCGAGTTTTTGGACAGCGGGCTCAGAAAGAAACGTCTTTTTCAATTCTTTAGAGTCCCTCTCCTTTTGTAGCTGGGCAAAGAGTCCTTCTGTGGAGAGCAGCCAGGGCTGTTTTTTGAGAGTAGCAAGAAGAGCCTCAAACTCAGGATCCTTCAGGCAGGGCTTAGAGAGAAGTCCATGTTCTTCAACAAGAATTTGGAGCGCAAGATCTCTTTCTGTCGTTTGATGGAAGACCTCTCTAGTGGAGGCAAGCTTATCTGTGAGTTCAGTGTAGCTGAGGGTTTTCATCTCCCTCAGAATGGACTCAGTGGGATCATTTTCTTCTTTAGTGGCTAGAAATTCGATCGCGAAATTGGTGCTCGGTTCAAAGGAAAGAAGGTAGTAGATGCCGCTACCGAGTAGGACATTGAGGAGTCCGCTCATCAAGAGAAGTTTTTTCCAAAGACGCTCGTTCTTTTTGATCATTGAAGTTTAAGCTTGAGCTCTTCGAGCTCTTTCTTCATTTCATCCGGCAGTTTTGGCTCAAATTGAGAGAAATAGGTCTCTAAATTCTCTACTTCTTTTTGCCACTGCGGAGAATTTACTTCAAAAAGATCTTTTAATGCATCTACAGAAATGTCCAAATCAGAAAGATCTAGATTTTTTGGATCGGGAAGCAGACCGATGGGTGTTTCTACTGCTTCAACTGTGCCTTCGATCCGTTCAAACATCCACTTGAGTACACGGATGTTTTCCCCAAAACCAGGCCAGATAAATTTGCCCTCTGCGTCCTTTCTAAACCAGTTGACGTTGAAGATGCGCGGCATTTTAGCACCGCCTTTCTCCCCCATTTTCAACCAATGGCCAAAGTAGTCCCCCATGTGGTAGCCACAGAAGGGAAGCATCGCGAAGGGGTCGTGACGCAGCTCGCCCACTTTTCCAGCAGCGGCGGCGGTTTTCTCGGAGGAGACGCTGGCACCCAAGAAGGTGCCATGAGCCCAATCACGGGACTCGAGAACAAGAGGAATGGTAGAGGGTCTTCGCCCCCCAAAGATGATACCAGAAATCGGCACTCCTTCCGGTTTTTCCCAGTCGGGATCGATCACGGGACATTGGGATGCAGGTGCGGTGAAGCGCGCATTGGGATGCGCTGCCTTCTCGTCGGAGGAGGGTGTCCAATCGTGCCCCAGCCAATTGCGGAGGTGAGCAGGAGGCTCGTCTGTCATCCCTTCCCACCAGACATCTCCCTCATCCGTGAGGCCGACGTTAGTGAAGATCGAGTTTTTTTCCATCGAGAGCATCGCATTGGGATTGGTCTCCATCGATGTCCCTGGAGCCACGCCAAAGAAGCCCGCTTCAGGATTAATGGCATAGAGCCGACCATCAGAACCGAATTTCATCCACGCAATGTCATCCCCGACGGTCTCGACTTTCCAACCAGGAAGGGTCGGGGTCATCATGGCGAGGTTGGTTTTACCACAGGCACTCGGGAAAGCGGCTGCAAAATAGCGCTTCTTCCCTTCAGGATTGGTGATCCCCACAATCAGCATGTGTTCGGCGAGCCAGCCTTCATCGCGGGCCAGCACAGAAGCGAGGCGGAGGGCAAAACATTTCTTTCCAAGGAGCGCGTTGCCACCATACCCACTGCCGTAAGACCAGGCCGTGCTCTCCTCAGGAAAGTGGGCGATGTAACGGTTTTCAGGGTCGCAGGGCCAGGGAACATCCTTCTCCCCACTTGCAAGTGGTGCTCCGACTGAATGGAGGCCCTTGACGAAGGGGCCATCATCAAGTTCAGTGAGCACAGGATCCCCGATCCGTGTCATGATTCCCATATTGAGAACAACATAGGGAGAGTCAGTGAGCTCAACACCTATTTTAGCGATCGGAGAGCCGACCGGTCCCATACAGTAAGGGATGATGTAGAGCGTGCGTCCCTTCATGCAGCCCGAAAAGTGGGAGCGGAGGAGCTCTTTCATCTCCTCAGGATCTCTCCAGTTGTTTGTCGGACCGGCATCCTCCTCTTTTTCACTACAGATAAAGGTGCGTTCCTCGACGCGGGCCACATCTTCAGGCCTCGAGCAGGCAAGGTAACTGTTAGGGCGCTTTAAAGCTGTGAAAGTACCCGAGCGGACAAGAGACTCGGAGAGCCCTTCCGCTTCCTCATCGGAGCCCGTACAAAGGTGCACTTCATCAGGATTGAGTAGAGGAATGAGAGACTCCACCCACTCAGAGAGATGAGAGCCCATCTTTTCTTTGTCAGTGTCTCTCAGCATTGAATCCTTAATGGGGTCATCGTTCTCCTAAACTGCGACCTTTTTCTTTTTAAACCGGTCGAGGTACTCGAGAGCTTTTCCTGTTCCTAGACAAACAGCCAAGAGGGGGTTTTGTGCAAGGCTCACAGGCAGACCTGTCTCTTTAATGAGCGCTTTGTCAAATCCTTTGAGAAGAGCACCCCCTCCTGCGATGACCATTCCCCGCTCGACGAGGTCAGCAGCAAGTTCAGGAGGACACTTTTCCAGCGTGAGCTTCACACTTTCGATAATTTGTTGGATGGGTTCTACGAGGCACTCGCGGATTTCAACAGAGTTGATCCGTTTTGTCACAGGAAGACCTGCCACCTGGTCGCGTCCACGCACTTCCATCTCGAGCTCGTTATCGCCGAGAGAATAAGCAGAACCAATCGTCATCTTGATCTCTTCTGCTGTTCTCGGTCCAATCATGAGGTTATAGGTACGGCGCATGTAGTTCATGATGCACTCATCAAACTCATCTCCGGCAACACGGATCGAGCGGCTCTCGACGATATCTCCGAGAGAGATAATGGCAATCTCCGTTGTTCCACCACCGATATCGATGATCATGCTCGCTGCAGGCTCATGGACAGGAAGGTCGACCCCAATCGCTGCTGCGATCGGTTCTTCAATGAGGATCACTTCTTGAGCCCCCGCGTGGAGAGCAGAATCTTCTACCGCTCTCTTTTCCACACCGGTAATTCCAGAGGGGACGGCAATGAGGACTTTCGGACGGAAAAGGCTTCTAGAGGGAGTGACTCTTTGGATCAGCGCCTTCAGCATTCCTTCAGCAATTTCGAAATCAGCAATCACACCATCTTTCATGGGGCGCACAGCGTGGATCTTGCGAGGAGTTCTTCCGAGCATCGACTTCGCTTTGTGCCCTACAGCTAGGACTTCATTTGTTGTCGAGTCGACGGCAACGACCGAGGGCTCAGCAAGGACAATCCCCTTCCCTCTCACATAAACAAGCGTGTTGGCAGTTCCCAAGTCAATCCCCACATCACTGGAGAAGACACCGCGGAAGCGCCCTAACGACCCTAGACTGTCAAGGGAGATATTTTTGAATTGTGAAAGCCACTGCGTCGCTGATTTTTTTTGTTGAGCCATGAAAGATCCTCGATTGAAATTAGCAAGAACCTACAGAGCATACGACAACTCTTGTTAAGTTTTCAACAATTCTAAGACTTCATCCCAGGTCAGTTTCCCTAACGCCTCTTCGTCGGAGGAGATGATCTTTTTCACGAGACCTCTCTTCCGGTTCTGAAGCTCCTGGATCTTCTCTTCTATCGTATTGAGTGTGACTAACTTATACGATGAAACATTGTTCTTTTGACCAATCCGGTGAACCCGGTCAGTCGCCTGGTCTTCAGCAGCAGGGTTCCACCAAGGATCGTAATGGATCACAGAGTCAGCACCGACCAGGTTGAGCCCGGTTCCGCCTGCCTTCAGAGAGACGAGGAAGACGAGAATCGAGGGGTCTTCATTGAACTCTTTGACAATCTCGAGACGATTTTTTGTTGCCCCATCGAGGTAGCAAAGCTTAACCCCCTTATTCTCAAGATCCTTCTTCATTAATTGGAGCATTCGGGTGTACTGACTGAAAATGACCGTCTTGTGTCCCCCTTCCATCAGGTTCTGGAGAAGCTCAAGGAGCATATCATATTTGGCAGAGTCGCCCGGTTCAGCGCTGTCTTTGGCAAAAATCGCTGGGTGACAGCAGATCTGTTTTAGACGTGTGAGGGTCGCGAGGATTTGGATTTGGACCTTGTTAAAGCCTTCTTTCTTCACCAGGGCCGAAAGCTCCTTACGGGCTTGAGAGGCAAAAGATTGATAGAGCTCTTTTTGCACATCGCTTAAGTGGCAGTGGTAGACGATATTCGATACAGGTGGGAGCTCTTTGAGGACATCCTTTTTCATTCTTCGGAGGATGAAAGGCGAGACCTTCTTTCTCAAAAGTTCGAGGTCGGTGTTCCCTCCGTTGTAAGCGGAACCGCGAATGAACTTCTCATTGAAACGTTCATAACTCGAGAGGAGGCCTGGCATCAGGAAGTCAAAGAGAGACCAAAGCTCATCAAGAGAGTTCTCAATCGGCGTACCAGTCAAGATCAGACGGTGTTCTGCTTTCAGCATCTTGACCGACTTCGCGTTGCGCGTCGCGCGGTTTTTGATGTGCTGCGCTTCATCTAAAATCACATAGTTGAAGGTAGTGTCTTTGTAGTGCTCGATGTCTTTTTGTATAAGACTGTAAGAAGTGATTAGGATGTCGGTTTTTCCACGCCCTTGAATCAACTTCTTTCGCTGAGTGGGAATCCCATCGATCACAAGCGTTTTCAACTTGGGACTAAACTTTTGGAACTCTTCACGCCAGTTATAGACAAGCGATGTCGGACAGACGATGAGAGTCACACCGTCTTTGTTGTCCTTCTTCATCTGTGTGACAGCCGTGATGGCTTGGATCGTTTTTCCGAGCCCCATGTCGTCAGCTAAGATTCCAGAGAGGCGCATTTTACGGAGGCGCTCAAGCCAACTCACACCGGACTGTTGGTACTCACGGAGCTCTGCATTCACTTCTTTAGGAACAGGGCTCGCTTTCACTTCCACAAGACCCAACATTTGGTGCTGGATCGCTTTCAGCTTTTTACTCATCTTGAATTTGATCGGAAGCCCTTTGAACTGCTCTTCTGAAACCGAGGCAAGACTCCAAAGCGGACGCTCTTCAGTATAATCGTCGAGCTTCTTGAGTCCAATTTCGTCAAAAATTTGAAGAACGGGCGCCAGTTTGTCGAGGTCAAGGACAAGGACTTTCTGCAGCTGGCCATTTTCTGTTTTTGAACCTTTCGTCTTACGGCGGGCAAATTCAATAAAGGTCCGCTTAGAAGCGAGACAATCCCAAAGCTGATCGACGGTGAGTCCTTTGAGATGTCCCTTCACTTTGAGCTCAACGAGGTAGCCATCAACAGAGTCCGCCTCTTTCAGGTTCATTTCAAACTTCGTGTCGTCATAAACGAATTTATCAAGCAGGTTCTTCGGGCAGTTGAACTGGACTTTGTCCGAAAACTCGGGGACGACTTCCGTCATGAATTCGACAATTTTTTTGTCATTTTTCACAACATACGAACCACTTTTCGGATCGAGGGAGAAGCCTTGGAAGAGGCTCTGTGCAATTTTTTCCTCTTCTGTGAGGTTCCTGGCAAGAATCCCCTCTTCGTCAACGAAGGGCTGGATATCACCCGACTTCAGCTTTGCATGAGAGTAGGGAACCTGAATCTTATCGTAGAGGAAAGAGAGTTGAGCTTCGATTTCTCCATCGAGGTAGTGGATATCACAAACCGCTTGGAGCTCTCCAGTAAAAGGCAGTGTCACAAAACGCTCGACAGCGTCGCCACATTTCACGGAAGCCAGTTTCATCAGCTCAGGCAGTGCGTTTTCGATAAAAGTCCCGAAAAGCGGCTCAGGGATCACGAGTTGTTTAAAGGCCTCTAAGCTCCGGAGGTGTTTTCTCTTTAACCGGGGCTGGAAGCGTTGGTAAGTTTGGTTGTAGAGCAAGCCTGGCTTCTGACAGTCAAAGATCACGACCTCTTCTAGCTGGACCTCTTCCCCTTCTGCGACTTCGACAGAAGGTGCAAGGAAAATTTTAGGCAATCCCGTATCGAGATAACTCATCTCAAAGTTCAAGTGTGCAGGAAAGCGTCCTACTTTCAGCGACTCTTCCATCGTTCCCACAGCGAAACAAGGAATTTCCATGAGCTCACGGTCTTCTTGAGAAACCCCAAAGAGGGTCCCTGAAGAATTCATCAATAGGTCGTAAGAGTGGGCAAGAAGCACCCCAAAATCCTCAGCTTCCATCATCACCATGCCAGGGCCCCGCTCATCCCCATCGGGCAAATACTGGACAGAATCGATAATCATTTTAATCAACTGAGCGTTCTCGGGAGAGAAGGAGCTCATCGCAAAATGGAAGCGGCGGTTGCCGATGTAGAGCGAGTCTTGGTTGCGAACCGCATCTAGAAAAGCTTTGATATCGGGAACATGGAGGGGTTTCGAACGGTAGGGAACACGGAGAGCCAGCTTCAACTCAATCTGGGAGTGCTTTTGATTCTTCTTAGGAGGATTGAAGACAATAATCAGTTCAGCCTTATCGGGTTCGGCGCGTTCCTCGTTCACAAAGAAGGGAGATAGCGCAAGAAGCCGAGCAGCAGAGGTGTATTCAGAAATGAGCTCTTTTTCGTGCTTTTTCTTGGACCGAGTCTTCTCCTTCTTCTCCGCCTCTTTGATCACATCACGGATCTCTTCTTTTTCTTCCTCTTCCAACTCCTCCATCTCGTCGGGCGCGGTCTCCCTAGAAAAGTCGACCAGAAGCTTGTCTAAGTGGTCCTCAAGGTGAAATAGAACGGCTGCTAAGTGAGCGCAGTCATAACTATAAGGACAGTCACAGTCGGAGTCGATCAATTGACTATTTTTGCAGTCAATCTCCAGCTCGGAGGTGTACTCATTGTCAAACTTCCCAGCGACGCTACAGTTGAGTCGAATCATCTCTGTTGTCAGAGACAGGATCTTTACCGAGAGGACTTTAGAATTTTTATGGAGTGTTTGCCCCTCTTTGAGAACTTGAGGGGAAAGGTCTTGTTTTAGCTTACGAAAATTAATCATCTTGAGTTACTTGTTCACAAGTTCTTTAGGATGGCTCAATTTAAAATTTTTCCACACTCTTTACAAGGAAATTTATAATTAAATTTTATGTTACTGGCTTTTAAAGACTTAAGCTCAATTTTCTTCACCTCTACTAGGAACCCCTGGAGGGATTTTTCGTAACATATTAAATTTTAATGACATATGAATTTATTTGACGGAGAAAGGGTTGGATAGAAAATCGCCGACGTACTATAATGACATTAAGAATTGAAAATTTCCCCACCCGCCGGTTCTAGGTCAAAGTTTCCTCCATTCTTTGGTTTAGAACCGGCTTTTTTTTGGGGAGTGCCCGTTCCATTTCATTTCCCTATTTTCTCGATCTTTTTGCCCATCCACGAAGTCTTTCAAAAGCCCCCTACTGTCAGGCAGTATGTGGACTTTTGAAATCCTTCTGCCTGAGTAAAAATCTCTTCGAACCTAAAGAAATGAATTGCAAAGGACACTCCCTTTTGTGGATTTTTGTAAGGTATCCCTTCCACTTTTCCTTTTGTAGCCTTAGCAAAGGACACTCCCTTGTGTGGATTTTTGTAAGGTATCCCTTCCACTTTTCCTTTGTAGTATTTGGAAAGGACACTCCCTTTTGTGGATTTCTTTTCACGTTAGGGGCGGGGAGGACTTGTTTCTTCTTGAGGAAATTTCGAGTCGGACTTATAATTCTATTCACTTTCGAAGCGGGTGTAGCTCAGCGGTAGAGCATCACGTTGCCAACGTGAGGGTCGTGAGTTCGAACCTCATCACCCGCTTTTTCTTCATTACTTTCAAGGAGCTTTCTCGTGCAAGAACACAAAACAGACGATCTCACCGTCACCGTAGACCAAAAGCCTCAGTGTGTCGTTGAAATGGAGATCAAAGCAACCCCTAAGCTAGCTGAGGAAGAGTACCAGCGCGCGATCAAACACATCCGCAAAGAGGTTTCTCTACCTGGCTTCCGCAAAGGAAAGGCTCCAGAAAAGGTCATCCTGACAAAATACGAAAAACAAGTCGAAGGTGAGTTCCGTAACCTTTTCCTCAACCGCGCGACTAAAGAGGCGATGCGCCTCGCCGCTCTCATCCCTTGGAACCGAGAAGAGTCGATCAACGCCGACATTGTTCAAGCGAAGCGCGAAGAGGGAGGACACTTCAAGCTCAAGTTCGAATCTTTCCCCGAGATCCCTCTCGTCGACCCCAAAGCGATCCAAATTGAGCAACCTGAAGTGAAAGAGGTCACTGATGAGGCGGTAGAAAAGCACATCGACTCTCTCCGTTACCACCATGCAGAGTGGGAAGAGGTCGAAGGCAGAGAAATTCAAGAAGGTGACTTCGTCATTGCAGAAATGTCCATCATCCCTTCCGATGGAGGTGAGCCTTCTCCTGGACGCGAAAGCAATTTCCACATGGATAAAGAGCACCTTGAAACATGGATGTACGACTACCTCCTCGGCAAAAAAACCGGTGAGAAAGGAACCGTCACTCCCCCTCCTCCCGAAAAACCTGAGGATGACCCCTTAAGCCGTCCCCTCCGCTCCTTTGAAGTGACGGTCAAGAAGATCCAACTCCCCAAACTCGAAGAGATGGATGAGGAGTTCTTCAAAAAGTTCGGTGCCGAATCGGAGGAAAATTTCAAAGAGAAGATCAAGGAGTACCTGGTGGGCCGTGAGAAAGAAATGGCTAAAAATAAGATCCACCGGGCCATCCAGCTTGAGATCTTGAAGCACTACCCCTTCGAGCTGCCCAAATCCCTCTTTGACCAAGAGAAAGAGCGCTCGCTAAGACAGATTTTAGAGGACCTCAAACAGGCCCACTACAGTGATAACGAGATCAAAGGAATGAATGAGCAGGTGGAGATGTCTGCCCGTGCAAGAACAGACACTAGCCTCCGCTCCCACTTCCTTCTCATGAAGCTAGCGGAAACCCTGAATCTCAATATCACTAAGGAAGAGATCTTCCAAGAACTCATCCGTGAAAGTATTGAAGCTGGAGGGACCATCCAGCCTGACTTGATGCAGCAAGTGGAAAAATATGAGCCTCTCATTCGAGAAAAGTTGATGCTAAATAAGGCAATGGAACATATTGCTGAACAGAACTCAGCGGAGTAAAAGAGGACTTAAATCCCTTTTTAGGAGGGAATTAGGCTTTATCTTGACCGACTGAGAAGCCGAGTGATACAACGAAACTACCAAGGGAGAATTCGCCATGTCAGACAAGCAACTTCGTTCAGCCTTAGTTCCTTACGTTATTGAAGATACCGGAAAGGGCGAACGCTCGATGGATATCTACTCCCGTCTGCTTGTCGACCGCATCATCTTCATCGGTGAGGAGATCAGCGACCATCTCGCGAACATCATCATCGCCCAGCTCCTCTTCCTCCGGATGGAAGACCCAAAGAAAGACATCAACATCTACATCAACTCCCCTGGAGGCTCTGTCTCAGCAGGACTAGCGATCTACGACACCATCCAGCACCTCAACTGTGACGTCCACACCTGGTGTCTCGGCCTTGCTGCCTCGATGGGAGCCCTGCTGCTCGCAACAGGGACAAAAGGAAAGCGACACGCGCTACCCAACAGCCGGATCATGATCCACCAGCCTGCAGGAGGAATTGGCGGAACGTCCGAAGATGTGCGTATCCAAGCGAAGGAGATCTCCTATATGAAGGAGAAGCTCCACCAGATCCTAGCCGACCACACCGGCCAAGATTATGCAAAAATCACTGAAGATACCGACCGTGACTACTTCATGAGTCCCGAAGAGGCGGTTGAGTATGGAATTATTGATGAAGTCACCTCTCCAAAGGTCCTTACTAGCGTATGAGTGATCAAGAGAAAAAAGATACCCATGCCGCCTGCTCCTTCTGTGGCAGAAATGAAGAGGCCGTCGAAAAACTGATCGCCGGGCCAAATGTCTTCATCTGCGACAAGTGCATCACCCTATGCAACGGCATCCTAGAGAAGAAGCCTGAAGCAGGAAGCTATGAGTTCAAAGCTCTCAAACCTAGAGAGATCAAGGAGAAGCTCGACGAGTACATCATTGGTCAAGACGCCGTCAAAAGGACCGTCTCTGTCGCCGTTTACAACCACTACAAACGGATCATGAACCTCAAAAGTCAAGGCGAAGATGGCGTTGAGTTTCATAAGTCGAACGTCCTTCTCCTCGGCCCCACCGGTTCAGGAAAAACGCTCATTGCCAAGACCCTCGCCCGCATCCTCGACGTCCCCTTTGCTATCGCGGACGCGACGACCTTAACCGAAGCCGGCTATGTCGGGGAAGACGTTGAAAATATCGTCCTGCGTCTCCTCCAAGCCGCTGATTACGATGTGGCGAAATGTGAGCAGGGGATCATCTACGTCGACGAAATCGACAAGATCCACCGCACCTCCTCAAACGTCTCCATCACGCGCGACGTCTCCGGAGAGGGTGTCCAGCAAGCGTTGCTTAAAATTGTTGAAGGTTCGATCGCCAACATCCCCCCGAAAGGTGGGCGTAAACACCCGAACCAAGAATATATCAAAGTCAACACTGAAAATATCCTCTTTATTGTGGGTGGAGCGTTCGCAGGAATCGACAAAACGATCGCGAAAAGAATTGGACGTAGCTCCATCGGCTTCGACACCGAAGAGAGCGAAATCATCGATCCAGAGGAAAAATCGAAACTCCTCTCCAGGATGGAACCCGAGGACCTCATTCAATATGGCATGATTCCGGAGTTTGTGGGACGCTTCAGCTGCATTGCCAACTGCTCAGAACTGCGCGAAGAGGACCTCGTTCGCATCCTCACTGAACCCAAAAATGCTGTCGTAAAGCAATTTAAGGCCCTTTTCGAGCTCGAAGGGGTCAAATTGACGATCACCGACGGCGCCTTAAAAGCCGTGGCCAAAAAGGCCATCGAGACCGCCACTGGAGCTCGAGCTTTACGAATGATTTTAGAAAACTTAATGAGGGACTTGATGTTCGATATTCCCTCAGATACCTCTGTCGAAGAGGTCGTGATCGACGAATCGTGCGTTTTAGACTCAAAACAGCCCCTTATTCTTCCTGAGAAAGAAAAAATAGCATAACTAATTAGTTGTTATATATTAAATAATTATTTGATATAATAATTAATAGAGAGAGTGTGTCTACTCTCGCAAACTAGTTATATTGATAAAAGGAGTCTATATATGGGACTTCCTCCAGTCACTCCGGGCAGTGGTGGGACACCGACGCCTCCACCAGCTACACCGCCGCCACCTCCTCCCCCTCAGCAAGGAACTGGGGAGACGCTATCTGCCTCAGACCGTGAAAGTGTCATCCAAGCTGTCAATGAACTCTCCGTCGATCTAGCCGATCCCGGGGATTTGTCCATTTTAGAGTGGATTGGACAGCTCAATGAGGATGAAAAAGATCTGCTCGATGAGATCCTCGCCGCCGCTCTAGAGGGAAATAAGGCCCTTCTCCTTAGCATCAGTGATCTCGGTATCGGAAGTTTAGAGACTGTCATCGAAGCGTTCGAGTTCTTTAGTTTGAACGAAGCTAAGATCGGCCAGTTGAATGACATCCGAAACGAACTCAATGAAATCATCGAAGGGGCAAACCTTGACCTCACCCCCGAGGAGATTGCTGCTCAAGAGGCAGGTGACCTTCTTCTCATCCAAGCCTATGAAGCGCAAATCTTGCTCTTTAACCAAGCTCAAGACGATCTGAACGCCGCAAAAGCTCAATTAGAAGCGGCCTTTAATTCAGGCAACGAAGCCGCTTGGGATGCAGCTCGAGCACAGTACAATTCGGCAAGAGCCGCCTTCATCATCGCCTCTACAAATTTAGAAAATGCGGCGGACGCCTACAACACGCGAGCCCTCGATTTTGTCGATCAGAACACCACGAATCAGTTTAACAACTTAGTCACCCGCTTCAACAACCTGATTGCCTCCTTTATCATCCCGCCTGAGTCGACAAAATTTGATCCCGCAAACTTCGGAATTGCCCCCCTCACTTTCTTTACATCCCCTCCGATCCCGCTCGACCCGATCAGCTCACCTCCGACCGTTCCTCCCAATATTCCAGGAAGCTTCAACCTCGTTGACTCAAATATTGTCCCTCCAGGCCCTCCTGCGACACAGATCCGTCTCACCACTGATATCTTACAAGAGATCCCCCCCTTCTCTTTGGGAGTTCTCTTTGGAGTCGATTTCATAGGAACCATCGAATCTCAGCAGTTGTCCAATGAAATTGCCCAACTCATTGAAGATGGCACCCTCACTGAGATCATTGAGCTCCTCCTCCTCTTCATCAAACGGGGCTCGACCACATCAGAAATCTACGAACCAGAAGCCGTCGGAGTCGGAGGAAATGTCACTTCACAGCAAGCGGCATCCCTCTCTGCTAAAGTCCTTGGACTCGCCAGCCCCAGACTCCAAGGAGTGCTCGGAAGCCTTCTCGAAGCAGAAGAAGTCAACAACCTCTATGAACAGTTGATCAATGACGGGGAGCCCGGGCTCGTTCAATCTTTTGCGAACCTCGTGACCGTTTCTGCGGGTCTCGGTGTCCTCTCGAGCTTGAAAGCTGCGGATAAAGCCACAGAGCTCCTCGCCACTAAAATCACGCCCGATACCTTCCCTGAAGCCCTCGCCACGACTCTAGGAGTCACCTCAACACTCATCGAGTTCTTAGACGGTGCGACACTCCGTGACGACCTAGCGAACCTCTTTGGAGCGAACTCAGGACTGAGTTCCCTGCCTGCGGGCCAGCAAGAGGCCTTTTTAGAGAGTGTTGGAAATGTCGCCAACTTCTCGATCCTCTTTGCTGCAGGATCGGACCTTGCAAACGCGATCGACTCCCCTACCCTACAGATCGGATCGATCGTCGACCTCGTCCTAGGACAAGGAGAGCTGCCAGGTGAAGCACCGACCGGCAATAGCCTACAAGCAACGCAAGAGGCCTTTGCCGATGTGCTACAAGCGGGTGGGATTGCTGGAGATGCCTCAAAGGCACTCGCTATACAACTAGCCAGTGGGCTCTTCGTTGCGGAAGATCCCGACGCCTTCTTAAGAGAAGCCCTCGGAAGCTACAACGTCCCAGAAGCTGTGGAGCAGATCAAAACGGCCGCCGTCCTTGCCCCCCTTGCGGAGCAGGTGGGCGTCGGTGGAGGCTTTTTAAAAGCGGCAGTCACCGGTGAAGGAGAGAGCGCGCTGCTCAATGCCGGCCTGGATCCGGAGGCCCTAGGCAAGGTCCAGGATATTGCGGGCCAAAACCTCTCCTTTGCTGCAAAAGTCGCCTTGCTGAACAGTGCTGTAGGAAAAGAGGCAACCACTACGAGCCTGAAGGCTCTCGGTCAGCTCGATACCCTGCAAAACCTCAAAGCATCGCTCGAGGACGATCTCGGAAGCAATGATGCGAGTGTTCTCGCCAACCTCTCTCTCAATGTCTATAACTCCATCGAAAACCGCCTACAAGCGGTTGTCGATGAGTTTTATAAGGATGGACCGAACGCTCGGGCCGAAAAAGCGGACGATTTACGCCTCGACGACTACCTCAACCGCTATAGCACCCAAAACTACGACAACTTCGGAAAGCTCTATCTCGCGGCAGTGGGCTCTCTTTGGGGTGAAGGCGTCCTGAGTGGGGGTCTCAACATGAGAACCGACACAGGATCGAATACAATAGCTATAAGCGCTTAATTTTAAGGAATTTGGAAATTTTAATTAAAATAATTTATAATACTTATATAGGGATAAAGTAAGAGAAAGGGGGCTTTTGCCTGGATATTTCATGGATGCTTGTAGAAATGGGGCAAAATGGACGACAGATTTAAAAGGTCTCATGCGAAGGGAAGGGTCTAGCACCCTTTCCGAGACGGAGATCTTTCGAAGCTGGCGAAAAGCATTTTGTTCCAGTTTTGCGAGAATTCAGGAAAAATCAAGGCCAGGCTTAAAAACCCTCTCTCTGAAGGAGTAATGCCATGTCTGTCTTAATCTCTGCGAATATTAAGGGATTAAACAACCCTGTCCTCGTCCACAGCGAATACACCAACTCAGAGATCTTAAACCGATGGGCTGACCAGGATGACGGGTTTTTCGTCACACTCAACCGTGTCTTCGCAAGGGGGAAGACCCTCGTGCGTGACAACACGGGGACGATTGTACGGGTCGACGAGGACCCCGTGACCACCCAAGATGCGATCGATCTGCAGGAGGATCTACAAAGAATTCTCCAGCTCGCTCAAACTGGGGTTCAGGTTGATGGAAAGACCTTCTATCTGACCTACGAGATGGCAACTGCTCTTGATAAAATCATGAAAACTTTAGATGCGGTCGGCTTCAATCTCAATGCCAACTTGAGTGATACCGCACAGGTCGAAGCCAACCGTCAAGCCCTAGGACGCTGGGCCGACCTCGACGATGTCGGTCTACGTGAAATTGTGGTCCAAGCGGGAAATGCGGTTTCCAACAGCCGCTCTCTCCAGGCGATGATCGAACTAGAGTATGTGAAGGTAGGAAACCAGTTAATCGGGGACCAGCTAGAGCAGCTCGACACCGCCCTCAATGCAACCAAAGATGCTCTCTTCTGGCTTGAGAAGGCGCAGCTTCTGAAAAATAATCTGACTCCAGAGTCCAGACAGAGTGATGCCTCATTCTATGCTCGGATCTTTGCAGAGGCAGGGAACACCCCAGGAGGGAGAGAATCAGAAGGGTACTTCACCGAAATTGCACGTGGTGAAGGCAGCTTCTCACAATTCACGCGGTTCTTTACAACAACAGGAGGAGGACAAATCTCTGCACCTGGAGGCCGAACTGGGCCTGGAACTTTTGAAGCCTTTTTTAAAAGAGCCCTCGAAGATATCTTCAACGAGCCGCTCGGAGTCAGTCCAGATGACGTCGCACAAAACCTTGCAGAATTTAACGAAGTCCGCAACGGCCTGGCCGCCGTTAGAGCTCGACTCCAAGAGGTGGGAGGGGGAGAGATTACCGAAGGGACCCTCGCCGATAAAATTGGAATCATGCTCCAGCAAATCAACGACATCGGAAACACAGATGAGGAGCGATTTACTAACTGGATCGTGGACTTTTACGACGCCAAAGAATTTACCCAATCTGGTGACCAACAGCGAACGCTTACGGAAACCATCACTGCAGCGACCTCCCTCAACGACCGTCAAAAAGAGGACCTCCGCCGCTTTCTCTTCGTTTTCGAACAGTTCTACAAGTCTGCCTCCGCGATGCTTCAAGCGATCGACCGCATGACCAATAAGATGGCAAGCAACATTAAAGGATAAAGTAGGGAGATTTTCCCTTTGTTGGCACATCCTTTGCTTATCTCGAGACTGAGGATAAGCGAAAAAAACGCCTATTAGGAGACTAAACGATGGCTACCAACCTTTATACAGACTACCTCCAGACCACGGCGGGGCTCAATTTCACCACGCCGGGACATGGGACCAACTTTCTGGAACTCGATGGGAGCAACATCTTCCGCGTCGTGAGCGACCTGAAAGACCCTTCCATCACCCCTATCGATGTCAACTACGAGACTCCCATTGTCGGAGAAACTGCCCTAGACGCCATGGAGGACCTGGCTCTAGAAATTAGGAGTGTGGATGTTATTGATGATGCTGTAGGCAGCGATGGAGCGCTAGCACTAAGCATTATCGCAGCTGTAGTAGGAACGCAATACGACAATACTTTGGAGGTAAGCATAGCCCTAAATGCCCTTGATGAAGATGACCTTCAAGAGATCGCTGAGGAGTTAGAAGATAATGGCTTCGATGTTGGAGATTATATCCCTGGTGTTTTCTTTGGTGACTTCAGTGACCACGATAAAGACGAGCTTGTCCCTGCGATTATCGGGGGTCTTAATGAAGAGGGAGCTTTGAAATCCGTCCAGAAACCCTTCATTGATGACACACAGTTGATGACAGACCTGGCAAGAATCTTTACGGGTGAGTCTTACAGCGGGCGTGAGTCTTGGAAGGAATTCTTGATCGCGATTGGAATCACGGATCTCAATGAAAGAGAAAGACTGACCAACGCCTTTATCAATGAATTCTCCTACTTCATGGGAATCCCAGATGATCCCACCTCCAATCTTGGAGCGTGGGAAGACCTTGTCGACTTCTCTTCAACAGCAACCTCTGACACCAGCGTTTTATTGGTACGGAGTGGAGGAAGTGACACCGATCTCACAGGAGTCATTGGCCCGGGAGACACTCCCGCCACAGCGATTGATGACCGTGTAAAATTTGTGGAGCACTCCTTTAGACAAACGATGGACTACTTCCTAGCGAATTACACCTTCCCGTTGCAGCGCCCTGAAGGAACTGAAATTCAGCAGTTCGTTACGGACTTCAGACGTTTTCTTGTCGCCAGGACAGGGATCCAGGATGCAGGGATCGGACAGTTCCAAAGCCTAACTGACTACAGGCAACTGTATGACTCATTCGTAGGAGTCGGAGAAAGCGACTACAAAGAGCGGCTTGTGGATTTCCACAACCTCATGGTGAAAAGAGATGGCTTCTTCAGCCCCAGTATCCACTTGAAGGATTGGGTAGAGGAGGTGCAGATTGCTTCGGTCTTTACCTCCGGTGCGATCAACTCCATCACCGGAACAGAATCGGGACGCACGCGGATCTTCGTCCGACTCTTCCTTCTCCTTGTGGAGATGGTGGAAGCGCTGCAGAGAGTGACCGCAGCCCAGTCCCAACGATTAAAATTTTACGCTGCCTACCAAAAGGCTTATACAGAGCTCCTTGGTGAAACACCGACGCTCGGTTTAGATAACCTGGAGAGAGGTGTTCTAGATACCGACTCCCAAGGTAGGACCGCCACCCTGCAGACCGTTCAGGCCTTTGTCAGCGGTTGGTCAGAGAAGTTAAGAAGTTTCCGAAGTGTGATTGGAGACGAATCCAAGCAACACCAAACAGCGGTGAACCAAAGTAATGAGATCGTCAACCAGCAGGCGCAGCTGGGGAGCTCGCTCCTGCAACAGATGAGTACGATCCTTACTACCATATTTAAATAATGGAGGCTAGCAGGAAATTGACGAGGAGGACTCGCAATGTGTGCTGAAAGAATCACAGAAGAGTCAATGAAAAAGTCTTCGAAAGAGACCATTAAGAAGGCCCTCGATGAGATGGGTGACGAACAAACACCCGAACAAAAAGAGAAAATTTTGAAGCTGACCCAAGACATCTACGGTGAGGGAAAAACCCCTGCAGATGCGATGGGTATCGACCCTGGAATGACGGAGGGCATGTATAGCTTTGCCCATCGTCTTTACACGCTGGGAAAGTATGATCAAGCTGCACAGATGTTTCGGCTACTGATCATGATGAATCCGATGGAAATGCGATTTCTACTCGGAGTTTCAGCGTGCTATCATATGCAAAAAGACTACGACCTAGCTTCTTCGAGTTACATGCTATGTTCCCTTGTCAACCCAAGAGACCCTGTCCCCTACTATCATGCATCCGACTGCTTTATTGAACTGGGTGACTACGAGATGGCAGAAAAGTGTCTCAAGCTGTGCATAGCCTACTGTGAGATTGGAGAGGAGTACGATATGATGAAAGACCGTGCTCAGATCTCCCTAAAAGGCGTGCTGGAAAAACGTCAAAGCGAAAGATCAGCGAAGAAAACGGAAAAGAGCGCGAAAAAGCCCCCTCCAGCAGAGCCACCTCAAACTGAAGCGAAGAAAAGCGCTTAAGCTGTCCATAAATCGCGTGCGAGGAGAGATCCTATGGGACTCACGCCCGATGTTGGTGGAACAAGAGGTCTGGGAAGACCTCCAAATTTAAATTATACGGAACAGGAACAGTCAGCCAATACAGAACACCTCAAGCAGGTGTTTGCTCAAGTTCCTAATACGATTGATGTTCCCCTCACCAAGGTGGGTGGGGATATCATGAAGTATGAGTCACATTCTGGGATGCCCAAGCTGGCGCGGAATGTGAACATCTTTAGTGGCATGACGAGAGCTGATCCGCAGCTAAAAAACCCTCAAGAGCAGAAGAAATTCGAAGAGCTTGAGGAGAAGCTCCCTTTTGGCCTTTCAATCGGCCTCAAACGCTCTTTAGAGCTTCCTTGGGAAGAGCGCGACCCCGTATTTATCCTCCTTGAAAAGATCTTAAGATTTGCAGCGAAGTCCACAACGTGGATCGATATCACAAGCGAAATCCAATCTGACGCCTTCGCTGGCAGTATCTCAAGGTATGCTCAGCATCCCGATAAGATGCTGGAAGGATGGTGTGACTTAGCACTGGAAATCCGTGCGGAGCTGCGCTTGATTGCGAAACACGAAGGTCTCCTCTCGCAGTTGAAACAAGATTGTATCGAGAATATCAAAGTCTTAAACCGCCTCCTCAATTTTGCAAGAGCGATCATCAAAGCGAAAAAACCTGAGAAAGAGAAGCTCGTCAAAAAGTTCAATAAAGAGATCACCTTCCTTCTGAGTGAAATCAGTACAGGAAAGCTCACCCACCCCTTTGCCATGACTTTCTCTCTACTAGAGAACGCTCTCGCCCTTGGACGGTTTTTCAGTTTAGAGAAAGCCAGTCCCACACTCCTTGGAGTGGATGCTGCTCTCGCTTACCTTTTTGCTAGGGAGCCAACCTTTGTCGATCTTGGGGAAGAGACACAAAAGCTGGGCGAACAGCTCTTTCCTGACGAAATGGAAGATCCAGCTCTCCAGCATTTTTTACCAAAAATTGCAGCACTGGGAGGACTCTTGATGACCACGCTCACCCTCTCTGCACCAGGCATCTATGAATTAAAGGTACGCGATGATCCCCGCTTTGAGGAAAAGACGGTCCAGTGTCTAGCACTGCGCTTAAGTGGAACGCTCTTCTCTTCAGCAGATATAGAAGAGATCTTTATGAAGTGCATTTTCCCCATCCTCGGAGAAACACGCGTGAAGGCGCATGTAAAGTCGCTCGTCCAGTTTCTCACATTACAGCCTCTTCTTTTAATCGCTGGGATGGGAGAGATCGGAAATGCGATGCTAAAAGGATGGAAGAAGTCCTTCTCTAGAAGTTTGAAGCAGCTCAAAGAAGTAGAGAAAGAGCTTCGAGTTTCTAAAAAAGGCCTTGTCAGCCTACAACACGGCCTCATGGCTGTGAAAAAAGAGTCCTCAAAAGCCTATTGGAAGGCGTTAGAAGACCTGATCAGAAAACAGGTCGACTTCTCAAAGTTTAGAGATGAATGGAAAGCCTACCGCCTGACGGTGCAGGGACTCATTAAAGGATTTTTAGAAAGTGAAGGCCAACAAAAGGTGATGGACTTCAGGCAGGTATCTGCTTAGCCTGGATTTTTTATGAAGAGTTGTAAAAATGAGACTAAATGATCGACAAATTCAACAGAACTCACTCGAAAGAAAGGGTTTAGTACCCTTTTTGAGAGAGAAGTCTGTTGAAGGTGACGAAAGCATTTTGTGACAGTTTTGCGAGTGTTTATGAAATTTCCGGGCCTTAAAAGGAGAAAGCAATGAGAAAAGAGGAAGAGATGATCGATGCTTTAATGGAGCTTGCTAAAGACGACGCTCCGAAAGTGAAAGACGGTCTCGGCGCCATTGCTGAGAATATGTTTACGAAAGGGATGGTTCCTAAAGACGCCATGGGAATCCAAGATACAGACGCAGAATTTTTGTATGCACAAGCCTACCAGCTCTACAACATTGGTAAGTATAAAGATTCAAGAAGTCTTTTTGGCAGTTTGATGGTGATGGATCCTACCGAACCGAAGTACATTTTTGGACATGCAGCGAGCTCTCACATGCTGAAACAGTATGACACTGCGGCAAAAGCTTATGTTCAGCAGGCGATGCTCAGTAATGATGACCCTGTCCCCTACTACCATGCGGCAGATTGCTATCTTCAGCTCAACGACAAATTGAGTGCCCTCGTGACACTTCGAATTGTTGTGAAGCGATCGACTGGAAAACCGGAGTTCGAGACGATTAAAGAACGTGCAGAGATGACCATCAAAAACCTTGAAGAAGACTTAGAAGTCGAAGGCCTTGAGGGAGCTCCAACAGATTTGGAGAAACCAAAGGAAGAAAAACAAGCTTAGGAGAAAACTCATGTCTATAGGAAATGTTCCAGGTGGTGACAGACTCGGTGAAGTCCTTCAGCAGATGGGTATTGCAGACATCGAAAGCGATAACAATCAAGTGCAATCGAAGAAGGTCGAGAAAAAGAATATTGAGATCAAAGACAGTGTCAGCCAATACGAAGGTGGCGGAGTCGAGGAGAATGAATTCGGCCTTGCAGGAGCGAACAACCCACGTCTCTCGAGCCCCAACAAAGCGCTCTTGGATGAGTGGCAAACAGGTGCGACCACCTTCAGAGCGGTCGGGACACTCCCCTCTGCACAACCGAAGCCTGTGACAGACGTCCAAGGAACTCCTATTGAAGACGGCTTCATCCAGCTGATCGCAGGAAACCACCCCTATGCAAAAATGGCCATCCTAGTCCTAGGGGAAAAAGAGTTTGAACAACTCCTTCAAGCCCATTTCCAAGAACTGGGAGAGCCCCTTCCTCTCAATGCCAGCTCCCCTGCTTTTGGAAAGGCGGTGGATGCCATCATGGAAAAACACCTTCAGGAGACGGGAGCAACCTACCCAGAGGTGCTCAACGAATCCGTTTCAGGAGGGATGAGTATCCTTCAGGGCATCGATGTCTACCTCGAGTACCTAAATGGGGTGGAGCCTGGCCAAAGAAGTGTGCTCCATGGACCAAAGCTCGACACGATGATTCATATCAACGCGAGCCAGACGGAGATGATCGACACGATCGTTCTCACTTTACAAAACACAAATGCTCTAGGAGACAAAGTCGTTTTAATGGACTTCCTGAAGGAGCTCGCCGAGGTTGCAGCCCTGGTCCGTAAAGCACTTTTAGAGTCCAAGATTGCAGACACTCAAAAGTCTGGAGATATCGCTCGAAATAAAGCACAAGTCACCGACGAACGAGCGGCGTTCATGAAAGAGAAGTTTCTAGAGCAGCTCAAGATGTTGAAGATGCAAAGAGTGATGGAAGTCCTTGGTGACTTCATGAGAATTGCGATGTACGTCATCCAAGCGCTCATGCTCTGCGTGACTCTTCTCTTCTTACCGCTCGCACCGATCATGACGCTTGTCATGTTTGCCGTCCAGGTGGCCTTGCTGGCCATTGTCATCACCCTGACAGAGACAGGGGCCATGGAGGATATGTTCGAAGGGATCAACGAGCTCGTTGCAGATGTTTCAAACGAACTCGGCATCAGTGAAGACATTGGAAATGTGGTCTTTTGGGCAATCATCATTGTTGTCATTCTCCTCGTTGCCCTCCTCTTGATCTTTGTGCCTATACTGGGTGCACTTGTTCCAGCGATTGCTGGAGCGATCATTGCTGCGGTCGTTCAGAACTCTGGCATCCTTGATGTCATTGGTGACTGGCTCGTTGAGCTCACTGGATGGGATTCAACGATTGGTAAAGGAGTCCTTAAAGGGCTCGCCGGGTTTGCCTTCTCACTCACTACCGGACTTCTTCTCGGGTTGATGAACATCGTCCGGGAGATCGTCAAGGAGTTGCTAAAAATCGTCATCGAACTCGTGGTGGAGATCATTAAGTTGGTCATTACCATCGTCATACAGCTCGGGGTCTCCCTGGTGAAGTTGATCGTCAAAGCTGTCAAAGCGATCATGAAAGCGGGCACGAGTGCGATCAAGGCTGCCATTAAACAGGTCATTAAGTTCATTCTTGAACTTGTAAAGACCATTTTTGCCTTTATCAAACAGATCTTCACGCTTGTGATGCAGCTATTGAAAGAGGTGATGAAGCAGGTCATCAAAGTCTTAAAGTCCATGCTCAAAGCGATTATTAAAATGGTGAAAAAGATTCCCGATATGATCATGAATCTGGTGAAGCAATTAGGTATACAAATGCTGGTGGAGCAGATCACAGGCACTTTAACCAAACTGATAGAAGCTTTGGCGAATGTCATAAAATCTTTGAAGGAGTTGATTCAACAGCTCCTCCAAGCCGTTACCAGCATTGTGCAAACAATCATTCAAAAAGGAGCTCAAGTTGTCCTTCAGCTCACTGCTGCAGGGTACCGAACGGCGATGGCGAAAGTGGAAATCATCAAGGGTGAGATGGACACGGTGGTGGCCATTCTTGATGAACTTTTGAAATTTATGGGAGCAGACCTTCAGAAAACGATTAGTAGCGAAGGTCTTGAAGCCTTTGAGGAGATGACCATGGAGATGGCCAAAGCCTTCGAAGGCGTCATTAAAAACTACTCTGGAATCCTCTCTAAATTGACTTCATAGAGAGCCAGAAAAAAATAAGAAATAAGGAGAAGACTATGACGAACATACAAGGACCTCCTCCAGATGCAAACCTCCCTCCTGTTGGAGGAACACCAGGACAGTCAGGACAGACTCCTGGACAGGCGTCTGGTCAAGGTGACCCGGAAGTCCAAGACGGGACAGAGATGATCAAAAAGGTGTTCAAAGGTGGTGGGAAAGGCACCACAGGAACCGCTCAAGAAGGAGAGACTCCCCTACAGGATATTGATGAATTTGGAAAAATGGCCGGTGAAGCTCTAGAAGACGCTAGTGATGATCTCCTCGAAAGTTTAGGGCTGAAAGACAAAAAGAAAAAAACAGATCAATCCAGGGCTGCGCGTACACAAGGAAGAATGGCGACAACACTCGGACAAAGCCAACAAGGTGAACAAACACAAATGAAAGTCCAAACGAGTGTACAAAATACCGTGGGTGCTAGAGCAAGCCACCCTGTCCTCGCTCCCCCTGCAACGGGAGAAAAAATTCCAATGGGTGAAGGAGGCATTGGGAACCCATGGCTCCAACCCTCACTCGCGACTGCTCTATTCAGTGCGTGGTTCGAAGTGCTACCCATATTGATGGGGATTAAAATTGAAGAGGCTAAAGCGGAGGCTGCAGAGATCATCCACGGAGCTGAGCTCTCCAAAGCGAAAGCCGAAATGATCATGGAAATTCACGCTCTCGAAGCAGAAAAACTCATGACCCAAGCCGTATCGATGTTCATCCAAGCAGGGCTACAGGTCGCTCAGATGGCTGTCACCCTTGCGATGCAGGTGGTCGGTGCAGCGATGAATGCGGTCGGTGGAGCGGTCAACGCTGTAGGAGGCATTGCCTCAGGGGCTACAGGAGGAGCCGTGCCCTCCATGAAAATGCCTACGATGGGCCCTCAAGAGATGCAAATGATGACGAAGATGATCGACCAGGGATTTGGAGCAGCTACATCGATCGTTCAAGGGGTGAGTAAAATGATCGAAGCCTCCATTGAAATTGAAAAAGGAAGGGCGGAGTACATCAAATCCTGCCTCGAACACATGCTTCAAACTTCAAATCAAATCCAACAAGCACACCGAGAAGCGAAGAAAGAAGCATCAGAACTGATTTCGACCTTCATTCAGGCAATGAACCAGTTCATTCAGTATGAAACCGTCTTCAGAACGGACATACGTTAAAAGCTTAATTTTTCCCTATCGTTAGGGAAAAGGAGGAACCTATGGATTTAGGTGGTTTAGATATATCCAAGCTGATGGGTCCGGGTGGAGATCTCAAAATGGGAGAGACCACTGAACAAACCCAGACAGCTGCAGGTCTTGCCGCGCTTCAAGAAAGCCAGTCACAGGCTGGAGAAGGAGGAGAGCAACAGATCAACCAAGGATCTCCTAACTTACCCCCTCCCTCCATTGGTCTTTTAAAGGAGTTTTTCTCACAGGAGCTCTCCCTTGAAGAGATCGAAGAGGCGTTGAAGTTCATCACAGAATCAGAAGAGTTCGAGACCTATGCTAGAAAGAACTTAAACCTGGATAGCAAATCTCCAGCCGAACGCCTCAAGGAGATCATCGACGAGTACTTCAGCGACGAAGAAGGAGTTCCGGTTGAGGTTCTGTTAAGAAAGGCTCTTGCGAAGATGCTAGAAATGTTACTCAGTGGCAATCCTGACCTCTCTGCAGATCTTGGGGGTCTCTTCAACCGCGTCCAATCACAAGTGGTGAATAACTCGGTCCCTGAAGGGAAATTTGCGATGGAAGCTATCAAACAGTTCTTTGCTTCAACCGGCGTTGAGGCAGACGAGCAGATGATTGCGGATGAGTTTCTTGCTGCTTTAAAAACGACCTTTGAGAATGAAGAGAAGGTCTTTTCTCTAGACAGTCCCTTCTTGAAGACGGCAGTGGAAGAGGTCACAATGGAGTACCTCATCAAATCTGGCATGTCTGCTGAAGAGGCCGAGAATTTTATCAGCGAACAACTCCCCGCTCTCACCATCGGAAGTGAATTCAACAACTGGCTGGGAGGTGTTTCGACTGCTCAGGTACAAGATATCCCACCACCACCACCCGTGGTCAATACAGAGGCGGTGGATGAGTTATCAGCTGAACTCACTGCCCTGCTCGATGCTCCGACACTGGGACCTGGCAAAATCAGTATCCTTGAATTTATGAAGATGGTCAAAGAGGCGATTCAAGAGCTTGAAGACCTCATCAATGAAATTATCTTGCAGGACTTAGAGCTCCAGAAGAGTCAAAGGCTTTCTCAGCTAGAGGTCATCGATGCTGCTGCAGCCCTCTTTATGGGTGGAGAGATCAATCCTGAAGATATTGAGAAGTTCCTTGCTGGAGATGAGAGTCTCGACTCTGCGACAAAGATGCAGATTGAGATGCTCGCTGAAGAAGGAGAGCTCCAAGAGCTGAGAGATAAAAAAGCAGCCGGTGAAAATATTGAAGGAGCCACTAGAAGCCTAGCTGATAAGATCAACGAACGGCTAGACAACTACAGCGGATCGGCAGCCTTAGTCCTTCTTGATATCCTAGACGCCTTTGTGAAGATGAAGGAAGCAGAAGCGGCTGAGAAAAATGAACAGGCAGATGCCGCTGCATCGGATGGGCAAGGAGACATCATTAGTAACTATACTGAAGAGGTGACCAAGATTGTCAATGAGATGCTCCAAAAGCTCACAGGACTTGTCAACCTTGGAACCATTGAGATGGAGTCTCTCTCTCAGTTTGGTAAAGCGATCGACAAGTTGATGGAGCAGCTTAAGGGAGAAGATCAAGCAGGTGGAAAGGACCTCCTCCGCTCCCTGGCTGAGTTAATCAGCGCCAAACTGGGCGGCCCTGGTGGACTAGAGCAAAAAGTGGCCGGTCTCGATGTGAGCTCGATGGTTCAAGCCCTTCTTGCTACAGGAAACAAGGGTGTCAACGAGATGAGTGGAGGCACCTCCTCACAGATGATCACCGCCTACCTCGACGATGCGGCCATCAATGCCCTCATGATAGCAAGCTTCTTGCAGGGTGCAGGAATGCTAGAGAGTGGCGAAGGAACCACCGAGCTAGGACAGCTTTCTGGAGTCGCCGTCACCATAGGCCTGGTTGCCTCGCTCCTGGGAGGAGGGGCAAGTGTCAGCGATGTGAAAGATGTGCTGAACTCACTACAAAACATCTCCTCGAGTGTGGCCTCAACCGGTTTTGCAGGCTTCCTTGGAGGCGCGATCGCAGACAGCCAAGGACTTTCTGAGGGCGACCAAGCCGCACTCACAGGAATATTAAGTGGAATTCTCTCGAGTGTCGGAAAAACCTCGAACGAAGAGGAGACTGAGGCAACAGGTGAGATCGTAAAACAATTGAGACAACTGTTGAAAGCACTTGAGCAGGTTCTCCAAAACCTTCTTGCTGGCGTCTCGAATGGATCGATCCCTCTAGAAGGGATCGGTGCGGCGGTCGCAGCCGGAGTTGGAGAGGCCGTAGGAGCTTTTGTGGGTGGAGTTTCCGGCTCCAGTGGACAAGACCTCGATCAACTCATCCAACAGCTTTCAGGAGCACTGCAGGGGCAGCTGACAACCAACGCAGCCTCCCCTGAAGCCACACAATTTTTGGTCAATGCCATGCTAGCAGCAGGAATGGGACCTGCTCAGATGGGTGGACCTCAGATGGCTGCATAAAACACCTCTTGGAGTCAATGCAATGAACATCAACCCCAACATTTCAGGTTATGGTGTTGAGTATCAACAGGCGCTCAATGAGCTGCAGGAGATCAACCAAGCAACAATAGAACAACTTTCAAACGATGAGGAGGTCTCTGACGTCTTGTCTACGAGTACAGAGGCCCTTGGTGATCTCGAAATAGACCCACAAAACCCACGCCTCCCTAACCCAAACCAAGCTCTTCTATCCAGCGTTCCTACCAACCCTCAACTCATTGATTATTTTATTCAAAACTCTGAGGCGATGAAAGAGCTGATTTTCTCAGTGAGTTACTATAGTGATTTAGTGAATGCGGGCATCCCTGAAGCCGAAATTGAATCGATGGTCAAGAGTATTTTAGTCAACAACTCCAACTCTCCATATACGCCCGATGCCCTTGTCAAAAGAGCGATGGGAGAGATCATGCATCAAGAGCTTCAGGCAGAACCGAATGCGGAACTAGAAACGGAATGGTTCAATCTTAGAGCTGAGCTTTTATCCCAAAATGAGCCGACTGCAAAACTGCTCATCCAACAGTGGACACAGCACTTTATTCAGGAAGGGAACACTCCTGAAAGAGCTGCCGAACTGGCTAACAAAGCAGCGGTTCTCTCTGTCGATCAAACCCTTTCCGAAGAAGGAGTGATCACTCCCTTTTACGGGATGCATCCAGCGATTGATGGAGCCGTTCTTGCAGCGATCAAAACCTCACTCGAAGGAGTCGAAAATGCCCAGTTTAAGGCTGCACTCGCCCAAGATCTAGTGAGTGCAGGAAACATGATAACTAATGGGGTCAGCGGGGCGACACAAGTCGAAAACCCCGAACAACTCTCACAGGATGCGATCGATGCGCTGGCTGCTAAAAACGAAGGCCACAAGGAGTACATCGAAGAACTACTTGTCATGCTTCAACAAGTTCCGATGAACTCACAGGAAAAAGTGGCCATTCTCGAGTTCATGAAGTTCGTCGCGATTGCAATCAATAACATGGATGCCGCCATTGCTCAAATGAACATTGACGATACGAGACTGACGAAAAGCGAAGCGCAGATGAAGATTGAAACCGCGGTCGCAAATATGGAGAACAAAATCAGTGAGATCAAAGAAGCCATGAGAAAGCTGCGTGAAATGCAGGAGAAGGTTGAAAAGATGAAAAACATGTTTGGGGTCTTCTCTGTACTCGCAGATGTGATGATGAGTGTCATGATGGCCGTTTTTGGAGTGATTATTGTCGCTGTTGCTCCCCTTCTTGCAGCAACAGTCACGGTGCTTGTCAGCTACGTGATTGGTGCCCAGGTTTTTCTCGCAGCCCTTGGGATACTTGGTATGATCATCGGGACGATCATCGCGATCATCTTATTCGCAACTGGAGCAGGAATTCCTTTAGCTATTGTGGTCGAAGTCATTGTGATCGTTGTTTTAGCTGTTATTACTATAGTTGCTGAGATACTCGTCATGATTGTCACTGCTATTATAGGAGTGATCGCGTTGATACTGGGAGCCATACTGCTCATGGCTCTCTTAGTCTTGGCTCTGCTCGCCGTGAGTAAGGCACTCACAGAACACACCAATGTCACAGAAGATCTTGCGGATTCTTTTGGGCCAGCCCTACTCAATCTCCTCGATCAAGTTGGAATTGATGTCGATCTAGATACTTGTTACTGGATCTGTGCCATTGCACCCATTGTGATTGTGGCGGTGATCTTGGTCGCCGTCCCTCTCATATTAATTCTTGCGATCGTTCTCGTCCCCATCATTGCTGTGATTGGTACTCCTCTGATGCTCAGTATCCCCGTCGTCTTTCTTGCTGCTCTGGCCGTCGCTTGGATTGCACTTTTAGCGTTTGTGGTTGTCGCCTCTCTCCTTCCTTCTTTCGTGGCCATTTTTGCTTTCGCTGCGGCACTCCTAGTCGCCATTGTGCTGCTTCTTGTTGCTGTCTTATTTTGGATCGCAGCCCTCATTGTCGCACTCCTTCCTGTCATTTTAGTAGTCCTTTTAGCCATCATTTTGGCAGCAGCGGGGCTCATTGCCGCTACGCTTCTCCCAGCAATCATCATGACGATGCTGCAGTGGATTCCGATGTTCCTCAAAAAAGCAGGAGCCTACAAGTCAATCGCTGAAGGACTTGGTGAAGCAATGGGACTCTCTGAAGAAGATATCGAAGGACTTGAATTGGCACTCACGGGAATGGGAGCCATGGCCACCGCCTCCTCAGGACAACAGGTGAATGAAAATGTCATGAGCGGTCCCAGTGCTGAAGAGCAAGAAGAGATGGACGCGATGGGAACCGAATATGGTATGGAGACCGAAATGGAAGGTCTTGAAGCGACCATTGATCGAATTTCAAAATATATCGGGATGCTCAACGGCCCGAACATCACGGAGGAGTATCGAGAAGAGTATGAGAAGAAAAGCATCGGCTCCCAGGCTGCCCAAATTGAAGAGCTGATGAAAGTCATGAAGCAGGTGAAAATTCAGCTTCAAAAAGTCCTCGATGCGATGACCAAAGGAGGCACAGGAGAAGGGATGGATCTAGGAAGTGCTCAACAGGAGCTCTCCACCTTCATCCAGACTTCACTGACTTCGGCATTGCCGAGCCTTAAAAAAATCCTCCCAGAAGACCTAGCGAATATGGCCACACCTGAGAACACTGGAGGAGCAGGAGGAGATATCATCGGATCCCTACAATCACTTGCTGTGCAGTCCATGCCTGATGCGGACCGCATGCGCGAAAATGCGCAAAGGGATCTCGATCGTTACTTGGCAGAGGAAGAAGAGGAAAAGTATGAAACGGCCAATGTGTTTATGAGTTAAATTTTTCAAGGAGAAGTCTTATGAATGTCGGTGGCACTGGAATGGGAATGGAAGCCCTGCAAGCACAGGAGCAGATTGAACAGATCAATCAGCAAGCGCTTCAACAAGTTGCACAGGAACAGGAGGCGACAGAGACTCTCTCTGCAAGCATGGAAGAGAGGGTGACGGATATCCAGATTGATCCGCAGAACCCGAAACCTCCAGATCCGAACTATGCGCTTCTTGGAACCGTTCCCACAAACGAACAGCTGATTCAATTCTTTGTAAAAAATACAGAGGCGTTAGACAAACTTCTCAATGCCATCCCAGCCTTCAAGAAGCTAGTCGATGTTGGAATCTCAAAATCGGAGATTAAATCGCTTGTCAAAGACATGCTCGTGAATAACTCCAACTCGCCTTTTGCTCCCGACACCCTTGCAAAAAAAGCGATCGGTCAAATCCTCGAACAAGAGCTGGAGACCAGTCCCAACACCGAACTCGAAGGAACCTGGTTCAATCTCCGTGCAGAGCTTCTCGTGCAAAACGAACCCACCGCCCGTCTTCTCATTGAAAAACTGAAGCAGCACTATATCAACCAAGGCCACAGCCCAGACGAAGCAGCCAATATGGCAATGAAAGAGGCTGTTCTCACTGTCGACCAGAAACTCTCAGGAGGGGGCGATGTGGTGCCCAGCTACGGAACGCATGTCGACCTCGCTGATGCGGTCCTCTATGCAATCAAAGTCACTCTTGGTGAGACAGAGTATGCTCAGTTCAAAGCAGCACTTGCCCAAGATCTAGTCACTGGTGGAGACATGATCGTCAAAACAGTGACAAAGGCGACTGAGGTGGAAAACCCCGAGCAACTTTCACAAGATGCGATCGATGCGCTGGCTGCAAAAAACGAAGGTCATAAGGAATACATTGAAGAACTGCTAACACTCCTCCAACAAGTTCCGATGAACTCACAGGAAAAAGTGGCCATTCTCGAGTTCATGAAGTTTGTTGCGATTGCAATCAATAACATGGACGCCGCCATTGCTCAAATGAACATCGACGATACGAGACTGACGAAAAGCGAAGCGCAGATGAAGATTGAAACCGCAGTGGCGAATATGGAGTCTAAAATCGGCCAGATCAAAGAAGCCATGAGAAAGCTGCGTGAAATGCAGGAGAAGGCTGAAAAGATGAAAAATATGTTGGGGGTCTTTTCGGTACTCGCAGATGTCATCATGGGTGTGATGATGGCCCTCTTTGGGGCGATAATACTCGCCGCTGCCCCCCTTCTTGCAGGAACACTTATCGTGCTTGTCAGCTACGTGATCGGTGCCCAAGTCTTCCTAGCCGCCTTTGGGATACTCGGTATGATCATCGGGACTCTCATCGCCTTCATCTTACTGGCGACCGGAGTCGGAGCCGGTGTGGCCCTGATCGTCGAAATCTGTGTCGTTCTTTTTATAGCGATCGTTACCATTATCGCTGAAATACTAATCATGGTTGTCACTGCTATCATAGGGGTGATTGCTCTAATAATAGGAGCCGTACTCCTGATGGCTATCTTAGTCTTGGCCCTGCTCGCCGTCAGTAAAGCGGTGACGGACCATACGAATGTCACAGAAGATCTCGCTGACTCCTTTGGGCCAGCCCTGCTCAACCTCCTCGACCAAATCGGAATTGATGTCGATCTAGATACCTGCTACTGGATCTGTGCGATTGCACCGATCGTGATTGTAGTGGTGATTTTGGTTGCCGTCCCTCTCATTTTAATCGCTTTGATCGTTCTCGTCCCCATCATTGCAGTGCTTGGTACACCAATCATGCTCAGCATACCTGTCGTCTTTCTTGCCGCCATGGCCGTCGTTTGGCTTGCACTTTTAGCGTTTGTGGCTGTCGCTGCTCTCCTTCCCGCGTTCATCGGAATTTTAGCAATTGCTGCTGCATCCCTTGTCGCCATTGTGCTGCTTCTTGTCGCCGTCGTATTTTGGATTGCTGCACTCATTGTCGCACTCCTGCCTGTCATTTTAGTGGTCCTTTTAGCGATCATTTTGGCAGCAGCTGGGCTCATTGCCGCCACCCTCTTGCCCGCAGTGATCATGACGATGCTGCAGTGGATTCCGATGTTTCTCAAAAAAGCTGGAGCCTACAAGACAATCGCAAAAGGTCTCGGAGAAGCAATGGATCTTTCTGAAGAAGATATCGAAAAGCTTGAATTGGCACTCACAGGAATGGGTGCTGGGGCCACTGCGATGTCCGGTCAACAGGTGAACGAAAACGTGATGAGCGGTCCCAGTGCTGAAGAGCAAGAAGAGATCGATGAGATGGGAACTGAATATGGCATGGAAACTGAAATGGAAGGTCTTGAAGCAACCATTGATAAAATTTCAAAATATATCGGGATGCTCAACGGTCCGAACATCACTGAGGAGTATCGAGAAGAGTATGAGAAGAAAAGCATCGGCTCACAGGCTGCACAAATTGAAGAGCTGATGAAAGTCATGAAACAGGTGAAAATTCAGCTTCAAAAAGTCCTCGATGCGATGACCAAGGGGGGTACCGGAGAGGGAATGGATCTCGGTAGTGCTCAACAGGAGCTCTCCACATTCATCCAAGGCTCACTGACGTCTGTCATGCCAAGCCTCAAAAAAATCTTCCCAGAAGATCTAGCGAACACCATCGAGTCTGGCGGCGCTGCACAAGGAGGGGGAGATTTCATCGGATCTCTACAATCTCTTGCTGTCCAGTCGATGCCAGATGCAGACCGTATGCGCGAAAATGCTCAGAGGGATCTCGATCGTTATTTGGCTGAGGAAGAAGAGGAAAAGTATGAAACCGCGGGAGTGATCTTCAGCTAATCTGGAAATCCGATGGTTACTCATGAAATTTCCTAGCTAACAGATTAGATCTAATTTCCTCTACTTGCTATAAGGAACTTTTCAAGATAGGATAGAATCGTGATCAAAGAATACCTTACCCAACTGTCACAAGAGCTCAAGCTCAAGCCGACCACGGTGAAAACCAAAGAGGTCGGCGTTTTTGAATTTGAGGTCGATCCCCTCACTAAGGTGGAACTGGCTGAGTATGAGCTAGGTATCACATTGAAAACCGAACTTTGCGAAACGCCGACTCAAGACACGGGAGAGCTCTACGCGAAGATGATGGATGCAAATGTCTTTGGTATAGGGACTTTCGGAAGCGTTTTGGGGATGTCTGAGGACAATAAGTTCCTCCTGCTCACAAAATACATCGATTATCAGCCCACCTACCAGGAATTCCGCGACACCTTTGAGGACTATGTCAACGCTGTCAAATTCTGGCAGGAGAAAGCAGAACCTTACCAAGGGCCTCCTAGCTAGTATTCTAATCCTTTAAATTAATGTGGTGAAATGGCATACATGATGCTTATATATTTCTATAGGATTTGAACGGATACTGATTAGTAAGGACTTAGAATGGCGCCAAAGCTAGTTGCAGAAGAGGGCCTCCTCAAAGGCCAGGAGATCTTGCTTGAAGGGCAAGAGGAGTGGGTGATCGGCCGTGATCCCGCTGTCTCACAGCTCGTTATGGAAGATCCTGCCGTTTCACGCCAGCACGTCGCCTGTAAGGCGACTCCTGAAGGCATCCTTCTTGAAAACCTCAGCTCCACAAATCCTGTCGAAGTCAACGACGCCCTTCTCTCTGAGCCTCAATTACTTCAAAATGGAGACTCGATCAAAATCGGCGACAGCTACTGGCGTTTCTTTGCTGAAGAAAGCGTTCCTGTTGAGAAGCCCCCTGAAGCCGAGGAGCCGCCTGTTGCTGAAGAAGCTCCTGTAGAAGAAGCTGCTATTGAAGAGGCCTCTACTGAAGAAGTTCCTCAAACCGAAGAGGTCGCTGAAGAAACCGCTCCAACTGAAGAGGTTGAAGAAGAGGTCCTTACTGAAGAAGCTCTTCAAACCGAAGAAGTCGCAGAGGAAAGCCCGACCGAAGAGATCGCAGAGGAAACCGCTGTTACCGAAGAGGTTGCGGAAGAGACCGGACTCGAAGATGAGGATTCCATCTTTGAGGAAGAGGGCGAAGAAGAGCTCATTTCCCAAGTCGACCTCGATCTCAAAGATAGCTCTCCATGGCTTCTTAAAGTCCTCGCTGGCCCCAACAATGGCGCTCAGTTCTCGATGCAACCTGGGACCTCCTATGTCATCGGGACAGACCCTGCGACTTGCGATCTAGTCTTCCACGACGCTTCTGTCTCAAGACAACATGCACGGCTCACCATTTCCGAGGAGGGAAAGCTCTCTATTGAAGACTTGGGAAGCTCCAATGGAACCCTGATCGAAAGTGATAAAGCAGAGGGAAAACAAGAGTTCGAACCCAACACCTTGATCACTCTTGGGACCTCGTCCTTTGTCGTTTATGACCGAGAAGGCGAGAGAAAAACTCTCATTTCTCCTCTCCTCCCATCGATTGTGAAAATCCTTCAACAGCCGACTGACGAAGAACAAGAGGGAGAAGAAGAGGCCGCTCCAGAAGAGCCGGTCGAGGTGGAAGAAGAGCCTGTTCCTGAAGAGCGCTCCCCTGTTTTCAAGTATTTTGTCATCAGCTTTATTGGGCTGATTGCCCTTTTCGGCTTCCTTCTCTTCCGTGCTGAAGAGGTCCCCAAAACTGTCGTGGATGCCAACAAGGTCCTCGAACAGATTACCGAGCCCTTCCCCACCGTCCGTTTCTCCTTTAATTCAACGACAGGACGCCTTTTGCTTGTGGGTCACGTTTTGAGCAATGTGGACCACGAACAGATCCTCTACAACATTAAACCTCTCAAATTCGTCAAAGATATTGATGATTATATTGTTATCGACGAAAATATCTGGCGAGAGACCAACCAAGTTCTCGGGAAAAACCCGAATTGGAAAGGAGTGACTGTTCAGGCGCCGGTGGCCGGTAAATTCGTGATTTCAGGGTATATCCAGAATCGAGCTGAAGCTGAAGCCCTTTCTGACTATTTAGCCCAGAATTTCCCCTATATCGACCTTCTGGAGCAGAGGATTGTGGTTGAAGAAGACCTCAAAAACCGCACGAAGGTGCTCCTGCTGGACAACGGAATGCAAGACGTTGAGGTCAAAATTAACGCCGGAGACGTGATTTTAAGCGGAAAAATCCCATTTGGGGAAAAACCCACTCTAGACGCGATAGTTTCGAGCTTAAAGGAGATTCCCGGTGTACGCGATGTAAAGGCCTATGTGTCCGAAACCTCCCCTATGGACACATTAGTCGACCTAACCGACGAATACACCGTAGAGGGCGTTTTAAGGGAGCCTAGCGGGAAAATCAACGTTGTAATCAATGGAAAGATCCTCTCAGAGGGCGATTCCTTAGATGGTAGGGTTATTACGAAAATAGAACCCGATACAATCTATTTAGAAGGTAATGGTATTAAATACCGAATTGATTATAATCGCTAGTTAAGGTAAAATAATAGTATAGGGGAAAGAGAGAGGTGTAGACCCATGTTTGGGCTAGGTAGTGGAAATACGAAATCTGACGAATTCCTCTTCGATCTAGAGCGCGAAATTCAGGATCCAAAACAAGGCCGTGAGCTCAAAGAGCTGGTGGTCAGCAGAACCAAAGAGGTCAAACAGCAGCTCCGTGGGGGAGCTGACAAAGACGACTTCGACTCCCTCGGAATTCTCTTACACGCTTATACGTCACTGCAGAAAGTGATAGCCCGTGTCATGAAAAAGAAAAAGTGACGCGGAAACCAATTTTTAAAGGCTGCCCTCCAAGGAAAAGGTCTAAGGGGTGCTGTCTCAATACATAAAACTCCTAATAGGAGGGTAGTTATGACAGAACGTGAAGCATTTAGCATGGACACCTTGATCAAGGTCGTCACTGACGCGACTGTAAGTGCTAAGGAAAAGCTTAATGAGATCAAGGCTCAGCGAAGTGCCATCAGTATTGGTGACATGTTTGATATGCAGATGTTAATGAACCACCTGTCTCAACTTTCTGAGATGTCGACATCTGTTGTCAGCGCTGCGAATACGGCGATCTTGTCGATGTCAAGAAACGTCAAAGGATAATCGAGTTTCTCTTAGCCGGGCGGCCCTGGTCGCCCGGTCCTTTTCGAAGGACCAAAGGCAAGAGAAGTCTCTGTTGTTCGTAATTGTGTTTGGAAAGATAAAACGGGACGGATATCGCATATGGCTAACCAAGGACTGCAAGACTACAAACAGGACTTTCCTCTAATGATTGAGGCAGGCTTCGTTGCTGTAAAGCAGCTGGACGAAACCTCAGCAAAGAGCCTTTTCTATGCAGCTCAGCTGCTAGATCCTGAAAGTTCTGCTCCCCAGATAGGACTGGGGTACATCGCACTCAACAAGCTGGAAGTTCCAGAAGCGACTGAAATATTCACCGAGATCACAAAAAAGGAACCCGACAACCATCTCGCACAGATGTTTCTTGGAATCTGTTACCTACTGACCAAGACAGAGCGCGAGAAGGGTAAAGAACTCATCGAGAAGACTCGTAAGAAAACAGACGATGAGACGGTCGAGAACCTTGGAAAAGTCGCCCTTGAATGGGCTGAAAAAGACTTGAAGAATCTTAAATCACCTTTCATCAAGTAAAGGGATTTAATCATAATAAGGTGACACTATGTCAGCACACGATAAAATTGAAAGAATAGAGGCTCTAACTGAAGGAGGAAGAGTCGATGAGGTGAATGACAAGAAATCGCTTGTCAACCAGCCCATCGAAGGGAAATTCCAAGCACTGTTAGAGGAGACTCAAGCAAAAGTGGATCCGAATGCTCTGGATGGAGCAAAAGGAGGAAGACCCACTTTAGATGATGTCGCAGCAGAAGCAGCTAAGATGCAACCCTCCGTTGCCTCTCAAGCAAAAGATGTCATCGCCCTATCCAAAGAGGCCTCTCAAAAGATTGATGCGATCAAGGCTGATCTCCGGACAGAAAATCTAGAGATCAAAAAACCTGTGGCGAAGCTGATGAATCATAAGCTGACCCACGTTGAAGACTCCTTGCGTATCGCATTGTCGAAAGCAGGTGCAAACGAAGGGGACATTGCAGAAGCTCCTAAGACGGGAAACATGCCAAACCCAGCAGCGAAGTTTCTCGACCATCTCACCCACGCTCAAGACCAACTCAACAACCTCGGTGACTACCTCGATGCAATGGTGAATGCTGAAAAAGAGCTCTCTCCTGCGAATATGCTCTCCATTCAGTTGAAGGTGAACCACATTCAACAAGAGCTTGAATTTTTCACGAACCTCTTGAATAAATCGCTTGAATCGACAAAGGCATTAATGAACGTTCAAGTATAAAGCGAGTGAGAGCTTTATGAATGAAGCTTTGGAAAAAACTCTGAGTTGCTCCACGCTGGTGGGCTCGCTTGGAGTTTTTTTCTTAAAGAAGACAATGAAAGGTGAAGAATGGATGATCAGCTAGAAAAGCTCATGTACGGAATCGATGAGCTTCAGCTCACAACGATTAACGGCCGTATCACAGAAATTATTGGTATGCTGATCAAGGCGATCGTTCCCACTGTGAAAATTGGGGAAGTCTGCCTCGTGAAGCGTGAGGGTGGAGAGCCACTGATGACAGAGGTCGTCGGCTTCACCCAGGAGGAGGTCCTCCTCTCTCCCCTCGGAGAGATGACAGGAATTGGCCCTTCCTCAGAGGTGATCCCCACCCGCCTTCCTCTCCACATCAAGGTCGGCCCCGGTCTTTTAGGACGTGTTCTAAACGGACTCGGTGAACCGCTTGATGAAAAGGAGAATGGTCCCCTCGAAACCGAAGAGATCTACCCTGTCATCCAACCCCCACCCGACCCCCTCAAGCGGAAACGGATTGAGGAGCCCATCTCCGTTGGAATCCGCGTCATCGACGGTGTTCTGACCACTGGACTTGGCCAACGTGTCGGTATTTTTGCAGCAGCTGGAGGAGGTAAATCGACCCTCCTTGGAATGATCGCACGGAACGCGGTCGCTGATGTCAACGTGATCAGTCTGATTGGAGAGCGGGGCCGTGAGCTGCGCGACTTTATCGAGAAGGATTTAGGACCTGAAGGACTCGCAAGATCCGTCCTCGTCGTCTCGACCTCTGACCAGGCGTCACAACTTCGACTCAATGCTGCCTATGTCGGTACTGCAATTGCTGAGTACTTCCGCGACCAAGGAAAGTCGGTCATTTTGATGATGGACTCGGTGACCCGTTTTGCAAGGGCGATCCGTGAGGTGGGTCTAGCCGCTGGAGAGCCTCCCGCACGTGCGGGTTACACCCCTTCTGTCTTCTCAACGCTGCCGAAATTGATGGAGCGTGCAGGTAACTCCGAGACCGGATCAATTACCGCCTTTTACACTGTCCTGGTAGCGGGAGATGACATGAACGAACCCGTAGCGGATGAGACGCGGTCCATTCTCGATGGACACTTGATCCTTTCAGCAGAGCTGGCAAGGCAGTTCCACTACCCAGCGGTGGACGTTCTCTCCTCTGCAAGTCGTGTGATGCCCTCCATTGTACCGGAAGAGCACATTCAGCTTGCAGGACAGATCCGTGAGGTCTTAGCAAACTACCGCAAGAACGAACTGTTGATTAAGATTGGAGAGTATAAACGCGGTTCAGACAAAGCGGGAGACTTTGCGATTGACTACATCGACAAGGTGAACAAGTTTTTGAAGCAGGGAATCGATGAAAAGTGTACATGGGATGAAACTTTACAGCTTTTAAAAGGACTTTTTAAATAGTTAGTGCAAAATGGCAGATCTAGCAGCGTCCTACCCTCTCCAGCAAGTCTTGATGATTAAAAAGCGTCGGGTAGAAGAGGCAGAGAGAAAGCTAAAAGAAAAAAGAGAAGCTCTTAAAAAAGAGCAAGAAATTTTAAAGGAGAAAGAAAAAGCACGGGATAAAGTTCTCAAACACAAAAATGAGAAGCTTGCTCAAATCCGTGCTGAGATGGACAAAAAAGAACCCACCTCCTCGCAAAAAATCCAGCAGATGAAAGACTACATTAAAGTCGTTGAGGTGAAGCTGGAGGAGGAAGAGAAAAAAGTTCAAGAACAGCAGGCACAAGTCGACCAAGCTCAGGCAGAAGTCGACCAGGCAAAAGAGGAGCTCAGGCTCAAAAACTTAGAAGTCGATAAGCTCAACACTCACAAAGAAGAGTGGATCTTGATGATGAAAAAAGAGCTCGCTGTGATAGAAGGACGAGAAATGGATGAAATTGGTTCCATCATCTTTCAGATGCACCAAATGAAGAAAAAATAAAAACCCTACATGGGTAGGGAGGGTAAGTGATGCAAAATTTTGACCCAAAAATGTACAACAAAGAACCCCCTAAATCTCCTCCAGGAGTGACCTCTAAGAGAGCGGTCGAGCGCGGTGAGCATATCACCGACGGGGAGACGAAGCGGAAGAAATTCAGCCTCTCTGATGAAAAGAAATCAGCAAAAGAAGATCCAAAAGAGGTGAAGAGCGAAACCTCTCCTTTTGCTCTTGTTGGAGAGAGAAAAGGCAGAGTTCAAGCGAAGGATGGAGAGCCTCAAGAAGAGGTTGTTGGAAAAGATCCCAAAGCCAAAGACCGCCCTTTTGACGCAATGGTTCCCGGACAGATCGCCGCAGCCCCCATCGATGCGGAAGCTGTCGCTCGCCCACAAAAGATCACGATGGAAGATCTGATGAAAGAGCTCATTAACAGTCTCACGATCTTAAAATCCAAGGGGCAGACAGAGACCACCGTTGAAATCCGTCACCCCCCTCTTTTCGCTGGAGCCACGCTACAACTCAAAGCCTTTGACACTGCGAAAGGAGAGTTTAACATCACTTTCTCTCAGCTTCCTCCTGATGCTAAAGCACTTATGGATCAACCAGGCGTCAGAGAATCGCTCTTACAAAACATGGCTGAGAAAGGATTCATCGTTCACATCCTTGTCGCTACAACAGAAAAGGATCAGACCGTAGCGATGGACCAAACGGAAGAATCCAAAAAAGAGCAAGACGAAAGACACGAAGATCAACAACCCCAAGAGGATAGATAACTCTCCTCTCCTCGACTTTTTTGTTGTCCTTTTTCTCTATTTCTTTGAGAATTAGCTTACATGGAAACAACAGACGTCCCCTACTCCTGGCTCAAAGCCGTGGACCCTAAAGTTGCAGAAGTCGACACGGTACCCCTTTTTGGAAAGGCACCCACCTTTCCGTGGGAAGAGTTCTCTTCCATTCTTGGGGACGCCCTCCAGATCCAAGAGTTAAAAATCGAACCGAGCAAAGTCCTCTGGCGTAGCGAAGAAGAACTCCTCTCGGGTTTTGGGGATGATGCACACATTCAAGAGGTCACCTTACCGGACCTTGAAGAGAGCTGCTTCCTCCTGCTTGCGGGTAGTGACTGGACCAAGATCGCTTCCTGGCTCATCCAAGAGATTCCTCCTGTCTCTCTCGATCAGTTTGATCCTGAGGTCGTCCAAGCCTTAAAGACCTTCGTCTTTACGACGGTCCTACTCAAGTTTGGCGAAATCAGCTTTGACCCCACTCTCGCCCTCCATTTAAACAAAGAGTCGAACCTCCGCATGGAGCCCGCTCTCAGTGTGGATATTCTTGTGACAACCAACGGCACCCCCCTCACCGCCCGCCTCCTCCTCTCTAGCCGTTTCCTGGAGGGGTGGAAAAAACGCTTTGAAAACCAAAAAATGGAGATCCCTGTACAGACCGAACTTTTAAAAAAGCTCTCTGTTGTCCTCCACCTCGAAATGGCGAAAGAGCTCCTCTCCAAAGATGAACTCGATTCTCTCCAGGTAGGTGACATCCTCCTCCTCAAAGACCTCACAGTCGATCCGAGCACCTACTCCGGAACAATTCAGATGACTTACAATGGCATTCCACGCTTCAAAGGAACCCTGAGCGATGGGGTTCTCAATGTGAACGAGTGTGTGTCCGCTTTTGAACAGCTGACCCCTCTACAAAAACCCGCCCAACCCTCTTCAGGAGAGCAAGAGACCGATGGATGAGACACCTGCAGACGACGAAAAAAAAGAACTCCAGCCCGAGTTTGACTTTGAAGAGTATGATGCTGAAGTAGAAGTGGAGGAAGAGGCCGGCGAAGTGCAGGAGGTTAAACTTCCCACCATTGAAGGCCTTGACGAGATTGAAGATGACATTCCTGAGATGCCCGACATCCCTGAGGGATCCACGATCTCTCCCGCAGCAGCTGCAGCAGCTGAGGAGGCTGAGTCTGTGGAAGCTCCGGCAGAGGAAACAGCAACAGGAGCAGCTCCTCTCGATGCTCCAGCCACACCAGGAGAGCTACAAGTCACTCTCGTTGTCGAAGCTGGACGCGTCCATGTCCCTCTAGACCAGCTCCTTCAGATGAGCGAAGGAAACACTTTAGACTTGGATGTCCACCCCGAAAAGGGTGTTGACCTAGTCGTAGACGGACAGTGTGTTGGTCGAGGCGAGCTCGTCAAAATCGGTGACCACCTGGGAGTCCGGATCCTAGATATGGGCTAATCCAATATGGCCGACGAAGACTTTCACACCCGAGCAACACAGCCAGGCGGCTTCGATAAATCCCCCACCAGCGCCCCATCTGATCACCCAAAAGAGATCGCAGGCTTTGAGATCCTAGAGCATTTAGACACTGGAGGGATGAGCCATATCTACCGCGCAAAACACCCTCAAATCGAGGAAGAAATTGTTGTTAAAGTCCTTGCCACGCGGTTTTTGAAAAATGATGAGGTGGTGGGGCGTTTTCTGAAAGAAGCGAGCATCATCGCCCTTGCAGACCACCCCAACATTGTCAAACTCTACCGTTGGGGCCAATGGGAAGGAGGCCTCTACATCGCCATGGAAGCGATCGAAGGAACCTCGCTCCACTCGCTGATCGAAAGCGGCCAGATCCGCTATCCTCAATGCTTAAAGCTGGTTCTTGAAACAGCCTATGCGCTTTGCCATCTACATACCCACTCTATCATCCACCGTGACCTAAAACTGGAAAATATCCTCGTGACGAAAGAAGGCCAAGTCAAAGTGATTGATTTTGGAGTTTCTCAACTTCTAAGAGAGCAAAAAGCCTCTTCGAAGAGAGGAAAGCAAATTATTGGAACCCCCATCTACATGAGCCCGGAGCAGTACGAAACCCCCGACCTCGTCTCCTACCCCTCCGACATCTACTCTCTTGGGATCGTCGCCTACGAAATGATCACTGGAAAAGTGCTCAAAGGACCCTTAGACCTCCATCAAGTTCCAGAAGCCTTACGCCCTATTCTCTCACGCTGCTTGAAGCGCCTTCCCGAAGAGCGTTACCAAGATGTTGTCGACTTCATTGCGGACCTTTCTGAAGTTGTAAACCAACTTTAAGTCGTCTCCAGGGAATATATCCTTAAAAGAGAAGAAAAAAGGTGAAAAAATATCCCTTTATCTGAGAACATTCGGATTTAATTACTTACCGTCGAAACGATATGATCCGAAGACCGACACTCTCGAGACTAGGCCTCTACAGCACCATCACGCTCATTGGAGTGAGTATCCTTGCCCTCTCCTCGCAGAGTTTCGCTATCCCCCCCAAACCTGGGTTCAATTCCAGACTCAATGAGGTTGCCGATACCCCCAATCTCCCCGAGGAAAATCTCAAAGCCTGGGAGAAACAACTTCATGACGAAGCTGAGGAGAACATCCAAAGCCTCGACAGCGATCTAGAACCCCTAGATGAGGAAGATTTAGAGGATGAAGACCCGCAAATGCTCCTCCCTGAAGATGAGGATCTTGAACCTGAGATCGACGATGATGTTTTTAGTACGCCTGACCTTCAAAAGACGCCCGCCTTCATCGCCTGGACAAAAAGAGACCTCTCAGCCCAAGAACTAGACCTCAATGAACGCACTCTCACTCATATCCAGCTAAAGGAAAAAGCGGCAGCCCTCACTCAAGAGGTCTACACACTTCGAAGTCAACCTGCACGCGGTCATGCTGAGCAGCGTGGCCAGGCTTCACAGGCAGCCATCGCACGAAAAAGAGAGGCGTCCCTTCCCTTCCAACCTTCTCAACTCGATAAAGAGCTCCTCACCCACCTGCTTGAGGGTGCTGAGGCTAAAAAAATAGAAAAGTGGACCTCCTCTGAAAATATGATTGTCGGCCTTCCCGCAGCAGGAGAGGAAATCGCAACACTTGACCTCCCCCTACCCGCCGAAGATCCGAACCCAGAGCTCGACACGCTTGAAACCGAGCCTGTTCCTGAGAGAGCCGCTCCCATCCCACTTGAAGGCAGCGACCCCAACCTACTTCCCTCTATCCAGGGAGATGAGACGATCGAAGAGGATCCCCCTCTTCTCGCTTTCCATGAACCAACAGATGAGCAGGACTCCTCCCTCCTTTCACAAAGGGTGAGCCCCGACGCTCCTGGATCCCCCAAATATAACTTCTACAGCGGTGAAAGCCAAACTCAAGGCGCTTTTGACGACGACAACAGCGATGAAGAGAAAGACCAAGAGACCTTCATCCCTACCCGTCAACCCAGACAGCAAACCGTTCCCGCTCCTACTGAGCAACCGGTTCAATACACTCCTGAACCTGAGCCACAGCCCATCCAACTCGACTACGAGTACATCAAAGAGCGTGGCGGAAAAGGAAGCATCATCCTTCCCACAGAAGCTGAGTTCAAAGAAGAGGTTCAACAAAAGGGAGACCCCCTCAACCTCTTCCCTCCTGAAAGAGAACAGCCCGCACCTGAACCTGAAGAGCCCGCCGATGTTCCCCTCCTCCCTGAAGGAGGTTTTCAGCAGCCTCAAGCCGCTGAGAAGGCCACAAAGGAGCAGTCCCAAGAGGATCAGTCCCCAGAAGAGCAGCCCGCTAAAGAGGAATCAGCAAGGAAGCAAAAATGGGAGAAAAAGACCCCCTCACAACCTGCCACAGGTGTCACAAGCCCCCTTCCCCAAACAGAAAAAGCCACCACACCTGGCACCGCTTCTGACGCCACACCTGCAGACGCGCAGTCAGACTCTGGGAAAGCGACACCGACCAAGGCTCCATCCCCCTCATCAGGCGGTCAGAGTGGAGAAACTCCGGTGAGTGAAGAGGCGCGAAAAGAAGAAGCTGAAGAGGGAGAAGCACCGACCTACTTTGTGAAGTTCAACAATGTCACGATGTCCGAGTACATCCGCTATGTGAGTATGTTCACAGGGAAAAACTTTATCTTTGACCCCGAAGATCTCGACTTCAAAGTCACCATCGTCTCGAATGAGCCAACCACAGTTCAAAACATCATGGCCGCCACCTTGCAGATGCTACGCATCCGCGGTCTCTCGATGTCGGAGATGGGAAACAACATCATCATCTTTAGAGAAGTGGGAATCAATAGCCCAGCCACCGTCGTCGGTAGCGGAAAAGAGCCCCCTAAAGACACCGATATCATCACTCAAGTTTACAGCCTCACGAACGCAGACCCTGCAACGCTCGCTAACATCATCCGCCCGATGCTTTCAGAAAGTGCGATCGTCGAAGCCGTTCCTCAAAGCCGCCACCTGATTGTCACAGGCTTGACTGCCAACGTGAACCGCATCACGAAACTGATTGAGAATATCGACTCCCCTGAAACAAGCCTCGAAGTCGGTGAGTACACCGCCCGTGCCATCACGATTTCTCAAGCCATTGAAGTTGCCGAAGAGCTCCTGCTTCCCATTGTAGGTGACCGCCCCTTTGTCATTACATCGCTTCCGGCGAAAAACACCGCTTACGTCGTTTCCACTCCGATCATCGTCGCACAAGCTCTCGCTCTCCTGAAGCAGATCGATGTCGGAACGGACATTCCAGATCTCGAGAACTTAACCGAAGAAGAGCGCCGCCGCCGAGAACAGGAACGTCTAGAGAGCCTCGAGAGAAGTCAAAGACTCGATCAGGCGAGTGGAAAATGGAAACCAGAGAGCGTCCTTGGTACGGTTCGTGGAACAAAATTCTACCTTCATAAGCTCCAGTACCGCAAAGGGGACCAGATCCAACAAGCCCTCCAAGCGGTGGCTCAAAGCCTTCAACAAGTCCAAATTGAAGAGGAAGAGGTCGATCTGATCGCAACGATCAACAGTGTCCAGTGGATCGAATCGTCGAACTCTCTCGTCTTTACAGGAACTCCTGGAACCCTTCAGCTCGTGAAAGAGCTTGTCGATGAAATCGACACGGCCCTCCCTCAGGTTCTCATTGAAGTGTTGATCCTTGAAGCCACCCTCGATGACACACTCACCTTTGGTGTCGACTGGGGAACCCGCTTTGGAGGTCCTGACGCTGCCGGAGCACAAGCCTTCCTCGCGACAAACTCTCCTCTAAACCAGGCCCTCGACTCTACCGTCCCCACCAACTTCGGACCAGACGCTTCTGGGCTCGCTAGAGCAGCAGGATTCAACCTCGGTGTCATTGGACGAACTGTCACCAAGAGCGGATGTAACTTCGGCTCTGTCGCAGCCCTTGTTTCAGCATTGAACGCAGAAAGCCGCATCGACATCCTCCTGAACCCTAAAATCGTTGTCGAAGATAACGCGACAGCAGAGTTCTTCGTAGGAATTAACACCGCCTTCCAGACCCAGTCGATTGCCAACGATTTTGGTACCACGATCTCTAGTAACTTCGAGTTTAAAGACGTCGGTAGTACGATCAAAGTCACCCCTCTCGTGGGCAACAACGGCATCATCACCCTGGACATCGAGCAAGAGGTGAGCTCTGCTGCCGGAGGAACCTTCCCCACAGGCGGGGGAGGAACGACTGTCACCACAGGGGGTGGAGGTGGACAATCCGACACAGCAACGGGTGGGTCGAGCACCACAGGCGCTCAGAGTATTGGACCAACCACACGAAAAAGCACCACCAAAACACGCATCCATATGCCTGATGGGTACTTCCTAATCATGAGTGGTCAGATCCGGGATGAAAGGGAAGAGATCCGTAACCAAGTTCCCTGCTTAGGTGGTATCCCCTTCCTCGGAGGCTTCTTCTCGCAGAAAAGAACACGTATCGATAAGAAAAACCTCATGCTCTTCATCCGACCTCAGATCGTTGATGTAGAACGCATCAACCCGATCACCAAGCGTCAACAAGATATTTGGAAACATAGAAAACGCCACAAAAAACGTTGGCAGTTTGAAGTCGATGAAGCACTGGACTTCTTTAACATCCGTGAACCTTATGGCAAGTCTGAAGAGAGACCGCTTAGAAACTAAGCTCCTCGTTTCGATCCTTCTTCTCACTTTTTTGACGGGCTGTCATCCGCGCACCTACGTGTTGGACCCCAACCTCTGCTATACGCCTACAACCTGCGACATCGCAGAAAGGAGCTCTCCGTTCCCTCCGTTAGAAAAAGAGGAGTTGAAAGAAGAGTGGGGTAAGGAGCTTCTCATCGGGGAAAAATTTGGTGAAGAACTGGACCTCTACCGCTCGATTACTGCCCTGAAAAGAGCTCTTTTTCTCATCCCTGAAGACGAGAGTGAAAGGCGCACTCAAATAGAGTATGACATCCTCACCGCCTACTTCTTTGCAGAAAAATACAGCGACGTCATCCGCAGTTTTGACGAATCTAATCTCAAAAATCTTTCCAAAGACTCCCCCCTCTTCAACGACCTCCTCGTGATGCTCGTCCTCTCCTACGAAAAGATCTGCGACCCTTATAAGGCGAAAGTCGTCTTAGATATCCTCCGCGAGTCGGCCCCGGAACGTGCAGAGAAACTCCAACTCTCTAAAGCTATCCAAGAGGGAGACCTACCGACCCTCCAAGCCATGAACCGGCCCAGCTGGGTTGACTGCTACTGCCAAGAACGCCTCTCCGTTCGAAAAGCGCAAATCTACAACGCCCTTTTTCCAGGAGCAGGCTACTACTATGTTGGACAAAAGAAGACAGCCCTCACCTCTTTCGTGCTAAACGCCCTTTTCCTCACCGCCACAGCCCAATTTTTCAAGCAGGGATACATCTCTGCCGGAATCATTACCGCCAGCCTGGAGTTTGGTTGGTACGTCGGAGGGATCAACGGCGCAGGCCTTGCTGCAAAATTCCACAACGATCACACTTACAGTCAATATGCGCGTGAGTCCATGATCGAAGACCAACTTTTTCCCACCCTCATGATCCAACATGCGTTTTAACACTATCTTCTTATTCCTCATCCCCTCCCTCCTCGTCTCTGTACCTTATAATCCGACCGAGAGAAAAGCCTGGGGCCCTTGGGGAAAAGACGCTTCGCTTAGCAAACAGAAAACCTCTACACCGAAGCAGGAATCCAACCTCCTGATCACCGCCGCTTCAAAAGTCATCCAGCTGCGGCAAGAGGTCCTCACACACGCTGATGGCCCAAGGAGCCACTACTTCCCCTCCAGCTCACAGTATGCACTCGATGCACTGCATAAATATGGATTTTTCTGGGGCTACCTGCTCGCCTGCGACCGCCTCATGAGAGAAAATGATGACGAATGGGTCTATGCTACCACCGACATCGACCCGCTCCACATCCTTAAATATGACCCGGTACAGTAGAGGTCGTCGATAGGGGATAGAGAATCCCCACGGCGTGGTTTTTGAAGACTCCTGTGCGGATCACAGCGAGTCGGCACTGAAGGGTTTTCTCACCCTCATTTTTGGATGCAAAAGAGAGAAGCAACTCCGCCTCTTGCGTTTGACCCAGACGGTTCAGCGTCTCTTGCCAGACCTCTTGACCTCCACGCATCAGATCTTTGAAATCGTGGATGAAGTTCTCAGGTCCCCATCCTAAAAACTCTTTCGTCTGGTCATTGGCAAAAACCAAATGCCCTTCACGAAGAGAGTAAACAAAGACAATGCAAGAACTCTCACTGCGGAAGGCGTCGTAAAGACGGCGGCGGTTGAGTGCAGAGTTGTCCATTCCCATTTGAAATCGAGCGTCTTCAGCAAAGTAACTCGATGTGAGCTTCTGCGCAATGTTGAGGCAGCGTTGTAGCTGCTTGCTACCTTCGCGTTCTCTCTCCACCACAGGTGAAGGGGCGCGAAGGAACTCTTCTTGAGTTGGAGGCATCGGCATGTCCGATTCGGTTTCTGTCACCTTGAGAAGGGTGTTGAGATCATACGTCAAATCATCAATCGATGACTCCAAGTTGTGGATCTCTTTTTGCTTATCATCCATGGTGGCGCGAAGGCCATTCACCGTCTCTGTGTATTCCTTAAGGAGGCGCTCTCTCTTTTCAGAGTGTTCTTGATACTCTGCAATCACCCTTAAGTGCTCTTCTTTGAAGTTCGCAAACTGTGACTGGAGCTCTTCATATTCTGCTTTTTGACGGTACCAAGCCTCTTTCACCTCTTCAAGCTCTTCAACAAGCGCCTCTTCTTGACCCCGCAAACTTTCAAGCTCACTTTGCATCGCTTGGACATCTTCTCTCTCCTCAGAAAGGGGTTCAACGGCTTTCGATGCGCTGACCTCTGCACTAGGAGCTGTAGTCCCCTCTTTGAAGCGGAGAAAAGAAAAAATCAGGGCGACGGAGCCAAGTGACGCTAAAAGAAAAGAGAGTCCAAAGACCCACTTGGCGCTATCGGTGGGCATCTGAGAAACAGTAAAGAGCACAAGCGCCACAGCCGGCAAAAAATAGCAGGCCAGAACCACAAGAAAAAAACGGTGATTCTTGTTATTCAATTTCTCGCTCATCACACCTTACTATATACCAGAGACATTGATTCTAAGCGAGCTAGCCGTTAAAGTTGGACGGTCTGGATTTTGAGCAGTCATGCCTCCCATCCAAAGGACCCCTCCTTCGTTTTGAACATAGAGCGAACTCTCCTGTGAAGGAAAGTGGGCCTCGAGTTGGATCGCATCCGTCTGGAGGTGCCCCTTTAGAGGATCGAGACGCGGATAGAGAGGGGTTGCGAAGGGTTGACTGAGATCCGCCTCTAACTCTTCACTCGAGCGCTCTTGAAAAACAGAAGGAAGAGGGACGAGCTCCGCTTCTCGATAGACCAGCTTTTTGGAGTCCGTCAAAAGGGTGCCTTTTCCAGAAGCAAAGGGAAAGAGAACGCCGGCTAGCCCCTCCTCTTCAGAAGTTGTATCTAACTGAATATCAATACTTTGATCTAATATTTTCATCTTTAACGAGAGATAAAATCCAAAACCCTGCTTCTCTGCAGTCGACTCATCAGATTTGAGTGTCGCAACCAACTCCTCGCCCCTCAACTCGGCCTCCCAAGGGGCATAGGCTGCAAGACCATTCGGATAGGGGTCCTCATGACCTAAGAGCTTTGGGTTGCGCTTTCCAAAATGCGGACCAACGACAAATGGCAAAGCCGATCTGGTCGCTAAGCGCTCCTGTCCCCCTATTTTGAAGCTTTTTAACCGAAGCCCCTCTTGAGGGTCGACTGAGATCGAGAGCTTCTCCGATTTAAGTTCTAGCATAAAATCTCCCAAGAATTTGACAATAAGATCATGCAACAAAAATGGATTGCACTCAACCATGAAGGGTTCCCTCATCACACGGAACACCTCGCACCGATTGCGAAACTCTTTGAGATGCCCCTCATCGTGACCGATGAAGATGCCGCAGCGCTCTTCAGACACTACTATCCTGGCCTCCAGGTTGAAGTCATTCCTCGGAGCGAGCTCACGACTGACTTTCTCAAAGAACACTGTAGTCTGATCGCCACCTCCCACGACCCAGACCGCGAAAAATTCCATGCTCTCTTTGGAGAGGAGATGACACAGCTCTTTGTCCCGCACGGCTTCTCCGATAAGGCTTACTGGATGACCCAGTCGGCCCTCTCGGACATCTGCCTCCTCTACGGCGAGCAGATGCTCACCCTCATTCAAAACTCTCCCCTCGCCTCCTCTCTTCAAAAAACGGTGCGAATGGGAAACTTGCGCTACCACGACTACCTTCAAAACAAAGAGGTGTATGACCAGATCACAAAAAAAGAACTGCCCCTAGACCCATCCAAAAAAACACTCCTTTACGCTCCAACCTGGACATGGAATGAAGAGCACTCCCGGACCTCTTTCTTCGACGCCGCTGAAATCCTCCTCAAAAACCTTCCTTCAGACTGCCAGCTCATCGTCAAACTCCATCCTCATCTCAAACTCAACAACATCGCCCACGTCGAGCGGATCATTGCCCTCTACGAAGAGGAGGAGAACATCCACTTTCTCGAAGAGTTCCCACTCATCTATCCATTGCTCGACCTCACCGATATCTACATCGGGGACCTCTCTTCCATCGGTTACGACTTTCTCGTCTACGACCGCCCCCTCTTCTTTCTCAACCACCAACGAAGAGACCCCGAAAAAGATCCTGATGTTTTTCTCTTTCGGGCCGGCCGCTCTCTCCTTCCTGAAGAGTTTTCGAAGATCTACCAATTGATTGGAGAAGAAGAAGATCCCTCACTTTCTCAGAAACGAAAAGAGCTCTACAAATTCACTTTTGATGAGATCGACCCAGAAGAGGTCAAAAAAGAAATCTTAGCAGCCGTTCAAAAGAGTTGATTTGCGCGGTTCAGATCTTCGATAAAATCTATCTCAAGGCATTGATGAGGCTCGACGGGAAAGGGAGTCACCTGGACACCCCAGGTGAGGGCGTATTCGACGCCTCTTTCAAAATAGTCCTGATCGCCACACTGCTTGAGACCCCGAATTAAAAAGGGAACGTGCTCTTTCTCAAAATACTGGATACCGACCGACTCTCCTTCCGGCTGGGCGACCGTTTTGGAAAGCTCCAGCAGGTGGCCATTTCCATCCGTGGAGTATTTGACCGCTTCTTCATCCGCTTCACCGGGGATGACCACTGTTGAGCTTTTTTTATTCTCAAGAAAGGAACTCAAGATTGCACGGTCGAAGACAACATCTCCATTGAGCCAGAGGAGATCTTCATCGGGTCCACCAAGCCTTTCAAGCGCTTTAAGAAGACTCTTCGCTGTATTTTCTGTCCGAAAGTAGAGATTTTTCACTGTCGGAAGTTTAGGAAATGCGGCTTCGATGAGTTCGAATTTATACCCTACCACGGCAGATATGTCTTCGATAGCTAGATGCTCAAGAAGGGCGTCGAGCTGCATCTGAAGGAGGCTCTTTCCATTGTCTAGTTGAGTGAGAGTTTTGGGGGCATCATCAAAGGGAGCGAGTCTGCTACCGACTCCTGCTGCTAAGATGACAGCCTTCATTGATCCATCACAACAGGAAGTGTGATACGAGAAGGGTGTGAAGGTCCAAAGAGGACGCGGTTGGTGGCGACACGCGGTTCTTCTTCGGTCCCGCCGTTAAAGTTCCTTTCAAACTGAGGGTAGTTGGCAGAAGAAACCGAGAGACGGATGCGGTGCCCTTTCGCAAAGACTTGACTGGTGGACCAAAGGTCGACTTCAACGGGATTGGACTCTCCTTCCTGAAGTTTCTTGATCCCATCAGCGATGAGGACACTCTTGCCATCCGGGTAGACATCCGTTAAGCGGAGCGCCACGTCTGTCGTCGATCGGTCAGAGGTAAAGTAGATGTTTGCAAAGAGGCGTCCTGTCACCTCGAGATCCTCCTCAAGTGGATCACTCGTGAAAACGACGACATCTTCACGCTCCTCTATAGGCGTCTGATCTTTAGGACCAGCAGCCAGGAAGAGGTTTCTTCCTCCCACCGTCGGAGTCGGGTTTTCAGGGTCATAGACAAAGCCTTCTGATCCTGCACTCACAACACGGTTATCAAGCTTCCCATGGGTATTGAGGTAGAGTGTGTAGGGTTTAGCAGGAATCGGCCACTCTTGAGCGGTTTTCCAAACACCCCCTCTGCCGCTGGTACCATCGAAAGGACCCATCACGTAATAAATGACAGGTGGAGCCTCTTTCACGTTGTTATGGTCCCCTTTTAAGTAATGGTCGAACCAATGGTGTGGCATCACTTCGTGGGGAGGGTAGTGGGCATTTTCAGGAACGTTGTAGTCGCCGAGCCGCATATCACGCGGGTAGTGGTGTGTCCAAGGGCCCATCACAAGCACTTGTTTCCCTTTTGCACCGTGATCCCCTTCGTTTTGGAATGCGACGAAGGAGTCGAGTGTTCCCTGAGAAAAGGTGTCGTACCAACCTCCGTAGTGGAGGGCAGGCGTGTTCACACGGTGTGCCTGAGAAATGCAGTCCACACATTTCCAGAAGGGGCTATCCTCTTTCTCTCCAAGAACAGCTTTAAGTACTCCAGGATGACGCGCATAGTAGCCTAGCCATCCTTCCACCTGATTCTTCCGGACTTGGCCACCCATGTAGATCGCCTGGTTGTACATATCGCCGACAGCAAAACCGATATACTGAGCCTTCAAGCTCGGATGCGCCGTCGGAGCCAAGAGCAGCTGAGAGATACCCATCGCAGAGAATCCAATCGTCCCAATCTTTCCATTCGAATAGGAACTTTTCGAGAGCCAATCAATCGTATCATATCCATCTTGCAGCTCCCCCCAACCATCTGTAATCCAAGGCATCGACTTCCCTTCTTTATCCAGGAAGCTGCGAGCATCTTGGATCGCCACAATGTACCCAGACTCCGTTAGAGGAAGAAAAGATTGGTAGTAGGCGCGCTTTCCAGAAGGAGTGCGGACCAAAACGATCGGCTTCTTCTTAGCACCTTTGTAAGGAAGGTAAATGTCTGTTGGAAGGTGAGTCCCATCCCTCATCGGAATCTGAACGGTGAGATCAGGGTCGATACTCCCATCAGATCTGAGGGTAAAGAAGAGAGTGACGGCCACAAGGACCGCAAAAGACCCAAAAAGAATTTTTTTAGATGGTCTCTTCAACAGGACTCCTTAAATGTGTTAGACAGTGCGAGCTTTTGCAGTCAGACGCGCTTTCATACGTGCTGCTTTATTGATGTTTAAAACTCCGCCTTTCACACCTTTATCGATGGTTGAAAAGGCTGTTCCAAGACTCTCTTTCACTTTGGCAGCGTCAGCGAGTGTCACAGCTTCTTCAAAGCGACGGATCGCAGTACGGATCTTTGATTTTCTTTCACGGTTGCGCTTACGTGCTTTCTCGTTTTGTAACATTCTTTTTTCAGCGGTCGGACGCTTGGTCTTTTTATCTTTCTTTTCGGCCATAATTTCTCCGTTTAATTTTTTCGCTCTTGAAAATTATACCTTTCTAGAGAAAATTCGTCAAAAAATTTTACCGATATGTTAGAATGTCAAATATTTAGATATGAAATGGGTCATTAGAAAAGAAATTACCCTTCTCGACTCTTTAAAAGAAAAGTTCCCCTCATCTTCTAATAATGAGAGGAAGCGCTGGATTCGAGAAGGCCGTCTCAAGGTGCAGGGAAAAAAGGCCTCGCTCCCCAGCGATCTACTGGCCGAAGGCGACACCCTGGAGCTCCTCCCCAAAACAAAACGCCTCCACACACCTGTAAAAATTGTTTTTCAAGACCCCCATCTCGTCGTCATCGACAAGCCAGAGGGGATGCTCAGTGTCAAAACTCCCTATGACCGTGGCAAAAGTGCCCATGAGCACCTCAAAGAGCTCCATAAAGGAACCAACGTCCTCCCCGTCCACCGCCTCGACCGGGAGACTTCAGGCCTGCTCGTCTTTGCCCTCACCCGGGAGGCCGCTGAAGGGCTAAAAGAGCAGTTTGCTGCCCATACGACAAAAAGAGAGTACAACGCCCTTGTCGAGGGCCGTGTCAAACAGGACGAGGGCACCTGGGACTTTCCTCTAAAAGAGGGTAAAAACTTTTTTATGCATATCGCTCGGCCCGGCCAAGAGGGCCTCCGCGCTGTCACCCACTTTAAAGTGCTAAGGCGCACAAAACGCCACACCCTCCTCGAACTCCAACTCGAGACCGGTAAGAAGAACCAAATCCGTGTCCATGCAAGCCATGTCGGCCATCCTGTTGACGGCGACAAAAAGTATGGTGCCGAGGGAAATGCCACAGGACGACTCGCCCTCCACGCCCGCAGCCTTGGTTTCATCCACCCTATCACCCAAAAAGAACAGCTCTTTCACTCACCCACCCCCAAAAGGTTTACCGATGTCAACTAGAACCGTCTGGTCCCTTCTCTACATCGCGCTCCTCTCTGCACTCCTCTATTTTGGCGTCCGTGCGGGCCTCTTCTATACCCAGTACACCTCTTCGACCGCCACGACCACGAACCAGACGATCTCCTTTAAGATCCGAAACAACTGGCTTGGGATCTACTTCCTCAATGCCACCTACACCTACGAAGTTGACGGCAAGACTTACACACGGAGGGAGCTCCTCTCAGAGCCTCAAGCCAACAGCCGTCAATACCTCCAAAAACTTGAGCCTGAGCTCCAAGAAAAATCGTGGACGATCTGGTACAACCCCCACAAACCCTCCCAAGCTTTCATCGAAAAATATTTTCCCTACCGCGAGATCTTCAACAGTGTTGTGATCGTAGGGTTGATACTTTATTTTTTGATTCTGCAAAAAAGATATCGTCGCTAGCGAGAAATCTCTACATTCGCTTAGGCTTAGTAGGTCTTATAACCTACATACGAAGGAGATTTGAAAATGCACCCTATACTTGCCGCCGCTGCTGGTCTTTCCACTTACCCTGTTGGAGCTTACTTACACGAAGGTGCTCATGCAGTTGCTGCAAAACTTCTCTACAAAGATCCGAAAATCGATATTCAAGTGCGAGGATTTCTTGGTTGGGATAGCAGTTTTGGTTTTGATCCATCCAGTGCAGACGCTTCTCTTTCTTCGCTTGGAAAAAAACTTGGGAAACGCGTCTCCATTGTACTGACGACTGTAGTAGGCCCTCTGGCTAATGCTTGCGCTTGCTTGGCGCTCACCCTTCTTTTTCCCACACCGCTGATGGTCTTCGGAACAGCTCCCTACCTCATCTATTTATTTACAATTGCCATTCAGCCGTTCGTGAATAGCATCACTTTTAAGTCTCAACATATAGGAGATTTTGGTGAGATTTGGAGAGTGGGTGGAGATACAGGCTATGCCCTTTCATTTCTTGCAACCGCTCTGATCATCGCTAAAACGATCGAGCCGCTCTTGCGAACCTACCCTCCCATGGCTGTCTTGGGAATAGGCTCATTGGCCGTATTGCTCTTCTCTATAGCCGTCCATCGCTCCTCGCCTAATGCTTAAACGTGGAGCTCTGCTTTCTCGAGATGCTTGTGGATATATTCTGCGCGTTTGTGTGGAAGCTCTTCTTGGTCAATTTCACTTTCAAAGTGGCTGAGAAGATGACCACGGCGGCAGTTAAAGAAAAGCGCATTGAGTTCACGGATTGTGACGTTCGTCAACCACCCAAGATCTACACCTAGCTTCACTAATGAGATCGCACTGAGCGCTTCGAGAGGCTCGATCTGGTAAGAGTGCATCAAGACAGCATAAGCGCGGCTGACGAGATCTTTGAGTTCCCGTGCTTCGGTGTTTTTCAGCTGACTGCGCAGTCCCTTTTCTTTCACAAGCAGTTTAGTCGTGTAAGAGCGCACGCTCGAAAGGATGTCCTCTTCTGTCAGCCCTAAAGTGAAGTTGTTGCGGACAACGAGCAAGTCACCTGTGATCTCATCGAGTGTCCCTTGAAGCCCTGAAACGTAGACATCATCCTCATTATGGCTCACTAAAAACTCGGATAGCTCCCCAGTGTGGATCAATGCAGGCGCTTGAACGTAGCAGCTCACCTCAAGACCCGTGCCCGAAAGGGCTGGGTCGGCAGAGAGGAATCCGAAGCGGGAGTTGAAAGCAAAAGAAAAGCTCTTCGTCAAGTGGTTTTCAATCTTCGATAACTCAGAAAAACAGGACTCGAGGTCACCAGAAGTGTCGATCAAGGTCAAACTCAGGTGGTCTTCTAGATTGATGCTGCCAAGAAACGATCCCTGCTTTCCAACAAGGAACGCCTCTCCGCTATGCGCCTGGCCAAGGCCCGAAAGCAACAAGAAATGCTCATACAAAAATTGCTTTTCTAACGGAGTTGTCTCTTCCGCTGGCAGAAAGGTCGGTTTTTCGAGCCCTTTGTAACTCATCAAATTTTTCTGAATCAACGAGACCACTTCTTTCTGCTCATCGGTCGAAAGTTTCGAGGGAAAGTTGTAGTTGTCGAGGTTGCGAGAGATCTTGAGTGTCGATCCAATCCAGATGGAGTGGGTGTTTTCTCTCCAGGGATCCAAAAGTCCGAGGAGAAGGTGCGGATCATGATCACTCGTCATCTTCAATCTCCGTCAGTTCTTTGATCTGGTCACGGATCCACGCCGCCTGCTCATAATCTTCACGCTCGAGCGTCTCGTCGAGAGCTTCTTTCAGGGCAATGAGCTGGTTTGAAGGGCTCATTTTCGTCACTTCACCGGGTTTACGTCCCACATGGAGGTGGCTTGCCATCGACGGGGTCATGAGTTTTTGGGAGATCTTATTCATCGATTCGAGCTCTCCAACAAGGACATCACCAAACACGTCATAACAGAATTGGCAACCGAGAAAACTCCCAGAGCGGACAGAGTTGAGAGTCGTGCCACAGTTCCCGCAGCAGAGACCTGCTTCCGCAGCAGACTCGGCAAAATCCCCTGATGGAATTCCATGGAGACGCATCTCTAGGACAGGACAGTCACTGCACATGACGGTGTGGGTGATCACCCCACCCATGACCTCTGTGTAGCGCACTGCGACGTGCTTTTTACAAGAGGTGCACTCTAGAGGGCGTTCTTCTCCCCCCTCTCTCTTTTTAGGTGGTTGATTTTCAGTCATTTAAATATCCTTCGAAGAACCTATATCCGCACTATAGAAAAGGAGCTGGTTCTTGTCAAAGAGAGGGCTCACGTGCCCCCCTGTGAAAAACATTTCGAAGCATTACTACAAGTGCTCATGAAATATCCAGACTAGCGAGAAACGAGCCACTCACTTAGACTGAGTGTGTTCTGACCAAGGAGATTACAATGACACCACTACTTGCCGCCGCAGGAGGCACCCTCTCTTACCCAATCCAAGTGTACATCCATGAAAAAAGCCATGACCTCGCTGCCAGAGCCGTCTACCAATCCCCTCATACAGCCGTGGTTGTTCAGGGCATTCTCGGAGTGGACAGTTACTTTGAGTGCGATCACACCGCTCCTCTCTCCCGTTTAGGAAATCTCCTAGGTAGACGCGTGAGCTTTTTGGTGGTGGTGGCCGCAGGCCCACTTGTTGAACTTGGCAGTTGCCTCGCGCTGAGTATCCTCTTTCCAGCACCCCTCACTGTCTTTGCGCTCGCTCCCGCTCTTATCCATGCCTTCACTCTTGCCATTCAACCCCTTGTGAACACGCTGACATCGAGACCTGTCGCGCAAGATGATTATGGAAGCCTACTCGAACGTGAAGGAAAGGTTCTCTACGGCCTTTCTCTGGTTGGAACTGCAGCCCTCATTGCTAAAACAATCGAGCCACTCCTCTTGACCTACCCCCCTCTTGCCGTGCTCGGCGCAGGAGGACTCATCGTTTTGACGGCCTGTGTTTTCGTTCACAAGATGAAAAATATTCAGTATTATCAGGAAGTCTAGAAAAGAAAGTTTGGGTCTTGAAGGACTCGAACCTTCGACCCCCTCATTAAAAGTGAGGTGCTCTAACCAACTGAGCTAAAGACCCAAACTGTTGACCCCAAGGGGATTCGAACCCCTGTTACTAGAATGAAAATCTAGTGTCCTAGGCCAGGCTAGACGATGGGGCCAGGTAACAGATGACCAATACTATACGATCTTCAGGATTTTCTCTCAACCCATTTAGATGGATGAAAGTTCCTCTTCCTTCTTCCGAGCCATCTCGTCTGCTTTCTTGCAGAAGTCGTCTGTCAGCTCTTGAACTTTCTTTTCCTGATGCTTTTTATCATCCTCAGAAAGCTCTTTATCCGCCTTGATGTGGTTGTTCGCATCTTTTCGAACCTGACGGATGCTGACCTTCGTCTGCTCAAGAAGTTCTTTGATAGAACGAATCATTTTTTCACGGATCGACCCGTCCATCGGAGGAATGTTGATGCGCACTTGGTTCCCTTCCGTGATCGGTTGGAACCCGAGATTGGCTTTTTCGATCGCTTTTCCGATGGCAGCCGAGTTGCCTGCATCGAAGGGAACAATCAGCAGCTGCATCGGCTCAGGAACACTCACTGAGGCGAGGTCCTGAAGGCGCATGCTGGTGCCATAGACTTCCACTTTCACTCCATCCAAAATGGCTGGGTTGGCACGTCCCGTGCGGATATTCTTTAGCTCAACCTCAAAGTGCTCGAGCCCTTTTTGCATTTTCTCTTTTGTGTCATTCATCACTCACCTATATGTGTTCCAGACGCTTTAATCTTTTCGAAGCTTCCTTCTCCGCTGAGGAGAAGGTCCATGTTAAATACGATAATCGGAATTTCACTTTCCTGACAGAGCGTAAAAGCTGTTTGATCCATGACTTTCAGCTCTTTTTCGATGACTTGCTTAAAGCTCAGCGAATCAAAACGCTTTGCAGTGGGATCTTTCATGGGATCTTTGTCGTAGACGCCGTCCACCTTCGTCGCTTTAAGCAGAAAGTCTGCGTGGATTTCACTCGCGCGAAGAGCCGCTGCAGTATCTGTAGAGAAGAAGGGGTTCCCCGTTCCACCCACAAAGAGAAGGACATCGTTCTCCTCAAGGCGTTGGTCGATCCGCTCGTAGCGGTAACTTTCGACCACTTTCGGGCAGTCAAGAGCACTTAAAACGGCGACCTTCAGCCCACACTCCTTAAAGAACGACTTGAGAGCCAGCCCATTCATCATCGTCGCAAGCATCCCCATATAGTCCGTTGAGATCCGTTCGACCCCAATCTGATCGGCTTGCACACCACGACAAAAATTTCCGCCACCGACCACCATCGCGACTTGATTTCCAGTATCGACGAGTGAGCGAACGGCTGTAGCAACTTGACGGCAGATAGAGGGATCAAAAGGAGAGTCACTCTCTCCTTTCAAGACTTCTCCAGAAATTTTTAAAAGTAGGCGGCGTTTTGTCATTGATCAAACCTAAAAAAAAGCACCTCCAGAAGAGGTGCTTTGACGTAAGTTAACCTTCGCCGATGTTCCAGCGGAGGAAGTTGACAACCTTCAGAGGCGATCCGCTCTCTTTGGCGTTCTTCTCAACAAACTGAGCAACGGTGACGCTATCGTCTTTGATGAACTTTTGGTTCAACAGACAGATTTGGTCGTAGAAAGCGCGGAGCTTTCCTTCGATGATCTTGTCGATGATGTTTGCAGGCTTTCCTTCTACCTGACCACGAGCGACATCTTTCTCGCGCTCGACGATCTCAGAAGGAACCTTTTCAGGAGACAGATATTCAGGAGCCGTCGCAGCTGCATGCATCGCCACATCCTTGGCAACTTGCTCTGCCTGATCAGAACCTTCAATCTCGACTACCGTGACGATCTTTCCACCAAGGTGTGAGTAGACACCGAAAGATTTGTTCGGAGCCTTCTCAAAAGTGATCACACGCTTTACCTGGATGTTCTCACCAATCGCTTGAACGATGGTAGTACGGTAGTCTTCAATTGTCATTGAAGGGTCTTTAGAGAGCTTCTGCGCAAGGAAGCTTTCGAGGTCAGCAGGATTGCTCTTTGCAGCCTCATTCACCACGTCGTTCAAGAACTCAACAAAGCGCTCGTTATTGGCAACGAAGTCGGTCTCTGCAGCCACTTCAACGACTGCGATGGTCGAGCCATTCTCAGCAAAAGCGATCTTTCCTTCTTTCGCTTCACGGCCCGCTTTTTTCACGGCAGAAGCAGCACCCTGCTTTCTGAGGAAGCTAATCGCCTCTTCGACGCTGCCACCTGAAGCTTCGAGAGCCTCTTTACACTTGGTCATCCCCACGCCTGTGCGGTCGCGGAGCTCTTTTACCATTGCTGCTGTAATCGTCATGACTTCACTCCTTCGCTGACAGTTTCATTTTTCGCTTCTTCTAGAGCAGGCTCTGCATTCACCGCAGGCTTCTCTTCCGTATCGTCTTTTCTTCCCTCAGAGATACGAAGAGCGTTTTTCTCTTCGACAATCGCTGAAGCAAGGGCGAAAACAATCAACTTCACACTCTTTAGAGCGTCATCGTTACAAGCAATGATGTGATCGATGGGATCAGGATCACAGTTGGTGTCGATGAGACCTAGAACCGGGATACCGAGCTTGTTTGCTTCGGCAACTGCAATGTGCTCTTTCATTGGATCGACCACAATCACGAGTCCTGGAGGCTTTCTCATCGCACGAATTCCAGAAAGGTTTTTTTCAAGCTTCTCTTGCTGTTTCGAAAGCAGAGTCAGCTCTTTCTTCGTCAATCCCTCGTCGACGCTGGTCAAGCGCTTCTCGTTGCGCTCTAGCTTCTTCACAGACTGGCGTACTGTCGAGAGGTTGGTGAGCATCCCACCGAGCCAGCGCTCAGCAACGTAAAACTCACCGCAGAACTCAGCCGCCTCGCGGATGACTTCTTTCGCCTGTTTCTTTGTTCCTACGAAAAGGATCGACTGGTGGTTTCTAGCCACCTCTTTGACCACCTCAGCTGCCTCGCGGATCTGCTGAAGGGTTTTCGCGAGGTCAATGATGTAGAGACCATTTCTCGCTTCAAAAATGTAACGTTTCATTTTTGGGTTCCAGCGCGATGTCTGGTGACCCCAGTGAACACCTGCCTCTAAGAGGTCTTTGATGGTCACTTCTTTATAAGATTTTTCTTTTTCGCTCATACCAAGCCTTGTCCCTTTGACAAATTTGATTTACAGACGGCATCTCTCCGAGGAAGCTCCTCGGCATGAGATTTCGGTCTTGGGGTTTAATCGTGGAAAAAGGATACCAAATCTTTGGATTTATGGGAATGCCTTCTAGCTTGGAATGGGTTAGCTTTTTTCCGGATTGCGGCGCGGACTTTTAGCATACTTTGAGCGGATCCCCCTTCTTGGGACGAAAGGTGGAGGAGTTTTGGGAATTTTTCCGCCAAATTCACAAATTTTTTTCGGATTATTATTTTTTCGCCGCAGGGAAACCCCTCAATGGGGTTTGTCAAAGAAAAAAAGGGGAAAAGAGCGGAAAATTTGAGTGGAGTTGAGCGAAAAAATCCCAAACCCACTCGATCGGAAAAAAGCGCCTGATCAGAATCGAACTGACACTCGTAGCTTGGAAGGCTACTGTTCTACCATTGAACTACAGGCGCATTCGTAGACAACGGCATGAATTATCGGCGAAAGAGGGAATTTCCTGCAAGGTTCCATTGTCCAAAATGCGCTGGAGCTCTATATTAAACGGAGTCATTTTTGGGGCGTTAGCTCAGTTGGTAGAGCGCAACAATGGCATTGTTGAGGTCAGCGGTTCGACCCCGCTACGCTCCAATCCCAAAAAACTTTTTCGCATTTTGTGAGGTGATGGCTGCAAAGTCATCGAAAGAGAGTCCACGCAGTTCAGCGAGGACCTTTGCTGTATCTGGCAGGTAGGAAGGCTCATTGCGCTTGCCGCGGACAGGCTGGGGAGCGAGATAGGGCGAGTCTGTCTCAATGAACATCTGCTCGAGAGGAACAAGGCGCGCCACTTCACGGAGCTCCTCACTCTTTTTGTAAGTCACAATGCCGGAGAAGGAGATGTTCCACCCTTTTTCTATCAACACTTTCGCCTCTTCTACCGTCCCTGTAAAGCAGTGGAGGACACCCGGAAGCCAACGGCCCCCTTCGCTGTAGTGGGCCTCGAGAACCTCAAAGAGGTCTTCAAAAGCATCACGGCAGTGGATGACAATCGGTAAATCGCACTCACGAGCCAGGGCGAGATACTTTTTAAAATAGTGGATCTGGATCTCTCGGGTCTCTTTCCAGTAGTAGTAGTCGAGACCGGTTTCACCAACAGCAACAATCTGCTTTTCTCGAGCTACTTTTTCAATCAGAGGGAAAACCTCCTCCCCTTCGATATGCACATCGTGTGGAGTGGTGGAGGCGACATTGTAAAAGTTTGGATACCCTTTTCGAACTTGGATGCCACGCTCGAGCGTGCTCTTGTTGGTGCAGATGTTGACGACCGTCTCCACACCGACGCTTTTCGCGCGGGCGAGGAGCTGGTCAATCTCTGGATAGAGATCATCCGAAGTCAAATGGGCGTGTGAGTCGACAAGGGTCATTGTTCAATTTTTTGTAGAGCGTCGATCACCACACCTTTGGTCAAGAGCTGAGGAAGGATCTCCTCTTCTCCATTTGGTCCATAGAGGACATAAAGAGGAACGCTGCTCCGCCCATGCTTCTTGAGCTCGGCGGTGATCTCAGGATCGTTCTTCGTCCAGTCGGCGAGCATTTTCACAACGCCGGCATCTTTGAGAGCCTGCTTCACCTCTGAGGTCTCGAGCACTCCGAAATTGGTCTGGCATGTCAGGCACCAGCTAGCGGTAAAGTCAATGAGAACCGGAATCTTTTTCGCGCGGAGTTCCTCCAGTTTCTCTTTTGAGAAAGGAACCCACTGAGTCGGGTTCTTTTGCATCTCTTCCACATCCAACATCGCCACCAGCTCAAAGTTGTCTTGAGAAGGAAGATGTGTGGCTTTCACAATCGTATAAAAGCTGAGGCAAGAAAGCAGAAGCGTGACCACATAAGAGGCGTAGCGCACGCGGGGCTTTTTGATCGGCGTAGACCACTTTCCAAAAACCCAGAAGGCCAAAGAAAAGAGCAGAAGCGCTCCGAGGAAGAGCGAAAGCGCCGACGCGCCCGTTTGCATTCCAAAAACCCAAACAAGCCAAACCACCGTCGCCATCATGCAGAAGCCCATGATCTCCTTAAAGGTGATCATCCAGTTTCCTGGACGTGGGAAAAAGCGTACGAGGGCTGGAAAGAGAGAGATCAGCAAGAAAGGAGCTGCCATCCCTAAACCCAGTGCAGTAAAGATCATCATCGCAGGTAGAGCTGGAAGCGTCACAGCAAAGCCCACGGCAGAACCGAGGAACGGCCCTGTACAGGGAGTTGCCACAGCGGTCGCAAGGACCCCACTCATGAACGCTCCGAGGGAATCGTTTCCTCCTTTTTTAGTGTCACTCTCCTTCTGTCCTGCCCAAGCACTGACAGAGGTTCCGAGTTCAAAGACACCAAAAAGACTGAGTGCAAAGATGAAGATCAAACTCGCGAGGAGCGCCACAAAAATCGGCTCTTGGAGCTGAAAGCCCCAACCGACAATCGCACCCGAAGCGCGGAGGATCAAGAGCCCTCCTGCAAGCGTCCAAAACGAAATCAAAACACCTGCTGTAAAGAAGAGTCCATGACGGAGAATTTTAAAGCGGCTCTCTCCGGAAAGCTTCACTAAGCTAAAGACCTTCAGCGAGAGAACAGGTAAAACGCAGGGCATTAAGTTGAGGATCACTCCTCCAAGAAAGGCAAAGAGAAGTGCCATCCAAAAGCTTTGGTCCCCGAAGCCGGCCGCTGCTTTTGCATTGGGGTTCGCATCAATCTCAAAGACCGTTCCAGGGTGGCCTGCCTCATCGGCAAGAACCAGGAGTCCTTTCATTGAAGAGTCATTGAGCGCAGAGATGTCTTTCAGGCCCATCGAAAAGCTCTTTCCATTTTCATGAACGGCAAGCTCACTGCCCTCTTCGACCACACCCGACATTTCAGGGTAGAAGTACACTTTTGAGTAACGGCTCGATATATCCAGGTGAAGAACCAGTTCTTGGTCTTTGGTCTCGACAAGGACGTCAGGAAGCGCCAAGGGAATACGTCGACGCGCTTTGCGGAAGCTGTGGAGTGTTGCGCGAGAAGCAACGAGTTTATCAGAGACGGGAAGCTCTACGGTCACCTTTGCCTCTCCTGGAAGGCACTCAGAATCAGAGCAAACAAGCCAGCTCACCGTTGCAGAAATCTCTTGCATCTGGTCTTCAGCAAGTTCGCTCGGAGGAATCACTTCCGCCATCAGTAACAACTGACCATGGTACGTATACGCAAGCTGCTCCTGGAGTTCGATCATCTCTGGGTAAGGCCATTTCAACTCTCCTACCTGATATCCCTCTGGCAGATTCCACTTAACCTCCGTCGGAAAGCCGTTCGCACCTGGGTTTTTCCAGTAGGCATGCCAACCCTCTTCCAAGTCTAGCTGAACAGCAACCCAGAAAGGCTCGCCAGGACGAATGGCGTCCACTTCACTGAGCAGGGTGGTTTCTACGGGGGATGCGACCTCGTTAGCAAAGAGGGCAAAAGGCAGCGCAAAAAGACAAATACATAATAGAGAAAGCTTTCTCATCCATTTCCTTCCATTTTTTCAAAAACTGAATAACTATTGTACCACACTTCAAGTTGAATCTCAACCTTCCTCATCCACTCTTTTACCAAACCCCATTTATTTAGATTTGAATAAGAATAATTTAATATTAGTAATGTTATAAATAATTATTAAAAAATATATTATAATTAATTTATGGAAATTGGACCAAAAACAAATGGTGGGCCTTCAGAAAGGCCTCAGCCCCCAGCTGAGAGCAGCTCATCCTCCATCCCCTCTTCCATCACCAAGACACGGTCCGCAGCCCGTCGCGCTTTAGAGCGCAGTGGGTATCATATCCAAGTGAAAGAGGGTCAAGATAAGAAAACTGCACTTAGGGAACAACTCGGAGCCAGGTTACGACGTCTAGGGCCCGATGAGGCCTTAAAAGTCCATCTCACTGGCCATAAGTACTTGATGATGTTTTCCGATGGAAAGCTCTCCTATTTCAACTACGGCGGGAAGAGCAGAAAGATGCGAAAGGGAGGATATGGGCATGTGCGGAAAGCGGAAAAAGCCTCTGGCGAGAGCCTTGCGATCAAAACGCCTCGCAAGAAGGGGCTCAGTCGAGAGACTCAAATCTATGCAAAAATGGACACCGAAAATGAAGCCGCATTGCTTCAGAAAATCCATCAAGACGGACCCATCAGAGGGATTCAGAAAGCTCCGAAAAAAATCACCATCCATCATGGACAAAAAAAGAAAAAAATCGGCCTTCTAGGTCCCCTCTACGCGGGAAATGGGAAAGATTTGCGGAGCGATTCCTCCTTCTCTACCCAACCCCTCAAAGAAAAGTTGCGTTACCTGGAACCGCTTTTTTTTGGTCTAAACGACATCCACGGAAAAAACATTCACCATGGGGACATCCGCCCATCCAATACCCTATACGATGAACAAGGTCCCGTCATTGGGGACTTCGGCGGCGCCCGCGAAGGAAGAACTGCTTTTTCGTATACTCAAGGCTATCGTCACCCAGAACGTCTTCTTTCCACCTCTGGCCAAAATGCCCTAATAGAAGGACAAAAAAACGATGTCTACGCCCTCGCTGCAACGATTGTAGACCTACTCGATGGAGAGTCTTCAGAAGTCCATATCGAAACCACTCAACCGAATGAGATCCGTGATCAACTCACCGCAGCCCACGAAAAGCTCCAGGAAAGGATAGAACAGCTCTCTTCAAATCCAGAAGCACCCGGTTTAAAGCAGCTCCTCCTCGATATGACTTCCCTGAAAGGAATGACCGCTGCCGAGGCACACGAAAGACTCACAAAGATCCTCGACGGATAAAGTTTTGGGGAGTATGATGCTTCCATGATCATCCTCGCAGCAAACCCTTTTATCGACTCTTTCGTCCAGTCTGACTGGATCGGAAAAATCATCTTTGCCGGCCTTTTTTTTCTCTCGGTTCTTTGTTGGATGTTGCTCATTGTCAAAGTGATGCTCTGCCAACGTTCGAAGAGAGAGGCGGCGGCCTTTGAACAAGCGTTCCACCGTGTGCGCACGAAGCCGCTCGAGTTTCAGTGTGCAAAAAGTGACAACAACCCTCTTTTTCCCATCTACCAAGCGATCAAAAATAAGACGCTGGAAGTGATGAACAAAAACCGTCACTTTTCAAAAGGTGAGCAGAAAGCGGCCTTTCTATCAGAAGCGGACATTGACTTCATTGACGCCCAAGCCTCCACCTCGATTTTGCAACAGGTGCAACACTTAGAAAGACACCTCTACCTCCTCTCTACCATCGTCACATTGGCCCCCTTCCTTGGTCTGCTTGGAACCGTTTGGGGAATCTTGATCACCTTTAGTGGACTACAGGAACATGGCAGTGCTGGAAGCGAAGCCGTCCTCGGTGGTCTCGCCCTGGCTCTCACCACGACAGTCATCGGCCTCGTGATTGCAATCCCCGCTCTTGTGGGTTACAACTACCTGAGAAATAAAATTGAGAGGTTGAGGAACCAGATGGAGGGCTTTTCTTCTGAGATGGTGGCCTCGATCGAGCTGCAATACCGCAAAGTTTCGTGAGAAAAAAACTTTTTCGACCCCAGCCTGAGAAGCCCGAGATCAACCTCACGCCGTTGATCGATGTCGTCTTTGTGATCTTGATCATGTTCATCGTCATTGCACCCCTTCTCGATGTCGATGAGGTCGAGCTCGCAGCAAAAGGCGATAGCGGAGAGTTTCAACCGACGCTCAGTGAGAAGAGCCCGATCACTCTCCACGTCCTGCAAGATAACAGCCTCAAATTCAACAACAGCCGCGTCGGCATCACCGAACTCCCGAGCCTTCTCCTGCAGGCAAAGCAAGAGCACCCTGGAGCAAAACCCCAACTCTTTCATGACCGCCGTGCCGCCTTTGGAACCTATCAAGCTGTTAAAAACGCCGCGGAAAGTGCCGGTTTCCATGAGATGGATGTCGTCCTTGCCCCATCGAGTTAAGAGATGAGAGAGGGATCCTACAAAACACTCCTAGTCGTTGTCCTCGGAGCACACCTCTTTCTGCTCTTTTTCCTAGGAACACTCCGCCCTTACACTTCCCTTGGACTCCGAGAAAAAAAACTCGTCGTCCAAACGGTAGAACTCCACCCCCAACCGAAACCTCAGCCCAAAGCGGTCGTTCAAAAAGAGCCTCCCAAACAAGAAGAGATTGCGGAAGCTCCTCCACCCCCTCCTCCAAAAAAAACTCCTCCAAAAAAGAAAGTAGAAAAAAAAGTCGTCAAGAAAAAGAGCGAGGAGAAAAAAGTCGTTAAGCAACAGAAAAAAGAGAAGCCGTCTGAAAAACTCTCTGCCTCTCAAAAAGAGAAGCTCCAAAAAGCGCGTGAAGCGCTGACCGCCGTGAAAGAAAGCTCAAAGGCGACAAAAAGCACTCCCGTGAAGAAGCTCAGCAAGGTTTCGATCGCACAAGAGAGTCTGATCAGCGGCTATTCCGATAAACTCACAGGGGCTCTGCGCAAAAACCTGATCCTTCCTGAGTATGGGGAGGTGAAAGTGAAGCTCACCCTTCTCCGGAGTGGGGAGGTCAAAAAAGTGGAAGTCCTCAGTAGTGAAAGCCGCACGAATCGGCGGGAGATCGTCGAGAAGCTTAAAGGATTAAAACTCGCCCCCTTTGGAAACAATTTTCCTGGTGAAAAGGAGCACGATTTTGTTATTGTCTTGTCGAATGATCTCTAAACGACACATCCTTTTTCTAGTCCTGCCTTGTTTGCTCTTCGCGCACCTCATGGCTGACGATGAGCTGCAGGTCAAACTGCGCACTGCCGCTAAGCTTTCTCCTCTTTATCTTGCTCAACCTAACGTCCTCGATACTCAACTTCCCCCTCCTTACATTAAAGAGCTCTACAAAGTCGTCCACTTTGACTTTAACAACAACGGAAGAACCCTCACCTCCCCCCACTCCGCCGAGATCGACGCCAAACTTTACCGTAACGACACCGGCGCCTTCAGAGAGAGACGCGACTTCTATGCTCTGACATTGACCATCCAGAACAAGCAGGCAACCGCCACTCTTTACGATCTCAAAAAAGGGACTAGCTCTACCTTCCAGCCCCTCAACCTCACGGGAGTCCTGTCGAAAGACCGAGCTGAGCTCCACTTCCTCGCCGATGCGATCCACAAGAAACTCTTCGGAACAGAGGGCATCGCTTCAACACGCATTCTCTTCACGGAAAAAAACAGCACCATGAGCGGTCAGGAGCGCGCGAGCATCTGGATCATGGACTACGACGGAGCAGGAAAGCGGGCCCTTACCGACGATAGCTCCTTCTGCGTCAACCCCACGTTCGTCCCTCCCTCTCGTGGAAGGATCCCCTCGAACTACCTCTACGTCTCCTACAAACACGGACAGTCAAAAATCCACCTCGCGGGCCTCCAAGGAGGAAACGGCGTGAAGCTCGGCCAGCTCCGAGGAAACCAGCTGATGCCGGCTCTTAGCCAAGACCGAAAAAACCTCTTCTTCATCAGCGACGCCTCCGGCAACCCCGACCTCTTTCTTGAATCCTTCAATGCAGAAACCGGTGTGGTGGGTAAGCCGCGGCAGATTTACGCTGTCCCTTACGCAACCCAAGCGAGCCCGACCGTCAGTCCCAACGGGAGGCAAGTGGTCTTCGTCTCCAATAAAGATGGCAGCCCGCGTCTCTACATCATGGATGTCCCCCCTGAAGGGGCCACGATCAAAGAGATCCATCCTAGACCTTTACTCAAACGCCGTGTGGTGGCGACTGCTCCCGCTTGGTCACCCGATGGGAGCAAGATCGCCTTCACAGCGAAAAAAGAGGGCGTGCGTCAGATCTGGATCCATGACCTTCTCACAGATGAGACCACCCAGATCACGACAGGTGGGGGAGATAAGGAAAACCCGACATGGGCACCCAACAGTCTTCACCTCGCCTACAACCTCAGCACCCGGGAAGGTTGCAGTGTTTATATGTTGAACCTCAATCAGTTAAAACCTGTCATCCTGACAAGAGGTCAAGGCGAATGGAAATTCCCTAGTTGGGAACCACGCAGCAGCTGATCATTTCTTGTAGTATGACCGATGACTGTGGTATACTGACGCTTCAAAAATCGAGAACTAAAGTTAAGGAAGAGACTCATGAAACTAGGATCCTTTTTTCTGACAGCCGCTCTTTTCGGAGGGCTCCTTTTTACAACCAGCTGTACAAGACGCTCGTCGGGCGAAGTGATGGACGACAGCTACTCTGCATGCCGCTACATGGGCCACGGCCTCCGCAAAATGGGTGGAAAGCAGGGTGATTCCAAGCAGATCCGCTCACGCGATGCTTTTGGAAGAAACAGCTACTGCTACACAGAAGAGTTTGTCCCTCTTCAAGACGAAATGGGCCGCGACCTTGTCTGCATGGAAAACATGCAGCAGTCTCCCTTCTCCCCAGGTGAAGAGGGAAGCCCGGTTCCTGGCGTTGAGTCTTTCCAAGATCCTGACCACGATCCACAACTTGCCGCTGTGTTCAAGCACGTTCACTACCCCTACGATAGCGATAAACTGCAAGGTCAGGAAAATTTGCAGACGGTGCAAAACATTGCGAGCTACATGAAGCGCAACCCAAGAACGTTTGTCTTCATTGAAGGGCACTGTGACCAAAGAGGGGCTCAGGCCTACAACCTCGCACTAGGTGCAAGACGTGCCAACACCGTGCGCTCCATCCTCGTCGCTGAAGGCGTGCCTGCAGAAAGACTCTTCACCGTCTCTTACGGTAAAGAATACCCTGTAGATCCCGCTCAAAATGAAACGGCTTGGGCGAAAAACCGCCGCGCACAATTCAAGGTCTACCAGCGATGAGAAAAGGAGCTCTCACCCTCCTATTTCTTTGCCTTCCCTTCACCTCTTTTGCGGCAACGCACAACTTCCAAAGAGGTGGGGGAAGCCGTGAGCTAGAGCAGCTCCTGCTACAGCTCAAGACGGAATTGAATAACCAAGGCAGTGAGCTCAGCCAGCTCAAAGCGCAAATCGAAAACCAATCCTCTTACTTTGAATCCCTCCGCGACGACATCGACACTCAAGAAAAACGGTGGAAAAAGAGCGCTAAAACAGACTCCATCCAAGAAGAGCTGGCAAAAACGCAGAAGCTCGCCAACGAACAGTCGGACGCCATCAATACCCTTGTGAAAAAACTCGCTGACCTCCAAAGCGAACTAGACAAAGAAAAAGAGCAGTCCGCCCACATCGAAAAAGCCCTCGACACCGTCCTCGATGCTCTTGGCATCAAGACGAAAAAAAATGAGAAAGTCTATACCGTGAAGTCGGGAGACTCTCTTGGAAAAATTGCAGTCGAGCAAAAAACCACTATCAAAGCTCTCAAAGCGGCCAATAACCTGAAGAGCGACACGATTGTCGTCGGTCAGAAGCTGAAACTCCCATGAACGCACTCGGAATTTTCGACTCTGGCCTTGGTGGATTGACGGTCGCAAAAGAAATTCTTCATGAGCTCCCTAACGAATCTCTCCTCTACTTTGGTGACACCGCTCGCCTCCCCTACGGCAATAAAAGCCCCGAAACAGTGAAGCGCTATAGCCTAGAGATCGCCCACTTTCTAAAAGAGAAGGGGGTGAAAGCCCTCGTCATCGCCTGTAACACCGCCTCCGCTTTCTCAGTCGATCTTTTGCAAAGTGAACTCTCTCTACCAACCATCGGCGTGATCGAGCCGGGAGCACGGGCAGCCCTCCAATGTTCCAAAACAGAACGGATCGCCGTCCTTGCAACAAAAAGCACTGTGAAGTCAGGAGCCTACACCAAGACGCTCCAAAGCCTCTCCCCCCACGTCGAAGTCACAGAAGTTGCTTGTCCTCTGCTCGTGCCGCTCATTGAAGAGCGCTATGCAGATACGATCCCCGGCCGTGCGATTCTCGATGAATACCTCAACCAAGTCGATTTCTCAAAAGTCGACACCCTCCTACTCGGCTGCACCCACTATCCTCTCGTTCAAACTCTGATCCGTGCAACGCTTCCTCCCCATGTGCAAATCGTCAACAGCGCTGCCGCTTTAGCGAAAGAGCTTAGACTCTTGCTCCAGATGAATGAACTCCTCTCTCCTGAGGCAGGAACCGAGCATCAATTCTATACCTCGGACGATGTCGAAACCTTTCAAAAAGAGGGATCGTTTTATCTAGGAAGAGAGTTAGCTGAAGTGAAAGAAGGGCTGACTAATTTTTCATACCATTAATATGGTGCCAGAGAAGGGTGTAGGCGACCGTCCCCGCCATCGCCGCAACAATCGCTAGCTGATACTCTGCAGCAATCGCAAAAGGAACCACGGCATACGCCGCAAGCCCTGCTCCGATCGCGATCCACTCTTTGAGTGGAGCGAGCATTGTACTACCGAGAGCATCTACCAGCTTCGCGACAAGGATATACGTTAAGTAATAGGAAGGAAGTGCCGACGCAGCGCCAATAATGGTACTCAAGAGAGTCGTGCGCCCCCATGAACCAAACATCACCACCGGCGTTGCAGCACAGGCTGTCGCTGTGGAATTGACCGCATAACGTAGAACATCTTTAGACTCGACTTGAGTCACGATACTTCCTCCATCCTAAGAAAATCATTCCCCCGATGAGTAACGGAAGAACTAGATGCCACACATCAAACCGTTTTTCCACTTTTTTCGCACCTATTAAGTGCCATTTTCCTGAAGAATTTTCCAAGACTCCCTCTAGATAGACAACACGCCCTCCCGCTTCAAGAACCTCGTCAGTCTCAAGAAAGACCACGGCTTCCTCTTTCAGACAGCAACTCTTCATTCCGGGCTCTTTTCCGATCACCCACTGCCCCTCTTTCTCATAGCAAAATCCTTTGAGTTGAACCGCCTCTCCCTCCTGAAATTGTCCCATTTCAAAAAGGGTCATCGTCAGAAGCAGTGTGAGCCACTTGAAGGTTATCAACGGTGTACCTAACATACAGTCCATGGGGTCTTATTTGTTTACATCTGAATCTGTCACCTCTGGTCACCCCGATAAGGTCGCTGACCAGATCTCGGATGCGATCGTCGACTATTGCATCGAAAAAGACCGCTATAGCCGTGTCGCTTGTGAAACCCTTGTCGGTCCCGGCCTCGTCATCCTCTCCGGAGAGATCACGAGCAGCGCTCCTCTTGTTCTCCAAGAGGTCGTCCGAAACAAGATCCGCGAAATCGGCTACGATTCCTCTGAGCTCGGCTTCGACTACCGCTCTGTAGGCATTCTAACAACGATTCATAAACAGTCTCAAGATATTGCTAGAGGCATCCGAAAGAAAAAAGAGTCTTTTGAGGAAATTGGAGCGGGTGATCAGGGGATCATGTTTGGATATGCCTGCCAAGAGACGGAAAACTTGATGCCTCTTCCCCTCATGTTGGCTCATGCACTCACCGATGCCTTGAAAACAGCCCGCGAAAAGGGAACCCTTCCTTTCCTCCGCCCTGACGGGAAATCGCAAGTGACGGTTGAATACCACTCAGACCACACCCCAAAGCGGATCCACACCGTCGTCCTCTCCGCTCAACACCACGAAGACATTTCAGAAGAGGAGGTGCAGGCGGCACTAAAACAGCTCATTCTCGAAACCCTTCCCGCAGAACTCCTCGATGAAAAGACCCTCTACCACTTAAACCCCACAGGGCGCTTTGTTCTGGGTGGACCTGCTGCCGACACCGGTGTCACAGGAAGAAAGACAGCGATCGATACTTACGGCGGACGTGCCCACCACGGTGGAGGAGCATTTTCCGGAAAAGACCCGACCAAAATGGATCGAGCCGGCGCCTATGCCGCTCGCCACGTCGCAAAAAACATCGTTGCCGCAGGGCTAGCCACCACCTGTGAAGTGCAGCTCTCCTACGCCATCGGTACAAAAGAGCCCATCTCCATCCACCTCGATACCTTCAACACGAGCATCCTCCCCGAAGAGGAGATAGAAAAAGCCATCCCACTCCACTTCAACCTCACTCCAGGCGGGATCATCAAAGAACTCGACCTCGACCGCCCTATCTACTCTTCCACAGCCTACGGAGGTCATTTTGGCCGTCCCCTCCCCGAGTTCACCTGGGAGCACCTCGATAAAGTCGATGAATTGAGAAAACTCCTCACTTGACTTTCATTTTAGAGGTTTCTAAAATGAAAGTCATGAACGAGATGATGCGAAATGCAAAGAGAGCAGAAACCCTGCTGAAGCTGATTGCCAACCAAAAGCGGTTGATGATCCTCTGTCATCTTGTCGATACCGAAAAAAGTGTCGGAGAGCTGTCGAGTCTGGTGGACCTTTCTTATTCCGCCCTTTCACAGCACCTTGGTAAAATGAAAGAGCAAGGCATTGTGGATGGGAAGAAAGAGGGAAAGCAAGTCTTTTACACCCTCTCTAACCCAGAGGCGAAAGCGATCCTCTCGACTCTGTACACCCTCTATTGTAGAAAAAGGAGTTAGCCATGAAAACTGTCGACCCGCACACACTCCAGCAGTGGCTGGATAAAGGAGAAGCGGTCTTAATTGACGTCCGTGAACCCGCCGAACACCACTCTCAAAAAATCCAAGGCTCCAGCTTGATTCCGTTAAAAAACATTCCCGAAAAAGACCTCTCTTCATTCAAAGAAAAAAAGTTGGTCATCCACTGCCACTCGGGAAGAAGAAGCGCGGCTGCCTGCGTCCATGTTTTAGAAAAGGATCCTGATATTGAGGTCTATAATTTAGAGGGAGGCATTGTTGCTTGGGAGCAAGCGGGATTCGATACAGCGACCTCTAAAGCCATTAAAGTTCCCCTCGATCGACAGACACAAATTGCCATTGGTTTGCTCATTCTCATCGGAAGTCTTCTGACTCTTTTCGTGAGCCCCGCCTTTGTCTACTTTACCGGCTTTATCGGACTGGGACTGATCTTTGCTGGCTTCTCGGGATTTTGTAGCCTCACCTATCTTTTAGCAAAACTCCCCTGGAACCGTTCATGATTTTAACTGGCTGGATCCTCCTTTTTTTCGTGGGCTTGACGCTCGGTCTCCTCGGTGCGGGAGGGTCGATTTTGACCCTTCCCATCCTCGTATACTTTCTGGATGTTCAGCCTCTCACCGCAACCAACTACTCTCTCCTCATTGTCGGAGCGACAGCCTGCATCGGAGCTCTTCAGTATCAAAGAAAAGGACTCGTCAACTTTAGAGCCGTTGTCACCTTCACTCCCCCTGCGATGGTGGGAGTTTGGATGGCTAGAGCCTACCTCATTCCCCATCTTCCTCATGAAGTGGGAGGCATCTCTATCCAAACCCTTTGTATGCTTCTCTTTGCACTCTTCATGATTCTCACCGCCCTATTTATGAGAAAACCGCTACAGGCGAGCTCCTCGAGCAGTCTTTCTGCACGCATCCTTAGCAGTCTTTGTGTAGGAGGAGTGACTGGAACAGTGGGAGCAGGCGGAGGATTTTTGATCATTCCAACTCTCTTGACCTTCTATCAAATTAGCATGCAAGAAGCCGTTGGCACTTCACTTGCTATCATCACCCTCAACTGCCTGACGGGATTTGGAGGGATGCTCTTTGGGGGCATCTCCTTTGACTGGACTTTTCTCGCCATCATCATCGCACTCGCAGCCGTCGGCATGTGGGTGGGAATTCTCTTCAGCTCACGGGTTCAACCCGCAAAAATCAAACAACTTTTCAGTCTCTTCCTGCTTTTTTTAGGAACCTCTATCTTTGCAGAAGAGATCTACACCTTTCATAGACATAAGGAGTCCTCTCACATGCAAGTTCAAACCTTTTTTGACAAAGCGACCAGCACCTTCACTTACGTTGTCGCCGATCCCCAAACTCAAAAATGTGCCGTCATCGACTCCGTTCTCGACTACGATCCCTTTTCCGGAAAACTATCGACGAGCTCAGCGGACGGAGTCATTGCCTATATTGAGAAAGAAAATCTAGAGACAGAGTGGATTCTTGAAACCCATGCTCACGCCGACCACCTCACCGCCTCCCAATATCTGAAGTCAAAGCTAGGTGGAAAAATTGCCATTGGAGAGCACATCAAAGAGGTCCTAACCATTTGGGTGCCGCGCTACAACCTCCATGACATTCCTCTCGACGGATCCCAGTTCGATCACCTCTTCAAAGAGGGTGATCAGTTTAAAATTGGTACGCTTGAAGCTGAAGTCTTCTACACTCCCGGACACACATCCGCCTGCATCAGCTACCACATCGAAAATGCCGTCTTCGCAGGCGACACCCTCTTTGTTCCTCAAATTGGAACCGCTCGTACCGACTTTCCCGGAGGAAGCGCAGAAGCGATGTACGACTCCACTCAAAAACTGCTTTCCCTTCCTAATTCGACAGTCATCTACGCCTGCCACGACTACCCTGAAAAAGAGGGAGGCGAGCGCGCAGCTGTCACTGTCGAAGAACACAAAGCTGAGAACTCCATGGTTCATGAGGGTGTCACTAAAGAGGAGTATGTGGCTGCAAGGAATGCAAAAGATGTCAAGAAAGCTCCCCCAAAGCTCATCCTCCCTGCACTCCAGTTCAACCTCCGCGCTGGAAGACTAAACCCTACAGAAGAGAATGGGATGACCTACTTTAAAATTCCGGTAAGAGGCGACCCTGGTTTGGATAGTTTATAAAACATTTAAAACCGGGTCACACTACAGCCAAGTCAAACGAGACCGAAAGGATCCTAACAACGAGTTTTTTGAGTGAGTTTACATTTTTTGATTGAAATCCTTATGTGCTCTCATGAAATTTTCATTGACTCCAGGAGAAGCGAAAGGAGGCGGTCTGTGGCGGCTTCGATGATTTCATCTCGGCTGCCACTCAGGTGAAGCTCTTCGATCAGGGGGGCTTCTCCACGTCTAGCTGCTGCGACGTAGACAAGGCCGACAGGCTTCGTTTTAGAGCCCCCAGAGGGCCCAGCAATCCCTGTGATGGCACCACATAGATCAGAGTCAAAACGCTTGGAGAGCCCCTCTAAAAGGGCCTCAGCGGTGGATTTAGAGACCGCCCCCTCCTCTTCTAAGACAGGACGAGGAACCCCTAAAAGCGCCTCCTTTGCCTCGTTGGAGTAGCAGACAATCGACCCGAGAAAAGAGGAAGAAATCCCCGGGACACGAGTCAAGAGAGAGGAGACATTTCCCCCCGTACAGGACTCCGCTAGGGAAAGAGTTTTCTTCTTTTGTAGAAGGCGCTTTGCCACCTCATTGCTCAAAAGATCTTCCACAAGAAGAAACCCTTTCTGAAACAAATACTCTTCTGCTTTTTGCAGGTCGGGTTGATTCGTGACCACACGCCGCTTCGTAACAAGGAGGTCAGTGTGCACTTGTGAGGAGAGGGGGGTGACCATCACTTCGGGAAAGTGCCGGTGAAACTCTTGTATGAGCTCTTCACACGCTTCTTTTTTCTTCAACGCCCGGAAGGAGCGAGTCCGGCTTGTGGCAGCGAAGTGGTGATCCAAAAAGGAGAGGATTTCAGGAAGAGCGCTTTCGATCGAAAAATTTTCTGAAGGGATCAGAACCGCGACCTTCTGTTCCTCTTTTAAGGCAAATCCTGCGATGGGAGAAGCTCCATCAAAAAAAACTTGGGCTTCTTTCGGAAAGATCGCATAGCGATGTGGATTTTCAAGATCTTTGTCTAACACCGTCTCTGCAAAGTCACGGCGGACTTCAAACTCCCTATCAAAGTGGAAAGCCATCTGCTGACGGAGGAGATCGTTAGGTTCTGCCGTGACGGGGCCGATGAGAAAAACGAGCGGCACTTCTTTAAACGCTTTTTCGATAGCAGAGCGCACTCGCTCTTTATCAGGAAAAAAAGTTTCAACCGAGCGCGTCTCGACACCTATTTGAAGCAGCTTCTCAAGGAGGGGATGGAGAGGCTGCTTCCTTTGAAAGCTGCCTAAAAGCTCCTCTACCACGAAGATTTTCGCTTCAAGCATCGACAACGGCTCCCATTCTCTTGAGACCTGGATGGCTCCTTGCCAACTCGAGGGCCTCTTTCCCTATCCTAGCGGGTAGACGCATTTTCTGCTCAGCGACCTCGATAGGCGTCGGATCACTGGAGCGGCGCATCCAGCCTTGAAGCTCACGGAAGAGCTGGCTATTGCCCGCTCCCTCCTTAAGGAGCTGAACGACCTCTTTCGTCGAAGGTTCAACAAAAAGAGTGGGGTAGGAGAAAGTCACTCCCCACTGCACTCCCCCCTTTCCGAAAATACCCGAGCGGAACTTCCCCTCGAGCTCACTGTAAAAAAGGGCGTGCTCTTTCATTTCTATGGCAGGAAGACGCTGCTTCAAAATACAGCGCTCACCACTCACCGGGCAGAGGGTAAAGGCGTCAAGGGAGGAGGTCATTGCCACTGCGGGAAGAGAGAGGGGTTTCTCTGCTGCAAGGGCGGCCAAGTATTGGCTGTAGAGCTCTAAGTAGGCCTCTTCAGAAAAAAGGGCGGTCTCTTTCGTAACCACACCCCCTAATTTCACTAGGTAGGGGTGATCTAAATCTTTAAAAAGCTGCTCCATCTCCTGCAAGGTCAAAAGTGCTGAGAGGTCGAGCCACTTGCTCACCTCTAACGGAGGAACCTCTTTTGCATCTTGAACTGTAAACATGAGTCTTAAGCCGTTTTCTTACGATCGACTAAAGCATAAATAAAGAGCCAAATGATTCCAATCGTGATCGCCGAATCAGCAACATTGAAGACGGGGTAATGGTAGCCCCAAAAGACAATCTTAAAGCTGTCCACCACATGAGAGAAGCGGAAGTAGTCGAGAATATTGGCAAAAGCACCAGAGACGACAAGAAGGAGGGGGATCACGATGCTTTTGTTTTTGTTAAAGAAAATCAGGTATCCCAGAAGCGCAAACACCAGGACAATGCGTAAGATCAGAAGAGGCATTTGAAAATCAGAAAAGAGTCCCCATGCAGCACCGGTGTTGGTCGCATGAACTAGGGCAATTTGAAACCCATTCATCGACTGGAGAATCCCTATTCCGCCGTACGGGTAAAGACCCCCTCTGATCGGAAGGAGGTGAGCCACCACCCAATTCTTCACAAAGAAGTCGAGAAAAAGAACCAACGCGCCGAGAAGGATCCCTATCGCCCAGCGGTTTCTCAAAGAAGCCCCTTTTCTTTTTGCTCTTGAGCCTGAACGGTCATCGTTGCATAAGGAACTGCCTCAAGGCGTTTTTTCGGGATCTCATCCCCCGTCACATCACAGATGCCGTAGGTATTTTCATCCATCTTCTCCAGAGCACGGTCGATCTGCTTGAGAATCTCATACTCCTTACCAGTCAGCTCGATGTTGATCGTACGGTCGAAGTCGTCGGTTCCCTCATCTGCCTGATGCTGAGAGTATCCCGTAGCCTCGTCAGGCTTCTTTACCTCTTCCTGAGAGCCGTGGAGGACCTTCGTGATCTGGTCTCGCATTTCGAGAAGCTTCGCCTTAAATTGTTCTAATTCCTTCTTTTTAAGAGGCATTGAGCTCCTCCTTAACGCATTTGTGTTGGATTTCATTCATGACTTCATCAATATCTTTAAAGCGCCGATAAACGCAAGCAAAACGAATATAGGCCACAGGATCAAGGTCGCGGAGGTGATCCATGATGATCTCTCCGATCTCACTGGTAGAGATGACCTTCTCATTTTTTTCCCGGATGGCGCGGGTGATCTGGCTCGCCAGCTCCGCGACCTTCTCTCGGCTCACCTTGGTGTGATGACAAGCCGACTCGAGCCCACAGATCAGTTTCTGCTGCTGGAACTCCTCATAGCGGCCATCCTTCTTGAGGACCTGGACAGAGAGCTCGATCGTCTCAAAGGTCGTGAAGCGGCTCTGGCAGTCAACGCATTCCCTACGACGGCGGATCGCATTGGTTTCCGGTGCTTCTCGAGAGTCGATTACCTTAATATTGTTTGAGTTGCAAAAAGGGCACTTCATGTATCAAACTTTTTTCGAATCGCTAAAATATCCGAAGCCTTGAATCCTGTCGAGCAAAATTTAAAAGGTGTTGATTTTGTAAATGAGCTGCTGTAGTCCGCCGTAGTCTCTGCGGTTGAAGTGGAAGATCAGCCGCGGCAGCTCCATCCACTTTTTCTCCTCTTCAAACGCCTCGCCTTGAACGATTTTGCCAGAGGATAACAAGCAGGAAAATTCTTCGTTTAACTCTGCCACCTGACTCTCTGTCAAGGGACTTTTCAGTCGGATCACAAACTGATCTTTCACAAATCGGCTCGAGTGGTAGCGTTTGTAATAGTTCAAAATGAACTCTGCAGCCGCCTCAGCCGATGGGGCAATATGAAAGAGGTCGAGGTCTTTGGGACTGATCATGTGGTTGGCTAAAAGGGCCTTCTCTACAAAATGGAGCCACTCCTCCCAGTAACCACGCTCCGCTCCTTGAACGAGGACGACTGGTATCATGGCTGCCTTGCCGGTTTGGATGAGTGTCAACGTCTCAAAGAGCTCGTCCATCGTCCCCACCCCACCGGGAAAGACCACCACAGCATCCGAGTGGCTAAGAAACATCAACTTCCGGGTGAAGAAGTAACGGAAATGGATTAGCTTTGGATCGCCTTCAATCATCTCATTCGATGAGGACTCAAAGGCTAACTTGATCGACAGCCCAAAGATATTTTCCTGCTCCGACCCTTCGTGTCCCGCCTTCATGATCCCATGCGCAGCACCGGTAATGCAGCGCCAATCGTGGACCGTCAGCTGTCGACTCAGCTCCATAGCCGCGTGATAATCGGGGTGGTCCTCGGGCGTCCGTGCGGAGCCAAAGACGGAGAAGCGCTGCCCCTCAGGATACTCGTTAAAGACCTTGTAAGCATAACGCATCTCTTTGAGGGTATGGTTCATCAACTTGAGCTGGTGGACCGGATGCTCGTCGTAATAGAGCCGAAGAGCCGTCAGGACCATCTCCTGCACGAGGACGCTTTTAAAACTTTCCTGAGGAATATTTAAATCCTTAAACATCTTAGAGATGCTATTCATCAGGTCGTCATAATTGGGCTTTGAGTCAGGCATAAAATCCTAAAATATGGTACTAATAATAGTAGAGAGTGTCACTTCCGATTTCACCGAAACCGCCGTTATTTTCAATAGAAAACTCCCTATTTGACGGAGGTCAGGCTATGTCTAAAGAGGTTATGCCGAGGAGGCGCTTTTTCAAGCCCCTCTCTTTCTTCGGAGGCTTTTTTCCCAAACTCTGGGGCGAAGATGAGGCTAGGGTTCCTTCATCTGAAGAGGAGAACCTCACGCTTTCTGAAGATGCTTCCTCGATCACAGTTCAAGTGAGCCTTCCCGGGCTCAAAACGGAAGAGATCCACACCGACATTAAAAAAGGAATCTTATCCATTTTAGGGAAAACGTCCTCTCTTTCAGACTCCCACTCTTACCAAGTCCCTTTACCCAAATCCACAGATACCACCCAAAAGCCTACAAAAGAGTTCAAGGATGGTGTCTTAACAATCGTGTTTAATAAAAAAATAAAAGGAGGTCAGGAATGACCATTTCAAAAAAACTCAAAAAGTTTCTCGATGAGAAGGGTGTCGACTACAAAGTGACAAGCCACCCCCCGGCCTATACCGCTCAAGAGATTGCCGGTAAACAACACGTGCCCGGCTCGCAGGTTCTCAAGCCGGTCATCGTACGCTGCGGAGAGGAGTATATCATGTGTGTGCTCCCTTCCACCCACTTTATTGACTTTGAAAAACTCGAAAAGTGTACCAACCTACACGACCTCGAGCTCGCTGACGAAGAGGCGCTCGCTTCTCTCTTCCCAGACGATGAGCTCGGTGCTGAACCCCCCATCGGCCCCTTAAGCGGAATTGAAACTCTCGTAGACAGCTCCATCGAATCAGAAAGCGAAGTTTACTTTAACGCAGGCAACCATGAAGAGATGATCTGGATGAAGAAAAAAGACTTCATCGATCTCTCCAAGCCCTCCGTTAAAAACTTCGGAAGGCACATCTAACCAAGTTTCTGCAAGGCAATGAATGCGGCAAAGTCCCCTTTGCCGCTTTTCCCTATCACCATCCGTGGAGGGTAAAGCGCAGCCCCTCATCGATCCATGTTTTAGCGATTCAGACCGGATTGTCGAGATTGGGGTAGGGCTCTAAAAGCACCCTGACATTCAGGGAACGTACGAGAATGAAGAAAAGGATACATAGGCTTCGGACGAGGCCCCTTCTCACTTTTTTTGGACCTTAAGACGTCCAAAATTTCTAGGATGCTGGAAGACTGTATACGTCGGGTTATGCCTACTTAGAAACTCCGTCACAAACTGCTTCATGTTGTCGCTATAGCCTGTAATGACTATTAAATCCTCTTGAGGATGCTCATCAAGGTATTGAGAAATTCTAACTGCCGCTGCACCATGGGTCAATGGATGGCAATCAATTTCTAAAAGAACTCCATCGATCCATAGGGGTGACCTTTTCAAGTAGGATTTCGCCTCTTCTACCTCTCCTAAACGAACGAGAGAGTGAAGAATGCGGTCACAACACATTTCATCTATTGGAGTACCACTCGCCTGCATATCACCACAAATCAGTTCCAGGTCTGAAGTCCCACGTATCGATTGGAATAAGATCCGATAATTTATGATGTCGACGGGTAACTGTTTTTCTTTCCTCGACTCGTAAAGTTCAAAAACTCGATCGTATTGACCTTCTGATTCAAAAAGGGATAAATATTGTGAGAAAAAGTAAACGTCACCTTCCGAATATACTCTCGTTGCTTCATCGAGGAGCTCTGTCACTCTGGATAAATCCCTTTTTCTCTGTGCATTTTGAATCAGCAACGTGTACGTTTGTTTAGATAAAGTGTACCCCCGCGAGGAGAACTCTCGCAGGTCATACTCAACCTCAGAAGAGTCGCATCTCGCCAGAATTCCAATCATCAGATCTAGAACACATTCTGGCGGATCTGGGTGCTGCTGCACCATGCGGCGAAATAATTGATCTACCTCTTCTATAACCCCCTGCGTTTGAATAGATGAAACATGAGAAAGTAAAGAAAAGAGAGCAGCATACACAGAAAGTGGTGGTGAAGAAAATTGATCGGAAATTTCGAGCCCTCGACGCCATTTTTCTCTAGCCAAGAGAGGTTCTCTCGCAAGACCCTTGATACGTTGGGAAATGAGATCACCAGAACTCCTTGCCATTTTCCTCGGACGGGCGACTACAGCCTCTCTATAGGCTTTTACAGCTCCTTTACCTCTTACTGGATACATAAGAATATTATAACTTATTGACTCTTAATAAGAAAAGAAAAAATCTAGGTGAGTTTAAGAGGACTTTCAAGTAAAGAAATCATTTTATTTGAAGCGCTGGCGGCGAGTTCACCGTCAATGACGCGGTGGTCGAAGCTCCAGGAGAGATTCATCATGGGGCGGATGGCCATCTCATCAGCGTGGACAACGACCTCCTTCGAGATCTTCGCCACTCCCAGAATCGACACCTCGGGAGGGTTGATAATAGGGGTCGCCCACCGGCCCCCCAAAGGGCCAAAGTTGCTCACTGTGATCGTCGATCCTGTTAGCTCTTGACGGGTCAGCCTTTTCTCTTTGACCTGCTTCATCAATTGGTCATAGCTGCGGATCACGGCTTCGAGATTCATCTCTTGAACAGAGTGCAGTGTCGCAACCACTAACCCTTCGTCCGTTTTGGCAGCGATACCGATATGGTGGTCCTTATGGAGAATCAGTTCTCCTCTTTCAGCATCGATCGATGCGTTGAGCTCCGGAAATTCTTTGAGTGTCAAAGAGAGGGCGCGGAGGACGAAGGGCATGTAAGTCAGCCTAACACCCACACTTCTCGCCTCAGTTTGGATTCTCCCCTTTAACTGGATGAGTGCCGTGGCATCCAGACGGTCAAAATAGCTGAAGTGCGGAATGGTCTGTTTCGATAGGGTCATCTTCTCTGCCATCTGGTGGCGGATGCCAATAAGAGGACAAATCTCATCGTTTTCAGAAGGAACCTTTAAGTCTCTGACTTCAACGCGTCCCTCTTTGCCACTGCCTTTCACTTTCTGGATGTCGACACCGAGCTCTTTTGCAACACCGCGCGTTTTAGGGGTCGCCAGCACTTTTTTAGGAAGTGGCTCTCCTTCTAAAAAGATGTCGTAGAGGGGCTCATCTTTAATCGCCTTCTGTCCCGTTTCCACATACTGCTTTTGAAGAACTCCCGGATAGGGAGCAGGAAGCTCGACCGTCGCCTTGTCCGTCATCACTTGAACGACCGGCTCATCCTGCTGCAACGTCTCACCGACATTTTTCAGCCAGCGGATCACCTCTCCTTCCACCACTCCTTCTCCAATATCTGGAAGCGTCACTGTAAAGATTTGTTCCATCAGAACTCCTTGACCTTTCGTAACCCCTTGACTACCTGCGGAGCATCAGGAAGGTAGAGCTTTTCAAGGGTGTGAGGGAAGGGAGTGTCCAGACCTGTCACCCGCTCGACGGGGGCTTCCAAAGAGAGGAACGCCTCTTTCTGAATGAGAGCTGCGAGCTCCGCTCCAAAGCCTGCAGTCAGCGGGGCTTCGTGAGCGATCACGGCACGTCCCGTTTTCTTCACCGAACGGACGATCGTTTCCAGGTCGAGTGGAGAGAGAGTGCGGAGATTCAACACCTCGACCGAAAAGTCGACCTCTTTCGCTGCAAGCAGGTTTTGATGGTGCTGCGCTCCCCATCCAATCAATGTGACGTCTCGTCCTTCGATTGCCACTTCCGCTTGACCGAAAGGAATGGAAAACTCTTTCTCAGAAACCTCTTCTTTCATCGAACGGTAGATCCGCTTCGGCTCCAAAAAAAGCACAGGATCGTCAGACTCGATCGCGGTGGTGAGTAGCCCTTTCGCTTCAGAAGGTGTCGCAGGAACAACGACATGGATTCCTGGAGTGTGGAGAAACTGCGCTTCCGGAGATTGCGAGTGGTACAGCCCGCCGTGGATCCCTCCCCCGTAAGGAGTGCGGATGACAACGGGAGCCGTGTACTCACCTCCTGTGCGGTAACGCATCTTCGCCAGCTCATTCACGATCTGATCGTAAGCAGGAAAGATGTAATCCGCAAACTGGATCTCTGCAATCGGTTTGAATCCTTTCTGCGCGAGGCCTATCGCAAAACCTAAAATGCCCTGCTCCGAAAGCGGCGTATCGAAGCAGCGTGCCTCTCCAAAAGCCTCCTGCAGACCCTTCGTCACTCGAAACACCCCACCAAAAGCCCCCGCATCTTCGCCGAAGGTGAGCAGCTTGGGATGTTTTTCGAACTGCTGGTGCAACGTCTGATTGAGGGCTTGAATGAAGTTCATCTCTGCCATAGCTGCTGCTCCAATTTCTCAGGAATTTCAGCGTAGACATCTTCAATCAAGGATTCAGGAGCAGGCGGAGGGGCAGACTTTGCCGCTGCAATCGCGGCCGTCACTTCCGCTTCAATCTCTTCATCGAGCTCCTTCTCTTTTGCTTCATCCCAAAGACCTGCTTGGGTGAGGTAAAGGTAAAGACGCTGGATGGGATCTTTTTTCCGTGCCCCTGCGACCTCCTCCTCACTGCGGTAGGCGCTCGGATCGTCAGAGGTGGAGTGAGCACCGAGGCGGTAGGTCATCGCTTCGATCAAGACAGGCCCTCCTCCTTTTCGCATCGAATTTGCTGCTTCTTTCACGGCGACATACACCGCAAAGAGGTCGTTTCCATCGACCACTTTCGCTTCCATTCCATACCCTACCGCTTTTGGCGCGATGCCTTCTGAATGAAACTGGTGATCCGTCGTCGTCGAAATGGCGTAGCCGTTGTTGCGGCAAAAGAAAAGGCAGGGAACTTGGTAGACACTTGCAAAGTTCATCCCCGCGTGAAAATCCCCTTCAGAGGTGGCTCCCTCTCCAAACATCACACAGGCAAGCTGACCCTGGCCCTCCAGCTTCATCCCATACGCAGCACCCGCCGCGTGGGGGATTTTCGTTCCAATCGGTGAAGAAACAGTGACAATGTTGAGAGCGCGGCTTCCAAAATGGTTGGGCATCTGCCTCCCCTTCTTCGGATCGAGGCCGTTGCAGAACATCTGGTGGGCATACGCCTCAGCGGTAGCTCCTCTTGCAAAAAGTAGGCCCGCTTCGCGGTACTGAGGGTAGACCCAGTCCTCCTTGCTGAGGGCAAGGGCGACACCGACAGCGCAAGCCTCTTCTCCTAACGAACTCATCGAGAAGGAGATCTGACCTTGGCGCTGGAGGATGAGCATCCTCTCTTCGAAATGGCGGGTGAGCTTGCAGGAACGGTAGGCATGGAGGAGCGCCTCCTTCGAAAGAGGCACCTCTCCCTCTAGTTCTCCCTTCTCGTTCAGCAGCTTAAGCATAGAATAAAAAACCCCTCTTCCCCTACACTCTTCCATAGTCCATTCAAAGAAAGGAATCAAGGGATGTTCAAAGCTCAGAATAAGGTGCGGATGCACGACACAGACATGGCGGGAATCCTCTACTTTCCGAGGCAGTTCCGTTTCATCCACGACGCATGGGAAGACATGCTCGAAGCCGAAGGAATCTCTTTTGAAGAGATGGTCCATCACAAAAAATTTCTCTTTGTGGTTGTCCATGCCGAAGCCGACTACTTCCAGCCTCTTAAAGTAGGCGATGAGCTTGAGGTGCAGATCCAGGTCGTGCGTATCGGCAACACCTCCTTCACCATGGGGTATGAGATCTTCAAAAAGGGAGGCGATCTCGTGGGCACCGGCAAAACGGTGCACGTCTGCCTTGATAGCAAAAACCGCTCCAAAATTCCGATCCCCGACCTGTTAATGGGCATTCTGAAAAAGTACTACCATCAAAGCCGTCCTTAGTGACGAAGTCAGATGCAGCTTTTTGCGAAAACAAAATCCGGAGAGCTCCTACTCGCTAATCAAGCAGAACGTGGCACAGACTACCTCTGCACGGAGTGCGGTGAACGTCTCCGTGTGAGGCAGGGCCAAACGCCCCATTTTTTCCATCCCCACTCCCCACAAAAAAAGCATAAGAGCCTCCTCCACCAAGAACTGCAGTGGAAACTTTCACGAGAAAATCCCGAGCTCGAACTCGAACGCGCTTTTCCAGAAATTGGCCGCATCGCCGACCTCGCCTGGGAGAAGAAAAAAGAGGTCTACGAAGTGCAGTGTTCGAAAGTTTCAGATAAAGAACTGCTAGACCGTTATCACGACTATCAAAAGATGGGTTGGACGGTCATCTGGTGCCTTCACGTGAGCCACTGGAAGACAACGAGGCATTATCCCGTTCCCCACGTCCGGTTTATCGATCATCAAGGAAATCTCTTTGAGAAGAAAATCAAACCTTCGATTTGGAAAGACGTCTTACGCCTCTACAAGCGCCTCTTCCGTCGGGGTCTCCGGCACCTCTTCGGGTGACTCCTCCTCTACATTCGACAGCGCCGCGAGCTGTTTCGCACGGCGTAGCGCCTTCTGCAGAGTGGCCTTCGGAGCCTTCTCTTCAATGATAAAGAGATTCTCTTTTCCAATCTCATCAAGCGTTCCAGAATGGGAGAGCACCTCCCATGTCGGATAGGTCAACCCACAAAGAATCAGATGACGCCCCGTCTCTTTGAGGTATTGGTTGAGCTGCTGAAGCGCCAGGCACGCCGTCGCATCGATGTCACGCGCGTTTTTAAGGCGGAGGATCACCACTCGCAGATCTTCATCGTGGCGGGTGATCGACTTCAGAGAATTTTGGAAAAGATCTGCCGCTCCAAAGAAGAGCTCCCCTTGGACATTGATCACACGGATCTGCCCGACCCCATCATGCGAGGCGCGGTGGGTCCGGCCGATCGTTCCACTGTCGTCAAAAACGCACTCGACAAAGTAGGGAATCGCAGCCTTTCTTAAATAGAGAGTGATCGAGATCGTCACACCCGCATAAAACGCCACATCCAGTCCGACAAAGATACAGAAAAGAAACGTCATCAGCATCACCGTTGCATCTGCTCGCGTGGCCTTTAAGCAAAGCCGGAGGTGGTGCCAGTTGATGATACGGACGCTGGTGTAGATCAGAATAGCAGAGAGAGCAGCGAGCGGAATACGCTCCACAAAATACCCGAAGATCACCACAAGGATCGCAACCGAGAGCGCACTAAAGACACCACTAAAGTGGGTCCGTCCCCCCTCTCTCAAAAGCATATGGCTACGTGTGATACTTCCCGATGAGGGAAGGGCAAAGATAAAAGAGGAGACGAGGTTAGCAAGGCTCAGCCCAAAGAGCTCTTGGTCGATCGAGTGAGGCTGTCCGGTCGACGCCGTGATCGACTTCGCCACCAGCGTTGTCTCTAGCGAACTGAGGAGCGCGATCGCAAACGCAAAAGGAATGAGCTCGTTTAAAATCGACAGGTCGAGGTAGGGAAGGTGCAGGACAGGAAAGAAGTCGTTCAGGCTACCGCGGTCTCCCACCACAGAGATCCCTCCAAACCCTTCAAGCGGTCCAAAAAAGTTGTCTGTCGCAAAGTCTGAGCCGAGGAAGTTCACCGAAAGACCTGCAAAGACCACAACGAGTGCTGCAGCTGGAAGCTGGCGCTTACTTCTCGAAAGTAGGATCATCAGCAAGAGGCTAACGAGACCAATCCCGAGAGTCGGAAGGTGGGTCTCATCGATATGTTGAAAAAAGTAGCCAATCGACTGAAAGACCGTGACCGACTTGGCCGGTTGCGCCGTCCCGAAAAAAGGAAAAAGCTGACTGATCACCAGAGCAAAGGCGACCCCAGCAAGGTAGCCCACCACGACGGAGTGGCTCACAAACTGCGTGAGACGCCCCAACTTAAAGAATGAAGCCACCGCATGAAAAAATCCCACCAAAAAGGTCAGCTGCGCGAGCAGCGAAAGCGCCAAAGTCTCCCGTTCAGGTCCCGTTACGTCACGGTAGTTGTTGTACATCAAGGTAGAGATCGCAACGAGCGTCAAGATCGCTATCGCGTTGCTCGGCCCGATAATCATCTGACGGCATGAGCCGAAAAGAGAGGCTAGAATGGCTGAAAAGATCGCGGTATAGAGTCCTGTCGTCAAAGGTAAGCCCGCTAAGAGGGCATAGGCCATCGCCATCGGAAGCGTCACAAAAGCGACCGCAAAACCCGCCTTCATATCGGCAAAGAGGGACCTAAAACTATACGTTTTCAAATCCTGCTTTAACGAGGAGAAGGTGAGACCGTCCGTGAAGTAGTGAGAGGGAAAATACGCCATATTTTTCCTTATATATTACTTCTATCCAGGAGTTTATTTCAATTCGGAAATGAAATCTTTATTTTTATTTCTCATTTAGGCTAAGATACTTGCATGCAACTCCCCAAAATTGCCATTGTCGGTCGACCCAACGTGGGAAAGTCGGCCCTTTTTAATCGGATTGTCGGAAAGCGCGTCTCTATTGTCGACGACGCGGAAGGGATCACACGTGACCGCATTTACCACCGCGCGGACTTCTTCGGCACTCCCTTTGAAGTGATCGATACGGCAGGATTGCACAACAACTCAAAAGAGCCGTTTAAAGAGTTCGTCATGCGCCAAACAGAAGTGGCGATTCTCGAAGCGGACTCCCTTGTCATGGTCGTCGATGCGCTCGTCGGCCCAACCGACCTCGACCGGGACGTGGCCCGCCTCCTTCGCAAAAGCGACAAGCCTGTCACCCTTGCTGTCAATAAAATCGACAACAAGCAGCAAGAAGATGAGCTCTTATACCAATTTAAGCAGCTAGGGATTGACACTATGGTCCCTGTTTCAGCAGCACACAAACTCAACATCGCCGAACTGCTCGAAGATGCGCTGCGCGAACTTCCCAAAGACCGTTTTGAAGTCGAAGAGGAGAAGGGCATCCAAGTCTCCGTTGTCGGAAGAGCCAATGTCGGAAAGTCTTCCTTTATCAACCGCCTCCTCGGTGAAGAGCGTCTCGTCGTGAGCGACATTCCCGGAACCACCCGCGATGCCATCGACACCCTTGTCGAGTTTGAAGGAGAACGCCTCTCTTTTATCGATACCGCTGGAATCCGCCGCGTCCACGCGGAACACGAAGTGGTCGACAAGTTTGCCCGCATCCGCTCCTACGACTCGATCGAACGCGCCGATGTCTGCCTGCTCATGATCGACGCCACTGAAGGCCTCACCCACCAAGAGAAACGGATCATCAGCCAGATTGAAAAGTCGGGTAAAGGGATGATCGTTCTAGTGAACAAGTGGGACCTGATGAAAGATGTGCGGATGGAGCACTATAAAAAAGCGCTCTACCAAGAGGTCTCCTTCCTCGAGCACTTTCCCCTCCTCTTCCTCTCCGCAAAAACAGGGAAAAACCTAGAGAAGGTCTTCCCCCTCCTCCTCAAAGTCTACGAGAACTGCATGAGAGAGATCCCCACACCCCAACTGAACAAGTTTATCGAAAAATCGATGCAGCGCACCCACCCACCGATGATCCGCGGGAAGCGTCTCCGCATCTACTACATGACACAAATCAAAAAAGCACCACCCACCTTCGCGCTCTTCATCAACTACCCCGACCTCATCACCGGCGCCTACAAGCGCTACCTCCTCAACCAGTTCCGTAAAACCTACGACTTCGAAGGGGTCCCCACTCCCTTCATCCTCAAGCCCAAAAAGAAAGAGAACAAAAAAGAGTCTGGCTAGCCTCTTTCGATCCTTCGAAGCTTTTCCCATTGGATAGGCTGTCGATTAAAGGGATTTGTGCCACTGTCGATGTACTGCTTTTTGAAATGCTCGAAGTTATAAACCACTTTTTCATAGAGAACTGGTAGTTCATCCTCAGCATCTCCGTCTGGACCAAAATCCACAGCAGAGATGGGACACTCCCAACTCTCAGGTGTGTCATCGGTTTGAGGAATGTCTTCATACGACTGGACTGCTTCGCGGCGGAGGTGCTTCTTCCAGGGGTCCCAATCTTTTAAAAAGGCTTCCACCTTCTCATCCGTCACCTCTTTCACTATTTCATCCCCGACTGCCTCGAGTTTTTCATCACTCACATGTGCACATCTCCGAAAAATCATGTTTTGAGTCTCAATCGGAAGGTTGAGTTTTTCTTGGAGACCGATTTGGTAAGCAAGCATCACTTCAATTTCATCGACCCAGGTCAGTGTCGCAATATGTTCGTTGGCTTTGGCTCTGACGTGCTCTAACATCAAAATTCCCTTCGCCAACTCACGCAGCTCCACTTCATCACCTCGCTGGTCCGCTTGATAGATTTTCACTGCCAAATCAACTTCATCGAAAGAGTTGATGACACGGTCATCACACGACTCTAGCCCCCCTTCGATGACATTTAAGACGACGTCCTTGAGCCCCTCATCTTGTGATAGGACTTGGAAGAGATTGACCACTCGTTGCGCAAGGAGCTGACGCGTGCTTTCATTTTTGTACTCAGCGGTATTGGTAAGCCGCGCTAAGTAGGTACATACCGTCCGCACTTGATCAGGCTCAACCTGTAGATTCGGTTTTGCTGATCCTTCAGGAAGCAGTTTCATCCAGAAATCCAGTCCCTCATCCACAGTGTCAGCGATGGGCACCTCTAACTCTTCAGCTGGCATAGAAAAGAGAAACTGCATCCCTGGAGCCTCTGCCTCCCTTAACCGTTCAAGCACTGACTCTGAAAGACCCGTTCCAATTAGATGAACAGAACACGTCTCGCCCTCAATTGTTGGTCCGAGTGTTGTGATCCAGTTAGGCAACGAAGTCAGACTAGTACAACCGGTGAGATCCAGACTCCTCCCCAATTGGAGATTGTCTGGTAGGGCCGTTAAAGTTGTACAATAGCCGAGAATCAGATGCCCCCCCACTTGGAGGTTGTCTGGAAGGGTCGTTAGTCTTCCACAATCTGAGAGATCCAGGTTTCCCCCCACTTGGAGGTTGTCTGGAAGGGTCTCTAAATTTGTACACCCTCCGAGATCCAGGTTTCCCCCCACTTGGAGGTTGTCTGGAAGGGTCTCTAAACTTGTACACTCTCCGAGTTCCAGGTTTCCCCCCACTTGGAGGTTGTCTGGAAGGTTCCTCAAACTCGTATATAGGTAGATCTTCAGATCGCAATCCACTTGGAGATTGTCTGGAAGGGCCCTAAAACTCCTACAATCCATGAGTAAAAGACTCCCCTTCACGTGGAGTTTGTTTGGAAGGGCCGTTACTGAACCCCAGCTGAGTAAACTACCTTTCACTTCCAGATTTTTTAATAAAGATGGGTCGATATCTGAAAAAAGCTCAACGTCCCCGGAAACAATCACTCTTTGATCTCCAAAATCTTCCTTATTTTTTAGAGCTTCTTCAAACTGCTCAGGAGTGAGCTCCCTCACTTTGGACATTGGAGACACCTCTCCTTCACTCACTCTTCCAGCCGCTAATGAAGTAGCTGAGCTTGCCTCTTCTCCAGGCACATCAACAGAGAGTGCAGATTCGCCAGGCTTCACATCTCGGCCTTCTAGATCACCCTTTTTATCTACACTGAGATCATCATTGCTATCAGGATCAGGTACCCCTTGAACCCCTTCACTACGACCCAAAGGCATAAAATACCTCTCTTTTTTTGCTTTAGACCTACAAAGATCTAAGCAAGAGGCGTGCCAAAGAAGCGTATTTGTCATACGAGTGAAGCTGAGATTAGCTAGACTTCCTTGAAGGAGTATCGATCCTTCGAAGCTTTTCCCATTGGATAGGCAGTCGATTAAAGGGGTTTGTGCCACTGTCGATGAAGACTTTCTTAAAGGAGTCATAGTCATAAACTATTCCTTCATAGAGAACAGGTAGTTCATCCTCAGCGTCGCCGTCTGAACCAAAGTCCACAGCAGAGATGGGACACCGCCAACTCTCTGGTGTTTCATTGGTTTGAGGAATTGCATCATACGACTGGACTGCTTCGCGGCGGAGGTGCTTTTTCCATGGATCCCAATCTTTTAAAAAGGCTTCGACCTTCTCATCTGTCACCTCTTTCACTATTTCATCTCCAACAGTCTCGAGTTTTTCATCACTCACTTGTGCACATCTCCGAAAAATCATGTTTTTGGTCGAAATCGGAAGGTTGAGTTTTTCTTGGAGCCCGATTTGGTAAGCAAGCATCACTTCAATTTCATCGACCCAGGTGAGTGTCGCAATATGTTCGTTGGCTTTGGCTCTGACGTGCTCTAACATCAAAATTCCCTTCGCCAACTCACGGAGCTCCGCTTCATCCCCTCTCTGATCCGCCTGATAGATTTTCACTGCCAAGTCGACTTCATCAAAAGAGTTGATGACACGGTCATCACACGTCTCTAGCCCTCCTTCGATGACATTTAAGACGACGTCCTTGAGCCCCTCATCCTCTGATAGGGCTTGAAATAGGTTGACCACACGCTGAGCGAGAAGCAGACGTGTACTTTGATTTTTGTACTCAGCAGTATTCGTAAGCCGCGCTAAGTAGGTGCATACCGTCCGCACTTGATCAGGCTCAAACTGTAGATTCGGTTTTTCAGATCCCGCAGGAAGCAGTTTCATCCAAGGATCCAGTCCTTCATCCACAGAGTCAGCGATGGGCACTCCTACCTGTGCAGCTCTCCTAGAAAAATAGAATTGCATTCCAGGAGTCTCCGTATCCCTTAACCGTTCAAGCACAAAATCGGAAAGGCCTGTTCGCGTTAAATTAACATAACGCGCCTCATCCTCACTGACTGGACCGAGTCTGACGATCCAATTAGGCAACGAAGTCAGACTAGTACAACCGGTGAGATCCAAATTCCTCCCTAATTGGAGATTGTCTGGAAGGATCGTTAAACTTGTACAACGGGTGAGATACAGATCCCTCCCCACTTGGAGGTTGTCTGGAAGAGTTGTTAAACTTTGACAAAGGGTGAGTTTCAGATCCCCCTCCACTTGGAGGTTGTTAGGAAGGGTCGTTAAACTTGTACAACCGGTGAGACCCAGATCCCCATCCACTTGGAGGTTGTTAGGAAGGGTCGTTAAACTTGTACAACCGCTGAGATACAGATTCCCCCCCACTTGGAGGTTATCTGGAAGGGTTGCTAAACTTGTACAACCGATGAGATTTAGCTTCCCCTCCACTTGGAGGTTGTCTGGTAGAGTCGTTAAACTTGTACAATAGCTGAGGTTAAGATACCCCCCCACGTGCAGATTGTTAGGAAGTGTCTCTAAACTCATACGACTTCCGAACAGATCACCCCCCACTTGGAGGTTGTCTGGAAGGGTCTTTATTTGACCATCACAGATTAAATCACCTTTCACTTCCAGATTTTTTAATAAAGATGGGTCGATATCTGAATCAAGAAATAGGTCTCCGGTAACAATGATTTTTCTATTACCAAAATCTTCTCCATTCTGAAGAGCAGCCGTAAACTCTTCTGGAGTCATCCTTTTGACAGGAGTCGTCACCTCTCCTTCACTGACTCTTTCCGACTCTAGAGTAGTAGATGCACTCGCAGCTTCCCCTTTAGGCACTTCAACAGGGAGTTCAGTTCCAACAGGTTTAACCTCTCGGCCAGCTAGCTCTCCTTCTCCCCCTTCCGAGAGAGAGAGATCGTCACCGTTGCCTGGCTCAGGCGTCCTTTGTATCTCTTCTCCACCACGAATTGGCACATAAACCCCCTTTTTTTAAGTCATATCAATTAAAAAATTCCTTTTTGTACCTAAAAGCATAACAGCCTTCATTAAAAACTTCGATACGATGGAATTTTTTAATTGTATGACATAAAAAAAGGGCTTCAATTCCAGTCATCTGTGAGCCGATGTTGAATGCATTTTACACAGCGGAAAAGATACCCTTGATGGCTAGATTCGTTGACAAGAGTCTCTGTATATTCATCGATTGCGATCGAGTAGATGTCGCATAATCTCTGTACGTCTTCTGACAACTCGCCTTCAAGCTGACGAGCTTGGATTTCAGCCCATCCAACATAACCTATGAAGGCGCAGTGGTCTCCACAGTGACTGAGCCATTTTTCTTGTTGCAAACCTACATACCCGGGTGTCCTCTGAACCAACTCTTCCGTGCAAGATGGATCCTCTACGACTTCACAAGAAACGGCAACCTGAAAAGTAATTTTGTACTTCCTTGCTGCTTCTCCGTTGTGGATACACCATGGGCATATCCTAGCGACTCTTTCTCTGCAGGTGAAAGGACCTGTATACGCATAGTCACGCTCTTGATCACAAGCTGGGCAGTGGATCTTTTCTTGTTCTATAGCACCCGTTTCTAGAGGATGGGGGTGGTACTTGAAGTGAGGAAGCGCTGTTTGCATGATTCCCTATGGCTTATGTCTTTGTTCTAAGGCTTGGAGACTTCCTTTGGTAGATTGAGGAGAAAGAACCGCTAAAACAGCTCGTACTTCTTTCCGTTTAGCAAGACAAGCTCGATAAAGTGCTCCTCGAAAGGGAATGCGGCCAGAAAAAATCCGCTTTAGCTCGTTGATAAAAGCCTTTCTCACATCATCTCGGCACTCAAAGCTTTCAAGAGCCTTTGGATCGTTAAGACAAGCAAGGGCTGTTTCCATCTGATCCACATTTTCTGCGAGCCGATAGAGTTCAAGAAAACCCTCATCACCCCCTAAAAACCGCCGCACTTCGACGAAGTCTGCTAATCTCTCAAAACGCACTCCTTCAGGAGTGCGAAGAGGTGTTCTCGGCTTTCTCGGAGGAGGCGACTCTAATGCAACCGCTGCAGCACGACTTACAGTTAATGAGCTCACTACACTTAACGCTTGCACAGGGCGACCACGTAGGTGTCTTCTTCTCGCTCCATGGGGACCGTGTTTTGAAGCGGCGTACTCTCTTCGCCTTTGTTGAGTTTCTGCTGGTGCTGTTTTCATCTCTTTCATCCCTTTTTTATTTGACAAGGGGCGAAAGATATAAAAAAATCCCCGTTTTTTCAATTAAAAACGGGGTTAAAAAACAAAGTTGAAGATTGACTAATCTTTCCGAGTGATGCGACCTTCAAGAGATCCGGGATCGGAAGGGGGCTGCATCTGCTTAAGCTGGTTCGCTGCGACCTGACCTAATGTAGAGTCGAACTTCATTGGAGTCACCTCCTTTTTTTTCAATGAGCCCGATGAGCTTTCCGTCCCTGGGGCGGTCTCTTTAAAATTGATTCCCAAGTCCCCGGTTTCTTTTGCTTTAGGGGGGGCTGCAGGTTGTGGGATGGGCGTCGGCCCTTGCGATTTAGAGATTCCATCTGAAGCCATGATTCACCTCCTGTTCACTCAATATTATAATCTTTTTTTGAATTTATTTTCTAGAGAAAATTTGTAAGTGACTTATATTGAGTATTATAAATCCGAGATGATCTCTTGCTGGTCGCTGAGAGTGTAGTGAACATCTTGGAGAAGCTGGAGGAGCTCATCACGTGAGAGGAGCTTAATCAGCTCCTGGTCATCTTTACCAACCACCTCTTCAAGAAGCTGACCCTTCTTCTGAATCATCTGGTGGATCTTCTCTTCGAAGGTCCCACGGGTGACCATTTTGAAGACTTGGACTCCCCTCTTCTGCCCGATGCGGTGGACCCTGTCGGTGGCTTGGTTTTCTCGAGCGGCGTTCCACCAGCGGTCATAATGGACGACGACAGAAGCCGCAGTCAGCTCGATTCCCAGTCCGGCTGCTTGGAGAGAAGCGACAAAGACTTTGCAGTTGGGGTCTGTTTGAAATCGGTCGATCTCTTTCCCTCGGTTGGATGTGGAGCCCCGGATCCCGGCAAAACCAATCCCCTTCTCTTGAAGATAGTCTTGGATGAGGTCTAGCTGGAGCAGGTACTGGGAAAAGACCACCACCTTCTGTCCACTTTCTAGAATCTCATGGATCAGCTCTTTAAAACGCTCCCACTTTCCAGAGGTCATCTCCGCTGCTTTTTCCTTATCTTTCAAGTAGACTGCAGGATGGTTACAGATCTGCTTCAATTTCGAGAGAATAGAAAAAATGTGGATGTAAGGAACCTGTTTCGAGGGATCGTTGAGTTCGCTGATCGCACTCCTCGAAGTTTTTAGGAGCTCCTCGTAGAGGAGGTACTGCTCACGGAGAAGCGGAACATAGGAGACCTCTTCAATTTTTTCTGGAAGGTCTTTGAGAACGTCCTCTTTCTTCCTTCGAAGGAGAAAAGGGTGGATCAATTTTTTCAGCAGGCGCTTTTTCGTATCGTCTTGGTAGCGCTCAATGGGGACTTGAAACTCTTCTCGGAAGACCTTTTCCCCTGGAAGGTAGCCATGGAGTGTCACATCGAAAAGAGCGCGGAGCTCAGAGAGGTTATTTTCAATCGGCGTTCCTGTCAGACCCACAACAGAAGCCGCCTTCACTTGGAGCAGTGCTTGATGCAGCTTGCTTTTCGAATTCTTAGCTAGTTGAACCTCGTCGTAGACAGCGACTTCGAAAGGAATCTGGCTAAAGAGCTCTTTGTCGCGCCGCAAAATTCCATAAGAGGTGACGAGCACATCGTACTTCTCTTGAAAACCTTCCATGCTTCTTGAAGAGCCGTAGTAAGTAAAGACTTTGGCTTGGGGAAAGAAGGTTTTTAGTTTGTCTTGCCAGTGGTAGATGACAGAGGTAGGGCAGACGACAAGAAAGTGTTTACGGGCAGGATTGGAGCTTTTGATTGCAGAGAGTAGAGCGATGGCTTGTGGTGTTTTACCGAGCCCCATGTCATCCGACAGCATTGAAGAGAGGTGGTGGCTGTAGAGCGACCAAAGGAAATAAAGTCCCTTCTCCTGGTAGGGGCGCAAGCGCCCATTGAAAAGCTCGAGGGAGGGTTCGCTAAAGAGCTTGAGGTCAAAAAGGTCGTCCCACACTTTTTTCCCAGCAGCGTCAGTGTCAAATTCTGGATCTTCAAGCTGAGCGAGTTTGATCATATCTAAAACACTCAGCTGTAGCCCTTGGTTGAAAACGGCCTGCTTAGGAAGCGAGCGGATCCAGAAAAAGCTCGGAGCATGGAGGTCAATCATCCCCGCACTGGTCAGGTAAAAGCGGCGTTTAGAGTGAGAGGCGAGAACAAGGTCGCTGAGAGAGATACGCCCCATCTCGGTCTGCAAGTACCCTTTCACAAAAAAGCGCGATCCCTCTTTTTTCACCTCATCGATGACCATCTTCGTGCGTTTTGGTTTCGTCAAGAAAGAATCTAACTCGAGGATGTGAGGAAGGAGCATCTCAAAAGAGAAGGCTAAGAAACCATCAATCTCTTCTTTGGCGATCTCTTTCTCTTCAGGGAAGTGTTCTATAAGGTAGGGGTGGATTGGGATGGAGCTAAACCCTTTTCCTTTTTCATAGACATCTCGATCGTAGAAGACCACTTCTTGGTTCGAAAGGCCCATTCGCAACTCATTCACCATCTGTGTTTGGATCACAGAGCGAGTGGGATCGTAAGACATTTTGAGCCCAGTGCGTTCCACAGCCGCCTCTCCTGAGAAGAAGTTTTCCACCCCAGCCAGCTCATCGCGGTTTTTTTGAATGAAGTCACTCATCTCGATCGGCCGAACGACCATACCAGGACGGATACGCATCCCCACGTGCGTCTGCGTCTTCTGGTAAAAACCGAGCTTTGGTAGATAGATCCACTGTCCATAATCAATTTTATCTTCGGCTGACGTTTCGTAGTTGAGTGCAGTGTCGAAAAAGAGCAGACCCTTCTCATCCACTTCATAAGTCAAAGCATCCGAAAGCGAGATCATATGGGTTGCAAACTCAGGACGTTCTGAAAGCCAAGAGCGGTGGTTTGTCACGAAACTCGAGACATGCTCTTTGGCAACATAGAGATCTGCGGTTTCAAAACGGAGGGGATCCATCGGGTAAAAGCCTTTTCCCGCAAGATAGACCCAGCTTCCAAAAAGGTGGGTAGAAGGATCGATCAAATCTCCACTTTCAAAAGCATAGGCACGGATGTGAAGTGCCTGGTCAGCGTCAATCTCAAGCTCATATTTAGGAGTGATGACCTCATCGAAAATCTCCACCTGCTTCATCATGGCTCGGACATCGTGGAGATGATCATTTAAAAGAGTTTCAATCTCCTCTTCGGGATAAAAACGCTTCGCTAATGAGCCAATATTGACGCGGGATAAAAAGCCTCTCCCAGGAAAGTACTGCCAGCGCCCGACCATGAGTCCTGCTTCCTCGATCTCACTCTCTTCAGGGCCGATGACTTTGAGCGCCACCTCCTCTTCGTCAAAAATCAGTTCAGATTGAGGGAGGTTTTCAGGGAAGAGGGGTTTGAGGTTTGAAGGCTCCCCTTCTAAACCTGGGACAAGACGCCGTAAAAAGTCGGTGGAAAGCGTCATCTCTACTTCTACCGATGCAAACTCGATCTTCATCTTTTCAGGAAGGTGGTCTGGTTGTTCGATAAAGTGGATCTTCGCTTCCCCTCTTTCGGCTTGGAGAAACATCCATTTAGAAAAGTCTGTGAAGAGAGAGAGCTCGAGCTGTAGCTTTAAGCTAGGGCGCCCTTCACGCCATAGAGCGAGTTCCTCAAGAGGTAGGTTAGAAAATTTGAGAGAGGTCTCTTCAGTCGGAATCTCTTGCTCAGTAAACACCTCTTCTAAAAACGCTTTGCCTGTGTCATCTTTTGCGGTGACTTGAAAGATGGGTGTCGAGACAGTTGAAAAGTCCAAAGCGAGGTTTGCCTCTTCATCTTGATCGAAAAGCTCGCGTGCAATCTCCATCCACATGGAGCTAGAAAAGCGTTGATGGAGTGGATGGGGCGGTTTGGAAAAAATGGAGTGCCAAGCAATCGCGAGGTAGAGATTTTCGTCCTCTTCTGCGGTCGTGAAGGAGTCTTTTACTCCCCCTGTTTCAGTCAGTTGCAAAAAGACCCAGTAAGCTTCCTCTACTTCTGGGTCTTTGATCTCAATCTGATAAGTGGGGCCAGAGAATTCTATTTCACCAACCACTCCACGGTCGATGAGCTCCTTTGCTTTTTGAGCAACTTCTCTAGTCCACGGTTTCATCTATATCACTTGGTCAGGAGCCTGAAACTCATACCCCAATGCCTCAGCAACGGCTTCATTTGTCACTTTTCCGTCACAGACATTGAGCCCGAGTCTAAGGCCATTGTCTTCTAATAAAGCTTTTTTCCATCCGAGTTTTGCAATCGAGCGCGTGTAGCGCAGGGTTGCATTTGTCAATGCCTCTGAAGAGGTCCTCGCACACGCCCCAGGCATGTTTGTCACGCAATAATGCAAGACACCCTCTTCGACATACGTTGGGTTGTCGTGGTTCGTCGGCCTGGAGGTTTCACTCGTTCCCCCCTGGTCAATCGAGATGTCGACAAAGACAGAACCTGGTTCCATCGTTTTCAGGATCTCTCTTGTGACAAGTTTTGGAGCACGTGCACCTGGAATCAAAACAGAACCAATCAAGAGATCGGCACTCTTCACCGCACGTGCTACATTGTTGGGTGTCGAAAAGAAGGTTTTGATGTGAGGGGCATGGCGCTCTTCTAATTCTTTCAAACGGCGCAAGTTGTTATCGAGGATGATCACATCCGCACCGAGGCCCGACGCCATCCGCGCCGCTTCGGTTCCAGCAACGCCTCCTCCTAAAACAACCACACGAGCAGGAAGGACTCCAGGAACTCCACCAAGAAGAACCCCTTTACCTCCGTAAGGTTGTAGAAGAGATTCAGCTCCCATCTGGATCGAGAGGCGCCCAGCGATCTCACTCATCGGAAGGAGAAGAGGAAGTCCCCCCCTTGCACCCACGACGGTCTCATAAGCAATCGCAACCGCACCTGAATCCACAAGCGCTTTTGTCAGTTGAGGTTCCGCGGCAAGGTGAAAGTAGCAGAAAAGGATCAGTCCAGGTCTTAAGTAACCATACTCTTGCTCAATCGGTTCTTTCACTTTGACGACCATTTCAGAACTGGCATAGAGCTCCTCTGCCGTCTCAACAACATGCGCGCCAGCTGCAACATAGACCTCGTCAGAAAAGCCAATTCCAATGCCTAACCCCTTTTGCACCAATATTTCGTGGCCATCTCTCACCAATTGATCCACACACGACGGGGTCAGGCCTACACGCGCTTCACGGATCTTCACTTCCTTCGGAACACCGATCTTCATATATTTTCCTTAATAAAATTATCCAAAACGGCGGAAGTATAACCTAAAACAGCGAAAAAAGCGATAGCGAGAGGCCTTTTATCCACTTTTCATGAAGTATCTCCTGTAATAGGTTATGTTTATAATAAATATTTATTAAAATACTAATTATATATATAATTATAGTATATTAATGTGCAAAAAAGAGGTGGTTTTATGGGAGTAGGAGGAATTGGAGGCGGAGGCCAAGACTTCTCGGTCGATGCATTAAGGTCTGATGCTGTCGAAGAAAAAGTAGACAGTCAACCAGCGGCAGAGGCAAAGCCGGCGGATACTGCCTTCGAAGTTTCCGTCAACAATGCCTTAGAAACGTTGGGAGCCGAAGATGGAGATACGCTCACGATCACAACAGCAGATGGCAGTCAGGTAGATGGAATTGCATCTGAATCGGACGACGGTAAAATGACCATCACAACCAAGTCTGGCGAACCTCTCGAGCTGGAGCCTAGCGACATTCAAAATATCGAACTGAGCGGCGTTGATATCGCGGGTGAGACCACTGACATGGCCATGAGCGATGGAATGGATGATGTTTTCGATGCCATCGGTGATCAGGACGAAATGGTAGACACTGCAGAGGACACCCGTGAATTGGCGGAGGTTACCCTGGATTTCGGAGAAGAAGCTGCTATTGAAGATGACGGCTTAGATGTGGCTGGTGAAGATCCGAATGCTCTTCAAGAGGGAGATGCGGTTGTCATGAAATTCAAAGGGGGCCAAGCCGTCGGAACCTTCAACGAGACAACCAGCAGTGGAAAAGCAGATGTCACTCCTCTCGGCGGCAAAGACGACCGCCAATACCAACGATCTGAAGACTCTCTTATCAAACCTGGAGATTCCGTTTGGGTGGAAAGGGGTGATGGGAAGATGTACCCGGCTACGGTCGACAGTATCAGCCATAAAGGGGTCAACCTCAAAGATGAGTATGGCAGTGAAATGAAAAACGTCGATCCGAATCTCCTCGCCAAGAAACCCAAAGTCGATGTCAAAAGCTTCCCCCCAAAGGGGACAAAAGTCCTTCACCCTAACGGAGAAGGAGGCTCTTCCATGGGGGAAGTCAGAGGACATGCTATCTCAGGAAGGAAGGCTGAGCTAAGTGTCAAATCTCCAGATGGTGAAATCCGAAGGGAAAGTGCGAAAGAATCTTTACAAGAGGGAAGCCCCTGCCGTGTCGACGGAAAGAAGATGACTCTAAAGTCGATCGGAGAAAAAGAATCGGTTGTGGTGGATAAAAAAGGAAACGAACAGACCGTCGACAATGCTAAGATTAGTGGTCCCAACAGTCTTAAAGGGCGTTCCGCTCCCGCGGGGTCAGGGAAATTAAGCCCCGAGATGGAAGATCTGGCGGAAAAAATTGCCCTCAAGGTAGTCACTAGTCTTTTTGCATCGATTGGAAAGATTTTTAGTAGCATCCCGATCATTGGAGGGCTCGTCTCAGGGACAGCAGATATGCTTAGTGAGATGACCAAAACCTTTGCAAAGAAAGATCTTGAGGTCCTAGGAGGCAAGAATGGTAAAGAGAATAAAGAGGTCTCAGATAAAGAGCTAGATGATGCGCTTGATGAAGCTCAAGGAGAGGGTGAGGCCAAACCAGCAGCAGCAGCGCCTGCAGCAGCGGATGATACCAAAGCAGCCGAAAAAGATCTCGATGACGAAGATACGGAAGTGGAAATGTAAACCTTGGAGACCTAAAGCCCCGCTTGGATAATGTCGTGGAGGCGGATCAGGCCCACCACTTTCTCCCCTTCTAGAACAGGAAGCACCGTGATCGGACTCTTCTGGTTCGATTCCATCAGCTCCATCGCATTGAATGCAAGTAGGTGGTGTTCCACGCTACGAGGCGATTTTGTCATGAGCTCACCGAGTCGCATCTGTAGGCATCCAGGGCCATGTTTTTCCAGAGAGCGACGTAGGTCCCCATCCGTAAAGATTCCCAGAAGACGGCTCTCCTTGTCCGTCACCAAGAGGCAACCAGACTGCTTTTTCGAAAGTGTCACCAGTGAGTCGATCAAGAGGTCGTGTTCACCAGCGTGAGGAACAGCCTCCCCTTGCAGCATGAGATCTTTGACCTTGATGAGCATCCGTCGCCCAATCTGACCAGCCGGATGGTTACTCTTGTAGTCGTTCAAGCTAAACTGCCTCTTTTCCATCAAAGCCACCGTGAGAAAGTCGCCAAAGATCATCTGGATCGTGGCTGAAGTGGTCGGCATCAAATCAAAAGGGCAGAGTTCTTTTTCTAAGGGAAGTACCATCTCAAAGTCACAGGCACGCGCTAAGCGGGTTCCCGGTTTACAGACGACCGCCACAAGCTTCACTCCCTTATTTCTCAGGAGAGGCACGAGGTGGAGGAGCTCATCGCTCTCCCCGCTTTTGCTCAGGATCAAAAAGATGTCGTTGGGTTTTAAGATTCCGATATCCCCGTGAGGCGCATCCGAGGGAGAGAGGTAGAGCGCGCGGATGTTGGCTGAGGTCATCTCACTCGCAATTTTCTTCGCCACAATCCCGCTCTTGCCCATCCCGGTCCAAAAGAGGGTTCCCTCTGTATTGTTGAGCAACTCTACGAGCTCTTCTGCTTTCGCCTGATCAAGCTGGTCGTGGAAGGCGTTGAGGTGTTGACGAGACTGTTCGACTAAGGTTTTCAGCACGGTTGATAAAATCTCTCTCTTACGGCAGGATTGCACTCTTGAAACCAGTATACCGAAGGAAGACAAAAAATGGCAGAGTTGAAAAAGAAAGTTGCTTTCGCAAGAGGAGATGGGATTGGACCGGAGATCATGGACGCGACCCTGCGGATCCTCGAGGCGGCTGGTGCCGAGCTCGACCTCCACGAGGTGGAAATCGGTGAGCAGGTCTATCTACGCGGTGTTCAGACCGGGATCGAAGAGAAGACCTGGGAGACCCTCTTAGGTTGTGAGGCCTTCTTAAAGGCTCCCATCACCACCCCTCAGGGTGGAGGCTTCAAAAGCCTCAACGTTACCATCCGCGGCGCCTTCGGACTCTATGCCAACGTCCGTCCTTGCATCAGCTATGCCCCCTTCGTCGACACCCTCCACCCCACAATGAATGTTGTCGTCATCCGTGAAAACGAAGAAGACCTCTATGCCGGCATTGAATACCGCCCCACCGATAAAACACGCCACGCCCTCAAGGTCATCACTGAAGAGGGGTGCGACCGCATCATCCGCTATGCTTTTAACTACGCCGTCGCCCATGGACGTAAAAAAGTCACCTGCTTCACCAAAGACAACATCCTCAAGCTGAGTGATGGCCTCTTCCACGAACGTTTCGAAGAGATTGCTAAAGAGTACCCTCAAGTGGAAAACGAACATTGGATCATCGACATCGGTGCTGCTAAGGTCTCTGACCGTCCCGACCTCTTCGACGTCGTCGTCATGCCCAACCTCTACGGCGATATCGTCTCCGACATCACAGCGCAGATCGCAGGCTCAGTCGGCCTCGCTGGCTCCGCGAATATCGGCTCTGAGCACAGCATGTTTGAAGCGATCCACGGATCAGCTCCACGTCGTGCGGGACAAAACCTCGCCAACCCCTCTGGTCTCCTCCTAGGATCAGTGATGATGCTCGACCACCTTGGCCTCAGCGACGCCGCAGCAGCGGTACAAAATGGCTGGCTGCGCACCATCGAAGAAGGCATCCACACCTACGACATTTACAAAGAGGGAGTGAGCAAACAAAAGGTCGGTACCAAAGAGTTTGCTGATGCCATCATCGGCAACCTAGGAAAAAAACCAGAGACTCTCTCCCCTGCACAAAAACAGCAGCCCGTCCCTTCAAACAACGCTGTCACAAGCTCCAAAGCCACCCAAAAGTCTTCAGTCGGTGTCGACGTCTTCGTCGAATGGAAAGAGTCCCTCGAAACACTTGTCAGCCTCGCGAAAGAGGCAAGCGATGCTTTCACCCTCACGCTCATCACCAGCCGAGGAACACGCGCTTGGCCGACAGAGATCGAAGCCCCCCACCTCTCTGACAACCTCCGCCTCCGTTTCCGCGGAAAAAACAACCAAGCGACGCAGAGTGACATCCTCAACCTGCTAAACCGCCTTGATGCAAAGAACCTCGATATCACCGAGACCCATACGCTCTACAGCTTTGATGGAAAAGAGGGTTTCTCACTATCGGAATACTAGCCTTTGAGGTAGCTCTTGAGTGCGAGTGCAGGGAAGGGCTCCAAGAGGATATCGAGAGCAAGGTACGCTAAGATGCCGACTCCTACCCACATGACACGCGCAGCCTCCAGTTCAAAAAGGTAGACAGAGGTGCCCACTCCAATCAGAAGAGACGCTGTGAAGCTCAAGACGCCTACCACGCGTGCACCTAAGACCCCTTCAAGTAGATAAAGAAAGATCGGGTGGACCACTTTGCTCACTGCATACGCTGTCACTCCAGCAACAGCACCGACCTGGAAGCTTCCCAGACGTGTCTCCATCTGGTTGAAAAAGTAGTCTCCGCCAAGGAAACCAAATCCTCCCCAAAAGAACGAAGCGGTGACAGTTTCTAACTCGTCGGACACTCTCATACTCTCTCCAACACTCCCAAATGGTGGAGTATCGCTTTCAGATAGCCACGCTTTAAGATATTCTTCTTCTCTCCCTCGAAAAACTCTCCTTCTTCGAGCTTTTCAAAGAGCGCATCACGGGCACGCCCCTTAGGAAGTTTCTCGAGATACTCCTTCCACCAAGCAGTGACCTTTTCAGGAGGAAGCGGGTTTTGATAACACCAGTCAAGAAGGGTCTTTTCGTACGTCTCCCACACCATCCAACGGAACGGAGCAAACATCTTCTGGTGAAGAAGACGCGAGAGCCACCCACGGGTTGCGACAGAGTCATTCAGTGCCGAAGCAGCACCCAGCTTCAATGAGGACTCGAGGGCCCAAGTGATGTGGTTGTAAGTGTGCATATCGTTCGGGTCGATGAACTTGGCTTGAAGACGTCCCAACCAATTCTTCCGTAACACACTGTTCACTTCCTGGTAGTGATCACGGAAAATTTTCCGCCGAAGTAAAGTGAGACGGGCATTCAAAAGGACATTCAGCGAAGTATCGTCCTCCAAACTCGTCCCCTGCTTTTCTAAAATTCCTCGGTAGATATCTTCTGCAACCTCTAAAGCACCCGGTCCACAATACTGTCCCCCCTCGATTGCTAGACGCATCAAAATATCTTCCGCATCGACCTTCTGCCCTTGCTGACGAAGCTCATTCACATGCTGAGTGATGTGTTTAAGGTAATACTCTAGGGTGTCATAGTCGTTAATTTCTCCTTCAAGAATCTCTCTCTTTACGACACGATTTACATAGATAGAGAGATTGTCATTGAAAAATTTGACCTCTTTTCCCTGCTCTCCAAAGTCTCTAAATCGTTGATCTTGGCTCAGCTTCTGTTCGAGAGAAGAGAGGTTCAATTGCCCCTGCGAAACCTCCTTCCCCCATTTGACAAGCTGCTCAATCTTGACATCGGGAGCGGGAATATACCCGTATAGATGGATATGATCTTGTGTCACCTTCAGTTCTTGTGCCCCTCGGATGTCGCGACAGGTGTCGTCTAGAGTCACCTTTTCAAACGTCGGTTGACGAGCACCCCGGTTGAAGACATCACTCCCAAAGAGCCGTTCTGCAATGACAGAGACAATATCAATGATCGCAAGTAGCTGAATAAAGGGGTCACCAAACGCGAGCGCCGCAAGGTTTCCAATGACGTAGTGTGACTTGTGTAAGAGAATGCGCAGATGGGAAGGCAAAATCCCCGAACGGTCGAGAAGCCCCAAACCATAAAACGACAAAGCACCGATTCCAAAGGCGATGTTCCCGAGCGCCATGACGCTAACCGCGACCCCCACTTGAACAAGCAGTAATACCTTGCTCACATGGTCATGGATCAGAAGAGCGACTTTTCTCACCGCACTAGGAAGCTTTGAGTCAGCCACTATCGCTGCGAGCAGAACCGTCGCCACGGTACCCCATTTAGCGAGCCCTTGATGATCAAAACTGATCTGGTTTTTATCCATCTGCTCAAAGACGCGGTTGGCAACATAGCAGGCTTCAAAAGATTGCATCAGAGCTGAATAGTAGTAATTCCTTCCCTGTCTGACGGAGGACTCCAGCATCAGGACACGGTTGCCCGCATGGGCATAAGTCATCCCCCTCGCAGCCTGCTCTAAGTGATGGATATTAAGTGTCATAAGGAGACTGATTATAAAGCCCTAGGGAAAATAAGGAAACCATCAAAGGAAGCCCTGATACAGGCCACAGAGAAGGGTTAGATCTAATCGAATTACAAACTCTTAACAAGAAATTAATTTAAATAAATAAAGAATTTTTATTGATAAATTAAATAGTATTAAATATAATATTACCTATATTTTAAACATATTCAATAGATAATAAAGGAGTATAAAATGTTTAAAGCACCAGAAGCTCTAGAACAACTCAGTAGAGTTTTGAACCCCACAATTCTGCCACGAAGATTCGAGGATCCTTATGCAAATGGAGCCTCCTCCAGCTCTCAAGGGGCAGAGGGTGATGTCTACGATCCAAACCGCCCTTCAGAAATGAACCTGGAAGAAATTTTTCGTGAAATTCAGGCTCAAGAGGCTCAATCTGCCGCCCAACCTTCGGAATCCGTTGAAAGGCTAGGGGATCGATACATCTCACATTTTGTACCTGGAAACATTGCCGGTTTTGCTACAAGAGAGGGCATCACCCCAGAAGATTTTGATGCTAGTGTCGCCCAATACCCGGGATATTCCATTGAACACGGCGGTCGCTGCGGGTGTACAGCTCTTCAGAATGCCGTTCAAATGGGTAATCTCCCCCTTGTCGCACATATCATCGAATTGGGAAGAGAGAGGTTTGGAAGGAACGGAGAGTTCAACCTCGCCCAACTCGGCAACCAATTTGGCCACACTCCTCTTTGGACCTGTGCTACTATAAGCGATTACGCTATAGCTGTCGAAATTGCAAAATTGCTTTTAAAGTCTGGAGCAAGAGTCAATGACGCGAGTATAACAGGTGCAGGAGACAGTAGATGGGGCGAAATAGACAGAGGCACCACCCCTCTTTCTATGGTCCTAGAAAAGACGCACAATGTAGCACTCGCTTCTCTTTTACTCAGATGGGGAGCCACCATCCCTGAAAATTTGAGTCCTAAGGGGAAAGAGATGCTAGATAAAGCGCAAGAGGAGATAAAAAAAACGTACGTACGAGCCAAGCTCTAACTTTCATTAAATCATTCATGAACGTGTGTTCGAGTATGTGGCTACACTTGTAGAACATTGAGTCATCACAAGAGGCCGAGCAGCGACGCTGCTCGGCTTTTTTTAGAATACTTTTCAGATCAATACGCACTGGTCATCATGATTCTTATAGTCATGAGAAGTTCGACCTTTCTATGCTAAGCACCTGTAAAAAATGAGCTTTCATCTTTCTAGACTTGAAAATGTTTCTCTTTTCGATCAGTTCCATCCCCCCAGAATAAGGATTCCAGGGGATAAAATGGCAAGAGACCACAGCCTATGAGACGTCGACGAATACCCTTCTAAAAATCAATGACAGAGCCATGACAGCCTTTTCTTGGGTGCTGGTATCCTGACCCGGAACGGCTGCAAAATCCGCCAGCCTTGCTGCAATTTTTTCGTCCTGCGGAACAATCGCCAAGCACACGCGAATCACACTCTGCTGAACAGCATGGTCTTTACAAGAGTGTAAAATCTCGGCTAAGATTTCGAGGGTGTCGACATCTTGTGGAGAAAGTGCAATCAGTGTCTCTTCCACAATGCGGATGCATTTACCAAGTGGATGAAAGCCCTGGCAAACACCAGCTACACAGGAAAGACGTGCATAGAGACCAGCCACCGTTTTAGCAACGGATGAATCCGTTGGCTGATACTTTGCCACCTCCTTGAGCGTTCGACTAAAGACGCCCTTGTTATTTCTAACAAAGACTTCAACGTTCGTGTCATCTACAGCACCTCGCTCCTCATCACGGACAGCGTCGATCTGAGCGATCATCGCATTCAATGCGGCAAAAGCTTCTTGGGCAGCAGTTGGACTTTCCTCAAGTGCTACTCGAGTGTCCTTCTCTAAACGATCTAAAAAGGGTGTTCTCCATCTTACGTCGCTGATCACATTTACCTCTGACCAAGTCCTGTTTGCTAGGTCCCGAACATCCTGTGTAATGAAACCTTTTAAATCCTTCAGCGCATAAGCTGCAGCTGCGTGGACCGTGGCGCCTCGACCTCCAAGAGAAAGGAGAAGAGCGCGCCCCCCCCAATTCATAAATTTCTGCCGAGCTTCTAAAGCTTGGATCTGTTCAACGAGTGCTTCTGGTGATTTATGAGCGGGTGTAGCAATAGGTAACATAGCCTTATCTCCTTAGTATTAAGTTGTGAATCACAAAGACTATAGTCCCTCCCTCAGAAAGATGTCAAAGAAGGCTAATCTGAATATTTCATGAAAGCTTATGAAATGCTCAGGCTAAGCTTCGCTCAACTCTTGGGTGTAGGTCAGCTGGCTATTGTACTGCTCGAGGTCAAGCTCACCCTCTTGCTGGGCGATGACGACTGCAATGACCGCGTCACCAACGCTGTTGATGAGAGCAGAAGCCATCTCACGGATCCGGTCGATTCCAGCGAGAAGAGCGAGCCCTTCTAGGGGAAGACCGACAGAAGAGAGGACCGCGGAGAGCATGATAAAGCCCGACCCGGGGATCCCAGCTGCACCCACTGCTGAGAAAACGGCTGTCACAACGATCGTGACGAGGCTGTAGAGGTCAAGGTGGATGCCGTAGGCGTTAGAAATAAAGATGGCGCTCATGGCCTGATAGATGGCTGCACCGGCCATGTTCACAGTTGAGCCGAGTGGTAAGACAAAACCGGAGATGCTTCTTGAAACACCGAGGTTTTCTTGCACCGCGCTCATCGAAACAGGAAGCGCTGCTGAACTTGAGCAGGTCGTGAAAGCAACTGCCATCACATCACGGATTCCTTTAAAGAAGGGACGTGGGCTCAAGTTTCCGACAAAATAGAGGAGTCCAACAAAGACAACACCAAGGTGCAGCGCACAGACGCCGTAGTAAAGGAAGAGGAATTTCCCTAGAGGGATCAACACCTCCGCACCAAAAGTCCCGGCGACCCAACCCATGATCACAAAGACACCGATCGGAGAGAATTCCATCACAATCGAGGTCATCTTATACATGACATCCGCGAGCGACTCTAAGAATTCTTGGATCGGACGCGCTTTCTTACCAGCAAAGTTGATCGAGAGACCGAGGAAAACGGAGAAGATGATCACTTGGAGCACATCTCCCTTTACAAGAGATTGGATCGGATTCTTAGGGATGATCGAAATCAGGATCTCTTTGAGTCCTGGTGTATCGATGGCAGTGAACGTTTCAGGAGTGGGTAATCCCATTCCATTTCCAAGAGCAAAGAAGGTTCCAAATGAGAGGCCCAGGCAGATCGCAATCAGTGTGTTCACCAAGTAATAAGAGAGCGTTTTGAGGCCGACACGTCCCAGCTTTTTGGGGTCGTGGATACTCGTGATCCCGACGGTCATCGAAGAGAGGATGAGCGGGAGGATGATCATATTGATAAGATTGAGGAAGAGGGTTCCGAGCGGCTTGAGCACTTCGACTTTTGGGCCGAGGATCAGTCCGAGAACGACACCTAGGAATAGAGCGATGAATATCTTGACCCAGAGCTTCATATTTCACTTCCCTCCCATAAGATTTCTTCCTCGTCGTAGTAGGTCGGAAGAGAAATCTCGTTTTCCTGTCTTGCAATAATCAGAGCCACAATTGCATCTCCGAGGACATTGAGGATCGTGCCTCCCATCTCACGGAGGCGGTCAATTCCAGCAAGAAGAGCAATTCCTTCTAGAGGAAGCCCAACAGAGCTGAGAACCACTGTTAGCATGATCAATCCCGACCCAGGGATTCCCGCCGCACCGATCGCAGAGAGTACAGCAGTGAAAACAATCGTCAAAAGGCTAACAATATCGAGATGGATGCCATAAGCATTCGAGATAAAGATCGCACTCATCGCTTGGTAGATGGCAGCCCCTGCCATATTGATCGTGGATCCAAGCGGCATCACAAAGCCGGTGATATTCTTCGACACTCCGAGGTTATCCTGAACCGACTCCATCGAAAGCGGAAGGCTCGCTGCACTTGAACAGGTGGAGAAAGCCATGAGCGCGGCATCGCGCATTCCTTTAAAGAAAGGAAGAGGCTTGAGTTTCGCGAGGTAGCGGATCGCTAGGATAAAGACCACACCCAGTTGGACCGCACAAGCGATGTAGTAAACGATTAAAAACTTCATCAACGGAAGGAGGACTTTAGAACCAAAGCTTCCTGAAACCCACACCATGATCGCAAAGACTCCAATCGGAGAAAATTCCATGACGATGTCGGTCATCTTCATCATGACGTCAGCAAGTGATTCCATCCATTCGCGTAGGACCTGCGCTTTACTCCCCGCCATATTGATCGCAAGGCCGATAAAAATCCCAAAAATGATGACTTGAAGGATATCGCCTCTCGCCATGCTGGCTAGGGGGTTTTTCGGAATGAGCGAAAGGAAAAGATCGGATAGAGAGGGGGTTTGAATGGTTGTGAGCTCATTACTGAGCGTGAGGTTCAAGTTCGTCCCTAACCCAAATAGTTTTCCTAAGATGATCGCAAGAGTGATCGCAATCACCGTATTGCAGAGGTAATACAGAAGCGTCCTTCCACCCACGCGGCCGAGCTTCTTCGGATCGTGGATGCTGGTGACTCCCATCGTGACCGAGGCAAAAACAAGGGGGACAATCAACATCTGGATCAGCGAAAGGAACATCTCCCCTACCGGATGGAGAATCGGAACCAGCTTCGGAAAGCTGAGGCCTGTTGCCACTCCCAAGATGAGGGCGATCATGATTTTTCTCCAAAGACTCATGATTACACCTCACTTCCTTCTAACAAGGGCTCACCCTCGTGATTATAACACTCGATATCCATCTCCCCTTCTTGCTTCGCAATGACCACAGCAACCACCGCATCCCCTGCGACGTTCAAGAGCGTTCCAATCATGTCACGGAGGCGGTCGATCCCTGCTAGGATGGCAATTCCATCGAGTGGGAGACCTGCGGAAGAGAGGACAGCAGAAAGCATGATGAGTCCAGAGCCTGGAATCCCGGCCGTCCCCACGGCAGAAAGCGAAGCGGTGATCATCACCATCGACAGCGCTGTCCAGCTGAGTTCAATGCCATAAGCATGGGAAACAAAGATTGCACTCATTGCTTGAAAGAGCGCAGTTCCGTTCATGTTCACGGTGGAACCGAGCGGAAGAACAAAACTTGAAATACTTTTAGAGACGCCGAGGTTGCTCTCCACGCAGCGCATCGAAACAGGAAGGGCCGCCGAGCTAGAACCTGTCGAGAAAGCGACGAGAAGCGCATCGCTGATCCCCTTAAAGAAGGGAAGCGGTTTCAGTCCTGCCATCCGCAGGATACTCACCATCACAATCAGTAAGAATAGAACGCAGGTGATGTAAAAAATCACCACAAACTTCATCAGGGGCAAGATCACTTCCAGTCCGAACGAACCAGCGACCCAGGCCATGATCGCAAAGACACCGATCGGAGAAAACTCCATCACCATGCCTGTCACCTTGTACATCACTTCCGCAAGAGACTGCATCACATCATAGACAGGGCGTCCACGGTCACCAGCAAGGCTGATCGAAAATCCGAGGAAAAGAGAGAACACTATGATCTGTAGAACATGTCCCTCTGCCATCGAAAGGAAGGGATTTTTCGGAACAAGAGAGAGAACGATATCAGAAAGAGAGGTGGTCGGCACAGAGAGAGCTGTTTTAGCAGAGGTGAGTTGAAGGCCACCGCCCAGTGAAAAGAATTTTGCGACAATGAGTCCGACAGAGACAGCGAGCAGCGTCGTCAGGAAGTAGTAGAGCAAGGTTTTGAATCCGACACGTCCAATTTTCTTGGGATCGTGGATACTCGCAACACCCGTGGTCATCGAAGTGAGAACAAGAGGGGTGATAATCATGCTGATCAACGAGATAAAAGCGGTCCCTACCGGTTTGAGAAAGGTCGCTTTCTCACCGAGGAGTAAACCAAAGAGGACGCCCGCTACCATGGCGATTAAGACTTTCATCCAGAGCTTCATAAATGCTCCACCTTTTCTTCAATCGCTTCGATCAGCTGATTTAAAGTTTCTTCGCCATGCACGACTTCCATCTTCGTTTCGACAATGCCAATCGGAAGAGCCAGCATAGGAGTTTCATAAAATTTGACCGCATCCTTCTCTGTCGTCAGCAGCATCGTAGCTCCTGCCTCTTTCGCACGCTTCGAAAAGCGAAAAAGCTTCTCTTCAGAGGGAAGGGTATGGTTGGCATAGTTGTATTCACTAACCACCTCTACGCCTGTCGACTTCACGAGAGAGTGAAAACGCTCAGGCTTTGCTATACCGGAAAAAAGAGCGACTTTCTGATACTCTTCTAGTTCGATCTCGCCACCCGCAAAATCAACAACACGATCTAAAACGGTACGTACGCCTATCAAGGGAGCATCAGTAAAAGGGCGGACTCGCTGTTCGACCGTCTCAAGCTGCTCAGAGTGTCCTTCAACAAGGTTCACCACCAGGTGTGATGCACGTCTTAAAGTCGTCGGGCAGTCGCGTAAGAAACCAAGCGGCACAAAGAGACCATCCCCTGTTGGATTGACCGAATCTAGAAGGACAATATCGAGATCTCGTTCCACTTTGCGGTGCTGCAATCCATCTTCGAGTAGTAGGATCTTTGTCTCGTGTTGAGAAGCAAGGATTGCAGATTGGATCCGGTTTTTTCCGACAAAGACATAGGCTGCCGGGACTTTCTTTGAAAGGAGGTAAGCTTCGTCTCCCCCTTGGCTAGGCGTGAGCTTAGGTCCCTCTCCAAGGCTCATCACTAAAGGTCCTTTCGAGTGCTCAGCAGCACTGCGGTACCCTCGAGCGATCACAGCGGTTCGGTAACGGTCTGCAAAGCGTTTAGCAAGGAGGATTGAGAGAGGTGTTTTACCGGTCCCGCCTGCTGAAATGTTGCCGACGCTGATGACAACAGACCCAGGAGGACTGTAGCGCTTGAAAAAGCGGGTGTCGTAACCCCAGTTTCTCGCCTTGACGAGCCACTTGTAGGCCACGCTGACAGGGGTCAGCAGAGTGCAGACGATCTGACTCCAAAGAGAGCGGTTCTTTGGGTCTGTCCACCTCAAGATAGCTGTTTCAAGAAACGAAAACACTTACAATTTAACCCGGTAATGTTAGTAATATTAAAATAATATTTTACCAAATTATAGCTTTTTTGTAAAGAATTATTAATTCTTCTTAAATAGCTGATTTTCAAGCAATTCAATGATTGCATGGATCGCGGCCATATGGGCCTCTTGAATCGGTCCTGAGCCTGAAAAGCCCTTAATATGGAGCTCAAGGTCAGATTTCCCCTTCAAAACACCCCCCTCCTTACCGAGGAAGGCCACCGTGGTCATCCCCAGCTCTTTGGCCTTCTTAAAGGCCAAAACGAGGTTGGGAGAGTTTCCGGAGGTGGTCAGGCCAACAAAGAGGTCTCCAGGCTTTCCATAGGCTTCAACCCCTCTAGAAAAGACCTGCTCAAAACCCACGTCATTGCCCACACAGGTCAGGTGTCCGGGCTCTGAGAGCGAAATGGCAGGTAGAGCACGCCGTTTCTCTTTGAAAAAACCGGTCAGCTCCTCTGCAAAATGCGAGGCATCACAGAGGCTGCCGCCATTTCCTGCAACGATGAGCTTATTTCCGTTTAAAAAGGTTTGTGCTAGGAGATCAGCCATTTCAAGGATAAAACGCTGATTCACGGGTTCACGCAGCTGCTCTACAGCGCGTACGGAGTCCTCCAGGATTCTGGAAAGCTCCTCTTCTAGGGGAACTGTCTCTAACATGCGAGGCAGTTTATCATTGAAAAGGGATTAATCGCAAAATCAGGGCTGAGCTTCAACAGGGGCCTCGGCGGCCTCTTTCTGAGTGTACCCTGGGATATTAGGCACTGACTGAAGAACAGCCTGAAGTGCCTCAAACTCAGCGAGAACACGGTCAAGCTCTTGGAGGATCGCTTCCCGGTCCTTAAAGCCTTTCATCGGCTCGACAAGAGACTTGAGCTCATGGAAGGGATGTGTAAGCATCGGAACAGGGCGGTTTTTATCCTGTTTGAAGGCCTCTTGAGCCATCAACTCCAAGTGGGTGATGACACCCATCAGAGTGATCCCCAGCCCTTTTTGCTGCAGCTCAGGGGTGCGCAGCATTTGCTTACCCATCTCAAAGAGCTGGATCGAGAGCTGGTCGGTGACGCCGTAGAGTTCTTGGTCCGCGGCAAGCTCAAAGAACTTAGCGAGGAAGTGGAAGTTGATGCGTGTGTGCTCTGCATTGTGCTTCGTGACTGGCTCCAAAAGCTTCACCACACTGAGGGAGGCGCGGCCTGCAATGACCTCAAGACGCTCTTCAACAGCTTGAGAATAGATCATCTCCAGCCTCTGCAGGAGAGTGACAAGGAGGTAGTTCATCGACTCTTCATTGAGAGAGGTGCGCTGCTCAAACAGCTCTGTGCCGAGCTTCTCTAAAGACTCCACCACCTGGAGGCTTAAACCCACGCTACGCTGAAAGAGCCCTTTCAGCCCAATCTCGGCAATGGCATCGACACTCTGCCTCAAACCCAGCTGGTCGTTGCTCTTGAAACACTTCACCGCTTCCTTTTCAAAGACCTCAATCAAGTGAGTGGGATCGAGATAGCGCTGCTGACGTGTGGTGTACATGTAAGCCGCGTCGATCGCCACCCCTAACCACAAAAACCAGAGGAGGAAGAGCGCTGTGAGGTTGAAGAGCGCGACGGCGAACGAAAAGAGGATAAAGCCCGCAAAGATCCAGGTATAGAGCTTGAGGATCTTATCTCTCTGCACAGCACGTATCGCAAGAGAGGTGCTCTCGACCACGGAAGACTGGGCTCCCGAGGAGATCAGAGCTCGAATTAAGGGAGTGACAAACAAAAAAAGCCCACCGGCAACCAGGGCCGCCGTAGGAAAATAGGTCTCCAGTTGAGGGACCTCAAAGAAGTAAAAGATGAACATAAGCAGGACTGTAAGTGGTGTGGCTATCATAAAAATTCATATTATGAAATTTAGTGATACCACACCATGAAAAAGTCGACTTACACGGCGAATGTCGCTGAAGCCTCACTTGGATTGACTTGGCGACCAGGGTTGAAAATCCCCTGTCCGACGCCTATGATCAGGTTGACGATCGCAGAGAGGGCCGCATGTGGAGTAGCCGCTCCAGTGATTCCCATCACAGCACCCGTCAAGATCGACGCGCCTAGCTTTCGAGCCGTATCTTCTTTCCAGTTCAGAGTCTCAGAGTTTCTCAGCTTCGCAATCAATGGTCCGAGAGCTTTCGTGAATAGGGTCGAAACAACAGAAGCGGACGCCGCCGTTGCCGCTGAGAAAAGGTTCGCACCGATCAGGGTCGGAAAAGCGGTATAGGCAAGGGCCATCGCCATCGAAACTCCGACACCGGTCAGGATATTGCCCTTCTCACAGCCGTTTAAACGGGGCCAAACGACAGACGCAACTAGACCCGCAACGAGCGCCACCGGGAGATTTCCCCCTGTAAGAACCGCTCCCATAGCCATTCCTAAAAGACCTGCTTTGAAGCCACTCGACTGCCTTGTCTCTTCACTGAAGTTACCAAGAGCCTCACCCGCAGTATCTTGGATATGCTCAACGCCATCAGCAGTTTTCTCTTGGACATATTTCCATGCATGGCCAGCATGTTGTACTATCTCACTTGCAAACTCACCCCCAACTTCTTTTGCCGTCTCAACAACATCTTGAACCGTAACACCGCTTTCCCGGGCAATCGTTTGAGCTGCATCTGCAAGCTGAGCCATTTTTGATCTCGGATCAACATCAACACCACTAATTTTAGGATCCATATAAAAAACCTCTTATTTTATTTTAACTATCAATAATCATAACCAAAAATAATTAAGATTATATTAATAGTGATTTTTAAAATTAAAACTGTACAATCTCGACTAAAGAGCCTTCAAACTCTTGAGTGATCATGTGCAACTATCTTAAATTAGGGGTTTTAAGAGAGAATGAAGGAAATGTTTAGATTGGAATAAATTGAGGCAGATTCAAAAAAACCCTCTCCGTCCGATGAGGTCGAAGAGGGCTTGTATCAAATCTAAACTCAGTCAGAGCTTACGCAGCTTTTGGCTTCCCGTAAGCGGCTTGAAGAGTTCCGATGAATGCCATCGCAAATAACTCACTTGCACGAGACTTGCTGAAAGGCACTGTCAGCAATGCTGCAGTTGCCAAGTGCGCCATCGCCCCAGCTGTTGTAGCGGCTTTGACCGTATCTTTTGTCGCTATAAAAGTCAGTCGGGCAGCACCTAAGATGGCTTTTCCTGTATACTTAGCGGTAGTTTTAGTCACATCCCAAATAATCGGAAGAGCGATTTTACCGACACGTTTCGCCGTATTCATCGACGCTTTTCCTACATTGTAGGAGATTTTCCCGGCTGTGAGGAGTCCCCCTCCGATCCGACTCAGAACACGGGCTGTGAAACGCCCTGCCCGCATCGTGCCGTCTGCTGCTTTTCGAGTAGCATCAGAAATACCATTCATCGCTTTTTCAACTTGGGAAGCCATTGCTACTTCTTTAGGACCGAGCTCCCTTTTACCCTTCTCTTGTGTTGGGGTATAAATTGTACCTTTGGGTGATTGTGGATTTACTTTTGTTGGCATATTAAACCTCCTATTTTTTATAAATTATAAATCAATTATATAATAATTAGTATTTTAAGTCAAAAATTATTTATATATCTTAATAAAATAATTAATAAACAAAATTAAGGGGTTTAGAGGCCTTTTTAGATAAAATATTATAATAAGTCCTGATGCTAGAAAAGCCCTCTCCGACCAGTGAGATCGAAGAGGGCTTTTTAAGACGTCGTAACTGCCAGAGTTTACTAGGCTTTTGCGTAAGCGGCTTTAGGGGCTCCGTAGACCGCCATTGCAAATAAGTCACTCGCACGAGACCTACTAAAAGGCAGTGTCAGGGCTGCGGCGGCGGCCAGGTGGGCCATTGTCACAGCGATGACACCGGCTTTGACTGCCTCTTTCGTCACTTTGAAAGTCAAGTAGCCGACTCCTAAAATGGCTAGCCCAGTGTATTTAGCCAATCCGTAGATGGCGCCTCCAGCACATTTAGCGGTAAACCAGGCTGCTTTTGCAAGCGTTGTAAGGGCGAGTTGACTGACACGAAGCGCTAAGTTCGCGGCTCCCCGTGCCACATTGAATGTCACTCTCCCCACGGCGAGGAACGGTTGTGCAATCCGACTCAGAACGCGGCCTGTGAAGCGGCCTGCTCGTACTGTGCCATCGGCTGTTTTCCTAGCGGCTTTAGAGACACCTCCAATCGCGCCTTCCACTCCGGAAGCCAACTTGGCTTCGGTCTCACAAAGCCCTCTGCTCTCTTCTTTAGGTCGTTCTGGCGTTTTTTCGAAGAGAGTTGGACTTGATGCTCCTGTTATTCCTGTTGACATATTAAACCTCCAAATTTCTATATTAAAGTTACATTTTATAACAATTAGTATTTTAAGTAAAAACAATTATTTAAATCTTAATAAAAACAAATAAACTCAATTAGAAAGATTAGAGGCCCTTTTGAAGAAATATTCAAACAAGTCTTGATACAAAAATGACATTCTAATAGAATCTAAATCTATAAGGTTTAAAGTTATGTTTTTTCTAATTCATCACAACCTGCGGCTCATTATGAGTCCATTCTATCGAATAGTTTCAGGGTCACACTGGATGTCCCCTGTTTCTATTTCCATGTCCTCTTAGAGCTCAGTACAGCTCAACCTCGAACAGCTTTAGAGAACACCCCAGCTATCTAGCCCCTTAGCTAGAAGCCTTTACGTAGTAATAAACAAAAAAAACACAAAAATATTGAACTAAGGAGTTCATATGCTAAGACTTGCCACAAGACAAGCAGGCAGGTGCGTTTTGGGCCCTAAACCGCCCTTCAAACCACCCACGCTTAGACAAGGTGCCTTTCAAGGAAGAACCTTTGTCACTAAAGTGCCGGGACAACCTGGCCTACCGTCTGAACAGACCGTTCAGAAACTCCCTCCTCCGCCTAAGAATCCGGGAGGAGTCAGTCAAATCGTTGTTAGGCTCCAGCCAAGCAAATTTGACTATTTTCTGAAACTAGCAGGACTTGTTACTCCCTTCCTAGCAGCAGGAGGGTACAGCTTCTTCACAAGTGCTGATGAAAATAGTGAACGAATCAATGAATAATGCTCCTCATATTCCTGAAATACGGAATCAAGACATCTCAGATGATGGGATGGATTGGAAGAAGGGGTGGTACCACCCCTTCTTTTTTTATGCTGCAGGTCTTGCCTGCTTCCAAACTCTTCCTAGAAGACTTTCAAGACGTGCTCGATCGGTGTAGGTATTCAATAATCTAACTTGTTTCAAAGAGCTGACTGTTTTTGTTCCATCCAGATTGTCTGTTGGCTTGTCACTCTCTGCGAGTGTAGGGCTCACCTCAGGCTTGTAAACAAGAGAATGGGCATCTAGAAGAACTTGTCCATCAAACGCTTCTTTGGTCATGTTATAGCGTAGGTAAGCACTCATCGCAGCTTGCTCTTCTAGACTGCTTGTCAACTTTCCCGCCAGCGCATTGAGTGCAACAAGAGTGACTTTCGCTTTTGCCGCCTCTAAACCAGAGTCATGATTGTACTCTCCTCTCTTGAAGTAGATCGCTCCTTTTTTCCATGTGGGTGATAGTGAAGTCGTGTCAAGATGCAAGTAAACTTCTTGCCCTCTATCGAAACACTCTTGGATGAGGCTAAAATTGATCACTTTTAGTGTATGATCGACAGCCTGAAAAACGTCTTCGGGTCTCTCTTGACAAGCAGTGTTAAAAAGGGTTCGTCCTGATTCAATGAGTTGCATACTTGTCTCCTAGTTTTTATGAAATTTCCGAGACTATAGCTTAAACGGTTGATTCGAGCGGAAACTTTAACCTCATCTTAACAAAGAGTCTGTTTGGAGGAAAAAGAGAGGAGCGCTTTGGTTATGGGGTGCGGAATGTGAAATTCTTGGTGACAGAGAGCGATAGAATTTTCTTTGAAAGGTGTTTGACTTCCATACTTTGAATCTCCGAGGAGGGGGGTGCCGACGGCAGAGAATTGAGCACGGATTTGGTGGTAGCGGCCGGTCGTGAGCTCGATTTCGACGAGAGTCTGGTTCTCCATTTCTTCAAGCGTACGGTAATCAAGAAGGCACTCTTTCGCTCCTTCCGTTTTCGCATCCACCACGTTTGTTTGAAACTCCGTTTTAAGTAGAAAGTGGTGGAGTGTCCCTTTCGGTTCAGGAGGCCTACCCTCAAGAAGGGCGCGGTAGATTTTTTTTGTCTCTTTTTTTCTCACAGACTCATTGAGGCGAGAAAGTGCTTTGCTGGTTTTTGCAAAGAGGACGACACCTGAGACGGGGCGGTCGAGACGAAAGAGGGCGTGCAGGTAGACGTTTCCCGGTTTATGGTCGCGTTTTTTGAGAAAGGCTTTCGCCCGAGTTTCAAGACTGTCTTTCTCTAAATCTGTCGGTTGTGTGAGAAGCCCTGAAGGTTTATCGAGGACGAGAAGATGGTTGTCTTCAAAGAGGATCTCCATCACATCTCGCGATTGCGGAAGACTTCGTAAAGAAGCACCGCTGAAGAGATCGCAACGTTGAGCGAATCTGCTAAACCTACCATTGGAATCGAGACTTGGATATCGGCAGCATCGAGCCACTGGTCGGTGAGACCGAGCTGCTCGGTGCCGAAGGCAAGTGCGAGAGGGATACGGAGGTTCATTTCAGAGTAAAAAGTTTCCGCTTCAGGAGTGGTTGCGATGATCGGAATGTTCTTTTCTTTGAGCCACGGAATGAGCTCATCAGAGGTCACTTCAAAGGTGGGAACGGTAAAGAGGGTTCCGACAGAAGCACGGACCACATTCGGGTTGTGGATGTCGGTGCGTGGGTCAGCGACGATCATCGCATCCACACCGACTGCGTCACAGGTGCGCAGCATGGTGCCTAAGTTGCCGGGTTTTTCAACCGACTCCGCCACGACGAGGAAAGGATACTTTTTTCCTTCGAGACGCTTCTCAAGATCAGCGAGGCTTGCGTGCAGCTTGGGAGCGACAGCGAGGAGTCCATCGGGACGGTCGCGGTAGGAGATCTTTTGAAAGACCGCCTTTGTGCATTCCACGAGCTCCGTCCCCTTTTCTTTAAGGTGAGCAAGGATTTTGTCTTCATTTTCACCAAGAAAGAGGCTGGGACAGTAGTAAAGTTCGTCAATTTTGCGGTCTGCTTGTGCAGCACGGAGGATTTCACGGAAACCTTCAATCAGAAAGAGGCCCGTTTTGTCCCGGCTGCGTTTGTCGCGCAACTTCACTAGCTGCTTCACACGCGGATTTTGAGAGCTGGTGATTACCATTGACACCTCAAACAAACCCCAGAGGGAAGCGGGTGGACACCCTTTTTTGGTTCTAGAATCATCTCTTTAGTCTCCACATCTCCTGAAAAAGTGTCAAAGAGAGACTGGGTCAAGATCTCAAGGGTGAGCGCTGTGTACCCGGGACTGTGGCAGGAGAAGAGAAGGAGTTTGGGCTGTTCGCTCAGAAGCGAGCGGATATCCTTCAAGATCTCAACGATATCGTCATCGATCTTAAAAACCTCTCCTTTAGCCCCTCTTCCGAAGGTGGGTGGATCAAGGGCGATAATGTCATAACGGTTTCCACGCCGGATCTCACGCTTTAAGAACTTGCGGACATCATCGACAATCCAGCGGATGGGATGCTCTTCAAGGCTATTGATGGCGGCATTTTCTCTTGCCCAAGCGACCATTTTTTTAGAAGCGTCGAGGTGACAGACGGAAACACCTGCTTTCGCAAGTGCTAGGGTTGTGCCTCCGGAGTAGGCAAAAAGGTTGAGGGCTTTCGTCTCTGGCCCCATCCCCTTTAAATTCTCTTGGATCCAACGCCAATTCTCACGCTGCTCGGGAAAGATGCCTAAATGCCCAAAGTCGGTTGGGCTCAGCAGGAAACAGATTCCATCCACTTCGACTGTCCACTCTCCCAAAGGACCTTTGGCATACTTCCACTGCCCCTCTTCTGCGCGGGTGAAGACGGCATCCGCCTTCTTCCACTCAGAAGCAGGAAGCTGCGGTTCCCAAACGGCTTGTAATGCGGGGCGGTCGAGAAGGACGGATCCAAAGCGCTCAAGTTTTCGCTTCCCACCGGAGTCGATCAGTTCATACGTCATTGTAGTAGAGACTATAACAGAGGAGAGGAAACCTTTCCATAAGAGATGAGCCTTCTAAATGATCTCTTTTGTAGTGGGGAGGCTTTTGACGAGCCCCTATTTGACATAGGGGGGAGAGAAAAGACGCAGCAGATCGACCTTCTCACAGCTCTCTCTAGTAGCGTGCCTGAGGAGGTTGAGGTGGGGTGGCTTTTGACGAGCCCATGTTTAACACATGGGCGAGAGAAAAGACGCAGCAGATCGGCCTTCTCAGGCGCGCTACTCTTCGTCCTTGAAGCGGTAGCCGACTCCGCGTACCGTCTCGATCCAGTTAAAGTTTGGTCCGAGCTTTTTACGGAGGGAAGCGACGTGGACGTCGATGTTGCGGTCGACGACGTAGGCTTCGTCACCGTGGAGGTCATCGAGGAGTTGGTTTCGGGTGAGGACCTTTCCTTGGTTGGCGACGAGACGCTTGAGGATTCCGAACTCTGAAAGAGTGAGGGAGATGACTTTGTCTCCTTTTTTCACTTGATAGCTATCGACATCGAGTTGGAATTTTCCGAAGCTGAGCCTTTTGGGCTCTTTTTCGGGTTCAGCGCGTCGTCTGAGGACGGCTTTAATCCGTGTAAAGAGGATTTTTGGAGAGAAGGGCTTCGTAACGTAGTCGTCGGCGCCGAGTTCAAGGCCGAGGACGACATCGAGCTCTTCACTTTTCGCAGAGACGATGATAATAGGGATGTCGGTGAGTTGCGGGTTGGACTTAATTTTGCGGCAGACGTCGAGCCCACTCATTCCTGGAAGCATGATATCGAGGATGATGATATCGGGTTTCTCTTTTTCAACAGCCAGGTAGCCGTTGATTCCGTCTCCTTCAACAAGCACATCACATCCAGCCATTTCGCCGTGCATCTTGACGAGGCTTGCGATATCCTCTTCATCTTCAATCATCAAAACTTTTATCTTTTGCATGCATTACCTCTTTTCCCCGGATTGTACCTAGGGGCTCATAATTGATCAAATCTTGATTTGATAGGAATTTGGCCTCAAGTCTACGAGGGGCTGTTAAAATTCTTTTAAAGGGAACATTAATTTTTGAATAAGGGTGGATTGATCTGATTGAGAATGAATGGTATAATGGTTGTCATGCCAATGGTTTTTGCCCTCTATTCCCTCTTTGCACTGGTCTTCACGATCAGTAAAGTCGCGCTTCTTTACTCGAGCCCCTTCTTTTTGATTGGGTCGAGAATGAGTTTCGCTGGCCTATTGATGTTGGCCTACCTCCTCTACCGAAATCCCGCCGAACTCAAGATGAAGATGAGCAGCCTTCGCCTCATTTTGGCACTCGCTTTCTTCAACATCTATCTGACGAACGTCTGTGAATATTGGGGGCTGCAGTACCTTACCTCTTTTAAAACCTGTTTTATCTACAGCCTTTCTCCTTTTGTCTCAGCTCTACTCTCCTATTTTGTTTGGAAGGAGCGTCTTAGCCAAAAGAAGTGGCTGGGGCTGGTTGTCGGTTTTGCTGGTTTTCTTCCGATTTTGCTTTCGATGGGACAGGGAGAGTCGCTCTCCGGTCAGTTTGGAGGCCTTTCTTTCGCTGAAATTGCAGTCACGATCGCTGCGGTCTCGTCTGTTTGGGGCTGGATTTTACTAGGGAAACTGACCCGCGACGAGGAAAAAAGTCCTCTCTTTGCAAATGGGTATAGCATGCTGTTTGGAGGAATCATGGCTTTCACCCACTCCGCCTTTTTTGAAAGCTGGAATCCTCTCCCCGTGACAGAGTTCGTGCCTTTCGTTGAGACAACACTTGCCTTAATGGTGATCTCTAACCTACTGGCTTACAACCTCTACGGACACCTACTCAAGACATACAGCGCGACATTCCTGAGTTTTGCTGGGTTCACCACTCCCCTCTTCACCGCCCTCTTTGGCTACTTCTTCCTTGGAGAGGTGGTTGGTGTGAGTTTCTTCATATCGGGTAGCATTGTCTTTTCTGGCCTCTTCCTCTTTCATCAAGAAGAGCTTAAACTTGGCATTCGTCGAGAACCGACCCCAGTCTAAATATTTCATGTACACTCGCAAAGCTGTCACAAATTGCTCGGCAAGTTCACAAGTTTTCATGAAATGTCCAGGCTAGTAAAAAATTAAGAAATCGGTCATCTTTTAAGATGTGATCCAAGACTCTTTCTCTTACGCTGAACCGTCAACGACGACTGCTGATGACTCGCCTTCCCACCCACGCGACCAGCTCGTCAACGACTACATCCATTTCACTCGTCGGATTGCTTTAACTCAGATGGGCATCTGGCTCCTCTTTTTTCTAGAGATCCTGCTCTTCTTTCTCTTTTTCACCTTTTTCATGCGTGCAAGCATCCTTGCCCTCAACCTAGCGCTCATCTTTTCAACCGCTTTCGGTTACCTCCTGTTCCGCTTGCATACGACTCATCAAAAGCCTGAAAAGATCGAAGAACTGATCGAAACCTTTATTGGTCAATGTCTTGACCTCTTTGGTATCGACCCTTCCAGACCAGAAAACCGCGTCCGTCTGGCAGAGAATTTTGCTAAAGCCGCCATCCAGTTTGAAGGAAAAGAGAGGCGCTACTACCGTCCCCCTCGCCTCTTCAGCTTCCTTGGTCCAAGCCTTAAACGACTCAGCCTCTATTGGCATTGGTACGATATCCACAAAGTAAAAGAGGGTTTACTCTTTGCGCAGATCAAGGAGATGACCGACCTCATTAAGGAAGAGCCCACTAACTTGTTCTTCCATACCCAGACAGCCAACGCCTATGTGATGTTAGCTGGCCTTTACCATAATCCCCGCCGAGTGGCTGAAGGAGAGTCCTTTTTGCCCAGTGCAGAGATGGGCCGCCTCTTAGAAGAGAAGTTTGCAAGTGCCTCAAACAGAGCTGTCGAAGAGTTCAAAATCCTCTCTGAGTTTGCCCCGAACGACCCGTGGGTCCATGAACAGCTCGCTCTCTCCTACCACGACCTGGAACTGATCGAAAAAGAGATCGAGCAGTATCAGATCCTACTGAAGCTCAAACCCCGAGATCGCGATGTCCTCTTCCATCTCGGCACGCTCTACTTCAGCCGCGGGGAGAATGCGAAAGGCCTCGCCATATACAAGAGCTTGAAATCTATTGATCGACTTAAGGCTCAAGAGCTTATATCCTACTACGGATGTGATCTCTAGAGGCTTTGGATTTTTGTCATCAGCATTGATAATTTTCTGCTCTTCGGGCATGAAGAGAGTCAAGGCTTTGGAGTTCGGCAAGGCTGAAAAAGTAGAAAAAGTTTAACCCCTTTTATTGATATGAATACGATGCAGCGTCCCTGGTTTAAAGTGATCGCCCTCCTCGCCGCTATCACTTTAGTAGCCCTTTCGATCGAACAGTTCTTTATAAGAGACCCTCGATCCACACCCATCCACAAACAGATTGAACTACTCAAACGCGCTAGTGTCTCTAAAGCCTACTACCTCACCACGAGTCAAAATTTTCAAAAGACAAATAGCCTCGACGATTTCCGCGACTGGCTCCACGAACACCCCGAACTCGTTTCGTACCAAGATCTCCAACTTAGAAAAACACACGACGGCAACGACCGTGCAACCATCCTCGCTGAGTTCATCGACACCAGAGGAAAGGACTATCTACTCTCTTATGAATTGGTCAAGGACAAGGGAAAGTGGAAAATCGATCAAGTCTATGCCGAAGACAATGCCGTCCTTGCGAAACAGAGAGATTCTCGTACGCTCCTAGATCAAGATGAGATCACAAAGCAAGTGGTCAAAACCGTGGAAGAACTACAAAACCACGAGTGGGAAGAAGTTTATCAAAATGAACTGGCTGCAGAGTTCAAGCTTTCTGTCTCCTACCGCGAATTTAGAAAAACTCTGGAGAACCATCCTCCCCTTGCTCACTTCAGCAACTACCAGCTTTCAGCTCCTACTAAAGAAGAGGGAATGGTCGCCTACCGCGTCCGTTTTATAGACTCGAACTATGTCACTCCTGTTGACCTCTGGCTTTGCAAAGAGCAAGCTAATTGGAAAATCTGGGCGATTGACTTTGTCGACCCAGAGACCGACCACTACTATGAGATGGTCTCCTTTTATGAAGATGACCTTGCCGATCTCAATGATGAGGAAGAGGAGGAGCAGGATGAAGTGGAAACAATGCCTTACGCTTTCGCTCACTCCATCGATGAACTGGAAGAAATCGCCCTCTTCAATGATGAACAACTTGAAGCCCTAGCTCAGCAAAAATCCCTCTCACGTAGCGAAGAAGAGGCCTCCGTTGTCGTCTGGGTCAAACAGGTGCGCGAGCATCAAGCTGCAACCCAAGAAGTCGTTGCCGATGCAGCAGAAGAAATTTACTCATTTGAGCCCACACTGTCAGAAGAGATCGCCGCGCTAGACACTTCCTCCATCTACGAAGAGCCCGCTTTCAATCTTGCCAACGAAGAGATCTATTCTGCAGAGTTTGAAGCTTTCATCGCCTCTGTTGAAGCAGAGCTCCCAGAAATGGTGCCTTCTGTCTATGAAGAGATGGCAGACAACATCCTCGAGAAGAACTTTGCTCCACAGTCTACTGTTGAAGAAGTCGCAGTTCAAAAAGAGATTGAGCCAAGCGTTGTCCCGCAAGAGGTTGTTACCTCTAACTGGAGCCGAACCATCCAAGAAGAGCCTGTCGTAGACGAGCCGATTGCTGTTGCTGAAGAGGTCATCGAAGAACCCGTTGCCGTAGTTGAAGAGGCTGTCACTGAGGAGCCCATTGCTCTCATTGAAGAAGAGGTCTTTGAAGAGCCTGTGGTCGCTGTAGAAGAGATCATTGTTGAAGAGCCGATCGCTGTTGCCGAAGAGGTCATCGAAGAACCTGTCGCGGTAGTTGAAGAAGTAATTGAGGAACCGATTGCGGTAGTTGAAGAGGCTGTCATTGAGGAGCCCATTGCTCTCATTGAAGAAGAGGTCTTTGAAGAGCCTGTGGTCGCTGTAGAAGAGGTCATCGTTGAAGAGCCGATCGCTATTGCCCAAGAGGTCATCGAAGAACCTGTCGTGGTAGTTGAAGAAGTAATTGAGGAACCGATTGCGGTAGTTGAAGAGGCTGTCATTGAGGAGCCCATTGCTCTCATTGAAGAAGAGGTCTTTGAAGAGCCGATCGCTGTTGCCGAAGAGGTCATCGAAGAACCTGTCGCGGTAGTTGAAGAAGTAATTAAGGAACCGATTGCGGTAGTTGAAGAGGCTGTCATTGAGGAGCCCATTGCTCTCATTGAAGAAGGGGTCTTTGAAGAGCCTGTGGTCGCTGTAGAAGAGATCATCGTTGAAGAGCCGATCGCAGTTGTTGAAGAGGTCATCGAAGAGCCTGTCGTGGTAGTTGAAGAAGTAATTGAGGAACCGATTGCGGTAGTTGAAGAGGCTGTTGTCGAAGAGTCCATTGCTCTCGTTGAAGAAGAGGTCTTTGAAGACCCTGTCATCGCTACAGAAGAGGTCATCGAAGAACCTATCGCGGTAGTTGAAGAAGTGATTGAGGAACCCATTGCAGTCATCGAAGAGACGGTCGTTGAGGAACCCATAGCTCTCGTTGAAGAAGAGGCTACTGAAGAGCCTGTCATCGCTACAGAAGAAATCATCGTTGAAGAGCCAGTTGCATTTGTTGAGGAACAATCTCTCGTTTTTGAGCCTACGCTCCCTGAAGAGTCTGTTGTCTTCGTTGAAGAGGAAGTGCTTGAAGAAACCTTTGTCTTTGAGCCAACACTCTCTGAAGAGATGGTTGTCGAATGTTTAGCTTTTGAAGAGGAGTCCGTAGTCGTTGCAAAGCCATCCGCTGAGATTGAAGAGACTCTTGTTTTCAATGTAGAGCTCGCTCCATCCCCTGTTGATCAAGACGTCTTGAACTTCGATCCCCTTCTTGTAGAAGAGAAGGTCGTCACAAGAACCACTGATGTAGAAGAGGCTGTTGCCTTCGAAGAACTTCCTCACTCTGTCGAGGAGATTGCCCCTCAGGCAGACGAAGTGATCGCGGCTGAACTAGACATCCCAGCTGTTGAAGAAATTGTTTCAATCGAAAAAATTTACAACTCTTTTATTGCAAGTCCTGAAACACAGTCTTTAGCTGCGCAGGCCATTGCTTTTGATGTTCCGGATTTCGAAGAGGAGATCGCTGAGCTCTACAACGAGCTCTTAAACATCAGCGACGCTTCAGAAATTCAGCTAGAGGAGACTCCACTTTGCACACCTACAACCTCAGAGCTGGATGACACTCTTATCTCTTCTGCTAAGACTGTAGAGGAAGAGCTCATCTGTACACCTACTGTCGCTGAAGCAGACGACACACTTATCTCAATAGGTGAAGAGACTCTCGAACCTGAGTCTGGGTTGACCGTGAATGAAGAAGTCTTAGAGGCTGTGCCACAAGGCTTAGTTCTAGACATCCATGAGTTCGAAGATGAGATTATCGCTCTTTACAACGAGATCCTTCTACTCAGCCAAGCAGCTCCTGAAGAAGCAACTCCTCACCTCTATGAAGAAGAGATCGTCGCCCTAGCAGACGAACCTGCTCCCGCAACTGAGAAAAAAGCTCTCACACCACCTCAGCAAGTGGTGCAACAGCAGCTCGATTTGATCAGAAAAGGAGAAGATAGAAAAGCTTACGACGAGACATCCTCAAAAGAGTTTAAGGAGGCAACCTCCTTCGAAAACTTCAAGGCCTTCATCAACACCTATCCTGAATTTACGAAGTCAAACAAGTTCGAGTTCAAGGAAGAGTTTTCACAGGAAGGACTCAAAGTGATCCGAGTTCTTCTCATCTCTGATGAGGGAGAAAGCGTTGTCGACTTTTGGCTTTCGAAAGTCGATGAACAGTGGAAGGTTTTTGGGATCCGTGTCGAATCTTCTTTCAACTACCCCCCTATCAAGAAGGAAGAGCTGGCGGAACTTCTGACTGTGATTGAAGATCAGTTGACTGCCATCAAAAAAAATGATCTCTCAAAAGCATACTACGCTTTTGTCGCTTCCGATTTTGAAGAAAACACCCCTTTTGAGGACTTCAAAGCCTTTATTGAAGAGTATCCCATCTTCACACAAGAGACGAAGCTGACTGTTGGCGAGTCCGTTGTGGAAGGGAACGTACGCGTCCTCCGCCTCAGCATGGAATCCCCTTCTGAAACCACCGAAGTGGTCTACCGGTTGATCCAAGAGGAAGGAAAGTGGAGAATTTGGGGTATCCAAGTGCTCGCTAGCGAGCGTTTCATTCCTCAAAAGAAGCAAGATATCAAAGACATTATCCTCAGCCAACTGAAGGAAATCCAACTCGATGATCTTGGAAAAGCTTACTACGCGTTCACATCCGAAGAGTTTCAACAAAATGCCAACTTTGAGGCTTTCAAAGATTTTCTCAACAAGTTCGTGATCTTAAAGACATTCACCAACAGTGAAGTGAGTGATATTCATTTCAATGGGAACCTAGCTGACGCCAAAGTCACACTCAGCAGCCTCCAAACTCCAGAAACCTACTTCAACTACCGTTTCATTTGGGAAAGAGGCAAGTGGCGTATTCTAGGGATTAAAGAGATCACCTACGCTGATAAGCAGAGTAAACAAAAGAATACTCGAAGCCAGATCGAGATCACAAAGATCACGATTGGAACAGAGACCGACCAAACTGGGAAAGTTTTGACTAAGAAAACGACTTTCTCTCCCGAAGATCGTGAAATCGACGTGAATGTCTTTGTGAAGAATGGAGATATCAACGACGATATCACTGCTGAACTGAGACATCTCGACAGTAACTCCAGCATCACGCCGATCACCGCAGATGTCGAGTCGCGCGGCAGCTCTTTTGTTTCTTTTCTGTTTACATCTCCACCAAACGGATGGCCTATTGGTAAATATCAGCTCAAAGTGACATCGAATGCTGGACAAACTGAGGTTCTATTATTTACTGTTAGACTTTATCAACCCACTGAATAGACCGTTTTATGCAGATTACAGGTGGATCCTTTCGAGGGAGAAAGCTCACATCTCCCAAAGGAACTGAGACGCGCCCCTCCCCCTCACGACTTCGTGAAGCTCTCTTTAGTATCGTCGGACAGAATCTAGAAGGAAAAGAGTTTCTCGACCTCTTTTCAGGCTCAGGGATCCTCTCTTTTGAGGCTCTTAGCCGTGGTGCAGAGACGGCGACTCTCGTCGAACAAGATCGTAAAGCAGTGAAGTGTATTCAAACGAATGCCAAAGCTCTTGGATGTGAGGAGCAAATCACCCTCTATCCCATGGATGTTCAAAAGGCACTCGGGCGTCTTTCCACGTTTGATGTGATCTATGCGGACCCCCCTTACAAAAAAGGGTGGGGACCCAAACTGCTTCAGGCAATTGTAGAACTCGGCCTACTCAAGGAAGGGGGGATTTTCTTTCTGGAGGAGGGAGAGGATCTTGAGTTTGATCAACCCGGCCTTCGACTCAACAAAAAGCGTCAATACGGAAGTAGTTATCTCTATGAATTCTTGAGTGTTGCTTCGTGAACGAGATGCTCAAGCGTCGGAGTGATCAGATCGAGCGCTTTACGACGGTGAGAGACGCGGTTTTTCACATCTTCAGAAAGTTCTGAGAACGTTTTATCGTAGTCGTGTTTCATGAAAATAGAGTCGTATCCAAAACCTGAACGGCCTTTCTCTTCTTCAATGATATACCCCTCCACTCGTGCGGAGACGGTTTTAATGACCTTTTCTGGTGTGGCAAGGACGAGGACGCACTCAAAGTAAGCCTGCCTTTCTAGACCCGTTTTGCCTTCTAACTCCCGAAGGAGCTTGAGACAGTTTTCATGGTCGGTGGCTTCGGGTCCTGCAAAACGTCTTGAGTGAACTCCCGGACGGTTATCCAAAGCAGGAACGATCAAACCGGAGTCATCAGAGAGAGTCAGAAGACCCAGTTCTTTCGCAGCTTGGACAGCTTTTAGAGTGGCGTTTTCATCAAAGGTCGTCCCCGTCTCTTCAGGGGGGTTGTAGTTCGGAAAAGCCAGAAGAGAATTGATATCTAGACCAAGGATCGAGTGAAGGATCTCTCTAAACTCGCGAATTTTTCCGGTATTCTTGCTGGCAATCAACAGTTCCATAAGGCCCTTTTCCTCAATCAAGATAGCTGCGGATAGCAGCTACTTTATACGAATCATGCCGGAAAGAGAAACTCTCGCCGACAGTGTGACCCATCATAGCTTCTGCCATCTTTGATTGGAAGGATAGGATGTGGTTATCAGGATCTGCATCCCATGGTCCAAGAAGGGTAAAAGTGACCTTTTCATTCTCAGAGTTAATGAGATCGACGACACAACCCACGCCGATTTTGGAGGGATCAATATCGGTTTCGGTCAGGACACGTGCCTGGTTGAGGAGCTCAGAAAGGAGTTTTAGCTCTCCTTGTAACCTTGCCCGGCGCTCGAGAGCAAACTTATATTCAGAGTTCTCACGGAGGTCACCGTGGCTTCTCGCCTCTTCAATCTCGCGGGCGTTTTCAACCATCTCTGTAGAGCCAATCTCTTCGATACGTGCGCGTGTTTTGTTAAACCCTTCGTCTGTCGTCCAGATGATGTGCTCTTCTGCTTGCGAGTCACTCTTGCCACTTGCAAGTTCAGGGTGAGCCACTTCAACGAGGGATTGCATGATTTTAAGATCATGGCTGTTGAAACTCTGACACTTTGTCACGAGAAGGAGGAACTCTTTCGCGAAATCGACACTCGAGCCTTCGAGAATATTCCGTGTGACAAGGAAGCGTTTGTTCGTGAGGATCTGGTACATCTTCTTAGCCAGGTCACGGTACTTTGGTTCTCTTTCAAGGAAAGAGAGAAGAATCATGAACCCTTCGAGGAATTCACACTGTCCATCTTTGTCTGCAAAAAGCGCCTCTTTGTCGGAAAGGAGTTTTTGGAAATACCAAACAAACGTTTCAGGGTATTTAGTCGGGTGATGGAGAAGCTCTTCCAAGCGGTGTTCAAACTTGGTCACTGTCTCCTCTTTTGAAAGCTCTGTTGCAATGAACTCCTTAAGAGAGTTTTGTCCAACTGCCAAAAAGAGATTGAGGAACTGCTCAATGTAATTCGAGTGGTATTTTTTGAGTGCCATTAAAAAGCGTTTTTTCAAGGCGAGAATTTGGATCTGCTCGATCGTGAAAAGAGGGTTGTCCACACCAGGAATCAGTTCTTCAAGGAGACGACCTTCGACTTTGTGAGAGAGGAAGTTTTCCAGGAAAAGGAGAATTTCAATCTGCTGAGGAAAAGAGAGGTCTTGTTCTAAAAGCTCTTCAATTTTAGAGACGAGCATCTCCTTCACACCCTCTTTTTTGAGAGTCTGTGAAAAGTCGCGGGTGTAGTTGTAAGCTGCGAGGAGGACCTCTTCGACTCCCTTCTTATTCATCAACTCTTGCTGGAAACGCTCTTCGTGAGAGAGGGCGTGATCGCGGAGAACAAAGGGTTCCTTCACAGAAGATGGAGACTGAATCAGCGTGTCTTTCTTCAGTCTGGAGCGAGCTCCTTGCCACCATTTCGTCCACTCTTCTTCAGGAATGACCAACACACAGAGCTCTTCTTTAATTTCGGATGCGGTCTTTGGTCCCAGATCTTTCAAAAGAAGGTGTACAAGCTTGAGGGGATCCTCTTTTCCTTCGGCTTCCAGCCGGTCTGGGTCACCGAAACGTTTTGCAAGGAAGTGGTCATCAGCGATGGGGCTCAGGGTCTTGAAAGCATTTTCAAAAGAGAGATCACGGTGGCCGACGACATTCTCAAATTCGATAACGAGCTGCTCACGGACGAGTGAGACGTCCATGATCTCACCTGTTCCCCAACCTCCACTGTGGTAGACAAATTTTCCTTTATCCATGTGCTGCAGAAGCTCAAAATTGGAGAGAGCACCCTGAAAACCTCCAATCCCACGGAGGTTGATGAGACGTAGCTTGACATCGAACAGTGTGTCAGAGCCATATCGATCTTTAAGTGCCTTGATGGCGAGATCTTGCAGGAGCTGGCTGTTGGTGGTCTGAAGGTCAATTAAATGTTTTAAAATCTGAAAAGAGAATTCTTTGTCTTCGATAATGGACCAAAGAGGGATCCCTGTTTCGACGTACTGCCCAAAAGAGTGGGCAAAATCAGAGCCTTCAATGCTCTTAAGGATGGCTAGAAACTCCTCAGCGTCAGGAGAGTCACCGTTGGAGTATTCCTCCCACAGCTGCATGAACTTCGAAAAATCGTTGCTCGCAATGCGGGATTTGAATTCTTCCAAGTAGGCCATGCTTCCGGACTCCGTTTCTGTATGGGGAATAGTATTCACAACTGTAAATAATAGAGGGAGTTTGGTTTAATATCAACTCCGAACGGGAGAATCACGATGGACAGTGAAGATCTAAGAGACTGGTTTACAAGGGAAAAACGGAATCTGCTTTGGAGAGAGGAGACGACACCCTACCGTGTGCTCATCTCTGAAGTGATGCTTCAACAGACCCAGGCAAGCGTCGTGACACCCTATTACCAGCGCTGGATGGAGCGTTTTCCTGATTTTGAAGCGCTTGCTGCGGCTCCTTTTGAAGAGGTCGTCAAACTTTGGGAAGGGCTGGGCTACTACTCCCGCGCCCGTTCACTTTGGAATTTAGCGAAAATCGTCATCGAAGAGCATTCTGGAGCGCTTCCCTCTACTAAAGAGGAACTCCTCAAGCTAAAAGGGATCGGAGATTACACCTCCTCGGCCCTTCTTGCTTTTGCCTTCCACCAACGTGCCGCTGCGATCGATGGCAATGTCAAACGGTTCCTCTCTCGCTACTTCCTCATCCAAGAACCGATCGACTCAAAAGAGGGAGAAAAAAAGATTGCAGAAGCAGCGGAGGGCCTCCTCCCTCAAAAACGGCCTTGGGAAATCTCCGAGGCTTTCATCGAGTTTGGAGCGACCCTCTGCAAGAAAAAACCCGAGTGCCATCGCTGCCCCTTCCAAAAAAGCTGCGAAGCCTACCGCGAAGGGCTTGAAGCGACCCTCCCGAACAAAAAACCGCGTCCTAAAACGATCGAACTGTTCCGCTACACGCTTCTCTTAGAGGCCGATGAGCATCTGCTTGTCCGCCCTCCAGGAGGAAAGCGGGTGATGAAGGAGCTCCACGAATTTCCCATGCTTGAGAAGAAGAACGTCAAACGCCTTTCTGAGCTTCCAAAGCATGTGGAGAAGGAATTTCAGCTTGAAGCCACTCCCCTTCTCGAGCTTGAACCGCTACAACATGGATTTACTCGATACAAGGCAACACTCTACCCTGTCCACTGCCGCGTGAGTGAGCGGGCTAAGGTGAAGGATCACATTTGGGTGAAGCGTGAGGAGTTGACAGAGAGGGCGTTCTCTTCGGGACACAAGCGGGCGCTTGAGCGTTATTTAGCTCTAGAAGCAACATATACTTAAAATAAGTGGTCGCGGCGTTATAGATCGCGATGTGCCAGCCCCACTTCCCTCCAAAAATCCCTTTCTTGAGGATCAGTGTTTTGAAGAGGGTGAAAGCCGAGCGGGAGAGCGCTTTTAAAAAAGAAGAGCGTTTTTTACCCACATTCTCTTTAGCAAAGAGCTCAGCATACAATTTCATCTTTCGCATGAAGTCAGCACTATCACGGTAAGGGTAGTGCAATAGAGGATGCTGTAACGAAACGGCTTCCAGTCCCTCCATCTTCACCGCCTCATGGACAGCCGCATCGGTAAAGCGGGTCTCTTTGCGGTTATAAAGACGTACCACACGGTCCGGCGCCCAACCGCTATGCCAAATCCACTTTCCTTCAATGAGGTTCTTTCTCCAAATGGAATACCCTTTTTTAGGGTCGAGCTGAAGCGCTTGAATTTCTTCGACTAGCTCAGGGGTCAACACCTCGTCACTGTCGATCGAAAGGATCCAGTCGTTGGAGGCGAGGCCGGAGACGCGGTTGTGTACGACGCCAAACCCTTCAAAAGGTCCCTCATGAACTTGAACATTGGAAAAAGATTTTGCAATCTCAAGCGTCCGGTCTTCGGAGCCACTGTCATAAAGGATCACCTCATCGAAAGAGGTGGTGCTCTGTAAGACCTCTTCCAGATAGGCTTCACTATTTTTTGTTAAAACGGTTACACTGATCTTCATTCTAGCAACCAGTCTACCACCTGGAGAGATAAAAATGGAGACCCTACTTCAACGACGCCCAAGACGCCTGAGACAGACCCCCGCCCTCCGCGAGCTCGTTCAAGAAACTTTTTTAAGGCCTTCGCAGCTTGTCGTTCCCCTCTTCGTTGTGGATGGCGAGGGCGAGAAACAACCCGTCGAATCTTTGCCGGGTGTCTACCGCTTCTCGATCGACACCCTCACTCAAAAAGTGATCGAACTCTATGAAAAGGGCATCCGTGCAGTCGATCTCTTTCCCGTCCTCTCCAGCGGATTGAAAGACGCGAAGGGGTCTGAAGCACTCCGCCCTGGAAATCTCCTCACCCGCACACTCCAGCATTTGAAAAAAGAGATTCCTGAAATGTGTCTCATGGTGGACGTGGCTCTCGACCCCTATACGAGCCATGGTCACGACGGCGTCCTTGATGTGAACGGTGCTGTTGACAACGACCGCACGCTGGAAATTCTCGCGCAGAAGTCCCTCCTTCTTGCTGAAGCGGGCGCTGACGTCCTTGCTCCGAGTGACATGATGGATGGACGTGTCGGCTTCATCCGCCAAGCGCTCGACGATCATGGGTTGCAACATGTTTCGATCCTCTCTTATACAGCGAAGTACGCCTCGAGCCTCTACGGACCTTTCCGGGATCTCGTCGGCTCTACCCCGCAAAAGGGCGACAAGAAGGGATACCAGATGAATCCCGCAAACGCTCGTGAGGCTCTGACAGAGTGTCAACTGGACATTGAAGAGGGAGCTGACATGCTTCTAGTCAAACCCGCTCTCCACTATCTCGATATCCTCGCACGCCTCCGTGAGGAGACCACCCTTCCCCTCGCTGCCTACCATGTCAGTGGAGAGTACGCCATGGTCCTAGCCGCGGCAGAAAAGGGCTGGCTTGACGCGGACCAAGTCCTTCTCGAACAGCTCATCTCGATCAAACGCGCGGGTGCCGACCTCATCTTCACCTACGCTGCTGAGAGGGTTTTAGAAAACCTTCAGTCATAAAACGGTGAGATTAGTTGCGCTCTGCTCGGATTAAGTGGTAGAGCGAGTGGCCTGTTGGTGAACGGTAGCCGACGTCACGCAGCCACGCTGCCATGCGGTAATCCCAGCGCGCTTTGCAACTGCAAGGGTAGAAGAAGTCGAGAGGGAGGCTGATGATCACACCCTTGTCATAGTAGATCTCACCATTGACGCGGTCGTTGCCGTTCGTCCAGGTGTACCATCCACCCATCCGCAGTCCATTGGAAAAGGTTCTGACCAGTTCGTAACGGAAGCCGAGATCTTTTGCGAGAAACTGCCCAAAGCTCCCTTTCATCTCCAGCTGCCACTCTCGGATTTCATAGTAAACATCGAGGAAGTACTGCAAACCGGTATAGGGGATGTAAGTCGGCTCAAATCCTTCAAATTGACGGATGGTGTTGGTGAAACCGAGCCCCGTCAAAGTTCTCTTTTTCAGAAGCGCCGCTTCGATTCCGACAGCAAAGCAACTGCGGTTCGGGTAAAAGAGCATCTCGACCGCTCCCCCTCCCCAGTTTTGGATAAAATATCCAGCACTCGCACGAGAAAAGAAGGGTCCACCCAGGTGGAAGTTCTTCTGCAAATACAGTTCATCGAAGGTCAGTGTCCGCTCGGCGTAGTAGTTGACAATGTCGGTTCTCACATTTGGCAGTTGAGAGGGGTTGAGAATGTCTACCGAGCCAAGGTTGCCGAGTTTACTCACGGCGATATAGCCCAGCTTGGCTTGGTAGTAGACATCAAAAGGAGGTAAAAACCCTGAAACGTTCAACTGCGCGCCGAGAGCAAACTTGAACTTTCCAGCTGCAGCACCAAAAAAAGTGATGATCTTCGGTCCAAGGTGCCAGTCGAAGAGAGGATTTCTTACATTGTAAAGCGTGCTCTTCTCACAAAACTTCTTAAACGTCACATCGCGCCGCACTGTCAGCAGTTCCATCTCATACTCGCCCATCCGTCCTTCGCGGTATTCGCGGAGTAGTTCTCCATAAAGACAGATCTCCTGGATCGGAATCCCTTCAGTTCTCACAACAGCGACCACATGGCAGATGTCTTCAGGAAGGAGATTGGCAATCACGCAGGTTAGTCGGCGTCGGAACTCTCTTTCGAAAAACCACTTGCAGTTGATCACATCGAGCACAAGCATCTTCTCTCCACAAGCAGTGACACCTACCTCTGCTTTTTTGAGGAGGATCCCTTGGCAACGCAAAGGATAGAAGAGCTCTTGGACAAAGACCTCTTCGGGGCGCAGCTCACCAATACACTCAAAATCTTGCGGAGAGCGGTAGGGTTCAGGATCTTGGTATTTTGTGAGGAAGCCTGGTGTCGTTCCAAAGTTGTAGTTCGCAGCAACCGAGTAGGCCCACTGTTCACCGCGGATCCGTGCGATAGAGAGATCAAAGATATCAAAGAGCCGGGCTTTCGCTCCCCAGTTGATCGATGAGCTAGAGAGACGTCCGCCGGGGTGAGGTTCAATATTCTCATCGTGGTAGGGAATGGCGTCATATTCCGCAGTCAGGATCAGTTCACGAAGGAAGTTGTTGCAGCGGTGACGAAAGGGCATCCACTGCACCCCTCCAAAAAAACCGCGGAGACGCTCTCTTCCCCAACCTAGCGTCATCTCGAGATTTAAACGGTCGACCACTTGTGTGGCGACGATGTACTGCGACTTGAACGAACGGGTGCCCAAAAAATCATCGATTCCAATCGCCAACCCTGGAAGGCGAAAATCAGAGTCTTCAGCCTTCAATAAGGCCAGCTTGAGATTCGCTCCTTTATCAGCAAAGTCTCCAAACCCCTTTGCACCCAAGACCGGATCGAGGATCCCATTGAAGACGCGGTAACTTGCTGTCACCTCAAGGTGGTCGAAGACCTGTGCTCGGCCCGACCAGATCCGGTAAGGAGGCAAACTCGAGTAGCTCGTTCCCAACTCCCCCTCATAGCCCATCCGTGCTGACGGCATGACAATCAATCCCCCTTGAAGGGTGTAATTGAAAGTCACCGGAAAGCGGTCCTGGAGCTGGTAGTCGACCCACCTAACTGTCTCTAGGTCAGCAAAAAGCTGACTATCTTCGACAAGACAATCCGAAAAAAGCCTGAACGGCAAACAAAGTAGAAAGAGCAAACACCTCTTTTTCATCGCAATAAGGATAGGTCAAGCGGAGAAAAAAGGAAATTGCTCAAATCTAACTTTTGAGTATAGGATTTATTTTATGAATCTATTAAGACTCAGCCCGGATACAGTAAAACCTCCCTCTCGCTCTCCGACTCCTAGAGAAAAGAGCCTAAAGGAGAAACTCATGACAAGAGAGCCCGAAACTCTAATCCAATGAACAACGTAAAATTCTCACTCGATTTACGAAGAACAACATTAGAGGCAGCCGCTGCCGCGGCTTCTCCACGAGAAGAGGTCGAGGAGATCCCCGACGATGATCCTGAGAAGGAGCCCTATCGAAAACGGATGGAGGCTGTTTGGCGCGTTTGCCAAAGGGTCCTACAAGGAAAATATGCTCTTGAAGCGAAAGGGTTTTTTAAAGCCATTTTACTGAGTGATAACTATCTTCCCTTTATTGGAGGACTGATTCCTCACCTCGAAGAGGGGAGACGTCTTGCCTCCTTTCTTGCATCCTCAAAACGTTGCCGAGAGATCGAAGAGGAGCTAGAAGGCAGTCCCTCCCCTGAAAGGTTCATGGCCCTCTCAAAAGAGTACTCAGCACTTCGCCCCCAGTGCGATCCTCACCAACTCCCCCGACTTGGCGAAATACTCATTCCGCACGCCATGACGGACTATGACTTAGTCGCCTATTACGGTGGGGAAAAAGAAGGAGCTGGTGGGAACCGTTCAGCAAAAAGTATCGTTGCGTGTCAAGTGAACCTTCTCTTCACAGACTTTGTTCGAGGCTTACCCCCTCTAGACAAGCTGCTGGAAATAAACTCGCTCTCCGGTTTAGAGATTGAGTTCCTCCAAGTGCACCTCAGCAACACTCTATTTTCAATACAAGATGAAATCTCGACAGTTCAATCCATGGCTCGAAAAATTGTTGATATGGTTGAGGTCGGAGCAGCCAACAGAACCATCACTATCGATGTGAAAACCCTCCCCAAAACACCAGGACATCAAAGACGCGCATCGATGGGAGCTCTCTCAGCAAGAGGGAAGAAGTTTGCGCAACTCGAACCAGTCAACCTAGCAAGGACCTCTGTGGATGACATTGAAGCTGCTCTTCTGTTTGCCCAGGTATTTGTTCCTTGCTTCGAAAGAGTTTTGGCTTACTGCGACACTGTTTATGCCATCTTCCAAAGAGTGAAACCCCATTTACCCCTTACTGACATTCTCCTCTCTTCACAAGACGTTCTTTCCCCTGTCGAAACAATCACCAGTGCCCTCCAACAACTATCCAAAGGAAGACACATCTCTGCGGAGGGGTTGCGACGTGAAGCAGAAGTACAACTACAAAAACTTGAACATCTCGCACAAGCAATTGGGAAGGGTAAAAAAAGACTCACTCTAAAACCAAAGGGTGAAAATACTCCACGAAGAAGAGAGGTGACCTCTGCCATGATCACTCAGCATCTCCCCTCCATTAGGGAAGCTCTCGAACAAGTTTCGGCCGATGAAGCGAGCCAGCAGGCACTCACCAAGGCGCTCAAACCTTTAGAAGGACTGGGAGAACGGATCACTCAAGAAGAGATCGAACCCCACCTTGTCCAAATCAGAAAGCAATTCTTTATGATGAAACAGGATCTGGTGGAAGCTTTTCAAGGCTCGTCGTAAAGATTAGTGCAAAACATCCACCGCATACTCTTTGAGACCCTTCTCGATGATTCCAATCATCTCCATCTTCGAGGGGCAAACAAAGGTTGCGAGTGCAAAATCTTCCGGAGCTACTTCTAGGAAACCGAGCTCTTCAGCGAGATCAAAATCCTCTGCCATGACAGCTTTGACGAGCTGCATCGTAGGAATATTCATCGGCATCACTGCATCATAAGGTTTAGCGATGACGAAAGCACGGTGCTCCCCATGGTTGGACGTATTGAAGTCATAGATCCGGTCAGAAAGAAAACCGGAGAGGTAGGTGCGGCTTGCGGAATACTTATCGATCCCGAGCCGGAAAAAGTGGAGCATCTCACGGTGTGTGCTTTCAGGCACAACCGAGAGTTGGGTGTCATAAAAACCAAGAAATCCTTCCGCATCGACCTTGGATCCCATGAGTAGATCGCCTGAAACAAAACGCATCGCTCCTTTTTCTACTCGTCCTGCGATGAGCGAGGAGACGGGCGCACCCGCACGTGTGCGGAAGTAGCCTGCAGCTCCATCAAGGACACCCGGGCCCGCGATCGAAACCACACGGTCAGTATGGATTCGGCCCTGCTTTAAGAGGTGCCCGATACAGACAACGTCCAGTGCACGGAGTGTCCAGATATTCTCTTCCACGGACTGGATGGGGCTCAGCATCTGAATGTGAACCGAGTGGTTACCCGCCGGATGCGGTCCCTCGATCGTATGGGTTTCGACAGCAGCTTCCGTAAAAGGCTTGAAGTCAGATTTCTCCGGATAGACGAGATGGACAGGTCCGTCCGTGAGCTTTTTGAGAGCTTCAAGGCCAACAGCAAACTCCTCTTCGAATCCCTCAACTTGCATCTCTGCTGAAGGCTGGAAGGGAGCGGTCTCGACCGCGCTGACAAAAATGGCACGTGGCGTTTGATGGGGATCGGCAAGGAGGTCAAAGGGACGGCGACGGATGTGAGCAAAAATCCCCCCCTCCATTAAGAGCTCTGTCAAGTGCTCGCGAGAAAGGTCCGCGGGATCCTCCTGAGGAAACTCTTTAAATTCCTCATTTTCAGAAACTTCAATCACAATACTGAGCAGGCGCCGTTTGAGGCCGCGATGCACCTCTTTAATGACGCCAGAAGCAGGGCTCACAAACATTCTACCAGGTACCTGCTTACCAGCAACGAGGGGCTCCCCCACCTTGACCATCTCCCCCGCTTTTTTGAGAAGCTTTGGTTTGATCATCAAGAAAGGAGAGAAATCGAGAGCGATCTCTTTCGGTTTAGCGGGACGGCCGTCGACTAGAAGCGGTTGCACAGGACCTGTCGGCGCTCCCTTGATTGGAACATCGAGCCCTTTAGTGATTTTCAGTTTTGCCATACGTTTAGTTACTGCTTGCGATGATGTACTTTACTCCGACAGCGGCGACACACCCTAAAAAGAAGGCGGGAGCCACGATCAGAAGACCAAGGGCCACCCCGAGAAGGATGATCGCCTTCACATACCCATCTTTCTCGACGTAATCCTTAAAGTTACGTACCCATGAGATCAGAGGATCTGCAAAGTAGAGGCCAGCAATGGCACCGATGATGATTCCACCCCAAAATTGGTTGAAAATCAGGATCAGGATACCGACCACAAGTGCAATAAAACCAAAGGTATCGCCCTTGTTGGACTGGGCAAACTCAACAGCTTGGCGCACGTTCTCATTTTTCTTAAAATCATCCAGCTTTTCGCCAATTTTCTCCTGTAAAGAATCTTTTTTACCCGACTCTTCTTGGCCAGGATCTTTTTCGTCAGCCATGGAATTTTCCTCCGTTAAATATGAATCAAATGGTTTTTATATAGGGGATTTCAAAGAGGATTTCAATTTGAATTTTAGTCCTCTCCTCGAAGGAAAGGCATAAACACCTTAAAATTAATAATTTAACTATTACTTCTCTCAATAAAATTTTCGTTACCGATGCTTTTAAAATTATGCAAAAAGTGTTAGAATGAACACTTTAGAGTATATTTATGAAAAGACAGTTGATCTACACTCTAAACCTGGCCCTTGTAGGACTCTCTTCGATCGTCCTCCTGCTCGCCCTTGTCTCTTTTTTGAAGACCGGCGAGGACGCTCCCCTATGGGATGGCCCTACCAAAGAGACCAAGTTCGCTGTGAGCGCCTTCGAGCAGCCCGCTCTCTCCTTCGAGACTCTCTCTGAGACGCTACTTCAACTCAAATTTGAGACACCCAAGCTCCAGCTTCCCGACCTGTCGAAAGTTCTCACCTACCTCGGTTCAACGGGACGCCCCGACGCCGGCCATCAAAAAGAGGCGGTCTTTTTTGCCCTCGCAAACAACAGCGGAATGGCTCCGGTGGCTCCGGGAGAGAAACTCTACCTTCTCTACGACCGCAATGAAAAACCTTCCCGTTACGTCTTTAGTCCCGACAACGAGCCCACCTCTCTCTGGTTAGAAGTCACACCTCAAGAAAAATCGGCGAAAATCACTCTGAGCCTCGTTGGTGAAGAGAATGAGCTGATCACTCAACCCGCAAAAAACCGCGAGTTTGTTCTGAGTACACGTGAGATCCACCGCACCTCCCGTCCTAGCAACTGGATGATTGGAAAAACACGTGTCGACGGAACCCTTCTCGCACGTCAAAAAGCCAAGTGGTACGGAGAAGACCGCTTCTTTGAGCGCCACGGAGGGGATGAGTATGCGGATATCGTCCACAAACAGCGCATCGACTTCGGTGAAGGAGAGGAGAACTACTCCCTCTTTGTGAACCAAGGAGATGTGATCGTTTGGAATGGTCTGACCTGGGAAGTGAAGGAGCCCGGCCTCGACACACGCGAGAAGCCCCTCCTCTATGTCAAGAAGATCGCCGACCGCCTCATCACCTTTGACCTTTGGAACGAGGAAGGCACGAGCAAGATGACACTCAACCTCCTCAAATCACAAGAACGCTTCCAGAAGCAACAGCTTCAGCACGACTTCAAGTTCATCGCAACGAAGACACGCTCACAGTACGTCTTCGAGGTGGGTGGACAGAAGATGACCCTTCGCCCTCAAGATTGGCTCGTCAAGACCGACGCCGGTTGGGAGAAGATTGAGACCGCTGAAGAGATTGATGAATATGTCGACCGCAAGCTACAAGGCCCTCTCTTTGTTTTTGATGGTGTCTCGAAGCTCGGTGACAAACAAGTGCTCACAGCGACGCTCTTTAACCCCTCTCGAACAGAGATGGAAAGTTTTGAACTCGATGTACCGACTTCATCTGTAACTGTCCTAAAGATTCCAAGAAACAGAACCCACTTGGTTGAAAACACGGACACGACAGAGACTGAATACCAAACACTGAACCAGTAATCATGAAAAAATGGACGTTTTTGTGGATCGTCCTCGCCACCTCTGCACAGCTCGTCGGACAGACGATTGCAGAGAAAAAATCAGGACTCAAAAAATCCTCTACCGATCTCGACCCACAGGTTGAAGCGGCTCTCACCAACATTAACCAAGAGTTAGAGGAGTCGAAGAATGCGCTCCGTACCCTCTATGCGGAAGTGAGGACGCTCCATGCTGAAGGGGGAAGTGAAGAGGAATTCGCAGAACTCCTTGAAGCCATTACCGCTGAACGTTCAGAAATCAGCCGCCTGAGCAAAGAGTGGATGAATGTCTCCAGCGAGACGACGAAAAGCGATATCTACTCACTCTGGCACCAACCAGAAACCACCATCGGGCAACTTGTCATCGACTTTGGTTCAGCGGAACACCTCTATGTGATGTCACCTGAAATCTCAGAGATGCGGCTCTCTGTCAACTCCAGCGTGCCAATCCCCCGTGCTGAGTGGGAAACGATCCTTTCCAAAATCCTCACACAAAATGGCATTGGCATCCGAGAAACAGGTCCCTACCTCCGTGAACTTTACCTGACTGAAGAGGGCGCATCGATCGTCCGTGCGATCACCTCCAGCCGCGAAGACCTCCACTTCCTACCCCAAGGGGACCGCATCGCCTTTATTCTGACACCTCCAGCGACGGAAGTGCGTCGGATCACAGCCTTCCTCAATAAGTTCGTCAATCCAAAAAGTGCAACGGTAGAGCAATTTGGTAGGGATGTCATCATCGTCTCTCAGGTCAACGAAGTCCAAGACCTTCTCAAACTTTACGACTTCATGGCTGAGAATCAGACCGAGCGCGAGTACAAACTCGTTCCGCTCCGTCGCATCAAAGCCGAAGAGATGGCGCGTGTGGTCGCAGCGATGTTTGACCAGATTGCCGAAGACCCCGTCATCATCGAAGAAGATGGAAAAGCCCCAAAGCGGCAAGAGCGAGGTGACGAAGAGGTTGCAGGACTGAAGCTAATTGTTTTAGACAGCCTCTCTCAAGCGCTCTTTCTCGTCGGAACGAAGGATGAGATCCGTAAAACCGAAGAGCTGATCCAACGTGTTGAGAACTCCATCGCAGGAGGAGCAGAAAAAGCCGTTCAGTGGTACACCGCGCGCTACACTGCAGCTGGTGATCTTGCTGTCACCCTTCAGCAGATCTACACTGCCATGGTCCGTGAACGGATTGGAAAGCCCGCTGAAGCGGTCATCCAAAGAGATGAGAACGGACAGACAATCAATATCAACAACAACGAAAACCTCCCACCAGGCATTGCAACCACCCTCTTTGACAACTCTTACTTCCTCAATGGAACACCTGTCATCGACCCCGGCGCCGTCAACCCTGGTTTTGTGGACAGTCCCGCCGACCAGGTCAGATCAGAGATCAACACCCCCAACTTTATTGTCGATGAGAAGACCAGCTCTGTGATCATGGTGGTCGATAAAGAGTACCTCTCAAGAATCAATGATATTGTCGCCAAGCTCGATACACCGAAGAAAATGGTGCAGATCGACATCCTCCTTTTTGAGCGGAATTTAGTCGAGAATACTGATTACGGATTGAACTTACTCCGCATCGGTGGAGCAGCTTCCAATACTCGTAACACCAGCTTCACCTTCCAAGACATTGCACGCGGTGTCACAGAGTTTATGCTCTCCAGGCCGAAGACTGACTGCATGCCGGCCTTCGATCTCACCTACCGCTTCTTGATGACTCAGCAGCATGTGCGCCTCAATGCGAACCCCTCAGTCGTCACGTTGAACCAAGTTCCGGCTCGAGTCACCATTCTCGACGAGATCTCGATCTCAACCGGGGTGAACTTCATCGACTCAACGAACTCCAACGTCCCGCGTGCAAGCTTTGCCCGGGCACAGTATGGAATCACGATCGACGTCACACCCACCGTCCACCTGAACACACCTGATAACCCCTCAGGTGACAACGTCGACTACATCACCCTCAAATCCGATATCTACTTCGACACGATCGACCGCACGACAGACACTCCAGAGCGCCCCCCTGTCAACCGAAGAAACATCACCAACGAAGTGATGGTTCCTGATGGCCAGACCATTGTCCTCGGAGGACTGCGCAAAAAAGAATCTGCTGACAGACGCGACGCGATTCCCCTCGTCGGTGAAATCCCGGGATTTGGAAAGCTCTTTAGCTTTACAACGATGGAAGACCGTTCCACAGAGATGATCATCTTCCTCACCCCAAAAATCATCTACGATCCTTGCGTTGATATTGAACGAATAAAGATGGAAAAACTTTCAGAAAGACCCGGCGACCTCCCCTACTTCATGTGCCGCATGAACGAAAGCCGCGAGTGCCAGATCCACGATGCGTATAGACAAACTGTGATGATGGTCTGCGGCCGCCCACGAGATCGCTACTACGACACGCAGATGTTCTGCGTCCCGGCTCCCAGCGAAACAAGCTGCAGTACCTGCCGGGAATACGATGGAAGATAAATGGATTTAGAGAAGCTATGGGAAGAGGGAAAAAGTTGGTTTAAGAAAGATGACAAAAAAACCTCTTCCGAAAAAAAAGAAAAAAAGAAAAGCGCTGCTTTTTCCAAACGCACCCTCCTCAGTGGAAGCGACTCTTTAAAAGAGCTTGCCGAGGAGCTCGGCCTTCCCACCATTCCTGATATTCCCAGCCTTGAACTGCCCCGCGACTTCTACAAAAAAATTCCCTACACCTTCATCAAAAAGCACACCGTCCTCCCCTACAAGAAAGAGGGAGAGACGTTGATCGTTGCCGTGAGCGACCCACTTAGTCTCGAACCTATTGAAGAGTTGCGCCTCATGCTTGGAACGGCAGTGAGTGCGGTTTTCTGTCCAAAAGAGAGGATCCTGGAAGCGATCAACTCTTGTTACAACAAAGAGAGTGGAGCCGCCTCTCAGCTGATCGCTCACATGGACCGTGGATCGAGCGACCTGGAAGATGAAGAGGGGGTCGACGCTTACGACCTTCTCGATGACAGCCGTGAGCACTCACCAATCGTCAAACTGCTCAACCTCATCTTCACCGAAGCGATCCAGCAGAACGCCTCTGATATCCACTTCGAACCGCATGAAAATGAGCTCTTCGTCCGCTACCGTATCGACGGTGTCCTCCACACACGCCACTCGCCAGCCAGCGAATACCAAGCCCAGCTTTTGACAAGGATCAAGGTGATGGCAAAGATGGACATCGCCGAAAGACGTCTTCCTCAGGATGGGCGGATCAAGCTGCGGATGGGAGGAAGAGAGATCGACTTCCGTGTCAGCACCGTCCCCGTCGTCGCCGGTGAGCGGATCGTGCTGCGTATCCTCGATAAAGGCAACGTCCACCTAGGGATGGAACATATTGGGATGCCAGAAGATATCCTCACCGAATTTAATCGGCTTGCAAGACTTCCTGAGGGAATCCTTTTGGTCACCGGACCGACGGGAAGTGGTAAAACAACCACCCTCTATAGCACGATCACCGACCTTGCTACCGATGAGGTCAACATCATGACCATCGAAGATCCGGTCGAGTACTACCTCGGTGGGATCGCACAGATCGGGGTCAAACCAAAGATCGACCTCACCTTTTCAGCCGGACTCCGCCACATCCTACGTCAAGATCCCGACATCATCCTCGTTGGAGAGATCCGCGACCTTGAGACGGCTGAGATCGCCATCCAAGCTTCACTGACAGGCCACCTCGTCCTCAGTACCCTCCACACCAACGATGCGCCCTCTGCTGTCACACGATTAGTCGACATGGGTATCGAACCCTATCTCCTCTCTTCGAGTCTTGTCGGTGTGATGGCGCAGCGTCTCGTGAGAAAGATCTGCCCTCACTGTAAAACTCGGTACAAGCCGACCGAAGAAGAGCTAAAAAGCCTGGGCCTTGAAGCGACAGACGAGCTCTACCACGGTACCGGTTGCGAACACTGCTTCCAGTCGGGATACCTCGGCCGAACTCCTGTTTATGAGCTGTTGACCATCACGCCTAAACTCCAACACCAGATCGTAAAAAGCCCAGACGCCACAGAGATCCGCAAAGCTTGCTACGAAGAGGGAATGAAAAACCTCTCCTCCCGCGGTGCGGATCTTGTCAAAGCCGGTGTCACCACGATCGAAGAGGTCCTGCGTGTCATCCGCATGGTGAACCAGGAGTAAGCGATGCCCCTTTTTTCCTACACTGCTTACGATCCGAATGGTAAAAAGTCCTCCGGGCTCGTTGAAGCCGGCAACCTTGCCGAAGCGAAAACCAAACTGCGTGAACAAAAACTCATGGTCTCTGAGCTCTCCACGCAGGTTAAAATTTCACGCAAAGAGAACCTCGACCCCGCCACCCTCACAGCGATCACCTACCAGCTCGCTGAACTCGTCAAAGCGGGCATTCCTCTCTACCAAAGCCTCGTCACCATCGAAGAGCAGTACAAACAAGAGCCCTTCCACCGCATCCTCCTCAGCCTCGTTGATCAAGTCAAAAGCGGTAACTCTCTCTCCGACGCCATGAGCGCTTTCCCTGAAAGCTTTGACACCCTCTACGTTTCCATGGTCCGTGCTGGCGAGAACTCGGGAGCCCTCGGCCTCGTGCTCACGCGCCTGGTGCACTTCTTACAAAAACAGGAGAAGCTCAAGAAAGAGATCGTCACCGCTATGATCTACCCTGCTATCCTAGCCCTCTTCTCTTTGATCGTGGTCGGCCTTCTCCTCGGCTTTGTCGTTCCTTCAATCGAAGGGATCTTTGCAGGCCGGGAACTCAATAGCTTCACCCAGTTTGTGATCACCACTTCCGAAATCTTCCGAGGCTACTGGTGGATCTGGGGACCCGCTCTCCTTTTCTCTGCACTTGGACTCACTTGGTTCTTGCAGTCTCCGTTACGACGCGCAAAACTGATTCCCTTCTGGATGAAAATTCCCCCTTTGAGAAAGACCCTCGTCCAAGCCGCTCTCGCACGCTTTACCCGCACCTTCTCCACCCTGCTTCAAGGAGGCGCTCCACTCGTCGACGCCCTGCAGCTCTCCGCTTCGGTCACGAAAAACCCTGAGATTGAAGCACTGATCCAGGACGCTGCAGAGAAAATCATCGAAGGAAGCTCTCTCTCCAAAGAGCTCAAAAAATCGCCTCTGCTTCCCCCGATTGTCAGCCGGATGATCTCCGTCGGTGAGGAGACGGGAAGCCTCCCTCAAATCCTGGGATCGATCGCTGACATGTACGAAGAGGAGGTCGAAAAAACACTCAGCCGACTCACCGCGCTTGCACAACCCGTTATATTAATCGTCATGGGAGGAGTGATTGGTCTCATTATGACCGCCATCCTCGTTCCCATCTCATCTATCATTTCCATGACCAACGAATAGAAAGGAGCACTCACATGATTTACAGAAGATATGTCACCCTAATTGAGATGATCATCGTCATGGTCCTCATCGGCCTCATCTTGGGGATTGTCGCTTATAACTACACCGGCGCGATCGACGAAGGAAAAGCCTTCAAAACCAAAACGGGGATCGAAAAACTCGAAACCATCCTATCGATCGTGATCTCTGAAGATCCAGACAGTGAAGACAACATCTCTTCAACCTGGAAAGAGAAGATCAAAAGCTCTCCTTTAGTACAGAACCCCAACTCCCTCATCAAAGATGGCTGGGGAGAGGAGTACCAGGTCCGCTTCGAAGATGGACAAATCAAAGTCTCATCGAAGCGTTACGACGCTTACTTAGAGAAAAACCCCGAGTCGATGTTCAAGAGTGAAGAAAAAGACTAAACGCCCTATCACTGTCGTGGAGCTCTTGATCGTCTTGATGCTCCTTGGAGTTTTTGCTGGCCTCCTCGGATTCTCTCTCACGAACCTGAAGTCAAGAGAGATGTTCCAACAGGAGGCAAGCAGACTCCTCAAAGTCCTCCAAACGACAGAAGAAATGATGCTCCTCAATAAAGATAACCTCCAGGTCGAGTTCACTGAGAAAGAGAACCAGCTCCACCTGGAGATCACTCACGACAACCCCCAAACGGGCCCTCTTTTAAGAAAAAAGAGCTCCTACAAAACCCTCAAAGCGACCTTGACAAACGAACTGGGAGAAACACGCCGCCCTCCCTTCACGCTGAAATTCTCGACTCTCTACCAGAGCATTCCTCGAGGAACCCTCACCCTCACCAACGTGAAAGACAAAGAGCAAAAGAAAGAGATCGTCATGAACGGCTACCCCCACCCTCTCTCTTTTGGAAAGAAAGGACGTGTAGAGATCCCCGCGCATGAGCTTTACCCAGAAAAAATCCGGAGTGAGTATGAGAAAGAGGACTAAGCGCTACTTTCTTCTCCTTGAGGTTTTGATCTCTCTTGCTCTCGTCTCCCTCTGCCTCATCCCTTTGATTGCACCGATCGTGATCGCGAACCGCAGTGTCTCTCAGCTCACCCTCGAAATGGAAGCGGAACGCGGAGCGAGCCAAGCCTACACGATCATTTTGAAAGAGATGCACGAAGAGACGATTCCCTTTTCTGAACTTTTCATCAAAGCAGAGCGCGAGCTCCAGATTCCACACTCTCAACTCCGCTTTAGTTACCACTTTGGAGAGGCAAAGATCAAAAAAGAAAACGAACAGCCAAAATACCTCCTCCTCCCCGTTGTCATCACTGTCACTCCTCGAAGCGGCAAACCACTAACTTTTACCTACCAAGTCTTTGTTGAAAAAGGGAGTGATATCAAATGATCAGAAAACGCTCCCTCACTCTCATTGAAGTCCTCATCTCTGCCTCCCTCCTCGTTCTGCTCCTCTCCACACTCTTTGGAACCTACTTCACCTTTGTTAAAAGCCAACGTGTTCTGGAAAAAAGAGAGACTCAGGCTTTCCAAGAGCTCTACCTGCAAACACGCCTCGCTGAGGTCTTTTCCAAGATGGCTCCCGAGATTGTAAAGGGTGGTGCGCAGAAAAAAGAGCAGTCCACCTATTTCTATTTCTCCCCTGCCTCACATGGGGTCGAGGGAACAGGGAGTCTGACCTTCACCTACTTCAACGGAACGGGCGCCGGCCCTGACTTCTCAAACCAAGTGATCGGAAAGATCTTTGTCGACAAAGCCGGACGCCTCATCCTTCTCACCTGGCCTTGGATTGAAAGAGAGCTCAAACAAGATGAGATACCAGGCGAGAAATTCCGTATGGAAGTCCTAACGAAAGAGATCACCTCTGCAACCTGGAATATCTACCGCGCACCTACAAAGGAGAGCAAAGGAAAGACCATCGACCCTGAAGGGATCCCTGATAGAACCAAAGAAAACGCCGAAGAGAAAGAGCTTCCGACGGTCATTGAACTCCGCCTCAACGGGAAGACCCCCTTCTACTTCCCTGTTCCGAACCCCCAAAACCCGGTCTACTACCCATGAACCTTCTTCCTTTCGTCTTTGTCCTCCTCCTCCTCTTCAGCTCGATCTCCTACACGCTCCTGCAGAGCACCCTGCAAAACACCGAAGTGCGCCGCGCTGCAGGAGAGCTCTTCAAAGAACACTCCATCGGTGCCTACAATGAAAAGATGCAGGAGATCTACGACCACCACCATGTTTCAGGAGACGAGCGACCAAACAAACGAGAGAGAGAGTCAGGAAAGATTGGCATCTTTTCCCTGATCGATGCCGACTCAAAAAAACAACAATTGACCGAAACGCTCCTCACGCGGCTGATCGAGCTCCTCTATCAAAATCAGAATTTCTACCAAGAAGCCCTGCTAAACAATCCCGCCGCTGTAACCCAACTCCTCGATGAATTGAAAGTCGCCCTCGACAACGGACGGAAAGAAAAAGTCATCACCACAAACCCTAAATCCCTTGCCCACGCTCAGCTCGAGACCCTCGCTTCGCAAGAGCTCTACTCCAAAATGCTAGCAGAGGCGGAAACACAAAACCTTCTCGACTATGTGATCAGCAGCCGAACAGGTCAGCAAATCAATCTCTGGAATGCCCAAAGAAAACTGCTTGAAGCGATCTTTGGAGACGCCGAAACCGCCAACGAGATCGTCAACTACCGAAGAAAAGCGTATAACGAAATCCGAAATAGCGATGACAAGAATTCCCTAAGAAAAAAATATACCGAAGACTTTGAACGTGCCTACCAAACCAAACTCCCCTACAACTTCCCCAAAGAAGAGTTCAACTTCAACGTGACAGGCACACGTCCCCCTTCTTAATCGCGCGCCCTTCGCCTCCGTCGCTCAGCATCAGCGATCACCAGACCGTTGAATAGCACAATCGCAAACACAATGCCCCCTTTCTGACCTCTGTTCTCCGTCTCCCCTTCTTGGATTTTTTTATCCTGAGGAGTAGTGGTGTAAGACCGAACAGATAGGGGTGTTGTTGGCGGCAGAGGCCCCCTTCCGAAAATTCTGCTGGCTGCTCGATTGACTGAAGTACCGGGCATGCGAGCTGTTCCTCGGTAGAGTGTGGACGGGCCCCCTATCCATCGAAAAATAGAATGAATCATAATGCTCCTTCTCAGTGTGTCTAATTTATGAAAAACCAGACTAAATTCCTATATATGAAACAGGTCTCTGTAATCGTTAATCAGTGAAATCAAGGCGCTCTTGGAGCTCAATCCGAGTTTTTCTCGAATCCGCTGGATGCGTGACTCGATCGTACGGACGGAACGGAAGGTCAGGGCAGCAATTTGAGGTGCAGTATGCCCATTCAGAAGGTAGCGTAGAGTAGCAAACTCTCCAGGTTTTAACTCTGCGACCCGCGATAATGAGAAGTACTGAGGCTCAACGACGCTTAAAAACTCCAGCACCTTGCGATCTAATGAGGGAGCCTCTGAAAGTTCAGAAGGTTCATAAAAGCTTCTTCCGGTTGCTTCTGCAAAATTGACAGATGTGTCTGCAAGCTCCCTATGAAGAGACTGCGTCTCACGGTCAAAATAGCGACCAAAACTTCGAATCAAAGATATTTTTTTCCGATATAAACTTGTCAAACTTCGACACTGATTGTAGGTCGCAAAAATATAGACTTTTGTCTCCCCCTCAGAGAAAGTGGGAATCAATAAAAGCTGTCCAAAATTAAACTTTTTCTCCATCTGTGTTTGGCTTTCAATATAACCCGGATCCTCACAGACATCTCCAACGACAATGTCTTTGGGCAAAAGATGGGGGCACTTATAGATAGGATACCCTTGGAAGAGGTTCTCTTCAAAAAAGTGCTCTAAGACCGGTATTTGATTCCCCATATATGAAATTTGCGTATCTGAGTGGAAGGTCAGCTTACCGAAGACATCTGTGTCAAAATACTGCTTCATCGGTTCAAGAAGGGCGTCCACCTTCTTGTGATGTTTCCTAGAGGAGGTGAGAAATAAAGAGGTATCCATAATCGGATCCTATTGTAACCAAATTACTTATATAACACATCGTAGAAACTACTGAAAAATAGTCCGACGACAAATAGAGCCAATCTCGATACGCTGAAATGAGGACAATCAACTCATTTTTTCACATCACCCCGAGTTTTTCACGCACATGTAGAATCTGTTCATCAAAAAGAGGACATAGTTCATACACCCCTCATTTTTCGTAAAAAATGGGTAGAAAAGACTCCCTATGCACTTAGTGCATGCGTGCGCCGTTCGGAACAGGTTGGTCAGGAGCGAGGAGGACGATCTTCCCCTCCGAGTCAGAGAGGCCTAGAACCAGAACCTCGCTGATCGACTTCCCGATCTGCTTAGGAGGAAAGTTGACAACAGCGAGAACTTGACGATCGATGAGTTCTTCGGGAGTATAGTGGTCGGTGATCTGAGCGGAGCTTTTTTTAATGCCAATTGCTGGACCGAAGTCGACAACTAGTTTGATAGAGGGTCGTTGAGCTGAACGATTCAACTCTGCTTCAATGACTCGCCCGACACGGATATCGACTTTGAGAAAATCTTGAAAGTCAATTTCGCATGAGCTTTCTTGTGTGTTTTGCATAGGTCTTTAGCTCCTCATCCGAGATTTCTTCCTTAGAAAATTTTACAAGAGAAGCCTTTTTCAAAAAAGTCGTGATCCACTCTTTCTCATTTTTTGAAAGAGACGTTTTTTCCAATGAGAGAATCTCCTCACTGGCGGACTGGCTGAGGAAAGGAAACGCATACTTGAGTTCGAGATAGCGTTTGAGAACGAGTTCAAGCTGTTCGGTTCCCTCTTTTCCCTGGAGAGAGATTTTAGAGAGCTTTTTTCGAAGAAGGGTTTGAGGATTCACTTGAGGAGTCAGTCTAGTGCGGAGTTTTTTGAGAAGGGGTTCTCGATAGAAATAGAGAAGTAAACCTACAGTGAAAACAAAGAGCAAGAGCAGAAGAGGAAAGAGAGGGATTTCACGACTTTGAACAAGGGTGTTGATCCTTTCGATCTCTTGCTGGATGGCCTCGGCACCAAAGACCTCTTCGTAAAGCGATGAGTCCAACTCATTAAGAGGGGGCTCTGCAACAGGAAGTAGAGGTTCAAGCTCGTCCATCTAGTGCCTCTCTTTCCGGGTGCGGAAGAAGTTATGGATGTTTTTTGTGTAGGACTCTCCTGTAGAGAACTGCAGCAGATCCACGCCTGCTTTTTTTGCCACTTGTTGCAAGGCGTCGTCCTGTCGCTCTTTCTCTTTTAGAAAGCGTCTCCTTGAACTTGCAGATTCAGTGTCATATAGCGCCTCCTCCCCCGTCTCAAGGTCTTTGATTTGGAGCAGAGGGAACCCCCCGAGCTTCTCCTCAAAGGGATCGCGGACTTTCACAAGAATCAGATCATGACGGTTCGCGAGAGTGTTGACAGGGCTTTCGATATCTTCCTCGCTGTAAAAGTCAGAAAAGAGAAAGGCAATCACAGAGCGCTTTGCGACGTTGCCGAGAAATTTCAGCGCTTCTCGGATCGAGGTTTTTTTATGTTCTGGTTCAAAGAGCATGATGTCGCGGATGATCCGAAGGACATGGCGTTTTCCTTTTCGAGGGGGGACGTAGTGTTCGATTTTGTCTGAGAAGAGGATGAGTGATACACGGTCTTGGTTGCGGATGGCTGAGAAGGCAAGAGCCGCCGCAATCTCCGCTGCCAACTCCTGTTTTTTTTGGCGGATCGAGCCGAAAGAGAGGGAGTGAGAGATGTCGACAAGAAGGACGACTGTCAACTCACGCTCTTCGCGGAAACGGCGTGTGTAGGGCTCATCCATGCGTGCCGTCACATTCCAATCGATGGTCCGGATATCATCCCCGGGCTCATAGCGCCTCACATCTTCAAACTCGAGACCTCTACCTTTAAAGACAGAGGCCCAAGCGCCCGCTAAAAGCTCTTCAACGAGCTTGGTCGTCTCAATCTCGATGCGGCGGATGCGTTTGAGGAGATCTAGGGGAAAGGAGGTGCTCTTCATGGCACGACAACGCTGTCCAGGATGCGGTCAATCAGCTGATCGGGACTGACCCCTTCTGCTTCCGCCTCAAAAGTGCGTCGTAGTCGGTGGCGGAGAATCGGGTAGGCGACCTGCTTAATATCCTCTGGAAGCACGTACCCTCTTCCCTCCAGGAAAGCGTGGGCTTTTGCTGCGAGGACGAAAGCGAGTGTGGCCCGAGGCGAGGCTCCATATTGGATCAGCTCTGGCATCCCCTCTCTTGTCTGGAAGACAATTTTAAGGATGTAGTCCTCCAGGGAGGCTTCCAGATGGATCTGGTCGATGAGGTTTTTGGAGGCCCTCACGTCCTCTAAAGAGAGCACCGTTTGACAGGTCGGCTTCGCTCCGACTTTAGCCATACGACGGAGGATCTCTTTTTCCTCTTCGAAAGTGGGGTAGCCGACCAGGACTTTGAGAAGAAAGCGGTCGGTCTGTGCTTCAGGAAGGAGGTAGGTGCCTTCCTGCTCGATGGGATTTTGTGTCGCTAGGACCAGAAAAGGGTCAGAGAGCTTCATAGTCTCCCCTGCGATCGTCACCTGACGCTCTTGCATCACCTCCAAAAGGGCCGACTGGACCTTCGGGGGGGCACGGTTGATCTCGTCTGCGAGAAGGATATTGGTAAAGACAGGTCCCCTTTTGATGGTAAATTTTCCGTCAGCATGGTTGTAGATTGTCGTTCCCGTGAGATCCGCTGGGAGGAGGTCGGGAGTGAACTGAATACGGCCAAAATCAGCGCCGATGATTTTCGAAAAGGTACTGACAGCAAGCGTCTTAGCTAGCCCTGGAAGCCCTTCAACAAGCAGATGGCCGTCCGTCAGAAGAGACATGAACATGCCATCAATCAGTCCTTTCTGACCCACAATCACCTTGCCGATCTCTTCTCGAGCACGGATAAACTTGGCCTGCTCGGCAAGGACCTTTGCCGTCACTTCTTTAATGGCTTCAGCACTCATATATATAGAGAGATATCAGATTAACAAAGGGAATGTCAATCGATCTTCGAGATGAGGGCCTCTAGGGTGCCCTGGTCATAATCTCTTCTCCCACCAGTAAGGTGGTTAAATTGAAAGAGGGTTTCTGTGCGATGACGGCCTATCGTTTCATTGTCAGCCGTTCTATATTGGAAGTCCAACCGAATTCTGAGGGAAAGGACCCCTTTTTCATCGACGTCGATATAGTAGAATATTGATTCGTTGGCCGGATGGTGAGCTTCTTTAGGGCACGTTTTGAGTGCGAGTGTGCTTGCCTGAAACAAGCTCCCCTGATGACAAAAGCGGAGTAGCTTCTCAATGTCTGCAAGATCCGCTCCCTTATCAAGAAGCTCCTGAATCATCTTTGTAGCCGCATTTTTTGGAAATTTCGTTCCATACTTTTCTACGCCGTTGATCACGAAGCGAGTTCTATGAAAATCTTTCTTAAAATCGTCTGTGAGATTCACGGTTCCACCGGACGGAAGGGGCACTCCTTGAATCCCATTTGAGTAGCTCGAAGGGTCAGCCAATTCTTTGATTTCATCTCTATCTTCAATCGATTCCAGAAAGGTCGTTCTTGTTTCAGCAGCCTCTCCGATTCTTCGAAGAAGGGGATCTTTCTCAGCAACACGTGCGATCCGAGAGAGAGAGGAGCAAGCACCTCTTTCGCTTAAAGCTTTTTTCTCTACAAGGGCATCCGCATACTGATGGATGCGGCCGACTTTTTTCCAAGAGCGGGTGGAAACGTCAGAGCTCGCCGCCACACGGAGTTTTTCGAGGTCATCGAGAATCAAGCGGTCGAGGGTCCGTCCCGAATAGGGGTTGACGTAACGGAGAATGACACGTACGATCCTTCCCATCCAAGCGACAAAACCTTGACCACGGATCAGCTCTCCCGACTTAGAAACGGCGTAACCGGCTTTCCAGTGGGCTTCTACGAGCAGGAGCTGCTCTATTTTAGTGTCTATCTGTCTCATTAAACTTACGATAACAAACTTTTTTAAATTCTTGATTAAGAACTTATTAAGATCGATGGATCGGAAAGCGGAGGGTGAAGGTGGTGCCAATACCCAGCTGAGACTCTGCTGAGATCGATCCAAAGTGCTTATCAACGATCGTTTGGACGATAGAGAGGCCGAGTCCAGAGCCTCCTTTCTTTCTGGAGTGGGTTTTGCTGACGGTATAGAAGCGCTGGAAGAGATGCTCTAGGTCGGCTTCAGGGATCCCAATGCCTTTGTCTTTCACGGAAACGACATACTCGTCACCTTCACGACGAATCACCACCTTAATCTCCGCATCGCCTTCACTGTATTTGGCAGCATTGTTGAAGAGGTTGTTAAAGCAGAGTTCAAGCAGGTATTTATCCGCGACTAGAAGAGGATCGACCTCAGACTCGCTAAAGATATCGACTCTCGCATCAGGGTAGACGCTTAAGAGGGTATCGCGGCAGTCTTCAATTAACTCTTCTAAATGGCACTCATCGAGACGAGACGCGGGAAGATTTTCGATATCAGAGAGAATGAGGAGGTCCTGAATCACCGTATCCATCCGCTGAGCGTTTCTCAGGATTTTTCCCGTCACCTGCTTTTGCATCTCCGGATCCATATCGGGATTATCATGGAGCGTTTCTGCAAATCCCATCATGATGGTGATCGGCGTCTTGAGTTCGTGCGAGGCGTTGTCGACAAAGTCCTTTCTCATCCGCGTCATCCTGTGGTGCTCCGTCTTATCCTGGATCACAAGAACGAGACCATGTCCCCCTTTAATCGGAATGGCAATCAGGTCAAGGAAGAGCTGTCCATTTTCCCCTTTTCTTTGAACAGAAGCCGAAAGGGCGCGCTCTTCGCGCTGAGCAGTGATGAGGAGCTCTTCACCTTGGACAAGTCTCGCTTCTCGGAAGGGTTTTCCCACCAACTTCTCTTTATCGATATCGAGGAGTTTACAGGCAAAATTATTGGCATAGAGCACATTCAGGAAGCTGTCGACCGCGACCACACCCTCACCGAGAGACTGTAGGATGACTTCCTTTTCGTTTCTCTCTTCAACCAGCGTATCGATATGACGTTGGACTTTTTCAGAGAGTGAGTTCAGGGTGAAGGCCAGGCGTCCAAATTCATCTTCAGGGTTGGCAGACTTCAAAGAAATTTCAGGAATCGAACTCGAAACCCCCTCTTGATAGGGTTGGATCGCAGTGATGATATGTTCGATCGGACGGGTGAGACGGTGGATCGAAAACCAGGTGACCACACTAAAGAGCAAAAGACCGAAAGAACCCAAGGTTAAGAAGCCAATCTCGAAGTCACGAAGCAGGGACTCCACATACTGAGAAGGAAAAGCAGTACGAAGGACAAACGTCTTCCCATGGAAGTCGAACGTCTTTGCGTAGTAAGCAAAGTGCTGGTTCAGCCTTTGAGAGAACTCTTCATGGTAGCCGGTTCCCGTCCTAAAGGCCTCATCGACTTCTGGATGGTCGATGATATATTCTTGAGAGAACCGAGGTCCCACAATACGCTTCATATGAGTATCGTAGATCGATTGACTTTTGTCATTGATGATCCCAACACGAAAGAAAATGAGAGGCTTTTCTTCTTTGAGCTCCAAAATCAGCTCGTCCTGGTTTCTCGCAGAGGAGATCCGCCCGATGAGCTCCGTCACCTGATCATCCATCGATTTGATGATGATCGTCTTGACCAGCTGGTTGGCAAAGGGGAAAAGCAGGATCACAAAGACCGAGAAAAGGATAAAGTAGCTGAGGAAAATCCTCTTTCGAAGCGTCAAGTTGAACATGAGCCTATTATACCAAATTGATTTTTTCTAGACTCAAACTTAATGAAACATTAACAGTTATACGCTAACCGTAAAGAGTCCCCACTTTTCGACATCTCGAGTCGAGTCGACATATTCGAAAGGAGCGCGTGAGCCACGGGAGATGAGAGTCCATCCTCTCTCCTCACCTGCTTTGTAGAGAGGGAGGCCCAACGCTTCTGCACGCCTCTCAGCAAAATCTAGTAAAAGCTCTTTGACTCTTGGATCGGTAATATCGGGGTAAATGGGTTCCATCAAGAGAGCCGGTATGGCTTCTCCTTTCACTTCCATGAGGCGGATCAAGAGGCGGGCCACGATCTTTCCATCTTCTCGATCCTTCAGAGCAAGTAGACGGATCTTTCCGTCTAAGAGTGTTCCCACAAGACCTTTACCAAAATCGGTGTCGGCGTCGACACGTTGACAACTCCCCTCAACCTCTGTTCCCATCAAAAGCAGGTCACACGGATCATCGGTATCAACGAGAAGGAACTTTCCAGAAAGAACCATTCCACTCTCTTCAAAACGGATCCATCCTTTTACGTCATGGAGGAGTTCTGGGGAGGGCTTCAGTTTTTCTAAGGCAGAGCGGAGTTGAACAAGGGCGTCTTTTCCCTCTTCTCTAACCGCTTGCAGTTGCTCTTTCACGGAGGCGCTCATCTCTAGCGGAAGATGGCCATCTTGCAGCTTGGAATCTAAAAGAGCAGCATAGTCAACATTCCCCTCAACCCGCTCCTGAGTCAGCTCCACCTCCTCCGAAGCTCCCTCCATCCACAATCGCTTGAGCTCTTCCCTCTCAAAGAAGAGACGAGCCAGGTGGCTGGAGTTTTCGTACCGTTTTTCATGAAAGGTTCCATCCAAGACCTCTGCAATATAGAGGCGAAGGGCTTCAAGAGTGTCTTTTCTCTCTTCTCCTAAAAGCGTGCGCATCTTGGCGTAATAGGTTGCAAGGGCACGGCTATCTCGAAAGGTGCCAAACGAAGCAGCGTACCGCTCACGAAACTGGGGAATCGCTTCCATTCCAAATCCCTTAGAAAAGGCCTCTCCGATCGTTTCATCGAACGCTTTTTCGCCTCTTGCCACTGCCTTTAATAGATCCACCTCATAAAGCGAGAGGGTCAAGGAGAGTGCCATGAGACGCTCTCTTTTCTTTGTGCGGCTTGTCCCTTCAAGCACTTGGCTCATGAGTGGAGAAAAATCATCCCGAAGCTCGGTCTCCAAGAGTAAATCATGCACCGTCAAAATGAACTGCTGAACAAAGGGACCATACTTTAAATCTTTAGAGCGGACCTTTTCGAGTAAAGCGGGCTCTCCAAAATGGGCGAGGAGCTGCAAGGAGACATCATAAGGAGCCTTCAGCTGATCAAAATCCAACCACTCTTGGTATCGATAAAGATCGTAGAGGAGAGCGCGTCGAGCTTTCCCCAGATACATGGAAAAGAGGCGTTCCATGAACCCTGTTTCATTCAACACCTCGGATTTCTCTACCATCTCCTCAAGGATGGTCAACAGAGCCTCTTTCTCCTCTCGCTTCGCAACGACTGGAGTTTGAACAAAAGCGAGAATAAAGAGCTCTTTTTGCTCTTCAACAGACAGCGAGTAGTTCGCGAGCGATCTGAGTGTTCCCTCAGCATCGCTGAGCACAGCCACTTTAGCGAGTTGGTAAAGGAGTTCAGGATCTTTAATCTCATACCTCTCTAGAAGGAGAGAAAATTTGCCTCCATTTTGACCAGCGGCGATTTTGGCGACTTGAAAACGCTCTTCTTCTGTTTGAAGTTGAAACGCCTCTAAATAAATAGAGACATCCCAAGCATCCAGTGCTGCAGCGTGCTTAGCCAGTTGAAAAAGAGAGAGAGGTTTCAACCTGAAGTTAGAAAAATTAGCAGAATAGAAGTAGTCGTTGTTGTCGAGCGCATACTTCAAGATCGCTAAACGCTCTGCTTCGCTCAGACGACGGTAACGTGAATCCTCTAAACAGAGATCGACATCATCCTCTGCGAGCTCTTTCAGCTGTTCGAGGCGTGTGTTCAAATCACTTTCAATTCTTTGGGGCGATTGGTGAGGTTGGAGTGTCCCTCTTCCGTGATCACGATGGCGTCTTCAATACGGACACCTCCCAGACCTCCGAGGTAGATCCCAGGCTCAACAGTGATGACCATGCCCGGCTGAAGAACCACAGCATCATATTTGGAGGCGCTGCGGATAACAGGAAGCTCATGCACTTCAAGGCCGACACCGTGACCGAGCCCGTGGCTAAACTCTTTACCGTAGCCACGGTCAGTGATCCACATCCGTGCTTCCATATCGAGATCACCCATCCGTGTTCCAGGCTTGCAGAGTTTGAGGGCAGCTTCTTGAGCTTGCTTCACAATCTCGTAGATCTCCTGCATTTTCGATTCCGGTTCACCGAAAAAGACGACACGCGTCATGTCAGAGTTGTAATGAGAGAGTTTGACACCGATGTCAATCAAGACGGGCATCCCCTTTTGCAGCTTCGTGTTGTCGGGATGGTGGTGCGGTTTTGCGCTGTTCGGTCCAAACGCAACAATGGGATCAAAGGCGAGACCTTCCGAGCCGTGCTTCTTCCAAAAAATATCGAGTTCACGGGCGACTTCAAGTTCCGTGATCCCTTCAGAGAGAAGGTCCACGACATAGTCGTATCCTTTTGATCCAAGTGCAGCAGCGGCAGAAAGACGTTTGATCTCTTCAGGACTTTTGATCGAACGGAGCTGGAGAACAAAGTCGTCGGCTGGAAGGATCTCTAACTCACGAGATGCGTCCTCCTTCAGGACTTTATCCACGACCTCTTGGAGTTCGGTATAGCGCTGATAGGTGGTCTTTTCCGAGCAGAAAGCCAGGCTTTTGATATGAGCGAGCTCTTCAAGAAGAAGGCCTGTCAGGAGGTCGGGTTCGGCAAGAACGACCTCGAGAAATTTCGTCTCATCCTTGATCGCCTCGTAGTAGCGGCCATCCACGATAAAGTGTGCGCCCTTGTTATGAATGATCAGTTTACCCACAGAAACTTGGATTCCTGTGAGGTAGTAGATGTCTGTGACATTTTCAATGAGGATCCCATCAATGGAGTCCTCTTCTAAGATTTCCCTTAGAGAATAGATACGATTTTCGAAGTCCATAAGTTGCTAAACCAATTTTTCAAATAGGGGCTGATCGAGAGGAAGAAAAATCTTCTCGCCGCTTGGACAAAACTCCGACTGGGGCAAAGCAAATAGAGCGCTTAGGAGCGCTTCAGCACCAGCGGGGTCGAGTCGGACATCTCTTCGAAGAGAGAGGCGGCGCGCACTCTTGATGAGGAGGGTCTCTTTTTCTCGGATGCTTCCCCCCTCCAAAGCCACACGGATTATATCCCGCATCATATCTTCTAAGGGCGTTTTTGCAAAGAAAGCAGGCACCGCGGTGACCGCAACCACTTCCGGACCGACAAGTTCCACTTCAAAACCAAGGCGGTTAAGCTGTTCTTCCAGCCGATCATACTGCTTCATCTCCTGCTTGGTGAGTTCCGTCACCAGCGGGGGACGGAGCTGCTGCATGGGTGGAGACTCTTCTTCGGCTTTCTTGATCTGCTGATAGAACAACCTCTCACTAGCCCGTGCTTGATCAACGACCAAGAGTTGCTCCCCTTTTTTCACCAGAATATACCCTTTCAACGTCTCCAGAACATGGAGCGTCTCTTTGACTTCTGGTTCAGGGAGAGGGGGTTGTGTATAAACAGGGGCCTCTTCCACGACAGGTGGCGCAGAGGGGACTGCAATCTGATATTGCTGAGGTTTAAAAGAGACTTTCGGGGGAGGAAGAGGCTCTTCCAGCACCTGCTCAGGAAGGACCGCGATCTGCAGCGCTTCACTCACGGCTCTTTTCAAAAGACGTTCGAGTCCCGCCTCATCGCGGAAACGCACCTCTCTTTTTTGAGGGTGGACGTTGACATCGACTTGGTCTGGAGGAAGCGTCAGGTGGAGGACAAAGGTGGGGTAACGCTGAGGGGGAATCAGTGTTCCGTATCCCTCACGCACCGCTTTTAAAACCAGCGGTGAACGCACCGCCCTGCGGTTCACGAGAAGGTAGGTTCCGAGGCGGTTGGGACGCGTCGCGGAAGGTTTTCCGATAAACCCTTCCACCTTGACTCCCTTCTCTTTGTTCGAGACAGCGATCAAGTCCTCCGTGAAGCTCTTGCCAATCAAGTCCGCCGCGCGGACTTTGAGAGCTCCTTCAAAGTTTCCTTTGGGGGGATTCAGTTTGAAGACGCGTTTGCCATCTTGGATGAGCTCAAAACCGATCTCAGGGTGGGAGAGGGCAAGATCGACAAGGGTCTTATAGACCTCCGCACCGTCCTGAGCGGGAGATTTTAAAAATTTGAGTCGGGCGGGCACATTAAAAAAGAGGGATTTGACTTCGATGGCTGTCCCAGCCGTCCGAACACTCTCTGACTTCGAAAGAAGCTTGCCGCCTGAAACGAGCAGGTGGGTCGCTGGGCCCTCCGCTGTCGACGTGTGAAGAGAAAATTGGGAGACGGAGGCAATCGAAGGGAGTGCTTCTCCACGGAAACCCATGCTCCCCAGCTTCATTAAGTCCTTTACATCCCGTATCTTAGAGGTCGCATGACGCTCGAGCGCTAGTTCTGCCTCATCGGGAGTCATCCCTTTTCCATCATCGACGATCCGGATCAGCTGACGCCCCCCTCCGCGGATCTCCACAGAAATGAAGCTCGCCCCCGCGTCGATCGAGTTCTCCACGAGCTCTTTCACGACTGAGGCGCTGTTTTCGACCACCTCCCCAGCAGCAATTTGGTTGATCACCTGCTCAGGAAGGACTTGGATAGAGGATAGGGTTTGTTTCGTCATCAGTTTTAGGTTATCATTGAACCATATGGGAACATTTAACGTCGCCAAAAGTCTTGTAAAAAAGTTGGTTGATGAGGGGTTCGTCGCCTACTTCGCCGGCGGTTGGGTGCGTGACTACCTCATGGGGCACCCCTCCTCAGATATTGACATCGCAACCGATGCCTCTCCAGAGGAGGTCACCCGCCTCTTTGAGAAGACCGTCCAAGTCGGAGCGGCTTTTGGTGTTGTCGTCGTCCTGATCGAAGGAAAGCCTTACGAGGTCACCACTTTCCGGCGCGATGTGGAGTACAAAGATGGGAGAAAGCCCACTCGGATCGAAAGCTCCACCCCTGAAGAGGATGCCATCCGACGGGATTTCACCATCAACGGCATGTTCTACGACCCTCTCAACGACCACATCATCGACTATGTCGGTGGAAGAGAGGACATCCGCCGTGGCCTCGTCCGCACGATTGGAAACCCCTACGACCGCTTTTTTGAAGACCGCCTACGGATGATCCGCGCCGTGCGTTTTGCCTGCCGCTTCCGCTTCCACGTCGACCCCGAGACGGAGAAGGCCATCTTTCAAAACAGCCCCACCCTCTTTCCAGCCGTTTCGATGGAACGGATCGCTCAAGAACTCACCAAAATGGCCCACGGCCCGCAATTCGCATATGCTGTCGAAGAGATGCACCGCTTAAACCTCCTTCAAACCATCTTCCCCGACCTCGCTGCCGTTCACCTCACCGACATTAAAAAACGCGCAGAGCACTTCTCGCAAATTCCTAAAACCTCTCCCCTATTGCCCTATCTGATCGAACTTTTTGATGAGGTAGACAAGGCTAAAATCGAAGAGCTTGGCAGCTACCTCCGCCTGAGTAAAAAAGAGATCGACTTCACCAAATTCCTACACCATGTTGAAACCCTAGACAACCCCGACCTCTACGACTGGAGCCGCATCTACGCCGATGAGAGAATCGATCTCATTCTCCAGATCCTCGCTGCAAAGTATGAGGAGGAAGAGCGAGAGGGGTTCTTCAAAGAGCATGAAGATCGACGCAGGCGCCTTGCTCCGCACATTAAACGCATCCGTGAACGCGCTCCACTCGTCACCTCCCAACACCTCTTTGAGCTGGGCTACAAGCCGGGAAAAGAGATGGGATCGGTGCTCAAAGAAGCGGAAAAAGCCTCGGTGCTCCAGGATTTTGTCGATGTTAAACAGGTCATCCGTCACCTAAAAGAAGAGCGTCTGCTTGAGGACAAAGAATGAAAGAGATCTCCTCAGAAAAGCACCCTTTGATCAAGCAGATCAAACGGCTCATTAAAAGTAAAAAAGCGCGTGAGGAAGAGGGCCTCATGGTGGTTGAAGGTGTGAAGCTCGTCCGTGAACTCGAAAACCCTTCCCTCCTCTTCACCTGTCATCCTCAGTTTGAAAGCCCCGGAGAGGTTTACCTCCTCCCTCCTGACCTGTTTGAAAAAATCAGCTCTGTTAAAACTCCAGAAGGTCTCCTCGCTCTAAACCCGCTTCCTCAAGAAACACCACTTGAAAATAAGCACGCCCTCCTTGCTCTCGACGGCCTCTCTGACCCCACAAACCTCGGTGCGATCTTCCGCTCTGCACTCGCACTCGGATGGGAAGGAGTCTATCTCCTCCCGGGTTGCACAGATCCCTTCAGCCCCAAAGCCATCCGAGCGAGTATGGGAGCCACTTGTAAACTCCCCTATCAAAAAATCACGTTCGAACAGCTCAAACAGTTCAAAGGGTTTACCCTCCTTTCAGCGGGACTGAACGGCACCGCACCCAGCGCCCTTCCAAGCAATGAAAAACGGATCCTCATCTTCGGCTCCGAGTCGCATGGCCTCTCTCCTGAAGTGGAAAGCGAGACCCATCAAGTTACCATCCCCATCAATGCGTCGATGGAGAGTCTCAATGTCTCTGCAGCCGCCGCGATCCTTCTCTATGAATACCGGAGGAAGGCATGACACATCCCCGCGATTACGACGATGCTTTCCGCGCAGAAGAGAAAAAAGAGAGTAAAGAGGACCGCAAGCGCGCGATTAAAAAAGACCGCTCAAAATACAAGAAGACCGACTTCGAAAAGTTCCAAGAGGAGCTCCAAAAAGAGTACAAAGAAAAAGCAAGCCAGCTCAATTTAAAAAGCGGTCAAGTCACCTCCATCCGCTCTGAAGGCATCAATGTCGCTTCAGAGGGAAAAACCTGGGTCTGCACACTGCGTGGTCTGCTTAAAAAAACGAAAACGCAATACAAAAACCTCGTTGCCGTCGGGGATATCGTCCACTTTGAACCCCTGAATGACGAAGAGGGCGTGATTGCCTATATGGATCCGCGCTCCTCCGTCCTCGCTCGGGCCGATACCCTCTCTCAAAAAAAACAGCAGATCATCGCCGCCAACGTCGACCAACTTCTCGTCACCGCTTCTGTTGTCAGCCCCACACTCAAACCTTCACTTGTCGACCGCTACCTGATTGCAGCCGACAAAGGAAACCTCCACGCTGTGATCGTCATCAATAAAATCGACCTTCTTGAAGGAGAGGATCCATTTCTAGACGAGTTCAAGCGCGCTCACGAAGCGGTCGGCACTCAAGTCGTCCTCGCAAGTACCGTGCTAGAAAAGGGACTCGATGAACTCAAAAGCGTGATGAAAGACAAAGTGTCGGTCTTCTCTGGGCAATCAGGCGTTGGGAAATCCTCTCTCATCAATGCCGTAACCGGAATGAACCTCCCCGTCCGTGAAATTGTGGAACGCACACAAAAGGGAGCGCACACCACGACACGTGCACGCATGCTCCCTCTCTCTTTCGGTGGTTACGTCGTAGACACCCCCGGCATTCAAAGCTTCGGTGTCTGGGACCTCGAGCTCTGGGAGCTCGAAAGCTACTTCCCCGAGTTTGTCAAATACCGAGAAGGATGCAAGTTCTCGACCTGCACCCACCTCCACGAACCAGGCTGCGCTGTCAAAGAAGCCCTCGAGAACGAGGAGCTTTCTCCCATCCGCTACGAAAGCTACGCGAACCTCGCCGAGCAGATCCAGCAAGAACACTTCCGCCGATAAAGCAACGGAGGAGGGCAAGCCCTCCTCCGTTAACGTCATTGATGGTTAGACGACTGTGGGTTTACGGAGACGGCTCAGTAGAGACGGCTCGACCAGTCGCGAGTTTGATTAAGTTATAGATAGCAAGAAGAGCGAGAAGCGGGCAACTCACCTCCAGGACCGGTCCTGTCAGTTGCATTGACCCCTCAAAACTAAAGAGAGAAAGAATAAAGGTTCCAACCACCCCAATCAGCAGGGCGATTTGTTGTTTTTGATTGTCTCCCCTCCCGAGCCGTTCAGGAAGAGAGCTACGGACAAAGTCCGTGAAGACAGAGAGCATCGCTACAGATGTGGTCAAGCAAGCAAGAAAGATCACGACCACAGGAACAAGACTCAAATTGGGCCCTAAAAACTGCTGAGAGATGAAGGGCAGAAGTTGATCTTTTGGCAGAGCACTCAGAAGGGGTGCATGTCTTGCAGACATATAAATAATCGAAAGGTAAACCAATCCCAAAATTCCCATTCCAATCGATCCTGAAAGGAAGGCTTTTTTCATCGACTGTCCCACAGAGAGACCTTCAGAGCGGATCACATGGATGATCGAAGCGGAGAAGAAGAAGGAGGCAATGAGATCCATCGTTTGATATCCGTGAGAAAGGCTCACCCGGAAGACCTCACCCGCACTCTCAGTCGCAGCAACAGGAGGCTGAGAATTCCAGATTCCTACAATCCATAAGACAGCGAGGGAGGCCAAGAGGGTCGGCGTCAGAAAGTATCCTAAGACCTCAATCATGCGGTTACGCCTTACAATCGAGAAATAGACGAAGAGGGAGTAAACAATCCCAAAAAACACCAGGGGCACACCCGAAACCATCGAAACCAGCGCCTCATAGGCAACGAGGATGCAACGAGGAGCTGCTCCAAAAGGAATCCACACAAGCATCAAGATTGTGACAAAGACTTTAGCGAGTCGAGGGCCAATCGTGTTGAAAAAGCGGTTGGAGTCTCCCTGGAAGGCGACCATCGTCACCGATCCCATCAGCGGCCCAGCCACCCCCGAAAGAAAGAAGCCCAAAAAGGCATACATCCAGTCGACTTTAGCAAATTGGCCAAGAAAGAGGGGGAAGACGAGGTTTCCCGATCCGAAAAACATCGAAAAGTAGGCGAGTCCTAGTGTAAGGGGGGAGAATTTCTTCTTCTGTGACATTTGTGATTTAATCCTTAATTTATTGGTTGCAGCAATTGTTTATACTTCTAGTGGGTACAAGTGCAACAACAACAATAAATTTTAATAAACATGATTAAATCACTTTTTTAGTGCGTTTTCCTAATTTTATCAGAAAAATGGATTCGTGACAAGAAATGTTTTAGTTCACTCAGTCAGAGCGGGATGTAAAAATAAAATTTTAACTTACATTGGTGTGTAGTTGTACAAAACAACCCCCTCTGCTAAGAAGGGGGTCATGCACGCTTTAATTTACTTGTTTATCGGGTCGGCGACAGGCTTTTTGGCAGGCCTTTTAGGAATTGGCGGAGGGCTGATCATTGTCCCCCTCCTGACCTTCTATTTCCATTATATGGGCTTCCCCCATGAAACACTGATGCATGTTGTCATTGGAACCTCCCTTGCCTCGATGGTCACCACGACCTGTTTCTCCGCTAAAGTCCATACGAAAGTGCACCCCGAGGTCCTCAAGTTTTTCAAGAAGATGGCGACTTTTGTCTTCGTTGGATCCGTTTCGGGAGCCCTTCTCGCCAATGTCCTCTACTCCGATCACCTAAAGATGGCTTTCGGGATTTTTGCTATCGGGGTTGCTTTGTTTATCTTCTTCGATCCTCAGTTTAAGAATCGAGAGCACCCTCCCCATATGGGCACACTGCACTTCGGCTCCTTTGTGATCGGTTTCACATCTGCCATCTTTGGGATTGGAGGAGGCTCCATCGGACTCCCCTTCCTCACCAACTACCTCAATATGGAAATGCACCGTGCCGTTGGAGTCGCAGCTCTTCTTTCGGTTCTGGTGAGTTTTGTCGGAACGATTGCCTATATCACCACCGGCTCTTTTCAGACGGTCCTCCCCCCTGACACGAGCGGCTATGTCTATTGGCCTGCGGTGATCGGCATGAACCTCACGAGCCCCTTCTTTGCCTACTTCGGAGCCCGCGTTGAAGAACGGATCTCCGTCAACTTCCTCAAGCAGATCTTTGCCGTCATCCTTCTAGGGATGGGGCTAAAGATGATTTTCTAAAACAAGTGAATCGACTTTCGTGCAAAAATTTACTCGACTTTCATGCTAAATTAATACCTGGAATAACGAGGAGATTTAATTAAATTACTTAAAATCAAGTATATAAATCCTGTTAAATCACTCGAGATTAAAGTTGATCATTGAGATCTTGGACAGCGATCTCCTCTCTTTTGAGGAGGTGGTGGTGATGCTTGGGTGTGGTTTCGTGACCGAGGAGGTATTTGAGAAGCTGGTCGGGCTCGCTGTAGTGGGTCGCGCCAAAGACGAGGCTTTTGGCAAAGGCAAGCGGATCCTCTTTTTCCATAAACGTGTTGGGTAGAATGAGACCGTCAGCACCCATTTGCATGAGAAGCGCGACGTCGGAGAGGTCTCTCACTTCTGAAGCCACGAGGAGAGGAATCGGGAGAGAACCGAGCTCGCGGCAACGCGACACCACTTCATAGCTGTGGCCTCCATTTGCACACCAGTGTGCGATCTCTTCCGGTAGAAGTAGGGAGAGTTCTGCAAACCCCGTTTTGAGACCATTCAGCATCTTCATCGATTCCGAGAGAGTCGCAAACCCCTCACCATTCCGTAGGATGGTCGCTCCTTCTGCAATCTTTTGGAGGGCACTCTTCAAGTCTGTGATCGGTGAAATAAAGGGCGTTTGAAAATCGGTTTTATGAATTGTCAGTCCACTATCAGCAAAGAGGGATTCATCAATGAAATCAATAAAGAGCGCTTCAAGCATCGCCGCTTCTACACTGTGGCCAGAGCGACAGTAAGCAATCACAGGAATGGTAACCGCTTCTTGGATTTTTTCGATCTGTTCGAAAGCTGAATTGCACTCTGGGCGAGTGACGACTGCAAGAGCTCCTGCCTCTTCCGCAATTTTCGCTTCTTCGGCTGTACAAACTTCAAAAAGAATGCCGCCTCTCAAGAGATCGGCGAGAGCGGCTTTGACAGCGCTTGCTTCTTTCAAGCCTAAAACGCTTTGCTTCTTCTGCATCAGCTTACTCCAAACTTAAAAACGGGTTAGAAGACTGTAGGAAGTCTTGTCCCTTTTCCCTTCGTTTGATTTCACTTCGTATCGTGAAGAGTAGATCTTCATCAAAGTTTTTGTTCGCCCCCCACTTCAGGAATTCTAAAGGCACTTCCTTAATCAGGCGTCCTTTGTGTGGTCCGAGGGGCATATACTTTAGTTTAACAGGTTTCTTTAAAAGCTGCTGAATTTCTTTAGTGCTCCTGAACGCCTTCGCTAAGTACCTGAAGACAGAGATGTTGACCTGGACGTCATTCATTGCCCGGTGGGCTCCCATTTCGTCGATATTGAAGTGCTGCCGGAGGTTTTCGAGGCTATTTGAGGGAGACTCGCCATAGTGTCGAGCTAGGCGGACCGTGTCGATGATCCCATTCCCTTCAAGAGGCTTGCTCTTCCCAAGGCGCTCAGCTTCCTTCTGAATCAACTGGATATCGAAATTCACCGCGTGACCGACAATGATGTGGTTTCCGATAAAGTCGATGAGCTCGTCCACAACCGATGAAAATGGAGGTTGACCTCGTACCATGTCTTCGGTGATGTTGTGGATTTTGATCGACTCTTCAGGAATTTCGACCCCTGGGTCGATCAACCATTCAACTTCTCCGAGAACCTCTTTTGTCGTGAAGCGCGCAGCAGCAACCTCAATGATGCGGTCCTTATCCGGATCGAGTCCAGTCGACTCGCAGTCAATACAGACAAAGACTTGCTCATCAAGGGAATTTTGCTTTCGTTTCATCATGTCAAGTGCGCCTGTACCTTTTTGAGGAGTGTGTCGCGCCCTTTCCCCGCTTTTGCAGAAACGACCACCGTTTCTACCTCAAAGGGTTGAAAGCCCGAGACAATCGCCTCTTCTCTCTCAGGGATCTCGCGTTTTTTCAATTTATCAGCTTTTGTCAGAACAAGGATCACCTTCTTCTCATTCTCTGTGATCCAGTGCATCAACTGGAGGTCTTCTTCTTTGGGATCGCGGCGAATGTCAAAAGCAAAGAGGATCACCTGAAGCTGGGGGCTGGTTTCAAGATACCCTTGGACAAGAGGTCCCCAGTCACGTTTCACAGATTTTGGCACTTTCGCGAAGCCATACCCAGGCAGGTCGATAAAAAGGACCTCGTCATTCAGCGTGAAAAGGTTGATTGCTTGGGTTTTTCCAGGCGTCTTTGAAGTTTTTGCAATTTTTGAATGGCGGAAGAGGAAGTTGATCAGTGTCGATTTTCCGGCGTTGGAGCGCCCGACGAAAGCCACCTCTTGCATCGCGCGGCCATCTTCACGGTAAAGTGTTGGCACTTCCTTGAAGTCGACGACGGTTTTGATAAATTTGGGATTTTTCACTTCAAACATGGTTTTCTACTCTCACTTCTCTCCCCCCTTCCGGGTGATGAGATAGATGGATCCAAAGGGTCTCCTCAGGAAGGATCTCTGCAATACGCTCAGGCCACTCAATACAACTCACTCCATCCGAAAAGACCATCTCTTCAAATCCAAGCGAACAAAATTCATCCACTCCAGCTAGGCGGTAGAGATCAAAGTGGTGAACAACAGGGGCGTTTCCGTAGGCCGAATGGAGAACAAAGGTGGGACTCATCACACTCTCTTCAGAGGCGCCTGTCAGCTCCGCAACGATCCCTTTGATCATGGTTGTTTTTCCAGCGCCGAGGTCACCTGAAAAAGCGACAATCTGTCCGGAAGGCAGCTGCTTCGCCAGTTCGCGCCCGAAGAGAACCGTCTCTTCGTCACTGATCAGAACATCAGGATTCTTCTTCAGAAAGCCAGCGCTCAATGTAGGGAATAAACTCTTCAAACTCTGCAATCGTTTCCACAAACTCTGCGATCTTCTCTTCTGTGAGCTGCTCCTGTAGGAAAGCCAGGAAGCCCTCTTCAATTTCAAACTGGTTCTGGTTCTGAACCTCAATTAACGACATCTTCTTGATGTAGTGGCGTTTGAAATCTTCGACGACCGACTCTTTTGAGTTGAAGATCTTACCATTGAGTGCCGAAGTATAGACGATCTTTGTAATCGGCTCTTTCGAAGGCTTGGTCTTCTCCGCATACGATTGGATCACCTCTGGGTCTTCAGAGACATGGAACCGTTTGACTTTGAGACCACCTACGCGCTCCGTGTTTTCAGGACAGCGAGAGACCCAGTCATAGATCGCATCTAGAGGGTTAGGATGGGTGTTATCCCCAAAAACCTTACCAGTAAAGGGGCAGATGTAAATTTTCTTTGTCTGGTCATTGACGCTTTCACGGCTAAAACCAATTTTAATCTCTGTCTCTTTCCAGAGCTTCCCCTGTTCTTCTAGGTGCTTCATCAGCTCATCAAGCGACCGAAAGACGGACTTATCTCGAGGAAAGAGGACCGGTTGAAGGTTAAATTTCTTTTCGATAAAACGAAGATAGGTGTTGATCAGCTCTGGATTGCTCGTTTCATCCAGGTACTTTCGGATTGCTGTTAGCTGATCTTTACTCACTGTGGCTTTAGCCATTATAAACCTCTTTTGATCAAGACTATCGGGAAGGATTTAAGTAAAGATTCTACTCTATCAAGGGGTTAAATTCAACTCTTATCAAGCTGGGTCCCATGAAAAAAGAAAGTTTCACTGTCGAAGAGCTTGTGATAGAGGGGTATGAGAAGGTCATCTATGCGGAAAACCGTCAAGCTGGCCTCCGTTGCTACATCGCCATCCACAACAGCACCCTCGGGCCCGCTCTCGGCGGCACGCGCATCTACCCATACAAGACCCTTGATGAGGCCCTTGAAGATGTTTTAAGACTTTCTAGAGCAATGACTTACAAATCTGCCATTGCTCAAGATGGGCTCGGAGGCGGGAAGGCGGTCATCCTCGCAGATCCGAAACATGAGAAGACGGATCAGCTCCTTGAGGCTTTCGGGGAGGTCGTCCACTCTCTCGGAGGGCAATACATCGCCGCTGAAGACGTGGGCACCACCCCAGAGGACATGAAAATCCTGCAGAAAAAGACACCTTTTGTCGCTGCACTGCCCTCCTCCAGCGGAGACCCCTCTCGTTTCACAGCCTACGGCGTCTTTATAGGGATCCAAACCGTCCTTGAGGAGCTCTATGGAACTCCCGACCTGACCGGGAAAAAAGTGGCAATCCAGGGTCTCGGCAACGTCGGATCCAAACTCGCCCGCCACCTCTTCTGGGCCGGAGCCGACCTCCTTGTCTCCGACCTTGACTCTCAACTGGCGCGCCAGATGGCCAGATCATTTGGAGCGAAACTGGTCGACCCCGCTGAAATCCTCACCGTCGAAGCGGATCTCCTCGCTCCCTGCGCCCTTGGCGGGATCCTTCATGAGAAATCGATCCCCCGCCTACGCGTTCAAGCGATCGCCGGAGGCGCCAATAACCAGCTCGTTGACAGCGAAGCAGGCGTTCAACTCTTTGAAAGAAAGATCCTCTTCGCCCCCGACTTCGTCATCAATGCTGGCGGCATCCTCAACGCCTCCACCGAATTTGATACCGGGGGCTACAGCCCCCAAAAAGCGCTCCAAAAAGTCCGGAGCATTCCCAAAACACTCCGTAAAATCTTTTTAGAGTCGAAGAAACGGAATATCCCTCCCAACTTCATCGCCGTCGAGCTTGCTGAGCACAATCTCAAAAATCAAATTGGCAAACGCGAAGTACCCATTCTTTTTTCTTAAGAAGCCTCTCTCTTTTCTTCTTTATCCTTATCTTGCTATAATCATCTCCCTATGGACACTCTCTCTTATCAACTTAAGGAACTCTTTTCTGAAGCAGCGGCGGAAGCCTTTGCAGATGCAGAGCTCCCCTCACCGGAAATCACCGAGGCCACTCAAGAGCGCTTTGGAGACTATCAGTACAACTCCAGCATGAACCTCGCAAAGCTTCTCAAGAAGAATCCCCGCGAAATCGCCGCCCAGATTCAAGAAAAAGTCTTGGAAGCAGGCGCTGAGCAGATCGAAAAGCTCGAGATTGCAGGTCCCGGCTTCATCAACATCACCCTGAAACAAGCGGCCCTTGAGAACTTCTTGCAAAAGATGCTCACCGAACCCGATCTTGCCGTCCATAAAACACCTGCTGGAGAGCGTGTCGTGATCGACTTCTCCTCACCCAACACGGCAAAAGAGATGCATGTCGGCCACCTCCGTTCAACCATCATCGGCGACGCCCTTGCTCGCCATCTCGAGTTCCTTGGCTATGATGTCCTGCGCCTCAACCACGTCGGCGACTGGGGAACGGCTTTTGGAATGTTGATTGCCTACATGAAGCAAGAGGCGAAGGGCGTTCTAGAAGGCAAAGAAGAGACCGACCTCTCTCACCTGATGGCTTGGTACAAGGCCTCCAAAAAACGGTTCGACGAAGATCCCGAGTTCAAAAAACAGTCGCAACTTGAAGTGGTCGAACTCCAAGCTGGCAATCCCGATTCGATCCACGCCTGGGAGATCATCTGTGAGATCTCTCGCCGCTCCTACCAAGAGATCTACGACCTGCTCGACGTCGACCTCGTTGAGCGTGGAGAGTCTTTCTACAATCCCGCCCTCCCCACAGTCATCGACGAGTTTGAAAAAAGCGGGCTTGTGACCGTCAGCGACGGAGCCAAGTGCGTCTTTCTCGAAGGCTACCAAAACCGTGAAGGCAACCCTCTTCCCCTGATGATTCAAAAGTCAGACGGAGGATACAACTATGACACGACCGACCTCGCTGCCATCCAACAACGTCTTACTGAAGAAAAAGCGACCCACCTCATTTACGTCACCGACCAAGGACAGGCGACCCATTTTAAAATGATCTTCGATGCTGCGAAAAAGATCGGCTGGTACGACGCTGAGAAAATCCGTATCGACCATGTCCCTTTTGGTCTCGTCCTCGGAGAAGATGGAAAGAAACTACGCACCCGCTCAGGAGAGACCATCCAGCTGATGGAACTCATCACCAAAGCGATCGAGCGTGCACGTGAAATCCTCAAAGAGAAAAACCCCTCCCTTTCTGAAGAGGAGCTGGACACGATAGGAAAAGCGATAGGAATCGGTGCGATCAAGTATGCCGACCTTTCCATCAACCGCCAGAGCGACTACCTCTTTAGCTATGACAAGATGCTCCGCTTTGAAGGAAATACCGCCGCCTACCTGATGTACTCCTACGTGAGGATCAACGGCATCAAAAGAAAGAGCGAGTTGGATCTCTCCACCCTCCTTAAAAAGCCCCATATCCAACTCAACCACCCCACCGAACGCGCCCTCGCACTCCAACTCACCCGCTTCTCTGAAGCTGTCGCCCGTGTGACGAAAGATCTTTCCCCAAACCGGATGACCGACTACCTCTACAACCTGGCTGAAAAGTTCCACGCGTTCTTCCGCGACTGCCGAGTCGTCGGCAGCGACGAAGAGGCAAGCCGCCTCCTCCTTGCTGAGCTCACCGCCCGCACGATGAAGCAAGGTCTCACCCTCCTCGGTGTCCACCCCGTAGAAAAAATGTAAGCCAAAAAAAACTCCAGTGAGCCGATGCTCACTGGAGTTTCAAGCCTGAAAAGGAAAGGTCTTTTTAGCCGCTCGAACCCCACAAAGGATGGAAGATTCTTCCGAACCACCAACCTCGAGCTACTTGATCTTTGTAGAGACTTGGAAGTCCGATGACTTTCCTAATCGCATCAGAAATTTCGCGCTTATTCAAATGTTTCGCATGCTCAGCCATCTGTTGAACTAACCGGTCACCTCTTGTAACATTTTTAACAGCATATCTCATCAGAGCAACAGTAGCCTTTTGATCACTATTGCCAATTAAGAGCTCTGCAAGAGTCCTATAAAGAGACATATGTGGCTTAGATTGGACAAGTAATGTGGCTGCACTCCAGTCATGCTCTTTATTACAGAGGATTTCAACCACCTCCTGCAAGACACGGATCTCGTCTGGCTCTCTTAATCCTGCTGCTTTAGTGACGATATCGCTATTTGTATCTTTAATTACAGAACTATGCGCGTAGCCGATAAGCAGCCCCTTCTTACGAGTTGAGTCTGAACTCTCTCTGATCATACCTTTGGCTTCAGTAGTAGAGATATGTCTCTCCGTGAACCAGTGCTGATAGGCATAGAGCCTCGCTTCTTCGTTTCCTTTACGTCCATCTTTCTCGCGTATTTCATCAAATAAATCAAAAGCAGCTGAATGACCCGTACCAGACATCAGAGTAACGAGGTGTTCGACAAGTTTCTTAGAAGCTTCAAACGTTTCAAAATTCCTTAATGTGTCGACAATAACGAGTACATTAGTTAATGAGGTTTTAAAGGTGTTAACGCACTCTAACTCAGCTTGCTCCCTCAGCACTCTATCATCTATATGCCCAAGTAGAGTAAGACAGTCTTTAAGTCTATACGTATTCCTAGCAGCTTCCGTAGCCGCTTCTTCAGCACACAGTTTTAAATGAGGCCCCCGATCTTGAAGGGGTAAATGCATGGCAAAGAACACATAAGGAATTCCTTTATCCGGCATTATTTCAAGCACTCTTTGAATCGTGATTGAACGCTCATCTTCTGGCTGACTAAGAATGCAATCTCTTGCCTTGATGACTAGGCCCTTTTCAAAGTACGCTTTTGCTAAATGAGCCACTTGATCCACTTGTCCTCTTTCTCCGCTTATCCTTGGACAAGCTAAAGCACGAGCTATATCAAGATCTCCTTCAGTTTTAAAGTCTTCTTCGTTTTTAGGGGTAAAGGCCCCTACCAAAGCAGCTTTTTCATTTGGAAAATCATCACCATGCTTGACGCGTGTAAGAAGAAATGCTGTATTAGGAAGGCCGATTTGACAAAGCTCTTGGGTACTCACTCGGGAGGTGCCCCTTGCTCTACTATCTAAGATAAGCTTGTAGAGTTTGTACAAAGAAGGTAGTTCTCTCAAGGTTTCTGGTGTAAGACCCTCCCATTTTTTAAAATGCCCTTGCCCTGAACTAAGGATGCGTGTAGCAGCACGGTCTGAAATCGCTGCTTGAGCAAGATAATACTGTTCAAAAGTAGAAAAACCAGGAACCGTCAGCTCAAAAGGAATCTCCCATTGAATACCGACCTTCAAAAACACTTCTTGAGCCGCCGTTCTTGTTTTTTCGAGGATTGCTCCTCCTTCACGAAAACCATAAACTCCGGCCGATTTAGGAGATGCATATTTCTTTGCAATTTCTCGCATGTTAAATGTTTCTGCGCGAACTGGACTTCCTGGTCGAGAGCCATATGGTGTTGTTAGTCCTGATGACGTCATAGGAATTTTTGAAACTGGCGTGACTGAACCAGATGCAGGTGTTGGTGTTGGAGCTTCCATAATACTACCTCTAAAATTTTAATTACTAAGTTTCTGAATTACAGAATACTATCACGAGAGCGATAAAAAACAAAAGATAATTATAGTAGAGGTCTTTTCGAGGGGTCACCCGAGACCTCCTGAACGAAGCGCGGAAGGGCGTAGCCAGGGAGGCGTTCGCGGAGGATCGTGTAGAGACGCTTCGCATGGAGGAGGTCGACTTCGAAGTGGCTGGCTCCTTGGACGCGGTCGAGCTGGTGAAGATAATAAGGAAGGATGCCGTGGTCAGCAAGAGTGAGGAAGAGCGTTTCCAGGGAGGCAACTGAATCATTCACTCCCTTTAGCAAGACGGCTTGGTTGAGGAGCGTGACTTTTTTCTCCCGCAGGCGGTCGAGATGCGCGAAGAGGTGGGCATCCAACTCTCGGGGATGGTTCGCATGGAGAACCAGCGTCAGAGGGAGGGTCAACCCTTCGACAAGAGCGAGGAAGGAGTCATCGATCCTTTCTGGGAGAGCGAGGGGAAAACGGGTGTGGATCCGGAGGCGCTTCACATGAGGAATCGCCGCAAGTTGGAAAAAGAGAGCTTCGAGTTTTTCATCTGAAAGAGAGAGCGGATCGCCTCCACTCAATATGATCTCTTCGAGGGTCGGATCTTGGTGGATCAGTTCGAGCTCTTTTTCGAAGCTTTTCAGCTCTTTTTCATAGGGGTAGTTTTGACGGAAGCAGTAGCGACAATGCATCGCGCAGGCGGAACTGACAAGCAGGAGCGCCCTCCCATGGTATTTTTTAATCAGCTTGGAGGACTGGGAGAAGGTCTGGTCTCCTACGGGGTCACTGCAAAACCCCTCTGTCATCTTCAGCTCCTCCTTCAGAGGAAGGAACTGCTTTAAGATCGGGTCGTCGAGGGTCCCCTTCTCCACTTTTTCTGCCAGACGCCAGGGAAGGTTTAGAGGAAAGCGGCTTTTTTTCAGCAGTTTTTCCCTTTGAGCCTCATCGAGCTCAAGAAAATCGGCAAGCGCTTCCCATTGAGTCAGGTTTTTTTTCCAAAGGGTCCGCCAGGTAGAGTCTTTTAGTGTGGGTAGCATGCCAGAAGAGTGTACAGGATAGAGATTAAACTGTCTGCAGATCGAGGAGAGGAGAAGGCTCTTTTTTCTCGTCGACTTCGACACGCTCGATCTGGGCACCGAGAGAAGCGAGCTTGAGGTCGAGCTGTTCATAACCCCGGTCGAGATATTGGATGTTGGTCAGGAGGGTCGTCCCCTCTGCAATGAGGGCGGCCATCACGTAAGCAAAGCCTGCGCGTAGGTCTGGGATCGCCACATCTTTTGCAGTGAGAGGTGTGGGTCCTTTGATCACGGCACTGTGGTGGAAGCTTTTTTCATGGAAGCGGCAAGATTTTGAGCCGAGGCACTGCCGGAAAAGGGAGATATCAGCTCCCATCTCCATCAACGTTTCCGTGTAGCCGAGGCGATTTTCATAGACCGTTTCATGGACAACAGAGGCACCCGTCGCTTGAGTCAACATGACGGTGTAGGGCTGCTGCCAGTCGGTGAGGAAGCCAGGATGGACATCGGTCTCTAAGTGGATTCCCCCTTGGAGCGGACCATCGTAAAAGAATTCGATTCCGCTCGGATGGACGGTGAAGCCTCCCCCCACTTCGCGGAGTTTATTGAGAAAGGCCATCAGGCTTTGGTGTTCTGCTCCCTCGATAAAGATGCGTCCCTTCGTGCAGACGGCGGCCATACCGAGAGAAGCAATCTCAGCGCGGTCCGAAATCACCGTATGATCCACTTCATAGAAATGTCTAGTTCCTTGAATGTGAATCGTCCGGTCGGTGTCAATCGAAATGATCGCGCCGAGTTTTTGCAGGAAAAGAATGAGGTCAACCACCTCAGGTTCTACAGCAGCATTTTTAATGACCGTGGTGCCCCGGGCACAGACGCTGGCGAGGATGGTGTTCTCTGTCGCTCCGACAGAGGGATACTCCAACTCAATGACTGTTCCTTTTAACCCATCATGGGCGCTGGCGATGTAAGCTCCATCTTTGCGCATGTTGCGGTATTCGATAGTGGCCCCAAGTTTTTCTAGAGCGGAGATATGGAAGTCAACGGGACGCTTACCTATCACACATCCACCGACAGTCGGTACGATGATTTCGTGGTCGGTACGGCCTAAAAGGGCGCCGATCATCAGGATCGGAATACGGTTAGAACCTGAAAAACGTTGAGGGATATAGCTGGTTGAAAGCTCTTTGGTCTGGATTTCGATGGTGCGCTCTTCCTTGTCCCAAACGATCTCAGAGCCGATCTCACAGCAGAGATCCACCACCGCTTCGACCTCACCGATGTTCGGAACATTACGGAAAAGACACGTCTTATCGGAGAGCAGGGAGGCGACAAGCAGCTTCGTCACTGCGTTCTTCGCACCTGACGCGCGTACCTCGCCCTTTAAAGGGACCCCGCCTTTTATTTTTAAAGCTTCCATCTTCACGCTTCTTTTAATTAAAATTCTCTTTTCTTCCAAGAAAAAGTTGTCTTTTTGCATTAAAAGTTGGAAGAATTGGATAAGCATTCGGAAACGCATTTCCAAAACGGATTTCCTCAGCACCGTACCGTTTTTTCATCTCCAGCAAAAACCAAGCTAATGTTTTTCGAAAATTGATCTCAACGATAGGGTAGAGTTTTGGCCCCTCTTCCGTTTCGAAAACAAAAGCGTCGACACCCGCATGTCCGCGGTAGCCCTGTTCTCGAGCGAGTGTCAGCACCCGCTTTGCCACCTCGAGGTGAGGTTCTAAAAAAGGAGTTTCAACACCAACACGGCTGCCGAGATAGTTGAAATGAGGGGTGTTGATGAGCTCTGTCACCCCCAGAAGCTCTACCTCCTCGCCTACCTTCCACTGTGAACTGAAGTCGAGAATCCGCTTCAACAGACGCGTCGCTACAAGAGGCCCCTCAAAGGGGATGCTCTCTCCAGGCTGCACCACCCGGTGCCCTCTCCCTGAAAGAGCAAACGGTTTTCGAAGAAGCCCTGGCGCTTTGAGCCCCTCCAGCCACCGCTCCAGCTCATCAGAAGAGCGGATCAGCTGCAGCTCCGCTTCAGGCGGAGCAAAAGGAGCAACCCACTCTTTACTAATGAGATAAGTCAAATTTTCTGGGAGAGCAGCCCAAGCCTCCACCACTCCCCTCGCCTCAAAAACCAGATTCTCCTTCCGAAAAGGAGCCCCCAATCGCTTCAAAGATTCAAAGTATTCCGCTTCTGGCTGCTCCACTACCCAAACGCCCTCGTCTGCCTCAGCGTAGGCGCAGGGTAAGAAGCGGAGCCAGCGTTCGAAGCGGTTCAAGGTCATGCCTCTTTCCACAAGACTGCGTTCAAACTCTGTATTGGCAAGATGGATCAATTTCATTATAGTCGGGAGTATGAAGTTCAAGACTGGAATTGGTCAAGACAGCCACCGTTTTTTAGCTCCTGACACCTCCAAACCCTGTGTGATCGGCGGAGTGATCTTCCACGACCTCCCTGGCTTCCACGCCAACTCCGATGGGGATGTCGTCTTCCACTCAATCTGCAATGCTCTCACCAGCTTAACCGGAACACTCATCCTCGGCGGTCTCGCTGACGAACTCTGTATCAACAACGGCATCACCGACAGTGCAGTCTACCTCCAAGAGGGCCTCAAGACCCTCGGTGATCTCAAAATTTCCCACGTCGCACTGGCTATCGAAGGAAAGCGCCCGAAACTCCATGAGCATCTCGAAGAGATGCGCGAAAGTGTCGCTGAGATCATGGGTCTAGAGATAGACCAGATCGGCATCACTGCCACCTCTGGTGAAGGTCTCACAGACGTTGGCTGTGGTGACGGCCTCAGCTGCACAGCCATTCTCTCCGCCTTTACAGAATAGTAGCAAAACTCCTCATTCAGTTCCCCTCACTAAGCTCAGCTGAAACGTGCACGACTTCGATTTCATTTGGGAGATCTGTGAGGTTTAAATCAGGACAATTTTTAACATACACTTTCTGCTTTCCAACAGTGAGCTGTTTTGGAAGAGATGTGATAGATAAATCTGTGAGGTGAAGATCTCCCTGGACTCTCAGCTCTTCTGGAAGAACTATTTCGTTTGGAAGACCCGTAAGATGCAGGTCCCCCTCCACCGTCAGAGTTTCAGGCAAAGGTTTAGGAAAGCGTAATTTAGGGACGAAATCTTCATGATAGAGGCTGAGGCTACCCTTCACCTTAACTTTCTTCTGATGAACAAAACCATTATGCCTTTTAAGATGATTCACAAATCGAATTGGCCCTAACTCCATTTCAGGGATGTCACCATCTGGTTCTCGCACGCACGCATCGGGGCAATCGAAATAAACCAGCTTTGAATCTGCCCCCCTGATGCGTTTAATTTCTGCATCAGCAAGTTCTTGGTCAAGATAAATAGTTCTAACCTCTCCATCAATACGAGGCCGTGTGAACATCCAATTGGGTAAAGAGGTGAGTCGAATGCAATTCACAAGGCTTATGTGTCCTTCAACAATCAGGCTTTCTGGCAAAGATTTCAGATCAGTGCAATCATCAAGAATCATGTGTCTTTCGACTTTAAGCTTATTTGGTAAAGATTGTAGACCTGTACATGATTTGAGATTCAAGGTTCCTTTGACTTCTAGGCTTTCTGGTAAAGATTGTAGACCTGTACAGTTGCTGAGATTCAAGTTTCCTTTGACTTTGAAGTTTTCAGGTAAAGACTGTAGGCCTGTGCAGGAGCTGAGATCTAGGTCCTTTTCAACAGTGAGGTTATCTGGTAGAGATTCGAGTTTTGCACAGGCACGAAGGGAAAGGCTACCCCCAACACTTAAGTCTTCTGAGAGAGAGGTTAGATTTTCACATTTTTCAAGGTGCAGATCCCCTTCAGCGCACAGGCTTTCTGGTAGAGAAATTAAATTAACGCAGTTGCTGAGAAACAGATTGCCCTTCACATTGAGATTTTCCGGAAGAGATCTTAATTTTGAGCAATGATTGAAATGCAGATCTCCATCAACCATCAAGTTTTCGGGAAGAGATCTGATCTCTGTCTCCTCTGTGAAGAGTGTAAGGTCCAGACTCCCTGTCACACGCACTTTCTGACCTTGAAAGTCTTCCTGCTTTTCAAGAGCACTCACGAAATCTTTAGGCGTGATCCATATTTTTCCATCATTTGTAAAATAGGCGATCAGGAGCTCTACGCCTGAGAAAAAGAGCGTTGGAAAGGCAATGTATCCAGCTTGAATGGTCACAGAGGCCCCTGCCAATGAAAAACCAAAAAGAGTTGTCATTGCCACCGCTGAAATCAGGGCTAAGCTCAAAGTGATGGCGAGCTTCGCCACGACATGCTGACCAAGCGACTGGGGAGAAGCCCAACTCGTGAGCTTTTGTGCTATCACGAGGATACTCAGCGCGAGTGCAGTGATAAGACTCACCGGTGTCGGTTGAAGGAGAGAGTAGCCGACTGAACTCACTGCGCAGGTATTTTTCAGATAAGATATCCAAAGATGGTCTTCCATCTTTTCAAGAGAATTAAGCATCATAAATAACCAACCACCTTTTCTGTTTTCAAATATTTATTACTTTGTTTTTTAAGCATTGTAAAAACTCGAAGACAAAAAAGTAAAGGACATGCTGATAAATTGTGAAAGACGCTTCAAGAGAAATCAAACTGCACTTCTTCAGGAGCTACCTTGCTTAGGCAATCCATGTCAGCATCTGACAGAGCTCTCTTTTCAAGATGAACTTGACGGATCATTCTGTCACTCGTTCTCCGAAGAGCAAAGACCCATTTGGGTAAAGAAGTGATTCCTCTACAGCCTTTGATGTTCAAGTCGCCATCCAGTGTGAGGTTTTCAGGAAGCGACTTCAAACCTGTGCAACCAATGAGTTCAAGATTCCTAGGTACGTTGAGACCTTCAGGAAGAGATTGGAGGCCTGCTTGTACCAGGTAAAGACTGCCACCCAGCTCGAGACTTTCTGCAAAAGTGATGAGGCCTGTGCAACCAACAAGATATAAACCGTCTCCAACATGCAAGTTTTTTGGCAAAGACTCTAACTTTGTACAGCCACTGATGTACAGCTTTTCCCCTACACTCAACTCATCTGGGAGGGAAGGAATGTTTATGTGCAAGAGCGTCAGCTCTCCCTCGACACTGAGATTTTTAGGAAGCGCGAGGGAGTCGCTCATATTTTTTTCATTCAAGACTAAACTCCCTGTCACATACACTTTCTGATCACCAAAGTCTCTCTGATCCTTAAGATAACCAAAAAACTCATCTGGTGTGAGGGTCAGTTCCGGTTCTTCAACAGGCTCTTTTTCGATTGGATCGACACTCCCGCTTAAACCCAGCTCTTTTTCAGGATCTTCAGCTACAGCATCTGGAACAGGAATCTTTGGAGTTTTTTCGCGGTAAGCAAGTCTCACTTCTACGCAGTAAAAAAAGAGCGTTGGGAAGGCAAAGCTAAAAGCATGAATGAAAACAGAAGTCACGGTCAGTGAAAAACCCAAGAAAGCGCTCAACGCTACTGCAGAGATGAGTGCTAAGCTGAAAGTCACCGCGAGCTTGGTCACGACATGTTGAGCAAGAGACTTTGGGGAAGCCCACCTGGTGAGTTTTTGAGAAACCACCAGAATACTCAAAGCGAGTGCTGTGATAAGGGTCAGAGGTGTCGGTTCAAAGAGAAAGCATCCTACACCGCCCACTGCGGACACCTTCTTTAGACCAGCAACCCAAAGACGATCTTCGACTTTTTCAAGAGAACTAAGCATCATACAAAACCAGCTGCCCTTCATATTTCAAAAGCAGACTTTTTTTGAAGTCCTTAGATAAAACTTAAAAAAAATTTGTGGCTGTAACCCTGCCACCCATCTAGAAAAAGGAGCAGCTCCCTCAAAATTTCCGCATCAACGGTAAACCCGGTCTCCAATGTAGATTTTATCGGAAATTGGTTCTAAATCTCGGCAACCTTTGGCGTACAGCCCCGTTCCCACTCTCAGTGTTTCTGGAAGGGATTTCAAGCTTTTGCAACCCTCGATCTTCAAGTTCCCTTCGACACTGAGTTTTTCAGGAAGAGCCTTTAAACCAGTGCAGCCGTTGAGGTTCAGGTCTCCTTTTAAAGTCCATTCGATAGGTAGGTGAGTTAAGCCTGTACAACGGCTGAGGTCTACGTTCCCTCCGATCATTGGTTTACCAGAAAGGGATACTAGACTTCTGCATCCCATCAGGTTCAAATTCCCACCTACTTCGAGATTTTCTGGAAGGGATGTGAGTTGTATGCACTCATTGAGCCATACATCTCCTTCAACACTTAGGTTTCCATGAAGGGACTCTAAGCCTTCGCATCCCATGAGTTTGAGGTCTCCACACACTTTGAGATTTTCTGGAAGGGCTGTGATTTCTTCTTTGTAAGAGAGGTGCAAGCTCCCCGTCACAATGACTTGGTGATGATGAAAATCTCTCTGCTCTTGAAGAGCCAGCAAGAACTCTTTGGGTTTGAGCTTGATCTCTGTCAATTCGAGAGGCTCATCTTCAGGAGGGGATTTCAAGCTTGTGCAACCCTCGATCTTCAAGTTCCCATCGACAGTGAGCTTTTCGGGAAGGGATGTGAGGTCTTTGTTGTAAGAGAGGTGCGAGCTCCCCGTCACATCGACTTGGTGATGATGGGAATCTCTCTGCTCTTGAAGAGCCGACGAGAACTCTTTAGGTTTGAGCGTGATCTCTGTCAATTCGAGAGGCTTATCTTCAGGAGGGGAAACGACAAGAGTTTTGTGAGAAGAAATATCTGGAGCTTTGTTACGAGAGTCAAGGATCAGTTCGATGCAGTAGACTACGAGCGTGGGCAGTGCAATGCAGGCTGCTTGAACAAAAACAGCTCCCCCCGCGACAGGAAACCCAAAAAGAGCGCTGAGAGCCACCGCCGAAATGAAAGCTAAACTCAATGTGATCACGAGCTTCGTCACAACGTGCTGAGTGAGGGACTTTGGGCAAGCCCACTGAGTGAGCTTTTGAGAAACAGCGAGGATGCTTAAGGCAAGCGCAGTGATCAGGCTAAGAGGTGTGGGTTGAAAAACAGAATAACCAACAGAACTAATCGCTCCTAAATTCTTGAGGTGTGATGACCAACCGTGACCTTCAATTTGTTCAAGTGAGTTAAGCATTGTGAAAGATCCTATGTAAAAAAACTTACTTAAAAGTTTTATAACCTAATCTAGGATATACATTTCACAATATTTAATAAAGTAAAATATGAGTCGATTTAGTTTAGAAATTAGTAAACATCTTTGAGGTAGCGGCCCTCTTTGCGGATGGCATTGAGTCTTGCTTGGGCACCTTCAGGCGGGAGGTTGCCGTGGCGCTCGAGGAGGGATTTGAGGGTTGCTTCCACATCCCGGGCCATGCGGTTTTTGTCACCACAGACGTAGAAATAGGCTCCCTCTTCAAGCCACCGGTAAAGCTCTTCACCCTTCTCCTCCATGCGGTGTTGGACGTAGACCTTCTTCTCACTTTCGCGTGAGAAGGCCGTATCGAGGGTGAGATGTCCGCTGGAGACGAGATTTTGGAAAAAGTCGCGGTAGAAAAACTCATGCTTCTCGGTCCGCTCACCGAAAAAGAGCCAGTTGGCTCCCTTGGCTCCAAGGTGGAGGCGTTCGTGGAGGAAAGCGCGGAAGGGAGCAATCCCTGTTCCTGGTCCGACCATGATGATTTTGGCTTGCGGATCTTCAGGGAGGGTGAATCCTTTGTGGGGTTCGATGTAGGCGTCAATGAGAGGCTCGTCCAGAGCGACACGGTTGAAGAGATAGTCGGTGCAGACACCCTTGCGGGGCTTTCCGGCGACTTCAAACTCGGTCATCACCACCGTCAAGTGGATCTCGCCGGGGTGGACCTTAGGAGATGAGGCGATCGAATAGAAGCGAGGGAGTAAGGGGCTGAAGCTGTCGATCAGCTCCTGAAAGGGAATCCCTGAGGTGTCGTACTGAGCAAGGAGCTCAAAAACAAACTTTTCATGGATGAGGCGCTTCAAAAGCTCTTTTGTCGGATCTTCAAAACAAGATTTGAGAAGCGGATCACTTGGAAAGTGGGTTTTGAGGAGACGCAACAGACGCATCGAAGGGAGGTGGATGTTCACTTTTTTCTTTAAAACTTCCCGTAATGGACTCCATTCCCCTGTCTTTTTATCAGCCAGCTGCTCAGTGCCTTTTGCAGAAAGGCTTTTCAGCGTCTTTTCCACCATCTCAGGGCAGTTGTCTGGATAGATCGCGAGGCTATCACCCACTCTGTAGCTTGCCTCCAAGCCGCTCGTATCCAACACCAGATGGCGTGTATCCTTATCTGAGCCGGGGCTACAGAGAGGGCTTCTCTCCAAAAGAGTGACTTTTTGCGCGTTTTTTCGATCCATAAGGCTTTTATGTTAAACAGAATAGAAAAAAGTCTCAAACTTTATGTTCGAGCGGTATAGAATAGTCGCGTCTAGTTACCAAAAAGGTCTTCTTCATGTCAGAATCCATCTTCAAGTCAGCCTTTCGGGGTCTCTTTGTCACCGCCTTCAAAACCTTCGGAGTCTTTGTCGGCCTCCTTCCCTTTTTCTTGATCTTGGGAGGGGTCGTTTCCTTCGAGGATAACCGTCCCGAAAAGCAGTTCTTTGAAGAGGTGATGCCTGGGATCGATGGAAAGCGTCAGTTTCTTTCCAACGAGAAACCAACCATCCTGCAGATCGATATCCACGGTGTCATCGGACTCGAAAAACTGACAAAAGAGCGCGTTCAGCAGATGCTCGTCGAGTCGAGGGAGGGCGACCTCGAGGGGGGACTCGTTAAAGCAGTCTTCCTTAACATCAACTCCCCTGGTGGAACGGTCTTTGATTCAGATGGGATCTACCGCGCTCTTCTCGACTATAAGCAGCGCTACGATGTGCCTGTCTATGCTTTTGTAGACGGTCTTTCAGCGTCCGGTGCGGTTTACCTCTCCTCTGCTGCAGATAAAATCTATGCAACAGATGTGAGTGTGGTCGGAAGTGTCGGTGTCATCCTCAACTCCTTTCTCAACTTTGCCGATCCTCTAGAAAAAATCGGCGTGAAGACGTTGACCATCTCTGCAGGAAAAGACAAAGACGCGATGAATCCCTTACGCCCTTGGACGAAGGGCGAGTCACAAAACTATCAATACCTCACGGACACGATGTACGACATGTTCATCGACATTGTCACAAAAGGGCGCCCGAAAATCTCAAGAGAGAAGTTGATCCAAGACTACGGTGCGAAAGTGTTCCCTGCTGCAAATGCGATGGAAAAAGGGTATATCGACGGTGTGGTGACCACCCGTGAAGAGGCGCTTCAGTTGCTTGCTGAAGACCTTGAGCTGGACCCGCAAGAGATCCAAGTCGTCCGTCTTGAAAAAGAGTCTTTTTTACAACAACTCCTCTCTATGAAAACCTCCCTTTTCGAAGGAAAAGTGAACCACCGCCTGGAAGTTTCCGGAATGCTCCCTCCTGAGCTAGACGGACAACTCCTTTACCTCTACAGACCATGAAGAAAAAACTCTTTCTCATCGACGCTTCAAGTTATCTCTTCCGCGCTTACCACGCCATTCAAAATATGACGAATGAAGAGGGCAAATCGACCAACGCCCTCTATGGCTTTATCAGTTCGTTCATGAAGCTCGTGAAAGACTTTGAACCCACCCACGTCGCCTCCATTTTTGATGGACCGCAAAGTTGGCAAACACGGCTCGACATCTACCCTGAATACAAAGCCAACCGCAGTGCGTGCCCTCCCGACCTCTCTCATCAGATTGAGTGGGCAAAAGACTTTTGTGACCTCTACGGTATCCCCTCCCTCTCTGTCCCCAATGTCGAAGCAGATGATACCATTGGCAGCGTTGCCCTGTTTGCAAAAGAGCAAGATTTTGAAGTGCTGATCTGTTCCGAAGATAAAGATCTTTGCCAAATTGTCGATGAACAGATTTCTCTACTCCACACCCGCAAAGAAAATCTTGTCGTTGGACCTGCGGAAGTCCACGAAAAGTTCGGTGTCCGCCCCGACCAGATCATTGACTACCTGGCGATTGTCGGAGATGCTTCAGACAATGTCCCAGGACTCCCCGGCATGGGACCCAAAACAGCGATGACGCTCCTCAATGAGTACGAGACGCTAGAAAATGTCCTCGCTCATGCAGACGACTTTAAAGGAAAGAAGCAAGAGACACTGAAAAACTTTGCCGACCAGGCCCGCCTCTCCCAAAAGCTGGTCACCATCGATACTCAAGTCGACTTCCCTCACGAAATACGCTTCTTTGAACTGAAAGAGCAGTCACGTGAGCCTTTAAGAGAGTTTCTCGCAAACAAGCAGTTCAATCGCTTTCTCAAAGAGTTGGGAGAGGAGGTTGAAACTAAAGAAGAAGAGCCGGTGAACTATCACCTAGTTGAGAGCCTTGGCGAACTCAAAACGCTGATCGAGACACTCTCTAAGCAGAGTCTCCTCTGCTTTGACACCGAGACCACTAACCCCCACCCGCTCCTTGCTGAAACTGTCGGAATCGGCCTCGGCTACCAGTCAGGAGAGTCGTGGTACATTCCTCTCAACGGCGAGATGGACCGAAGCGAAGTCCTCGGGCTTCTTAAAGGCCTTTTTGAGAATGAGCAAATCCAATTTTGTGCACACAACATCAAGTATGATCTCCACATCTTGAAAAACGAAGGAATTGAGGTCAAAAATGTCCACTTTGACACGATCCTCGCCTCCTACGTTCTCCATGCAGGATTAAGGCAGCACAGCCTCGATGCCCTCGCCCTTTCCCACTTTGGGAAAGTGAAGACTCCTATCAGTGACCTGATTGGAAAAGGAAAAAAGCAGATCACGATGAAAGAGGTCGAGATCCAAAAAGTGGCAGACTACTGCAACGAAGATGTGGACTACACCTACCGCTTGATGGAAGAGTATGGACCCGAGATCGAAGAGCGTGGTCTTTCCGACCTCTTTTACAGAATGGAAATGCCGCTTGTCAAAGTCCTCGAAAAGATGGAACGGACCGGCATCTACCTCGATGTCGACTACCTGAAAAAATTCAGTGAGACGATCTCAAAGCGGATCGAAGAAAACCGCTCGAAAATTTACGAGATGGCAGGGATGGAGTTCAACCTCAACTCCCCCAAACAGCTCGGAGAGGTTCTCTTTGAAAAGCTGCAGATCCCCCCTCCAAAAAAAACAGCGACGGGTGCCTATTCCACCGCGGCCGACGTGTTGGAGACGATGCGAGACAACTACCCCATCGTTGAGGAGATCCTCGACTACCGCACGCTCGAGAAGCTCCGTTCGACCTATGTCGACGCGCTGCCTGAGCAGGTCAACCCGCAGACGGGCCGTATCCACTGCACATTCAATCAATTTATCGCAGCCACAGGACGCCTCTCCTCTCACGACCCCAACCTGCAAAACATCCCGATCCGCACTGAGCTCGGCCGAGAGATCCGCCGCGCCTTCATCCCTGAAAAAAGCGGATCGAGCTTCCTCTCTGCTGACTATTCCCAGATCGAGCTGCGCCTGGTTGCACACTTGAGCGAAGACCCGGAGATGCTCCATGCGTTTCACGAAGGCAAAGATGTCCACAGCCACACCGCCTCCAAGGTCTTCGAGGTGCCTCTAGAAGAGGTGACGAAGGAGATGCGCCATGCTGCCAAAGCCGTCAACTTCGGGATCATTTACGGACAAGGAAAGTATGGCCTTTCTCAGCAGCTCAAGATCTCTCAAAAAGAGGCGGGCGAGTTTATCGAAAAATATTTTGACCGCTACAAGAAGGTAAAAGAGTACATGGAGGCAACGGTGGAGCAGGCGAGAAAAGCTGAGAAAGCCGTCACCTTCACCGGACGTGAGCGTCCCCTCCCCGAAATCAACAGTAAAAACGGACAGCTCATGAGAGCAGCAGAGCGCCTAGCGATCAACACTCCCCTCCAGGGAGCTGCTGCTGACCTGATTAAAATGGCAATGATCCAGATCGATCGCCTCTTTCAGGAGCGGGATTTCCCCCCCATGATGCTGCTCCAGATCCACGATGAGCTGCTCTTTGAGGTCCCCGACCCCCTTCTCCCTGAGGTAGAAAAGATCGTTCGGGGTGTCATGGAGGGTGTCTGGCAACTCAAAGTCCCCCTCGTCGTGGATATCGCAGTTGGAAAAAATTGGGCCGAATGTTAAAATTTAACAAGATCGTCGTCACTGGCCCCGTTGCCAGTGGGAAATCAACAGTATGTCAACTCTTTGAAGAGCTCGGTGCTTTTACGATCAGTGCCGACGAGGTTGTCCACCAGATTCTCTCCACCAACACCCCGATCATCCAAAAAGTTGTGGAACTGCTCGGCCAGGAGGTTCTGGTAGAAGGAAAAATTGATCGAAAGAGGGTCGCTGACCGCGTCTTCCAAGATCCACTCCTCCTAAAAAGCCTCGAAGAGCTCCTCCACCCTGAGGTGAGAGCCGCCATTGATGAAAAGATGATGGCGCGTAAAACAGAGAATAATCAAACACTTTTTGTCGTAGAGATCCCTCTCTATTACGAGGGAAATTTCGAAGAAAGTGATGACCTAGTCCTTCTTGTCGACACCCCTGAACACTGTTGTAAAGAGCGTTTTGTCAAGAGTGGGCGAGGAAACGAAAAAGATTTTGAAATGCGTGAACAACGCCTTTTACCTATGGAATTCAAACGAAAGAAAGCGAATTTCATTTTAGAAAACCGTCGGGATCCACATCGGCTAGAAAGGGCCGTGGAGTCCCTCCACTCTCAAATAACCCATCAAAGTTAGGAGAAACACCTTCCATGACAAACCAACGCCGTCCACGGCAAAAACCTAACAAACCCAAAGCCTCTGCAACAGAGACTGAAGTCCTCGAAGAAGAAAATATCCCCAGAAACCCCAAAGCCGAAATTGTAAAGATCTCAGACATCCAGCGCATGAACATGGATCAGCTTACGATCTTCGCCAAACAGCTCGGTCTTGAGCACCTCGGCTCCCTCACCAAATCACAGGTGGTTTTTGACATCGTCAAGCGCCTCTCTGGTGATCCAAACGAACTTCTCGTCGGTGAAGGGGTTCTAGAGATTCTTCCCGATGGATTTGGTTTCCTCCGCTCCCCCAACTACAACTACCTTCCATCAGCAGAAGACATCTACGTCTCTCCTGCTCAGATCCGACGTTTCGACTTGAAAAAGGGAGACACCGTCGTTGGACCCATCCGTTCACCGAAGGAAAAAGAGAAATACTTCGCTCTACTGAAAGTCGATACCATCAACAACGTCTCACCAGAAACGGCTAAAGAGCGGATTCTCTTCGAAAACTTGACTCCTCTCTACCCTGAGGAGCGCTTTATCATGGAGACGAATAAAGAGACGCTCTCGACCCGCGTCCTCGATCTCGCTTCTCCGATTGGTAAAGGTCAGCGTGGACTCATTGTCGCGCCGCCCCGCTCAGGTAAAACCGTTCTCTTGCAGAACATCACCACCGCCCTTGCAGAGAACCACCCCGATGTCACTCTCCTCGTTCTACTGATCGGTGAGCGTCCGGAAGAGGTGACCGACATGCAGCGTGTTGTGAAGGGAGAGGTCATCTCCTCTACCTTTGACGAGCCCCCTGAGCGTCACGTTCAGGTCGCGGAGATGTGCCTCGAAAAAGCACGCCGCCTCGTTGAGCACGGGAAAGATGTCGTCATCCTTCTCGACTCCATCACTCGACTTGCACGAGCGTACAACACCGTCCAGCCCCACTCAGGAAAGATCCTCACCGGGGGTATGGACGCCAACGCCCTGCACAAACCAAAACGCTTCTTTGGATCCGCAAGGAACATCGAAAACGGCGGCTCTCTCACCATCATCGCAACGGCTCTTGTCGAGACCGGGTCGCGTATGGATGAGGTCATCTTCGAGGAGTTTAAAGGAACCGGTAACATGGAGCTCGTGCTGCGCCGCGACCTCGCCGACCGACGTATGTTCCCAGCGATCGATATCGTCCGCTCCGGAACCAGAAAAGAAGAACTTCTCTACCACTCAGAAGAGCTGGAGAAGATCTACCGCTTCCGTCAACAGCTTGCCGACCTGACACCGATCGACGCGATGAGCCTCCTGCTCCAGCGTTTGAAAAAGTGCTCCAATGTCGAGTTCTTGCTGTCGTTAAAAGATTAAAATGTTAAGGCTACCTGGATTTTTCATGATAAGCTCGTGAAAATGAGACAAAATACTCGGCGAATTCGGTAAATCTTCTTTGAAGGGAAGGGTCTAGCACCCTTTCCGAAAGGAAGATCTGCCGAAGGTGACGAAAAGTATTTTGTGGCAGTTTTGCGAGTGTTTATGAAATATGCAGGCTATGAATTTAAAGTTGAAAGCACCCCACCTGTATGAATCAACAGTGTGGGGTGTTTGATTTTGAGCTGCTCGATCTCTAAGAACTGTTTTCCCATATAGACGGGATCGAGAAGCAGCCCCTCCCTCTTCATATAGCTCTCTAAACGGGGGCGGTACTTTTGACTGAGCGGCCCGAAGCGCTTCTCTGTCGTTGGAAAACGCAGCGTATAGGGCGTCAAAGACAAAGGACGCTCCACCCGCTCTTCAACGAGCCTTTGGTAACTCTGAAGCTTTGCCTCAAACGCTGCCTCTGTTCCTGCCACTAAAAGAATGTCGACCTCTCTCTTTTCAGAAAGAAGCGCAAGGCCAAGAAGCAAAGAGATGGCTTGATGACCTGTTCCTGCATCGATCAATAAGGTTTCAAAGCGTAAGTCCCACTCCTCTTCATTGCGGAGGATGTCTGAGGCGAGTGTCATCGCACCCGGTAGACTTGAAAAATGGTCTCCACCTACTGGAACGATAAAGGCCTCTTCATGCAGCTCACGGACCTTCTCATCCACCACGGACCACTCTTCTCGTTCGATCCAGACGATCTCTTCTTCAAAGCGGGCCAGAAGACGCATCTGTACCGTCCCTTCCACCTCGCCTCTTTTTAAAAAGAGTTTGAAAGGAAGCCCCCACTCTTTCAAAAGAGGAGTGAGGCCGGTGATATGATTGGAAAGCGCGCTGCCTTTCAGAGCCACAAGAGCTGGGTCCTTCTCTTTCAGATAGGGAAGGAGAGTTTCATACTTACGGAGCTTGGAACCATTCGATAGAAAGGAGAGCTCGTCATCTCTTTTGATATAGAGTCTTCCCCCGAAACTTTTGAGGGCGTGGACGCGCGACTCAAGAGAGAATCCCGCCCGTTTAAACTGACTGAGAAAAGAATGCATCAGCGATCGCTTCAATCAATTCCTCTAGCCCCTGTCCCGTCAACGCAGAAATTTGAAAGAAGGGGTGCTTCTCCTTCTCCATCGCCTCCTCAAAGGCAAACACGTGAGGCGTGGACTCGGGGTCATCGAGCTTATTGAGAACAATGAGATAGGGTTTTTGTAAAATCTCTTTCGAATACGCATCGATCTCTTTGCGCAGCACCTCAAGGTCAGAGAGAGGGTCGCGCCCATCGATTCCAGAGGCATCGAGAACAAAGATGAGGAGTTTCGTGCGTTCAACGTGGCGCAAGAATTCAAACCCCAGACCGCGGTCTTCGCTCGCTCCGCCGATCAGACCTGGGATATCAGCGATATAGATCCGACGCTGATCGGGAAGCTTCATGAAGCTGAGGTTGGGACGGAGTGTGGTGAAAGGGTAGGCTGCGCACTTCACTTTGAGGTGTGTGAGGGCGTTCATCAGGGTCGACTTCCCTGCATTCGGAAAACCCACTAGGCCGACATCAGCAATGAGCTTTAGCTCCAGCTCAACAAGGCGTGTCTCTCCCGGCTTTCCAGGGGTGCAGATGTTGGGCGCTTGGTTCGTTGGGGATTTAAAGCTCTCGTTGCCTCGTCCCCCTTTCCCTCCGGAACAAAGAGTGAGTGTCTCGCCACTTTCCGTTAGGTCGGCGATAAGCTCACCCGTCTTGGCATCTTTGACAAGCGTTCCAGCTGGAACACGGAGGGTGAGTGTCTTTCCTTTGCGGCCAGTGCGGCAGCTACTTCCCCCCTGCTGGCCATTTTCAGCGCGGATATGACGCTTATTGCGGAACCAATCGAGCGCAAAGACGCCCGAGTCAGCTTGAAGCACGATGGCACCGCCATCGCCGCCGTTGCCACCCGTCGGGCCTCCTTTTGCGATATACTTCTCGCGCTTCCAGGCGACAACTCCGTTGCCCCCCTTTCCTGCGATCATTTCTAATGTGACTCGATCTGTAAACATACCAAAAAAAATCCCAGCAAAATCTTAAAAAGACTCTGCTGGGAAAACGTTATCATTCAAAAAAAGGGATTAAACTTCCAGATAGACGCTCGTCTTCTTTGCTTTACGAAAACGGACCACGCCGTCCTTCAGTGCAAAGAGAGTGTCGTCATTGCCACGAGCCACGTGAGCACCGGGGTGCCACTTTGTGCCGCGCTGGCGGATGAGAATGCTTCCGGCAGTGACGCGCTCGCCTGAGCCCACTTTGACTCCAAGGCGCTGAGCGTGTGAATCACGTCCGTTACGGGTCGATCCCTGTCCTTTCTTATGTGCCATACTCGATTAAACTCCTACTAAGCAGCTTCTGCTGGTTTTGCTTTTGCTGCTGATTTTTTAACTTCTGTGATCTCAACTCGTGTGTAACGCTGGCGGTGACCAAACGTGCGACGGATGTTCTTTCTGCGCTTGAAGATCATCGAAGTGACCTTAGGACCGAAAGTCGTCTCCACCATCTTTCCTTTGACAACAGCGCCTTTGACTGTGGGGCTTCCGACGGTTTGATTTTTGTCATCACCGATGAAAAGGACTTCTTTAAACTCCACTTTATCGCCATCGGCTCCCTCAAGAAGCTCGACATCGATGAAGTCGCCTTTTTTCACTTTGTATTGCTTTCCACCGCTTTTAATAATCGCGTACATGGGTCTATATCTCCTTAAACCTTAAATTTGATCGTTCATCATAGCCGAAACTCCCTTTGAAATCAAAGGAAAAGTCTATATCATGACAACTGTTATGATGAGCACTATCCTTATTCGTGAAGAGATCGGCCATGAAGAGCTCGGGCTGCTGATGACGGAGTTTCCCCAGCTGGAGCTCATCCGCCTGCCCGCAGGAGAAAACCTCGCAAGCCTTGGTATTGAGAGACTTGCGCAAGTAGAAATCTTCTACGGATCGACTTTAAGTGCTCAAGAATTTCCTTTACTCCCCCACCTCCATTGGATCCACTGCCCCAAACCCTACCTCGACCAGATCGCCTTCGAGGCAAGCGCTAGCAGCGAAAGCCTCCTCATTAGTACGACTAAAGAGGCCAACATCGACCACACTGCCGAATTTGCCCTCGCTTCCCTCCTCTCTTTTTCAAAAAATCTCTTTTCTTGGCTTCAGAGCCCCTACGACGTCGACAACCTCCGCGCCCGGATGTGGGCAGCCAAAGAAAAATCTTTTTTACAAGTGGGACTCGGTGTGCTCGGCTCGGAAATTGCGAAAAAGGTGAGCGAAGCTGGATTTAAAGTGACAGGTGTCTCAGACCCAGCCTCATTCCACCCCTGCTGCGAAGTCACCCACCCGACGAGTGCTCTCAAAGAGCTGCTTCCCCAGTTTGATATCGTCTCTCTCACCATGCCACGAGACCACAGCTACGAGCCCTGGTTCTCCTCAGAGCTCCTCTCCCTTTTAAAAGAGGACGCCCTTCTCCTGCTTTTTGGATCCGGTTCGGTCGTCAAGCTCACTGACCTCAAAGAACTCCTTCTGAGTGGTCGGCTCCGCGGCGCCGTGATCGACGCCCACTTCTCCAACCCTAAACACCTCGAAGAGCTACGCGGTCTGCCCAACGCCCTCGTCACCTTTGAGTCGGCAGGCTACCCGATCGAGAAAAACCACCAGAGCTTCCAAGACTTCCTCTACAACCTCCGTCAGTTCCTCCACGGTAACTACGCCGATATGAAGTCGCTGTTTACTCAGCTGAATCCTCCCCAGTAGAGTCCCCATCACGGTACTCAGAATCTGTAAAACTCTCCCCTTCTGAAGGTCCCTGATCCAAACCTCGATGTAGCCCCATCATACCTGCAGGTAGTTCATCTACAAGATAAGCCACCTCTTCTCCCTCTATTACTACAGCCGTACCTGGGGGAGGTTCATTGTCCAAAGGTGCATCTTTTTCAAGCTCTCTGGTGCGGCGGATGAAATCCACTAGAGGTTTTTGCCAGGGTTCATACTCCTCTCCATCAGGTTTAGGGAGATAGTCAGGCTTTCCCTTTTGATCGAAATGGAATCTTCTTAAGCCCTCACAAATGTCCACCAAATTTTCAAGCTCAGGGCGGATTTTATCCCTGACAACTGCGCTGAAGAGTTTCGCGTGATCCTCTGCTTTACACTTCCCTAAGTCGGCTATCCTCGCGACAAGAGTAAAGACGTTTGTGGCTTTGAACGATACCTGCGTTTCATGCACAGCATCTGTCTCTCGAATGGGTGTGAGTAACCTGACCACCTCGTCAAAGTCTCGCTTGAATCCTCCAGCAACGCGCCTGTTCAAGGCCTGACACGCTTTCACGATCCATTCAAGTGCTTTTTTAAACTGAACGGTGAAGGCCCCAGTCAGTCCCCGATAGAGAGGATCCTCGTCAGTAAGGGTGTAGTCTGTCAGTCCAAAAGTCTCTAGTTTATAAAAAAGAGGCAAGAGGTAGGTCAACATGGCGTAGTTGTGTTCATCGAGATCTTTAATCTCCATAAAACGCTTCACAATATCAAGTGCAGGCAGCGTTGCAGAGCTGAAGAACGTACGCAGTGGCTGAAGCCACACTTCAGGGGAAGCCATTTCACCACCCACTCTTTGCGCTTGCACCTCTTCACACCCTTTCACAAGCCACTCGATATACTTTCCGTTGTCGGGGTTCTCCAGAGCGACCATCAAATTGTGGTACTCCTCATGAGAAAGCTGACCGAGCGCACCAATACGTCGGATCAGAGGTAGATAGGGATGCAAATTCGTCAACATCGTATCGCGCTCCGTAGCTCCTATCCGACCGAGAAGAGGAGAAAAACGGCAATAACGGACCACCGCTTCTTTCTTAAAAGCGACCATCGCTGCCTCGACACGCTCAACAGGGGCTTCCCCTTGCCTCAACCGCTCCGAGAAAGCGTCTAAAGCAGCCACTGCCTCTTCGGAGCCAGTTAGAGGTTCCAAGAGAGCACGCATCGATGCAAGATACTGGTATGAGTCGATGCAAAACTCTTCAAGGAAGTTCTCAACTGCTACCCCTCCTATTTTTTCCACATCACCATATTGTTCCTTAAAAAATGCCTTAAAGTCATTTTCTACGAATTCTACTCCTTCCGTGAAACGCTCTGCATGAAAAGCCTTGAGGGCTCTGTGCACCTCTTTAAATTCCGCTTTCTCTTTATAGGGCTCAAGAGCGTCCAAAACGCATTGCACATCCGCTTGATTCACATTTTCCTTCTTTAAAAATTCGTCAACTTGCGGCTTTGCAAGCTGCTCCGAGCCCTCTTCAAAGGGGTGGCTCAAGAATTTGCTTAAAGCCTTTGCCACCGCCTCTTCGTCGGCACAGCCCTCTTCTACGGCCTCTTCTTCGGCAAAGCCTTCTTCAAGGGTGGCAAGTGTTGCGTAGACTTCATCGAAGCCCACCATTTGTTTCACCGGCTCTAGAGCCTCTCGAAAGGATTTGATATCCAATCGGTAGATCGTCTCTTTCCGAGAAAAGGCCTGCAACGCCGCACTTGCAACCTTCACTTCATTTGAGAGTTTTTGATAGTGTTTCCACAGTGCCTTTCTCAACTCATGCGACTTATCCAAGATCTCCAGTTCATCTTGTAACTCTTCGACCTCCGCCAATTGAGATCGAAGCTCCTCAAATTCCTCCAAGGTCGCGAGCTCCTTTCCTGCATACTCTTCAATCGCAAGGAGACCTTGAGTCACCTCCTCTGAAATAGAGGAGTCGACAACCCTCTCCTCTTCTCTTTTCCTTACAGAAGAGAGATCCACAACATTCTGAAGACGATGCAAGAACAGCAGGCACGCTTTAGGATCATACTTCACTTCCGGTTCAGCGCCTACTGCTTCTTCAGGGTGGAGAGCTTCTAGTCGAAAAAATTCTGAGTAGACTTCTAGACTCAGTCCCAATTCCATATTAAACCTTTTTTGGCCCCACTCCCTGCCAAACAATAACAGCAGATCCTTTAATTCTTTCCAGTCGTAAGGATCCCACTGAGCATCGCATTTCGCCATCTGACGGCGAAAATCTCCCCCTATCATAATTTCAAGCGGATGGTAAAATTTGGTCAACGCCTCTATCAGATCAGCGTGTCCTCTGACTACCTTTCGAAGCTCTCCACGGTGCTTCTTTAAATACGTTTCTTCCTCCTCTTCCGAAGCAGATAAGTAAGAGTGAAACAGCTTAAGAAACTTGCTGGAAGAGGCCTCCCTCCGTACATCCAAATCAGGAAGGGAAAAAGAAAGCGTAAAAGTCAGGCAATCCACACCAGGAAGGTAAAAAGTCATCCTCAAAGCGGATTCTAAAGGCTGCGGATCAACCGTTTTTAGAATCTCCATTTCTACCCACTCAGTAGAAACATACACCTCTCCATACTGTTGAAAATGTGCAGAACCAAAAATGACTTGTTGCTCTTCATCCTCAGGATGAAAGTATGATCCTGTTCGTTTCGCTAAATGACTGACTCGCCCCTTAGTCGGAAGAATGTTGAATACAAGATCGGATAGAAGCTGTGTTGGAGCAAAGGGATTGGTTAAAAACTCGACCGTCGACAGGATGGTTCCAAGTAGCTTGCTCGCCTCATCGGGCCACACTCCATCCTTTGCAAGTTGACTTACTTTCAACTGAAACTCAGACCTCACTCTTTCACAGATCTGCCTAACCGTGCGACCCATCTGCGACTCACCGCCAGTCTGGAGCAGCAGGTAGTTCTCTTCTCTCCTCATCATTGCATTAGACACATAGATTCCAAGAGACTGAATAAACTCCGGCCAATTCGCATCAGTAAAATATTCTTTAAGCCCAGGTAAAGCACCACCAAGCCTGGTAGCAACCTCGTCGGCTAGATGCTCTTCCAGTGTTTGTTGCCAAACTTGTTTTGGTTTTAAAGTGCTGTCAACACGTTCGTACCCTAGATATCCAAATACCCCACTTAACATAACTTCACCCTCCTCTTTAACTGAAAGGTTGCATCTTAGCGAATGTGGGAATAAAATGTTTAGTAGTGATGGCTGGTCGCAAGCAGTTTTCCTTCACCAGACTACCCGATCGAGAAAAAAACCCAGAGATTGTAGGACTTTTCCCACAACCTCTGCGATTTCGTGTACGGTAAATACGCGAATATGAAAGCGCCGTTTACCGAGCTGGGTCATCGGCAGGATCAGACACAAAAGGGTTAGAATTATCATACACATCGGGATCCGCCACACTGCCCATTTCGGAAGGGGCATCCCCCATCTGAATCGCCGGCCTGCCATCTTCTAGATGGACAGACGCGCCAGGAGGAGCCTCTACGACATTCCCTAAAGGTTCACCGTGTTCAAGCTCTTTGACGCGACGGATCAAGTCAACCAAAGGCTTTTGCCAGGGCTCATAGACCTCTCTATCGGGTTTAAGAAGATAATGAGGTTGTCCTTCTTGATCCAAATGGAGCTCTCTTAAGCACTCACAAATTCTCACCGCTTTTTCAAGCTCTGGGCGGATTTGATCCCTCACCACTCCACTGAAGATTTTCGCATGATCCTCTGTTCCATACATCCCTAAGTCGGCAATCTTCGCAACAAGAACAAGGACCTCTCTGGCCTTCCTCGATACTTGCGTTTTATACACAGCATCTGTCGTTTCGACGGGTTTGAGTAACCGAACCACTTCGTCGAAGTCTCGCTTGAACGCTCCATCAAAGCGTGTGTTCAAGGCCTGGCACGCTTTCACGATCCATTCAAGAGCTCTTTTAAACTGAACGGTGAACCCATCGCTGTCCACAGTCAGTCCCCGATAGAGAGGATCACTTTGGGTAAAATCGTGGTCTGTCAGTCCAAAAGTCTCTAATTTATAGAGAAGAGGCAAGAGGTAGGTCAACATGGCGTAGTTGTAATCATCGAGATCTGCAATCCCCATAAAATGCTTCACAATATCTAGAGGAGGCAGCGTTGCAGCGCTGAAGAGGGTACGCAGCGGCTGAAGCCACACTTCAGAAGAAGCCGTCTCACCACCGACTCGTTGCGCTTGCACCTCTTCACACCCTTTCACAACCCACTCTATATACTTTTCGTTGTCGGGGTTCTCGAGAGCCACCATCAAATTGTGGTACTCCTCATGGGTAAGTTGATGAGAAAGTTCACCGAGCGCACCGATCCGTCGGATCAGAGGCAAGTAGGGCTCCAAATTCGTCAACATTGTATCGCGCTCTGTCGCTCCTATCCGACCGAGAAGAGGAGAAAAACGGCGGAATCGGACCTTGACCTCCTCCTTAAATTCCGCCATCGCTTTTTCCACTTGCTTAACAAGCGCTTCACTCTGCTTCAACCTGCCCGTGTAAGCATCTAAAGCAGCGACCGCTTCTGCTGAACCGGCTAGAGGTTCCAAGAGAGCACGCATCGGTGCAACATACCGGTAGGGAACCACGCAAAATTCTTGAAGGAAGTTTTCAAATTCGACTTCTCCTATTTTTTTCAAAGCATTGAACCTTCCCTCAAAAAAGACTTTAAAATCATTTATTACTTGATCAACACCGCTTTTGAAGCGCGCTGCTTTAAATGCCTCAAGGGCTTCGTATACCTCTTGGAAACCCGGTTGCGCTTTATAGGGCTCAAGAGAAACCAAAACCCCTTGCACATCGGCTTGATTCACGTTGTCTTTCTGTAAAAATGCAGCGACTTTCGGTTTTGCGAGCTGCTCCGTGCCCTCTTCAAAGATCGAAACCGTGTGGTTCAAGAATTTGCCAAAACCCTCTGCCACCGCCTCTTTCTCGCGATCAAAGCCCTCTTCAAAGTTAGCCAGTGTAGCGTAGACGTCCTGGAAGCCCGCCATCTCTTTCACCGGTTCTAGAGCTTTGCGTAAAGCCTGTACATCACTTCGATCGACACGCTCTTTCCGAGAAAAAGCCTCCAGTGCCGCACGCGCTGCTTTCACTTCAGGTGAGAGCTTTTGATAGTGCACCCAAAGAGCCTTTCTCAACTCATGCGACTTTTCCAAGATCTCCAGTTCACCTTTTAACGCTTCGACCCCCTTCAACTTCAATCGAAGCTCCTCAAATTCCTCCAACGTTGCAAGGTCCTTCCTGGCGTACTCTTCCATCGCGCGGAGACCATCATTCACCTCCTGCTCAACAGAGGAGCCGACCCTTCCCCTTACAGAAGAGAGATCAACAACACCCTGAAGTTGACGCAAGTTCACCTGGCACGATTCAGCGCCATACTTTAGGTCCGAGTCGACACCCACTTCTTGAATAAGACTTGAGTAGACGGCTAGACCCATCCCGAGTCCTGGGTTAAACCTTTTTTCACCCCACTCTCCCGCAAACTCTGACAGTTGCCTGGAAAGCTCTTGGCAACCGTCAGGGTCCCACTGAGCCCCACACTCTCTCAATTGACGATGAAAATCCTCTCCTACGACTTGGTCAAACGCATGGTAGAATTTGGTGAGCGACGCTAAGAGATCGGCGTGTCCTGTGACCACCTTTCGAAGCTCTCCTCGATGATCCTCTAAATACTTTTCTTGCTCTTCCTCTGTAGAACGTAAGTACCAGTGAAACAGCTGAAGAAACTCCTCAGCAGAGAACGTCCAGTGCACATTCAACTCGGGAATGGAAAAGGGAAGGGTAAAGGTGAGACAGTCAAGACCAGGAACGTAAAAGGTCATCCTCAAGGCCGAATTCAAAGGCTGTGGGTTTTTCAATTCATCAAGTCCCATTTTTACCCACTCTGTAGAAACGTACACTTCGCCATACCTTTGAAAACGAGCAGAACCAAAGATAACGTTTTGCTCGACATCATGACTCTCAAGGTACTCACCTGTTCGTTCGGCTAAATGACTGACTCGCCCCTCAATAGGAAGAATGTTGAATACAAGATCGGATAGAAGCTGTGATGGAGCAAAGGGATTGGTTAAAAACTCTACCGTCCAGAGGATGGTTCCAAGTAGCCTTCTCGCTTCATCGGGCCACACTCCGTTGATTGCAAGCTGACTCACTTTGATCTGAAAGTCAGTTCTCAGTGTTTCACAGGTTTGCCTGACCGTGCGGTCCATCTGCGACTCACCCCCTGTCTGGAGCAACTGGTAATTCTCTTCTCTCCTCAGCCTTGCATTACCCACATAGATTCCAAGCTCTTGAAGAAACTCCAGCCAATTCTCATCAGTGAAATAGTGTTTCAGTTCAGGTAGAGCCTCATCACACCTCTCAGCAACTTCTGAACCAAGCATCTCTTCCAGTTTTTTCTTCCAGACCTGTTTTGGTTGTGGAGTGTGGTCAACAGGTGCATAACCAAAAGCTCCTAATAGCCTTTCCATAACTTCGATCTCCTCTTACGTATCAAAGATTTGATCTTATCGAAAGTGCGAATAAAATGTTTAGTATTGATGCGTGGTTGCAGGAAGTTTTCCTTTAAAGCCGCTCACCTTGAAGAGCGTGGCGGCGCGGGCAGGCTCCCCTTGACTTTCGTATAAGGGAACGAGCTCCACCCACTCTACCTCGTCGAAATAGAGGGAGAGTTTGAGTGTCAGGTCTGCTTGTAGGGCTTTCATTTGACTCCCTGTTTTAGGGAGTTCTTCGAGGGTCAGGAAGAGTCCCTCTTTTTTTGGCTCCTCTTTCAGACCGGGCCAAAAATCGAATTGGTTTTGACGGCGGCCATACAAGTTGATAAATAGGGCGCGCACTTGAGAGGGATTATAAAAACTGAGAAGCGAACTCATCTGATAGGTGTCGGAAAGAAGGAACTGTTTTTCTGGATCAAAGCCTGCCTTTTCAAGAAGCGGTCCGAGCTCTGCCACTCCCATCGTTTCGCGGAATCGGTTCCAACGGAAAGGAATGCGGATCTCTTTCCATCCGCTGGATTGGATGTAGGGAATCGAAAAGAGCAGAAAGACTTCTACCAAACCTAAACAGAGTCCAAAGACCGCCCACTTACGGAGGCGGTGGAAAAGATCAAAGGTGAAGAGTGCGACAAAAACAAAGAGAGTCGGGAAAACAAAGACGGCCCAGTTTCCTTGGATCTTTTGAAAACAGCTGAAGATTTGGTAAAAGAGAAGCACCCCCCCAGAAAAAAAGAGGAGACCCTTTTCTCGTTCTGCTAGCTTAGGCCAGCGGACCGCACCCCAACAGACCCCCGCAAGAAAAAAGACAAAGATCAAAGGAGAAGCAAGAGCCATCTGCGCAGCAAAAAAGTCAAGGGGGTTGGCTGGAGCACGTGGAGCCCCTTGGATCGCACCCGGGCTGCCGAGAACCTGTCCTAACACATGGCGGAATGTCACAAAGTCGTTCTCTACATTCCATATCAATGGAAAAAGGAGAGCGAAGAGAGAGATCCCCCCCGCTTTAAGAAAAGGCAGCCAAGAAAGTTTGCGCCGGAGGAGCAGGTAAATCCCCGCCACCGGCCAGAAGAGGAAGCAGGTCCATTTGAATAGAGCACCGAGCCCCACAAAGAGCCCGAGCTGAAGGGGGCGGATCTCCTCCTCTCGATGGAGAGAGACCAGCAGCGAAAAAGTCGCCGCACTCCAAAAGAGCGTCATCGGACCGTCGGTGGTCATATAGACTGAAGCCAACCAACCGAGAGGAGAAAAGGCAACCAGGGCCGCTGCAAAAAAAGCAGAAGCCTCTGAGAGAGAGAGCTTTCTACTGTAAAAGTAGGTGACTAAGGCAAGGAGTGCGGAAATCAAACTCGCGCCGAGACGGACAGCCACCATCTGGTTTCCAAAAAGCGCGGTGAAAAAGGCAATCACCCAGGCGATGCCAGGAGGTTTGCTGTAGTAGCCGAAGCTGAGATCCTGACTCCAAGCCCAGTACTGTGCTTCGTCGGGAGAAAGGCCTATCCCACTGGTAATCAAAAAGAAAAGAACGATCAGAAACTTGAGGATGAGGAGAGCTAGGAGGGTGCGGAAGAGGGTTTCGTTTCTATTCATTGTATATATTACTCTAGAGATGATATGGATCAGACTATAGCTTAATACATAATAACGTTCCTGGAATTTTTATAGCTGTCCTGGATGTTTCATGAAGAGTTGTGAAAATGAAACAAAATGATCGACAAATTCGACGAATCACCCTTGAAGGGAAGGGTCTAACACCCTTTCCAAAAGGGAAATTTGTCGAAGGTGGCGCAAAGGATTTTGTGACAGTTTTGCGACTATTCATGAAATATCCAGACAAAGAAAGAGGCTTGTGATGACAACCCTCGTTGAAACAAAGACCGGCTCAGGGGCTAATAAGCCCTCCACTAAACCGCAAACTATCGATGAGCTCTTCGAAGCGCTCGTCGCGGTCCATCCAGATGCCCCCGCTATCCATACCCCCCTTGGTCCGATCACCCTTGCGAATCTCCATGCCGACGTACTCCGCCTCGCCCACTTTTTAACCAAAGAAGGTGCCGCTGCTGGGTCGCGTGTCGCCCTCTTCGCTGACCGTTCGTACGAGCAAGTCGTCGCCCTCCTTGCTCTCTCTAAGATCTCCGCCACCTATGTCCCCCTTGACCCGCTTCTACCCAAGGCAAAATTGATGGAGATGGTGGAGCTCACGACTCCAGAAATCCTCCTCACGAGTTCTAGTGTCGCCCCCTCCATCCTCAACGAAGAGATGAAGAGCTTCTCCATCCGCGATATCATTGCCAGCAGCTCCGCCCCTGAAGAGATGACACACACACCTCCTTCACCAAAAACCCCTCTCTACTGCACCTTCACCTCCTCTGGAAAGTTAGCCGTCGAGCTCACCCACCAGTCGATCTCAGCTCTCATCCCTTGGTATAAAGAGACGTTTGACCTTTCTAGCGAAGATATCGCCGCGATCACTTCGAAGCCGAGCCAAGATATGTCGATCGCTGAGATCCTTGTTTACCTTTTAAGTGGCGTGCAGATCAAAATTCCCACCCGTCAAGTGCTCCAAAATCCTGAAGAGCTCAAGAAATGGATCATCAGTGAAAAGATCACCTTGATCCACCTTCCGACCTCCAGCTGTGAGCTCATGATCGATGAGAACTGGGAAGATCCCTCCCTCGGCACCTGTCAGCTACGCACCCTCTTCACCGGAGGAGAAACGCTCAAAAAACGGGTCCGCGCCGACCTTCCTTTTGAGGTGGTGAACTGCTACGGCCCTGCCGAGAACGGCGTCCTCTCGCTCTATCACCGCGTGTCAGAGAGTTCTTCGGTGCCTCCTCCGATCGGACAACCTCTTCCTTTTGTCAAAGTCCTCCTTCTTAGCGAATCTCTCCAAGAGGTGGAAGAGGGAGAAGAGGGGATGCTCGCCCTCTCGAGTCCAGCCCTAGCAGAAGGCTACCTCGGAGCCGACGAAGAGAAGAAGAAGAACTTCATCATCTACTCGAAGCTCGGGAAGCGCCCCGAGCGTTACTTCCTCACCGACGACACGGTCAAAAAACTGGAGAACGGTGAATACCAATTCATCGGCCGTAAAGATAAGCAAGTCACGATCGGTGACGAGTGCCTCCAGCTCGATCAGATCGAAACCCTTCTCGTGAACCACCCAAGCGTCCTGCAAGCTGCAGTGAAGGAAGTCTCCCCTGGAATGCTCGCTGCCTACTACGTCGTGAAAAAAGACCTCCTCGTCACGAAGCAAGCACTTGTCAAACTCCTCAAATCAAATCTACCCAAACACGCCGTTCCCTCTTTCCTGATTGAACTTTCACAGCTCCCCCTCAACCACCACATGAAGGTCCTCTACGACCAGCTTCCGAACCCACCTAAGGAAGAGTGTGAAGAGGAGATCTACTTCCCTCCTAAAAACGCGACCGAAAGAGAGCTCACCCTCATCTGCCAAGAACATCTCGGCATCTACCCCATCAGCACAAAGAAGAACCTCTTTGAGTTCCCCTACAGTGTTGTCAGCCTCGCTAAGATTGTCAGTGGCATCGATAAAAGACTCCACCGGAAGATCAACATCACCACCCTTTATGAACACCCCACCGTCGCTGAACTCGCTGAATACCTCAAAGAGCCGCAAGATGAAAGCCTTCTTGCAGACATCCGTGAAGGCGGCGACGGCATGCCGCTCATCTGCTTCGGCGGGATCGACGGCGAGCTCTACCCCTTCTTTGAGCTCGGCAAACACTTTAGTGATAAGCACGCTCTATACGGTGTGAAAATGGAAACGATCGAGCGCCATCCTGACGTGATAAAACGTGCTGAAGAGGTCGACAAAGAACTTTCAAGAACCCTCCGCACTGAAGAGGTCGCCCTCCTCGGCTATGGCTTTGGGGGAATCCTCGCCTTTGAAGTGGCGCGCCTCCTCAAAAAACGGGGCATCCACATCCGCACTTTAGCCCTCGTCGACGCTCCATCACCGAAAAAGACATTCCTCCTTCTCCGTCCCTTCTATAGTTTGAAAACCTTCTTCAAAAAGATCTACAAAAGAAGCGATGAACCCTTCCTCATGCGCTACCAGCGCTTTGAGGAGCGCCTCCTACGCACCATCGGCCTCTCCTCTGCTGATGAAAAGCTCCAAGAGAAGGTCACTCAACGCTTTTCCCGCGAAATGAAAACTCCCAAAAAGAGCTACCACCCCTCTCCCCTCGATATCGACGTGGTCCTCTTTGAAGCGGAAGAGCTCGAGAACGAACGAAAAGAGATTGCAGAAGGATGGAAGGCCTTTGTTCCTCGCCTCTCGATCAAGCTGCTCCCCACAAGACATGAAAAACTCTTTGAGTCCTCCTCGCTCACCTTTCTGGCTCAGAGCATCGCCCGCCTGCTCTCATGACGCCCCTCTCATTTAAACACCAAGAGGAACTGAAGCCCTTCTTTGAAGCACACCCTCCTCAGCTCTCAGAGATGACCTTCACCAACCTTTTCATCTGGTCAAAGAGCCGCAAGATCTACTTTCAGATCGCGCGCGACACCCTTTTCTTCTATAAAAAAGAGGAAGACGAGTGGATCCCCTTTGGTGAACCGATCGGTCCTGAGAAACGTTTTCCTCACCCCTCCAAGACACAAGAACGGATTCTACTCGCTTCCGCTGACCTCCAAAAGTGGGAGTCTCAGCTCAACCGCGACCAAGCAGACTACCTACTGAAAATGGAAGAGTTGGTCGAGCTGGATGGGCATCCCTTCCACCGCCTCAGGCAACAGATCCGCAGCTGCGAGCAGCGCTACCAACCCGCTTACTTCGAGATCACTGAAAAAGAAATCCCAGAAATCCGCGACTGGATCGACACCCTCGTCATCCGCACTCCTGAAGAGAAAGAGGCTCTCTTCCTTTTACTTGAACACTACACACGCCTCCCCCTCATCGGAGGACTCCTCCGCGTCGAGAATCAGATCGCTGCGATGTTAATTGGAGAGAAGCTGAACCCCACCACCCTCGTCGGGCACGTCGAAAAATCGAATCATGATTTTCATGGGATGACACCAATGATGTACCACTCCTTTGCAAAAAATGCAGGAAGGGAGTTTACTTACTTCAATATTGAACAGGACTTAGGACTGAAAGGGCTCAGGACGATGAAAGAACGACTCCGTCCCGACCAGATGATTCTCAAGTATGACGCTCGACGACACACAGCTGATCCAACTGAGTAAAGAGGGTTTTATCGCAGGTCCTGATGAGGACGAAGAGAGCTTTCTAAAGCGTGTCGACTATTGCAAAAACCTAAAAAACCACCTCTTTGACGAGTTCGGCAACGAACTCGCCCCCCTACGCTCTGAAGAAGAGGATCAAGAAGCCTTCTTAGAAGAGTCCTTCTCTCTCACAGAACCGCTCTTCGACGTCAAACCTGACTGGGTCCCCCTCTTCTTCAGCAACTACAAGCTCCTCCCCTGGCACGGTGGATGCGCGTGGATCTTTCAAAAAGAGGAGACAACTCCATGGGCCTCCCTCCTTCAGCTACGCAAAGAATTTCGAAAGAAAAAAAGCCTCCTCGGACTCTACAAACGCGAAGAGTTGATCGCCCATGAGCTCGCCCATACCTGCCGGATGACCTTTAACGAACCCCTCTTCGAGGAAATCATCGCTTATCAGTGTCAAGGACGCTCTTGGCAACGATGGCTCGGACCCCTGATCCAAAAACGGATCGAAGCAGTGCTGTTTGTCCTCCTTTTGCTCACTCTCTTCTTCATTGACTTCGCTCTCCTCGCCTCAGGACAGCTGGAAATCTTCCAGTCCTTCCAATGGCTAAAAATCTTTCCCGCCCTCCTCCTCACCTACGCTCTCTTCCGCCTCTACAATAAACGGCGCCTCTTCCACTCTCTCAAAGAAAAACTCACCCAGCTCTTTAACTCCCAAATAGCTCAGGCGATCCTCTTCCGACTTACCGACAACGAGATCATCCATCTCTCCAAGCAAACACCAGAAGACATCCTACACTTCGCAGAAAAACAAAAAGAGACATCCCCCCGTTGGAGACAGCTCTACGCTTACATTAGACAGAGCTAGACACTTCTTAAAACTTTGCCAAAGGAGAATCATGCTCCCTAGTCCCCTAGATCAAATTCGAGTCCTCCAGGAGAGTTACTCTGCTACAAGCCTCCCTGCACGAAATATCCGACATGCTTTAGAAGAGTATACCGCTAAATCGGGCGTCTTTCTCGGGGCCAGAGAGATCACTTGGATCACCGGAAGAACCATTGATCTCAGAGGTGGAGTCTGTGTGGCTGCACCGACCGTTAATCTACTTGCAGTTGAAACTTTAAAACTGGGTGTTGGCGACGGATCAGATCCCTTTCAATTCTTTGCCTCAAGCCAGCTGTCCATTGGAGCCGACGAAGTCTACATAGGAAAGGTGTTGCTCCATCGCGCACCCCCAAGTGTAACGCTCTCATGTAACAGAGTCACCTTTCTCTCACCAAGCGGTATTCCACACCCTCTCGTAGACGTCGTGAAGAGATGGGCTACCAACCCAGAGATGGAGATTGAGCAAGTCGACGAGTGACTTCCTAAACAACTGAGAAGTGGAGAGGGTTAACTGTACTTTCGTCGTTGGGTGGAAGATCCGATGGAAAGGAGGGCTCGGTACTTCGCAACGGTACGACGTGCAACAATATACCCCTCTTTTTTGAGGATTTCAGCAAGCTGAACATCACTGAAGGGTTTTTTCTTATCCTCTTTGTCAATGATCTTGAGGATCTCTTCCTTAATCGTCGCGTTCGAAACTTCTCCCCCATCTTGGGTGGTAAGGGCTGTGGTGAAGAAGCTGCGAAGCATGAGAAGTCCACGAGGCGTGTGGACCACTTTACGACTCACTGCACGGGCGACCGTTGACTCATGAAGACCGAGCTCTTCAGCTAATGCCGTCATGGTCATGGGCTTCAGTTGCCCTTCAGGACGGACAAGGAACGCACGCTGATGTTTTGCAATCGCTTCTAAGATACGAGTCAGCGTCTGATGGCGCTGCTCGATGTTTTTGATCAACAGCTTGGCTGAGTTCAACTTCTTTGTGATGTACTCCTTTGTCTCCTCACTCGAGCTCTCTTGACGGAGAAGCTGTAAGTAAGTGCGGTTAAACCGTAAAGGAGGAACGGAATCGTCGTTGATCGTGACGGTTAAAACCCCATCCTCTTCAAGTAAGCTCGCATCAGGAACCATAGGCCCTACATCTTCTGTATTGAAGAGGGTTCCTGGATGTAGATCCAGATGAGTGATATCCTGATCGATCGCTTTTTGGATCTGTTTGTGAGAAAGCCTCGATTTTTTTTGGATCAGGGGAAGGCGGTGGTGGATAAAGTCGTCAAAGTAATCGCGAATCAGTCGGTATCCGATGGTGTTTTCTTTATCCTGGTAACGCAGTTGAGTGAGCAGGGACTCTTGGAGCGATCTTGCGGCAATTCCTGGAGGATCAAATTTTTGAACTTCTTTTAAAACTCTTTCAACAAAATCAGGGGTCGAATCTGTCAGGAGTGCCGCCTCTTTGAAATCTCCTTTGAAAAACCCACTCAAGTCCAAGCTGCCTATTAGATGGCTCGCAACTCGTCTCTCTTTTTCTGTCTCGAAGGTTTCCTGCGCCTGCTCCATCAGATGTTGGTAGAGCGTCCGTTCCTCTACGATCAAAGATTCTTTGAAAGAGCGTTTCTTTTTGTCTTCTTCCGTGATTTTTTCAGTGATTTGATCTTGGCTAAAGAAATCTTCAAAAGACTCATCCAAATCTTTCAAGACAGAATAATCCTGATCGGAAAGATCTAGCTCTTTGACTCCCTCATCTTTCTTGACTCCCATCTCCCCGGCGACCTCTTCGAAGTACTCCAAAACAGGGTTTTGCTCGAGCTCCAGTTCGATCTGCTCACCCAGCTCCATGACAGGCGCCTGCAGCAGATCCATCGCACGCTGCATCTCTGGCAAAAGCATGATGAGCTGCTGCTGCTTCTGGTTCTGAACGCCTTTCTGGTTCAGCTTCTGATTCAATGGATAGGCCATATTACACCTCCAAAAGGTCTGGGTATTGCCAATTCTGGAGTGCTAAGGAAAATAGGCTAACCTGGATACTTCATAAGATATCGAGGCTAAGGGTGCCAAGAACAGGGGCTTTCCCCCCAAGTAACTCTCTATCCCTATTATAAATCATAGGGCATATTTTTTGTTTACATTTTGTTATAAAAATCTAAACACAAGTAACTTAGATCAAAATTAGAGGGGTTTTAGAACCTAACCTTAAAACACTAAAATTTCAGGCTCTTCTAAAACAAGAGTGTGTAGAGAAGTACTCATTCTCATCGCGGCTGAGAGGGAGTCTTTTAAGGCAGGAGTAATCGATCGATCACTGAGATCGAGGTGCTGGAGAGAGGGGTGGATTTCCACGGCCGCTACGATTTCTGGCTGGTCCGCTGTCGCAAGGCCTGTGTAGTCGAGGTATAGCTCTCGAAGAGCAGAGGCTTGAGTTATCCATTCGGCAATGAACGGCCCTATGTCCGGACCAAGGGGGTTGTGTCCCAATTTCACCACTTGGAGTTCATGCAGCTCTTCCCATCCCGGCAGAGCTTCAATCGCATTATGTCTCAGATCGATCTCCTGAATTCGAGGGTTTTTATTGAGTGCTGCGATAACGACGCCAGCTTGGGAGGTGCAAAGTCCATTTTTCGATAGGTCAAGTGTCCTCAATCGAGGATGGTGTGCAACTGCTTCCATTAACTCGTCTAATTCCCGCCTATTTAGACGACACTCTGCAAGTCTGAGCTCTTCAAGAGCCGTATTCTCACTGAGTCCACTGATAAAAGGCTCGATAGAGCCTGAACGGAGTGATCCGGATAAATCTAGACAACGCAGTACTGCATTGACTCGGAGTGCTTGACCTAATGCCGTTAGCGATTTCTCCCACAAAACATTGTTTCTAAAAATAAGCGTCTCAAGTGCTTGGTTCACCTGCAGTGCTAACCCGACAGCCTTATTCTGCTGATCAAATCCACCAGTTTTGCTTAAATCTAACCATTTTAGCGTTCGATTACTTTTTAAAGCTCTCACAACGAACACAGCACAGTCTTCACCATTATCATATTCATCATAAATTCCATTTTCGCTGAAATTGAGTGATTCAAGGACCGTGTTTCGTCGAAGAGCCGCCTCAAGAGCTTGCGCGCCTCTCATAAAAATCCCATTATCGGAAAGATCGAGGTCAGTCAGTGACGGATGCGTCGCCACCACTCGAGCTACCTCTTTCGCTCCGTCATCATCGATATAATTTCCTGAAAGATTGACTCTTGTGAGAGTGCGGTTTTCACCAAGCATCTTCGCAAAAGCAGGAACAGCCTCCTCATCGATCTGAGCACGAGCGAGATTGAGCTCAACCAAAGTCGTATTCATCTGAAGAGCTCTAGCGAATAACCGAAAATCAACTCTTAGAATTGCTAAAGACCTTCCATTAAAATCTAAAGCCGTTAGAGTGGATAGAGTCGCGCTAAGAGCTTCCTCATCCCTTTCTTCAAGGTCTTGTAATACTTGCTTTGCACCAATAGAAATATCCGATCTATTCATTATGCTTTCAGCCAAAATATTGCATGAAATCATGGATAACCGATTTCCAATCTAATTTCATTTACTCGAAAACACCGTAGCTAAAGCGTAACAACCTGCTTCGTACTTTTCCACTGAACAGGCAGCTGAGTGCCATTTCAGATACCTAATAGAGTGAAAAATGATAGACCGGGCTAGTTATCCCTAGGTACGGCAGTCAGTTTAAACATAATCTTACATTTTTGTTGATCATGACGACAGCCAGCCATTAACAGACCAAGTATCTGGCAAACTCGTTATCTGATTACATCCAGTTAGGTCAAGATGTCCTACAGTCAAAGTATCTAAACTCGTTACCTGATTACATTCAGTTAAGCTAAAACCTCCTACAAAGGGACCATCTACGCTTAACTCCACATCGTTTGCCCTCATTGCAGTAGCTAGCACAGGCATGGCATCTTCTGAAACAGAACCTCTGAGGACAACTTCTTTCACCTCCCGGCCATCCATCATCCCCAAAATTTTATCTGGAAGCTGATTTGCCAGGTCAGTGTTATCGACCTCACACTCTACCGTGGCTACACCATTATCAAAGCTCACAAGAAAAAAATCCATATTTAACTCCTCATTAAAGTTATTTAATTGAATGAAATTATTATACCTTTATTCAATAAAAAAAGAGAAAGTTTTTTTATTCTAATTTAAATGAGATTGAATAGAGCGCCATTTACGGGCGATTGAGGCAGCGAAGGGAAGGTAGACGACAACGACGAGTTCAGGTTCTTGGATAAGGCCTGCCTCTTCGACTTTCTCAGAGAAGATAAGAGCAGAGAACCAGCCGTGGGTCTCTTAATAAGCTCCTAGGGATGAGGAGTCATCGCAAGAATCGTGATCTCATCCTTTTCTGGACCATAACACCAAAACACTCGATATGCACCAGGAGTTTTATTTTGAGCATAGGCTTCAAACACTTTTTCACCACCTGGGCCTTTTAAAGAATGATACTGATGAGTGTTTAGTGACGGGTGACGAAGATCAACCTCCATCAATCCCAAGGTCTTTCTAACAGCTTTATAGACTCGCTGCTTGCCAGAAGACGTTTGGAGCTTCTTGTACTGAGATTGAGCTTCATGTGAAAAAAGAATCTTTGGCAATCCTAAGACTCCAGCTCATCATCTGCATACTCTGCAAAAGAGCCTAGATCGCAGAGCTTGCCTTCGTTTGCATCTTGGATTCCTTTTTGGAGGGACTTTAGAGCCTTGTCATTTTGATGTAGCCACAACTCCCTTGCTGGAACCTCCGCCATGGGCTCGAGAATAATCCTTCCGTCCTCTTCATAAGCTCTCAGCGAGCTCACAGGAATGTCTTTTGGTAAAAACGCGGAAAGACAAACACGAGAGCGCCCATCAATATGTAACCTAACTTCTTTCATCGTTTCCTCTCTTGTCTTACAATTCCCATTATACCAAATTAGGGTAATTTTCACAATGGGTATACCCATTTATACCAAAAAGGGTTATTTGTCAGTCGAAGAGGCAATGGAGCGCCATTTACGAGCGATTGAGGCAGCAAAGGGCATGGCCTGCTTTCCGCCCCTGGCGAAGGGGAGGTAGACCACAACGACGAGTTCGGGTTCTTGGGTGAGGCCCGCTTCTTCGACTTTCTCAGGGAAGATGAGAGCAGAGAACCAACCGTGGGTTTCTTTAATCAGCCCCTTTTGTCGGTCGAGGTGGACGCGGACGTTGGATTCAGAAGAGCTCGTTTTACCAATCATGTAGGGCTTCATCTCTAGATAGTCTTTGTAAAGAGAGGGCATCTTTTCCGTATACTGTTGGATCGTCCAGTTGTGGGTCCGCTCTATCACGCGTTTCATCCCCTCAAAGAGTTGAGCCTGGACATCCTGAGGAAGCTCTAGGGTACGTCTTATCTCAAGCGGTTCGGGCTCGACTGTCTCATCCACACGGAGGGAGACAATTTTTGGGACGATGACCTCTCCACCCCGCGCGAGTGCTGTCATCATGACAGCGGTTTGGATGGGGGTTCCAGCGAGGGTTCCTTGACCGATGGACGTGGAGTAGAGGTTCGTGCGGTTGGTCTCGAGGTCGTCAGGAACCGTTCCAGCATACTCCCCAGGAAGAGCCAGGCCGGTTTTTCTCCCGTAAGAGAAATCAAGAGCTGCCTCTCTGAGCAGATCGGGTGTCGAGAGGACATCGACGGACAGAAGGGCAAAGTAGGGGTTCGATGAACGGCCCAGTGCTTCTGTCAGATCTGTTTCTCCAATGTTTTTAGAGAGGCTCTTAGGAAGGCGCCCTCCCTTATACATCCGCGGAATCGGTTCTCCGGAGGTGAAGTGTCCGAGGTAGAGTTTTCCGTGGATAAAGTGGTGGTGGTCTCGGATAAGGAGAGGGTTCCCGGATTTCCCTGCTCTTTTTTGATCCATCAGTGCAGCGTAAGCTGTGACAAGTTTAAATGCAGAGCCGATGGTGGTGTCACGGCGGTAAGCGGGAGAGCGCTGAAAACCGTAGCCATACCTGGGATAGAAGCTCGCAGCGAGATCTTTTTCGAGAGGCACCTTCCCTGACCGGTAGACGCCCGGATAGCGGCCAATCAAAGGGCGGTTCAAGGCGTCATACGAACGCATCGTCGTCAGGTACTCTTTCGTTTGATCGAAGGGAAGTTGCTCAGCGACGCGACGGAGGCGCAGGTAGTCTTGATACCAGGAGGCGCCGGAGTGAGCTCCCGAGGCGAGCTCTTCGTGCCACTTTAAGCTCTCCAAGAGGAGGGGATCGCCTTCCATCTCTTTGGGAAACTTCCCCGTCAAAAGAGCGAGGATGAGATCGACTCGAGAGCGCTCCCAAACGTGATGGAACTGATCGCGTTCCACACGGTCGATGTAATCGAGATAAGGTTTTTGGTAGCTACCGGCCTCCTTTTCTGCCCGCCTTTTGGCAGCAAGGTAACTCTTTTCGTTCTTCTCTCTCCACTCCGCAAAGGCGCCTGCGCGAAACGGCTCTCGTAGCTCTGAACGGAGCATTCTTTCGATGCTAGAGAGAGCGGCACTCTGGTCGCGGTATTCGGCAAGAGTCGTCCCTCCGACTTTTTCGAGCAGTTCATCCGAGAAAAAGGTGTGTTCACAGGAGAGCCGAAGGAGATCGATGAAAAGGAGTTGGTCTTGAGGGTGGGTGACATATTCAAAGGGAAGCTGCGGGAGCAGGGCTTTGATCTCTTCTTGGTTTTCGAAGCGGAGAGTATCGAAAAGCTGTTGGAAAGCAACCGCCTTATTCAGTGTTGAGTAGCGGTCGAGTTCGCTCCTGACCGGGTTGTCCCCAGGAAGAATGAGGTCGAGATAGAGGGACCAGGTGAGGATGTGTTCGTCGTCATAGAGCTTCTTTGACTTGAAGTGGTAGTTTTCACGGAAAAGAGGCTGGATCTGGTCCCAGACGTTACGGACATAGTTTCTTCCTTCCAACCAACGCCTTAAATTTTTGGTCCGCTCCTCCTCATTCTCGGTCGAGTGTGCAATGAAGTCATTCGGATCGAAGCGTGGAACCCCTGCAAGAGCAAGCACCTCCCCACTCTTGGGATCGAGCGCCACAATCGCCCCGCCCCGGATCCAAGGGTTCGAATGCTCACCGTCCCTCCTCATCTGGTCGGCTGCAACAAGCAGCTCTTCCGCGTACGCCTGCAGCTCACTCGAAAGAGTGAGTAGAAGGCGCTCGCCGGAGGCAGCTTCCACCTGACCCGGGAGCTCTTCTAAATAGTTTCCTCTTGCATCGGTGAAGTAGGTCTTCTTTCCTACCCGGCCTCGTAAATTCTGTTCGAAGGAGGATTCGATCCCGGTCTTTCCTACGAGATCGTTGAAGGTGTAGGATTTTTCTTGCAAGAGGGTGATCCTGTCGCGGATATCCTCTGTTGACTCGAGTCCTTCGGGGAATTCAAACTCCTCATCCTCTTCAATGTTCTTGAGCGTCTGCTTTAAGGTGGCCATCTCACCGAGCAGCTTGTGATACTGGTTGGCATTGATCGAACCGATCGTTCCAATCACATCGGCAGCGACGCGTCCTTCAGGATAGTCGCGGCGGAAACTCTTACGGACCTGCAGTCCTGGAAAATCCTTTTCTCTTGCGCGGAGCCGGTAGTACTCCTGCTCAGTGATGTCATCTTTAATCACATAAGGGGCGCTGTGAAGGAAGACCGCTTTCGAATAAACCAGATCGACGATCCGCTCCTTGTCGAGGCCGAGCTCCCCCTCAAGCAACTCGGCGAGCTCCCCCACGTACTCGCGGCGGCGCGGGACACGCACCCGTTGCCCCTCCTCGTTCTTCTGCCAACAGACAGCCGGTATCTGCTGTATCTCAGAGTAGACGATCGCTGCTTGGTACTTGAGTTTATTAACGGCAAAGGGGTGGTTGAAGCGGTCGCGGATGGTTCCCCTTTTCGGGGCGGTGACAACCATCTTCTTCCTCGACTCAAAGGCGCGCTCCGACTGCTCATCATACTGGACATAAGCCAGGTGCCAGACGCGGAGGAAAATCAGGACAAACAAAAAGAGCACCATCATCTGGACACGGGAGACCTTACCAGGCAGGTCCATGCGTTGGGTTCCCTTTCTTCGGAATGAGCGACGTCTCTTCCTCATAGCAGAGAGAGTCTAACAGAGAGAGAATTTTCCTTCTTTCTTTTCAACGCGGGCAAAAGTCCACTCCGGGTCATGGGAGAAGTAGAGGGTCATCTTCTCCTGCGAGGCTCTCTCGAGGAAAGCCTCCTTCTCGCGAGTGGTGAGCTCAGGGTAGCGGTCGTAACCCATGGCGATCGCACTCCCCAACCAGGCAGGCCCAGGGAGAAGGTCCGAGGGCATGGCGACCAAGCCCTCGTCGGTCTCGATGAGAGGATGGAGGAGGCCGCGGGTATGGCCATCGCTGAAGAAGTGGTCACAAAAGGGTAGAGCGTCCTCCACCAGGTGGAGACGTCCTGACTTTTCAAGGAGGGTATGAAGCTCAGGGAGGAAAGAGGCACGCTCACGTCTCGGTGGCTGAAGGGCATGCTCCCAATGTCTTTTCGGAACGAAAATCTCCGCATGGGGAAAGTGGAGAGCACGGCTCTCTTCCTTCAATAAGCCTCCCGCGTGGTCAAAGTGGAGGTGGGTTAGAACGACAGCATCGATCTCCTCTTCGGCAATCCCCCTCTCCTCTAAATTTTGGATCAGTCGGTGCTCGACTTCGTCGATTCCAAAGCGCTCTTTGAGCTTTTTCGAGAAAAAATTCCCGACCCCGACATCAAAGAGGATTTTCTGACCCGCTTTCTCAAGAAGCAAGCTGCGTGTCGCAAGCCCGATGCGGTTGAACTCATCCGGTGTGTGCCATTTTTTCCAAAGCTCTTTAGGGACATTGCCAAACATGGCACCGCCATCGAGACGGAGGCGGTTGCCTTCGATAGAAGCGACTTTACTGCTCACGTTCACTCCACCAATACGGCTTCCTCTTTTCTTTAAAGGAGAGAAGCCCTTCAGTGGCCTCTTTGTGGGTGCGGGCCAGTTTGTGGAGGGAGAGGGCTGCGGCGAGCTCCTCTTCGAAAGGAAAGGGATCTTTTTCACGCATCAGCTTTTTAATCTGTGCGACGGCGTGAGGAGAAGACTTAAGCGCCTCAAAGGCACGCCTCTCTGTCTCTGCTTCTAAGCTTTCATCATCGACAAGGAGATTCACAAAATGGAGATCCCGTGCGCGGTAGGCATCGATCTGCTCACCAAAAAGGAGCAGCTCACGGAGGATCTGGTCTCCAAAATGACGGTAGAGGAAGGCGAGGACAACGGACGGAACGAGACCGCGCTGCACCTCAGGAAACCCGAATTTCGCTTCTGCTCCGGCAATAATAAAATCGGTGACGGCAGCGATGCCACAGCCACCAGCTAGGGCATACCCATGGACAGAGCAGATCGTGAGTTGAGGGAGTTCGTAAAGCGCATTCAGGAGCTCTGCGTAAAGGGTGATCGCCTCTTCTGCTTTCGTTAGATCGATCGTCTCTTTGAGGTCGAGGCCTGTACAAAAAGCATCTCCCTTTCCTCTTAAAACGATCACACGGACGAGCGGATCCTGTTCCAACTGCTCGACGGCATCGAGCGCTTCTTTCATCATCGCACAGCTGAGAGCATTTTTCTTCTCAGGACGGTTGAATGTGAGATAGGCAATCTCGTCACTCCGCTTATCCACCTGAATCAAATCACTCATTTTCGATCTCCATCTCTAGTAGCAGCTCCCCGAGAGCTTTTCCCTGAGCATCGCTTCGAAGGTTCAAACTACCCCCCTCTCCAAGCACGTTATACAAGACAAAATTGAATGTCGCAAGCTGGGGAACCGCGTAGCGTTTGACGCGTGTCACTCCGAGCTTCTCAAAAAACTTCAAGAGCGCCTCCTCAGACACCTGGGATTCAATGAGCTGGTAGGCAGCTTCATCTTTTGCAAAAAGCGCGATGTTCGCATCAGCTCCCTTATCTCCTGAACGGGCTGTCGCAAGGGCACGCAACTTCATCTCACCCACTCCTTTTGGATCGACACCTTAGTCATCTCAATGCTCTCTGCACGGTAGCCAAAATGGGGACGCACCTTCGGCCGTCCACCGGTGTAGCCTGTCACCCCTGGAGGGCCCGAGGTGACAAGAGATGCCAACTCCTTTGAAAAAGCTTCGAGCGGTTCACGCTCTTTAGAAGAGAGAGCGATCCGCAACACACATTCTTTAAGATCCTCCCGTTCACCTAGAATTCCTCCGGAAACATCTCCCGAACCGATCACCTCAATGACCTTCTGATCAAACGGATGACCTTTTAAACGCTCAAGCAGTGCTTCTCCAGCAGCACGTGCCTTTTGCACGGCGTGTTCACCGACAACCACTAAACTTCCCTCCGACTTAAACCCAGCGTCGTAGCAGAGGCTCACCTTGTATTCGTTCGGTGCAGCAGATCCTCTCACACCACGGATTTGAACACGGTCATCTCCCACCGACTCAAGTTCAACCTCTTGAAAAGAGGCCGTCACATCGGGAGAGAGGTAACACGCTGGATCGAGCAGCTCGTAAAAAAGTTGCTCTTTCACGGTTTGGATATTGACGACACCGCCGCTACCCGACTCTTTCGTCAAAATCAACTCTCCATCTGAAGAAAGTTCTGCAATGGGAAAGCCGATATCAGCACGTCTTTCTAAATCCATCCACTCTGCACTGATCCCACCCGTGACTTGGCGTCCACATTCAATGAGATGGCCCGCTAGAGTCGAGACCGCGAGTCGATCCCACTCCTCCTCCTTCCATCCAAACGCACTCGCTGCAGCTCCAACGACGAGACTCGGATCGGCAACGCGCCCGGTAATCACAATATCCGCCCCATCGTCAAGAAGCTCTTTGATCGCTTGATGACCGAGGTAGGCATTCGCGCTCACCACTCCGGGAAAATGGGATGCGACATCATCTCCTGTGACCACACCGATTTTGAGAGGTCGTTTCGTCCGAAGACGCCCCACCTCTTCCGCAAGAGAGAGAGGATTCAAACCTCCTGCATTCGCAATCAGTCGAAAATTTCTCCCCTCTTCCCAGAAAGGAATGAGTGCTTCGATAAGAGGGATAAAATCTTTCGCATACCCAAGCGCAGGATTCTTTTTCTTCTGGACCGCCATCACTGAAAGCGTGAGTTCGGCGAGGTAGTCGATGGTGATGAAATCGATATCAGGAGTGCTCTTGACCACATTGACAGCAGCGAAAGGAGAGTCTCCCCAAAAAGCTCCAGCATTGGCAATCTTGATCCACTCCATCAGACTTGAATCACTCCCGTTTGGAAAGAGCCTCCCTCGTCGAGTTTCTTTTTGGAAAGAGCCAAAGCGTGGCTCAACATATCCCGCGTCTGGTGGGGAGCGATGATCGCATCGACCCATCCTCTTGCAGCGTTAAAGCGGATATCCATCTCCTTCTCGTAACGCTCCGTCAACTCGGCATGCCGCTTTTCGGCATCGTCTACCTTTCCTCTTCTCTTTTCAATTTCGAGAAGCGTGTCCGCCGCTTGATGGGCACCCATCACCGCACAGCGCGCGCTCGGCCAAGCAAACACAAAGAGCGGGTCGTACGCTTTTCCACAAAGAGCGTAATTTCCCGCCCCGAACGAGTTGCCGATCAACACCGTGATTTTTGGCACCACCGAATTAGAAAGGGCGTTCACCAGTTTCGCACCTGAACGGATGATCCCCGACGCCTCAGCCTGAGGACCCACCATAAAACCCATCACATCTTGTAAGAAAACAAGTGGCACGCGCATCTGGTTGCAGTTCATGATAAAGCGTGCTGCTTTGTCTGCCGATTCGGTGTAAATGACACCTCCAACTTCCACTTCTCCTTCCGCCGTCGTCACAGGAGCACGTGACATCGCGACAAGGCCCACTTTCTCACCGCGGATTTTTGCAAAAGCCGTCACCAGCGTCTTTCCATACTCTTTCTTGTACTCTTGAAGACTCCCTGCATCTACAATGCACTCAAGCACCTCTTGAATATCGTAAGGAACAGGCTCCTCGAAGTTCACTATTCGATAGAGTTCATGAGGATCTCTTTCAGAAACAGAGTTGGCCAATGAGAGATGGTTTTCTGGAAGCAATCCAACCAGTGAACGGAGTCGCTGGATGCAAGCCGGATCGTCTTCTTCCAAATAATCGACGGTTCCAGAAACGCCCGCATGCATCTCCGCACCCCCCAGCTCTTCCGTGTCGACCTCATGCCCAATCGCCGCTTTCACTAAGGCGGGGCCTGCGAGGTAGAGGCCACTCCCCTTGGTCATCAAGAGTTGGTCGCAAAGGACGGGAAGATAGCCCCCCCCTGCGATACAGTTTCCCATGATCGCTGCAAACTGTGGAATTCCTGCAGAAGAGAAGAGGGCGTTATTGCGGAAGATGCGACCAAAATCATCCTCGTCGGGAAAGATTTCACTTTGTAGTGGGAGGAAGACACCTGAAGAGTCCACCAGATAGAGCGTCGGGAGCTCAAGTTGGTAGGCGATCTTCTGAGCACGGATCACTTTTTTCACCGACTGAGGAAAAAAGGCACCCGCTTTGACCGTGGCGTCGTTCGCGATGATCATACAGTCGCGCCCCTCGACCCGTCCAATCCCTGTCACGACACCGGCTGCCGGAAAACTCCCCCACTCTTCATACATCTTCCAGCCAGCCCAAAGACCGAGCTCTAAAAAATCCTCTCCATTGTCGAGGAGGAGGTCAAGACGCTCACGGACAGTCAGACGTCCCAATTTTTTCTGACGCTCTGGACTGCCTCCTTCTCGGAGCGCTTTCTCTTCATTTTGGAATTGGCGTGTGAGCTCTTCAAGAGAGGACATGTTACCCCCTCTCCACCAAGTGGTCAGAGTGGACTTCTACTTTTTGATCGAGAGCTGACTTTCCGAGAGAGGCGTGCGCCTCGTCAAACTCCTTTTGTGAGAGCTCGAGGAAGAGGTGGCCCGCTTCCAAGTCCCCCTCTTGACTCGCAAGGCGTGAGAGGACCGCCGCTCTTGCAAAAAGAGAGATCACCATCGTCGTCACGCGCTCAAGCTCCAGCTGCTGCTCCACGACCTCTTCGCGGTACTTCATCAGAAGCCTCAAGTTCGCTGTCGCAAAGCGGCGCACATCTTTTGCGTATCTTTTTGCAAAAGGACGCAGCTCTCCTTTTGCAAAGGCAGGCACTTCTACAGAGAGGCGTTTCAACTGGCCCTTCACCCACTTGAAGAAGCTGCTCGGCTCTTTGCGGACCGCATCGAGAGAAAGACCCACTTCACGGAGCCCGACAACTGCAATGAATGCTTTCAAGACGTCGTTGGAACCCTCACCGATCATGTTCAAGCGCGAGTCGCGCATGATCCGTTCAAAAGGATGGTCTGTGAAAAAGGAGCGGCCACCAAAAATCTGCATGGTGTCGTAAAGGATGTCCCACCCCGCTTCGCTGTTAAAGACTTTTAAAATCGCCGCCTCAAGCATGATGTCCTCTTCACGCTTGTCAAGAAGGCCTGCGAGCAGATAGGTCATCGCTTCCATTGCATAGATTTTTGCAGAGGCTTCGGCGAGCTTTTTCTTCACAAGGGTGAAGGAGGCAAGAGGCCGTCCGAACTGCTCCCGCTCTTTTGCGTGCACGACCGCTTTTTCTAAACAGAATTTTGCCGTTCCCAAACAGGTCGCCCCAAAAGTCACCCTTCCATAATCTAAAATGGTCAGTGCAATACGCAGGCCTTTTCCGATCGGACCGAGAACATTCTCCTCGGGAACCATCACATTGTCAAAACGGAGGATCGAAGTTTTCGTTCCACGCATCCCCACCTTTTCAAGAGCCTTCTCTTTGATGGAAAAGCCTTTCATTTTGGGAGTGACAAGGAAGGCAGTGACCTTCTCTTCATCGCCCACTTTCACTTTGGCCATGACAGTCAGTAGTCCTGCGATCGAACCATTGGTGATCCACTGCTTTTCCCCATTGATGCAGTAGGCACGCTTTTCGGGAAGGTATTCTGCCTTGGCTTCAATGCCACCCGCATCCGATCCCGCTCCCGGCTCGGTCAGTGCAAAAGCTCCCCAGATCTTTCCGGTCGAGAGATCTTTTAAATACGTTTCCTGCTGCTCATCCGTTCCAAAAAGGAGCACTCCCCTCAGACCAATCGAGTGGTGGGCGTTGATAAAGAGTACTGTCGATGCGCACTCGCGTGCGATCCGCTCCATCACCTTACAGTAGGCGTGCTGGGACATTTCCATCCCACCCCACTCCTTGCCCACGGTCATCCCCATGATTTTCAGTTCGGAGAGACGCTGGAGTAGTTTCTTGGGAATCTCCTCATCGCGGTCGATCTTCGCCCCGTCCAAGGGACCCGATGACAAACAGTCGAGCTCCTTCAGTAGCATCTCGACATCTTTCTCTTCCTTTGAGGGCACACGGGGGTAGGGAAAAAGAGCCTCCCCGCGGGAAACGCCAAAAAAGAGCATCTTGGCAAAGCTCGGGAGCTCCTCACTCGAAACCAGGAGCTCTTCTAAAAGGGCTTTCTGCTTCTCGTCCATACCCCCCGTATAGCAGGTCTACATTTCAGGGGAAACGATCAACTCAGGGTGGACTTTCGTTTGGAGCATTTTTTGGATATAGGAGAGGGTGGCCCCTACAGAGGAGAGGCAAGAGGTGCAGCTTCCCTGGTAGCGGATAGTCACAAGTCTCGAATCCTCAATTGTTAAGAGTTCGACCCCACCTGCATCAAGAGCGATATAGGGACGCACATCCTGCTCGAGGACCCGGTCTATGATCCCCAGCTGCTCCTCTTTTGGTAGAGAGGTCCAGTTTTCGACCTCTTCAGGGCTGACCCCCTCAAAGGGGTCGCCAGAGACAGGGGTGGAGTAATTTTTCGGAAGCGGGAGCCCCTCACACGCCTCAGCTGCCTCGACGAGGGCCGAAATCGTCAAATTGAGGTGGCCTGACGTCTGCCAAGGAAAGGCAGGCTCCTTGCTGTTGTCACGGACGGCCCGGTCGAGGAGGTCGGCCGTCACCCTCCGGACCTGGTCATAATTCTTGCCGATCGCAAAATCTGTCGCCACCTCCCCTGCAGCGATGAGAGCGGACTGACCCAAAAGCTGATACTTTGCGTCCACAACCAGCCCATCGAGCGGGTCGACTAAAAGGTAAATCTGGATTGCATTACCTTCACTGAGCTGTCCATCAGAACCGACTGCGAGATGCATCCCGCGCGCCTCGGCATCCTCCTTCGTAAAAGAGCCACCCGCACGAGGTCGCTCAATCTTCTGCGCGACTCGTTTACTATATTGAACCCATGTATAGGGAGGAAAAAACGTCTCAGACATACAACTAGTATACCCTAGAAATTAGGAGGATACAAGAGCTTCATTTGAACGGAGAATGGCAAAATGTGCTTGGCGTAGAATCTCTTTATCAGAGAGAACCAGCCCTGGAAACTCACGCGGCAAAGCCTCTTTGAGAGCGTTGGCTAAAATTTCCACAGTCAGTGGTGTCACCGCAAGCTCTTGACTCGCCTTCAATCTCACATGAAGCCCTCTAGCTGCTTCATCGATAAACTGGTGAAGAGCATACTCCTGAATCCTTGCACGCTGATGTGCGTTGACACTCGGTACTTTTTGATAAAGCTGCTCCATCATCGGCTTTCTGTCTGCAGCATCCTTTGACCGAGTGATCTCTCCAGCAATGTAGGGCGCTAGAAACTTTTTCACGAATGCCTCAATCGCTTCTTTTTTAGGAGATGGCAAGGTTTCACCATACACGCGACTCTTTACAACAGAGGCAGGCTTGGGCAAGAGCCCAAACTTCTGATGAAGAAAGACCACCCCTTTTGGAGTAAAAGGAGCGACCACAAGGGTCAGTAGAGCGACAAGGGCTGTTTTCGCAGCTAGCTTGAGCTCGCTACCCACAAGGCTCCACGTACGCTTCTCTGCAACGCACCATCCTAAAAGAGGAACAAGACGGATCGTTGCCGATAGAGCATTTCCAGCAGCCGAGATCACCGTTGCCACAATGTGAACGCCGTCCATGACGGCACAGTGGAGTCCAACGACCCGCTGAAACAGCGCATCGACACTGATTAAGAAGGGGTCAGCGAGTGTAGGAATCCACTCGACCTCCATTCCTTTCTTGGTGGTACGTTCAACACGCACAGTTCCCGCCTGATGTTTCGCAAGATACTCAGCTGGGCGGACCGTCCAAGAAAGCGAAGATGAAATATTTTCCACTAAAGACATGCCTCTATTTTAGAAGCGATTTATTAAGAACTAATAAATATAGAAATAAATGGATTCATTTTCTAATATTTTAACCATGATTAATGTCTTCGCTTCTATGCCTTGGTGGGTCTACTTAATTTTTATTTTAGTTCTATATATGGGGTATACGACCTCTAAAGAACGGAAGGAATCGCTCATCAAAATCTCCCTCTTTCCACTGCTTTTTGGGTGTTGGACACTCTACCGTTACGGCAGTCTAGATCTCTTCCATTGCTTTCTACCGCTCATTAGCGGAGGGCTGCTCGGCTACTTCGTGCTGTCTGAAAAAATTCTAGGTGTCGATCAAAACACTAAGCAACTCCACTTCGTTGGTTCCTACACCACCTTCATTGTCCTCCTCTACATCTTCGCGGTGAAGTTTTGCTTTGGCTTTTTACACGACACCTACCCCGAGCTTGCCCTAGAATACAGCTCTCTTGAAGCAGCCTTCTGCTGCTCGTTTTCCGGTATCTTTCTTGGAAGAGTGACCCACTACAACCAAGTCTTTTTCTCACGCCCAACCCTTCCAGCTGAGACGACATAGTCGATTGCTCTCAGAAGTTCGTGAAAAATCGAGCTTAAGAAAATTGGATCGGTGCGATGTAGGTTGTTAGGTAGGCAGCCAGGAAGAGTAAAAAGAAGGTCAGAGCTATCCAGATGAGTTGCAATGGAAGAGAGAGTGATCCCATCTCATGCTTCATTCCGTGCATCTCTTCCTTGTGGCCTTCAGGGTGGATCGTCATGCACCCATGTTTGATCTTTCTCTTCACAAGCCAGTAGTTGATGGGATAGGCGGTGAGTCCTCCTGCAATCGTTGCCATCCCCATGGTAAACCAAAAGTTCGGGCTCCAGGGATTGTCTCCTTCAGGAAGGGCATGCATCAAGACCACCATGATAGGAATCATTCCCACCATCACCATGTTCATTGAAACGGTTTCTACAAAAAAGGTTTTTCGGACAGCCAGGAAGTAGTCTCCTTGGAACATTGAGATCATCATCAGAGCTTGGAAAATAAAAAGGCCCATGACAAAGGCAGAAAGGTATTCGATGATGAGGTCGATCCCATTAGGAAGACCAAAATGGTAAACGATGGCCGCAGAAAGAATGATGCCCGTTGCATCGCCAGCGAGGCAGTGCATTTCGGAGTTCACCCCCTGCTTCCAGTCCTCCTTCGTTGACTCCTCATGGCTTAATCCCGGGCGTGCTCGGCAGCTGAACCAGTAGGCTAGAAGACCCACAACACCCGTATAAGCTGTGACCAAGATCCAAGCGAGCTTCTGAACCCAAGAGACCGGGTTCTGGGTCACGTTGTGCCAAATGACATACGCCAAGGAGAAAAAGAGACTCACGAACCAGATAGTAAAAAGGGTGTCCATATTTATTCGTATATCACAGCAGAGATTATAACAAAATGTAGACCACTAATGCCGGAGAACTCTAGATTGCATTAAACGAGTATTCAAACTCTTTAATCTCATCCATAATTGATTCCCATTCAGGCACTTCTCGAAATAGCATTGTCTTCATTAGTTCATAGTCTTTTCGAAGTTCAGTACGAATTCGTTCAGGAGGTATCAGTCTAAGCATCCCTTTTCGAGCAGTGTCATAGCTCGCCCATTTAGAAGAGAAATATAAACTCTTGTGATTTGCTACTCTAGATAGCAAGTCAGAATTCTCAAGAGCTGGCCCCCTGATATCTGAGTTCAGCAGACAAAAAAAGTCGTAAAAGTGCCTAGAGAGCCTTAATGGCAAAGTTTTATGCTCTGGAAGATGAGAATACTGATGAAGTATCGTCGCTTTTTCCCAGAAGGTTCGCCTACCTGAAAGAACACGGACCTCAATACTTTCCTCTTCGACACTTTCAGGAAGAGCCTGTTTTGTATAACTTTGTATAGTACGCTTCTCTACAGGCCAATGCTCAGACCTTGCACCCATTTCAATTTTGACGATTGGACGAACATATCCCGCTTTGGATACATGGCTAGGATACCTAAAGAGGAGTGTTTGAAAAGATGGGTCTGTTTCATCTGAATAAACTTCCCACTCTTCTGAAAACCCTAACTTTTCAGTGATGGATTCCTTTAATAAGTTTAACACTCTAGTCTGAACAAATTTTGAGCACTCCTTAGATAAATTTTCTATCATCTGTTGCATCTTTTTCTTTGACGGTGCCTGTTCAATACTTAGCGGACTCACACCAAAGCAATCACCTTCAATAGAAAGGTCAATATCTTCAGAAAACCGATGAATAACGTTATATACTTTTGATAGAGAAGTCCATCCCTTAAAGGTCAATTTGGGCCCAATTTCATCAATCGAGTGGAGGCGCTCAAGAGTCCAAACAACCCAGTAATCTTTTTCAATTAACTCAAAGGGTATACTGATTTTTTCTGCTGCAGATCGAAAAAATAGCTCCCTTTCTCTCGTCGACAACTGATACATTTTGCTCATACACTTATCTCCAGTGCATCATATACAGCCGATCGAATCCATGTTGGAGCAAATTTCAAGCGATCTTTCACTTCCTCTTCACTTGAACTCCTTAAAAAGATTCGAATTTGTTTGGACGTGTTCTCGTCGATATGATCTTTGCCAATTTCTTTTAGAGCCTCAATCAAAGTACCTTCCCTTGTGCCAGCTGGAATCATGACTTTCTTTGCAGCTCTTTTAAAAATGATGACTTGATTCCCTATCTTGACGGTTTTCGAAGGACCCTCTGTTAAGTATACAACCTTTCCTGGCACTTGCTCTGACAATCCAACAATATTCGCAGCAAGAGCTCCAGCAGGCTGGATTTGAACACCATTTTTTTCAGCTATAGCTTTGGCTACACTCAGGATATTGGGAGGAACGACACCCAATCTTTTGTGAATCTTTGGATACTCGTACACCCCCTGAGTCAGACGAACAATCCTTTGCTTCTTCTCTAAACTTGAAAGAGCCTTTCTAACTGAAGCTTCACTACCGATTTCCATGAAATTTTTTGAAGTAAAGCACCATCCACGACCATGCCCAATAATAATCCCCATAACCCTTGATTCAACACTGTCACTCATCTCACATCCCCTTTTCACAAAAAGGGCATCTTTTTGTGAAATATGCAAGTACGCTCTTTACAGTATTATTCATTTTGTGGGTACTAGAGGCTTTTTTGACTGAATTATACCATCTATTTTTTTCACACAAAAAGCATCTTTTTGTGAAAAATGTGAAGACTTAATTCGTTTTAAAAGCACTCTTACGGAGAGTTTGGGCTGCGGCGGCGAGAGTGTCGACTGCTTTCTCGATCTCCTCGTCGGTAGTGAAGCGGGAGAGGGAGAAGCTGAGGCTCGTGTGAGAGACTTCAGGAGCAAAACCCATCTTGGAGAGAAGGTGATGGAGCGTCTGTGAAGAGCCACCGCCGATGGTCGCAGCCACTTTTTTTCGATCGAGGAGGTAAAGGAGCGCTTCGGAAGAGACCCCCTTCACAGAAAGGAGGGAGACGGTGGGTAGACGCTTCTCATCAGCAAAGAGCACTTCCACATCGGGGATTTTTTCTTGTGCGAGTGTTTCAAAGGAGTCGCGGAGACGCGCCCCTTCAAGAGCAAGAAAGTCGAGTGAACTTTTCGCCTCTTTCGCTGCACAGATGAGCGCGCTGAAGAGTGATGTCGGAAACTTCCCTGAACGGTAGCCTCCCTGCTCAGCAGCACCGTGGATGAGTGTGGTGAGCGGCGCCCCCTCTTTCAGAAAAAGTCCTGCGGTGCCCAGGGGCGCGTGGAAGAGAGAGCCATCAAACGTGATGGCGTCAGCCCCCAACTCCTCAAAGTTGAAGGGCAACTTACCTAAAAGATGGCTGATATCTACATGGAAAAAGATCTCTCGCTCCTGGCAAATCTCAACAAGGGGGGAGAGGTCGTAAATGACTCCAGTGAGACCGCACGCAGCTGGCAGTGAGAGAAAGGCGGTACGTGGAGTGACATGGCGGATGAGTTCATCGGCAGTGACAGCCCCCTTCCCGTCGACATCCAAGAGCTTGAAGACAACAGAGAATTTGGAAAAGCGCTCTCCAGAGACTAGAGACGCCGCATTGGCCGTTGAGGCGGTGAGAAATTGGTTCTTCCCCGTCTCCAGTGCGATTTCCGAGTAAGCGGAGAAATAGAGTTGCGAGATCGCCTCTTCTAAGGAAGAAGTGAAGACAAAAGCATCCTTCTCTTTTGCACCCGCCAGTGCATAGAGATGAGGAACCCCTTTTAACAACTTTTCACGGACGCGGTTGGCTGCTGCACCAAGTCCGTAAGGGTCTAAATACTCCTCATCCAAAAAGGGAAGCATCTCTTTCACACACTCAGGGAGGGGTTTAGTGACGTGGCTATTGTTGAGGTGGATCATTGTCTTGTATAGGTTCCGTCGCTGTAGTTGTAGATGCGGGGGTCGCCCGTTGCCAGTTCGAGTTTCACCACTTCATCTCCAGAAAGACCTTCTAGTGCCATCACAATCGATCGAAGAGAGTTTCCATGGGCAGAGATGAGCACATTTTTTCCCGACTCAAGCAGCGGCTCCACATTCTCTTTAAAGTAAGGGATCGCCCGCTCAGCAGTCATCTTCAGGCTCTCCCCTTCAGGGGGAGCGGTATCGAAGCTTCGACGCCAGATGTGCACCTGCTCTTTGCCATAAATTTCACGCATTTCATCTTTGTTCATCCCCTGCAGGGCACCGTACATCCGCTCATTGAGCTGCCAGGCAACCGTGACCGGAACGACCTCTTGCAGCATCTTATCGCTATGGATCTTTCCCCACTCTGCCATTTTTCCTTCGCCCGTATGGGGGTTCACGGGTGTTTTGCCAGAGGAGTGGACGCTCATCACCAGCATCGCAGTGGCAGAGGCTCGGATGAGAGGAGTGGTGAAGATGTGGTCAATCGGCAGGTCTTTGATCCTCTCCCCAGCTCTTAGGGCCTCATCAACACCTCCCTTAGAGAGAGGGACATCCACCCAGCCTGTAAAGACATTTTTTTTGTTCCACATCGACTCGCCGTGACGCAGTAAAATTAAAACTCCCATCCTCTTCTCCTTTATCTTCTAAAATCTATCACCTTAAAGGGTTTAACTCAATTGATGCAAAAGAAATTATGAGGTATACTTTACTGTTATTATGGGTGAAAAAAAACGTTTGAGTAAAGTCCTAGCTGGATGTGGTGTCGCCTCCAGGCGCGCTGCTGAGGAGATCATCTTCGAAGGCCGTGTTGAGGTCAACGGAGAGGTGGTGACGGTTCCTCAGACGGGTGTCTGCTTAGAAGAGGATACCATTACGGTCGACGGCAAGCCCCTCAAGAAAGAACAAAAGAAAGTTTACTACCTTCTGAATAAACCGATTGGCTACATCTGCTCCAACAAGCGGACAAGCAAGCGCAGCCGCCTCGTGATCGACCTCTTTAGTCAGATGGACCAGCGCCTCTTTACTGTCGGCCGTCTCGATAAAGACACCGAAGGGCTCATTGTCGTCACGAATGACGGACACTTTGCCGATAAGCTGATCCATCCCTCCTCGAACATCCAAAAAGAGTATGTCGTGAAGACGGGCTGCGACATCAAACCCGAACATCTGTATAAACTATCAGAAGGGACCACAGTGGAAGGGACCTTTGTAAAACCCGTCAAGGTTCAGAAAATCCGTAAAGGGACACTCAAAATTGTGGTCAAAGAGGGGAAAAAACACGAAGTGCGCGAGCTCGTCCTGAACGCCGGTCTGAAAGTGAAAAACTTGAAGCGCACACGTGTAGGCCACCTCACCCTGGGATCGCTCGAAACAGGTAACTACCGCCCCCTCTCAAAGAAGGAGATTGAAACTGTATGGCAAAAATAAAAAGAAAGCGTCTTCTGCCTGAAGTGGAAGAGCTCATGCCAGCTCTCATTTCTGCCTTCCGTAAAATCACCAAAGAGCCCGGCCCGAGCGACCAGCTACAGACGCGGGAGTTCCGTCGTGCTGCAGAGAAGGTCAAAGAGCTCAAAAAAGAGCTCGACAAAGGCACTTTCTCCTCAAAAGCGTTGAGAGATAGCCACACGCTCGCGAGCTACCTTCTCTACTTTTTTCCTCTCCATTACCAAGAGATTTTCTCGGCGATGAAAGAGCTCCCAAAAGCGCCCGACCGCGTTCTAGATCTCCAAAGTCATACTTGTGCTGGAGCCTACGCGGCCATTAAGCAGGGCGCAACCGAAGTGATCGCAACCGGCCCCGAAGAGCGCAGCCTCCGCGTTGGCTCAGAGATGATTGGTCGGATGGGACACCCCCTCTCGATCCGCAAATGGGATCCGCTCCAAGGACCTCTTCCCGTTGACCCTGGATTTGATCTGATCATTCTTAACCATTCTCTCTTTCAGCTTTTTCCTCCTAACCAAGAAGGAAAGGTGATCATCGAGACCGTCACAGCGTTTATCGAAACCCTCCTCACCTACCTGAATCCCGAAGGGCACCTCCTGATCACAACTTCGAGTCTCGAACCTTTAAACCGCCAGCTCTTTCTTTTGCGTGACCACCTCGTTGAAAAACAGGTCCCCATCTATGCTCCCTGTATCTGGCAAGGACCCTGCCCTGCTCTTAAAAACAACTTCCCTTGCTTCATGCAGCGTGAGATGGAAAAACCCTATCTCATGAAAGAGCTCCAGCGCGCCGCCGACATCCAACAAAATTCTCTTAAAGCAACCTACCTGATCTTGAATCGTAAAGAGGATCCTGTCGCCAAACTGAAAAGCAGCTACCGTGTCGTCAGCCCCCGACTAGAAAATCCTTACGAAGAGTTTTACATCCTCTGCGGCACGAACGAAAAGGTGAAACTTTCAAGACGCACCCCTCCAGAGGAGAAAGAGCCCTTTGACTACTTCAAACGCGGAGACTTAATCCAACTCGGCAAAGAAGCAAAGAAAGCTTCTGCCGACGTGCTCGACTTCCCTGATATCCACGTCTCTGCCGCTTGTGGCAAGCCCCCACCAACCGGAGAGGACGCGTGACCGAAACGAGTCCTCTAATCCAAACCCTCACTGAGTCAGTGAACAATCTAAAGACGATTGTTCAACTGAAACACTCGCACTTCTTCCTAGAAAAACTCACTCTCTACAAAAACCAGATCCGAGTTGAAAAAAGCGACCTCTTTGAGTGCATCACAACAGGTTGGATGACAGACAACTACAAGAAGAAGATCAAGAAAAAGCAGCGATTGAAAGAGGTGCTTCTCTATTCGATTGAGAACCTCAAAAAACACTACCGTGTCATCCAGAAAACCCTCTCTAGTGAAGATCCTCACGATCAAGCTTGGGCGAAGATGACCCTCGATACGATCAACGACTACAACGCCCTTCTCATCCACCTGCGCACAGAAAATAAGAAGCCCTTCTACCGCCTAAAAAGAGTGTCTGCCAACTTTTTCTCTCCGACTTTCTTTGGTGATGAGCTTCTCACGGTCCTCGTTGAGATCCCCAGCATGTACCTTCTCCGCTTTGAAACAACCCACGAACAGGCCACATCCGAAGAAAAAGCGATGGAGAAGATCGCTCAGTCGCTCAAAGGAGGAGAAACCGTTGAACTCTCTGTGAACGAGCGTGACGTCTTTCACATGCGCGCCATCACTCTTGCATCGAAATCCAACCTACCTTCCGACCTAGCAAAAGACATCACAAAACTCCTCAAAGAGACCCCCATCCGCGCCAGCAAAACCGACAAAAAAGAAGAGGAGAGTGACTCCATTATCTCGATGGTGCAGATGCTCACTCCCTTCCCGGGCGAAGAGATCACCGTCTCGGGCCGCATCAAACGCAAAGAAGACCGTCCTGTTCCCAGCGTTCCCGATCCCAAAAGCTTCCGGGTCTCCACGATCGTCTCGCAAACGGGCTTTCCCCACCCTTCACAGTACAGCGGGTGGGCGCTGACGGCCTGCTTCACCCCTCAATCTCTCCTCCGCCTCGACCTGACACCGGAATACCACGCCATCCACCAAATCAAACAGCAGATCGCCCACGACCTCCTTCCAAACAACCGCCTCAACATCAAGGCAAAGACGCTCCTGAAACTAAAAAAGCGCGCCTTTGAACAGAATGCAGAGGTCTACCTACGCCTCCACCGGCAGCTCTCCCTAGCGATGCTACGCTCTGCTCCCTACGAAGGCCTGAGTGAAGAGATCATCGTCGAGCGTGTCGATCCTTTCTACGACCGTGTAGAAAACCACCCCTCTCCCTTCGATTACCTCTCCCAGGCGCACCACCTCATCAATAAAACCTTCATCGACCATCTCTACGAAAAGCTTTTGCATGAATGGCAGGATGAAGAAAATCCCGGCCTCTTTTCTAACAACCGACGGGAACGTTTTAAAACTGCTTTCGATATCCTACATGACGAATTAAGCCTCGCCGTCGATGAGTTCACACGAAACGCGGAGCGACCTCACTCAGAGCTCGACCTCGCCACCCTCCGCTTCACTCTCATCCAAGGTCAAGTTCTCGGTGAAGTGGCGATCAAAATCCTTCTGCTCTACTTCTCAGAGAAAATCGGCTTTGCCCCTCCGCTGCTCAACCACTTTGAGATCAGCACCCAAGCTGCTGCCTTTAGACAGATCCTCTTTTTCCAAAACGAATTGGAGTCCCCCCTCTCTGAAAACGAAGAGGAAGCTCTACCACTTCTCCAAAAGCGTTACCAAAAAGCGCTCAAAAATGACGTCGAACTCTTCGAGTCCTGCGAACTCAAAGAGCCCATCGAAGCCTCCATCTGCCACGAGCTGGAACGCTACTACAACAGCCGCTACACCCTCCTCTCCAAAATCCACAAACGCAAGTCATAAAGGCTCTTCATATGTCAATCACCTTCTCGACTCTCATCTCAAAGGATATCCCCCCTGCCCTATCTAAAACCCAAAAGAGGAAGAAAAAAAACGCCCTCCCCTCATCGCCTCATTTTTGAAAGGCATGTAGACCCTATTCAAGCTAAAATCGACCAACTTGACTGGAATACGAAGCTGGGAGAGCGGCAACTCACTCCACCGCATGTAGCAGCATTAGATGAAGAAGCAGACCAGCTTAGTATCGACCTTTTACTAGGCGCACTTAGAAGCGAAAGTAATCAAGGGTTTTAAGGAGCATTAAATGCTCTAGTCATGACAGGAACAACGATTCAACCGGGGCGAACTCAAGAAACAGAACAACCATTTGATCCAGCAACTCTTATTCAAATGTTAGGAGAACTTGGAATAGTCTAATCTGTAGAAGTCATGATTTAAAGATAGAGCTCACTCAAAAACTTTTTAGCGGGCCGAACTTCGATTCCTTTTGTCACACGCCCTCGGTCGAGATCTTTGACAACCTGTATCGAAGGAATATTGTACTTTTGATGGAAGTAACAAAGATGTGGACTGAGCGTATGGTTAGAAAGTTTTGCTTCTATGAGATATTCCACTTCACCCTCTTGAACAAGGGCAAAATCCACCTCTTTTTTCTCTTTGGTACGTAAGTATTTAAGAGCAACCCGTTCACCAAGAAGATCATGCCGTGCAAAAGCAGACTTAAGAAGCGACAATGCCACAAGGTTTTCAAATTGAACCCCCTTGTCTCCACGTACAAGACCTGTATCAAAAAAGTAGATTTTTGGTTCCTTCTGCAAACTACGAGCAATGTTTTTTGAGTAGGGTGTCACACGAAAAATCACATAGAGAGCCTCTAAAATTTCGATATACTTTTTCACAGTATGAGGTGAAATAGAAACATCTTCTGCTATAGAGTTATACGAAATCGGAGATCCTACTCGGTCTCTGAGTAGCTCGAAAACGAGCTGGATCGTCCGTATACTTTGGATTTTCTCGATATCTAGGACATCGATGCGGAGTAAAGAGTCGATATATTGGTTTCTCCACCTTTTTGCATCGACATCCTCTTTTGTCAAAAAGGGCTCGGGAAACCCCCCACGCTCTATCAATTGATCTAAAGAATACGGTGCTGAAAGCTGAGTTAACTCTGCAGGAGAAAAGGGAAGTAGTCGGTGCAGAAAAAACCGTCCTGCAAGGGAGTCTCCCACCTCACTAAATACTTCTAATCTAGCACTCCCTGTGACTAAAAACTTCTGATGCTCTTTCTTCGTATCGTAGATCCCCTTTAGATAGTTTTTCCAGTTGGGCATCTTATGGATCTCATCCAAAATGATAAGCTCGGTCTCCGGGAGCCAGGCCTCCTCTTGAATGAGCTTCTGGTCCTCTCTTTTGTCATAGTTGAGGTACAGGGAGTCCGTAAACTCTTTTGCGATCTCTTTAGCCAAAGTGGTTTTTCCCGCTTGTCTAGGACCAGCTAGGAAAACCATTTTCTTTTCTAAATCCTTTCGAATCGCCTCTTTCTGAACTCTTTCCATATTGACCATTTTGCATCGAATTGCAAAAAAGTCACGACTTTTTTGCATTCCAGTGCATAAAAGTCGAGAAAAAGGGTAAATTCACAGGGGACTAGAGTATTTTATCATCAACATCGTCAAAAAAATCGCATTCCTAAAGAAGATATAGGTAATGGATTACGATTTGACATCCTAATTATTGGTAATTCAATTTGTTATTTTTCTTCTTAAGGAATAAACTTACCTTCTGAAGTTACAGGCAGCAACTTAAAAAAGAGGTGATTTATGGGCGAGAAGAAAGATGACCATCATATACTTGAGGTAGGGGCGAGTATCGCCCTTGATTGTGTTCCCGTGGTGGGTACGGGTAAATCTGCTGTAGAACTTGTGGAAGGAAAAGATCTAGTCACGGGGGAGAAGATCAATCGATGGATCCTAGCAGGTGGTCTTCTTTTGAGCCTTGTTCCTTTTGGAAAAGCTGCATTCAAAGCAGCACGAGCTGCGATCAAAGAAAGAAAAGCCATTAGTCTCGCAACAAGGACAGCCTATGGAGCTGCATCAAAAAAGGAGGCAGCACAAAGATTAGAAAAAGTCCTTGACCATATGCCTCATGCAGCAAGCAATACGGCACAAAACAGATACCAGTATGAGCTTCTCAGAAAACAATACCGAATGCAAGAGGGTGCATTAAGTGCAGCTGAAAAAGAAGTGATTGGTAACGTCGGAGGACACTCTTTTCCAAAACACAGCTTAAGCTCAAACTCAGTCCTGCACTCAACAGGTGAGTTTAGGTCGCAAATGGGTCATGATTATGGACGATTTGGAAGAGATATCACTAAAGAAGTTGAAGTCAACGGGTTTAAGTTTCAAAAAATCGTTGGACAAGAGCAACTGCTAGTCAACGCAGGTGAAGAGGTTTTTGGCCTACAAGTTTTCGCGAAAGACTTGCCGCTTAGAGTGGGCGGATCGAAGCAATTCGGAATGGGTAGTAGAGAAGGATTCTTCGAATACATTAAAACGTTTCTTAAAGACCCAAAAACCCAAGTCGTTCCCCTAAAAAACGGGCGGGTAGCCTACGTCAATGCAGAAAAAAAAGTGGTCTTATACGAACCTCTCAATCATGCTTTTGAACCTACCATTTATCAGTACAAAAACCTGTCACCTGAAGTGCAATCAGCCATGGCGAAGGCGTTCCAGCATTAAACTTGATTCTAATCCAAGGGAATTTCGGAGAGGAAGCGGCTGGGGGTGAGGTAGAGGCGCTTTTTTGCACGGGTCATCCCGACGTAGGTGAGGCGCCGCTCCTCTTCAATCTGATCAATCGAATCTTTACAGCTCAAGTGAGGAAGGAGATCCTTTTCGAGCCCGGCAAGAAAGACCGTTTCGAACTCGAGACCTTTACTGTTATGGAGGGTCATGAGAAGCACTTTTTTCTCATCAAAGAGTTGGCCTCATGATATCTTCTTTTTTGGTCTAGCTCTCTTGAGGAGGGGGATGATAGAAGCAAGTCCCAGTCCAGGCCAACTGCAATTTTAGGCCTTCAATTTCACTCGGATCCGTGATATTGTTATCTTTAAGGAACTTCGCGAATTTCGCAGCGTTTTGTCTTTTGATTGAAGCATTGGTCTCGAGAAGATCCTCAATCCATCTGACCACACGACCTCCAGTCTCAATCGGGTGGAGAACAGCATGGCAAGTCGCTTGAATCGCTGCTGAGATTATTTCAAAAACTTTAAGAGCAACTGCTTTGACTTTAGAAGCAAGAGTTGATCCTGTCTCAACCACAAACTTTCCCACTCGCGACTCACCGACGTAATGAATCGGATCTGAAAAAAATGTTGTCTCTGTTTTCATTTGAGCTCTCTTTTTTAGTTTTTTCTTTTATTATAATATTAACACTATAATATTAATTTATTTTAAAGATTTTATTTCTTTTACCGCAAGGTTGCTGAGACGATTTTTGTATACCTTCACACTGGCGAAGGGACTCAGCCTGAGATAAATCCTTTTAACGCCTATAAAAATGAGTACACTGCAAAAAATGAGTTGAACTAGAATCTACCGCTGATACGAATGAAGCACTAACAAAGTTCCTGTTAGCCTCCATCTAGGGGAATTTCGGAGAGAAAGCGGCTGGGGGTGAGGGAGCGCAGAGTTCCCCACATGTAGCGGAAGCGCGAGGTGGTGAGGTAGAGGCGCTTTTTTGCACGGGTCATCCCGACGTAGGTGAGGCGCCGCTCCTCTTCAATCTGATCGATCGAATCTTTACAGTTCACGTGGGGAAGGAGATCCTCTTCGAGACCCACAAGAAAGACCGTTTCGAACTCGAGACCTTTACTGTTATGGAGGGTCATGAGAAGCACTTTTTCTTCATCGATGTCCTCTTTTTCTGCACTTTTAAGAGTGAGGTCACTGAGAAACTCTTCGAGGGTGGGTGTTTCGACTTGCTCTTCCCATTCTGCTGCGACCGAAGCCAGTTCGAGAACGTTCGACTTACGGTCATTGAAGGTTTCAGGGTCCTCTTTCAGAAGATCGAAGTAATGCGTTTTTTCAACGAGGTCGATAATCAGATCGCGAGGTGTGCTGCTGCCCGCCAAACGGCGGAGATCATCGATCAGGGTCACATACTTTTCGAGCCCCTCCCGCTGTTTAGCTGTAAGTTTAAGCGGGTGCTCGAGTGGTTCTTTCGCAATGAGTGCTTTAGCGTAGTCAAAGATGCCCATCTCTTCTTGGAAAGAGCCCTCTTTCAGCTTCTCTAAAAATTTGGGGCCGAGTCCTCTTTTGGGGAGGTTGATCGTCCGTTCAAAAGCAATGAGGTCATAGGAAGAGTGGACCATACGGAGAAAAGCAAGCACGTCTTTGATCTCCATCCGCTGGTAGAAGGAGAGACCTCCATAGATGGCGTAAGGAATTCCCATAAAGCGGAAGAGATCTTCAAAACTCCTCGATTGGAAGTTCGTGCGGTAGAAAACAGCCATCTCAGAAAATGAGTGGCCGCGGCTTTTGAGGTCCAAGATCGCCTTTGCCACCGTTTCCGCTTCGTCCCGCTCAGATTGCACTTGAATCAGCTCGACTGGCTGCTCATCTTCGATATCACTCCAGAGGTTTTTCTCCAGACGCCCCTCGTTATAAGAGATGAGCGCGTTGGCAGCGTTCAAAATATTTAGAGCGCTGCGGTAGTTTTGTTCAAGGCGGATCGTCTCCGCTCCTGGAAAATCCTTTTCAAAGTGAAGGATGTTACGGATCGTCGCACCGCGCCACGAATAGATCGACTGGTCAGGGTCGCCGACAACGAAGAGATTTTTCCTCTCACCTGCGAGTAACTTCACCAATTCGTATTGCGCTTGGTTCGTGTCTTGGTACTCATCCACATGGAGGTACTGCCAACGCTCTTGGTAGTAAGCGAGCACTTCTGGATGTGTGCGGAAGAGGGTCACGGGCAGAAGAAGTAGGTCATCAAAGTCGACGGCTTGACTCTCTTTTAGTCTCATTTGATAGAGACGGTAGATCTCCTGAAAAGTGACATTCACCGCGGGAGTGAGCGGCGAAGTGTCCACTTCATCGGGAGAGAGTAGGTTGTTTTTTGAATCTGAGATCAGCTCTTTGACTCCCTTCACCATTCCCTTCTTTTCAGGGAGGTTAAAACTCTTCAGGATGGACTTGAGCAATTTATTGGAATCTTCTTCATCATAAATGGTGAAGGAATTGGGAAGCCCGAGGTGGTGGATCGATTCACGGAGAATGCGCGCTCCCAAACTATGGAACGTGGAGATGAGGACACGGGAGCTGGTCTTTTCACGGATCCGTGTTGCCATCTCTTCGGCCGCTTTGTTGGTGAAGGTCACCCCCAAAATCTTGGAAGGAAAAATCCCCTGCTCAAGGAGGTGGATGATACGCTCTGTCACGACACGCGTCTTCCCAGACCCCGCACCAGCTAGGACGAGGAGAGGCCCTTCTGTGTGGGCGATGGCTTTTTTTTGTTCTTTATTCAATAACATGTCCGAATCGATGGGTGTCGTGGGAGAGCGCCCGTTCCTGTAAAACGTACGGAAGGTCAAAGCGACCCTCTCCACTGAAGTTGAGAAGTATCGGTGTTTTATTTAATTCTGCGAGCGCTTGGAGCTCTTCTTCTTTGGGGCGGGTAAAAAAGTAGACGCGTCTCGTTGCCGTCTCACGTAACTCACCGAGCCACTCTTCAAAAGAGGTGGATGCTGCAAAGGAGATGTGGGCTTTGGCACCCGTCACCTGTAGGGCTCTCTGGAACCGCTGCAACTGGATGAGTTCATCTTCTACTCGGAGAAGGAGATTTTCTCTAGTGTGGTAAGAGAGTTCGTTCTTTTGTCCAAGAAGAGCACTTGGGTCAGAAGGCTCTTTAAACCGCGCCTTCCACACTTTGCGGTAATTGGCAGCCACCTGCAGCTCATCCCTTTCTGTATCTTCTGCCTGGACCATTGAAAGAAGGAAGTTGGGCCCGCCGGCCTTAAAGCCCGGTCCAAAGTTCGACTCTTTGATCCCTCCAAAGGGTTGACGACGGACAACAGCCCCGGTGATCGGGCGGTTGATGTAGAGATTGCCCGCTTGGATCTCACGGCACCATCGCTCCTTTTCATCTTCATCTAACGACTGCAGACCCGCGGTGAGTCCGTAGGGTACGGCGTTAGCCAGAGTGATTGCCTCCTCCAAATCTTCTGCGCGCATCACTGAAAGGAGGGGTCCAAAAAATTCGGTTTGGTGGCTAAAGCTTCCACGCTTCACACCGAGTTTGATTCCCGGAGTGACGAGAGGCCCATTTTGAGAGGGTTCAAGCAGCCACGACTCCCCCTCTTCGAGTTCCGTCAACCCACGCAGCAACTTGCCTGAGGGAGGTACAATGAGAGGTCCGATGTGGGTCGCAGGGTCTTCACTCGGACCCACCTTTAAACTGAGAGCTGCATTTTTTAATGTTCTCAAGAAACTTTCGTCTTCATAGACCTCTTTCGTCAAGATCGCGAGGCTGCAAGCGCTACACTTCTGTCCGCCGTATGAGAAGGCGCTATGGATCAGATCTTCAATCGCCCGGTCACGGTCTGAGGACGCCGTCACGATCAAACTGTTCTTTCCTCCCGTCTCTGCAGTGAGGTCAAGACCGGGACGCAGCTTTAGAAACTCGTGGGCTGTCTCTGTTCCCCCCGTCAGCAAAACACGCTGGATGCGTGGATCGGTGATCAGCTGAGAACTCGCCTCTCCATCTTCACACGCAATGAACTGAAAAACGGGAGCTTCAAAACCTGCCTCATGGAAAAGTTCTGCAATTTTCAGTCCCACACGGCGCGCTTCAGGAGCGGGTTTGATGATCACCGGACACCCTGAGGCAAGCGCTGCGGTAATCCCCCCGATCGGGATCGCCAGAGAGAAATTCCAAGGAGGAATCACAGCCGAAAGCCCTCGTGGACGAAGGATTCCCGTTTTGAGAAGGCTCTGCATCTCTTTCGTATAGTACTCGAGATAGTCGACCGCCTCAGAAAGCTCGACATCCGCCTCCTCAACCACTTTGCCTGTATCCTGAACCATACAGGCGATCACTTCAGCGCGTCTTGTTCGAAGCAGCGCGGCCACTTGTAGCAATTTTTCAAAGCGCTCATCTCCGAGGGTTCCTTCGGCTGTGGCTCCCTGTTCAATCGCAGCGAGCACCTCCTCTTTCGAAGCGCTTGGAGGCAGGGTAGGAGCTCTCTTGGAAAGCTCCTGATGCACCTCTTGCACTTTTTCATGAAGCGTCCAATCACTGTCGGGTTCATTTCTAAAGGGAGCGGTGAGTGAGGTCGCTTTTGTCGGTGGAGAGAGGCGCCTCGGAGCGGATGAAACCCATGCAGCCATGTCATAGGAGAGGAGGAAGCGGCGCTTTTCTTCTTCCCAGGCCGGCCGGGTGGGGTCGATCGAAAAATAGTGGGTAAGGAAGTTTTCAGGAGAGCTGTTCTCATCAAAGCGGCGGATTAAATAGGCCACCGCATTTTCAAAATGTGCGGGGCTGACGATCGGAGTGTAGAGAACGAGCTTTGGAACCACACTGAAGAGAGCCTCTGCGAGAGCCGGAGCCATCCCTTCTAGCATCTCAAACTCCATCTCCACTCCCCTTTCGTGACTCATGACGAGGGCAAGGGCGATATCAAAGAGATTGTGCGAACCGAGACCCAGACGGACCGCTTTCGCCACTTCAGGATTGAGCAAGCGGTCCAGCATCTTTTTAAAGTTCGCATCCGCATCTGCTTTTAAAGGGTAGGGAGCTTGGTACCAATTTTTCAGACGCGCGATCATCTGCTCAGTTTCGAGGTTCGCGCCCTTCACCAGCCGCACCTTGATCCACCCCCCTCCACTATCGACACGAGCCGAAGCCCACTCAATGAGCTCTTCGAGGGCTGTATAGGAATCAGGAAGGTAGGCTTGAAGCGCGATCCCTGCTGGAAAGCGGTGGAACTCCGGTTCGCTCAGGAGTTCACTAAAGAGGTTGAGTGTGAGCTGGAGATCGGAGTAGGCCTCCATGTCGAGGTTGATGAATTTTTTCTCTTTCATCGCAAGACGGAAGAGAGGACGTAAGCTTTTTTTCAGGCGCTCCCCTGTGCCTTCAGGGTCGAGGAGGTTGAGGTCGTGCTCCAGAGAGGAAATTTTAATAGAGATATAGTCGATGAGGGGGTTGCAGAGGTCTTTCAGATACTCTTTGACCCGAGAGGAGGCCTGCGCATCGCTCAACACCTCCTCCCCAAGACGGTTGATGTTCACCTGGACACCCTTCTCCCGTCTCTCCTTCAACATCTTTTCTAGCTTTTCGCTGTCAGAGTAGTAGAGAAGCTGTTCATTTCTCTTCCGGAACTCTTTCCGGAGGAGAGGAGCGAACGGACGCAGCAGGGAGCGAGGGGCGACTTTCGCCACCCAAAAGCCTAAGCGGCTTAAAGGGCTTGGAAGGGGCGGGACGCCGTACTGGTGGAGGAGTTTTTGGAGCTTCTGAATGAAAAAATCCGGATCTGCACTACGGCAGGCCTGGTCGGTAAAGGCCGTTAGGAAGTGAAGCCCTTTTTTTGAGTCAATGAGCGCTGCTAGCTCTTTTTGAAGCTTGCGACGAGCGGGCGTCTGAAAGCGCTCAGAGAGAAGAAAAAGCTCTTCGGCGACCTGCACCGCAAGCTTTTTTCTCTCCTCATCTGTGAGGGGTCTCTCATGGATCGACTGAAGAATTTCTGGAAACACATGAGGACTTTAACAGAAAAAGGATTTTCTTCTAAAATGGCGGCATGAAACATCTTCTCCTTCTTTTTCTTTGCTGCTCCAGCTGCCTCTTTTCCTCTCCTGTCACCCCTGGAATCGAACGCCTCGTGACCAAGCCTCACCACGATCTGCTTAAAAACAAGCGCGTCGCTCTCTTTACCAACCAGACCGGAGTCACCTCAAAGCTCGAGTCGAACATCTCGTTCCTCCTGAAACACCAAAAGAAGCTGCACTTTGACTTGGTCGCTCTTTTTGCTCCCGAGCATGGCCTCTATGGAGCCCACCACGCCTCCGAGCATGTTTCAGATGAGAAGTGGGAAGATAAAATCCCTATCTACAGCCTCCATGGAAAAACACGGCGCCCGACAGAGAAGATGCTCGAAGGGATCGACCTCATTCTCGTCGATATCCAAGATATTGGATCGCGCTCCTATACCTACATCTCCTCCATCTGCTACATCCTCGAAGAGGCGAAGAAAAAAAACCTTCCCGTCGTGATCACCGACCGCCCCAACCCCATCAATGGTGTGGTGGTCGACGGTCCTCTGCTCGACTGCTCCTTCCGCTCCTTCCTCGGCTATCTCGAGGTCCCTTACTGCCACGGAATGACTGTCGGAGAACTCGCGCTCTTTTACAATAAAACCTCGGAGCTAGGCTGTAACCTCAAAGTGGTCCCGATGAAGGGATGGAAAAGAACCATGAACTTTGCTGAGACGGGCCTCCCCTGGGTGCCCACAAGCCCCAACATTCCTGAAGCGACAACCCCACTCTACTACCCTGTCACCGGCATCCTCGGAGAGCTCATGATCACCAGCATCGGGATCGGCTACCCGCTTCCCTTCAAAGTCGTTGGAGCCCCTTGGCTCGATGCGGAGGCCTTCTCTAGAAAGATGAACGAACAGCACCTCCCAGGCGTGCAGTTCAAACCTTTCTACTTTAAGCCCTTCTATGGAAAGTATTCGGGTAAGGAGTGCGAGGGAGTCCTGGTGTACATTGATGATCCCCTCAAATACCACCCTGTTGCAACGCAGTATGCACTCATTGGAATGCTGAAAAGCCTCTATCCAAATGAGTTTGCAGCTGCTCTGAAGAAGAGTCACCACCGCAAAGAGACTTTCAATAAGGTGAATGGCACCGACCTCATCTACAACACCCTGGTGAACAACCCCTACCCCGCCTGGACTCTCCGTGAGATGGCAAGACGCGACACTCAGCAGTTTGAAGCGGTGAGAAAATCATTTCTCCTTCCAGAATATAACTAGCGACCGTCCGTGATGCGTTTTATGTGAACGTTCATCGCTCTTCGTTGTTCAGGATTCGTGAGACCTAGCCTATCGAGATAGAGATCCGCTTGTGAGGAGTCCATAGCGATATGTCTCAACATCGTGGGGCGAATGTCTTCAAGAAGTTTTGGCTTCATTTTGTATTGCTTTCTCTTAAATAAAAGCCGCCTAGCGCGGTCTTCCATTTCAGGATAGAGACGACCAAATCCGATGTATCCCGTATACTGATCTCTTCCATTGACTTCTTCAATTCCTTTATAGGCATCGTGAATCGCTTGAGCGATGTCGCGTAAAAGGGTATTTTCTTCTGCTTCGGTTAAATCAAAGCGAGACTGAATATTGTCTTTGATCCTCCCTCGCCACTCTCGGATTTTCTCTTGAAGTAACTGCGCTTGGGTAAAAATCCACTTTTGACTCCTCGCAAACGTTTTTCCTCTATCGGGGAGTGCATCACAATGATCATCAAAGACATCTCTCGGCTTGGGAAATCGGTCGTGCTCCTTTTCCGAATAAGCATATCCCAAAATCCAATCAAAAAAGATGGCTTCCTCTGTATGGTCTAACTCAAGATTGATGATAATATTGTCGAAAATTTGAAATGAGATTCCAGATCTTCTGAGAGCATCGACCATCTGCAATAGATCAATCGGATCTACACCCCAGTTTTTCGACGTTTTGAGTTGATCACCAAGATAGCCCAAGTCGTCTATAGAAAAATTCCGAGGGGTGTATCGATACTTCAACATATCCTGATAGAGTTGCGTGATATGATCCATGAACTGTTGACGTTTACTGTCATCGTCCAAAGGGTCTGTCTTTGGCTGCCAGTCGAATGCTTCGACCACATACACTCCATCCCCTTGCCGAATGCAACGCCTCTCCCCCTCTTCTTGATACAGATGAAACTGCGCGACCGGGGCACCTTCCACTTCCGAGCTTGCATACCTCGATTCAACACAACGCTCTGTCCATTCCAGAACCTCTAACTGTTGGCGACGAGGGTTATCAGAGATCCGCACGACAAGGCGAGGGTCCCTGCCATGTTCAAAGACGAGTGTCCGCGCTTTAGAAAAATCTTCACCCTCTCGATTCAGAGATTCTCCAAGAGGAATCCGCTCAACGACCCCACCAAACCGTGTGACAACCTCACGATTTTGAATCCACTCTGCACGCCGCTTGATAAAAGCTGGATCTGGCCGATCAAAAAGCTTGAGTCCGCGTCGCGTCAGGCGCATGACTAAAAAATCCACTCCCGAGACTTTCGGGAGAAAGCACTCTCCAAAATCCTTGATGAGCATCCGCATCGCTCTTAAAAAAAGCATCGAAGAGACATCGTTAGTGAAACTGGTGATTTTTTGAAGCACATAGCTATCTGCAGATCCAATCTTGTTGAGCTCTTCAATCCATGCCTTCAAAACCCTCTCTTGTTGACTTGTGGGCTTCTCTTTTTGATAGAGTGCTTTCAACTCCTCAAGAGGAAACTCCACACCCGTCTGTAGTCGGAACTCCTCAACAACAGCCTCTTTCTTTAGCTGCTTGCCCTGGACAACGAGATCCTCAAAGAGCTTTTGCATTGTCTCTTCCGTCTCTTCAGGCAAAAACCGACGCACTTCTCGTGTCACCCGAGCGTTCAGCGCTGGATCTTTTGAGACTCTCTTGGCTAAAGGGTAGACCTTTCTTAAAAATTCATGACGTTCACTCGTCGAAAGCTCACTGACACTGTAAGCCCGGAGCGTTTGAAGCGTCCGCCTCATCACGTGATCGATCGTTTCAAGGCGCTTCTCAGTCCCCCAAGGGCCGATAAAAAAAAGATAATAGAGCCAGCTGAGCAGCCCGCTCATGTAGATTTTGCGTCCGTGCCAGGTGGGTACCCCATCTAAAACGCTCTGATCTGCCTTCAATGAGGCGAGCATATCGACATTTGAACCGACCTCACCTGCTGAGAGGCGCTCCTCAAGAGACATTTTTGAAAAAGAAACTGCCATAACCAGTTCTGATCCTAGCAAAAGTGAAGACTTGATAGAAAGCCCGATTTTGGATAAAATTGATCAAGTTTGTAAAGTTTTTTACAACATAACTGTCTCTATATGAGTTTTCTCTAGAGAGCTTATTTAGAAACACTAGGCTTCGGTAAGAAAGTGTCTTATCGAAGTCACAAGGCTTTTAACCTTGCAGAGAGATAAAATGACAACAAGCACGCTTCCTGAGTCGTCGCTGACATCAGGATATAAGTATGGGTTCTCGACAGACGTCGAGACAGAAAAGCTACCTAAAGGGCTAAATGAAGAGACCATCCGCAGGATCTCTGAAATCAAAAAAGAGCCCCCTTTCCTTTTAGAATTTCGACTGAAAGCCTACCGCAAATGGCTCGAGATGGAGGAGCCCAATTGGGCAAACCTGCATCACCCACCGATCGACTATCAAGACATCACCTACTTTTCTGCCCCGAAAAAGCGTCCACAGCTGAGCAGCCTAGATGAGGTCGACCCTGAGGTCTTACGCACCTTTCAGAAGCTCGGTATTCCACTCGACGAGCAGAAACGGCTCGCGAATGTCGCTGTAGATATGGTCTTCGACTCGGTTTCTATCGGAACGACCTTCAAAAAGAAGCTCGAAGAGGCTGGTGTGGTCCTCTGCTCCATCTCCGAAGCAGTTGTAGAGTACCCAGAGCTCATCGAAAAATATCTGGGTTCGGTGGTGCCCATTGGAGACAACTACTTTGCCGCTCTGAATTCGGCCGTCTTCACGGATGGATCGTTTGTCTACGTTCCTAAGGGCGTCGAGTGCCCCATGGAGCTGTCGACCTACTTCCGCATCAACGACCAGGAGTCCGGACAGTTTGAACGCACCCTCATCATTGCCGAAGAGGGCTCCTCTGTTAGCTACCTTGAAGGATGCACGGCTCCCGCTTACGACACCAACCAACTACATGCTGCTGTGGTGGAACTCGTTGCCGAAAAGAAAGCTGAAATCCGTTATTCGACAGTACAAAACTGGTATGCCGGCGACCCTAAAACAGGGAAGGGTGGAATTTACAACTTTGTAACGAAGCGTGGCCGTTGCAAAGGAGCAGCCTCGAAGATTTCTTGGAAACAAGTGGAGGTCGGTGCGAGCATCACATGGAAGTACCCCAGCTGTATCCTGCAAGGAGACAACTCCGTCGGTGAGTTCTACTCCGTTGCTCTGACGAACGGGCACATGCAAGCAGATACCGGCACAAAGATGATCCACCTAGGAAAAAACACCAAGTCCACCATTGTTTCGAAAGGAATCTCTTCGGACCAGTCTGCAAATACCTACCGTGGACTGGTGCAGATCCTTCCCCGCGCTAAGGGTGCGCGCAACTACACACAGTGTGATTCGATGCTGATCGGAACGGAGTGTTCTGCAAACACCTTCCCCTATATTGAGGTAGGTAACAACTCCTCGACGTTAGAACACGAAGCCTCCACCTGTAAGGTAAATGACGAGCAGCTCTTCTACCTCATGCAACGAGGGATCCCTGCTGAGGAGGCCGTCAGCCTGATCGTCAGCGGCTTCTGTAAAGATGTTCTCGAAGAGCTCCCCCTCGAATTCGCGAGCGAAGCAAAACAGCTTCTCGCCATCAAATTAGAAAACTCAGTTGGATAGGAAATTCCCATGTTTATAGTCAAAAACCTCCACGCCGAAACAGAAGAAAAAGAGATCTTAAAAGGCGTTGACCTCACAGTAAAACCCGGAGAGATCCATGTGATCATGGGACAAAACGGAGCGGGAAAGTCGACCTTTGCGAAAGCCGTCGCTGGTCACCCTGCCTATGAAGTCACCTCGGGTTCCGTGCTGTTGAATGAAGAAGAGCTCCTAGAGGTCGACGCGGAAGTCCGTGCCGCGAAAGGGCTCTTTATCAGCTTCCAGTACCCTATTGAAGTTCCCGGCGTCAGCAATGAACTCTTTCTGAAAACAGCCCTCAATAGCCAACGTAAAGAGCGTGGTGAAGAGGAGATGAGTGAGGCAGAGTTCCAAAAAGAGCTGAAGGCTGCAATGGAACTTTTGGATCTTAAGAGCGAGATGAGCTCCCGTGACCTCAACGTGGGTTTTTCAGGAGGAGAGAAGAAACGCAATGAAATCCTTCAAATGGCTCTCCTCAAACCAAATGTGGCGATCCTCGATGAGACCGACTCAGGACTCGATGTCGATGCCCTACGCACGGTAGGTGAAGGGGTGATGAAACTCATGAACGATCAGATGGGTCTTGTCGTGATCACCCACTACCAACGCCTTCTTGAATTCATCACTCCCGACTTCGTGCACCTCATGAGCGACGGGAAGATAGTCAAGAGCGGCGGGAAGGAACTCGCAAAAGAGCTCGATGAAGAGGGATACAAAACGGTTCAGGTATAGAGATGAAAGAGGCATTTTTCGAAATTCTAAAGAAGGGTGAAGAGGGTTCAAAAAGCCGGCAGATGGCATTTCGCCGACTCCAAAAGATCGGACTCCCTGACCGCAAACATGAAGTCTGGCGCTACTTTCGCTTCAACACGCTCTACTCACAGCCCCCCCTTCTCGGCGAGGAAACCTCCCTTGACTTCCCAAAAGAGCTCCCTAAAAAACTCACCATACAAAGCCTTGCTGAAGCAAAGAAAAGTTTTGCTGGCTACCTAGATGCACGCATCCAAGAGGTCATTGAGAAAGAAGAAGATCCCTTCGCGCTCATCAGCCACACCCTCACAGATGAAGGACTGTTCATCTACCTCCCACCGGGACTCGAATTAGAAGAACCCCTCCGGATCCAAAATCCTGTCAGCAAAAACCACAGCTCACCAAAACTGTTCCTCTTTGCCGGAAAAAATGCAAAAGCGAAACTCCTTTTCGAAACCACCGCAAAGGAAGAGAACCACACGGCCTCTCTTTTCCTCGACTTTAACCTCGATAAGAGCGCCGACGTCGAAGTGCAGTTTCTGCCACAAGAAACGGAAGCGTGGCAGACCACCTCTGTCCGTGCAAGCTGCAAAGAAGAAGCTCGCTTCAAACTCCTCACGCTGACTGCCGGCTCGAAAGCTGAATCGTTGAGCGTCACCTGTGATCTACTTGAAGAGCGCGCTTTTGCCGATGTGACTTGTCTTGCAGCCCTCACTGGTCAAAACGACAGTAACCTCAGCGTCAAGATGAACCACCGCGCCCCTGAAACGACCTCCAACCAGCTGGTCAAATCGATCCTGGCGGACCAATCCCATTTCAGTTTTGATGGACGCATTTATGTCGAACCCGTTGCGCTAAAAACCGAAGCGTACCAGCTCAACAACAACCTCCTTCTCAGCGATAACGCGAAAGCCGAGTGCAAGCCCAACCTCGAAATCTTCGCCGACGACGTGAAAGCCTCTCACGGTGCCACTTTCGGAGCCCTTCAAGAAGAAGAGATCTTCTACCTCGTGGCTCGTGGCATCCCTGAAAAACTGGCCCGTCAACGTCTCACCGAAGCCTATGCTGAAGTGATCCTCCGCGACCTGATCGATGAAAAGAAGAGAAATCTCTTTAAATCACACCTCTCTAGGCTATTTGTATGATGAAGTCTCCCTACCGAAAGGATTTTCCTATCTTTGAAGAGAAGGTCCACGGAAAACCCTTCGTCTATTTAGACTCTGCTGCGACCGCTCAAAAGCCGCGAGCCATGATCGATGCCATCTCCAATTTCTATGCAAAAGAGTACGGCACAGTCAACCGCGCCATTTATGAGAAAGCCAAGCACGCCACCCACCTCTTCCACCAAACAAGAGAAGCGGTTCAAAAGTGGATCCATGCAAAACACTCCCATGAGATCCTCTTCACCAGAGGCACCACCGAATCGATCAACATGGTCGCCCGTATGATCGAAGAGCAGGTTCAAGAAGGAGATGAGATCCTTATCACCGACGCCGAACACCATGCGAACATTGTCCCTTGGCAGTGGCTTGCAAAAAGAAAAAAAGCTCACCTCAAAATCCTCCCTGTCACAGATAAGGGTGAAATCTCGATCGCTGATTATGAAAAAGCACTCTCCGACAAAACCAAGCTCGTCAGCTTCGCTCATGTGTTTAATGTTCTGGGCAGCATCAACCCTGTAGAAGAGCTGGTCCACCTAGCCAAAAAACGAGGAATCTTGACTCTCATCGACGGCGCCCAGGCGGCGGCCCACCTACCCATCGATGTGCAAAAAATCGACTGTGACTTTTACGTTTTCTCAGCCCACAAGCTTTACGGTCCGACAGGCATCGGCGTCCTCTATATTCGAGAAGCCCTACAAAATCAGCTCCCACCGATCCAAGGGGGCGGCGACATGATCGAAACGGTGACCTTCGAAGAGACCACTTTCCAGCCTGCTCCCGCAAAATTTGAAGCAGGAACACCAGCGATTGCAGAAGCCGTCGGACTCCTCGCAACCCTCAACTACCTGAGTCAATTCGATCTCCGCTCCATCGAAACATATGAAGAGGAGCTCACCCTCGATGCTCTCGACAAACTCCAAACCATCCAAGGAGTCTGCCTCTTGGGAACTCCCGAAAAACGAGGAAGTCTCATTAGTTTCACTATAGATCACGCCCACCCCCTCGATGTGAGCACCCTTCTCGACTTCGAAGGAATTGCCCTACGCTCCGGCCACCTCTGCGCCCAGCCGATCCACCACCGCTTCGGTGTTAGTGCATCCCTACGCGTCTCGTTCGGCCTCTACAACGACTCGAGTGACACCGACCAATTCATCGAAGCGCTGAGGTCGGTGCTCAAGAAGCTCTCTTGATCGATTTCTCCCCTTCTTCTACACTTCTTTGAAAAAAGGCTCTGACTCCCTTATGCAAATCACCACATACTACGTCACTGAAGATCCCGCCTACATCTGGACTAAAAGAGCTGTGACCGTCGGAGCCCTTGGCGTTGGCCTTCTATCCTCGTCTGTGGTGCTTCTCGCTACCGGAATTGCACTAGCCACCCTTGATGTATTTTCTATTCCACTAGACCTAAAACAAGCAAGCGTTGCCTCACTTAAACACTATACTTTTAGGAGGCTTCCATTTTGCCTGCTTCTCGCATCGTTATTTTCTCTGATTGTCCTGAAAACGACGGCCCTTACAGTTGCACCTGGAATACTCTGGACCATGGGATTCACGCTATTTTTTGGCGCGGCGGATTATCTTTTTGACCTCCATAGCACAACGACTAGAGAGAAAGAAATCTCAAAACAGATCCGTCTACTCAAGGCAAAACAGTGCCGAACTTCAGAACAAATACTGATCGCTTTAGAAGAAAACGTCACTCCAAAAGAACTCTCCCTGAATCAAAAAGTGGTTTCCTCAATCGGTCCTGAACGGTTTGCAAAAGCCCTCGCACAAAACAGTTCTCTTCAAAAACTCAGTCTCTATTTCCCACAGGTCCGAGAGGGAGACTTTATCTATCTTAAAGCAGCACTCCTAACCAATACCTCTTTACGGTCTTTGGAGCTGAGCGGGATTGGTTCCTCGGCACTGAAAGCGATCGCCGAAGTATTGAGAGTGAATCGTTCGATTGAACACCTTGATATCACTTTTGACCACAGAGCGAGGACGCTCGATTTCACTGATTTTTGTGAAGCGATGAAGATCAACACCTCTATTCGAAGCCTGCGTTTGCCTCATCTCTACAACAAAGCTTTCAACGCTTTCGTAAACGTCTTAAGAGTCAATCACTCCCTTCAATCCCTGAAGATGAGCTGCTACCTGGAAAACAACGGAATCCTATCCTTGGCAAAAGCTTTACGCAACCACCCTTCTCTCGAAGAACTGGACCTATCATACGGTCTGACCTTGCTGGATCAAGATCTAACCCCACTCCTTGCTGCAATCAACGAAAATCTCACCCTAAGAAACTTTTATCCACCTAGATCCTGTTCTAGAAATGATGATTAAACACTCATCAATTAATAGCTTCATTAAAACGCTCAAGTCCGCTCTGAAGTAAGTTTAAAAACTTATTATCTGCTTTTCACTTACACAAATGTGACCAAAATGGTCACTTTTATCCATGACTCATTTTGAGATACACACTTGGGTGATTAATAGTGGCCAAGGGCCAGGCCGTAGAGGGCTTGTTTGATCTTCTCGAAGTACTGGAAAATGACGACGACCGTTTGCTCGTTGTAGGCTTTGTAGCCCAGGAAGATCATGAAGAGGGCGAGGAGGGATTTGAGTGGTAGCCCTAGGAAGATGATCTGTACTTGAGGTGCGAGGCGGTTGATAATCCCGAGGAACATATCTGTCATCAGCGTCACGATGAGTGGTGGAGCAACCAGCTGGATCGTAATCACCATGACACTATTCAAATAGCGGATCATCTCTATCCAGAAGGGATTGGATGCATTGAAGAATGTCGGGTTGATTAAATGGTCAGGAGGAACGATCTCGTAAGCTTTGCTAATGGCGTCTATGAAGTAGAAGGGACCGTTGATATAGTAAAAAACACAGATCAAGACGAGGTTAAAAAGGGTTCCAAGAGGAGAGGACTGGTTTTGGATGGTGGGGTCGTTGACCATCAAGCTCGCTCCCCCTCTTTGGTGGTCGATGATCATCCCTACGTTCTGAGCAATGGAAAAGGGAGCAGCCATCAGCATGCCTAAAGAGAAGCCAACGAAGGCCTCTTTCAGTATGAGAAGCACAAACCGCGCGTTAAAGTAGACGGGCTCAGTCATGTTCACGACCATCGATGGAAAGAAGACTCCAAAGAGAGCAATGCCAAAAGCCACCTTCGCAGGGAGTGGAAGGGTTCTAGATCCGAAAAAAGGGCTAAGTTGGATGATTGGTAAAATACGTCCTAGACCTAAGAACAAAAGCGAGAAAAAGGCCTCTGGGGTCCCTCTCGCTAAAGCACTATCGAGATAAAGGAGCGCATACTCATTCATTATTTAAGAGATGGTCCAACGTGGGAAGTTTTTGAAGATGTTATCCGCAAACGTCAAAATCTGTGCACCTAACCACCCTCCCATAAACATCAGGATTAAAACGACCGCCACAAGCTTCACGACAAACGAAAGCGTCTGTTCCTGAATCTGTGTCGCCGCCTGGAAGACCGCTACAAAAAGACCAAAGACCATACTGACAAGGATGGGTGGTGCCGAAAGGACTAGAATAAGGAGTAGACCTTGGTATGCAAGCTGAATGATTTGTGTTTTAAACATAGATCCGTTTTTCCTTTATCTAAATGAAGTTACCAATCCTTCGACGAGAAGCGTCCAACCGTCGAGCATCACAAGCAGGAAGAGTTTAAGCGGCATCGAAATCGTCACAGGCGAAAGCATCATCATCCCCATCGCAAGGAGGATATTCGAGACAACGAGGTCGACGACAAAGAAGGGGATATAGATCAAGACTCCAATCTGGAACGCCTCCTTTAGCTGCGTGGTAATGTAGGCTGGGATAATAATCACAAACTCGTTCGGTTCAAGACCTGAACGGTACTGTGGAGGGATGACGCGGTAGGCCATCTTGTAAAATAGAGCACGGTGACTGACAGCTGTATTACGGAGAAGGAACTGCCGAAGCGGTTCGCGCGCCTCCTCAGCGATGGCAATAAAATAGGTCGCTGTCTTTGCAGAAACCAGTTCTTCTTGTTGGCTGGCTGCGTTGATGGCTCCTTGGGCAGCGTCGTACATCTTGAGCGCGGTGGGGTACATCACATAGAGTGAAAGCATGAAAGCCACCCCGTTGACAACTTGGTTAGGGGGAGCTTGTTGAACCCCCAAAGCAGATCTTAACAGCGAAAGAACAATCACAATCTTCAAGAAGGAGGTGAGGATCATGATGATGAACGGCATCAACGCGAGAGAGGTCAGCACCACTGCCTGGGTGGTGATGGAGGGGCGTTTGAAAGGATCAAACTGTTCTAACTCCATCAGCTGTGCAGGAGACATCTCCGCTTTTTCTTCTTCAGTGGGTTCGTTCGTGATCGTCACCGCCGTTTTCTTCGGTGGAGGAGCCTCTTGAGCTGTCACAAAAAGAGGAGTCACAAGAAAAAAGAAGATAAACGCGAGTTTTAGGGTTCTAGTCATGTACAGGCTCTCCACTTTCTTTTACGTAGCTTTCAAAGGCGCTTTCAAGAACACGAATGAGGTTTTCGAGTTGAGCGTTGATGATGCCCCCCTCCGTCTCGATGATACATCCCCCCGCTTTCACATCTTCACTCTCAATAAAGTTGAGGCTCTCGATCTGCTCAAAAAGAGCTTTGACCTTCGCCTTCTCTTTTTCGAGATGGACGATATCATCTTTGCAAACGTAGATTTTGACTTTTTTATAGTGAGCGACCGATTTGAGTGTATTCATCACAATATCGACCACGGCTTCGGGACGTTCTTCAAGCTCCATCCCTAAGATTTTCTTAGCTGCTTTCAAAGCGACAGGAATGATTTGAGCGGTGAGATCTTCTCGGACTTTCGCAATCTCCTCTTCCAGTTGAGAAATTTTCTCAGCCCAGGCAGCAAGCCCTTCCTGAAAACCCGCCTCTTCACTTTTTTCTTTTAAGACCTCTGCTTCGTGAGCTGCTTCCGCAGCGTAAGCCTCACGCTGCTTCTTCGCCTCTTCGATCAGCTCCTCTGCAGTCATCAGCTGTTGATAGCTCTCTTTCGAAAGGATTCTCTCTCCAGGTGCGATCTCGACATTATCATTTTTCAATAGGGAAAAAAATTTCTTACTCATACACTCTTGGTCTGTCTTGTTGCGTACTCTATCGCTTTTATCACTTGTTTTCTAAACTCTTTGACCTGCATCTCTTTGATCTCTTCTTGGCGCTCAGGTGCCATCTGTTTTTTCAACTGCTTACCGCGTCCAATATCCAGTTTCAACACCAGTGCATCAACAAAGTCGTCACCCTCTTCTTTGACCGCTACGCTAAGACGGTAGATTCCTCTTTTATGGACGGCACGTTTGAGGCTCTTGAGGTCTTCTCTCCACTGCTCCAACCCCAACTTAGGAAGAGGCCACTTATCATGGTGGGCGAGGATCTCTTTCAGAAAGCTTTGCTGCTCTTTTGAAAGAGAGAGCACAATCTTTTGAAGGCGCTGTTTACCGACTACTTGCCTCAGTTCATTTGCAATGTCATACACACCAAGTAGGTCTATGGTAGTGACGAGTTCTTTTTTGGAGAGCTCAAAAAGAGGGAAAAGGAGGTTTTCTCTAAATCGTGTGACATCAAAATTTTCCAGACCCAATTTTTTTACAAAGTCGGTGAGAAGGAGATGGGTGATGAGCGGTTTCAATCCTTGAGGTAGTTCGGCGATCTGAAAAAGGTCAGCGAGTTTCACCCTTTGTGGCTCTTCCAAGCAAGCAATGAGGTAAGACTGCATCGGTCCCGTCAGAGACTCGATAGGCTCTTTCATCCAAGAGTAATGAACTTGAGAAAGGTAGTCTCTTTTAGGAAAAAAAAACTCTTTTAAGCTGCGAGGTTCAGGTTGAGCGGCATCGATTTTTGAGAAAGCCTCTTCTCCGACAATCTGTTTCAAATTCTGGTCCAGAGGAAGCTGGTAAGACCTGAAGAGAGTGCTTAAGACTGTCTCATAAGTCGAGCTCGTCATCCATCATCCTATTGTGGAGGTTCTTCTGTCGGCGGTGCCCCTTCAGCTGGAGGAGCGTCCTCGATCGCTTCGCTTTCTTCAAGAGAAGGCTCTACCCCACTTTCAATTTCTGGCTCAGCAGGCTCTTCGGCCTCTTCTTCAAGAGGGGCTTCCTCCTCCGCCTTTTCTTCTTTCGCAGGCTCTTCTTCTTTTTCCCCATTCCCAAAACGGCTCATGTCGAAGTATTTCTTCAACCCTCCACCCGAAGGAATGAGGGGGAAAACCTTCCAAAGGATCCAGCCTAACGAAAGTCCGGTCAATAAAATCAGGAGAAGGAACGTAAAGAAAATCAACTGGAAACGGGTCTTGGACTCTTTAGCCACCGTCAGTGTCCAAACGCGGACCCAATCTCTTTCTTGCGCTCTTTGTGCTTGGGTCGTCCTAAGCGATAGGTCAGAAAAGCGAGCCAGGTCAGGGATCACAGTGACGTTATCAAACTTCAGGCCTTGAACGGAACTAGCGACAAGGCGGCGGATTTTCGTGATCAGCTGCGTGTTAGGATCGTTCAAGACACCGGTGTGTTTCACATAGACGGAAGCGGTCACATCCCCTTTGAGCTTATCAGGATTGAGAGGGTCTTCTTCAGGAAAAGAGAGCTGGACATCGGTGTCAATTACTCCGTCAATTTTACGGATGGTGCTTGCAATGGTTTCAGCCAGACCTGCTTGGTAACGGATCTTCTCCTCCATCTCGGAGGGCACGAGTCCACTCTTCTGGAAAATGTTCAGGAGGTTTTGTCCACGCCTGCGAGGAAGCCCAGCTGCGTTTAGGAGAGCCATCGCCTCTTTTTCATTTTCAGGGCTGACCACGACATCCCAAAGGGTTCCCCTTTGACCTCCGCCTCCCTCTTCAGCACTTTTAACTTTGTAAGCTTTGATCCCTTTGTTATCCAAAAACACCAGGATATCGTTGGCATCTCGCTCATCCAAACCATGAACGATGCTTTTAGTGCCACCGCATGACGTCGTGACTAGGACGATCAAAATTAAGGAAAGAAGAAAGCGGGTTGAGCGGACAAGAGCCATGAAAAAAACCTCGGTCAATCGTGAAAGTTGTCGTAAATGCTTAACTTATCACGAATCGCGGTTTTTTAGGACGAAAAAAACCGGCTGGAATAAGATTCCCAAGTCATTGGGGATAAGCCAGGAAAGCTTACTTGACTCGTCCCGCTCCGCAGGACCATTTCACGCCGTATAGAACCTTGATTTGTCTTCTCGAAGACGATCAGCATCGATTCTGCAGGTTTGTATGTGACAAAGAGATCTTTTTCACCTCCAGGCTGCCTGAATATTTCCCATCTGGACCCTTCTCTTTGCAGCGAAAAATAGGGACTTGCCACAGCCGCACGGAGGAGAGGACATTTTAAGTATGCGTGGAGGTAAGGGAAGTCAATTCCCTTTAAAATCAGTTGCTTACGCATGAAATCTATTTTCAGCTCGACCTTTTCGACACCCAGTTCTGATCGCGTAAGAGCAAAGGGCATGAGCTCATAACCCTCTACATTCGTATAGATGGTATAAGGGTCATCATACCGATTAAAATCTGCATCGACCTCCTCAGCCGCTATGGATTCAGGAGCATACAAGAGACCGTGGATACGGCAAAAATCTTTCGTGATCCATGGAAGTGATTTTGCCACATGAGCTCGACTAAAGTCCTTATAATCAGGAGGTGAACTCCCCCAAAGTCCATCTACAAAGTCCTGATTCTCCGCTCTTAAAGCTGCTACATACCTCTCCCGGTCAGGAATCTCAGCCCTGGTCCATGGAAAAGCTCCGAATAAATACCTCACTTTAGGGATCGGAAAAAATTCTCTTCTCCACCTGAGTAACACTTGACCGACACGCACTGGAATGTCATGGGAGCTGAGTATCGTTGGAAAACCCTCCCAGTTAAAAGACGCACTCGCCGTTCTCTGGAACAGCCACTCAATCTCCCTCTCTTGCACGCGAGAGTCAACGATCCTTTGCGCACTACGCAGTTCTTCAAAATGCTTTGTATAGAGCAGGAGTATTCGCTCATTCACAAACTCTGGTAAAACACATCCCACTAGATTCCAAGGAGAAAGTGCTTTGATCTGCCTTGTCCTCAAGACCCTTCCTAGTCTTCCTAACCTCTCTTGAAGGCCTCTATAAATGGATCGAGCGTCAAACCAACCTGGAGGGAGCTCTTGGATCCTTTTCTGCTGTCTCAGCTCTCTAAGACGCGCCTTAAAAGTTCCCAGACGCGCCTCCATAAGGTCTACTATCGAAAGAAACGGCGCAGTCTCTACAGGATCAAACGAGTTTGGAAGTTTTAAAAAACTACATCTAAATGCCGTAAAAACTCGTTTTCCACGATCCACCCGAATTCCATGTGCAAAAGAACGGGCAAGGTCAATCAGCTTGAACTCAGGCTTTCCATCAGAGTCAAAGCGGAGGAGGATATTTCTCCGGTGCATGTCGTACATTCCCAAGACCAGGGCTACACAAACAAGAGGAAAGTAGGAGTCTGCGGACAACTCTCTCGTTTCATTGCTTTTTCTAACGCGCTCCATGTAATCAAAGAGAGTGATTCCATCATGGAATTTTTGGACTGACGCAAGGTGTTTTCCCTCCATTAAGGGAAGCGTCTCTAAGAACGTCGGTAAAAACCACTCAGAAATCCCTAGAGCATCGATCAGGTCACTAAAGGCCGCCTCCAAAACCGCTGTATCCGAGTCACCATACCTACCCACTTTACAGACAGCAAAGGGCGTCGGTGTCTCTGGCTCTCTCAGCATATACACACGGTTATAGGATTCATGCTCTGTCTCCGAATCTAACTTTCCTGCAAAAGGGGCATACTTCACAGCACGGAGAGCGAGCTGCACCCGAGGGTCTAAACCGTTTCGCCGAAGAACTGGCTCTTCCTGAACCGCTACAAGCTGCTCTTCAAAATCCACCTGTAGAGGGTCTAGCTGAAGCTCTCGAAGAACGCGCAAAGACACCTCCTTCTCTTTAGCAAAAGTGAGGTCGGCTGCCACGATGAGTCGCTCGATCGAGCCGGCTTTAAGACGATCCTCTCGAAACTCTTCCTGTGCCCTAAGAAGTGCTTTTTGTAAGAAGGGGTAGCGTCGAGAGGCTTGGTAAAGTCGAAGTTGATCTTGCTCGGAAATATTTGTATGTAGATCTAGTTGACGGCTGTCTCCCCCTGACATAGATGTGTCGAGGGGTCTTAAAAATTCCATAGTATTCAATATTTAATAATTCTTAAATGATTAAAAATCAATTACTTAAATATTGTATTAAAGATTTATTAAGGTTGTATAAAGTGCGATCCGAACCCATTTCAAGGAACTCTTAAGGAGGACTTAAAGATCTCGGTCGTGAGGTAGGTGTTCCTCGCGACTTCGTCAAGAACCACTTCAATGTGTTCAGGGGAAACGAGCTTCGGGTGATAGTAGGAAAAGTGGAAGTTTTTAGAGAAGAGGTCCCCTTTATCTTTCAAGACGATGATTCTCAAAAGGTCTGACAGCCTTAAATAGGGCTGTTCAGAAAGAGAGAAGAAGGTCGCACACTCACCTACAAAAGGGAGCAGCATCTCGATGGTTTCGTTACTGGTGGGACGTTTGGACCCATGGGGAATGGTTTCAGCTTCGAGCAAGAGGCCTAAGGGTGCAAGTTCTGGAGGAGCGTGGAGTTCCCAAAGCAAGAGCGCTGCAGTCCCTTCGGTCGGCTTAGAAAAGAGAAAGTCTCTCCAAGCATCCTGTTCTTCGAGAGGAAAATTGACTATTTTGTTCTCTAAAAATTGAACCTCTTCATCAATCAATGGGCGTGCTGACCCTAGAAGGAAAAACTGATCGCCAATAAAGCCTTCTTCTTCAAAAAATTGGAGGGTCTTCAGCAAGCGGTATTCCATCCGCTCTGCACGGGCACCAAAAATCACCACATGAGAAAAGTGGTGATCGATAATCTCTCTCGATTCCTCGATAAAGCCGAGTTCACTTAGAAGAAGCGTCAGCTTTTTGCGCTCTTCGCTTGTCAAATGGAGAGAGTCCATCTCCCATCGCTCTTCCCCTTTTCTTCTGAAGAGTCCCCCCTCTCCTAAAGGCTTTTGGAGCAGCTCTGACACTTCTAATAGTGTCAACTCTTCTCGGTAATCCACCAGGCCTAAAGCACGGAGTTCAAAGAGAAGTTCTTTGAATGGAGGAGAAAGCTCGAGGGTCTTTCCGTAATTAAAGAGCCCGCTACTGCCCGTAAGCGGGTTAGAGAGTGCTTGCACCTGTGTGAAAGATGAAAAAAAGAAAAGAAGGGCTATCAGGACTGCCATGAACGAAGGATCGCTTGTTTATCACTTTCTAAATCTTTTGGGAAAAAGTCTGTCTCCAAAACACGCCTTGCCCGCTCTTGCAGTTCAGGATCGCTGAGATCCTCGAGAAGGAGGAGTGCATAGGAGGTGAGAACATCCCTTTCAAGAAGGTCCGGGTCTTCGAGTAAGGAGACAGCGACACGTTGAATATCGATATCCCCTAAAAACTGCATCAGCACCAGAGCCGCTCTTTCATTTTCGACACCATAGGGTTTTTGCTGAATGACTTTCAATAAAAATTCTTTGGTCGGTGCACCAATTTCATAAAGAGCGCGGATGATCATCTGCTCATCCTCAAAATCCTCTTTGTCAGCCTCCTGAAAAAGACTAAAAACCACCTTCTCATCACCCAGTTTTCCAAGACACTTGGCAGCCAGAGCTGGAGCGTGACCATACCCCGGAAACAGGGAGTCTTGAAACTCCTCCGACTTGAGCAGATCGAGAAGGAAAGGAATGATTTTCTTCTCTTCACGGACGATCTCCTCAATCTCACTGGTCGGCTCTTCCTCCTCACTCAGGATGAGATCAGCGATGAGGGTGGGATAGCGCTCGCTTCCCGTTCCCTTCTCATAAATAGCGCGCAGCGTTTTGTACTTGTCTCTCGAGCGGGCAATTTTCTCAGCATCCACACCACTGAGAAGCATCGGGGCGAGGTTCTCCCCTGTCTCCTCTTCGACCGCTTTCAGGTAATTCATCCGAGCGACCTCGAAGTGGGGTTGCACCCCTTTCCCGCCAGCGAGATAGTACTCCATCATCACATCGAAGCTGCCCCCAAAATGGGCATCGCGGTGCATCAAAATTTCTCTGTCGAGATCGTCTGACAGAGGATACTCATCGTATAGATCTTCTTCACTCACTTTCAATCACCTTCTTTTGATTTGCTTTCTCAAAAACCACTCCAGCGTTGAAACTCGATCTCACAAATGGTCCCGAGTAGGTGTAGTCGATCCCGATCTCCTTGCCATACTCTTCATAAACCTTGAACTGATCAGGGTGGACAAACTCTTTCACGCGGAGCTTGAGGCGGCTCGCTTGCAAATACTGACCTATCGTCACAATCCCACAACCTACTGCTTTGAGATCACGAAGCGTCTCTTTCACCTCAGTCTCTTCTTCGCCAAGCCCCACCATCAGCCCTGACTTTACAAGCATGTCCGAGGTGTGTTGCTTAGCATATTCGAGGACACTGAGCGTCCTTTCATAGGTCGCTTTGTGACGCACACGCGGTGTCAGACGGCGGACCGTTTCAATGTTGTGGTTAAAGATTTCTGGCTCGACTGAGAGGAGTTGATCGAGGGCTTTAAAGTTGCCCTCCAAGTCTGAGGTCAGGAGCTCTACCGTCACATCGGGCTGCTTCTCTCGGACCTTTTCGACCACTTTCACCAAGTGTGCGGCTCCCCCATCATTGAGGTCGTCACGGGCCACCATGGTAATCACCACATGGCGCAGCCCAAGCTCCACCACGGCATCAGCCACCTCTTCCGGCTCTTGGTCACTGAGAGGGGGCGGGGCTTTCGATGTGTCAATGTCACAAAAACCGCAAGCGCGGGTACACTCTTTTCCCATCACCAAAAAGGTCGCGGTCTTCTGCGACCAGCACTGCAGTAAGTTGGGACATTTTGCCTCCTCACAAACGGTATGCAGGCGACGGCTGTCGACACTCTCCCTGGTCATTTTCAATTGGTTGCCTTGCGGTAGAGGGCGGTGCAACCAGGAAGGGAAGCGCCCTTTACCAACCACTCCCTCTTGACTCTCTTTTTCAGGGTTTTCAGGGAGAAAGTTGAGGCGTTTTTTAACTTTCGGACGGGGATCAAAGAGCTCTTTTGACGTCATGACCTCTTCGGGGGTAAGTGCAGGGCGTGGCCCATCGCAAGATGTGCGGCTTCCATCCAAGCTTCAGGAAGCGTCGGGTGCGCATGGATCGTCTCTGCGATACACTCAACAGTGAGTTCGTTTTCAATCGCGACAGCCATTTCAGCAATCATTGTCGAAGCATCAGCACCTGCTACCTCTGCTCCTAGAATCTGTCCGGTTGCCTGATCCGTTAAGAGGCGCACAAAGCCTTCTTTTTCTCCGATTGCCTGGGCTTTACCAAGAGCCGCGTAAGGGAACTGACTCACTTCGACAACGTGTCCCTTCTCGACCGCTTCCGCTTCACTCATTCCACAGGAGGCCATCTCAGGATCGGTAAAGACCACGGAGGGAACCACAAACTCCGTCGAAGGCGTCTCCCCTAGAAGATGGGAGACAGCGAGAAGGCCTTGATGGGTTGCCACGTGAGCAAGCCACCATTTCCCAATCACATCCCCTATCGCATAGATGCCTTTCGCGCCGGTTCTCATGAATTCATCGACTTCGAGCGCACCGCGTGCATCTGGAGCAAGCCCCACCGCACCTAGGTTCAAACGGTCAGTGTGGACCGCACGGCCGACAGCGACGAGCACCATCTCCGCCATGATCTCTTCACCGCCATCCAAAGTGACCTGGTTCATGACCCCTTTTTGCTCAATTTTCTCAACGGGACTATCGACATGGATCTGCATGCCGCGCTTTTTGAACGACTGTGTGAGGAACGTCGAAAGTGCTTCCGATTCTGTCGAAAGAATCCGCGGAAGCATCTCCACAATCGTCACTTTCACTCCCAAAAGGCTGAAAAGAGAGGCAAATTCTGAACCGATCACTCCCCCACCAATCACCACAAGAGATTTTGGAAGGCGTTTCAGCTGTAAAATGGAGGTGGAATCATGGACGGTCTCACCGTCGACATCAAAAAGAGGAATCACTCTTGGAGAAGAGCCGCTCGCAATGATCGCTTGTTTGAAGGAAATCTGCTCCGCATCCTCACCCTCAACCTTCAGCTCTCCTTTGCCAGTAAATTTGGCAAACCCTTTGAAAATCTCTATCCCATTGGCTTTTAGAAGGGAACCAAGACTACGGCGGATCTTCAGCACCACCTTCGCCGCACGCTCCGTCATCGCAGCCATGTTGGGTTTAAAGCCAGTGACCTCGACACCAAACTCTTCGGCGTTCGCCACCGTGTGATACACACGGGCAGAATGGATCAAACTCTTTGAGGGAATGCAGCCACAGTTGAGGCAGGTGCCTCCGAGTTCGTCCCCTTCAATCAGGGCAACACTCAGACCCGCCTGTGCAGCTTTTATGGCGGCAGGATACCCACCAGGCCCTGCACCGATGACAACTAGATCAAACTCTTTCATAGGGAAACAGTTTAACAAAGTGGGCTAGAAAAGGCTAGTTGAAAGCTATTCTATCGGTGAAGCGTTCCAGAAAGTTTCGCGGTATTTTGCTTTTTTGGGAATCCGTCCAAAATCACGGATCACGCATCTGTAGAGATACTCACGAGAAAGCTCAAAACGGCGACAAAGTTCGGGATTCATGGTGCGGCCATGGTGCCTTTCAAATTCTTTCTGGTACTCATCGCGCACCCACTCAATGAGACGTATAGTGTTGTCTCTTGGGTTCCCTGCTTGCTTACGGGCTCGGATACTGCCCTTGAGCTCGTAGAATTTTGGGCTCATCCTCTCCTCAAAATGGGCTCTTGCTTCTGTATGACCCTCTTTCTCATGGATCTTTTCTGCTAGAAAAAAGTAATGCTCTTGAGGGTTATAGTGTTCTTTCACCTTTTCGGCGACATAGTTGACCCCGATATGCATCAAACAAAAGGGTAGAATAAAGGCACCGCCAAGGACAACGACCGAGACAATCCCAAGGCCCACAGGGCCTAAAATAGAACTGAGAGCTAACATGGCGACATTGGCTACAATGAGCGCCGTCGCAGCCACAGCGACTCCTAAAACCAAGGAAACCAACCCGACCTTCGTCTTTTGACTCGCTGGATTGCTGAAAAAATCGATCCCTTTGTACATGAGGGCTTCACGGCCTTCGGGAGCGAGATGAGGGGGGGTAGGGGGGGTAGAGGTAACACCCATCGTTATATCTCCTTCTTTTTTAGTTAATTATAGTGTAATTACATAAAGATTAGTTAAACTATATATTTATTTTTATTAAAAATTTAATTATAATGAAACTATGCCTATAGAAGGAAGAATACCAGATCGATATAATCTGCCCACAGAGAGACCGCAGGTCAGGACTTATCAAAAGGGTCCTTCTGGGGTGGATGCCAAGGCGAACAGCGCTTATAAAGCGGTGATCCAACAGGTACAGAAACACCGTTTTGCAGGCACATCCCCCTTAAATCCCGCTCGTGTTAGCGAGGTTAAGGATGGCACAGTCCAACGCCCTAAGTTCAGGAGAACAGCTCCCAGAGGAGGGTCCTTACCTCGAGTTAGACCTCCTGTGCCTCCTCGTCCCTCTCGTACAAGTCTTTCTAAACAGGGATTGAGACCCGCTCCTCCTCCAAAAAGAAGCATCCCCACTCCCACTCAACCGAAGCCTCCTCCTGTCCCAGAATCGAAAGGGAAGACTAAAGCCGAAACTGTCTCAAAAGCCGATAGTGAACCTAAAGAGGCTCCTCAAAAGGGTCGGAAAGCGAGCGTCTTGAAGCTCGTATCGCGAGTAAAGCACACACTCGAAAAGAAAGGACTCTTCCTCTCCGAAAAGGGAAGAGAGGTCGAAAGCAAGCTACACAGTGGTAAGCTCGCTCGAAGTTCGACCTCGAAGCAAACTAAGGCTCCAAGCTCGACCACGACGGCCCAAGCAACCTTATCGACTTTTCGAACAGGAAGTAAAAAAGAACAAACAGCTGCAGCGCACACCTTAGCACACGACCTGCGCGCAAAAAACATGGCTCTCTTCAAGCAGTTCAAAACAGAAGAGATGAGAACAAGTCCCCGCCCTGAAGACGGAGCAATGCACGCGCTCATCGAAAGAGAAAAGGCGATTGGTGATTTTACAGCCTTCTCGATCCTATCGGGAAGCACTCCAGGTGAGTCACCTCCCAAGTTTCCTTCTGAAGAAGAGCAACAAAAACTCGTTGAGGGCTTCATTGAAACGGGTATGGAGGCTCTCCGAGAAGGAGACCTCACCACCGCTCGGGGAATTGCCATGGCATTAAGTATCGGCTCGGCTAGTTCTGTGGTTGATAAGTCACCACTCTCTGAAAATTCGAAAAAAGATCTAAATATTCTCAATGAACTCGCTGCGGCCCCCGGTAAGACAATACAAAAGCTAAAAGAAAGCAAAAAACCGTTCATTCCTTCCATGACGGAACTCAACCGTCAACTTATCTTAAATGATGAGAGGGATATGCTGGATAAATACATTGGAGATTTTGATACTCTGTATGGTGGTCTAGCTAAAGCAATCCAAATGCAAGACTCCTTTTCTCCAAAAACGGGTGTGAATGATGAAATAGAAACGCTAGATAGGAAACCGTATCTAGAAAGGCTGGGTCAAAATGCCCGGCAACTCCAAAAAGGAAATGTAAAACCTAAAAAAGCTCAAAAAGAACTTGAGCGTATTTTTCGTGATATCCCCAAAAGTTAAAAGGTTTCCCTTTAAAAGCACCATCATTCAAGAGTCATTCGATAACCTGGAATTATCACGTCTCCCCAAAGCTCAGAACGAAAGACAACCACTGATCCTCCTGCTCTGTCGAGAGGAGTTTGAGGCCGCGTGCAGAGCACTCTTTTTCGTAGAGTGCTTTTTCTTCAGCAAGAACACCTGAAGTGATAAAGAGCGACTTTCCTTCAAGTTGGGGGCGGAGGTTTCGAAAGGCCGCTTCCTGTTCCGAGCGGATCATGTTCATTAAGATAATCGACCCTTTTGGAATCGGCGGCAGCTCGCTCGGCAAGACGGTTTCGACGGAGCAGTCGTTGAGAGCCGCATTTTCATCGGTATGAGAAAGCGCGTCCGGATCGATGTCGGTCGCAACGACTCTTTTCGCACCCAATTTTAAAGCAGCAATGCTAAGGACGCCGCTGCCTGAGCCGATGTCAAAGACCACTTGGTTTTTCACAAAGTCTTTCATCTGGTCGATCATGAGGCGTGTGGTCGGATGGGTGAGGTTGCCAAAACCGGGACCGGCTTTGAGGTAAAAGAGCGGGCACGACTCAAACTCCACTTTCAGCGTTCCCTCTTTGAGATCACACTCCTGCTCCCATTGGTCGTCCCAGTCGACCGTCTCGGTATAAGGGGCAAGTTCAAGGGTGGGAAATGCCGCTTCGAATGCGGCTTTTCTTTCGTCCGAAAACTCAATATAGAATGTCGTGATCTCATCGATGACAGAGAGGGAGTAGACCTCTTCAGTCAGCCACCTTTCGATGGGTTCAATCAAATCCAGATCATCCAATTCTATTGAATAGAAGGTCAATCATTCCTCCAAAATGAAGGGACAAGGATGACAAGCACCGTGAAGAATTCCAGGCGGCCCATGATCATCCATAAAGAAGAGAGGATCATTCCAAAATCGGAAAGGAAGGTGAACGAGTCGGTGGGACCCGCAGCACGGAAACCCATCCCGGAATTGTTGATCGTACTCGAAATCACAGCCAGAGCCGTCTCCTGATCGAGTCCATCGAGTGTGAGGAGAAAGGTTCCCAGAACGGCAAGTGCCACGACAACGAGGAAGAAGCAGAGGACAGTGACCGCAACGCTCATGTCGATAGAGCGCTGACCGATGCGGAGATTTTTGACCGCTTCGGGACGGAAAAGGCTTTCGACTTTATTTTGACCGACACGGAAGAGGATAATATGACGGATCACTTTCATTCCTCCCGCAGTCGACCCTGCCATCCCCCCGATGTAGATTAAAATCAGCATCAGTGTCTGCGTATTGTAGGGCCACTTATCAAAGTTAGCCGTCGCAAACCCTGTCGATGTCTGGGCAGAGATGGCCTGAAAAAAACCGGCACGGATCGCTTTCGAAAGCGTCACATCAGAGCCGACGGCACCGCTCGTGAAGTAATCGGTCGTTCCCACCAGTTGAGCGGAGATAAAGATCCCTGAAATCAACACAATCACCAAAAAGACCCCCAGCTCGAGGTCATAGAGGCGAAAAAACTTTCCTTTAAGGATGTAGTAGTAGAGGGAGAAGTTAATGCTTCCGAGAATCATGAAAAGGATGACAATCCACTCCACAGAAGGACTATTGTATCCTCCGATGCTGCCGTTGACGACAGAGAATCCCCCTGTCGAAATCGTGGAGAAGGTCGTACAGACAGCATTGAAGATCGGCATCGAAGGGTTAAAGAGAAGGAGCATCCCCACTTGGACGACCGTGAGGCCGAGGTACATCTTCCAGAGCACCATCGCCGTCTCTTTAATCCGCGGGGTCAGCGATTCTTTCAAAGGACCTGTCATCTCCGAATGGAAGAGCATCTTCCCCCCGACACCGAGTGCAGGGAGGACAGCAACGAAGAGGACAACAATTCCAAGCCCCCCCAGCCACTGCATCATCGAGCGCCAAAAAAGGATCGCCCTGTTCACAGCATCGAGGCCTTCGAGGTGAATCCTTCCATCTTCGTGCAAGATCGGTTTGATGTTTCCGAAGAAGGAGTAGTCCACAATCAACTCGCTTTGAAAACGCACCCGTTTGGGAATTTCAATCCCTTCCGCATCATACGATTTGGCAGTCAGGACCGACGCTCCGGTCGTGGTGAAACCGGAAGTCGCTTCGAAAAAAGCGTGGACCGGATCTTCCAGAGTGCCACTGATAATAAAGGGAAGGCTTCCGAGCATCGGGGTAATCGTCCAGATGAGAACCACAGCAAAAACCCCCTCTTTACGGAAGAGCATGCCTTGACTTTTCCTCCCGAAATAATGGCAAAGGCCTGCCAAAGCGAGAACGATAAAAAAGGTCAGCGCAAAGGCGAACGTTGCGGGAGGTTGCGGGTAGAGAAAAGGGTCTGCGAAATGATCCACATAGATGGCATAGGCCAGTGGGGCGAGCAGCATGGCAGCAATCGCAAGGAGGTAGGGAGCGAGGATACGCAGCAGCGCTTTAAAGGCCATATTAGAAGATCTTCTTCAGTTCGTTGCGGTGTTTCGGGTTGCTGATCACAATCACGGTATCACCTGGTGAGATAATACGGTTGCCGTTGGCTATCATCACCCGCCCGCGATTTTGGATCACCGCGATCAAAAAGTCTTTCGGTAAGCGTGGACCCAGCTCCACCAGAGGGATCCCGGTGATGCTCGACTGGTTGGAAACATGGATCTCAAAAATCTCCGCCTCATCCTCATAAAGAGAGACGAGAGAGGTGAGCGTTCCTGACAAAGAGAGAGCCAAAATACGTTCAGAGGCGATGATTCTCGGTGAGGCCGTGTAGGCAATGCCGAGACGCTCGACGATCGAGTGGTAACTCGGGTTGGTCAACTGGATGACAATGTTCTTCGCACCTCCCTCTTTCGCCAGAAGTGCGGCCATCACATTGACTTCATCGACCCGCGTTGAAACCACAAAGGCATCTGCTTCGTTGACCCTTTCGGAAAGGAGGAACTCGTAATTGGTGCCATCTTCATTAATGACCGTCACTTGGGGAAGGAGCTCTGAGAGTGTTTCACATTTTTCGCGGTCAATCTCGATAATGCGGACAGAGACACCCGAAGCGGAGAGGACACGGGAAAGGTTCACCGCTGTACGTGAACCCCCCAAAATGACGACCGACTTGACTGTCTTCTGTGAAACACCGAAGAAAGCATGCGCTTCTTGGATCACTTCTGCCTCTCCAATCACTGTCAGCTCATCTCCCGGGAGGATACAGTCATCACCATGCGGGAAGATGATCTCATGCTTTTCACGGGCGGAGTAGTCGTGAGAGGTGGGCTCTTTGCGGCGGATCAGCCCGACCATCATTCCTTGCGGAAGACCGAGTTTCATCAGCGGGACGTCAGCCCGTCTCCAGGTGGAGGGGATGACAATCGTGCGTAGCTGGACCGCTCCATGCGCAAACGACTCGACGCGCAGAGCATTGGGACTAATCATGTATTTGTGGATTTCGTTCGCCACCAATAACTCAGGACAGATGAACTCATCAACATCAAAGAGACGGCCGAAGTCGAGCCGCGTGCGGTTGAGGTAGCGGTTGTCACGGACGCGTGCAATCGTCCGGGGATAGCCGAGGTTTTTGGCCGTGGTACAGGCAACCAGATTGGTCGAGTCGTCGTCCGTCAGTGCGACAAAGAGGTCTGGAGAAAGTTCCAGTAAATTATCTAACAGCTGCCAATCCACACCCGACCCTTCTTTGGTCGCGATATCACTGTGCCAAGCTGCCTGCTCCAACTTTTTGGGATCTTTGTCGAGGAGCACCACATTGTGGTCCTCTTTGGACAACTTCGAGGCGATGTAACGCCCTGTCTGACCCGCTCCTACGATGACAACGTTCATATATCCGATTATATAAAAAAGTTGATTTTAAGCGTGAGAGGGGCCGATAAGAGGGGCATGATCGCCCAGCTGACCATCTCGCTGCTTCTGCTTGTGACACTTTTTCTATTTATATGGGGAAGGTGGAGGTACGACATTGTCGCTCTTGTCGCTTTGATGGCTGCGGTCTTCTTAAGACTCGTGCCTGCCAAGGAGGCTTTCCTCGGATTCGGCCATCCAGCCGTGATCACGGTCGCTGCCGTTCTTGTTGTGGGTAAGGGGCTTGTGAACTCGGGTGTTGTCTACCAGCTGGGGTCAGCCATCGCACGAACCAGTAACCGCCCTCTCGTTCTCCTTGGAGGGTTCACCACACTGGTAACCCTTCTTTCTGCTTTTATGAACAACATTGGCGCCCTCGCCATTCTCATGCCTGTCACGATGCAGGTCTGCCGACAGAAGAAGATCTCTCCCTCACTGATGTTGATGCCCCTGGCTTTTGGCTCCCTTCTAGGTGGAATGATCACACTGATCGGCACCCCCCCCAATATCATCATCGCCTCCTATAGAGGTGAACTTACGGGAGTGCCTTTTGGGATGTTCGACTTCACTCCTGTTGGACTCGGTGTTGCCGCAGGAAGTGTGCTTTTCATTCTCCTTATCGGTTGGAGGCTTGTCCCGATACGGCGTCCCGATGCCACGACAGAGGAGATGTATGAAATTGAGGGGTACATCACCGAAGTCCAAATTCCCCCTAAGTCAGCGATGTTAGGAAAAACGCTCGGAGATTTTGAGGACGCGGTCGATGGGGACGTCTCCGTTCTTGGTGTGATCCGCGAGAACCGGAACCTTAAAACCTTTGGTCGGAACCTCGTTCTTGAAGAGGAGGACCTCCTCATCATCGAAGTCAACAGCGATGTGCTCAAACACCTCCTCCTAAAAACAGGAGCTCAACTTGTTGAAGATAAAGAGCTTGAAAAAGGACTCGCGACCCAGGAAGACACGCAAATTGTCGAAGCAGTGATCCTTCTCAACTCCCAAGCGATCGGAAAAACAGCCAGCTCGCTCATGCTCCGGAAGCACTATAGCGTGAATCTACTGGCCGTCGCCCGTCATGGTAAACGTCTCCACGGCCGGTTTGGAAAGATCAAACTAAAAGCCGGGGACGTGCTGCTTCTAAGGGGAACAGAGATCGGTCTATCCGACTGCTTCAACGCCCTAGGCTGGCTTCCTCTCGCCGACCGCGGCTATCGGATCGGACCGAGACGCGTGCTCCTCTCCACCCTGATCGTTGCAGCGGGTGTCACCATCACGGCCCTTGGACTGCTTCCCGTCCAAATCGCCTTTACCATGACCGCTCTAGCTATGGTCATGACACGCCTTCTCTCGCTTCGAGAGGTGTACGAGAGTATCGATTGGGGAATCATTATTCTCTTGGGTGCGATGATCCCCCTCGGACAAGCCTTTGAAACGACGGGGGCGGCGGACTCTCTCGTCAGCGTGATCGCCCCTCTTGGCAACATCTTCTCCCCTCTTGCCATGCTCGGAGCCCTTCTCGTGACGACCATGTTGCTCTCTGCTGTCATTAATAATGCAGCCGCAGCGATCCTGATGGCCCCCATCGCGACCCAGCTTGCCGCTGGCGTGGGCGTTTGGGCCGACCCCTACCTCATGAGTGTGGCAATCGGCGCCTCGTGCGCCTTCCTCACCCCCATCGGCCACCAGTCCAATGCGCTTGTGATGGGTCCAGGAGGGTACCATTTCGGTGACTACTGGAGACTCGGGCTCGTCCTGGAAATCCTGATTGTCGCCCTTTCCCTGCCTCTCATCGCCTACTTTTGGCCTCTCCAGCCTGTTGGAGGAAGCGAAGAGGGCACCTCTATAGAATTAGAGCAGTATTCAAAATAATTCTATACGGTTTTGCTGTAGTTATACAAAAAAATCCTCAAAACAACTATAATTGATCTTTTGTAAAAATTACGTAATTAAATGTATAGATCACGAATACTCATATTACTCCTACCGTTTCTATTAGTCATTTTCCAGGCAGCGGCCGAAACCTCCCCGACACATGTCGATTTGACAACCGGTCAGTATGTCGAAACCAATAGCGACCTCATCCTTCCCGGTCCAGTTCCTTTCTGTATCACACGGCGCTCGACACCCGCTGAGGGAGATCACGAATACCCACTAGGTTCGGCGTGGCATTTTGAAATCGAAGCCTTCCGCGAGAAAACACCGGTAGGGCAGCCTGAACTCGTGATCGATACCGACGCTTCTAACCGCCTTAAAAAAGTCGCTCTTCTTGCCGCTGGAACCAAAAGAGAACTTGAATGGGCAACCTTCGAGTATAAGGGGGGAAGCCTAACCATCACCACCCACGACGGACAGGTCTGGAACTACGCCTTCGATGCAAGTGGCCAGCTCACCAGCGTCACCTCCCCAGCTGAGCGCCAAATTGAGTATCAGTATGAGTCCGGATGCCTGACCGAAAGAAAGGCAGCCCACGCCACCACAACGATGCGTTACGAGAACGGCAAAGTGGTATCACAAACGCTGCAAAGCGCAGGCAATGAGTGCACCTCTACCTTCACATTCGAATACCAAAATGATCAAATTAAAATGACCACACCGACGGGTGTCGAAAAGGTCTCCCGTATAGACCCGGTCACAAAACAGGTGCAATCGATCGATGTCTACGCTGAAGGCCGGCTCCAACAGCGCGAGCTCTTCTACTGGCAGATCCACCCTGAGCTTCAAGAACCCACCCTCATCAGTACCGCCCTTCTCAACGGAAAGCTTAAACCCCTCCATTGCCGCACCTACGCCTATGATGAAAAGGGACACCTCATTCGAGAGACGCTTTGGGGGAATCTAAGTGGAACATCCCGAACACCGATCTACCTCGATAAAAACGGAACTCCTCTATCCAACGGAGTGGAGAGTTTTTCAAAAGGCACACGTTACAACTCTCTCGGGCTGATCGAAGAGGAGTTTGATGATGCGGGAAGAAAAAAACGCTACTTCTACCATCCTGACTCTGAGCTTCTCGAGTCGACCCGCGAAAGCAGAGGCGACGAGGAGCTGATTGAGTCGACCCACAGTTACAACCACGAAGGCCTCCTCACCGAGATCACGACGACTAACCTCCAAACGAATGAGACGGTCACCTTCACGATGACCCTATCGGAGGAAGCCCACTCAGCAGGCCTGCCCGCACTCATTGAGATGAGTAAAAACGGCGTACCTGAAAAGAGCATTCAACGCCTCTTCGGTTCGCACGGTAAACCGACGCAAGAGGTCACGATCGACCTCCTCACCTCGAAAGAGACCACGCTCTATAAAGAATACGACGCGGACGGCCTGGAAGAGTACATCAGTGACGACAGTGGCCCCCGCCTTCTCTTGAGGCGCAAGTCAGCAAATGAGATCGTCGAGATCGACTACCAAAAGGCTGAGGTCGCAACTTCAACCTTTGATCACTTTGGAAACATCACCTACAAGTCCCTTCTTAGAGAAGGACAGATTGAACTAGAGCAGACCAACACCTACGACGGCGGGGGCAACCTGATCGAAACACGAGATGTGCTCGACAACCTCACCCTGTATGAAAGAGACGCTCTCGGTCGCGTCACAAAAAAAACAGATCCTCCTGTTCTCGACAAAGACGAACAGCTTGTTACCTACACAACCACCTATATCTATGACGACTTCGGCCAGCTAAAAGAGCTGGTCAACCCGATCGGTGAAGTCACCACTTTCGCCTATAACTCCCGTGGACAACCGACCTTTGTGAAATACTCTGATGGCACCACGGAAACGATGGTCTATGACCTCTCAGGAAAACTGAAGAGCCGCATCGACCGCGATGGAAGGGAGTTACAAGCAGAAGAGGAAGAAAAAGAAGAGGCCCCCGAGTCAACCTCTAAAACACCTCCTCCCCTCCCGACACTCGATGAAGAGTTCATTGAACACCTCACCTACGATGAAACAAACAGCCTCGGGCAGCGCTGCCTTAAAAAGCTACGCCACCATGTCGATGGGTCGACTTGGGTGACCACCTACGACGCCCTCGGACGCGTCGAAGCGATCGAGTTAAAGAGTGCTTTTGACCAACTGCTCTTTAAACGGGAATGCCGCTACGATGGACTCAACCGACTCGTGAAAGAGCGCCTTTACCACTTCGACCGAGCCCATTCGGATGGCTACCAAACGACCGAGTGGTTCTTTGGAAAGAACGGCAAACTCGAGAAGATGCTCGAAACCGATTCGGATGGCACCACAAAGTCGTCTCTGTTTAAATACAACAGCCAAAACCTGATCACTCACTACACCAAACCCTCCGGTGTTCAGATCATCAGTGAGTATGACGACCACAAACTCCTCACCCGCACCTACGCCTCGGACCAGAGCTTTGACTACGAATACCACTATGATGAAGCGGGACGTCTTCTTTCATCGGTCGACCTCCACTATGGAGTGAGCTTCACACGCATCTACGACGAAGCAGGCAACCTCCTCTCTGAAACCACCTCTTTCAACACCACGATCGAGAACCGTTATAATGAGAACGGGGAACGCGCTGAACTGATCCTCCCCGATCAATCTTGGATCGCCTACGAGTACAACGATGAGGGACGCATGCAGTGGCTACAGCGTTTCTCTGCAAGTGGTGACCTCCTCTTTGATTACTTCGTAGAGAAGTTTTGCCCTTGGGGCTACATTGAAAAAGAACGCCTTCCCTTCGGGCTGGGACAACTCAAGACCAGCCGCAACTACAATTTCCAACTCGACTCCCGCACCTGCTCCTACTTCACAGAAGCCTTCTCCTACTATGGAACCAAAATCTCTTCCTACAGCCGATCTGGTGGAGGAGTTCAAGAGGAGAATGAGTACGACTACGACAACCTCGGACAACTCTTTAGAGAAAATGGAACCATCTACAACTTTGATAGCCACTTTCAGCTCTCGCAAAAGAAAGGCGAGAGTGCCACCTATGGCCCCTTCTCAGAGCTTGTCGAATATGAGGGAAAACAGTTTGCCTATGACCAAGATGGCAACTGTATCAAAGAAAAAGGCAAAGATCTCACAAAAGAGTTCACCTACGATGGCCTCTCGCGTCTGCGTAGCGTGACCATCGATGCAGAAAGAGTTGAATACTTCTACGACGGACTTTCTCGAAGAAAACTCGAGAAGCGCTACGAGCGTGTGGATCATAACTGGAAAGAGACGTCGACCCGCGAGTTCATTTACGACCAGAGTATCGAAATTGGTGCGATGAACGCTCTCGGTGAGATGGAAGAGCTCCGTATCCTCACCAGCAACGGCCGTGCGGATATTGGAGCGATGGTTGCAGTCGAGTTGAATGGAAAATCCTATGCCACCCTCTCTGATTACAGAGGAAATGTGATCCAGCTGGTCGATGCTGCAACGAAAAAAGCCGTTGAAAGCTACAGCTACAGCTCTTTTGGTGAAGAGCGCTGTTTTGATGCGAAGGGTAAGCCATTGGAAAAGGCGACCCTCCCTTGGCGCTTCAGCAGTAAACGTGTCGACTCCTTAAGTGGCCTTGTCCACTTCGGACGCCGCGACTACCAACCGGCTGTGATGCGCTTCCTCACCCCCGACCCTCTTGGAAAAATCGACAGCCCCAACCCATACGCCTTCGTTAGAAACGACCCGATCAACCGCATCGACCCAAGTGGCCTTCTGTCGACCTCCACCCTCTGGGATATCTTCCACTTCATTGAATCGTTCCTCTACCACCACATGGAAGAGTCCCGAAGACGCGTCTACAGTGCCATCCAACCCACAGAAGAGTTCCTCCACCAGCTTTCCAAGTTCAACGCCCACGTCTTTGGAACACTCATCCTCGTGACCCTTGGATTCAATGACGACCCCTCTGAAGTGGGAGTCTATGGAAGTGGAGAGCTGCACGATAAGTACCGCATTTCCTTCATTAACGGAATCCTCACTAGCCGTCCGGCGCTCATCCGTAACGTCGACACGATTTCTAAAGCGCATGGCGGCTGCAACGTCCACTACTGCTACGTCGGAACAAGAGGATTTGCAAGTGACATCCTGCGGGCTGTCTGCGTCAAGTTTGGCTACACCTCACCCGAAGCGGTCGCCCTCTCGGCAGTTTGGAAAAAACTGATCAATGAACTGGGCGGACCTGGATCGGAAGGACTCATCTTCCACTTTGCCCACAGCCTTGGAGGGACAGAAACCCTCCGTGCCCGCCACCTACTCTCCAGCGAAGAGCAGCGTATGATCTGCGTGATCACCTTCGGCTCTCCCAGCCTCATCCCCGAAGATGGCTTCTACGGTGTGATCAACATCATCAGCTACCGCGACTTCTCCTATATCTTCGACCCCATCGCTTTCATCTTTGCGATCATCAGTAGCAACAGCAACGTCTTCTTCGTTGGCTCTCCTTGGGATGGAGTCCCCCTGATCGACCACCTCTTCGACTCTTACTGGGGTCACTGGATCGAGCAGTTCTGGGATGGAATTACCAACATCTTCGATAGCTTTTTCTAAGGAGAGGTTGATGGGATACGCTTCAAATTCTTTTTAACCTGCTTCTGGAAAAACTGATTCAATTTGTTATATGCTTCTGACATTGTCGAACGGATACCACACTCATCAGCAAGTTTTTGATATAAAACTTCCCATTCTATGGGTGGCTCTTTAAGAGACTCTGGTATTGCATGAGTATTGCGCGTATTAAAGACCTTTTTCACGGTCTTCTCAAATTTTGAGATATCGACTTTTCTATACTCAATCAATAGCAACATATCTAATAAGTCTTTTACCCTTGAATTTGTCTTTTGCTCACGAGGAAGAGAGAAAGCATGGAATTTCTCAGGGAGTTGTTGTTCTATCGAAATCATCCGCAATTTTGGAGCACCTATTCCACAGTAATTCAGCCAATCTACACCATCAATCAGATCAGTCTCACCCACGATAACATCACCACCCACATCCAACTGAAATTGGACAAAAAGACGGTTATCAACAAAAGAAGCAACTGAGTACCTCGATCCACCAAAGGGCGCATTATCTAGATCCTTCTTTGCCTGTCCGAGTTGAAATGTAAAATAGTCTTCTAGATCGATCCGAATCAATTGGCGCAATTCACGAAAAATAATCGCTTCAATAGTGGAGTCATGATCATCGATTCTGCGTAAACACGTTAAATCTATATCTTTCGTGGCACGTGCGGATGAAAAGCGAAGCTCCATTGCATAACCACCTTTCAATACAAAACTACCAGTATCCTCATGGAAAATCCTTGATAGAAGTCTTTCAAAAGCAACTTTACGTCGAACTCTCTGCAAGTCCTGATTTGTCTCTTCAGCAATACTTTTTAATCGAGCTTCTAGGCTTTTTCGAAAATCTGTTGCTGTCTTAAATGTCGTTGTCATCCATCATCCTCTGGATTTTTTTATGAATATCAGGGTAAGTTTCTTCCATCTTCTGAATATCACTTTCAATGATCAGTCCACGTTCAAACGCTTGATGAGCAGCTTGCAAAATAAAATTATCAGCAACTTTTCCCTCAAGAATGCAATCCACAATTGTTTTTATGGGGGTGGTGACTTTATAGCCTTGCCGTTCTTCAACATCTGAATTGCTGAGGTTGCTTCTATGTATACACAGTACCTTTGGAAAGCCCTTACGCCTTCGAAACTTTTGTGGAACCGTCATATGCATCTTGGATGGCATCACATCAGAAAGTTCATGGATATCTAGAGCCGTTTCATGAGACCAAACTCCTTGAGGGATATCTTGAAGATTCCGACTCCAGAGACTCCAAAGGACAAGTTCGGGACGCTCGGTGACTGGATACCTGCCTAATCGATAGACTCCCCTCCCCTCCTGAGTCCATTCACCTGACGATATTCTCAAATGAAAATTAGAGCGATGGTATCCGCATCCCTCGGCTTGCTTTGCTGTAAAGTAACCTTGCTGACGATCTGCGACATCAAATAGCTTATTTTGACTTCCCATACACCAATATTATAATATTTATAACATTCGTGCATTATTTTTCATCTAAGCCCTTATAAACTTCACTATAAAGTGAACTTAAATTACTAATAATCAAAAGTATAAATACATTCAAAACATATGAAAGTTTCAGCCGAGTTGTTGAAGATAGGTAGAGATGTACTCGAAGACCGACAGGTTCTCTCCTTCGACCTTCTTCAATACAGCCTCTGCCCTATCGAGATCTTGAGGTGAGTCGAGATCAGCAACAATCAGAGGAAGATGTAAAAGTAAAGCAACTCGTTCCTCCTCGTTCAATTTCGAAAGCGGCGTCGAAAGCCAACGTGCGATCTCAAAGCTATCTTGAACTTCCCTCTGTAAGTAACAAGCATAAGCACCTGCACGAACAGCCTCGACATTTTTTCCGAATGCTGTCGAGTGCTCCGTGAGCTCTTTTGTCCAACGCTCTACTTCATCTTTAGCCTCAAATTGGAAAGTTTTGTACCACATCATCCTCGCTTGGGGGTGTACTGGAGTCATTCTTAAGGCATCGAGACGATCAAAAAAACCTTTTCCATACTGATATGCAGTTTGTGCCAGATGATCATCACGTATTACCTTTGACCACTCTTGTGAGATCTCTTCCTGACTCAAATCGGGATAATTCACCTCAGCATTTCTTCTCATTTCAGTGATTAGACCAGCCCACTCATCATCGCTGAGCGCGTCTACCTTTTTGCCTAAAAAGGCTTTCGCTAGGTCAACATTGGGCTCCTCTTCTAATTGAGTCACCACCCATGAAGCAACCTCTGCCATGCCGGAATGTGGATAAGTTCCCTCTTGAGCTACCTTCTCGGCCAATTGATACAGCTGCTCTGGAGAGACTTCTTTCTGCAGAGCAACCTCTTTCTTCTCTAAATTCCGGAGAATCGAAGAAGAGAGCTCATAAAGAGTGATACGAGATTGCGTCACTGCGATATCTTCTAAAATGTCCTCTACTAATTCATCAGCTGAATCAAGATCCAGTTCAGGATGCCTTTCATGAGCCACCAAGGACAGAGTCTGCAAAATAGCCCACCTCTGCTGCTGATTCAAATCCGCTGCGGGTGTGGATAGCCATTTCTGTACCATCTCTTCGTCAACCTCGTCCGGATGCTCGATTGCGGCAGCAAACGCCACGGCGCGGATGGCACCGACATCATCATACCCCTTCGCTCCCTCATCCCTAGTAAGATTTTCTACCCAAGATTCGACCCTTGATGCGTACTCTTCTTTCAGTGCACGGAATTCCTTATCGTTGATAAAGGGCTCCTCCTCCAACAGCATGGATTCGATTCTTCTATGAGGTATCCAATCCGTGTCCACTAAACCGACTTCACGGTGCGCTTCTAACATCTCACGGGGCTTGAAGAAACCCAAGGCTAACGACTGAACCCCCATGGTCGCTTGACTCATCGCCTTTCCAGCGCTCTCGCCTGCCTTTTGGGTACTGTAGCCTTGAAAACCTAGGGCTGTGGCGGTAAGATCCCTTAGGGACTTCACGAAATTCCCACATCCTTTGGCCAGATCCACAACACCAGCATAGGCCCCTAGGGTACGGTCTGTGATCGTCGCCTCACTTCCTCGCATCTGCCGCTCTTCCATCGCTTCAAGAGGATGAGATAGAGTTTGCCAGATCTTCATAAGAGCACCTCCGTTCACCCTTGATAAGCAAATGGCGTGCCAGGTTTACTTTTAAAGCTCATTTTGAGAAGGTTGAGGGCATGAACACGATTTTAAGCATCTTTGGCAAAAGCCCCCTTCAGCCGATTGTGGCACATATGGACCTCGTGACTGCCTGCGTCGAGCAGATCCCCGCGCTGTTCAAAGCTCTAGAGGCTGAAGACTACGAGACAGTGAATGACCTCTCGAAACAGATCTCCAAACAGGAGCACAAGGCTGACCTCGCGAAAAATGACATCCGCAACCACCTCCCCAAATCTCTCCTCCTTTCGATCGACCGGGGCCACCTCCTCGAAATCCTCGGAATCCAAGATTCCATCGCGGACCAAGCTGAAGATGTGGCTGTCCTATTAACATTTAAAGATCTCAAGATGCCTCCTCTCATCCGAAAGGAATTTTATGAGTTTCTCGAAAAGAATCTCGAAACCTTCGAAGAGGCAAAGGCTGTCATGCACGAGCTGCACAGTCTAATGGAGTCCTCCTTCGGCGGCATCGAAGCGACAAAAGTCCAAGAAATGGTCCATAAGGTGGCGGAGAAAGAGCATGAAACGGACCTCCTTCAACGCGCCCTCACAAAGAAACTCTTCGACGCTGAAGAGGAGCTTTCCTATGCCTCCTTCCTCCTTTGGGAAAAGGTGATCACTGCGCTTGCTGGGATCTCCAATCTCTCTGAGAAACTGGGCAACCGTATCCGCATGATTCTCATTTTGAAATAATCAGGTCCCATGCTAGGATTTCCCCACAAATCAACCAGGAAACGGCGATGACAACGATAACGATTCTGTTCGTTATCACCCTTATAGCGGGTCTTTATATGACCTGGAGTATCGGCGCCAACGACGTGGCCAACGCCATTGGAACGTCGGTGGGATCCAGAGCCCTCACGCTCCGCCAGGCCGTCATCATGGCAGCCCTCCTTGAATTTTCTGGAGCCTTCTTTTTCGGTTCACATGTCACCCATACCCTCCAGGATAGGATCTTCGACGTCAGTGTCTTTGGGTCTGACCATATCGTGATCGTCTTTGGAATGCTTGCCGTTCTTCTTGGAGCGGCCACCTGGATCCTCATCGCGACTTACTACGGCCTCCCCATCTCGACCACCCACTCCATTATCGGTGCTCTTATCGGTTTTGCCATTGCTGCAGGTGGCTTTCAGAGCGTCTACTGGAAGAACGTCTCTTACATTGCCATCAGCTGGGTCCTCTCACCGGTCATCGGAGGGTTTTTTGCCTTCCTCATCTTCAGCTTCCTCAGGAAGCGGATTTTTTACGCGAAACACCCCTTCCGGGCCGCAAAAAGTGCCACCCCCTTCATTGTCTTCGTCTTTGTTTTCGTCTTCACCTTTGTCGTCGGCTTTCAGAAGTTTCCCTATTTCTCAGAATCGCTCAGCCTCCAGCAGGTGCTCCTCCTCGCCACGTTCCTCAGCTTCGTTGGAGCTCTCATCGCATGGAACTTACTGCGCCGCATGACGCTGCCTGAAGAGGAGACGATCGTCTCTCGCCACCATCCCAATGTCCCCAAAGAGATCGAGAAAACAAGGCGCCACCTCGCCCGACTCAAAAACTATACAGAGGGCCACTCCCACGCACGCCTCGAGGCGCTTTCACGCGACTTTGACGAGATCTCTGGAGAGCTCTCAAAATCTTCCATCGACGAGATCCAAGTCCCCAGTTTCCTCGCGATTGAAAGGATCTTCTCCGTGCTCCAGGTGATGAGCGCCGCACTCATGGCCTTCTCCCACGGAGCCAACGACGTCGCGAATGCCATCGGACCGATCGCCATCGCCATCGACGTCCTCCAACATGGAACCTACTCCAACAGCGCCTTCCTCCCCCCCTGGCTTCTCGCACTCGGTGGGGTGGGGATCGTCCTCGGCCTCACCACCTGGGGGTGGAGAGTGATCGAAACGATCGGCAACCGCATCACCGAACTCACTCCGACACGAGGCTTCTCCGCGGAGTTTGGGGCCGCCTTCACCATCCTCGTCGCCTCACGTCTGGGGATCCCCATCTCTGCAACACACACCCTCGTCGGTGCCGTTCTCGGTGTCGGCTTCGCGCGTGGAATCGGAGCCCTCAACCTCTCAACCATCCGCGACATCGTCATCACCTGGGTCATCACCATCCCCTTCGGAGCGCTCATCTCTGTCGGCTTCTTCACCCTAATCCGCTTAGCTTTTAGTTAACCTAGATCAAAACTGGCACGCTTGAACATAAGCAGAGACTCCTAGCCCTTTGTTTCATCAAGGACCTACGCATCCCTTAACTCGAAGTTTCCCACTAGCTTAACTTAGTTAGGATGCTGGCGCCTAAATTCAGCGTTGGACTCTAATAAAAGCTTTCGAGTTGATTCAATGAATGCTTTGGGAAAGCCGAACTCTTCACCCTCATCCACCAATAACCACATCGCTGGGCCACATCCTTCTTCTACAAGTGATTGGAGTATTTTTTGACCCTCAGCTTTGTGCTGATCCTCGTTCACTCTCAATAAAGCATCAGCTAAAAGAAGTGAAAAAACATGCAAACCTTTGTAATGCTCTGCCACACTCCTAAGAATATCAAGAGTGAGCAATCCTGACACTCTAATCAATGCGTAAATAGACCCTCGGTGTAAAAAGGGAGACATGGCTTCAATGAACATTTCTTTTACTTGCTGTTGTATCTCCGTCAAGGCCTCCTCTTCGTCAGGTTTAAGAGGGGACACGGAGCACCGAACAAGCTCCTTGTCTAGCGCAGAGAGAAAGAAGGAATAACCCTTGTCTAAATTCCATTTGGCGATAATGACTTTTGCGCGCTGCTCAAAATCTTCTATCGCTTGAAAAGCTTCCCAATCGACGCCTCTACGCTGCTTAGCGGGAACCTCTTCAAAATTTAGCAGAAGTGGTAAAACCGAGTGCTTCTCTATCATCTCCAAAGCTTTTTGTCCGGCTTTTTCTACTTCAGTATCCCGATAATCAGCTCTTTGATTCATCCATTGGATAAGAGGAGAGATTTTTTTAGAAGACAGAGCGGTGGAAGCGGCTTCGATGCAGATTTCTGCAAGGGTCGGAATGAGGAAGAGGCTAGCGATGTAGGCCACTTCAGCAGCGATGAGTGGAACGCCTGCAATCGATAGGTAAGCAACAGCTGCAATCGTCGCGAGCGCTGCTGATAGAGCCAGTTTGACAAAGCTATGGGAAAGGAGCGACTTTGGTTGAAAAGCAGTGGTGAGCTTTTGAGAAGCAAAAAGAATGGAGAGGCCTACGACACCCGCAGCCGCAGCCAAGGAGCCTGTCGCGTAAGTCACCCCCACTGTAGCCAAAGTAGCAGCTACCTTTCCATAGGTGTAAACTCGGTAACTATGTAAATTCTCAATCGCTTCCATTTGAAACTGTGTGACGATTCGCTCAGTGTATTGAATATACAGTACAAAAAAAACTCCAGTGAGTCGAGCTCTTTGTGGAGCTTGAACCGACAAGGGCGATCGCAATGAACAGGATGGTGAGCGGGGGCAGAAAAGCGTTCGGTAAGATGTGTAGAAAGATCATGCAACGGTCTGAGACACCAAAACAACAACGACCTGCTTCAATAAAAGCATCGAACTTCTATCCCCTTATTTCAGCAATGGGCTACGCACCGTCTAAATCAAAGACCTCTAACACCTCATTATAAAGAGTGCTTTCTCCTAAATAACGAAGCCAACCTCTTGTTGAGGTTGGCTGAGAAGAAAATTGAGGTAAAGCCCTCCAGAAAACGGAGAGCTTTCATTAGCCTTACAGTAGACTTTCAAGCTCTTTTTCTCGCACTCTCATCTCACAATGATCTTTACATGATTTAATAAGAGCTTCGTCAAAGTGCCCGCCTGTATCAGAGAATCCCACGAATATCATTGCGCGCACATTTCCCTGTTTTGCAAGACGCTCCAGTTTTTTCTGGCCCTCTGATTTGAGTTTCATATCGTTAGACTTGAATAAAGACTTCCCTAGAAAATAAGTATAAAAGTCGCAATCTTTGTAATGGTCTTCTACAGCCCTAAGTAACTCAAGATCGAGCACTCCTGGCACTTTATCCAGAGCGTACAATGATCCAGAACGCAAAAAAGGATCGACTACTTCAAGAGCCATCTCTTTTAATTTTGCGACTAACTTCTTGACCGCGGCTGGATCGGCCGGAGAAGAAGTGTCACTCAAAGATGCTTCCTGTTCACGACCGATAGTTAATGCACACCCATGCGCTTCGTTAAACTCTTTAACAGCCTCCCGGGCAGCCGTGGCAGGAGAAGTCAGCTCCCAAATCATATTTCCACTACTAAAATCCAGCATCAAAAAAGAACCATGAGCTTCGTTAAACTCTTTGACGGCCCGCTTTGCTTTAGGTTCGAAGTCTTTAATCGCTCGATAAGCCTCCCACTCGACATCCTTACGATATTTGTAAGGAGTGAATTCAGCTTTATCAGCAAATAAAAGAGGAAGAAGGTACATTGCTTTTCAGAGCTCGTTTATCTTTTCTTGTCCTTTTGCCCTTTTATCCTCATTGTAATTCAGTCTCTGATTCCACGCTTCGATAAAATCTTTTCTATGGGTCTTTTCAGAAGATTGTCCGAGGGAGAAGATATTCTTAACAAATTCAATACCGATTTCTCCAAGAGTCGGAATCAGAAGGAGACTGGCTATGTAGGCCACTTCACCAGCCAGGATGGGAAGGCCTCCAAAGGATAGATAGGCAATAGCGGTAATCGTCGCCAGTAATGCAGATATTGTCAGCTTCACAATGCTACGCGCTTTTGGTTGAACCGCGGAGGTGAGCGTTCCAGAAACAGCGAGAATAGAGAGACCTACAGCAGTCACAGCTGCAGTCAGAGAGCCTGTAGCCCAGTAAGCCAGTGCTGTCGTGGCCAAAGCGGCCCTCTTTCCAAACACATAGACTCGGTTATTTTCTAATTTCTCGATTGCTTCCATAATAATTTCTCCAATTATTTCAAATTATAAGGCATCCATAATAAATTTAGAATGACCTAAAAAAATTAACTTTTTAAAATCAATAGTTCTATAAAAAGCTTAGTAAGGCCTTTATATCAAAACAATTCCAATCTGTCAAGACCTTTAAAGAGTATTGTGGATCGACCGCTTCGCGAACAAAAAACTGTGATTAAAGGAAAGATTATAATGAGCAGAGACCTGGAGAAACGTGGTCCGACGTTCAAAAACTTAAGAAGGTCAACACACTTCAACGTAAGAACAGAGCTCTTAGCTTCAGCAATCGCCCACGCATCGTCTAAGTCAAAGACCTCCTATACCTCACTATAAAGAATGCTCTTTCCTAAATTCAGCCTTTTAATACCCGCTTTCGGGTTGACTCAATGAATGCTTCATGAAAACCATGATCATTACCATTTTCAGTCAAAAAGATCATCGCAGGGGCAGATCCTTTTTCTACAAGAGATTGGAGTAATTTTCGACCCTCAGCATTTTGCTGTTCGTCTGCCGATCTTAGTAAAGCCTTTGCTAAAAAAAACGAATAAATATGCAATCCTTCATACTGCTCTGCCACGCTCATAAGAGTATCAACAGTGTACAATTCCCCAACAAAACTGAGTGCGCAGATTGACCCACGCCTTAAATAGGGGAGTACAACTTTAAGGGCCTCTTCTTTTAAGGCCGCTTCCTCTCCCTCCGTCTTAGCGTCTTCTGCACGAAGCTTAAAATTTGTTATAGCTTGAAATGCTTCCCACTCATCGCCTTTGTGGTGCTGAACAGGAACGTCTTTCTCCTCCATCAGCAAAAGTAAAACAGGGTGTTCCTGCATTAGCTCAGCAGCTCTTCGCTTTCCTTTCTGCTTCTCAATGTCACGATAGTCAGTCATCAGATTCACCCACTCGAAAAGAGGTGAGATCGTCTTAGTTTGAGAAAAGATTTTTTTAGAAGATAAAGCAACGGAAGCGGCTTCGATGCAGATTTCTGCAAGAGTCGGAATAACGAAGAGGCTAGCGATGTAGGCCACTTCAGCAGCGACAAGTGGAACGCCTGCTAGGGATAGGTAGGCAAGAGCTACAATCGTCGCCAGTGCTGCAGATAGAGCCAGCTTTACGAAGCTATGGGAAAGAAGCGATTTTGGTTGAAAAGCAGCGGTGAGTTTTTGAGAAGCGAAGAGGATAGAGAGGCCTACAGCAGTCACAGCTGCAGCCAAGGAGCCAGTCGCGAAAGAAACCCCCGCTGTCGCCAAAGTAGCAGCTGCCTTTCCGTATGTGTAAACTCGGTAACTATGTAATTTCTCAATCGCTTCCATAAAAATCCTCTTAGCAATAACGAGATCTTAAGTGAACTCAGTCTCTCTTAAAAAAAATTTCTAACCTATTGATACTGTATGACAATTCACCCAAGGTAATGTTTACAAAATACCAAAGAAAGTCCAATTTGTCCAGCTCTTTTTAGAGCTTGGATTGACGAGGAAAACCTCCATAAAAAAAAGTTTAGGCAGAGATGTGTAGAAAGATCGTGCGACGGTCTGAAAAAAGAAAAGAGCTGTTCGTTTAGATAAGCAGGGAACTCTCAGCCCTTTGTTTCAGCAATGAGCTACGATCTCCTGAGTGGATGGCTTCGATCAGTTTAACTCAGAATGCTTTTCTCTAAATTGAGCGTTAGAATCCATTAATCGTCTTCGGCATGATTCAATGAATTCTTCCTTAAAGCCCAAGTCTTCACCGTATTTTATCAATACCTTCATCGCCTTTAAAAACCCTTTTTCTGCAAGAGTTCGGAGTATTTTTCGAATCTCAGCTTTTGGCTGATCGTCACCAGATTGAGCTAAAACCTTCCCTAGGTAATAAGAATAAAGATGCAAACCTTTGTACTGCTCTTCCACACTCCTAAGAATTTCAGGGGTGAGCCGTTTGTTCAATCTAAACAATGCGTAAATTGACCCACGCTCCAATAAGGGGGTCACAGCGTCAATGACCATCTTGTTTACTTCTTGGTTCAATTCAGCCAAATCATTCTCATTCTCACTAAAGCCAAGAAGGTCAAGCTTACTGATTACAAAATAAATAGCAGCGTCTCCTCTTCCCTCTTTCTTCTTCCAATTTTCGATGGCATTTATTACCTCATTTTCAAGAGCTTCAATCGCTTGATAAGCTTCCCACTCAACGCCTCTTTGTTTCTCAACAGAAACCACTTGATCTTTTAGCAAAAGTGGTAAAGGCGAGTGCTCCTCTATGATTTCCGTCTCTCTATTCTCCGCTTTTTCGACTTCAGTATCTCGATAATCATCTCTCTGGTTCATCCATTCGATAAGGGTCTTGTTAGAAGAAGTCTTCGTCTGAAGAGAGATCTTTTTAGTAGATAGAGCGACAGAAGCGGCTTCGATGCAGATTTCTGCAAGAGTCGGAATGAGGAAGAGGCTAGCGATGTAGGCCACTTCAGCCGCCACGAGCGGAACGCCTGCTATGGATAGATAGGCAAGAGCTACAATGGTTGCCAGTGCTGCAGATAGAGCTAGCTTCATAAAGCTATGGGAAAGAAGCGACTTTGGTTGAAAAGCAGCGGTGAGTTTTTGAGAAGCGAAGAGAATAGAGAGGCCGACAGCAGACACTGCTGCGGCCAAGGAGCCAGTCACGTAAGAAACCCCTGCTGTAGCCACTGTAGCAGCTGCCTTTCCATAGGTGTAAACTCGGTGACGATGTAAATTTTCAATCGCTTCCATAAAAATCCTCCCAGCAATATGGATATCTTAAGTGAGCTCAGTCTCCCTTAAAAAAAATTTCTAACCTATTGATACTGTGTGACAATTCACCCAGAATAATGCGCAGTTAATAGCAAAAAAATTCGAATTAGTCCAACTCGTTGTGGAGATTGGGGTCGATGGTATCGCGATGGACGTATGTTTCACAAAAAGAAGGAAACTCTTAGTCTTTTCATTTAGCCATGGCTACGCACCGCCTAGGCCAGAGAGTTTCATCACGTCATCTTTTCAGCAATGCTCTTTCCTAATTTGGACGCCCAGACTCCATCAATCGCTTTGTACATGATTCAATGAATGCTTCGTCAAAGCCCAAATCTTTACCTTCGTTTTTCACTACATCGAAAGCTCTTGAAAACCCTTTTTCAACAAGAGTTTTGAGTATTTTTTGAATCTCTGGACTTGCCTTTTCGCCGCGAGATTGGAACAAAGCACGCCCTAGATAAAAAGAATAAAGATGCAAACCTTTGTACTGCTCTTCCACACTCGTAAGTAGATCAAGGGTGTGTACTCCTGACATGGTATCCAATGCGTGAATAGACCCACGCTCTAAAAAAGGGACCACAGCTTCAGTGACCATCTTTTGTACTTTTTGTTTCAATGCGGCTCTGGGATCCTCTCCCCCATAATATCCATAGTACTCAAAAAGCTCAGGGCGATCGAGACGGAGAGTGAACTCAATAGATTTTCTATTTGTCAGATCTTCATTCTTCCACTCTTCTATGGCTTTTTTTACCTTATTTTCAAGAGCTTCAATCGCTTGATAAGCTTCCCACTCGACGCCTTTTTGTTTCGCAACAGGAGGCTTTTCACCTTTTAGCAAAAATGGTAAAGGCGAGTGCTTCTCTTTGATTTCCGCCTCTCTATTCTCCGCTTTTTTGACTTCAGTATCTCGATAATCCTCTCTCTGGTTCATCCAATCGATAAGGGGAGAGATTGTTTTAGCAGGAGTCTTCGTCGAAGGAGAGATTTTTTTAGAAGATAAAGCAACGGAAGCGGCTTCGATGCAGATTTCTGCAAGAGTCGGAATGAGGAAGAGGCTAGCGATGTAGGCCACTTCAGCAGCGATGAGTGGAACGCCTGCAATCGATAGGTAGGCAACAGCTGCAATGGTTGCGAGCGCTGCTGATAGAGCCAGCTTTACGAAGCTATGGGAAAGCAGTGATTTTGGTTGAAGAGCGGTAGTGAGTTGTTGAGAAAGGAAGAGAATAGAGAGGCCGACAGCAGACACAGCCGCAGCCAAGGAACCAGTCGCGTAAGAAACCCCCGCTGTAGCCACTGTAGCAGCTGCCTTTCCATAGGTGTAAACTTGGTAACTATGTAAATTCTCAATCGCTTCCATAAAAATCCTCCCAACTATATGGAGATCTTAAGTGAACTCAGTCTCTCCTAAAAAAATTTCTAACTTATTGACACTGTGTGATGATTCACTCAGGATAATGTTTATAAAATACCAAAAAAGCTCCAGTTTGTCCAGCTCTTTAAGGAGTTTGAGTGTTGATGGCATCGCCGAGTGCGCTTGGTATTATGTGTAGAAGGAGCCAAAAGGATCATAGAAATGTGGAGAGATCACTATAATTGTGAGCGACCTCACAGTAGACTGGAAGGTCAAACGCCGTGCGAGCTGGCTAGCCAGCTCCAAGGAAACGCCTCCCCTAGAGGGAAAGGTATTATTAACTGGAACCTCTATGTCCATCCGGCCAACCGAAAAGGGAAGGTCAAGAGCTTTGCAGCTATGCTAGCTACGTATGTTACACCTATAGTTAAAGTGAGAACAGTCTCGATGGAGACTTCTACAAGGGTCGGAATGAGGAAGAGACTAGCTATGTAGGCCACTTCAGAAGCGACGAGAGGAAAGCCTCCTATGGATAGGTATGCTACGGCTGAAATCGTCGCAAGTGCTGCAGATAAAGTGAGCTTTACTAAGTTGTAGGAAATAATCGACTCTGTTTGAAATGCGTTGGTTAGCATTTGAGAAGCTAAGAGAATAGAAAGACCTACTGCAGTTACAGCCGCAGCCATGGGGCCAGTCGCCAAATAAACCACCGCTGAAGTAACCGCCGCCGCCTTTATATACGTATATGTTTGGTTTATTTCTAAATTTTCAACGTGTTCCATAAAACTCCTTTCAATTTTAAGGAGATCTTAAGTGACTCAGTCTCTCCTAAAAAAATTTCTAACTTTTGACACTGTATAACAAATCACCCAGGGTAATGCGCGCAAAATAGCATAAAAATTCGAATTAGTCCAGCTCTTTATGGAGCTTGGGGTCGATGGCGTCGCGGAGGGCGTCGCCGACGAGAGCGATCGCGATGAGGAGGATCGTGAGGAGGATGGCAGGAGGCCAGAGGAGGTAGCTCTCTGAAGGAAACGCGTTTCTTCCTTCGTCCATGAGGACTCCCCAAGAGGGTGTTGTCTCTTCACCGAGGCCGAGGAACGAAAGCCCCGCTTCGCTCGTGATCGCTCCCATGATCGCAAAAGGCAGGAGCGTGAGGAGGGGAGGAAGAGCGTTAGGCAGGATGTGCAGAAAGATGATACGACGGTCGGAAAAACCAAAAGAGCGGCACGCTTCCACATAAGCCAGGTTGCGCTGTTTGAAAAACTCTCCACGGATGTAGCGTGAAAAACTCGTCCATCCAAAAAGACCGAGAACCGTCATCACAAGAAAGATCGACTTCGTCTGTAGGATCGCCACGGTAAAGAGCAGCATAAAGAAGACAGGCATCGATTCCCAGATCTCCAAGAGACGGCAGAGAAGGATGTCGAGCTTCCCACCAAAGTAGCCGGCAAGAGCTCCGAGCGGCACACCGATCAGCACTTGTAGGGTGACGGCTAAGATCCCCACAACCAGAGAGACGCGGACTCCGAAGATAAGCGCTGCGACAAAATCCTTACGGCTAAGACGCGTGAGCTCCCACCACGGCAGCTCCCGATTTGCCTTTTGACTTCCTCCAGCATCCTCTTCCCAGTGGAAGGGGCGGATCAACGGCATGACCAGGTGGGAGATTGTTTTAGACTCCTCCTCCAACCAGGCACGACGCTCGTTGTAGTACTCCGCATTGCTGCGGCTTAACCTTTCGAGTTTTTTCTCGTTCTCCACTTCTGTTTCCCAAAGCGTATAGAGCGCGTCGTCACGCTTCAAGTGCGCTACCACTCTTTCATGCTGTGCCTTTCTTTGAACGTAGCGGAGAAGGGTTCCTAGCTTTCTATAATCATTCATGTAGCGGAGGCGGAACTCCCAGCTCTTTGTTTCAGCGATCGCCTCTGCATCCCCTGAATCGAAAGCCTCCATCACCTTTTCATGTTTTTCTAATGAAAGAGAGGGACTCACTGCTGGATCTTTAAGAGGAAAAAAGTAGAGGAGGAAAAAACCACCAAACTGAAGAAGGGTCGCGACGAGGAAGAGCGTTTTTTTCTGCTTCAGGTAGAGAGTGATCAGGTAGAGAGGAAATGTGAAGATCAGGAGATTGAAGAAAAGGTCGAGGGGTTTTGTGTAGAATCCTTTGAAAAAGAGGTAGCGGAAGAGTGGAAAGTACCATTTCCCCTCCCACTGCAGCGCGATCGGTTTACTGGAGGCGAGGAAAGGAGCGTAGATTCCCATCAAGATAAAAAGAAAGACCACGATTAAAGCAAGCAGCCCCAACCGTTGGCGCTTGAACTGCGTCCAAGTGTTTTTCCAAAACGAGAAGTGTGAATTTTGACTCAAAATCAGTTACTCCAGTGTCACTCGTGGGTCCAAGATCGTATACGCCACATCTGCCATCAAATAGCCTGTGAGCGTCAAGAAAGAGCCTGCAATCACAGAGAAGAGGATGACATTATAATCGCGGTTTAAAATAGCATCGTAGAAGAACTTTCCGAACCCGTTGATGTCAAAAAGGGTTTCCACAATGAGCGAGCCGCCTAAAATCACACCGAGCGAGCCAGCGAGGGCTGTCACAATGGTGATCGAAGCGTTGCGCCCAATGTACTTCCAGTAGATGGTTCCTTTACTGAGACCCTTGGCATAGGCCGTGCGCACATATTCCTGTTTTTTCACTTCGAGGATCGCTGTCCTTGCTAGCCTCGACTGAGCAGCGAGCATGCCGTAGATAATCGCTAAAATGGGGAGGGCAATATGGCGTGCAATGTCAAAAAGCCGTTGCAGAGTCGTCTCTTCGCTATAAATTTTGTAGGAGCTGGTAAACCCTGAAAGAGGGATCGGTATATCTGTAAAAGGAAAAGTTTTCCCTATCGCTTTTTCGATCAAAAAGGGGGCGACGACAAAGATCGGAATCGCATAAAGAATCAGGCAGGTGAGGTTCAACCCGTGGTCTAGAAAGCGCTCGTGGTTCATCGCCATCATCAGACCTAAGATCATACAGAGGAAGAAAGTGATCAACATGGGAATGAGGGAGAGCGTTAAGGAGTACTTAAAACGGCTGAGCACCTCTGAGATCACGGTTTTATTGTTATCATCACGTAGAGTTCCAAAGTCCAGCGTGAGGACGGAAGAAAAATAGCGGAAGAAGCGCGTTTCAAAAAAGAGGACAGAGTAGCGCTCTCCCTCTCCGATGTCATACCTATCCATGACCCGCGGCTCATGAAACCAGCGGCTGATTTTAGCGACCTTTGCATTGATCGTTTCTAGATCGTCATCAGGCAACGGAGAGAGTTCTCGAAGGAAAATGTTATCGCTTGAGATCTGTTCATTCTCGCGTTGCTGCTCTGTGGTGAGGTTGGGCCCCAGGTGGATGATGCGCGTCCCCCCTCGAATGAGGAGCTCGAGGGCTGTCTTCCGTTCTGGAAGAGGCCAACGTGGGCGGTTGGCGATCCTGAGTAGATTGGGCATCTGAAAGCGCGCCTGGTCTCCCAGAAGCCGTTTCAAATCCCTCCACTCTTTAAAAGAGATTTCCTTCCCCCCTCTTTTACGGTAGGTGAGGACAGCCACTTCTTCTTCCATGGTTTCGATATCGATCCAAGGCCAGGTGTTGATGAGGATCGGCAACGTGAGCCCAAAACGCTCTCGAAAGAGCAAGTAGCGCTCTGCATCTCCACTCACCCCCTTCTTCCGTTCCGCATCCCCTCTCTCAGAGACACTCGTCTCCGAAACGGGATCACCTGGAGCAAGGTTAATAATCACAAAGTTGACAAGGAGAATACAAAAAAGCGTCAGAGGTAAAATCAGAAGACGTCTAAGGATATAGCTAGTCATTTTGATCGATCCAGAAGATATTGCTCACAGGTGCCTCGACATTCGCTCCCGGGATCAGGTCTTGATTTTCTGCAGGGACAAAAACATTTCTCACCCTGTCTCGGTAAACCAGTGTCGCCTTGGGTGTGAAGAGGAAAGTGTAGGGCTGCGCCTTATGCAAGATCTGATGAAAGCGGTGGTAGAGCGCTTTTCTATTTTCAGGATCATACTCGAAATCGAGCTGGTTGATGATGGCATCGACACGCTCGTCTTGGAAACCGACAAAATTGGAAGAGCCTTTCTCTTTCGCGCCGGTCGAGTACCACAGCTGTCGTGGGTCATCCGGCGGACTCCCTTGACCCCACGCAAGCGTGATGGCATCGAAGTTTTTATCATCCATCGCTTGAGAGATGTCGTTGAGATCGACCCCTTGGATCTGACAGTCGACTCCAATCGAGCGGAGAGTGGTCGCAATATATTCCACCACCGCTTTTGTGGTTGTGGCTTTGACAAAGTAGAGAAGTTTGAAGCGGAAGACGACTTTTTTGCCGTTGATGAGCTTCTCACGGATGCCGTCCCCGTCTCGGTCAAACCAACCCTCTTCTTCGAGAAGAGCTGCAGCACGCTCAGGATCGAAAGGCCATGCGGGGACCGTATGGTCATAATTTTCTGATCCAATAAAGAGCGGTCCTGTGATCGGGACGGCCATGTTATTCAGAATATCTTTGATGATCCGGTCACGGTCGATCGCGAGTGTCATGGCGCGTCGCACCTTCGGACTTTTAAAGAAGACCCGTTCAGAGTTCCAACCGATATAACTAAAGGAGCGGCTCAAGTAGTCGAGACGTTTTGCAACACTGCCGGCCCGCATCTGTTCCTGATAGAGGGGCGACTCTAAAAACTCCTGCCACTCGATCAGCTGGTCGGGACGAAGCGCTGTCAAGTCCGTCTGCTCCACCTTAAAATCTTGCCAAAGGGAGTCTGGATTCTCCTTAAAGTGGTTGGTCGATTCCTCGATCAACGCTGCTTGAGGGTCATAGAAGCTGCCGTTGCGTCTAAAGAGAATCGATCGGTCTGTAAATTGCTCAAAGAGGTACGCCCCGCAACTGGGAAGGACATTCTTCGCCCAATGGTTCGAAAAATTCTCTGCAAAGAGCGAGCTTTTGCGATAAATTTCAGGGTCGCTTTCGTCTGTGACGATCCGATCTCCATTCGAGAAGTATTGATAGACAAAACGAGGAAGAGGGGTTAAAGATCCTGACCATAGGCGTGCACCGTAACGCATTTTTGGTTCGACAATTCCACGGTCCGAAACGATATCTTTCGTCCTCCAGCGTAAAATCAAGGTGAAGTCATCAACCACCTCGACCTCATAAAGGTCTTCAAAGTAGGTTCTCAGTGCCACCGCTCCGCTCTCTTGAACAAAGGGGTTCATCATCACATCGTAGTAGAACTTCACATCGTGGGCGGTGACCTGTACCGGCTCCTGGAACTGCTCTGCCAACTCCATTTTATGAGAGAACATCTCCGGCTTGAGCGGTGCCCAATAGACATCTTCTCTTAACTTCACAATGATCTCAGGCTTCCCTGTTTCAGGGTTGTCAGCCACCATCATGGAGGTCGCTAGGCGCGGTGCCATCGTCTCGTAGATCCCCACATGTGAACCCGCCAAGTTCGTTGTCACCTTTTCACGGAAGCGGTTGACATCTGCCCAGTTAGAGAAGGGATGCAAGTTTTTGGGTCTCCCCATTGATGAGGTGCGCAGCTCTCCACTAGGAACAAAGTCTGCTCCTAAGATCTCAGGAAGGGTCGACTGATAGAAGGGATCGGGGGTCAAGAGGTTAGCTGTGACATGCTCTGTCGGCTGGGTCGAGAGCGCTTTGACAAGCTGCTCCTTTGTGGGGCTCAAGTGACGGACCTGCTGCAGCTCTTTTTTTAAGCTTCTCATCGAACGCTTCAAAGAGATGAGCTCTTTCTCTACAACGAGACTGGACCAGTATTGCATAAAGAGAAGGAAGACAACAAGAAGGAGGAGAACTCCTTTAAAAATGCGGTAGAGAAGCGGGTCTTTTTTCATAGGTATCGCGATTATTTTTTATTTGTCGTCATTATCCTGAGTTCGTGTTTACAGCAAAAGGAAAATTTGACTATATCAAGAGAAGAACCTCAAATGAAGGGAATGCGATGTACCTCACTTACCACATGAAAGAGGACGTATTGGTCGTCCACATACATTCAGAAGTGCTTGATCTTCATGTTGTTAGAGAGTTTAAGGAAGAGATTGGGCGCCTAGAGCAAGCCGCCAGCACGAACGACTGGGTCATCGACCTTTCTGAGGTCACTTTCCTCGACTGTGGGGGCATCGTCTTCTTTCTCGCCCTCCACGATAAACTCAAAAGACGAGGAGGAGGGCTTGCTCTTTCCTCCCCTGACAGCTCTGTGCGTGCCGTTCTAGAACTGCTCTCTCTGCAGAAGGAACTCCCCCTCTTTGACAGCCTGAATGAGGCGGTTATGTCGATCGAAAGAAAACACGCAAGAGTTTAATTATCAATAAATTAAGAAAATCTTTTGAATAAATTCTCGACCGAGTAGTTTAAAAGTAAAGAAGGAGGTGACCCATGAAGTGGCTCAAACCGTTCCTGCTTTTGACTTTTCTTTTCCTTTTCACAACACCAGAACTGACCGCCGTCGACCGTAGCGATCGAGAAGAGTTTGACCTCTACTGGAGAAACCGTCTCGACAAAGACTTTAACCGCTACGACTACCCAAACCAAGGCAACCAACGACCCAACCGCCACCACCGCCATCAGCAACAGCGTGGCCAAGGATACCTTGCCGATTGTGACGATGAGTGTGAGATCCCTGTCGACTTCTATGGAGAAGAGGAAGAGGATAAAGACAACTCATATCATGTTGAATAAATTTAGGGCCCCCTGTATGAGTGGAATTACATCTACTTATAGGGGGGCCTCTCATGAAAAAAGCCATCTACGGACTGTGCGCTACACTCGCTTTCGGTGTGGCCTTTGTCACACTGATTCAACCCAATAGAGAAACTTCGACCACACCTAAAGCTCAGGTGCAAGAGAACCCCGATGAGCTCTTTGAACGTGCACGTGCCACGCTCCATACCCAGCCTCATGAGGCGTGGGAGCTCCTCACTCGAGCCCTTGAAATCGACCCCACCCATAAGCAAGCCAAACTCCTTCAAGCAGAAACCCTCGAAGCAGCAGGTGAGCAGGAGCTGGCCCGCACGGCTTACCAAGAGCTACGCCGTGACCATTTCCAAGATGAGAAGATTGCTTACCTCTACACCAACTTCCTCCTCCGCCGTGGAGACTTCCAGAGCGCTTGGGACCTCCTCGCGAAGACAGAAGAGACCGAGTACGCTCCTCTAGGCTGCCAAAAGATCACCCTCAGCCGTCTTGTGAAACCGATTGCTGGGATGAGAGCAGAGACGGAGCTGCCGCAAAAAACCCAAGCCTCTTTCTGGACCCGCCTCGTGAATCTCCTTGTGAATGAGCGCGAAGAACTCGCCCTCGAACAATTAAAAAGCCACTCCTACCGCCGCCTTTCCTGGAATCCCGAACTAGAGCTGAGCCTTCTCTACACCCTCAACTTCCGCCTCAACCGCACCTTTCAAGAGGATACAGCTGAAGAGATGGCAGCGATGCTCACCCGCTCTCCCTCTGAGCTAAGCCAACCTCTCACCCAAGAACTCATCGACCTTGCCCACCTCGAAAACCAAAACCCTCTCTTCCAAGTCAACCGCGAAACCAAACGCCTCCTCCTCGAAAACGAAATCTTCGCTGCTCTTTTTGCTGCCGCCGGCTTCGACGAAGCAGCCCTTGCTCTCCACGAACAGCTCCCCCACAGCTTCCCCACCTGGGCAAAAGTAGCCCTCACCCGTTCCATCCAAAACAACCGCGGTCCCATCGAAGCCCTCCAGTTTGTGCAAAGCTACGAACGCAACGAACCGCTCCTCCTTCTTGAAGCAGAACTCCAGATGGCTGTCGGAATGGAAAAAGAGGGAGAGAGCCTTCTCCTTCCCTTCGTCGCAAATGAAGGCCCCCACCAAAAACAAGCCGCTCTCATTCTTGCTGACGGTTACCTCCAGGCGCGTGACTTCACCTCTTTAAGTCAACTCCTCTCCTCTCATCCCGAGCTCTTCCAGTCAGTGCAAGGCCAAGAGGTCCACGGGAAGAAAGCCCTTCTGGAAAACGACCTCGCCGCCGCAGACGCCATCTACGAGCCGATCGCAGACAACTCTTCGGAAGCCAAGCGCTACCTTGCTCGCCGCGCCATGTCTAAAAAGCAGTGGAAAAAGGCGAAGCAGCTGACGGCCGAGCTCCTCATCGAAGAGCCCGAAAGTGCCCGCCTGCGGAAGGACTACCAAAAAATCCTCCAGCAAGAAACAGAATAAAAAAGTTTCTCCCTATTCTCCATTGAGACCTCATGCTATTTTCTAGCGATTGGCATTCTTTTTGCTTGAATCGTCTCTATGGACTTGAATTTTCCAGCACACCGGCCCTCAGAAGGGAAAGAGCCCTCTCCACAAAGAGAGACGGGAGAGCATACAGACGCGGCCGCTGAGGTCGCAAAAGAGCGGCTCGGTACCGACACCTCTTCCTCTTCACCTCCTTTAGTAGAGCGGAGGGTAACAACCACTCCTCCCCCTATAGCTCAGAAAGTCCAAGAGACCCTCCTTCGAGCCGTCCGCGGACTCGAACAGACGTTAGCTTCGACGCAAAACCATGCACGTGTCGAAAAGATCTTATCTGACCCTCTACCTCTAGAGGGATTTGTTCCGGTCTCTTCGATTCCAGAGAGTTCACTGCCTTGGCCAAAGATAAACCAAAATGACCTGCGTAGTGCCTTCTTTAGAGTCTATCAAAGAGAGTCTAAAGACATTGAGGATAGCCCTGACCTCGATCCAGAAGAGAAGATATTTCATAAAAAAGAACTTGTTAAATACTTCTATAAGTTATGCACTGATCTGCTGGAAAAACCAGCAAACCCACCTCCACTGATCACAAGGGAATCTCTCGACGCCATTCAATCAGAAATGAAGAAGCGAGCGATCAATAAAGTGTACCTTGAAGAGGTCGAACGTCTTGCTCCGAACTTTGTGAAATTTTACCGCAAAGAGGAGCTCCTCGAGACACTTCAACATGAACGAGACCAAAGGCAAGCTGCAGGGAGCAGAGAGAGCGACCTAGACCTTGCTATCGAGAACATTCAACAAAGTGAGTATTCGTATGTTGATCTGAAGAGCCTACCGGCTGAGATTGCCTCACTCTGCGGGGGCTGCACTGAGTACTATTCCTCTTCAGAGCTTGCGAGTTGCGGCTTAAGCTTAGCCCCGACTGACCCCTCCTTTATCATCAGAAGAGCAGAAGCAAACCCTTTTGAAGTCAAAGGAGGAGTGCTTGCCCGCTCGCTCGGTTTAGGGACCTATATTTTAAGAAAAATCCCAGTGGCTTCGAAAGATCCCTCTCTCTCGGAAACAATAGCCAGTTATACACCTAGCGGAAAAATGTTTCCCCCAAAGCTATGGCAACGCTGGACGACGATGCGCCGAAATGTGGCTCAATTCCAAGCAAGGGCTCCCGAAGGCGTCCTCTCTGTTTTTGAGAGTGTCAAATCCCTCGTCCTAAAAGAAACTTCCGATGCGAGTGTGAGCGAGCTCCTGCTTCTCGACCTCGTTTTTGCAAGCGGATCTTCTCACATCGCCAACTACAGGATCGATGAAAAAGGAGACCTCATCCTGACAGACTGGAAGCAGATGATGCCGGCTGCCACCACCTACAACAAGGGAAAGCTCACCTTTTGCGCGGTGCACCATGAGCTCCTTGAACACCCTGTAGCAGATAAACCGATGCCCACTGCCTTAAAAGAACAGATCCTTGCATGGAACTGTGATGACATCGAAGCCGAATGGCAAGACGCAGGCCTCATCGAACCCCACTCCTTCTTTGAAGCGATCTCAAATGAACTCAAAGAGATGCAAAATGAGCGGGAGAGCCTTTATAGTACGAACATTTCTAAAGCTAAAATCGAAGGACTTTGTGAAAAGTATGGGATCCCTGCACCCGAACGTTTTAGCCCAAGCCAAAGAAATCAACTCGAAGCTGCGATCCAGGCAAGAATGGACCAAACAAAAGCAAAGGCTTACGGAAAACTCCATCCCCAAGCTGTAGCTGAGTGGCGCTCTAGAGTCGAAGCCCTTCAACACTATGTCCGAGAGAACGAAAAAGCAACGCTAAGAGGGGGTTGGGAGACTGTCTACCCTGAGCTCGCTCCCTTCGTGAAAGCACTCGAGCCACTCGAAAGTGAGTTTGCAGCAGGTCTCACCCATCAGGTCACTTCAGAACAGGAACTGAAAGAAGACAGACCTGAGCTCGACCGTGTGAGCCGAAGAGTTTTGGCTCCTACAACACGTACCAGAAATTATTCTGAGGAACTGCGAGGCAAGTTCCGTCGGGCTGGCAAGGCTGCAGCAAGGCGTTATGAGGGCACCTCTAGAGATGCCGTTCCAATGTCACCCGACTACATCGGAGAATTTTTAGACATCAAAAATCGCTACGGGATGAAAATTTTACCCTATTGGAATGTCTGGAGCTCGACACCTGATCCAGAGGGGCTCAGCTTCCGTGATTGGATTGCAAAAATTGAGAGGGGAGAAAAGGTGGCCGGTCAAGAGCGGCTGGATCGATATAAACTCACGAAAGAGAAGTTAATGAATATTTCTCAGGTTTCCTACATCGATCCCGGTGAAAGGGATGAGTATCGACTACGCTATGAAAACGGCCTCTTCCGCACTGAATACGACAATCCTCTACATTCTGGTCGTGACACACATATGTTCGTGATGGGACTCGATGAGGAGTTCTATACTGAAGCCTACGTCAGAGGAGTCTTCAATCACTCTATCTTTTTTGAAGGAAAACCTGTAAAAAGTGCTGGCATATGCGAATTTGTAAAAGGAAAACTTGTTTCAATCACTGATAAAAGTGGTCACTACCAGCCTGATGAACGCATGACTCTGACGGCTTTAGAAAAATTCGCCTCTATGCTCCCCCCAGAAGAATTCAACAACCTAGACGTCCATCTCTATAAATATGGAAGAATGAAGGCGCCCGAAGCTGTTACAGTCCTCAGAGAAGCCATCCAACAGCAACAATCTCAGATGTTTACTGCCCTCAGGTCTCTTGAGTCGATCATCGTAAAAGCGAAAAAAGGGGGACGTGTCAGTCAAGAAGAAATTTTAAAGCTAGAAGAGGCCTTACAACAAAGGAAAGAAAACCCCCTATCTAGTAAAATGATGGCATTGACTCACCGTGAAGTATAGGAGGAGAGCATGAAAGTCGTCCCACATCGAGCTAAAGAGCCCTGGCCGGAGAGAAGAGACCCTAGAGGAGTCCCCCAGCGTAAATCCCCACCCTTGCCGACTCCGCCCGCCACTCCTTCTTCAATCCGCCCTCCCGTTAAGGCCACCCCTCAAAATGGTGAAATGGAGCTGAAACGACAAGCTCTAAACGCACACTTAATGGGACTTCCTGGAACAGCCAGCTACTTCAATGAGATGTCTGAAACAGTTCCCGCCATCCAATATGCCAATGCCAAAACTGCCTTAGCTATGGCTTATAAAGATCTGCCCCTAGGAAAAATCTTGTGCACGACGGATATCCCTGCTGACATCGCTGAAGAGCATGAAGAGGCCGTTGTTGAAGCGCTTCGATATCATCTCGTTATCGGTTCCACCGCCCTCCAACATCTCTCACTTCAAGCAAAAGAGCTTGAGTGGCTCGGAAAAGCCCTTGAAGGAGTTCTCCATCCAAAACCACTCATTCTAGAGAACTGTACGATCGATGACACTCTCTTCCAGTCGATCTTGTCAGGGATCGTGACAAAGTGCAGTTTTCTACTCAGGCTTACTGGATGCTCAGGTGTCTCTTTCGAAACCACCGAAGCACTTCAAGAGTTAGCTGCTGAACACGGTCAAGTGGTCCAGATTCTTATGGACTAGCCTCGACGAGTTTCATGCGCTGGCCAGCGCGGAAAAGATAGAGGCTACCAGAGAGACAAAGAAAAACGCTTAGAAGCATCACTCCCGTGAGGCCCGCCCCGTAGGCAATCAGTCCCCCAAGGGGGTTGGCGATCAACCCACGAATTCCCACCATCAAAATATTGACACTGGTATAGGCAGAGCTGTCTTCGTCTGGACTGAAGATCGGCCCTGAGAGTTTCCAGACAAGTTGAGAACCCGCCTGCATGAACCCGTAGCTGATGTAGGCAGCAAAGAGCCAGATAAAAAGGCTCTGGGCGAAGAGAAGCTGGAGCGCAAAGAGCGCTGAGACAAAAGCCACGAGAGAGGTAAAGCGGAAGATCGGAGCACGGCTGATCCAGTTCGCCCAAAAAGGAGAAGCCAGCGCAAAACCGACCCCCTTACAGAGGTTGGTCGCGAGTCCCAGCTCTTTGTAGTTGAGATTGAGGACATGGGTATAGAAGTCAGGTAGGATCGGCTGCAAAATGATCAATCCAAATCCTCCTAGCATGAACCCCATCTGAAAATGGAAGAAATCGCGGCGCTCTCTGAGAAGCTTAAAAAGTGTCTTCCAAGGGGCAAGAAGGGATAGCGCCCGCTTGGGAGCTTTGTTTTCCTCTTGAGCTGGGATCTGCAGCTGGAAGTAAAGCGAGACCAGAGAAAAGAGAGAGACGATGGGGAAAATGATCCGCCACGCCTCGTCGTAGTCATCCATCATCCACCCAAAGAAGACAGGGAAGATGGCGCTGGCCACATAAGAGAGTGTGATTCCATAAGAAACAATCCGGCTGCGGCTCTCTTTTTCTACCCCCAACTTCAAAAGCTCCATCCATGCAGGCACCACTCCCCGCTGCAAAAGCATATAAAAAGCGTAGATGCCGATGATCATCCAGATATTGGTGATCCAGGGAAGGAAGAGAAAGGGAATTTTGGAAAGCACAGAGCCGAGCACGACGTTCGGAACGAGCCGGTCCGCACGCTCCTTCACATAGTCACTCCAATAGACCGATAAAAGGGAAACCGCCGGCTTGAGAGTCACCAGCACGGTGATCTGCAAAGCAGACGCTCCCAAATCTTTTACTAAGATAAACGGAAGCATATTGAAGATGGCCCAAAAGGGAGCATTCAAGATGAACGTCCAGAGGTAAGCCGCCTTCGTCCGCTCCTTTTCATGACTGAATAGAAAAAAGCCATTGTTCAGCATAACGGACACTATTTTAGCAAAGTTTCGGAATTTTATACTTCCTTAATAGGGATCCGGAAGACTGTTGTTGATTTAAGGATCTCCAAAATAAAAATAGGACTTTGAAAAATGAAAAAAATTCTACTTACACTCCTCTTTCTTACCTCTGGTTACCTCACTGCCGAGCCCTGCTGCTCTCCCGAATGCCGCAAAGAAATGCAACCGAGCCCCTTCTACCTAGGAATCTTTGGTGGGGGAAATGTGATTCCTCCAGTGACGGACGACTTTATTGAAATCTCTAGTTATCAAGGTTTTATTGCAGGAATCAACGCGGGCGTCCGCAGCGGCTACCTCCGCTATGAAGCAGAGGTTGCCTTCCGACACAATTGGGTCGATGTGCAGGCTCCTCTCTTCGACGACTCTTCTATTGAAAGTGGAACAGGTATCCTGAGCTTCATGGGAAACGCCTACCTCGACCTCTTCCCGCAATGCTGCCTCTACCCCTACGTGGGAGTCGGACTGGGCTACTCTGCCCAACAGACGATCATCTCTGATGATGACGACCGACACTCCCTCCATGAAGGACACATCGCTGTACAGGGAATCGGTGGACTCGCCTACAAATTGGATGCGTTCAACCACCTCTCTCTCGAATACCGCTACTTTGACCGCGGAGGAAAGCTCAAGCACCACTCAGCCCTCTTAGCCCTAAAGCACTTTTTTTAAAGGCTTGTTATTTTTTAGCTCCAACAGTGATGCGCGTTCCGTCGAATTTGGTGAGCTCAAAACCTGCAAAATTTTCATTCGGAAGGAAAGAGGCATTCTCTAAGATGTCGATGGCTACCTTCTCTCCAAGGAGGAGACCATCATACCCATCACTTCGATAGTGGACACCTGCGTGATCGCGGCCGAGGGAAATATTGGCAGCGAGTTTATTCAACTCATTGCCCACATGCAGTTTCCCACTGTAATAAATCAGGTACTTATTATCTGCGCTCGGCTCCACAGGCCTGCGAATTTCAAAATCCTCATCAAAGAGGGCTTTTAAAATCGTGACACAAGCTCCTGCAACCACAGCATGCCCTGCGGGGTAAGCGGGATGGGTGGGACATCCTTCGGGATAGGATTGTGCGAGAAGGTAGGTTCCGAAAATCGCATGGATTTTCGGCAACACATCGGAGTCGGTCAGCTCTGTGCTAATCCCAAGAGGCATGTTATCTTCTACCTGCTTGTGCACATAGAAACCATACTCTTCAGGACACGCTCGACGGTTGACTTGCCATTTTTGATACCACGCCGTTTTCAGTCCCTCTTGAACCGCCTCTCCTAACAACTCTAAATACTGACCGATCCCAAACGTTGCAAACCCATCTTGGGTGGGGTTGTCTTTATAAGGGTTATTCGGATCAAGCGCATTTCTTCCATAAGAATTCAGAATCAACAACGCATTTAGATAGGTTTGCAGAGGAAAGTCATGGTGCACATACTCTCCAAGATCTCGAGGAGTGCGGAGGAAGTGACGGTCTGAATCGAGGAGGATCTGATTGCTCGTCCCTCCACCACTGATAACATTCAACCAGGAATGCATCCTATACATAAAGCAGTTGCGCGTCCCACCAAAAGCACCTAACGGAACATTATAAAGCTGCTGGTTGACCGTCGCACCGTAAGGAACATCGAGATACAAAAACTGCGAAATGTAGGGACCAATCAGATCTCCGGGTGTGTTTCCTCTTAAAAAAGTGCCCGGGGTCACCACTCCACCCACCTTAGGACCTCGAAAGTCGCTCAGTGTATTGAGCTCAGCAACGGCGTCTGCGACGATGGAGTCGCTTCCAAACTGATTAAAAGGGACATCCCTCGCTAAAACTGTCCAGTAGAGCTCTACCATTTCACCAGCCGTTTGGGCTGAAGCGAAGGCGGGAGCGGGAGGCATGATATTGATCCAGCTGTCGCAAGCAGGAAGCGAATAGGCTAAGGAAGCTTGGGGGTTCGTGAGCTTGACAGTTCCAATCCCAAGAAGGATCGAATCAAAGCTCGCTGGGCTTTCATTATCAAGAGCGGTGACGAGTGATTGGTAGGCCGCGGGAGTGATGAATCCTGACGCTTCGTGCATGAGTGCCTTTCCATAATTTCCTCTTAAATCTGGGTAGAGCTCCTGATCCTTATTGAGCTCCTGATCTAGCATCTCTTTCTCTTCAGTGTAACGCATGACTTTAGCTTTGACAGTCGGTCCCTGAACTTGCCGCACGTTCCGTCTCATTTGAAAAAACTCAGAGCGTGATAGAGCAGAGCAGGTCATCGGAGTTACAATTATCAGAGTGAGTAGAAAACGGTACACGGAATCATCTCCTATTTAAAAGTCATAGTTCATCAAAAAACGCAGCCCTAAGCTCCAACGCGTCGTCTCGGGAATATCGATGGGAACCCCATTGGGATCCTCATCTTCTGAGGCACCGAAACCGGCCCAATCAAAGAAAGGAGCCAGTGACAAAGAGTAACAGCAAGAGCTACAGCTTGGCTGAAAGCCACTCATCTCAAAAGGCATTTCGACTCGAAAACCATGACATAAGCGGTTATCGACTTGCATCGAATCTACATGCAATGTGGAGTAGACATCTGGTCTCCACTCAACCAAAAGAGAGGAGCGGACGTGGCAAAAGATCGGGTACGCCAGCTCGATTCCCACCGGTACATAGAGCTTGTCATAGCGGTAGCAGAGGTTGATGGTGTCTGGAAGCTCAAGGTTCCTAAAACGATGCCATCCAAAACCCACATACGGGTTCATCTCTAAACAGCACCAATTTAAAGATCGTGGGCCCACCCTCCCAACAACAAAATACTCAGAGAGACTGCTTACCTGAGCTGGATCTCCTCTAAAGTAGAGAGCGTCCCAACTCCCTTCAAAGGCAACACCTGTTTGAAAATAGCAGTTCTGGTAGCCCAGACCGGCCTGGAGTCCTCCTAGATACCCATAGAGCTTTTGAGGCTGCTCAAACTGGACAACAGAGTAGTTGAAGTGGGGGCCGATATAGGAGGTGATCTCTCCTCCCTTCAGGTGAAAGGGAAGGAAGAGCGTGAGAAAAAAGAGTAGTGGTTTCATCGTTTCCCCTTAGTGACGTGGTTTCATGCGGATCATAACCCTATCAAAGAATTTTGAAAACCAAAGAAGATAAAATGAATTAACATATGGTATATTCCATCTGTAAATTTCATTTTTTATAAATTGACTTCTTAGAATAGTAACCTTATTATATATCTTTGATTTGAGAAATATAGAGGAGAGGTAATAAAAAAAATGATTCCCGCGCAAAATCCAAATCTGAGTAGAACCCTGTTTTCCACAGACAGCTACTATGAAACACTTCGTCTTGTCACAATGAGAGAGAGTCCAAACAGTCAAGCAGCGCGTCAACTGAATCAAGTATAGTCATCTATTGATTTTGGTGTTTTCATGACAACTCCCACACTCCTTTCCACTTTAAGAGAGATCTACTCAGAACCGGAACAGAGTCGAGCACTCCTCAGATACGCCTGCTGCTCACGCCCCGGACAAGAAGGAATACTCGGTGAGTTAGACAGCGCAACGGACCAGAGAATCCAAGAACTTTGGGAGAGCGTCACTCCACTGGAGCGTCAGGGCGAACTTCAACTGAACGGCAACCTCCTTGCCCACCTCAATGGGCGCATGAAACTCTTTAGAGGGGCATCGTTTGGGGCTTTATTGAAAACCATTCCCTACCTTCGACCAAATAGGAGTGTGCGACGTTCCCCATTGATAGACGAACTCCTTTTATCTGTGTTCACAGAGGCACAGGCGAGGCGTTTGCGGGCTCGCAGAAATCCCCGAGAAACTGCACGACGTGTTCTCAGAATGGTGGATCTGACGAAGTATCGCCCTCGTGGTTTTACAACCTCAGACAAAGTGCTAGAAACCCTATCGGAAGAGAGTCGGCTCAGAGAGGCAGCGAAGGAAGACAAAGCCGAAGCAATGGTTCAACTGTGCCTAAATCTTGGGCAGAAATCAGAGGAAGCTCAGGTGTGGCTCGACAAGGCAGTCGAACTCGATCATCCACCTGCTCTCCACCTGAAAGCTGAGCAATATCTAGAGGAGGGCGACGTGGACCTCGCAGTCGAGTTCTTCTATCTCGCCACTCGACAAGGTCATCTCCCCTCACTTGAAACACTCACAAAGATCTCTCTAGAAGATGGAGCACATCATGCGCGCGCAGTCACCTATCTAGGTCTTCTAGAAGATGTCTACTACGAAGCGTACGAGCAACGCCTGGATAAAGCTTCGATGATGTACCACTATGCAATTGGTCAAAGTCAGGATCCACTTGCCTGCTACCGACTGGCTCTCTTGCTGCTCTATCCGCCAGCAGCTCTGCCCTCAGAAGTATGTGAAACCTACAATCCCTATGCTCTTCTCGCGGCCGCCGCAAGCAAGCAGGCTTCGTTTCATCTCCTCTATTTAGCTGGAAAAGGAATAGAAGACGCTTTTCAACCGCTGAGTTACCTTTTTGAAAATGGATTTGGTGGTTTCGAAAAAAATGAAGAATTTGCTCGAATCGCTCTATCAGGTCCACCCATCCTATTTGATGATCTATTGTCGAAACAAATGCAATGCTACTTTGAACAGGCAATCAGACATATGGCAGTTGAGGACATCTCTATCTTCATAGGACCTCTCAAGAGACTCAACGGATGCCACGGTGACTTTAGGGACTGCTACGGAGACTTTCTTGTAGGCCTTCTTCTCCTCGATCACTCAGAACTTACAAATAATCCTATCGCTGCCCTCTCTGCTGTAGCGCACTTTGAGTTCGTCAAGTCTCAAGGTTTACACACACCCGACTTCTAGTTCCAGCCTACTACTCACCAACTAAAAACTGCCCAAAATCAATGACTTTATCAAAATAGTCTTCTTCAATAAGCTCATCTGTCACTCCATTGACATGAATCAGCGTAGGCCTAACAGAAAAACTCCTTGGCAACTTCAATTTGTCGATTTTTTCTTGAACTTCTTCTATTACTTGAACTCCAACTCTCTTTTTAAGAAATTTAACTTCACAAACATATAGAGTGTTGAATTTCGTTTGAATCATATAATCAATTTGACAACCCTTTTTCCTTATCGTGGGTTTTTGAAAAAAGGGACCTTCCATCACAATCTCAGAAGAAGAAATTTCTAAAAACCTAATTAAATCTTTCCGATTATGAGACACTAGATTTTCAAACTGCAATCCCATAATTCCTTCCCAGTTCCTTAGCGTACTTATAGAACTCTCAGCAAAGATTCCTTTTTCAATTTTTGATTGATTGGGAAGAATGTACTTCAAGTAGAATCGAAGATAATTATCACTTAGTCTGTATCGATGATCTCTTCCAGTTTTTCCTGTCTCAAAATTCCAAGTGAAATCTTTTTTTATGAATCCGGCACTAACTAAATCCTCTAGATAATTTGTATAAACTCCCCCGTGAGATTTTCCCAGATCTGATAGAATTGTAGATTGACTTTTTGATGCACCTGATAAAGAATATATTATTTCTTTGTACATCTTACTCTTTTTTGAAAAGAGATCTGAAAAAATATTTTCAAATTCTCGATAAAGTAGGCTTCCTCTCTCAAAGCACATTTCAAAAATATTTTTCTCTGAAGAAACACTTGGGAGAATTTGTTCAAGATAAAGCGGAACGCCTCCTGTCACAGATAAAATTTTGAATTTTTCTAGAGGATTCACTCGACTTTTTTTCGCACCCCAAAATTGATTGCATGATTGAAGAGACATTTCTTCTAGAACTAGATCTAGAGAAATTCTTCCCAAAAAACCGGTGTGCTTCAAAATATTCTCTTCAATCCAGGATGAAATAGAACCACACAAAACTAACACCAATTTAGAATTCTTACTAAAGTGTAAATCCCACATCGTTTTCAACTTTCCTAAAAAATCAGGGTCTTTTCCCCCCATCCACGAAATTTCATCTAGTACGATAAGAATACGTCCTCTCTGTGTGTGTGCAGAAAGATTCCAAAATAAGTCACTCCAATCATCTGATCTAATCCCATGGATTCCTGCTCTTTCAAGCTGCTTTGCAAATTCATTCCGTTGTGTTTGAGCCGTTGTGTGTTGATTCGGAGGAAGCCCTGTAAAAAATAGACTTTTCATTTCTTTCCCAAATTCCTCAAGAAGACGACTTTTACCTATTCTTCTTCTCCCTCGAACAACGACTAAGCTTGCCCCTGATTTCTTCTGTAGTCGCCGCAACTGCGCAAGTTCCTGCTCTCTACCAAAAAACTTTTGACCCATCTTCAACCTTTCTTAAAAATATCCGTAAATTGACATTTTGCTATTTTACGGATAAAAAGTAAACTCAAATTTTAATCCGTAAATTGACATTTTACTATTTTACGGATGTAAATACCGCACCCCATGGCACGCCTTATGCTTAATCTCCTAAGAGTAACCTAATGGAGTCTCTATGGATGATATTCAGCCTCTTGGCGCCCCTACACCAGGAAGAAAGCCAGAGGAAGAGGAAATCCGACCTGAAGAGTCTAAAATCTCTGAGGTGGGAGAAGAAGCGCTTCCAAAAGAGGCTCCAGAAGCACCTGCGCCCCTAGAAAAATACAAATTTAGCCGTAAAAAACCGAGCCTCAAGCGACAGATCCAGGACGCGATCGATCGGATGGGGCTTCTTCGAACAGCGAGGGGTTTAAAGCAGGCATCTGCAGCACGTGGAAAAAACGTGACCCTTCAGACGCTCGATACATCCCTCAATCCAGTGACAAAACTCCGCATTCAAGAATTTGTTCCTCAAAGTGAGATGGGAAAAGCTCAAATCGCTTGGCCCTCCATTGACTATAAGCATTTGCAAAATGCCTTTCAGAAGGCTGTTAATGCGCAAATAAATGCAGTAAAAAATGACCCTAAACTATCCACCAGAGAAAGACGAAGAAAACTTCCCTTTGTTACGTCAGCGGCTTCCAAGCTGTTTTCAGACCATGTGGTCAGTAAGAATTTGGGAAAAGGTCAGCCACTCACCAAAGAGCAATTGAACACGCTACTTTCAGATTTGGGAGACACAGAACTCGCTCTTCGTATTAAACAGGAAGTGAATCAATTGGTTCCTCAGCTCTCTACAAAAAATTGTGAAACCTACTACAGCCAGGAAGAGGTCGTTGAACACCTTCGTTATCAAATTGTCACTGGAAAATGTTCGGAGGAGGAAGCAGATCAACTTGTCGAAGGTATTGGGAAGGTCCAAAATCACGAAGGAACCCATATCAGCAAGGCAGAGCTAGATAGCCTCAACCTTCCTGGACTGCTTCCTGACACTCTCACTCCCTACTACTCCTCATCAGAGCTGGAGTTGGAAAACCAGAATCTACCCCTGATCGAGACCATCCTTCGTGATGCTGGGGTTTCTGAAACCGCTTTCGCCTTCAAAACGGGGCTAGATAACACTCTTGAAATCAAAGGAGGAAAAATCCTTCGATCTCTTGGGCTCGAGAAGCACGTCGCAACGAAGCATGAAGCACGCTTCCAGCAAACAGAGCTCTTAAGTAAAAAATCTCCCGAAGGAATAGGAAGCGTTTGGATTGAAGGAAGGGAGTTCCCGCGCACAGAGTGGAACAACTGGCTCGATGTAAAGAATCGCTACGCTGTCGCCAGTGCCAAAGGGTCCGTTTCTCAATCCCTTCAAATGGAGTACGACCTGAGAAAAAAAGAGGTCATGGGGATTGGGAATTTAGAGAGCATCCAAGAACAGGTTCTCATTGACACGGTTCTTGGAGCAGGAGATTCTCATATCAACCAATATAAACTCGACACCGAAGGAAACCTTAAAACCTTTGACTTTGCTCGATTAATGGCTGCGAGCGCCACCTATGAAAAAGAGGGACTCTCGCACCTTTCTATCCGGAGTGAGTTTCTCCAACATCCTATAGCAAATGAAAAAATGAGCCCAGCACTCATTCAAAAAGTGCTCGACTGGGATACGAAAGAGATCCTAGCTCAGTGGGAAAAAGAGGGACTTCTCGAAACAGAAGAATTTTTCAAAAAAAGGGAGGACGCCCTTTCTGAGATGCGTCGTGATCAACTCTCACTCAGCGACCCCCAGCTAACAAGAAGTGAGATGGATGCTCTTTGTCAAAAGTATAGCCTTCCCCCTGGTAGTAAAAGAAAACAGGTCGAAAAAGCCATTCAAGAACGCTATTACAAAACAAAAAAGGAGTGCTTTGAAAAAATCCACCCCCGTGCCGTGCAGGATTGGGAAAAAAGAGTGACCCGAATGCAAAGTTATCTTTCAAGTGAAAGCCATCCCACGCTAAGGGGTGCCTGGGAGGCGAGCAACAAAGAGCTTGTCCCTTTTTATCGAGCTCTTGAAAGAACGACTGCCCATGCAGGAAATGCGATGGTCCTTCGTTCAACAACCAAGCACAAAATGGAAGCAGAAAAATCAAAAATCGAGACTCTTCATAGAGAAATCTCGCATACCATCCCCTCCTCTGCTGAGAACACCCATAAAGCACACCCAACGCCTCCTGTCCAGGGAATGAGTCCAGAAGAACTAGAAAAATGCAGACTCACACTCTCTGGCGGAAAGTTTCAAACAACAAGCGAAGGAACGCTAGACTCCGGAAGCACTCAGGCAAAAGCCCACCTCTTTGTCCTCGGTAACAACCAAGAGTTTTACGTTGCCCCCTATGAAAAAGGGAAAATGGAGCACTCGAATTTTTTTGGTGGAGATACACCTCCTCCTGTCTGTGGAGAAATGCTTTTCGATCAAGGAAAACTCATAGCATTGAATGCCATGAGCAAACAGCACCCTCAAAACGACATGAAGATGCTCGATGCTCTACAAGCACTCAGAACGCGACTGGCTCCGATCGATTTCATGAATATCAAAGTCTATTTCTCTGATGGAAAAAGCCTATATGGGCTAGATGCAGTCACATACCTGCAGAAAAAAATCCATACCGATCAATTTGAACCCTTTAAGGCCTCCAACCCGTTAGAAAGCATCATCATCGAGGCAGAAGAAAAGGGAGTCATGAGCCCAGATGAAATTCAAGAGCTCAAGCAGGCTCTTCTAAACGTTAAAAAAACCTCTGTTTCATGTAACATGATCAGGACCACCTACCCTGCTGTGTAAGGAGAAAAAAATGCATGTGCAACTCACGACCACTTTATGGAACTGTTTCGAACCTTCTGTTCAAGAGGCACTCCTCTCTGGATGCGATTCAAAGACACGAGTCGCACTTCTTTCAAAAGGGAAGCTTCCTACACCTGGTGGAAATGGACCATCTAAAGATAGAAATGTGACCATCATTCAGCTACCGATTGCTGAAATAGAAAAGGCGATCGAAACACGTCTCCCTGTACTAAAAAATTGGCTAAGGGAGCTTGAAGGAGCTATTCCAGAGCAGGACAACTCCTACTCGGATTTTTCAATGGCCTTTGCTGAACTGCGGAGAATTTACAGAGATCAATACCCCCCCTCACAACTTCTCACCATGCCAGTCCCCGATGAAATTGCTTACGAACATGGACTGGCTCTCATCGAGGCCCTACAAAGACACCTAAAAGCACATGAAAGGTTAGATCTCGATGGAATTTTTCTTCCCAAAGAGAAACTCCATTGGATCAGAAGAGCCTGTGAAGGTCTCGACGGGATTGCACTCCGTCTCACAAGTGCGGGGATGGACAATGAGGGATTGAAAGTGCTTGCAGACACAGAGCTCCTAGAGCGCGTCGAAACCCTTGACTTAAGTTCAAACATCTTCACTGGAGAAGGACTAAAAGCTTTAGCTCAAGCAATTGAGGGAATCGAACTCTTCACAGGGATGGAGTTGACGCTCGATGGCAGTCGGATGAGTGAAGACGACTTTGCTCACTTCAAACCCGTTCTTCTCAAACACGCGATCACAGTGAACCTACCGGGTCTGAATCCACAATTTCTTGATGGACTTGAAAAAGATGACTTTGCCATTTTGAATGTAGAGTAGCTTAAAGCTCAAGGGCCGCTTTTTTGAGAAGGCTTAGCCAGTGGTAAATCTTGAGTGACTGCTTCCGGTGGAAGAGTCCTGTTGAGTATTGTTGGTAGCACCAGTTGCGGTCCAGGGCTCCATTTTCAACGCGTGGGATGAGTGGGAAAAACTCCACTTTATCGGGAATAAAAAGGGTTCCTAGTTCAGTGGCTATCGCTTCATCCACCTGTTGCTTCCAAGCCGCTTTTTGGTTTGGAACTTCATCCCAAAATAGAGGATTCACAAAGACTGCAAGGACACTTTGAGTGCGTAGACGGCTATATGGAATTTGGAGTGTCAAAAAGTAGGCAAACTCGACAAACTCTAACTGTTCGACGGTTTTTTCAAGCTCTGGGATCGGGATCGTATACCCTCTTTTTTGAGGAGTGATGGTCGTCGCGATCTCCCACCCTACTCCAAGACGTGTCAATAGCAAGTTGGATGGAGCGTCTGCTAAAGAGTGCTGTTTAAACACACCATACGGCTGGACAGAAAGCACATCCTGCTGACCATACTGGAGAAGATCCCACTTTTTTCCAAAAGCAGGCCAAAGAGTCTCCCTTGGTTCATCCACAACCTTGATGGAAGAGACTGTCACACCGGCATTGGCGTTGTTGATGATGAGTCGTCTAGGTATATGCTTCTCTAAAGCGTTCTTCTCAATAAAGCGTGACCAAGCCTTTGGGTCGTCATCAAAGAGGTTGTAATACCACCCAGTCAAGCCGGACTTTGGCATTCCATCCTCTTCCGTCCAGAGATCTCTCAACTTAGCGGTCACTCCAAGCACTTCTATCGATTCTGAGCTGGCTAGAGTCGGCTCGACTTTCAGCTTGTCGTAAGGAAGAATCACGCTCTTCGCGCCAGCAAGGAGACCCGCAAGAATTATGTAGGGCTGCTCACGTAGAGAGCAGTCAGGAGAGTAGCCAAAAGTGGAGCCTCGCTTCAGACCAAAGACCAGTTGAGCATCTCTGATCGCATTCAGATACATCTCCTCTGCGGAGACGGGAACGAGGGCATGTTGATCCTGAAGATGGAGCGCAAAGGCCTGTTGAAAGCACTCTTCAGGTTGATAGACTTTGTCCTCTTCAGGCTCATACTTGTCACTCTCTTCCAGGTACTCAATCAGCCAGTGACGCTCGTCTCCTGTGAGAGTGGACGAAGCTTCAGGAGAGGTGAAGATGACCTCCACTTTGAGTTGATCCAAAAGCGCTCTGACTTTTTTCGGAGGAAGCGCTGGGCTATCTAAAGGAAGTACAGTAAAGGTTAAACCTAAACGGATCGCGGTGAGAACTGCCACAAGAAAATGGATCCCGAGAGGGATCGCGATCGCCACATTGCCACTCCAGTCCTCCTGTTGGTTTTTCCAACGGCTGATCTGGTAGTTCACAAGACGATGGAGGTAGTCATAAGACCATTCTCTCCAGGTGTCATTTTCCCATGTTTTAAAGGCAATTAGCTTCTTTCCAACATGACGGACAATGAGGTCTTGATAGAAGTTGTAAGATTCGAAGGGAGCGGAGTGTGATTCGAGTCCATCTCGACTTTGAACAGCTTCGATGAGTTCAAGAAAGAAGCCCCTTTCATCATCGTAGCTCCTTTCGGCAAGCTCTTCTAAGACTGCAGAGTTCAAAACATTATCGGAACGGCATTCCAGCAGTTTTGACTCTGCAGAGCTTGTAAACGTAATCATAGCTTATCTAATAGAAGCGCTTAAGATCTCAGTATCACCGAGTTCAATGGTGACACGTGTAGAACCATTCGCAATCATCTTCCAGTCATCCCCTGGATTGGTGTAGAGGACGTAAATACCGAGAGGTTTTTCACTCTGCTCTCTTGCGACAGTGAACTCGTAATTATCTCCTGGAAAGATCACGAAGGGCTGGATCTTTGGGTTTTCAGTAAAAGCTTCATGAACAATCTGCTGATACTCATGTCTTAGGAACTCTCCCTTCTCGACCTCTTTGACGTAGATATAGAAAGGAACTCCCTTGTTCGTCGTTGCTGTCGTATTGACTCGCATGACGGTTCCCTCTTCCCCTGTGAAGGGCCAAAAGCTACAAAAGAGGGGAATGAGCGCCAGCAAGAACATTTGTGAGAGAACAAATCTTAAAGCGGGTTTTTTTATTTTAGCTAAGTTACTCATGATTTCCTCACAATGATGAATTTAGTACTCGCCATGGATTTTCTTCGAAATAGAGAGCAAACTTCTCATTTTCGACATCCATGATATTCCAAGCCCAAACGTGCTCATCTCTACGATCAGCTTGCTTTAGGAGTTGGAAAATATTCCAATCGGTCGCTTCCTGCTTATGGTTTCTAAGAGGCTTCACACCGGTATCACTCTCCATCAACTCAAAACCAAGTAGGATCTCTTCTGGTTCCCACCAGCTGATTTCCAGCGTGTTCGATTGAGGCTTCTGATTCAGGTTAAAAATCGTCTGCTTTGGTGTGCTGAGGTGAGACATGATGATCTTTCGACCTCTGTCCTCTTTCCCAGAAAACGGCACGGTACGCACCTTAAAGCGGAGCGGCTGACGGTTTCCTTCCGCATCCCAGAGCGTATTCGTTGCATGAGCAAAGCGGTTCACTTTAGCGTAGAGTGCATCGCTCAGCTTCAATTGATTTGAAGCAGGTTGCCACTTCTCATCTCTGACGACACTCACGCCGCCCATGATCTCATCCGCAGCTGCCCAGAGTGAGCTTGTGGGGTGTAGAGACTCTTCGAGCTCTTCCACCGTGACCGATTCGGTCGCGTTGGGATTGAGTGGAAACTTGCCAAATAGCTTAACAAGTTGTGGCTCACACTCTTTGTCCCACGCCTTCCCGATCGATTTTTCGAGATCACGTAGGCCAAACTCATGGACCCAGTCCACTGGATTCAGGAAGAACGACTCGAACTTCCTGGGAGCCTCTACTTCAGCTAGCCACTCGTTGACAGACGCTTGGTAAGAGGAGCTCTTCTCCGTTAGGATGTTGAGACTCATACGTCCAAGTGGTGTCAAGTATTTATCCAAAACACCCGCTCTTGAAGCAACAACCGTTGTAGAAACACCACGACTCTCTTGCAACATGTTGCGCAAGATCGCTTGGTAAGTATGCATCTCCCCTGGCTTATCCAGCTCTTCTGGCATCAAGCGGTTGAAGAATTGGAGTTCAGAAAGGTGGTTCGTCATCGCATAGAGAAGCAATGAGTCTGATGCAGGAACCTTTAGGTTATTGATAAAAGCATGTAGGAAGTGAGAGTAGGGCGAAAGAGGCTCTGTCATGAAGGTGATGATCGCCTCAGCTTCCTCAAAAGAGGCAGGCTTCGCATTCAGCTTCGCTAGTACATCTTCGTAGTGCTTACGATATTGACGCGCATAGTTATCCACATTTTGAGCAATGAACTGGCTCAAATCATTCTTTGCTTCACCAGAAAGCAGAGTTGAGTGGTTGAGTTTTGCCAACTCTTCCGCGATGCAGTAGACATGTCTTTCATAGGCACTCGCCGTGAAGTGCGCAGGAATAGAAGCATTTTCCTTAAACGCTGGGAAAACCTCTCCGAGATAGGTGAAGTCTAGATCTAAAAGCTCTGGTGAACCTTTAAAGAAGACACGGACACCGATGTCTCTGTTCTGAACCAGGTAATCTTCAACAATCTTCTTCACCTTGGGTTCCATGAGCAGGTTGTTCCACTCTTGAGACTCAAATTTCCATCTCTTCTCACCAAGAATGAAGTGAAAAGATCTGTTATCCCCTTCGTTTTCTGTGAGGAGCATATCAAGTGAGTTTAAGAAGTCCTTCACATTTTGAGAGGCAAAAGATTTGATCTCCGTCGATTGACCTTTAACCATCGTCAATAGCTCACTCAACACTTCGCCATTGTTACGAAGGTCCTGAATCAAGCGAATTCTTGGTAAGAAGTGGCGATGCGACTTCAACTCGGAATCTTCCATCAAGGTTTTACAAAGGAAGGCTGAAAGAGGATATTTATCCAACTTCTCAATCGACCCTAGAAGTGCATCTGCTTGCTGTCTCAGATCAGGCAGATAAGCCTCAAGCGTATGTGGAGCAGAGAGCACATGCTGCATCTGGTTGAAAAAGGAAAACCATGGCGTGTGATCACTAAAGGCGCTCTTTGTATAGAGAGCGTTAAACTCGTCGACATAGACTTTCGAAGATTGAGGAGTTTGAGCGAGGTTGACATAGGTCGCAATGAAATCCTCTGGCAGGTCTAGAAGTTCTGACCACTCTGTAATGTTCTCGTTAATGAGCTGACCAAGCTTGTTGTTGTTCGTCGCTTTAACGAGGCTTAAGAAGTACATCAACTCGACTTCCGACTGGTTATTGAGAACCATCTTTCGGAAGGTGGGTTGCAAGACATACTCTCGGCTATGGGCAATGAAGTCATCGATCTGCTTGTTGTAGGAGCTGTAGTAGATCGGCTGAAAGCGCGAGATAAAGGACTTTGAAGAGGAGAAGTTATTCAGAGCCTGAATATAGGGAACAATTTCCCCAAGGTACTCTTGTCTCTGGTACTTCTCTAACAAAGCAACTTTATTTCGAATGTCGTCGACTTCGTGTCTTTTATAAGCGACGTAGCCACCCAGGTAAGCCACTCCAGCCACCGCTAAGCTTGCGCAAGCGACCTGGTGCTTCAGGTAGTGTCTTTTGATGTAGACAGAAGGTGTGACTTCCTGAACACAGTCAAAGATATCCGATCCAAGGTCACTCTCTTGGTGAGAGACAAAGTATCCTTTTTCGAGCTGAAGAATCTTCTTCTCGTATTCTTTTTGTGTCAGTGAACGAACGAACTGATCAATGCAGAAGGCAAAGTCTGAAAGCTCTTTCATAAAGTTCAGCACTTTCAAGTACTCATCTGCACTTGCATTCTTCATCACGAGCGGTAGGTACACCTCATAAGCTTTGAAAGCCTCTTGAAGGGTGTGTGTGTCGTAGGTTGATAGATCGAAGTCAAGCGAGACTCCGTTAAGCTGTAGAATGCGGTTAAGCTCAGAGTATCCCTCTACCTGATCCATATGCGTCAAGGCAATACGCACCTCAATCGGCTTGTCGATCAAGTTTGACAGAAGCGCGACTTTGTTCAGCATCAAACGGGCGTAGTGGTTGATCTTCTCTGAGTCCATGTTCTTCCATTTCAGAGGATCGAAAGTCACTACGAACGTCGGGGTGCGATAGGAATAAAGGCGCTTCCACAAATTGGTCAGCTGCTTCTTCGCCATGATGCTACGGTCTTCGATCATATTCCAGGAAATTTCCTGCAGAATATAGCGCTGACCCAGGTAGAACTGCACATCAGGATCCATTGTGTAAGAAGTCTCGAACGAGTAGATGTCTCTCTCTTGGTCGATAAACTTCTGCACAAGTTGGCTTTTGCCACTTCCTTGATCACCAATCACAATGAAGTGGCGAGGATAGGACTGGATAAAATGACGATAGCTAGGAGGAATCTGCTTGAGAAACTTCTTCCAAGCACGGCTAAGTTGCGACGTCCTCCCCCAAAAGTTCAATTTAAAATTCATCTTGGGAAGCTTCACCTTGGGAAGTTTGAGTGAAGGCATCTTGAATTTGGGTAGTGAGAATTTCACCTTAATTCCTCCTAATTAAATTATCCGAGTCTTGACTCTAAGCGTAGTTCTACGTCAATTCCTTCCATCTGAACGTGTGGAAGAACACTGATCTCACACTTATACCAGCCAATTTGTCCTTCTTGTGCAGCAACTTTAATCTCCGCTGCCTTGAAGGGGTAGTATGCCAAAGTGAGATCGTCAGGATTGACAACGGTCGTCACATATTGTCTGATCCATCGATCAAGTTTATCCTGGATGTACGGAGCGTCCGCACTCGACCCGATATACTCCCTCGCCATGATCTTCACGTAGTGTGCAATTCGTGTGATAGAGTAAGTGTATGGAAGGTTACAGGCCAACTGCGCATTCTCTGAATCCTTTGGATCTGTGAACTTCTTAGGTTTCTTCAATGACTGCGCACTGAAGAAACAAGCATCTGCTGTTCCCTTGCGGTAGATCAGCGGAATAAAACCAGAGTTTGCAAATTCCAATTCACGGTAATCGGGAATCGCCATTTTGGTTGGAATCTTGATCTCTTCTTCTCCACGGATATTGAAAGTGTGGACAGGCAGTCCTGAGACGAGCCCTCCCGCTTTCGGTCCACGGATGGTTTGGCACCAACCTGAGTTCAAGAAAGAACGGCCAAGATTCTTCGCAAAGAGGAGCGCTGGGTTCCCCCAAAGATACTTCGAATTGTCATCACCCCAAGTGTACTCTTTGAAGTTGATCTCATTGCAAGGATTTTTCTTCGGATCCCATGGAAGACGCACAATGTACTGTGGTAAGCAGAGACCGAGGTAGGCCGCTTCTTCCGAATCACGTAGTGCGTTGAATGAACCGTACTTTGGATGGCTCATCAATCCTTCGAGGTCTTTGATATTCGCAAGCTCTTCGATCGTGTCACAACCAAAGAAAGTGGGTGAAACAGACGAGATAAAGGGCGCATGTGCAACACTAGCCACCTTCCCCATGTACTTCAGCCATGTTTCATCACGAGGAGTATGTTCGAACTCGTAGAGACCAATGATCGACCCATAAGGCTTTCCACCATACTGGTCGTATTCGTCAGTATAAACCTTCTTGAAGAGCGCACAACCTGTGAAATCGACAGAGTTATTTTCAAAATCCTCTCCAATTTCATCCTTGGCAACGTCGAGAATTTCTAGCGTCATGTTCTTCTTGAAGTTGGTACTCTCTAGGAGATCAAAGAGCCCTCTCCAAGTGGCTTCCAATTTCTGGAACTTTTCGTGATGGATAATCGCATTGAGCTGATCATTGACTTTCGTGTCGATGATGCTAATGAGCTCTTGGATTTTCCCTTTATCGAGACGGTCATCTTCTGGGCTTCTCTCAATGTTCCAAACGAGAAGAGCGAGTGAGGAGATGAATCTTGTCTGGTCAGAGGTTCCAAGGTCCTCGCCAAAGGGTAGGAAGTCATTTGTCTCATCAACTACGGTGAGTGCGTTCTTATCCGCCGCATCAATCCTCATCACATTGAGGAACTTCTCTAAATCTACATTTGGTTGACCCTCTGCCTGGTCTACAACAGTCGCTTCTGCAGTCTTTGTTGTTGCTGCCATGCCTACTCCTCCCCTTCTTGTTCTTCACCTTCAGATCCAGCGTCCGAAGTGATTTGAAATTTCGCAAAGTCTTTTAGATCTGACTCTTTTAATCCTTTAAATACTTCAGGATCAGCGTATAGTCGGTTTAAAAGCGCTCCAAGCTCACGCTTGTTCGCAATATTGGACTGAAGCTCAATCAGAAGCTGTTTCGCCTGAAGTAAAGCGCGGACTTGAGGAACTTGTTTCGCCACCTCATTCGGATCGAAAGAGCGCTTCTCATCAATTTTAAGGTTCACGCGAAGGTCTTTCTTACCCGCTTCGATTTTATTCGGAACCACCATATCGACTTGAACACCCATGTCATTAATTAGGTCACTTGTGTTGTTACCGTCGAAGCTGCGGATGGCGCGGTTTTCTAAATCCTCTTGCCTATCCTTCGATGTCCCACCGGAAAAATCGCCGATTACTAACTGTCGAAAGGGAAGCTCTTCAGTTGCTGTTTCTCCATTCACTTCAGTCTTATACTTAAGCGTGACACGGCTTCTTGCCACTTCGTCTTGTGCTGCCATTGAGAACCTCCTCAAACTTGTGAAAATTGTATATTTAGTGAATCAATCGTAATCGGAAAAAGTTTATTTTTGCAATACGATTTGAATTGAAAAATAACAACGCGTCTCTCCGTTACACTTAACCCATAAAGCACTAACGCCTTATCACTAGAACTTAAAAAAAATAAAGCGCATTTTTCTTTCGCTCATTCGCCTGAAAAAATTCTGCCACCTATTCGCTTTTGATTTGCGTGAATAATTGAAGAAAATAGATCCCAGCGAGTCTAGTTTCGTCAGGTTAGAAATCTTAGGCTCCTCTTTTCTCTCAATTCAACTCACTTCGCAAATCTCTGTGAAACCCGCCCTGAATTTGCAAATGATTACACCATCAAGAAAAAAGTTTGACAAAAAAATTGAAACTCACGATGATCAAATGCAGGGAAAACTTTGGTGAGCTCAATCAGCTATAAACAACATTGCCCCTTATAGCTCATCATTATGGAGGTAAACTATGAGTGCTGAAACTTGTCACGAAGATTTTACGGGTAACACAGCTCTGGATCTTAGATGCGAGAACCCACAGGGTTTCAAGGTCAATCCAGCAACACCTGTTCCATACGGGTATGTAAGAAGCATGACAATATGTGAAACCGCTTTTGACGCAGATTTAAAAGTTAAAAATGCAGATGGTGGAGAAGAGCCTGTTGTCGGTGTTGTGAACGATTATCGATGGACTGGACAGAATGTCGACCCATTCTTACTTGATTTCCAGGTGAGTACTGCAAACATGCAGTCTGCTCTCGCTCTACTCACGAAAATGGATAAGGAAGATGCGGAAATCGAATTTGAACTTTTCAAGTTTGATAACAGAGATGGTGTCCAGAAATACTTCCCCGCACGTGTTACAAAATCTCCTCTAAAGGGAGTCCTCAAAAAGCAAATGCTTGCTGACGGAGCGACACGTTGCCTAAAAATCGATGAAACACCAAATCATGCCGTGACTCAACCAGAAAACTTCCGCATGACAGTAGTCGTTGAAGTTCAAGGTAAGCAAGACATGGGAATCGCAACATCCGAAGGTGCTAACGAAGTTTTACCGATCGGTATGGATTCTTAAGAAGTTAGGACTGAAAATGTCTCATCTTCTAAAAATATACAGGGAATGCCTCTTGGACATTCCCTTTTTTTTATCTCAATAACAGGAGCAGCTCTATGAACTCTCAAGAACTTTTAAAAGAATACCTTTCAGGTTTGAAAGAAGAAACGAATCAGCATGCTCCTGACACAGAAGTTCTTTTCAACTTCATGAATGACTTTCAACAAATGATTGAAAATGAAGTATTTGAAGTTGAAGGCGACTCTTTTTTAGACTCTTTGAACCTCTTTGAAGATGTTCTCGACTCGAAAATTTTGACTTCCCAATAAACGCTTTTGACTCTACGATATTTCTGAAATGCGTCTATCAGAAGAGTTATATCAGAAGTATCTAGAGGAGCTACAAGAGCTCGAAAACTTTAAGCTCTCTCATACTGAAGGCTATTTTGGGATCCTTAAAGAGGTCATGGAGGACCCACATACGAAGCATATTGTGGAGACTCTCGCTTTCTTCATTGCTCGTTCCCAAATCCATGGCGAACAGACGATCTTAAACCTTTACCGTCGTTTATTTCGTCAGTATTTCCCCTATTTTTGGAGCCCTCTCCCCTCCATGGGCTTGATTCAGCTACAGCCTTCTAGGAATCTTTCTGAAACGATCGTTTGCAAAGAAGGCACAGAAATTCTTACCCGGACCCGTGACAAGCGCAGAGTTTACTTCCAAACGACTGAGCCTGTAAGAGTCCTACCCATTCATTACTCAAAATCTCAGTTCATTGCCAAAAAGAAGGAGCCGGCTCGCTTTATCCTCAAATTCAAGTCCATGACCGAATTCAAAGAGGAGATTGGCACTTTTCGCCTCTTCGTGAACTGCTTGAATGATTTTCCTTCTTCTTGGTCTTTAAGTATCGCCCTTCGCCAACACTTGAGAAGCATCCGTATTCTTTACGATAAGACTGAGGGACTTGGAGAGCCTTGTGAGTTTACCTTTAACCATTCCAACCAAAAAACGCTTTTCAAACACCCGATCGAGCAGCTTCGCTCCCTAATTCATTTTCCTGAGCAAGAGCTTTTTTTAGATATTGAAGTTCCCCCTTACCGTGAAAAATGGAAGACCTTTACACTCTGTTTCGATCTGGGTAACGACTGGCCTGAAGAGTTCCCTCTCTCAGAGGAGTCCTTTTACCCCTTTGTGGTTCCAATGGTGAACTTGCAAAAAACAACCGCTGAAATCATCCGTTGTGACGGAACCCAAGACTCCTATCCCATTCTTCACCCTACCTCAGAAAAGGACTTTGCAATCCACTCTTTTCAAGGGCTCTACTCACTAGACAACCACAAGCCCGTTCCTCTCAAACCCCACTTTTTATCTAGTGGGGATGAATCGTATGAAATTGAGCCTATTTTCTCAGAGGGACAGCCTCCAGAATACCGACTACAAGTGAATTTGGAAGATGCTCTACAAAAGACAAAGCTCATCACCATTGAAGCGCTTTGGTATCAACCTTGGTTTGACAAGCTCGATCATGATGTCAAAGCTGTCCTCTCGAGCAAAATCCTTAAAGAATATAGCCTTCGCCTAGTGGGGCATATGACCTCGCCTGAAGATCGGACTTCGACTTACGATATTAAATTGTTAACCCGGCTTCTTTCATTAAAAAATCAGACACGACTGGATCTAAAGGACCTTTTATTTCTATTTAACATCCTGAAAATCAATGAAAAGAGTCACTTTAAAGAGATCCCGAAGCAAATCATCGATCTCAAGGTTTCCCAAAGGTACGGCTCCCTCTCTACAGGGGTCACTCACGAATATAGCTTCTTACTTGAAAAACTTAATCGCAAAAATCAAGACTTAGTGTTACTCTATTTCAGAAATTTGAAGGTCTTCCTAGACCTCTGGATGTCTAACATTGATGTCGAGGTTACGGTTAGCGCACCAAACTTTAAAGAACCCATCACCATTAAGGAGGGAAGTTCTCATGAAACATCCGCATTGGTCAGAGATTTACTTTTACTTTAATGAGTTTAATCAACAGAAAAAGCAAATTGAGAACAAAAAGGTCTCTCCCGAGGTGCTTGCGACCATTCGTAACTCCCTCACAACGAGCATGAAGCACCTTAGAAATAACCTAAAGCAATCGCTGGATGAGCAGTCTGTTTACCTTATTTCTTTTGCCCTGACAGCTCTGATGGATGAAGAGGTTCAGCGCCTTCTTCAAAGAACTCCTGGTAACGCGGAGTGGATCCCACTACAAAAAGAGATCTTCAACCTCACTAATGCCGGTGAAGTCTTCTTTGAGAGCCTAGATGAAATTTTAGAGGCCTCTCATTACCCCACGATCGTCTACGAAGTCTACTACTTTACGCTAAAGAAGGGCTTCCGTGGGAAATACCAGCACTCACCCAACCGTATTGCAAAATACATTGAATTTCTGGGTGCACGAGTGGAAGAGCCGACAATTACGAAAAGAGACAAGTCTACACAAAAGATTGTTCCTCTTCCAAAAATCAAGTTCAAAGTATGGCACTACTATGTGGCTGCTGCATCGCTTGTCGCATGCACCTACTTGGCTTTTGCCCTCAACACGAACTTCTAGTACAGCATGCTGAAAGAGAGCCCTTCTTTCGCCCCGCTGAATAAGCGTGCTGAAAAGTTTGATCTCTGTGCTCTATTCAAAGCTCTTGATCACCAAAAAGTGGACCTGGACAAGCTCCTCTTTGAAGGGACTCAAGAGCAGACTTCCAGCACGCGCCTGTGCCAAGAGATCACTCCTTCAAAAGACTCTGTCACCTCAGCAATTGTCAAACTCAACCTCGGACTCTTAACGGCTTCGTCTCCTCTTCCTAGCTACTATAGAAAGGGACTCGACAAAGGGGAAATCAACGAGAATTCATTCATCCCTTTCATCCAGTTTTTCAATCACCATGTCATCAAAAACACCCTCAGACACAGCTGGATAGAGCGCTTTTTCATTCGAGATTGGGAGACGATGAAACTCGACAGCCTCTCAATGATGGGACTCGACTCTGTCAGCAGCCTTCATTGGCTCTTTTCGCTCTACTTCCCAGAACTGGAGCTCACCGTCAGCAAAAGCTTTAAAGAGCAGAGAATGAGCTGCCCCGAGTTCAACTTGGGGATCAGCCGTCTCGGAGAAAAGTATGCGCTGGGTGGCTATGTCCGAAGAAAAAGGCGTGGCTATAACGTCTCCTTCCGCTCCGATATCGCCCAAACCGAAACACGTGTCTTTTGGCCGACTGAAATCCGCAACCGTTTGAGAGAAAGGATATTCCCCCTTCTCGAAAAAACGCACATCTTCCTGATCGTGACCTTCTCAATCGACCAGTACAAGCGTGCCACCTACCTCAACACGCAGAGCTTCCTCGGATTTACTAGCCTTGGTGAAACCTCTTCAAACTTCAATTGGTCGCTCTATGAAGGTTCAGTCTCTGACAATAGTATTTGACTTACCGAAAAAATTAGTGGTAAAATAAAGTGCAAATTTTCGCATGGAGGGAACGATGTCAGAGTTTGTAGTCAATGGAGCCGAACTCAGCTGTCCACTTGGAAGCGCCTCTGGATGCCTCAATGTTCCACATCCACAGATCAAAGGAGACAGCTCTCAAAAAGGAAACATGTTTGACTGTATTCCAATGGTCAATGTGACCCCCTTCGGAACCTGTTCAGTCACGACATTTCCTTGTATCCCTGCAACGACACCTTGGATCACTTCTTCAAATGTGACAACAAGGTACGCCACCGCCCTCAATAAAGACAGTAAATGCACGTGCGCTCTTGGTGGAATGATCACTGTTTCAGATGCTGGACAGTCCAAAGTGAACAATTAAGGAGCGAGTGCCCCGACGCCTAAGACTGCCCCAACTCCAACCGACATTGACAAGTATACTGCTCCCGCTCCTCAAGAGAAGGAGAACCAACCCGCAGAAGCAAAATCTAAAGAGGAGTCTTCTGGTGACTCAAGTTCTTCTTCCTCAGGTCAAAACTCCTCTCAAAATGGCGGAGACAGCAGTAGTGGCGGGGGCGGCGATGGAAAGAAAAAGCGAAAAAAAAGTCGTGCAGGTAGATCTGGAAAGCAAAAGAGGCTTCGTGAATAAGTACGAGGGATATTAGCCATCTATATTGTAAACGATGAAGAATTTAAACAAGCAGTGAACCTCCCAGCAAATAAAAAGTACGCATATAGTATCAAGAAATTTGTTGAAGAGGAGGAAATTTGGTCAATCAAAGACCCAGATGGTTGGTGTTTAGTCGGTGTAGAAGACCAAGAGTGCGTTCCCGTATGGCCAGCAAAAAGGTACGCTGAAACTTTTATCAAAGAGAGTTGGCCCAGCGCCCATTGTGAAAGTATCACACTTGACGCCTGGCTAGAACGATGGATTCCCGGAATGTCAAAAGACCATCGCCATGTTTCCGTATTCCTGACATCTGATATGAACAGTGTTGTCGTTTCTCCAGAAAGGCTCGAAGAAGACCTCTTAGAACTTGAAGAAGAGTATTACGGTTAATGTCCTGCTCGAATACAATAGACGCGAATTGACCGACCAAAGGAGAAGTTAGCCATGGCAGTATCCCTCGATATTATTGAAAAAGCGATTGAATCTAAGGATGTTAAGGTTTCAGAAGAGGAGTTTTCTGAAACGTTTAATCAGGTTGCAAGCTATATCGAACGCGGAGAGTATGAAGCAGCAAGACCTCTCATTGAAGCCACTTTCAAAGAAAAGGTCTGTGACATCCGCTTAACCATGTACTACCTCTACCTCTATGTCCAGTCTAAAGGAATAATGGGTCTATCTGAAACACTACCCTTACTTCACTCTCTGATGACCTCCCACTGGGAAAATTTGAGCCCCACTACGAAAAGAGATCAACACGCTCAGCAGAGCCTACGCTGGTTCTTAACTCGCTTGATCAAAAACTTTGAGAAAGTCAACCACTCGCTAAAAAATAAGAATCCAACACCCCTAAAATCCTACACTGTGGGTCTAACAGAAGAGATCGTCCCAACCCTCAAGGAAGAGATTCAAAAATTCAATCAGGCTTTATCTGAAAAATGGGAAAACCCGACCTTAGGTAACAACCTTCAGAATGTGCAGAAGTGGGCTATCGACCTCTCTCAAAGTGCGCTCCTGGCAGAACCTAAAAAAGAAGAGCCAAAAGCTCCTGTTCAGAACAAAGAGGCGCCTTCCAAGCAGCCATCTTCAGAGAAATTACCCTCTAAAAAAGAGCCTACACCCAAAAAAACATCACAACAAAAAACACCAGAACCTGCACCTGAGCAAGTGGCAGCTCCACACCCACTTCTAGAGCCCTCTCAAAAAATGGAACAGCTCTTTGAGAAGCTAGAAGCATTTCAACTTCTGGCTGAGAAAGGCGACTATAAAAAAGCAGCGATCATTGCAGAAGATATTGACAGAAGCATCGAAAACTTCAATCCGATTGAGTACTTTCCAAAGATGTTTGTGAAATATTACAGCCTCTACGCTAAACACGCCGACCAAATTGGAGAGGGGCTCTCTCAAACACACCCCACCCTTCTCAAGCTCTATGAAACAGACCTAGACGAATTTATCTCTTGGTAAGAATTAAAAGGCGCAAGAAACGGATATCCCAGCCATTGGGCCTGCGAACCCTAAGTTGCTGATCGATCGGATCAAACGACCATCTGCGCGGGGAACAAAGTAGAGGGAGAGGTCGTGATAGAGGACTCCTTCATACCCTCCATAGAGCCTCCAGTCACAGTTGCAAAAGTGACACTCATAGCCGAGCTCAAGCTTGTACTCAATTCCCGTAAAGCAAACCGTCTGACTCTCTCTATCCGAGTCAAAGTAAGCCATTGGATCATAAATTTTTGCACCACTGGAGCCGAACCACCCACCTCCAGCAGGGGCAAATGCTCTGCGGTCGCCTTTGAGTCGAAGACCTCGATACCCAATTCCAGTGACAACCCCTGCCTCACCTAAGCAGTAAAATGTGCGTGGGCAGAGCTCCATTGTGGCCCTCACTCCGAGTTCAGCGATGCCGGCATTGAGATTTGAGCACTCTTTGTAAGTGGCGACGATCACTTCATCGTCTTCATTAAACTCATAGCAATTCATGCGGTTTTGGGCTAAACGGACATACCCGACACCAAAGAATCCATCGACCTGAGTCGTGCAAGTGTTGACCTTTTTGTAGCCTCGAAGGTTTAAGCGGTCGTAACAGATCGTTGACTCTCCAGGGTTGTCATTAAGAAACCCATCTAGGATCGCGAGACCCTGGGGATCCCCTTCTGGAATAGTCCTCTCGATATTTTGATAGGACTCCTTAAAACCGATATGAGTCCAGTCAAGACGGTAACTGGAACAACACTCAGGGACCTCTTTAATGACAAAGAGGTTGAAACCCCAGCTAAAGCTAGGATCTACATATCCATAAGTGTAGTCTGAATTGAGCTGAAGGGCATTTTCTTCCGTCCCTCCATCAGGAATCGAATAGAGACGGTAGCTTTCTGCAGCTTGTGGTTTCCAACAAAGCGCGCTAACTCCAAAAGTCCAAGTGTAATCAGAACGGTTGTATTTTTCGTAAGTCGCTTCAATATAAGCATCTAGAGAGCATAACGGAAGGAGAGAGCTGAACAAAAGCCCGGCTACTAGCTTTTCAGTTCTGTTCAAGGTGGAGTTCTCCTCAGTAAACTACAGTTCTGAGGAGAATATTAATAGGAGCGGAATTTTTAGTACATTATAAACATCATTTCCACAAAAAGATAGGGGGGAGATCGCCCGATTGTTCATAAATATACAGGTTATCCCTCTGTGATCGAGGGAGCAGATATGGCCACCTTAGAGCCATCCTCAATCGCAACTCCACTGTCCCCTTTGATCGTGACCTTTTTACCCTTAGTGGATGTCGGTCCTTTTGATACAAGAGTTGTCTCTTTTTCCGTCGTCAGCTCAAATTCATCACATTCGATGGAAATCTTGGTCGGTGTTTGAGTAATCGACGACTTGTCTCCCCCATCTTCACAGATGGTCGTGATCTTTTTCGGCTCTAAGACCATCGTTTGCTTCTCATTCGGCTTCACCTGAGAGTTGATCTCGATCCGATGCTCATTGTTCATCCAAATATGGCACTGAGGTTCCGTTTTCTTCGCTTCATGAACCATTAAGTGCAGTCCGTCGTGCGTTATACGTATGTATTGGACCTGCTTCTCCTGCTGCCTTTCAATTAGAAAGGTAAGACCATTCGCATCTTCCTTGTGCTCCATGATCGTATATTTCAGATCCCCTTCATCCTCTTTCCAAGGAGCAAAAACGGTCTTATTCCCCTGTACGGTTCGCGGTAGCTCAGCCATTTCAAACCAGTTTTTCACTTCAACAATTTTTGCCTTAAAGAGAGTGAAGTGAACGACCACTCGCTGGTCGTGAAGGAGAGGATAGTAGCTCTGTCCATTGATGTAGGTAGGCTCGAAGGGGGCCTTCACCGTTTGGTCTTCAGCCCAAGGAAGCTTCACTGTATAGTAGGTCTGATCTGTCTCTTCATCTTTCCCAATTTCAAACGTCTCTTCCTGTTTTTCTCCTAGTTCACTTAACACCTTTCCTTCAAGAGCAAATGGATAGACTGGAACTCGGATATTGGGCCGCTGTACGAGAACCTCTTCTTTCGTCTCAAAAACCCCCACAACACTTCCCACATACTCCTGCTGCTCCATTGGAGTTTTTGTCATGGGGTTCTCTGTCCCCGTTAGATCCAGTTGTAGGGTATGGATGCGGTATTCCTTTTCCTTAAAGTACAGCTCTTTTCCCCAGTAGGGATCCTCAAAGTTGAACAAATTTCCAGGATAGAGGTCTTTTTTAGGATACCTTTTGAAATCCACGATGAGTTGATGCTCACAGGTATGGTTCTTAGGCTTAATATCAGTTGCCTTTTTAGTCACCTCATCAGGGATAGGAGTTGGAAAGAGGCGGTCACGCCTGATCTCCTCAAAGACTTCTTCTCCCTCCACCTCTTCACTTGCAAAGTCTTCAGTGTAACTATTGACTACGCGCTGATTCTGTCTAGAGGGTTCGGGCCAAAAAACAGAAACTCCTGCCTTATCACAGGGAAGTTGAGTCACTTCCCCTGAATCGTCTTTCTTGTCACTGATGACATACTGCTTTTCTGTGTAGTCATACTGCCAAATGCTTCCCTGCGTTTCAAAGTGCCACATCAAGAAAGTGTAGAAATCGACCGTATTCCTCGGATCTCCCAATCCGATTGCGATTAAGGGATGCGTTTCAGCTGTCAGATCAGAGTCGTATTTGATCGAGATGGAGTCTGAAATATACTCTTCGATGACGTCCTTCATCGACTTTTCAGTGAAGATTTGGACAGGAAAATGCTGTGACCAAATCGCGCAGGCAGGATCACAGAATTCAATCACACACTCTCTGGCCTGAACCTCATCAGATTTGTACCCTTCTATGGCTTCTTTTGAAAGGGTCTTGTCAGTAATAATCCCTTTAAGCTCAAAAGGCTTGAGTTCATTTTCAGGATCGGTCGTGTCGAGAGGAGTGACCGTCAAGGTCACTTTGATGATCGCTGGCTCATAGAAAAAATCGAGCTCTTCGTCTTTGTGAACGACAAAGCGAATACGTCCATGAAATCCATAAGATAAGATCGAAACATCGATCTTAGGAATATTTCCGCAGGGCACTTCGAGTGGTTTACCCTGTCCCTCGAGTTTTAAACTACATTCAAACTTATCACCATCCATAACCCGCTTCCTTACTTAAAAAAACCGAACTGTAATATTGGTTTCCCTTTTTCTGGTAATGTGAACAAAAAAGACAATCTTTTCTCCTTGGATCTTCCCCTCGACTTTCACTTCAAAGTCAGCATAGCTTTTGAAAGTCGTGATCTCCACCAGCTCTAGATCAATACGCTTCTCATAAATTTGAATATTTTGCGCAATGTCTTCCTCAATTTGTTTTAACGTCTCAGGAGAGTAATTCGAGCCGGAATAGTCATCGAGACCCAGTTCCTTCTGCCATGCCCCATAGGTCTGCTTCGTTGAGAAGAGGTGACGCAGAGAATCGATGACCTCTTCGCGAAGGTTGGTAATCGGTTGGGTCCGAAATGCATTAAGAAGTCCCATCGCCGGTCCTCCAATATAAGAATACTTTAAAGTTCGATGTCAGATCCTGGTGAGATAGAACAAGGTTTCCTTCTGAGAGGGCCTTCTTCCACTCCTCTTTTTGTTCTACAGAAAAGGCCTCGACCTCATCCGAGAAGCGAGAGCTTAAGAAGGCAGGTTTCTTGATCGGAGCAAGAGTGATCCCCGAAACAAAGAAGGTCTCAATGAACTGCTGACGCTTGCGGCTAGTCAACTTCAAGCTGGCACTACTAAAGTGGCTTTCGACATCGGGTTTCTGGACAAGAAGATAGACCTCACCCGCTTTTGAAAGCGTCGGTGGTAGAGTATCTGCAAAGTAGCGCGAAGAGGACTCTTCTCGCTCAAATTCAAGGTAGGAGAACTCTTTCTGTTCGTTGAAGAAGAGGTACTCGATCATATGAATGAGCGAAGTGAAAAGGCTCGACAAATTGTCGTGGTCATAGAGAGGAATCTTCTCTTCCGACCCCGCACAGTCGATGACTTGGCACAGCTTTTCATAGAGAAAATAGGGGTGCGGGGTGATGCGACCCGCAATGCAGCTCTCACAGTGACGTTCCAGGCGAGAGAGTTCCAATAGGCAAAGGCGCCATTCAATGTTCTGAAAGGCAAAAAGCTCGATACTCTCGAGTTCCCTTTGGATCTTACGGCGGACACTTTTTGTCACTCGAAGGATGTTCGAGAAAGTTCCTGTCAAGAAAGGCTCTCCGATCGTCGACAGAAGGGGTGGGATGTAGTTTTCACTGAGGCTCCAACGACTTTCCTGGGATTTCTCAAACTGAGCTAGCTTGAACACCGCCCTAGAGTTTTCCTCATTTTTGTTCGGTGAGAGGCGAATTTGATGAAGAGAAAAGTCAATTTTCGCGATCTCCTCAAAAAGCGCAATCTCTTCCTCTTTTTGCTTTCTTTCATCGGTCACGTGGAGGTAAAGCGACAGTTCGCTCTTTCCTTCACTATTCAGGTCAAAAGAGGCAGGGAGGGCGTTTCCTGGAATCTCAATGAGCTGCCCCGAAGGAAAGATCACGGAGAGCTCAGAAATGGAGATGATACCTTGATAGAAGAGTCCTTCGTCCCAACGCAGCTTCGAGACACCGTAGAATGGAATTCCCATGTACTTGAGAATCTGATTCATATGCCCAAGAATCGATTCCTCTTGAGCCATCAGGTGATGCGGCAGAAGCATCTGCCCCATTTGCCAATCGACGCGTTTAATTCCTGTCTTCATATTCCCCTATTGCAGTGTCTCGATTTCATGGGTCGTCAAAAAGCCCCATTCTACTGCACGAATATGCTACTGCGTTCACAGTAGATTAGCAAGAGATTTTCTCTCTCTTTCCGTTATCGTTTGTTTAGAAATCAAAGGAGAAAGAAATGGATCTTACGACATACTAAATTGAGCGATGTAGAGCTGTTTATTTTTTAGTCCGACATCCTCTCTATTATCTGTTATCTGTGATGACCTAATCGTTGACCTAATCCCCCCGATCCGATAGCATTTTTAAAGTAAAATGGAGGAGGAATTGAAGAGATGCAAAACTACACCGACCAAGTGACTAACGCTCTTGAAGGAGCTCTGAAAGAAGCACAACAACGAAAAAATACCGAAGTCACAGAAAACCACCTACTCCACTCTTTCTTGAAAGACAAGGAAGGCTACTTTTACACCGTCCTCTCGAACCTTGGGACAAAGCCGCAGGCCCTGATCGCCCAAGTGACCGAAGATCTGAACAGGCAAGCCACCTTCACAGGCTCTGGTTCAGCTCCAAAACCAGGCAAGACCCTTCAGAAACAAATTTCCGGCGCAGAGTCGACAGCTAAAGCTTGGAAAGATCCCTATGTCAACAGCGACCACTTTTTCATCTCCTATTGGAAAGATGGGGGATCGACCTTCAACTCATGGAAGAAGGAGTACCAGCTCTCCCTTGAAGATGTCGAAAAGGCTCTTCACCATGCGAAGGAAAAGCAAACCCAAAAAACAGCTCCCCAAGAGGGTGGTGCCCTCGCCACGTACTGTAAAAACCTCACCCAGCTCGCCAAAGAAGGAAAACTCGACCCTGTCATCGGCCGCGATGAAGAGATCCGTCGCACCATTCAAGTCCTCTGTCGAAGAACCAAGAACAACCCGATGCTGATCGGAGAGCCGGGAGTCGGAAAAACCGCGATTGCTGAAGGACTCGCTCAAAGAATTATCCAAGAAGATGTCCCTGAATCGATGAAGAAGACCCAGCTTCTCACTCTAGAGATGGGAAGCCTGATCGCTGGAACCAAAATGCGTGGTGAGTTTGAAGAGCGGCTTAAGTCAATCTTAGATGAGATCCAAGAGCGCGGCCGTGAAATTATCCTCTTTATCGACGAAATCCACACCCTCGTCGGTGCCGGAGCTACTGACGGTGCGATGGACGCCGCCAACTTGTTAAAACCTGCCCTCGCAAGAGGGATGTTGAGCTGTATTGGAGCGACGACCCTCAGCGAATACCAAAAACACATCGAGAAAGACCAAGCCCTCGAACGCCGCTTTCTCAAAGTCGTCGTCGGTGAGCCCTCTCTCGAGGATGCCATTGCGATCCTGAGAGGACTACGTGAAAAGTATGAGATCTTTCATGGAGTGCGGATTGACGAAGCAGCGATCCATTCAGCCGTCCACCTCTCTCACCGCTACATCAGTGAGCGCTTTCTTCCCGATAAGGCGATCGACCTTATTGATGAGGCAGCCAGCCTCATCCGCATGCAGATCGGCAGCCGTCCGCTTCCGATTGATACCAAAGAACGCGCCCTCACTTCACTCATTGTCGAGCTAGAAGCAATGCGCCGCGAAGACTCTGACGCCTCAAAGAAAGCGAAAGGCGCGCTAGAGGCAAAAATCGCTGATGCGAAAGAAGAGCTTGCGACACTGAAACAGCAGTGGGAACAAGAGAAAAAGGTGATCGAGACTCTCAAAGAGAAGAAAAACTCCCTCGAGCAGCTCCGCTTCCAAGAAGAACAAGCCGAAAGAGATGCGGACTTCAACCGTCTTGCAGAGCTCCGCTATAACGACATCCCCAATATGGAGAAAGAGCTCGAAGAGGCTGAAGCGCAGATCTCTTCAAAAGAGCACCGCCTCCTTCGAGAAGAGGTCGATCAAGATCTCATCGCGCACATTGTCTCTAAGTGGACCGGTATCCCTGTTGAAAAAATGCTCAAGGAAGAGGCAGAACGCCTTCTCCACTTAGAAGACGAGCTGCATAAAAGAGTCATCGGGCAAGACATCGCTGTCCAAGCTGTCAGCGAAGCCATCCGCCGCTCTCGCTCCGGCCTCAGCGATCCCAACCGCCCCGTCGGTGCATTCCTCTTCGCAGGACCCACAGGTGTCGGTAAAACTGAGCTGGCCAAAGCCCTCGCAAAACTCCTCTTTGATCGAGAAGATGCGATTGTACGTCTCGATATGTCTGAGTACATGGAAAAACACAGCGTCGCTCGGTTGATCGGATCACCTCCAGGATATGTTGGATTCGATGAAGGAGGACAGCTGACTGAAGCCCTGCGCCGCCGCCCCTACTCTGTCGTTCTGTTGGATGAAGTGGAAAAGGCGCACCCAGATGTCTTCAACCTCCTTCTACAAATCTTCGACGACGGGCGTATCACCGACAGCAAAGGGCGTACCGTCAACTGTAAACACTCTCTCTTCATCATGACCTCTAACTTAGGTTCTGAGCAGCTTCTCGAGAGTGAAGCCAAAACGAAGGAAGAGGTCCTCGCCCTCGTTGAACCTCCGATCCGCGCGCATTTCAGACCCGAATTCCTGAACCGCCTCGATGAGATTCTTCCGTTCCTCCCGCTCCAGAAAGAGGATATGAAGCAGATGGTCGAACTCCAGCTACAACAGCTGGCAAAACGGATCCGCGAACGCGATATCGAACTCGTCTGGGACGACGAGGTAATGGTACTCCTCGCTGCTGCAGGGTACGACCCACGATTCGGAGCGCGGCCACTGAAGCGTCTCATTCAGCAGACGGTCGTCAACATGCTCGCCGAGGGCTCCCTTGCTGGAAAAATTCAATCCGGTCAACGGGTCCGCCTCGAGTGTGAAGAGTCGGAAATTGTCGCTAAAGTGGAGGCAGAGGCAGAATCATGACTTCAAACCGCCTATACAACAAGACAAACACACACATCGCTGGCCCACGAGAAAAGCCCGGCGTCCACCACCATTGCCCTCCAAAAGCCACTGTTTTTTTTCGAAATCCAAAGCGCCACAGAACCACTCCAGTAGGGGAAAAGGTTTCTGGGCAAAAAGCGCTTTTTGAGCCTCCACCAAAAAAAGAGGCAGCTCCAAAAAAGCCTCGGACCGCGCTCGGTAAACTTTTCAACTTGCTTAAGTTCTGGAGTTAATGATGACAGAGCATCAAACTAGCAATTTGCCTCATAAGTGGAAATCATTTCGAGACTCCTTCAAACGAAAACCCCATGAGCCCAACATGTGTCTTTCTCCAGACAGCCCTAGGAGGAGTTGGGAAAAGCTTTGGGACGATGTTTTAATGAAGCCCACTGAAAGCGAATTTCAAACACTACAAAATAGACTTGAAGCGTGTAAAACAGATGAGGGTAAGGAGTTAGGTCCACTTGAAGGTCATGTACGTGATGAGAAGTTAAAAGATGCCGTCGACCAGTTGCGAAAAGACAAGAACTATGAACTCAAGAATAACACGGTCATACTAACTCCAAATATGATCCCTGCGATTGAGGGCATCGCAGATTATTTCTATAGTAAAACTAAGAAAAAAATTGTGATTACTGACGGAGTTCGAACTCCACTTGCACATGCAAAAGCCCTATATACAAAGTTGCAAAAGGGTGATGACCTCTTCAAACTGTACAGTTGGAGAATTCATAAAGAACTCAAAGCAGTTGTAAAAGCGTATAACGACAATCTATCAAAAGGTAGAGATACGACCCTCAGTGAAATGGCAAAGGAGATTAAAGCTGCGGCTGACAAAGGAGTTTATCTTACTAAACACCTCAGGGCAAATGCTTTTGATATCCGTGACAAAGATCTCTCCCCTGCCCAGAAAAAGATTCTTAAAGAAGCAATCGCAAAAAATTCGAACTTGAAGCTGATTATAGAAAAAGTGCCTCCACATCACCACGTACAGATGATAAATGTATCGAGTGATGGAGATACATGATTCACTCCATCGATCAGTAAGCACTCAAGAAGTTCGCTAAAACCTCTAAAAAGAAGGACAGTTGAAGACAGTCTGACCTAAGATACTTCTTCTATCTTCCTTGGTCTTTCTACCTCTTCCTGTAAAGGGTTTAGCCTTCATGACAAAGCTTGATGGGTTCCTCAATCAGTGCGGATTGATCAAAAAGACCCCTTTCATCGTGAGAATGTCAAATGCGATATGTCTTTCCCCTTTGAACCTTTCCCCTTTGAACAAGGTGAAGGTCTAGAAAAAACCCTCTTGTTCAACAGCTGGCGCTTTATGATCCAAGAGGGCAAGTATCGGATTCTTTCTTTTGAAATCGAAAGTTAAGCAGCGGGTGGCACCGTCACGGGTTTAATATCGTGAGGTTTTCGATCAAAAACCTTATGGAACCAGGCCGAGGAGCTACGCCAAAGATGGATGATCTCCTTCTCTACTGCGTGGTAAGCGTGCTTGATTTTATCCCCAATCTCACCACGGTGTTCCCATAGGTAACTCACAAACTCTTCAGTCTTATAAGCCGCGTATCCAGCAGCGACAAGACCGACTGCCGCAAGTGCAATCCAACCCAGTACGGGTGAGCACATGAGAATCGCGCTTCCCAGAAGTGCATTTCCTCCAAGAGCCATCGCCGCTGTATTGACGGCAACCGCTCCAACAGCCGCCGTCGAACCAAGAGCAATGGTCCCGACAGCAAACCCTGCAGACTTGGACAAGAAAGTCCCGACAGCAGCATCACGACCTCCGCGCTTTGCAGCCTCGTAAGTATCAATCCCGATCACAGCTGGGCTAATCAGATATTTACCCGCAAAACCAGCAGCTTTACCTGCCCAACCCAAACTTTTTCCGGTCGCCGTTAGGAATCGAACGACTCGACGGAGACGCGGTAAGCCTGTACGTTTGAGGAGATCGAAGTTCGACATCAGTAATTTTCCGCCTCGCACAGCCTTTCTAGCCAGTGATCCTCGCAGAGCTTCTATTTCCTTAGAAGCGAATCCTTTTTTTCGCAGATATTTTTGCACGATCGTACTCATCTTTTTCGGGAGAAGAATACGGATCTCTTGCTGAACCTTTGAGAGTTGACTTTGGATCTGTCTGATCCTCATCATAGGAGGCATTCTAGATGTTTCTAGGATGTGCAACTCGCGACTCAACACATCTCTTCTCATCATCGCTTCATAGAGTTGGTCTAGTTGTCTTCTGAGAGGAGCGTACTTTTTGAGTGCAATGTTACTGAGGTTCGCTCCCCATTCAGCTGTATTACCAAACATATCAAGTAGCGAAGCTCCTGGAACTGATTGATTAACAGCATCGAAAGGAGTCTTGATCAATGGACTATCCCATGCATTTGCAAAGTCTTTTGCATAGTCATGAAACTCTTCCATTAGATGATCCATGGCGATCTGAGCAACAACATCTTGTTTTTCAGACTGCATGCTATGGAGCACTTGACGCTCTGTCTCCCCATAACTAGCCATCTCTTTCACACACATCCGCAGGTCATCTGCATCTTGACTGTCGAAAGTTCTTGGGAGCAAAACCGGAGTATAAGAGGGTAAAGTATCTGGGGCACCACAATGGGGGTTGAGAGTCTCAAACTCCTTCTTAAACTCTCCAAAACTTCCGCTGTACTCACTCTCTCTCATTAAAAATGAAAGAGTCTCTTGTTCACCTGAAATGTATGTCATGAGCTTCCCTCCTATTTCGGTTCACACCTATGTTAAACCTAACAAAATTTTTTAGCAAAAAAAATTTGATCTTCGCAGAAAACGTTGGTATATTTGTTAGCGAAGAATTCTAACCTTGGAATTTAAATGAGTCGTACATCAGCTGTTACTCAGTGGTTAAGACCAAAGCTAGCCATCCAGCACCTATTGAAGAGCCCATCCCTTACACGCATCCACTTCTATATGTTAGCGGGTGTCTCTTTCGCCTTGGTCCTACAGCTCGCCCTCTTTTTCTCCTCAATACAAGAGCTACGCCCCTTCCCTTTTAGCTCAGCAGAACTCAGCAGAACCATTGCAATCGGATACCTCTTTGTTTTTGCTGCCTCTTATGGGGTTTTGCAGCTCATCACCCTCCTCTTTTGGAAAATCGCCCGAAGCTTCTCTGGGAAAGGAGGACTCAAAGAGACTCGCCTCGCTCTCACCTGGTGGCTCGTCTGTACTGCACCACTGGGATTCTTATTTTTGATCTTTGTTTTTTCTCTGGATCATCCAGCTCTGATGCAGTACGGATTCTTTCATCTGGCTTTATTCGCTGTGCCGGTCATCGTCTTTTACGGACTAGCAGTGCTGCTACGGGGCATTGCTGAAGCCCACCAGCTTTCTCTTTGGCGCTCCCTCATCGTCTGCCTGCTCTCAGGACTCACGCTTTTTGTAATACTCTACCTCATAACGATAGGCCTCAACACACTGTAAAGAATACACCAAGGGAGTTCGAGAGAGGACACCTTTCTTATGTGATCCACCGTGAAGACGGTGGCTATGCCGATGCAAGTTGGTTTTACGAGGTCGTACCTGAACTCGAAGCACTTGTAGCGGATCCCGGTATCGGACATCTCTTTGGGAAAAGATTCAACAGAACCATGAACGAAATAGGTTCAGGCAAATTGAAGTTATCAACCATTTTTTTTGAAAAATATGTTCCTGGCATCGATGGAATAAGCATGACCTGCTTTAAAGTTTCTCTTCCTCGTAAGGGAGCAGGTGAGAGGTGGGTCTCAAGAAATAACCCCGCTTATGAAGTCAGACTGAGTGTTGCTAAACCCCAAGGACAGGATGGACAAAGGGTTGAGTATGTTTCACACACTGAATTAGACGAGGAGGGACAGCCGATTTTTGCCACATGGAATCCTAATTCTAGTGCTAAAGGATTTGATCAATTGATGACTCAAGAATATACTCATATCCCTTGGGAACAATATGACTTTCAAAAATTTAGCCTCAACATGCCGCTATGCCAATGTCGAAACCAAAAATCTTAGGCTTCATAAATAGTCTAATCTTAAATGCGACTAGAATCTTAAAGGATGAAGAGTATCAACGCCGGATCTGGTTTAAGCATGAAGGGCCAGAAGTCAGCAGCTACACAGAGACCAACGTCTACTTTCTAAACACCTGTGAAAAAATTTTTCAGGACACCGCCGCTGAAGAACAGTTAGGTGAAGAAACTTATGGAATGCTCAAAAAGCTCTATCAGCTTGTCGATGAGCATTTTGAATCAGTCGATGAGCGGATCGACTCCGATCTCATACAAGAAGACGAACTACTCAATGATCCCCATTGGCATGACATCCAAACACTGGCAGAAAAATTAGAAGAAAAGCTCGAAGAATTTGTAATGAGGCATACCGATGAATAAACTTACAACTCATTCCTTAATCGAGAAAAATTCAGCCTACATCATAGGAACGGCTTCCATCAGCTTTTTTGTGTATTCTGTTTGTGGATCCGCAAAGAGCGCTTCGGTGACTCCCTCTTCAACAAGATGACCCTTTTGCATGATCAAGATGCGGTCGGCGATATGACGCACAACGCTCAAGTCATGAGTGATGAAGAGATAGGAAAGACCGTGCTCCTCTTTGAGATCCATGAGGAGGTTGAGGATCTGGGCACGCACAGAGATATCAAGAGCTGAGACCGCTTCATCGCAGATGATGAGTTTGGGTTCCGGAGCGAGGGCGCGGGCGATGGCCACGCGCTGCTGCTGACCACCGGAGAGCTCATGGGGATAGCGTCCCATCTGCTTCTCTGAAAGACCCACGTCGCGCAGGAGGGAGGCGGTTTTTTCATAACGCTCGTCGAGCGTCTCGACCATGTCAAAGTGGTCGAGCACTTCAGCAACCGCTTCGCCAATATTCTTTCTAGGATTGAGAGAGCTGTAGGGATCCTGGAAGACAAACTGGGCATTCTTCCGCTGTTTCTTCAACTGAGAAGCGTTCAGCTTCAGGAAATCCTCTCCAAGAAATTGAACACCTCCTGAAGTCGGCTCAATGAGGCGGATGACCGCACGTGCGGTGGTGCTTTTGCCGGAACCCGACTCGCCGACGAGACCCAACACCTCCCCTTCCTGAATCTCAAAACTGATCTGGTCAACAGCATCGACGTAGCCCGCGACGTGACGGAAGACCCCCTTGTAGATGGGAAAGCGCACGACAAGATCACAGACAGAAAGGAGTGGTTCACTCTTCTTCATAGAGCCAGCACCTCGTTCTTTGGTTAGAGGGAAGGGAGATGAGATCGACGTCGCCGGCCTTGCACTTCTCCATCGTATGCGAGCAGCGAGGGTGGAAGCGGCAGCCGTCGGGCATCTCCTTGAGGTGTGGGACAGCTCCAGGAATGACAGCTAGCCTCTCTTTAGGCTTGCGGCTCTGCGGGAGGCAGGCAAAAAGCGCTTCTGTATAAGGATGAGAGAGTGTCTCAAAGACCACATCGACCGGACCACTCTGCATCTCCTTGCCTCCGTAAAGAACCACCACATCATCAGCGTAATTTTTCACCACACCCATGTCATGGGTGATGAGAAGGATGGCCATCCCACACTTTTGTTGAAGCTCTTGCATCAGATCCAGAATCTGCTTCTGTATTGTCACGTCGAGGGCAGTGGTCGGTTCATCCGCAATCAAAATGTCGGGCTCGTTTAAAAGGCAGCTCGCAATCATCACCCGCTGCTTCATCCCTCCAGAAAGCTGGTGAGGATAGCTCTCAAACACACGGTCGACCTCCGGAATCCCCACCTCATCGAGCGCCTCTTTTGCTTTTTTCAGAGCGGCTTCTTCATCGAGATCGGTGTGAGCAAAGAGCACCTCAAGCAGCTGCTCCCCGACAGAATAGACAGGATTGAGACAGCTCATGGGATCTTGAAAGATCATCGAAATCTTCGATCCGCGGATTTTTCTGAGCTCTCTTTCAGAAAGGGTGAGTAAATTTTTCCCTTGATACAGCACCTCTCCCTCAGGAGGTAGAGCTGGTGGGGTAGGCAAAATTCTCAATAAACTGAGAGCCGTCATCGACTTGCCCGACCCCGACTCTCCAACCAAAGCAAGGGTTTTGCCTTTCTTCAGAGAGAAGGAGAGGTCTGAGACCACCGGATAGCTCTTTTTGCCCAGCTGAAACCGGGTCGTCAAGTGCGAAACTGTTAAAATTTCTTCCATTTTCACTAAAGATAAGGGTGAAACGGGCTTTGACTCTACAGAAAGTTACACTTTTTGTAACTTTCTGTAGACCATTCCTAGATATACTTGTAAGAAACTCTCTCCTTCAGAGAGAATATTGTAATGCCAGAAGATATGAATTCCATGACAGACCTATTTCTCTCAGCAGGAAGCCTCTTTTTGTTGACCTTACTCCTTTCTGTCGGGGTAAGAATTTTTCTCAATTTGATTCTTCGGAGAGAAAAAAACTTCGTCGGTGCAAAAACTCTTGCCCAAACCTCTTCACGGTGGCTCCAGTGGATTCTTTGGGTCTCTTTCCTCTTCGTTCTACTTAAACCATTAGGAGAAGAGTACTTAACCCTTCCTTTTGGATTGACCTTTACCCAGTTTTTTGAGCTTTTCCTTGCTGTCGCTTTTTTCGGGTTGCTTTGGCGCTGGAAGACAGCCTACTTCAAAGTTCTCCTTTCTCATGAAAAGGTGAGAGAAAAAATCTCACTGCTAGAGCTTCTCTCCAAATTAACCACAGTTTTGATTGGGCTGCTTTTTTTGATCTCCCTTATGGAGATCTTACACGTCCCGATCACTGCTATCTACGCTTTAAGCGGTATTGGAGGTATCGCCATCAGCTTTGCGGCAAGTGATGTCATTAAAAACCTTTTTGGAGGGATTGTGATTCACATCAACCGCTACTTCACTGTAGGCGATTGGATCACTTCCCCAAACAAAAACTTCCAGGGAGTCGTTCTCGACACAGGATGGTACCTTACCACGATTCGTACAAAAACAGGCCGTCCACTATACATTCCCAACGGGTTATTGTCGGACGCAATGATTGAAAATCAAGCACATACAGAGCATAGACGCTTCGATCAGAATCTCTCCATAAAATATGACAATTTTGACCGTTTAAAAGCTTCCTTACAAAAACTGCGGAACTTGGTAGAGACACACCCAGCCGTCGATAAGAAGAAATCGATCATGGTGCACTTTGTTGAGTATGGAACATCTTCGCTTGAACTTTCTGTAATCTGTTACACACGCTCTTCTACAATCACAGACTTTCGACGAGATCAAGAAGAGTTGCTTTTCCAATTAGGAGACCTTCTTAAAGCGCAAGGACTCGAGTTTGCCTACCCCACTCAAACCCTCTATGTGAACAAAGAAGGAGGTGCCTCATGAAAAAAGTGATTGTGACGAGCTTACTCGTCATCGCCTCGGTTGTCTCTCTCTACACTCTTCCACATATGTTGAAGAGCCGCGACCTCGACCCTGACCTTTTGGCGGGAATGACAGATGGACTGATCGAGCGCGTGATCCCCGTCCACATTCCAGAGGCAGCAAACGCATACAACCCCGGCTTTATCCGCTTTAAAGACCACTACCTCCTCGCCTTCCGTTACGACTACCCTCCAAAAATTTCGCTCGAGCGCCTTCAAAAAGAGACCACTCCCTACCTAGGCATTGTCGAGCTGGATGTCAATTTCAAACCGATCAGGAAATTCCAGCTTCTCAACACCCGACCAGACAACCCCCACGTCCCCCAACAAGCCGAAGACCCACGTCTGGTCCGTGTTGCTGATAAAATTTACCTCTTCTTCAACGACAACCAGAAGGGAACCCGCTACGGTGAGAGACAGATCTACTTCGCTGAAGTCTTTCAAGATGACACCCGCTTTTTTCTAGGTCCCATTCGCAAAGTGGACCCTCCACACCGCAAAGCCTCCTATGAAAAAAACTGGATGCCTTTCGCTTACCGAGGCGATCTCTACGTCGTCTATATGGTCGATCCCCATACCATCTTCAAAATCAATCCCAATAACGGTGAAGTGGAAGAGTTTTACAACACCACTTACGGGTACCAGTGGGACTATGGTCCTCTTCGAGGGGGAACACAGGCGGTCGAGCTTCCAGAAGAGGGAGAGTACATCGCCTTCACCCACTCTTCACTCTCGGCAAGACCGACCTGGCTCAAACGTCGGATTGGGATGGTCTACTTCATGGGAGCCTACACCTTTGAAAACCAGCCTCCCTTCCACGTCAAGCGCCTCAGCCCAGCACCCATCACAGACAAGAGCTTCTACGTCTCCAAAAACCGCAGGAAGGTGATTTTTCCAAGCGGAGTGGTCCACAACGGAAACAAGCTCTATGTGGCATTTGGGCAGAACGACAGCTACATGAACATCGCTGTCATCGACAAGAAAAAGCTTTTACAAACGCTCAAGCCGGTTGAAGCAAAAGAGAGCGAATGACTCTACATTTTCTCGAGTTTGAGCAGCTGAAGGCAGAAAAAGGCATCAAAGCCGGCGTTGCCTATAGACAGCCTCCACAAGAGATGGAGTCGATTTGGGAAGCTTTCTGCCCAGAGGCGAAAGGTGCCCATGTCCGTCAAGTCCATGGAGACCGTGTCGTCGTCGCTCAAGCAGATGAGGCTCCCGAGGCGGACGGGCTCATGACAAACGAACCGCAACTCTGTCTCACGATTAAACACGCGGACTGCCAACCTGCCATCTTCTACGACCCCACTCTCAAGGTGCTCGCGAGTGTCCACTCTGGCTGGAGAGGATCGGTCCAGAACATCTATCACAAGACCGTCGAGCAGATGAAACAAACTTACGGTGTGAAACCTGAAAACCTCCTCGTCTCGATCGGCCCAAGCCTGGGGCCGGAGAAAGCAGAGTTCATCCACTACAAAACGGAGCTTCCCGAGTCCTTTTGGAAGCACCAAACAGCTCTCAACCACTTTGACTTTTGGGCTATCAGCCGTGAACAGCTCACCCAGGCCGGAGTGCTCGACCATCATATCGAGATTTTGGGGCTCTGCACCTACTCGGATAAAGAGAACTTCTACTCATACCGACGCGACAAAACCCGCCTTCGACACTATACATTAGCAGCCCTGCTTCCATAGTGCTAAATCCTTGACGGAAAAGGATTCTGAGCACTACAATTTTGCTGTATTTTTTAAAGAAAAGGAGCCCTTATGACAAAATTTAAGCCCCTCGGAAACCGAGTTTTAATCCGTCGTTCAAAAGCGATCGCCACCAAAGGTGGAATCCTCCTTCCCGAATCTGCACAAGAGAAGCCAAAACAGGGTGAAATCATCGCTGCGGGTCCTGGAGCAGAGGACAAAAATGGCAAGATCCAACCTCTTTCAGTCAAAGTGGGCGATAAAGTCCTCTTCAGCTCCTACGCAGGAACAGAGGTCAAGTCGAATGATGACGAAGAACTCATGATCCTCAAAGAAGATGAAATCCTCGGTATCCTTACTTAAAAACTTAAATCTGGAGTCTCCATGGCTAAACTACTACAATTTTCAGAAAAAGCATTGAAGAGCCTCGTGAAGGGGGTTTCTACACTCGCAAAGACCGTCAAGGTCACTCTCGGTCCAAAAGGACGAAACGTGGTGATCCAAAAAAGCTTTGGCTCTCCCCTTTCCACGAAAGATGGAGTCACCGTCGCTAAAGAGATTGCTCTAAAAGACAACTTTGAAAATATGGCCGCTCAGCTCGTTAAAGAGGTGGCTGACAAAACGTCTACTACAGCTGGAGATGGAACAACCACGGCGATTGTCCTTGCTGAAGCGATCCTCAACGCCGCCGTGAAGAGCGTCACAGCTGGTGCCAACCCCACTCAGGTGAAGCGCGGCATCGACAAAGCAGTCCTTGAACTGATGAAAGAGCTCGACAAACTCGCGACACCCATCAACACCAATGAAGAGATTGAGCAGATTGCGACCATCTCTGCCAACAACGACCCTGCGATTGGAAAGATCATTGCTGAAGCGATGGCGAAAGTCGGTAAAGATGGCATCATCACCGTCGCGGAATCGAAAACCATCGACACGACTCTCGATGTGGTGGAAGGAATGCAGTTTGACAACGGCTACCTCTCTCCTTACTTTGTCACGAATGCCGAGAACATGTCTGCGGAGTTTGAGGGAGCGCGTGTCCTCTTGGTGGAGAAGAAAATCTCCTCAGCAAAAGAGCTCGTGCCAATCTTAGAAGCTTCGATGGAAAAAAACCCTAAGCCGCTTGTCATCATTGCTGAAGATATCGACGGTGAAGCGCTCGCGACCCTCGTGGTGAACAAAGTCAAGCTCGGCTTGCCGCTTGCAGCTGTCAAAGCTCCTGGCTTTGGGGACCGCAGAAAAGCGATGCTTGGTGACCTGGCTATCCTTACCGGCGCAACAGTCATCTCTGAAGAGCTCGGCATGAAACTCGAAGACGCGACCCCTGCACACCTGGGACAGGCCAAAACCATCAAAATCACCAAAGACGAAACCACTCTCGTCGATGGTGCTGGCGACCCAGCAGCTGTGAAAGCCCGTGCCGCAGAGCTCAAAACACAGATCGCAAACTCTACCTCGAGCTACGACCAAGAGAAGCTCGAAGAGCGCCTCGCGAAGCTCGTTGGCGGTGTAGCGGTTGTTAACATCGGTGCTGCCACCGAAACAGAGATGAAAGAGAAAAAAGCGCGTATCGAAGATGCTCTGCACGCGACCCGTGCTGCAGTCCTCGAAGGAATCGTTCCTGGTGGAGGAGTCGCTCTCGTCCGCGTTTCCAAAGCACTTGAGAACTTCAAAGGAGACTCGAAAGACGCTGAAACAGGCGCCCGTATCGTCCACGAAGCGTGCTTCGCTCCGTGTACGGAAATTGCCAATAACGCTGGCCAAGCAGGCAACCTCGTCACAGAGAAAGTCCGTGAAGGCAAAGGTGCCTTTGGGTACAACGCCCTCACAGACACCTACGGCGATCTCATCAAAGAGGGTGTCATCGACCCTGTCAAAGTCACCAAACAAGCCCTTGCTAACGCCTCTTCGATCTCAGGCCTTCTGATCACCACAGCCTGCATGATCAGTGAGAAGAGAGAGCCTCAACCAGCGGCTCCTGCTGGCATGGATGCCATGGGTGGCGGTATGGGCGGTATGGGTGGCATGCCTGGAATGGGAGGCATGGGTGGTATGGGCGGAATGCCCGGCATGGGTGGCATGGGAGGATTCTAGTGCCCACCTACGACTACCACTGCACCCAGTGTCAATACAACTCTGAGGAGCTGCAAAAAATCACCGCAGCTCCTCTCACTCTTTGCCCTTCTTGCGGAGAGTCGACCTACAAACGTCAAATCGGAGCCGGCCTACAGCCCCACTTCTCCGGCAGCGGCTTCTACTGCACCGACTACAGCTCTTTAAAGAGCTCCGATGAGTAAATCCCAAGTGTATTAAAATCAATCATCTAAGTCGATTTTTTTCTATATTTGACTATTTATTATATAGGTGTGAGAATAGTCACGACTATTTTCACATACATGTGGTAAATAGTCGAGCTCATCAAGACCTTCCGGGAAGAAATGAAAAAAAGGCTTTTTTTCTTTTTTTAGGAGTTTCCTTCTGAGGGAAAGCAGCCTCCCAAGCTTTAAATATTGGATCTTCTCTAGACCGTCCAGTCGCTATGATCACATTATGAAAGCAATTCTCAAAATCTTGCGTCAAAATGTCACAGAACAATTGCGAAACTTCTTTCTGATATTTATTCCATATTCCAGAACCAAAAGGAGTAAATACTAGATCTTTATGTCCGTACATGGCTGCAACACTCAATATATTCTTGATTTGAGCACGAATTTCATCTTCATCTGCTTTTAAATGTCTTAAAGACCTTCGATGATTGTAATATGGGTAGGCAGCAACAGAAATTACCGCAATTTCTTGAGGTTTCATGAAAGCATATCCACCGGCTTCCCCTCTTCGAAAAATCTGAACATGAGGGGTGTATATACAGCCGTTATCTGGAATAAGATACTTATATTTTTCTAAATCCTCCAAATCCTCTTTTAATTCTTTTTTTTTATCTCTTTTCTCGCTCTCAAAATTTGCACGTATTCGCTTGGTGATATCTGGATTCCAACGAGGATCTAAAGCTCTAGGCAATGAAGAAATTCTAAACAACTCTTCTTCTCCTCCTCTATGTCCATCGTCTACGCGTCCCCCAGGCTTCTCTCGATCGGCCATATTGAGAATAACCGGATTCGAACAATTCGATGCCTCCATTAACCAGTCATTTGCAGAAACCCTATAATTAAGCTCCCGATTAGCATTCCTGTATTCTTCCTCTACAGTTTGTGTAGTTGAAACGACTGTATAGTCTCGCATATCTTTAAATTTCAACGACTCAGGCATCACTATTTTTTCATCTAGGTAAAAGCCTTTAAACAATGCCTCTTTAGTCTGGGAATAAATGAGCTTTAAATCCTCATTCGACGTAGGATTTGACTTTAACTGTATCCAATCCTTAATAGAATGCCTGACATGAGTCTGATCTTCATTTTCTTTAAGCTGCAAAACTAAATCTTCAGGAACATACTCTAATTCTTGCTCTAAAGAGTGAGCCGGTTTGATCTCTTTTATGAGATCTTCAATGCAATAAAGATAGGTCCCTGAAATTTGTAAAGAGTACACCAAAAGGCTAGGAGCCGCGATCGCCACTGTCATGATGGTAAACACAGCAAACGTTTTCGGAATACCGAAAAGAACCATGACGGCAAGGGCTGAGATCGTTGCAATGGAAACACTTACCAAGGTATGAACTATAAATTTTGCTTTTAAAGAATCTGGAGGTAGATGCTTCTTGAAAGAGTCAAAAATGACCTGCGTGAGATATTTTGAAAGTGTCAGGTTGACACAAGCAGCAAAGGCGACCAAAGAGTTAGAAGATCTGGCATATAGAGCATAGCCCGATCCAACCACACCGAGAAAAATTCGACCTGCTATGTCCACCTCGTGATTCTCTACAATTTGCATTTTATCAAAAAGGGGCATCACTTTCACCTAAAGATGTGTTATAGATCCATAATCTCGATTTTATTTTTCTCACCTTCATCTTTCCATTGCTTAAGCGCTTTTTCCCAAGCTGTCCATTTTTTGTCTTCTTTCGGCACACCCATGGCAAATACAATCTTATCAAAGCAGTTGTCAAATTCTTCATGATTCAGAACTCCAGCAAACCAACTTCCTACTTCAGATAGGTCATATTTGCCCTCTATAGACCCAAAACAACTAAGGACAAGATTTTTGTGTTTTTTCCCTGCTGCCATTCGGAGAATTCCCCTCCATTTTAGTTCTAAAAAATTCTTGTACATTTCCCTATCATTCACCTCATCCTTAGTCAAAGCATCGACACCTGCAGAAATAACTGCGATTTCTAAACGCTCTTCTTGAAAAGCGTACTCCTTATTTCGTATAACCTGTACATGCGGAGTGTAAATACAACCTTTCTTAGGAATTAAATACCCCATGCAATTAAAGCAACGTCTTCTTTTATCCCAAGATTCCTGATCTACTTTCTCTTTACCTTTACCTTTATCTGAGTCATCGTGAGGTTCCATCAACTCACCTGAGTCTTTCAGTGCTTGAACCATCTTCTGTTTAATAGAACGATTCAAACTCGGCATCAGAGCGCCACAAAGAGTAGTCCTTCTAAATAGTTCTTCTTCAATACCGCCTACACCCCCCCGAACAACACATCCACCTGGAAGATATGCATGAGCTTCATTGAGAACAACAGCATTATCGCCTTCCTTATCAACTAATATTTTAGCAGCCTCTAAGGTATCAAAGGGTAAAAGAGAAACGCAGCGTTTATTATTAATTCCTCTCTTGCTTAATTTTTTTGGAACCGAAACAACTAATCCGTCACGCATAGAATCAATATTTAAATCTTCTGGAGAAATTTTCTTGTCGCCAACCTGGTATCCCCTATGCAGAGAGGCAGCTGTTTTGTCATAAATATCAGCTAAAGCACTGTTTCTCTCTTCGAGTAAAGAAAAACTTTTTTCATCAATTAGCCTCTGGTTGATTTTTTGAAATTTATCCCCCCATTCTTGGGCGTTAAACTTGATCACATTTCTATTAGGGTCCGCTTCAATTTGAGCCTCTTCTTTCGCATGTTGGTAGTAGGCGACACCGACCTTGATGAGATGGAACGAGATGCTGGGAATGGCAAGGAGGGTGGTCACGGCCAAAAAGATAGGGAGAGACGGTGGGGAACCGAATAAGGTCATGATCCCGATGGCAGAGACGGCGGCGATCAGGCCTGAGACGACTGTGTGGATCACGACTTTGGCCTCGACACAGGTCGGGGGAATCCAATAACAGACATATTTTGAGAGGATGAGGTTAGCAACGGCGGCGGCAGCGACAGCTATGTGAGGAAGATTTGAAAAGGCTGCAGCGACAAATCCTGCAACAGAGCCTCCTCCAATGAATTTTTCGGTGATCAGTAGAGTATCGTTTGCTTCAAGAGATTCGACTTTCTCAAAAAAAGACAAGGTGGCACCTCCAAGATGAAAATCACTATACTACATGGGCAAGAGAAATTCTATACAGTCCAAATATAAAAAAAGCCCCCCTACAGGTAAGTAGGGAGGCTTCATCTATGAATAAAAAAGGAGGGTTTAAGAGACTGTCACCCCGCCGGATTCAAGAGCAGTTTTCCACTCTCCCCATTTTGGATTTCCTGGTCTCATTTTCATTGCAAAAACGACCCTTTCGAAGCGTCCTTTAAACTCTGAATCTTCTAAAACCTCAGCAAACCACTTACCAACCTTAGCAGGATCATTTCTAAACGCTCCGCATCCAAATTGACCTAACACCAGTTTCGTATGCCCTTTCATTGCAGCTAAGCGGTAGATCGCTCGGATTTTATCTTTCATCAGCTTTTCATATTCTGCTGGATTGCGATCAGCCCAGACTTTATCCTCCTTATTTTTTAAATTCAGAGCCGCCGCGGAGATGACTCCCACCTGGAATGGCTTTTCTTTAAAGGCATACGCTTTGTCATCACCATCGCGGATGACAGGAACACTTGGAGAGTAAACCGCTCCACGGTCTGGGATGAGATAACGCTCACTTTCAGGACGATGACCGGTATTCCCACGGAACAACTTTGTTCTCCATTTTTTAGTCTGAAGATCCGGTGTATCGCTAGGATTTGACTTTGTATCTTCTCCTCTCGGCAGAATCTCTCCAACACGGAGGAGTTCAGCTTCCATCTTGCCCGCAATTTCTTTGTTGTACTTTGGCATCAATGCAGCGTGGAGTGGAGCCATCCTAAAGAGATCTTCTTCTTGAGCTAAAGCTCCTCGAGGAGCCCCTCCACCTGGAGAAGTTTCGTTAGCCATATTCAGTACCACGGCATTATCTCCAAGCTGTTCAGCCGCTCCAAAACTCTCTTTTTCTGATAATGTGACAACAGTATGATAAGTCCTCTGAGAATTCCCTAGAGAAGCAGGAACTGCTACGACTGTCCCTTTTTTCATTGCATCACATTGAGATTTTATATCCACTTTCTTTCCTTTAGCCATATATCCGCATTTTACTGCAGCTACAGTTTGCCAGTAGATCGGAGTCAAGACTTCACGGAGGGCATACCCTTCTGGGGAATGAAAACGCCCCTCCTCAATCGCCCAGTACGTTTTTGCCCGAAGATCATATAAATCCTGCCACTCTTTCAACTGAGTAAAGTCTACAGATCGATTATGACGACTTTCTACAGCCTGAGCGTAAGCTTCCATCATGAGTTTGAGTTTTTTGACAAGTTCGGCATCACGAATTGCGGAATTCATAGCACCTTGGACGGCCGTTTGCCACTCGGCATGCGTAAGACCAATGTGATCGCTTGCTTTAAAAGCAAAAGAGACCTTGTCAAACTGACCTAAAAACTCTGCTTCAACTAAAACTTCACCAAACCACTGAGCCATCTTTTTTGGATCGTTTTTAAAGGTTTTACATCCAAATGGACTTAGAACAACATTTCGATAACCCTTTTCCGCAGCCGTACGTAAAATGGCTCGCATCTTTTGCTTCGTCTGACTCTCGTAAGTGTTTGGTTTATTTGTGGACCAAGACTTCGTCCTATCAAGAGATAAGGGAAAAGCCGCCGCTGTGATCACAGCTTGACCTGAGCTTAATCGCGAGAAAACACAACCGTCTTTAGGAATTAAGTAACCCTGATCAAGATATTTTTTTTCATATGCTGACCAACGTGACCCATGAGCTCTTTTCATTTCACCCGTGATTGTGGGGTTTGTCTTCGGATCCAGGAGTGGTTGAAGTCCAGCTCTCTTAAAGTCATCATCCATATCATTAGGATCCACCGCATTACCCGAGTGGAGAACGACACTGCTTCCAATTTTTTGTGCTGCACCTAGAGGAGAATCATCCACCACAGTGACTGTGGCTGGTTTCAGAGTGTCGATTCTTTGAAGCATATTTGGGCGCGCTACTGTACCATTTTCAGCTTTTGACGGACCTGCAGGAGGAGCCGCCACTGCGGCTGCGGCTGTAGGTGCTGCTGCTACGGGAGCAGCTGCGGTGGCAACTGAAGCAGTGACTCCCATAGCCTGCTGAGCGATCCGTTGCCACTCGGTATGCGCAAGACCAATGTGATCGCCTGCTTGATACGCAAAAGCGACATTCGTAAAATAACCCGCAAACTCAGGTTCAGCTAAAACTTCACCAAACCACTGTGCAATCTTCTTTGGATCGTTTTTAAATGCCTTACAGCCGAAAGGACTAAGGACCACATTAGTATGTCCTTTTGCTGCAGCCATGCGAAAAATTGCTTTGATCGTTTCCTTCGTTTCTTTTTCGTAAAGGCTTGCATCGTCTTTGTAACGGTCCTGTGTTTGCTTAAGTTGAAGGGGGGCAGCCGCTGCTGTGATCACAGCATGACCCGATGCCAACTTTGTGAAGATACAGCCTCCTTTGGGGATTAAGAATTTCCTTCTTTCAAGCTGTCTTTTGGCATAATCAGAATCAGCCCCTTTAGCTTTCTTCATTTGATCTGTGATTGAGGGGTTGGACGCAGGATTGAGAACAGCTTCAAGACCAGCTCCCCTAAGACCTTCATCCATATCTCGATAGTTCACCGCATTTCCTGAGTTGACAACAACAGGATTTTTAAAACGACTGGCTACATCCAGTAGGGCACCGTCCAGAACAGCGACTGTCGGTTTATCTCCACGCTTTGGGCGAAGCGGAGGCGGAACAGAGACCTCGACGATGTTTTCTGGTGATACGGCGGCTGCCGAAGCAGGCGCTGCTGCAGGCTGAGCCACTGATGCGGATGAAACCGGATGTGATACACGTGCTGGTGCGGCTGCAGCTGAAGCAGGCGCAGCGGCAGCAGGTGCAGAAAGTGGTCTGACGGTTCCCGCTCCATTGAGACCTTGTACTACACCATTTTGCCAGGTCTGGAGTTGATCAGAGCGTGGTCGAGAAGCTCGATCGATGGGTCTGTCATTCAAATTCATGGCAAAGACCACTCTCGCAAACCGACCCTGAAACTCCGGCTCTGCTAAAACTTTTCCAAAAAGTAGAGAGATCGTTTTCGGATCGTTATCAAAACCATCGCAACCGAAAGGACCAATCACGACATTTTCATGGCCGTTTTGTGCAGCTGAACGAAGAACGGCTCGCATTTTGCTTTTAGTTTGTTTGATGAAATTGGCTACCGTATCTGGATCCGTAGCCCACGTCCTTGTAGCGGAGTGGGAAAGATCAAAGGCTGAAGCAGTGATGACAGCCGTTGTCCAAGGCTTGTCAAGAAAGGCATAATTTTCAAATGCTACTCCAGTATCTAATCTTCTAAAAACCTGAACATGAGGAGAGTAGACACAGCCCATCTTTGGGATCAGGTATCCTCTCTCTAACTGGGCTTGAGTCGATTTTCCCCACTTCCTTGGGTCGCCATGAGCCGCTTTCATCTTTTCTGTCATCTGTGGATTTACACTGGGATCCAGGGCTTGGAAGAGGTTGGTGCATCTCCAAAGACCTGCTTCGACGCTCTCTTCTCCCCTCTCCACTGCCGGTGCAGGATAGCAAGGGTTACCATTACTTAAGATCACAGGATTACGGAGTCCCCGAGCTGCAGAAAGGAGGTCTCCCTCCACAAAGCTCACTTCTAGATGGTGACCGGGTGAACGACCCGATACAGACCGAGGGGTACCGACCGTTGTCCCTTGAATCATCGTTTGGGTGACTCTTTTGTCTAAGTATCTTGCTGTTTGTGCACGATATGGGCCAGCTAGATAACCATCGACGGTCGCTTGTTTTGTTCCGGGGTAAACCTCGTCCCTTAAAGCTTTAGTCCAATACTCTCCTGAGTCTTCATAGTGATTTGACGCTATATACGCAACGGGTTGACCTGTAGCGCTAATTGAAGCCTGTTGAATGGGTCTATGAGCGGCTGCAGGCGATGCTGCAAACACTGGTGCCGGATGTGGTACAGCTACAGATGCTGGTGCGGCTGCTCTTGCAGTTTCATCAGGAGCTGCAGGTCTATGAGAGGTGTCGGTTTCAACGGCTGTTTGTGGGTAAGGTGGATCGGATGGTCCCGCCTCTTCAGAAGAGAAATAAGCAACGGCGACTTCAACGAGGGTGGCAGCGACGCTCGGAGCGGCGACGGCACCCATGACGGTCAGAAAAGCCGCTGCGGTCAGGGGAAGGTGTAGGAGAGAGAGGATCGCAACAGCCGAAATAGTTGCGACGAGGGTCGAAACGGCCACACTGACAACGACTCTTCCTGCTAGACTCTCCACAGGAACGAGCTGGGAGAGGGCTTTTGAGACAGAGAGGTTCGCAAGGGCGACAGCGGCCACAATGGAGACAAGATTTGGAACAGAAGCGGCATAGCCTATCCCTGCTCCTCCCGCAACAAACCTGAGCGGCCAGTTTAAAGAGTGGTTTTCAACCTGTTCTAACTTCGACTGTAGTGACATAAAAACTCCATATTTATTTGGGTATATCAGTCCATTATGAGGGTAGATTATTAAGATTCAATAAAGCGAAAAAATAAACGTATTTAAAATTATTTTTCGTCTAGAGACTGGAGGGATTTCCAGCCAACGAAAAGGAGAGGGAGAGAGAGAAAGAGGTAGACGAACCAGTAGGTGGCGTCCCATTTCATGACGAGCAGGCCGTCAGTAGAGAAGAGAAGAAGGATCAGGCTAAAGAGGAAAAAGATGGAACCCATGATCAGGAAGGTCAGGGGCAGCGCCGTGGCTTTCAGCTCACTTTGCTCGGGAGGAGCCTGTTCGATCGGAGCTTCAACTTCTGTTTCTTCTTCGACGAGGAGCTCTTCTTCTTTTGTCTCTTCGGGCTGGTAGAGGGGAGGGGGGCTTGCGAAGGGAGTGTCACCTGTTGAAGTGTCGAGATCTTCTGGGGAGGGGTGAAGGTAGACCCCGCAGTAGAGACAGTTCTCAGCGGAGCGTTCGACCTCTGCGTTGCAGTTCCAACAAAGCTTCGTCTTGGTTGCTTCGGTCATGACAGCGCCTTCTTCCATTCGCTCGTTATCCCTCATCTTGAGTTTTCTCGCAACCTATTCTTCAGTTTGTCCACAACACTTTTTATATTTTTTTCCGCTGCCGCATGGACAGGGGTCGTTCCTCTTCACTTTCGGACCCACGAGGACAGGCTCTTTCTTTTCCTCTTGAGGAGAAGAACTAGTCTGTTCCTTTTCCACCTCGTCGACGAGAGAACGGTCCTTTTCCATATGCATCTGGGAGAGGAGACGCTCGAGCTGAGAGGTGTCGATCGGAATCATCTCAAACTTGAAGAGGTTCGAAGCGATTCTCTCGCGGAGGGTGTGGGTCAGCTCATGGAAAAGACGGAAAGCTTCGTGCTTGAACTCCATCAGCGGGTCGCGTTGGCCCACAGAGCGGAGGTTAACGTCGGTACGGAGGTGATCCATTGTCAGCAGGTGACGCATCCAGAGACGGTCGAGCTCCTGGATCATAACGCCTCGCACCGCACCCGTGACGGGGTGCTCACGCTCCGGATTGAGCTGGCTTTCGTCGATCTTCTCATTCTCGCGACGGACCTTCTCTTTAAGGGCATGGATGACACGCTCCGCAGCAAGGGAGGCGATCTCCTGTTCGTTTAACCCTTCAAGTTCATCGAGGTGGACATCAACAGGGAACTGGGTGATCAGCCATTCGTAGAAGCCCTCCAGATCAAGGCCTTTCTCCCCTTCCACGTGAAGGTGTTCCTCAGCGCCCTGGTAAAGCACCTCCTCGAGGATCTCAGAGGCAAAACCAACCACATCATCGGTATGCAGCAGTTCGTTACGGAAGGAGTAGACCTCACCGCGCTGTTTATTCATCACGTCGTCGTATTGGAGAGTGTGCTTACGGACGTTGTAGTTGCGCTGTTCTACCCGTTTTTGAGCCGTTTCGATCGACCGGTTTAAGATCGAGGCAGAGATCGGCTCCCCTTCTGGGGGTCTGAAGCGCTGAAGCATGGTGTTCAGGCGCGGGGAGGCGAAAAGACGCATCAGCTGGTCTTCAAAAGAGATATAGAACTTCGATCCTCCGGGATCGCCGAGACGTGCTGAACGTCCACGCAGCTGGCGGTCGATCCGTCGAGATTGGTGGCGCGTCGTCCCAATGACATAGAGTCCACCGAGGTCAGCCACCCCAGGAGCGAGTTTAATATCCGTTCCCCGGCCGGCCATGTTGGTGGAGATGGTGATCGCGCCCTTCGCGCCGGCGTTGGCAATGATCTCCGCTTCGTCGCCGTGGTGGCGGGCATTCAAGACCACGTGATTGAGACCTTGAGCACGGAAGATACGTGAAAGCTTTTCAGAAACTTCAACAGACTCGGTTCCCATCAGGATGGGACGTCCCTTTTCATGAGCCTCTTTGACCTCTTTGAGGATCGCGTTATACTTCTCACGCTCAGTCATGTAGATTTCGTCATTGGCATCTTCACGGACACATTTTTTATGGGTCGGAATGGAGAGAACATCGAGTTTGTAGATCTCTTTGAACTCCCCCGCTTCTGTTATTCCTGTTCCGGTCATTCCAGAGAGCTTGTCATACATCCGGAAGAAGTTTTGGAGGGTGACAGTCGCGTAGGTTTGGGTCTCTTTTTGGATAGAGACGCCCTCTTTCGCTTCGATCGCCTGGTGAAGGCCATCAGAAAAGCGGCGTCCTGGTTGCGGGCGTCCGGTGTTCTCATCGATAATGACAATCTTGCCTTCTTGGATGATGTAGTCGACATCTTTCTCCATCAGAAGGTGGGCACGGAGCATCTGGCGTAGGTTGTGGAGGCGCTCCTTGCGTTTGAGGTCTTCGTCCTGGACGGCCATCCGCTTTTCAACTTTTTGCTCTTCAGCAAGGTTTGGATCTTCATCGATCAAGAGGTATTCATGACCGAGGTCGAGAAGGGTGAAATCGTCCCCGTGGGAGTCGCCTGCAATCTTCTGCCACTCCTGAATTCCCAGGTCGGTGAGCTCGTACTCGCTCGAACGCTCATCGACGATGATGTTGAGCCCTGAGAGAGCGTTCATGCGCTCTTTTTTCCCATCTTCACTGTGGTAGTGGATATCGACAGCGTCGATTTCAGCGCGGATATCGGGATCTTCTTGCATGCGGAGAAGCACTTTATGGAGAGGTGCTCCTTTCGAAACAATCCAGAGCTTGTGGTAAGCCGACTCCAGTTCTTCCTTACTCGCTGATTCTTTCTTATCGAGGATCTTCTTAGCCTCGGCCGCAAGACGGTTACAGATTCCCTGCTGGCTGCGGACGAGTTGAGAAACGCTGCCTTTCAACTCATCGTACATCTGACGGCTCTCTGGAGCGGGTCCGGAGATGATCAGAGGTGTTCTCGCTTCATCAATCAAAACAGAGTCCACCTCATCGATGATCGCGAAGTAGTAGCCGCGCTGCACCTGCTCTTTTTTCGAGCCCGCCATCGAGTTATCACGAAGGTAGTCAAAGCCGAACTCAGAGGCAGTTCCATAGACAACATCGGCGTGATAGAGCTCCCCTCTTTGATCGACTGGAGTGGCATTGGTGAGAGCCGTGGTCGTGAGTCCGAGCCATCGAAGGATCGTTCCCGTCCACTGACAGTCCCTTTCGGCAAGGTAATCGTTGACGGTCACCAGGTGGGTGGGCTTTCCGGTGAGGGCATTGAGATAGAGTGGAAGGGTCGCGGTGAGGGTTTTTCCCTCTCCCGTTTGCATCTCTGCGATGTTCCCGTTGTGCATGGCGATCGCACCGATCAGCTGCACATCGTAAGGGATCATGTCCCACTTCTGGTCATATCCAGAGACATGGATCTCTGTACCAATCAGGCGACGGCAAGCACTCTTGACGACGGCATAAGCCTCGGGAAGGAGGTCATCCACACTCTCGCCAGCAGCGAGCCGCTCCTTAAATTCCGCCGTTTTTGCTTTCAATTGGTCGTCTGAAAGGCTCTTTAGACCCTCCTCCAACTCGTTGATTTTGCGGACAATTTTCGAGTATTTGCCTATGGTGCGGTCTTGCCAGCTACCAAAAAGTCGTTTTAAATAGGTCAGCATGTCTCTCTCATCACTTTTTTCTTAGCACCTTATTATAAGAGGCTCATTGATTTATAGACAAAGTTTTTAGAAATCGACTATAATCTAGCGAATAAAAGAATAGGAGGTGACTCTGATGATGAAATCTGGAAACCCTGTGCTCAAGCCTGAGCTTTTTTCCTCTTACCGAGGACAGCTGGATAGCAGCAACACAATGACCATCGGTGGAACGGTGACAAAATCGATCATCCTTCTCCTACTTGTGATGCTCACAGCCAGCTTCACTTGGGGACTCACGATCAGCAATGGCAACCCCGCTGCCGCGAGTGGATGGATGTTCTTTGGTCTCTTTGGGGGGCTGATTGCCGCTCTAGTGACCGTTTTTAAGCAAGAGTGGGCCGGCTTCACCGCTCCCGCTTACGCACTACTTGAAGGACTCTTTCTTGGAGGGATCTCTTCGATGTTTGAATCTCAGTACCCTGGGATTGTCATCCAAGCCATGGGACTCACTTTTGCCACCTGCGCGGTGATGCTCTTCGCTTACGAAAGTGGGTTCATCAAAGTGACCGACCGTTTCCGTTTAGGGGTCGTTGCAGCTACAGGAGGGATCGCTCTCTTCTACTTTATCTCGATTATCCTGAGCTTCTTCGGAATGCCGATTGCAATCATCACCGGAAGTGGACCCTTTGGAATCCTCTTCTCGGTCTTTGTTTGCGCCATTGCAGCACTCAACCTGGTGCTCGACTTCGAACTCATCGATCAGGGAGCCAAGCGCGGCGCCCCGAAGTTCATGGAGTGGTATGGAGCTTTTGCTTTGATGGTGACGCTCGTTTGGCTCTACCTCGAGATCTTGCGTCTACTCTCCAAGTTGCGTAGCAACCGGTAAACCCATCTTTGCCAACACCTCGAGTCCAGTTGAACTGAATTTCACAAGATCTTCGTTGAACTGGACTTTTCCTTTTTCAAAAAGCAACACCATCGCAGACCCCCCAAATGAAAAGGTTCCCTTCTCGTCCCCTTTTTTCACCTCACCGGGAGTGTAGGTCTGATGGATCGTGCCAACATTGATCGCCCCCACCTCCACCAGACAGATCTTTCCATACTCTTCCGTCTCAAGGAAAGAGACCATCCGCTGATTTTCCATCAGCACCCTCGGTTGTAGAGAGAGGGAAAGCGGGTTGACTGAGTAGAGGTCTCCTTCAATGGGGGTGGATGCAGTCGCTTGACCCGATGCAGGGAAATGAAAGCGGTGGTAGTCAGGGGGAGCAAGGCGTGCAATGAGTGCCGCCCCTCCTTCGTAGCGGCGGGCCTCTTTTTCATCATGGATCAACTCTGCCACCGTGAGTTCGAGTCCTTTCACCTGGATGCTTCCTCCATTGAGAGACTCCATCAATCGGTAGCGCCCGTCTGCTGGAAAGATCAGAGCTTCTCCCGAGATTTCTCGCACTCCAGGCTTGAGTTTGCGACAGAAGAAGTCATTGAATGACCGAAACTCGTCGACCCCTTTCTCAAACTCCTTCATCTCTACCCCAAACTCCTTGACGAAGGGGGCAATCTTGCGTTTTGTAAAGGAGCGTTTCTGGATCCAACCGTAGAGCCTAGAAAAAAGAGGCGACTTGCAAAGAAGGGTACGAAAAAAAGAGGAAAGAGCTCCATCACTGTGGAGGAAAGAGACCGCTTTCTCTCCATAGACCTTCTCAATTACCATCGTCTTCGAAATAAGGTCAAAAAGTCGGATCTCTTCCACTAGACCTACCGCTGTCTTTCAGAAATGTTGGAGAAGAAGGTGACTTCAGAAAGGAACTGCTGGTCAAAAAGCTGTGTCAGCTCCAACTCTTGCATCAGTGCCAGTACTTCATGCGCCTTCTTAACGAGAAGAAAGCAGAGACGACGGTCATCGGTATTCTCTTTATACTGCTCGTAAATGTCGATGTAAGCACTGAGCTTCTCTTTCAAAAGCTTCTCACTCTGCAGTGTCTCTTCGGTCGCAGCAATGAGGCGGTCTAGAGTCTCCAGCTCCGTCTCAGGATGCATCTCTGGAGCTACAATCTCCGGAAGGTCATGGTGGTCCGCTTTCACTGCATACTGTGCAGAGAGCGGCAGAACAAGCAAAAATAGAAAAATAGAGCGTTTCATTGGGAGCATTGTAGAGGATCCCTGACATTTCTTCCAAATCGGAGAAATCTGGATATTTCACGAACACTTGTGAAACACCCAGATTAAAAAAGAAAAGCTACAGCATCTTTGTATTAGAATAGTGAAATGAAGGTTGTGAATAAATTTATATATTTGCTATCCCTTTAATTTATTAAATTCGTGTTTTCGTATGTTGACAACAGAAACTCTGCCCAACACACCAGGAGAGGCTTTCTTGGGGACATGCTGTCACCCGCTGAAGACTTTTCATAACCACACGAATGAGACACGGGACGTCCATCTCCTCCATAAAGTACGAACCGTCACCACCTTCGGAGGACGCTGTTGCCGTATCCTTTCCAGCTTGAGCGACAACCCTGCTTTCGCAGTTCCCATTGTCCACCTTAGCTTTTTGAGTGACCTCTCTCAGTTAGCCTACCTCGAAAGTGTCTCCTATAAAAGCTTACATAACCGTAAAATCACGATCTACAATCACCTCCACCCTGTCGCTCAAAGAGTCAAGGCGATCGCACTGCTCATTCTCAATCTGCTTAAAGTTCCTCTTTTCTACGGGAAGTACATCTCCCCTGCCACATACTCTGCCTTTGTAGACTCGATGAAAGAGCGGGCTCTTGAACTCGCCCTCCAATTTGGTGGGGAATCGGGCCTCTACTGTATGGAGGTCGTCACCCATTTAGGAGTAACAACGCTCCAAAAAGTCACGACGATCGCCTATCTAACGATCTGTGCATTCCAAGCTTGGCGACGCTATTTGTATGAATCTGAACCTGTAAGAATAGAAAAAGCAGTCGCCCTCACCTCCCTTCTGTGTAGTGCGGACTTCCTTTGTAAAGCCACTCTCGCTCTCCTTGCCCTCGCCGGCGTCGGCGGATGGATCTACCTCACTACAGGCCTTTTCTCCAGCCTCGTCAGCTTCTCACACCACAACCAATCCGTCGCTGTCAACCTCAGTTCAGAAAAGAAGGGTGACAAGGATTGAATTCTCAAAGCCCCTAATCTGTAGGCTTTGAAATCTATTCTCAAAAATAGTTTTTTATTTCTTGAATATTATAAATCTATTGAGTAGGGTAGGCTCTTGTTCCATAAAACTTAACAAGAGCCTTCCATGTCACTTACTGTCACCTCTAATCAAATGCAACCTGCCCAGTCCCTCCTAGGCGCTGTAGAAAATACCATTGCTCGCCCTTGGGGAACCATCCACCGTGCCGTCAATTATTCCGGAGACAAAAATCAGTTCCACACGATCCGCAAAATCACTGACCTTGTGAAGAAGGTTCTCGAGGTGTTCCAACACACTCTCGATTATTGCTTTAAAGAAACGCTACAATACTTGAGCTTCATCTCGGATTTATCGAAAACCCTCTATGTTGAAGAGGTGGCCACCAAAGGATGGAAGATCCAACAGGGAATGAAGAAAGAAATCGTCGTCAAAAATGGGAAGACCATAGAGGAAGAAATTACGATTGCAGACTACCGTTACCTCGAACAAAAGAATCTTCCAGACTACATCTCCTCAGAAAGGGTGATCCATGCAAAGAGTGTGGCAACGATCGTGATGAATGTCACTCAAGGTATTCTCTTTTTGGGGAAATATGTGATCCCGACTCTCTATAAACAGGTGACCGAAGGTTTTCTAGAGGCCTGTGGGAAAGTGGCCTACAGCATCGGAGGAAGATTTCTCTTTACTTTCACAGACGTCGCCACTCAAATCGGACTCAAGACCATCAACCGGATCTCTGCGATCTTTTTCATGACCGTCTCCTGCTATCAAGCTTGGGTTGGCTCAAAGAAAGTCTTAGAAGACAAAAAACTCGAGGGAAAAGAGATAGAAAAGCTCGAAAAGTCGACATCGAAGCAGCTCTCTGCTTTGGAGTTTGCAGGTAAAACCGTGAACTGCACACTGGCTCTTTTTGGTTTCATGGGACTTCCTTGTATTCTTTTTGGGCTGTGCGTCGATTTTGTCGCTGTGGTAGGCCAGAACCAAGGAATGCTTTCACACAAAAAAGCAGTAGACGCCGCTGCAAAAGAGCAAAAATAGGCCGCCACACCGGTTTTTAAAATTATCTTTATCAGTCATTTTATTACCTTGAAATATTAGTATTTCTAGGATAACATTGTGACCTTGATAGATTTTTTAAAATTTCATTACTTTTAAACTTAATACTCTAGAAGGATAGGTCAAATATGTCAGTTGCCGTTCAGAATTTTCCCAAAACCGTCGATTCTCCAAACACCGTCGGTAAAGCCTTTATCAATGCGGGCCGTCACCCCATTGAGACTGTGCACAACCACATCAACTACTTAAGCAAGAGTGGAAAAGTCCACACAGTCCACACCACCCGTAAAGTCACAGACTTGGTCAACCGAGTGATCGAACTCTTCAATAAAGTTTTCAATACGGCTTACTGTGCTGTCCTTCAGCTCCACTTAAGATTTTTCAGTGATCTTTCAAAAACCCTTTATGCACCAAAGGTCGCCTACGATGCCCTTAGTGGTGAAGAGATCACCCACTACGACTACCTCAGCTACCCGCTTCAATGTGTTAAAACAGTAGCAACGGTCGTGTTGAACGTTTCGCAAACCATTCTTTTTACTGCGAAGTACATCATCCCTACCATTTACACCAAAGTCACCTCTGACTTCCTTCACTTCTGCGCCACAGCCGCCTACAATGTCGGTGGCGATGCAGGTCTCTGGATTGTCAACGCAGCGACATCGGTTGCAATGAAAACCATCAACAAAGTCGCTGCCACTGCCTTCATGCTCTTCGAGGCCTACCAGCTTTGGAGCAAGTACAGTGACCCAGATGTCCAAAAGAAAGAGACAGAAGGGAAGATGGTCTCAACGCTTCTATCAAGCGTCGAATTCCTAGGTAAAGCGGTCACTTGCACGATGGCGTTGGCTGGAGTCGGTGGTCTGATCCCGATCATCATCGCTCTTGCGATCGACATCATCGGTGTGACCGGCCACAACCAGAAGATGGTCGACGAGCAGTGTAAAATAAAGAACGAAGCTGCTGAAAAAGCTGCTAAAGAAGAGTCTGCCGATCCACGACCTAAAACAGTCAAAGAGGCGGTAAAAGGAGCTGAAAATGCTCGACGTATCGCTGAAGATGCTGCGGAAAGGGCAAGAGCAATAAAGCCTCCTGCTGATGCTCCTCCTGTTGAGGACGCTGCATAAATTTCATGAAAGGCGTATGATAAAAGGGAAGCACAGCTTGCTTCCCTTTTTTTTGTGATATGAGTACTTCCCACTTTTTAACAGATGACACCATTGCAGCGATTGCGACCCCTCCCGGTGAAGGAGGCGTGGCGATCGTCCGTATCTCAGGCCCTGATGCAATCGATGTCGCAGACCGTATCTTTAGCGGCGCTGTCCACATCTTCCCCAGCCACACACTCCACTACGGCTTTGTGATTAACGAGGAGGGGGACAACGTCGACGAGGTCTTGATGGTTCCCTTCCTCGGTGGACGTTCCTATACGGGAGAGCCGGTGGTCGAAATCCACTGCCACGGAGGAGTTCTCATCACGAGAAATGTGCTCGATGTGGTTCTTCAAGCTGGAGCGCGTCCCGCTCGGGCTGGAGAGTTCACGGAGCGGGCCTTTCTGAATGGAAAGCTCGATCTTGCACAAGCGGAAGCCGTGCAAAACCTGATCTCCGCCAAAAACCAGTACGCTCTTAAAGCCGCAGAAGGCCAGCTAGAGGGACATCTTTCCAAAAAAGTCCGCTCTTATCAAGAACGCCTCCTCGACCCGATGAGTATCATCGAAGCGTGGATTGATTACCCCGAAGAAGATCTAGAGTTCTCCCCTTTTGAAAACGTCATCGTCTCTCTCGAAGAGGTCGTCAGTGAAATGGAACACCTTCTCAGCCGGTTCAAAGAGACCAAGATGTGGATCGATGGGATTGGACTCTGTCTTGTTGGTGCACCCAACGTCGGGAAATCATCGATCATGAACCAGCTTCTCGGCAAGGAGAAGGCGATCGTCTCCAGCACCCCTGGAACCACCCGTGACCTGATCGATGCGGAATTCCGCCTCTCCGGTCTTCACTTCAGACTCACCGACACGGCTGGAGTGAGAATCACCGATGAAGAGATTGAAAAAGAGGGAATCCGCCGCTCTTACCTTGCAATGGAGCGCGCTGACCTGGTCCTCCTCGTCCTCGACCTAGAAAAGGGTTTGCGTGAAGAGGATGCAAAACTCCTCAACGACGTGCCAAAGGAAAAGACCATTGTGGTGTGGAACAAGTGTGACCTCAAAAAGGGAGAACGCGCGATCGTTCCTCTCTCCCCGGTGGTCGAACTCTCTGCAAAGACAGGTGAGGGTATCCTCGAGCTTGAAGCCACCATCGACCAACTGCTTTTTGAAGGAAAGGTGCCCACACTCGATGAGGCCGTCATCACCACAGAGCGCCACTACGAAGCTTTAACTAAGGCAAAAGAGGGAGTGCTTGCAGCGATCGCAGGACTCAAAGAGAGACGTTCTGCAGAGTTTGTCTCGAGCGACCTACGCCTCGCTCTTTCTGAACTTTCTACTATCCTCGGTCAAGAGATCACCGAAGAACTCTTAAGCCGCATCTTTTCTAACTTCTGTGTGGGAAAATGAAGAAAAAAGAGCGCATCGAATTCATCATTCAAGAACTCGAACGCCTCTATCCTGATCCACAAGTCCCCTTGAGCCACACAAGCCACTACACCCTCCTCATCGCCGTCCTCCTCTCTGCCCAGTGCACAGACGAAAGGGTCAACCTCACGACTCCCCGCCTCTTCAAAAAAGCGGACACCCCAGAAAAGATGATGCACCTTGAACTCGAGGAAATTGAAGAGATCATCCGTCCGATTGGGCTCACGAAACAAAAAGCAAGAGCCCTCAAAGAGCTGTCCAAGATCTTGGTGGAGAAACATGGAGGAGAGGTGCCATCGACTTTTGAGGAGTTAGAAGCATTGCCAGGTGTGGGGCACAAGACAGCTTCTGTGGTGATGACTCAGGCCTTTCATCTCCCCGCTTTTCCGGTCGACACACACATCCACCGGCTCGCAGAGCGCTGGAAGCTCTCTAGCGGAAAAAATGTCGTCCAGACAGAGAAAGATCTGAAGCGTTGCTTTCCAGAAGCGCTTTGGAACAAGCTCCACCTACAAATCATCTTCTTTGGAAGAGAGTATTGTCCTGCAAGAGGGCACGATAAAAAGCAGTGCCCTATCTGCTCAAGAATTTAGATGTAAAAAATTAGGCGCCACAGGAAGTGTCTCTACCCGTCCCTGCACACTCTGCATCAATCAAATTCCAGATTTGCAAAGAAGGGAATTCACCAAAGACCTTTTCGTAGAGATCAGAAAACTTCTGTTTTTTAGCTAAGTGCTCTTCAAGAGTCGTAGTATCTTCGCTGGTCCTCGGCTTATGGTGAATAAAGGAGCCGAGCGCACTTTCACAAAAGTGAGCGTATTCTTGTGTAAAGAGGATAAAGGTGTGCCAGAGGTGGTCGACCGCGCTGGAACACATCGGCACCGTCTCATCAGAATAGATCTTTGCAATAACGAAGAACCGTTTGAGTTCCTTTTCAAGAGAAGCAGCCTCTTCGAACGATCCACCGTAATCACGTTGATAGCGTTCGAGGACATGGTGAGAGATCGGAGTCTCCATCACACGTTGTGTCATCTCCTCCTTTCCTGCAAAGAGTAAGATGGGAAGAATGAAAAAAAGAAAGGATGCTCTTTTCATAAAATAACCCTCGTTTTGTCAAAGATGATAGAGAGTCAAAGGCATGTTGTCAACAACCTGGATCCTCAGAAGCCGACACGGATGCCGCCGTAGAGTCCATGAAGCATCAGGTTAGAGCCGTTATCCGAAGTGGACCCACCCCCGGCACCAGTCACAGCACCTGCAGTTCCATCGAAAATATTCTCTTGCCAAAGCTTGCGTATCTGAGGAAGGTTCCACCAGTTGATGAACTCATATCCCAAGTGCAGATCGATATGGCGTCCACAATAACAGATTTTATAGGAGAGCCCTGTTTGGAGATGGACACCAGGGGTGCAGAGTGGGTAATCGGAAATGATATCGCAAAACGCAAAAAACTCTTCTTGATTGACAAAGGTCTCAATGTAAGCCTCTGACTCCTGATAGCCTGCAACAACGGAAAACGCTCCACGGACAATCCAATCCAAACCGCACATCCAAGAAAGACGGTAATCGGTACCGAGTTCAAAACCGAGTGCCTTGTAGTCGGAGTTCCAAAGAGCAATCTCACACAATAAGTTACAGTCGGGCACTCGAGAATCAATATTCTGTTCGAGGCGGAGTCCTTGGAGACCAAAAAAGGTGTTGATACAGTGCCCTTCACAGAGAGAAAATTGACGTCCGACAAGCAGGTCGACTGTCTGATAGTGCAGGGTATTTATGCTCATCAGTTGCCCTACTGGAAAACCGGATGGGTTGTAGAGGGACTCCAAGTATAAAGTCGTAGGGCTATCACCACAGCAATCTGCACTATCAGATTGACGGGTCCAGAAGTAGGTATAGTGAGCCATCAACTGATAATCACAGTGGCAGCCGAGTGGGGAAGCTAGATGGATGCGGAATCCTGGATCCCAGCGGTACTCAACAGAAAGGTAGTCCACATCGGTGACTCCATTCTCTTCTTGCACATAGGCAGCATAATCCTGGCCCGTCTTACACGCGTGCCAGTAGAGAACATCCACGCCCACCTCTAAATCATCAAAAAGGCAACAATCCGTAAGACAACCACACGTTCCTCCATAAACAGTACCCACCTGCACGATGAAGGCAACCAAAAATCCGAATAAGAAACGTGTGGCGTTGGTCATGAACATCCTCAGGCGTTAGAAGCCGACACCCATGCCTACAAAGAGGCCGTGCATCATCAAGTTTCCACCTGTAGACGAAGTCGTTGTCTGCTGCCCTGCAATCCCATATTGACGGATCTGTGCGACATTCCACCAATCGGTGAACTCATATCCAATGCGGAAGGTGAAATCGCGGTCGCACCAGCATTTGTCGTAAGAGAGTCCCACCTGTAGATGAACACCTGGGGTGCAGAGACCCTTATCGTCGCTATACTCTCTCGCTCCTATGAAGGTGTCACTCACAAAAAACGACTCCTCTCTCTCAACATCGTTGCAACCAGCCACGAAGGAGACACCCGCACGGGTGAAGAGTCCTAAACCACATTCAAGGTCATAGTTGTAAAGAGCTCCAAGCTCAAGACCGAGAGCTTTGTAATCAGAGATCCAGGATAAGTCGGTAAAGTTGCCAATCGCAACCGTCTGGTTACGCTGGACCAGTCCCTGACGGATTTTGACTCCTTGGATTCCAAAGAAGGGCTTGATCTTCTGACACTTACAGAAGCAGAACTCATACCCAAGAAGCACATCAAAGGTTTGATAAGTGAGCGTGTTCCTTGCATCGATCTCACCAAGAGTGCTGTTAGGATCAGAACCGTTGGAGCTGATCAAAGCCACATTGGTTCCCGATTCCACATGATCACTTCCGCTCGCCCAAAGATAGGTGTAGGATGCACACATGTCCCAGCCGCAATAGACATTTTCTTTTCCTGCATAGAGACGGAACCCAGGCTCCCAGCCCATCGGAGCGTAGTGGGGCTCAGCAGCTGTCAAATTTGTGACAGAGGTGTCGATGGTGACACCATACTGAGGGTTATCCTTGCAAACATTCCAGAAAAGAAAGTCAGCGCCGACACTCCAACCCCCACAGGGATCGAAGCACTCATCGGTCGGGCAGCATTGATCTGCCTGTATTGGAGACACTTGAAGTGCAAACAACGCACTCAAAGTGAGTAGTTTTCGGAAAAATTGGCTCATCAAAAGCTCCTTGTCTCGTTAAAAAATTGCTATATTATTCTGAAGATAGGTCAACGGACGATTTAGTGCAAAAAAAGGAGCCCTAAAAAGGACTCCTTTTTCTTTAAATCAGCTAGACGGATCCGTTTAGAAGCCGACATTCGCTCCTAAGAAGAGACCGTGCATCATCAGGTTTCCGCCTGTCGAATGTGTCGAAGTGGGAAGACCCGATGCAGGGTAGCGGCGCACCAATGGAACATTCCACCAGTTTTGGAACTCATATCCCACACGGAAACCAAAGTCCCATCCACACCAGCACTTCTCGTAGGTCAATCCCACTTGCAGTTGCAGTCCAGGGGTACAAAGGCCTCTGTCATCTATTAAATCATTTACAAAAATGGAAGAACCATTGTTCACAAGGTCAACCAATTCAGAGTCGTCGTTTCCAGCAACAAAAGAGACGGCCGTTTTTGTGAAGAGTCCTACTCCACAATCCAAGTCGTAGCTATAGACCGTTCCAAGCTCGAGCCCAAGAGCTTTGTAGTCCGACTGCCAACCTACAGCATTGAGACTCAAAGTAGGGCTTGATTGAAGGATCTCAACTTGAGCATATTGTTGCTTAATTTTTACGCCTTGAATCCCAAAGAAAGGTCTGATTCTCTGACACTTGCAGAAGCAAAACTCATATCCTAAGAGAACATCGAATGTCTGGTATGTCAGGTTGTTTTGAGCTGCGATTGCTTCAGCAGGCTTCTGAGTTAATCCAATGGTGTTGACAAGGGTAGAGTTGGTATCGTCAAGTCCCTTCGTATCGCCATCGGCAGAAACACGTGTGTAAGAAGCATAGAAGTCCCATCCGCAGAAAACATTTTCTTTTCCTAGGAAGACGCGGAATCCAGGCTCCCATCCAATTGGAGCGTACTGGTATGTGGCTTCAAGTTCGTTGGTCGAGCTCACGAGCGTCGCCGCATAGTCAGGGTTGTCTTTACAGATATTCCAGTATAGGAAGTCCGCACCGACGCTCCATCCACCACACGGATCAAAGCATTCATCTTGTGGACAGCAGTTATCTGCCTGAATATGAGCAGCTTGCATTGAAACTAATGCCAGTGCTGCAAAGAAAATTCGTTTCATCGATCACTCCATTTTTGATCAGTTCAAAATATATTTCCTCCTTATAAAACATTTTCTTATTAACAACAAAAAAAAAGAGCTTCAAAGAAGCTCTTTTGCACATTATGAATTCATTGACCGGACTAAAAACCCACATCCATGCCAAGAAAGAGGCCATGCATCATCAGATGCCCATCGTTTCCAGAGGTCGAAGCGAAGAAAACGGGTACAGCGTACTCGCGAATCTGTGCTACATTCCACCAGTTCGTGAATTCATAGCCAATATGAAAGTTGAAGACCCTCTCACACCAGCAATGGTCGTAGTTCAAACCGAGCTGAAGATGCATTCCAGGGGTGCAGAGGCTCGTTTCACTTTTAATATCACGCCTGAATATGGAAACACCCCCAGACGTCTCTTCAAAGACCAGATCATCGCTCGTTCCCGCCACAAAAGAAACTGAGGCTCTGGTGAAGAGTCCTAGTCCGCAGTCGAGGTTGTAGCTGTAAATGGAACCCAGCTCAAGACCGAGGGCCTTGTAGTCAGAGTTCCAAATGACCTTGTTGATCGTTGGAGCCTGGAAGAACTCGCTCAGTTGGTCGAAATTCTGCTCAAGGCGGACTCCCTGAATTCCAAAGAAGGGTTTGATGGTTTGACACTGGCAAAAACAGTAGTCATAGCCCAAAAGCACTTCAAATGTTTGGTAATTGAGGGTGTTCTTTGCTGTCGCAGCTGCCACGTTGTTCTGGAAAATCCCTGTGGTCACCACAAAGGTGGTATTCTCATTTTCAACGCGGTCATGCCCGCTTGCATACATATAAGTGTAAGAGGCAGAGAGATCCCACCCACAAAACACGTTCTCCTTACCCGCATAGACTCTGAAACCAGGTTCCCAGCCATAAGTGGCATAATGATAGGTGTTGTCTAGAACATCGACCACACCCGTTTCGATGGTAACGGCATAGTTTGGGTTGTTTTTACAGACGTTCCAGTAGAGAAAATCAACGCCGACGTTCCAACCACCACATGGGTCAAAGCACTCATTCGTCGGGCAGCAGTCATCCGCTTGGACTAGTGCACACTGCAAGAAAACAACCGCTAAAGCCGCAGATAAAACTCTTTTCATAAATCCTCCATTTTAAAATTTGAAAATAGAGCAATTGATCATTTAGCACAAAAAAAAAGAGCCTCACCTGGAGACTCTTTTTCACTTTAGAATTCCTAGAGCTCGCTTGCCTGGATATTTCATGAAGACTTGTGAAAATGGGGCAAAATGACCGGCAAATTCGATAGAACTCACTTGAAGGGAAGGGTTCTACACCCTTTCCGAGAGGGAGTTCTATCGAAGTTGATGAAGGCATTTTGTGACAGTTTTGCGAGTGTTTATGAAATATCCAGGCTAAAACCCGACATCCATGCCCACAAAGAGACCGTGCATCATGAGGTGTCCGTTATTTAGGTTGGTCGAAGAGGGAATATTCCTATCAGCAAAGCGAGGAGCCTGTCCCACATTCCACCAATGAGTAAACTCATACCCGACATGGAAGCTCAACTCTTTTTCACACCAGCAGTGATCGTAGTTCAGACCGACTTGAAGGTGCATTCCCGGAGTGCAGAGGCCCGTTTCGAGTTTAAACTCCTCTGTCGTCACTGTCATCCCCTGCGAGGTCTCTTCAAAAAGTACACCATCGTTGGTTCCGGCGACTAAAGAGGCAGAGGCTCTCGTAAAGAGTCCTACCCCACAGTCAAGGTTGTAGCTGTACAGAGAGCCGAGCTCAAGGCCGAGCGCTTTGTAGTCAGAGTTCCAAATCACCTTATTGTTGTTTGGAGCTTGCAAGAACTCGCTGAACTGATCGAAGTTCTGCTCCAGGCGCAGACCCTGGATTCCGAAGAAGGGCTTGATGGTTTGGCACTGACAAAAGCAGTAGTCATAGCCCATCAGAACTTCAAATGTTTGGTAATTGAGGCTGTTTTTCGCTGTCACTGCTGCGACATCGCCCAGAAAAACCCCTGTGGTGACCACGATGGTCATATTTTCATTGTCTACACGGTCCTGCCCGCTTGCATAGATGTAGCTATAAGAAGCTGCGAGATCCCATCCACAAAAGACATTCTCCTTGCCTGCGTAGACCCTGAAACCGGGTTCCCAGCCATAGCCTGCAAAGTGATAGGTGAAGTCAAGGTCATCGACCACACCCGTTTGGATGGTCACGGCGTAGTCTGGGTTGTTTTTACAGACGTTCCAATAAAGAAAATCGACACCCACACTCCATCCACCGCAAGGATCAAAGCATTCACTTGTCGGACAGCAGTCGTCTGCTGAAAGGGAAGAAGCATGTACAGAGAAGAGAGCTAAGAGAGCGAGAAAACTGGATTTAAATGAGTTCATGAAGGGTCCTCCGACTTGTTTGTTCTCAAAATAGACTTTTCACGAATTTAGAACAAAAAAAGGAGCCTCAAAAGAGACTCCCTTTTTTAGTCATTGGTACAAACAACGGGCTTAGAAGCCGACGTCCATTCCAAGCACAAGACCGTGCATCATGAGGCTTTCGCCTGAAGCAGAAGTCGTTGTGAAGTTACCTGGAGAAGGGAAGCGGCGAGCTTGTGCCACATTCCACCACTCTTGGAACTCGTATCCAACATGGAATGTAAAGATACGGTCACACCAGCACTTGTCGTAGCAGAAAAGAACCTGCAGGTTCAGTCCAGGTGTGCAAAGTCCAGAGTCCGAACGGAAAGTCTGTGTTGTATCTGTAGAAACACCGTCAGTAAACTGGATGTTTTTTACATCGTTGTTACCAGCTACGAGAGAAACACCCGCTTTAGTGCAGAAGTTTAGTCCGCACTCAAAGGCGTACTTGTAGCTAGATCCAAACTCAAGACCGAGAGCTTTGTAATCAGATGTCCAAGAGACTGTCTGAGACTCAGCAGCTGTCTCGTTACGAGCATCAAGACCTTGCTTGATTTTCACACCTTGAAGACCAAAGAAAGGAGTAAAGAGGTGTCCTTGGCAGATGCAGCACTCGTAGTGCATCAACACATCAAAAGTTTGATAGTTGAGTGTGTTCTTCGCTTCTATTGCAGTCAAGCTGTTGAGAGGCTGGAAGAAGTAAGTCGATCCCAATCCAACGATTGGAGATGCGAGCTCTACACGCTCATGACCGGTTGCGTAGTAGTCGGTGTAAGAAACCGTTAGGTCCCATCCGCAGTAGACGTTTTCTTTACCAAGGCGTAGACGGAAGCCAGGGTTCCAGCCCATATCTACATAGTGGTCTGTTACAGCAGTTGTATTTGAGTCAACCTGCACATTTGAAGTTCCGTACAGTAGGTTTCCTCTGCAGGCTTTCCAATACAGGAAGTCCGCACCGAAGCTCCATCCCCCGCAAGGGTCGAAGCACTCATCACAGCAGTCACTATTAGCATAATGATACTCTGCCTGAACTTGGGCTGTCATCAATGTGAAGATGGAAAGCAGCCCTAAGCTAAAATTTCGAATTTGATTTTTCATTTAAAAATCGCTCCTTATTGATTCATATATTTTGGGCTTAGAAGCCAATATCCATTCCAACAAATAGTCCGTGCATCATCAAGTTTCCGATAGAGCCTGATGTTGTCACGTTGCCTCCAGGTAGAGGATGTTGACGCACTTGTGGGATATTCCACCAGTCTTGGAACTCGTATCCAGCGTGGAAGCTGAAGACACGGTCACACCAGCACTTCTCGAAAGAGAATCCAACTTGAACGTGCATTCCTGGAGAGCAGTACCCAGGATTTCCAGTGAACTCTAAACTTTCAATCGCAGAACCATCGTCAATCTGTTCAATATCTTGATAGTCGTTGTTACCAGCAACAAGGGAAAGAGACGCTTTTGTGAAGAGTCCGAGTCCACACTGTAGGCTGTACTGGTACATCGTTCCAAGCTCAAGACCTAGAGCTTTGTAAGTCGACTCCCATGCGATTGTTTCTATGGGAAACTCGTCGTCAGTAAGGTGTGCAAGAGAGTCAAAGTTTTGCTGAATACGAACGCCTTGAATTCCAAAGAAAGGCTTCACAGACTGGCACTCACAGAAGCAGTACTCATATCCCATAAGGACATCAAAATCTTGATACTGAAGGCTGTTCTTCGCGTTGATGTCGAAGAGGCTGTCAGAAGTAAAGCCCACTGTATTCACAAGGGTATTGTTTCCAGCTTCAACAAAGTTGCTTCCGTTGGAGCGGAAGAAAGTATAAGAGGCTGAGAGATCCCATCCACAGTAGACGTTCTCTTTGCCAAGACGGATACGGAATCCAGGATCCCAGCCCGTATTCGCATACTTGTAGGTCGTTGTGGTCACTGGGGGATTGTTGTCGTCAATGACGACTGCAAAATCAGGGTTGTTTTTGCAGGCATGCCAGTAAAGGAAGTCAATTCCGACGCTCCAACCACCGCACATGTCACCCACGTCGCAGCAGCTAAAGCAGTCTGTCTCAGGGCAGCAGGTCGCTGCACTTGCCTGTGCCGTCACCATGGTGAACGCTGCAAGCAAACTTAAGCTTAAGTTTTTGATTGTTTTATTCATAGAGTTCTTACTCCTTGTTTGTTTTCGTTAAACTTTTCAATAAACAACATCCATACCCAAAAAGAGGCCGTGCATCATGAGGTTTGCGTTAGAGGGAGATGTTGCGATTCCTGTAATTTGTTGTTCTTCGACGTAGCGTCTCACCTGTGAGACGTTCCACCAGTTCACAAACTCGTAACCCATGTGAAAACTCAAGAGATGGTCACACCAACACTGGTCATACTTCAGGCCTGCAGATAACTGGAGCCCAGGAAGGCAGTAGACCTCCTGGCCATGGTAGTGGAGTCCTACCTCTAGAGTTTGGTCTAGGAAGAGGTTCATATCTTGTGTCGAATCTTGATCATAGCCAGCCACAAAGGCAGCAGCAGCTTTCGTGAAGAGTCCCATTCCAGAGCCAAGACACCAGTCATTTTGTGTTCCTAGCTTGAGTCCAAGCCCTCTGAAGTCAGAGCGCCAAAGGAGAGTCTCTTCGTTAATTTGTGCGTCGTCCATGCCGACAACAGCGGTCTCTTGATCCAGCCGGACTCCTTGAAGCCCAAAGAAGGGGGTTACAGAGAACTCTTTATTCACAGAACAGCATCGGGTGAGGACGAGATCAAAGGTCTGATACTGAACGCTATTGCGAGCTTTAAAGGCGTCATCGATGGGAACACTGTTTCCTAGCTGGAAGAGAGTACTGTAGATAAATCCACTGTCTACGCTGGATTTGGTGCTTGACCAGACAGAGGTATAAGAGGCGTCCATTCCGAAGTTGCCACAGAAGCAGGGGGTGCCCATTTGAACACGGAAACCAGGCTCCCACTCAGGCTTATTGAATTCGTAAACTCCTTCTGCCGTGTTTCCTTGGATCGGTTGAGGATCAAAAGAGACTGCGTAATCGAGGTTAGAAACACACGCTTTCCAGCAGAGAAAATCGACTCCAAATGAAAGTCCCTCAAGAAGACTAAAGCACTCAGAATTAGAGGCAGCAGGGAGCGGCGATGCATATAGCATCAGAGTGCCAAGAACTGCAGTGAGACCTCTTGAAATTCGCAAATTTATTTCTCCGGAGAGACTACCTTTTGAGCCTCTTCTATTTAAATAAGCTTCATAACAAAAAATTGGTTTATGTGGAAATAAAAATTCACTTGGTTTTTATGACTTTCAAAGACTCGCGAATTAAATCGGCAAGATGAAGGTCACTACCAGAGCTTTCAAAGGTCTTACGAACCGCCTTTTCTGCCTGGGTTTGGCTGTATCCAAGATGTTCGAGGGCGGCGATGGCATCGTGTGCTGTCATCTGCTCAGCAACACTCTCAAAGTTCTGATTAGAAACGACTTCTGCAGGAACGGTACACTTGCCTTTCATCTCAACAAGCAGCCTCGCCGCCGTCTTTTTCCCCACACCGGGGACCGTGGACAGGCGCTTCACATCTTCTTGGACGATCGCTTGTTGTAATGCTTGCATCGGCAGATGACCTAAAAGACTCATTGCCAACTTTGGACCGACTCCAGAAAGCTGAATCAGCTGTTCGAAGAAGGATTTCTCCTCAGGAGAGAGGAATCCATAGAGTCCCTGAAAGTCTTCACGGACCACAAAGGCGGTGTAAAGAGTGACCATATCACCTGTTTGGGGCAGCGCCGCTGAGGTCGAGACGGGAACAAAGACTTTGTACCCAATTCCTTGGTTATCAATGACTGCATAAGAAATATGGCGCTCAACAAGCGTTCCGCGGATAAAACTATACATGCATCAACTCCTTTTCTTTATTTCTATGAACTGCAGCAATCGCGAGAGCGAGGGCATCGGCCGCATCTTCAGGGGTCGGAAGCTTCTCAAGGCGGAGAAGCGTCTGGACCATGCGCTGAACCCCCTCCTTACTCGCTCGACCCGAGCCAGCGACCGCTTTCTTGGCAGTGGTTGGGGTGATTTCAACGATTTCAGCTCCCACAGATTTTGCAGCAATGATCACCGCGGCTCGTGCCATTCCCAATTTGAGAGCGCTTTGAGCATTTTTTTGCATGAACTGGGTTTCAACAGCGACAGTGTGAGGGGAGTGGCGTTCGAAAAGTTCCTTTAAGGCACTGTAAATCAACCAATAGCGTTCAGGAAGCTCCTCCTTTGAGGGAGGGCGGATGACACCGTAATCAACCGGGTTCAGGGATTTCCCCTTTAAGAAGAGAACTCCATAGCCTGTAATGGCTGTCCCAGGGTCGATCCCGATGAAAATTTTTTCCCCCACCCTATAACTCCGTCAAAATAGGCTATCACGTGGAGGAGAATTTGGAGTGACAGGAGTAAAGAGGCCTTCATCACCCGCGACCTCTTTTTCCATTTCCACTCGCCCATCCGTTGTAGGAAGGGCTGAGAAATCCATCTCTTTGATGGGGTCGGCCTTTGTCCAGCGCGCTTCCGCAAACATTCCCTCCATCGAAGAGAAGAACTGCTGCATTTTGATGTAGCGCTCCTGAACTTCACTGAGCTCTGCCACCTGGGCTTTTAAAGACGCAAGCTCTTGATCTTTAGAACGATTCTCCTCTGCCAACTGCATCCCTTTTTCCGTCGCCACAAGGAGTTCTTGCTTGAGGTCCTGCTCACGGCGCTGGGCATCGCTCTGGTGCTTTTCCAGGAGCAGTTTCATCTCTTCAAATCTTTGCTGCTCAGCACGCATTTTTGTCTCTGCCTGAGAGAGAGCGAGGTTGTCTGCTTTCGACTTCGTTGTCAGATCGCTGATATCTTTGAGCTTCTTCGTCAGATGCTGCTGCGCTGTCTTAATTTGCGCTTCCTTATCGGTAAGGCCTGCCTGGACGCGCTCCAGATGATCTTTGAGCTGAACGACTTCACGTCTGGAAGCCTCGGCACCCTTCGTTGCCTCTTCCTGCTGGGCGCTCTTTTCTCGGAGCTTCTGATTGATGACGTCGATCTTGCTCAGGTTTGTCTTCTCAAGCTGGGTCAAGCGGCCCAGCTCACTTTCAAGCTCATGAATGCGGCGCTTTGTCTGCTCATCGAGAGACTCGTAAGAGGCCTGCTTGGAAGCGATCAGTTCGGCTTGGGTTCTCAGGGTCTCTTGGAGTTTAGTCGTCTGCTCAGAAAGGGCTCCGCGTTCAGCCTCTAAGGCATCCACCTCACGCTCTCGCTGCTGAAGCTGATGGGCCTGTGCTTCGCCCGCGCGCTTCAGATCCAGAAGTTGGTTCTCAAAACCAGCAACGTACTCTCGGGTGAGTTCGGGAAGGGGAGTGACGGCTTCCACCATCTTTTCCCGATAAGGAGAGAGCTCTTCCAAAGCTGTTTTGAGCTTTTCGAGCTTCAACTCTCTCTTGCTAAGGCGTTTTTCTAAATTTTCGACTTCCTGCTGAAGGGTAGTCCCACGCTCCTCGCTCTCCTTTAATTCGGAAACGAGGTTCGTTTTCTCTCGATCCGATCGGATCAGCGCCTTTTCCAGCTGAACGAGACGCTCTTTTTTTACTTTGTTCTCTTCCTGAGAGGTGCTTAAGCTCTTTTCACTTGTATCTAGCCGCTTCTCTAGCTCATTCGCCAGAGACTCGACCTCCTTGTGGTCACCGGTCAGCTGCTCAAGACGCTCCTGAAGGGAGCCTTTCTCCTCTTGAAGAGTGAGGATGAGCTGCTTTTTCTCTTCTGCCTCTTCTTCAAGGACCTGAAGCTGAGCTTCTGTTGCAGCTGCCTTCTCTTTCCACTCGGCCACCTCTTCCTCTAAAAGGGGCTGCTCACTGAGTGCACTCTTTTGCGATTCAATGGTCTCGCGGAACTGTTCGATCACTTGTTGCTTTTCTTCAAGCTCTTCCTCGAGAGCACTCACCGACTGCTTCCGCTGCTGCGCTTCGATCTGGAGGCACTCGATCTCAGATTCCAACGCACCCACACGCTCTTCTTGAGCTTGAAACCCTTCACGCTTACTCTCTTGCAACATCTGCTGAAGCTCACCGATCGTCTGGCTCGACGCTTCGAAATCGATCGTCACCAGGCGCAGCTGCTTCTCACTCTTCGCAAGAGCCTCTTCTAGCCTCTCCTTGTCCTGAATCAACTGATCCGTCAAGGGGTCGGAAGGGGCAGGTTTCTTCTGCTCAACCTCTCTCAGCCGCACGCGTAAGTTGCGCACTGACTGCTTCTCCTTATCGAGAATATCGAGGATGGTATTGAATTCTGACTCTGAATAGACGCGTCCGCTCATAGTAAAAAATCGTACCCCTTTTGTTGATGAATATCAAGCCTGGATATTTCATAAGCGCTTGCAAAAATGGGACAAAATGCTCGATAAATTCGACATAAACTCCTCGAAGGGAAGGGTCTTGCACCCTTTCCAAGAAGGAGTTTTGTTGAAGGTACCGAAAAGCATTTTGCGACAATTTTACGAGTGCTTATAAAATATGCAGGCCAAGTTGAATCTAAGGGGCCTAACAGTGTAAACTGACAGCGATGACACAAGAGAAATTGAGTCCCAAGAACTTAATCATCCGTATGCCCAACTGGATTGGGGATGCGGTCATGGCAACACCGCTGCTCAAAGATCTGAAGAGCGCCTTTCCTAACGTCAAGATCACTGCCATGTGCCAAGGCATCATTGGAGATCTCTTGGTCAAAGACCCCCACATCGATGAGATCTTCCAGTTCAGCCGCCCTTCTGGCTGGATCCACCGCGTCCACAACCGCCATATTCTCAACCCCATCCACCACGGAGAGTTCGATACTGGCCTCCTCACCACCAACTCCTTCTCTTCCGCCTGGTGGTTCTTCCGTGGGGGAGTGAAGCGCCGCATCGGCTTCCGCTCAGGCATCCGCGCACCCCTCCTAACAGACCCTCTCCCTTTTCCTGAAGACCGCTCCACCAGCCACCAAGTGGGCGTCTACAAAAAGTTGCTTCAGCCCTTTGGAATTGAGCCTTCCAAAACACTTCCCTACCTGACTCTGACCGACGACGAACTCGCTGCCGCAAAAGAAGAGCTCCAACGCCTTGGAACAGAAGGGCAAACGATCGTCGGTGTCAACCCCGGCGCTGCGTACGGTTCTGCCAAGTGCTGGCCTCCCGAACGCTTCCGTGACCTAGCTAAAAAATTTCTCGAAGAGAAAAATTACAGCCTCCTCTTTTTCGGTGACCAAAAGACGGCGCCGCTTGTCGAAGAGGTGACCGCGGGACTCGGCAACCGCGCCATCAACCTTGCAGGCCGCACGACTCTCCGCGAACTGATGGCACTGATCGCCTCCTGTGACCTCTTCCTCACGAACGACAGTGGTCCGATGCACATCGCGTCTGCTCTTCAACGTCCCCTCGTCGCGCTCTTTGGATCGACTTCAGAAGTGAAAACGGGCCCCTACTACGGCGAGACGGTCATCCATAAACACCCGAGCTGCTCTCCTTGCTTTAAGCGGACCTGTCCCATCGACTTTCGCTGTATGAAACAAATTTCTGTCGACGAGGTCTACCGTGAACTGGTTAGCCTACTGCCTTAGGCCAACTCCTTGCGAGCCCGCTCCTACCCAACCCAAACCTGCACAGCAAAAAAAACCTGCAAAAATCCCCCTTGAGAAAAAGGTGGCGCGTGCCTTCCGGCAGGTTCAAGAGCTCTCGTTTAAAGAAAACCCCTCCCTCCACGAGCAGGCGAACTGCATCCGAGCAGAGCGCTTTTTAAAAACAGAAGAGGCTCGCAGTATCAAAAAACTCAACGTCTCCCTCACGACACTCCAACCCCTGACCGAAAAAGCCATAAAAATCCTTGTCAGCTTCGAAAAGTTGGAAGAGCTAACCCTCGCAAACATGGACGGACTTCCTTTAGAGCGCCTCCCCATCCACCTCCGGGTGCTCAGCCTCACCTTCTGTAACCTCAACGATCATCAAAGCCAGCACTTCTTCCGCTTTCACCAGCTCACCCATCTCACCCTCACCAGCAACCACGTTGGAGATGAAACGGCTCGGGCCGTCGCCTGCCTCCGCACCCTCGAAGTCTGCGACCTAGAGAACAATGAAATCACTCTCGATGGAGCGAGAGAGCTCATCACCCTACCCCGCCTTAGAGAACTCAAACTCGGCTGCAATCCCTTTGAAGATTCCGATACCACAGAAGAGCTCATCCGCCAGGGACTCCAACGAAACATCCACCTGCGCCTCCCACTCGCTTGGCTCGATGGAAAGCGGATCACCCGCTTTTAGAGAAGCCTCAGGATTAAGAGAAAGATAGTTTATTATTTTTTCGCCAGTTATAAATAATGAGCTCATATGAAAATTCAAACAGTGAAATTTCCCATCGGCGTTTCGGTTCAGGTCAGCCCTGGAAATGTGACCATTGCTACAGAGGACGCCCTTCCAGTATGCAAACCTGAATCTGGTCCCTCTATCCATTGGTCTCGAGTTGAAAAGGATGATTTTTTTCAGGAAAGCCCCGTAAAGGCAGCTTTGAAAGAGAGGGTCTGCCTCTTCGCCATCGAGGATGGAAAACTCCACCAGATCACCATAGGAGGGATCCCTCTACCCTCCCTTATTTTGGCACACCGCAGCCTCTATCGCCTTCACCACACGACAACAAACTTCAAGATCCACGCCGACCTCTTACGGTTTCACCTTCTTCGTACCCATTTGGATAGGAGGAAGAGACTTGTTATCGATGAGAGAGTGAAAAGCGTGGGCTTTTTCACGCAGTTTCCAGTCGGAGTGACCATCGAGTACAAGCCGGGAAAAACCTACATTGTCTCTCCGAGTCTCCCCCAATTCTACGAAAGAGAAGGTGTGCTCTGCCCCACAAAACCGACAGAGAGGGACAATGGACTTCAGCTCCCTGAAAAGGTCGAGGGGGGATGGAGGTTCAAAGTGATCGATGCAGACGCCTGTGCCGTTCGTATCGCGAACATCGGCCTTATCGAGCTCCTTAATGATACCCGCATCGCCTCAGAGGTCGCTTTACTTGACGAGCGGACCTTTATGGTCTCACAAGATTTTTTAATCGCAAACCGTGTGAGAGTCAAAAACCTCGCCCTTTCAAAAAAAGATTCGACCCGCTGGATCCTCATCTCTTCTCTATTAGCTGGTATCGCTGGAGGAATTATTGGAAGTTTTTTATTTAATAAAACTATTAGATAAAATTGATTTTTTATTCATAATAAACTAAAATTACTTAAAAAAGGATATATTATGAATAGAATTACATCAAAAGGTTCGCCAGAATTCAATAGTAGAGCTGCAAAATTCCAAGGGAAAGGCTCCTCCTCTCAGCTCTCAAGAGAAAAGTTGACTCACGTCGCGAGTACAACTCTCCGCCTCAAACACTCTAATAAACCTGCAGAAGAGCCCGTCTCTTTCAGGGTAAGCACCCTACCAAAAGACTTCAAAGCGCTCTTTTCCTCAGCTGGAACTGCACTTTCTCAAAATATTCAACCCAATGAGGAAGAACAAGTAAAGGAAACAGCTCCCGCTCAAAAATCCCGTGAAGAGCAGGTCAAAGACTTTGTACAAAAACTCCTCCAAGAGATGGATAGTCCCAACTCCAAACTTCCCGGACAGTTTTTCGATGCGTTCCCTCTTCTGAAAAAATCCGACCAAAAACGGATCAGAGAAGAAATCAAACGCCTTCACAAAGCAAAACCTCCCCAAATTCCAGAGGGTAAGTACAACCTCCTTAAAGAGAAGCTCCATCCCAACTACAGCACCTCTTTTTCAGGATCAACCAGCACCGGCTCTCCCACCCGTAGCCCTAGTGCAGGTGCTGTCGAGGTTCGAAATCGAAGAAACAGCGGAGTAGGCTCTCTCCGCGGAACAGAACGCACCATTCAACCGACTGTTGCATTCAGCGCAATCACTCTCACCCAGTTTATGGAAACCGCCGAAGCAAAATTCAATCCAAAAGATAAAAAGTTCATCTCTGCGATGGCTCTTTATCTCGCCGGTAAAGAAGTGGAAGCAGTGACCTTTCTCAGGACACCTCAACTGGTCTTCCCGATGGAAAGCACCAAAGCTGGACAGCGGATCATAAAAAACTCCAACCGCCTTGCAGACTTTGTCACCCTATCGATCGTCTCTGCAAAAGACATTGAACATGCAAGCCAGTATATCAACTTCTGGATCCAAGTGATGCAGCGCCTTGACACGTTGACCATTAAAGGCTTTAAAACAGACCGCGTCGGCTTCCATCAGTCTTGGATGGACTTGAACGGAGCCCTGGCCTCGGGCCCAGTTTCTCGGATCAAGCCTGCGTGGGAACTGCTCCCAGAAAATCAAAAAGTATATTTTGACGCAGTTCAAGCTCACTTTATAAAACAGGGCACGATAATCAACTTCCAACAAAAACTCATTGAACGTTCCCTTTCTCCCTATCTTGGAAGACTCAATGCGAACCTCGTCTTTATCATGGATGGAAATGAAGCTCTGGAAGACCAAGTTGAGCTGATTGCACACTCTATCATTGGGCCTGCAAAAGCCGTAGGGCGCCTCTCCCGTGCTAGTGGAAAGATTCCCTCAATGCAAGGACGTCTCTCCATGCCCAACTTCTCTCCAGAGAAAAAGAAGGAAGCTAAGAAAGAAGAGGGAAGTTCTAGCTCAGAAGACAAAGAGACAGGACCCACAGCGGATGAGAAAAAGAGAGACTTCTTCTTCGCCCTTTCCGTCCTCCTTCACGAAGGTGCTTACCAAGTCGGCTAGTCGACTTTAAAAGTCGTATTGGTATAGAGATGGACTTTGTCTAGCAGCTCTCATTAGGACCGGTCTGACCTCTTCCGCAGGCATACGCAGACGTGTGGCAAACAACACACGAAGGCTAAGACTTTCGCGTATACATCGAGCCAGAGCCTCCAGACTTTGTTTTGTGAACGGATTACCTGATAGATCCAAAGTCTGAATGGAACGGCCATGTAGAACGGCCTCCAAAATCGCTTTCATCCCTTTCACTCCGATTCCATTGTTTTGTAGTGAGAGTGCTCGGACTGTCCTGTTGAACTTCAGCGCCTCCGCAAGAGCCTTCGCCTCCTCGTTTCCAAGCAAACAAGAAGACAAATCCAAGGCTCTCAGAGTCTCATTGACGCGCAACGCCATCCCTAATGACTTCGCCCCATTTGGACCGGCTTTTTGACCAGACAAACTTAAGGACTTAAGAGCCCTATTAGAAAAAAGAGCCTGCGCAAAGGCTACCACACCCTCGGTTCCTATGACCCTTCCTCCGGTGGAGGTAAGCGTGAGCCTTTCGAGGGAGTCACTAGCAACTAATGCACCAGCAAGTGCTCTCGCTCCCCCTATTTTGGACATCGACTGAGAGAGGTTGATCGCTCGAATCACAGGATTTGTTTGAGCGGCTTCACCGATTTGAGTGACGCCCCCATCTCCGATGCAATTGTGATGAAGATCGATTTTTCGAAGGCCTCTGTTAACTCTAAGAAGCTTTGCAACAGCCACCGCTCCTTGGTCTTTCAGTTGACAATCTCTCAAATTCAAAACTCTTAGCGCGGTGTTGTGTTGAAGCCCTTCTACCAGGTTTTCTGCACCTTTTGCATATATCAGATTCGAACTCAGACTTAAAAACTGAAGAGTTCTATTTTCCTTTAACGCTTCACCAAGAGACTTCATTGAACCACTCGTTAAGCCTGTATCAGATAGGTCTAAGCTCAGAAAATGAAAGTTTCTTTCGACCAAAGAAATGATTGTACGCATGTCAGATCCTATAGGGTTGCGTGAAACCTTTAGGCACCTCAAGCTAGGAGAGTCTCCGATAGCTTCCATCATAGGAATCCAGGCAGGGTCCCAGGATGGGCGCGGGTTGTCTCCTAGAACCACTCGATCAAGAGCGAGTTGTGTGATAGCACCAGCGCGAAGAGCGCGGAATACCGCCTCACAGGTCGAATCGGGCAGCCTTGCATATGAAACTGAGAGCGTTGGTCCTACAATCTGATCTGGATGTAAGATGGGACGATTTAAAACTCTTGGCATTGTCATACAGCTTTCCTTTATAAAAATTAAAACGATTAAATATTAAAGGTGTTAAAATAACAAAACAACAAAATAATCAATAAAAAGTAACTATTTACAAGTTTATTAAAAAATAAATTAGAACTTGTGAGATAGAAAAAGAAATGAACAACTCAGCCCATCACGCTGAGAAAGTGGAGTGCGTCAGGGCTTTTGTTGATCTTGAGGGTAGGTGGTACGAGCTGCCTCTTGGAGCTCTTTCCAGGAGCCGCGGTCGAGCCAGCCCCAGCTGCCATTCCAGAAGAGGATGAAGGTGATGATGCCCCAGAGAGGGACAAGAAGATAGCTCCACATGAGCCAACGAGGAGCGCCCGCATCCTTTTCGATATAGGGAGGAACTGTATCATCTTCAACGCCTTCCATCCATTCGTTGTCTGTTGTCATTCGTCCTCCTCGAAAAGTTGCCATTTAGGGGATTCGTCAAAGCTGAGTCTTTTCGTGAGCAGGAGCGTCACGAAGAAGATGAACGCCGTGCCACCGAGTAGCGACGCGATCAGAAGCGCGTAGTGCGCACCCACAATACCGATTCCATCAGCGACCATCAGCGGCTCCCACGACTTGAGGTTTTCCCTCGATGATTTTGAGAGTGTCGACAGGGTCTTTACCCAACCACCAGGCCTGAGTCGGTGGAGTGATGCGGGTTCCCTTGGTCATCAGGTATTGGAAGATCGCTTCGAAATCCTGGTTAGGGACGCCGGCGACCGATCTAGCCGTCCCGCGTGGGTCAAAGTCGAAGAAGTGGCGGAAGGAGGGCATGATACTTCCCGCAGACGCTGTCTTTGGAGCCCAGAAGTGGGACTTGTGCCAATCGCGGCTGGGACGCTTGACGCCGACACGAGAGAGGTCAGGGCCGTTGCGTTTGGTACCGGGGAAGGTCACCTTCTGATAGATGTATTCGTTGGCAGAGGAGGGGGGAGCCGGGTAGTCTTCAGAACCGTTCGCGACCACATCTTGGACTAGGGTGCGTGTTTGGTCGGTATGGCAGTAAAAGCAGCCTTCGTGAGCGTAGATCTCCTGTCCACGTAAGATCAGCTCTTTTCTTGAACGGAAGCCGAGCGCCTTGTCCGTGAGCTCCTCGACACTCGCCACCGCGCGCCCTCGCGGGTCGTACTTCCAGGTCTTTGATTTGCCCACACCGTACTCGCGGATGCGGTACTCTTCAGGATTTTTCACAAAGATGACTCCTGGATCGCGGTGCCAAGAGGGAGGGTTGGAGCTCGTTTCGAGAATTTTGAAGTCTTCGTCGACAAAATCTTCCACCAGCCCTTCTGTTCTTGAAAGGGAAAAGGCAGAATCCACGCCGGGATCATAGAGCTCTAGGAAAGTGTGTTCAATGTCTCCCTTGAGTTGTGTACGCTTTTGTTCTGCGGCAGCAACCGCATCAAAACTCTCTTTCTTTTCTGGCTTCCTGAGAAGCAGCAGCTTCGAGGTTAAAACCAGCGGTTTTGCTTCCACAGCCGTGACGTACTCTTCTAGTTCTTTGGGTGCGACAATCTTGACGCTTTCTGTCTCTTGGAAAGCGAGGAGTGTCTCCCCTGATTTTAGGTGGTGCACATACTCCAGTTTTTTGATCCCCGCAGATTCGCTACTGATGTAGAGGTTGGGGTCGGAGACTTCGTACATCTGGACTTGGTAGTAGGAGGTGGGCGTCTTCCAAGAGGGGTCGATGAAACGCGGAGCACTCAGTGTGACAACGATGGCCGTGCTATAGAGGAAGACCACACCTAGAAAGACCCAGAGAAGAGAAGCTTCGAAGCGAGAGGGTGTCTTCATGAGGCTTTGACCTCCTTTTTCTTCGGTGAGAGGATCCAGGTGTTAAAGATATTCACCACAAAAAGGATGTTCGCGAAGAAGACAATGATCCCACCTAGACTCCGTAGCATCCACCAAGGGCGCATCTCTGCCACCGTTTGTAAGAAAGGCAAAAGGCTCAAGTTCTCTTGGAACTGGGCATAGGTCACACCGGTCGCCCAGCTTGCCCACATCAATCCCTGTAGATACCCCCCAAGCCAAAGAGAGAGGATGAAGGGGACGCTGCCAAAAAGGTTGAGCGTAAAAGACCAGTTCGCAAGACGCTCTGACCAGAGGGGGCGTTTCGTGATTGCAGGGATGATGTAGTAGATACCCGCCATCGCAAAGTAGGTGAAGGTTCCATAGAGAGCGATGTGACTATGTCCAATGATCCAGTCGGTTTTAGAAGTGATCTCATTCACATTCCTCAGTGCCATCAGCGATCCCTGGACCGAGGTGATAAGGTAAAAAATATTGCCCATCACTATGAAGCGCACAGAGGCGTTTTGAGTGTACTCCTTCCACTTGGGTTGCACGGTCGCAAAAATATTCAGGACAACGGTCCAAACAGGGATAAAGAGCCAGACAGAAAAGATGATTGAAACCGTCTGGAGCCATTGAGAAATGGGGCCGTGGATGATGTGATGCGCTCCGACCCAACCGTAGATAAAAGCAATTGACCAGAAGCCAATCATTGAAAGTTTATGGCTGTAGATCGGAACCCCTGCAACTTTGGGAAGAAAGTAGTAGGCCGTGGCGAGTCCCAGGGGAGTGAAGATGAGTCCGACGAGGTTGTGGACATAGAAAAACTCTGCGTTCACACGGGAGAGGCCGTAGGGGAGAAACTCAAGACTAAAGCCACCCACCCAAAAAACGACTGCAGCCCAGACAATGGCTCCTAGGATATACCAGAGAGAGACATACATCTTCTCGATCTTGCGGATGGCAACAGTCATATAAATGTTGATTCCAAAAAGGATCCAGGCGAGGACAATCAGCGGCTTGACAGGGATCCAAGAGACGAACATCGGCGTCTCGTCATACTCCCATCCATAGTTGGTTCCAAAGGGATAGGAAAACTGGCTGATGATGAGTGAAGGCCACCAAATTCCGATCGCCGTGTAGGCCAATTTTTTACTCCAGAGCTTCACTCCCGTCAGCCTTTGCACCATAAAAAGGGCGAGCCCTAGGTTGGCAGAGAGGAGCCAGAGGAGAACCACTCCGTTGACATGCACAGGACGCAAGCGTCCAAAGCTGATGTACTCTCCTGCAAAGTAGTCTGGGTAGAGGAATCCGTTAATCGAGATAAAGATCCCCACAAACATGCCGATCAACATAAAGCAGGTCGAGGGGAGGACCAGCCAGAGAGAAGGGCCATCTTCAAATCGACTCTTTTCCATTTCCTATCTCTTGGTTCAGTTTTTGAATTTGCGCAAAGGTAGAGATCGCAGTACGTAGGACCTCCTCCGTCGCATCGTTCGCTGTTTGCAAATCTTCGATCTCTTCTCGCTCTTCCTGAGAGGGGATTTTTGCTTTTGCAACCTCGAGACGCTGCTCTAAATCCGCTTTTTCTTTTCGAATCTCTGCAATCAGGGCTTTTTCCAACGCTTCACGCTTTAAGGGATCGCTCTCTTTGAGAATGACCAGGTAGTTTTGAAGAAGCGTTCCCGACCCAAATTGGGTAAAGAGGAGGTTGCCCAAATTTTCGCTCAGCTGCTTCTCCTTCTTAATGGTGGCACTCTTTTCGTTGAGTTCTGCTTCACGCTCTTTGAGTGCGTTGAGCTCCTTGCGTAAAGAGACCTCTTTTTGGAAGGAATCTTGATAGCCACTTGCGATGGCTCCCTGCTTAAAGCTCTCTTTTTCAAGCTCTCTACGAGACTCTTGCAGTTTCGAAATCTCTTCCTCAAGACGGCGGATCTCACCGACCTCTTTCGCCTTCTGTGCCTCGATCTCCCAGATCTTTGTCTGGTAGGTTTCGTAAAGGGAACTCTTGAGCTTTTCGTGGTTGCGTTTCGTTTTCGTGAGGCTGCGGATATACATGACCAGCTGGAGGCGCTGCAGCGGAGTCGTTTCATTTCCCCAAGCAACCATCGAAGTTCCTGTCACGCCGTAGTTGATGGCGCGGAGCAGACGGAGATCGTCACGGCTCTCGACCCAGGGGAGGTTGATAAGCATCCGGGGTTTGGCATCTTCCATCACCTCAGCACGTTCTCCCGCTCCGTCGGCATCGTTTCCATGACAGACGGCGCAGTTCAACTTAAAGTACGCCTCTCCCTCTTCGAGGTTCTTTTTGGTGTAGTACTTGTCTTTGATGTAGTAATACTTGCGCTCTTCCCCAGCACGAGGACTTTCAACCTCATCGAAGAGTTCTGAGGTGGACAACTTGGAAATCGGCTGAGCAACCACTCCTAAAATCGCCCCTAAAGGAAAGAAGCTCGCACGGCTCTCCTTCTGATCGATCTGAACGCCGCTCTCATCGAGCTCACGCAGGACATCTTCCGGAGTGTAGTCCCATCGCGGCACCTCTTGTTCAGAGTGGCGGCCTGGAAGGCGGCTAAAGATCCAGTTGACGAGCTTTTCAATCTCGTCATCGGTCAAGACAGGTCCCCCCATATCGAAAGGTTTGTCTTCTGCCACTTCACCCCATGGAGGCATCGGCCCTCCCGCCACACCGTAGCGGATCGACTCGTAGGCTTTCTGTTTGGTCAGCGAGCGTAAGAAAATCGGGTTGTTGAGGTTTTTCGGTACCGGATAGATCCACTCAGAGACCGGGCCGTTTCCTTTTAGATTTTCGCCGTGGCACTGCGCGCAGAGTTGCTGGTAGGCGTTCTCTGGATGGAAGCCGCGCTCTTTCCAGACTTTGCGTAAACTGTTGCGGTTTTCAACAGCCAGGCGGTCCAGCATATAGGTCAGCGCTAAGAACTTGGTGTTGTCAAAGGGGAAGACCGGCATGATCGATCGCGCGATGAGCGCTTGAGGGTTCCAGAAGTGTTCCATCAGCCACTGATCGGAGCGGTAGATCCCTGACCAGTTAGGACGTGGACCCACGAGACGACCAAAACCAAACTCGGTGATGTAAACTTTTAGGACTCTTTCCACACGCGCTTTCCACGCTTCGAGCTCTTCTCCTGTGAGTTCATGATTCTTTGCACGCGATGCATAGCGAAAGTTTGAGTAGAAGGACTCCATGTTCCCAGGGTACTTCTCCTGCATCTTCTCTAGCAGTCCAGGCTCTCCCACCTTCTGAATTTTGGCATCGATCTCGGCTGCGTTCTCTTCTAAAGAACGGACGATCGTCGAACCGAGAGCCTCTTCGGGGAAAAGTTCACGGAACCACTGCTGATCGTCATGACCTTCCACACCCCACTGGGAGTCAAACCCTTCAAGACGGTGGCAGGCGGCACATCCTTCTGTCGCAAAGATCATCATCGTTGAGCGCACATCACGGATCTGGTCGGAAGAGAGCGGTTTTTCCCATTCTCTTTTGAGACGTCCCTCTTCCCAGGCGCGGTTTGTCGCGGCCTCATCAAAATCCGAACGCGATCTCTTCTGTCCACGCTGCGCCAGGAGGAATGCCATCAAATCTTCGACTTCCTGGTGGTCGAGCTTGTAGTTGGGCATCGTAGAGGTTTTAAGGTCGGCTTGTGGCCAGACAATCGACTCTTTCATGAACCAGGGGTAGGAGAGTCCTTCAAGAGTCAGCTCAGGACCAACCCCTCCACGCGCAAAACCGGTGATCCGGTGGCAGGCGTAACACGCTTGAGAGACAAAAAGTTCTTCGCCGCGCTGGTAAGACTTCGTCAAGCGGTTCACATCCGAAACGGGTCTAGGCTTTTGGCGGCTATGGATCGATCCCGACTCCACAATCGATGTCACTTGTTCGAGAGTGAGATCCGGGTTCTGGTCGAAAGAGGCTTCGAGTTTATTGAGTGTCTCTTCACTCCCCACGAGACTGAGGAGGTCACGGTTGACGCGGTCGAGAATCAGAGTCTCTTTTTTGACATCTCCCTCGGCACTGACAAGCGCACGTCTGAGGTAGGCGATGTTCGCTTCTAGCTTTTCCAGTCCCTCTTCAGAGAGCGTGTAATCCTTTTGCTTCTCTTCAAGCTTTGTCAAAACCGACTGCACACCCTGATCTTCGATCCACTTTTTCAACGAGAGGAGCTCAATGAGGGCATCATACTCCCTTTTCACCTCAACAGCGTCCGGAAGGGCGAGTTCCTTTTCGGAAGGGTCGTGGCACTGAGCACAGCGTGCTTCAATCGCCCCACCCACCAACAGCGGATCGGTTTGAAAGAGAAGGCGGTGTCCTGGTTTGTGGTTATACGCCTTAGAAAAGAGCGGGTCGTTTCCATTCGGATCTTTTTCCAAAAATTCGGGTTCGGGACCTTGGAATGACTCTTCGTAGGTGCCGTCGAAGACCGGTCCGTGGGCACGGTCGGTCACAAGCCCTCGGCCATTCCCTCCGTGACAGACAGTACAGCCATACTCTTCGACTGGGTGGAACTCAAACGGCCGCGTCTCTTTGCCCATGAGGGGGTGCATCTGAAGGACTTGACTCATCTCGTAGGTGTGCTCACCGACATGTGCCACCTTGAGCTCAGCAAGAGCGTCTGCCTCCGACTCATTTCCCTGCTCGCGGAGCAAAGCGATCTTCTCATCGAGTTTTGTGAAGATGTAGTCGGGATTCGGGACTTTTTTCGGAACGCCGTTGTCATCCAAGATCAACTCCCCGTTGATATCGACGTCGAGCTTGGTCGGGGAGAAGTGTTCTAGTTCTAGGGCGACATGGCAAGAGATGCAACGGTCGATCGTTTCAGGGCCTTTGTCCTCTTTCGGAATGACAATCTGCTTGATACCAAATTTAAAGGGCGCAGGGGGTCTTCCAGTGTAGGAGGAGCGGAACTCCTCAAGCTGGACGTAGGCTTTCTGGTAGATCTTATATTCAGGGAAGAGCTCGCGGTAGATGACGACCGTAAAGATTGCTGTCCCGGCGATAGCAAGGGCGATCAGCAAAACTTGATAGAGTTCCCCACGTCTCATCTAGTGCCTCGCAAACGTTTCAGTCCAAGGCCAAATCCATCCCCAGTTCGCTCCCCGGAAGAGGGAGCCGACGATGATCAAGATGCCTTGAGAGGTCATGAAGGCCGTATAGAGGAAAATCGCAAGGTAGCGGCTACGGTGGAACCAGTAGCCCTCACCGTGAGGGTTGCGGTCGAGGTAGGGGATGAGTGCAAGGCCGATCACGATCAAGAAAGGCACTCCTATCCCTCCCCAAAAAGCACTGTACGCAACCATCTCTTGCAGACCGAGGAAGTACCACGGCGCCTTTGAAGGGTTGGGCGGCTTGCTCGGGTTTGCCGGTTCTTCAAGCGGCGCGTCGATGAGGGAAAGCCCGAGAACAAGAACTAAAATGACTAAAAAGGCGACAAGCTCAGCGCGGAGAAGATGCGGCCAGGTGAAGACAAAATTGTAGGGGCCTTTGTCGACGGTAGGACAAGTCCCCCGCACGAGTTCCATCAATCCGTAGGTACGTTTCACACCTGGAGCAAAAGACTCTTTCGTATCAGACCGTTGCACAACGCGGTAAGGGTCAGGTCGCAGTTGGTCTGGAGGACGTGAAAGACCTCCATCCTTCCGGATCCGCCAAAAATGGACCCCAATTAAAATGGAGGTGAAGATCGGAAGCACCGCCACATGCAAGACATAAAAACGGATCAAGGCATCTTGGCCCACGGTTGTCGAGGCAAGAAGCATCACTTTGTTGATGTTGTACTCAAAGCCTGGAATGTTCGGCGCATAGCCCGCAATCTCCGCTCCGACCGTGACCGCCCAGAAGGAGAGCTGGTCCCAAGGAAGCAGGTAACCTGTAAAAGAGAGAAGAAGAGTCATCACCATCAAGATGACACCGATCACCCAGTTGAACTTGCGCATCCCCTTGTAGGAACCGGTATAGAAGACCCGCGACATATGCAAGAAGACAAAGAGCACCATCAAATGTGCGCTCCAACGGTGCATGCTGCGGTAGAAGCCTGCAAACGGGGTCGTATCTTGCCAATCTTTCATGATCTGGAAAGCGCGGTCTTCAGCGGGGATGTAGTAGAACATCAAAATCACGCCTGAAATCGTCAGGATGAGGAATAGACTGGTCGTGATGGCGCCGAGACCAAGAGTATAAAAGGGATCGAGCGAGTTTTTGTGGCACTTAACCGGGTGGAAGTGGAGAAAGAAGTTCTTAAAGACGATCTCCGAGCGGTCGACGTCGTTGTTGGGGTAGTTGTGGCGGAAGATCGAGCGGACAAAGGCGCGTGGGAGATTAAGCAAGTGCTCGAAAAAACTCTCTCTTCTTTTTCCCTTAAACGTTTCCATTCACTAACTCACTGTAAACCATGCTGCGTCAAAATCGAGTGTCTGCTGGGCTTTGTCGACCATCAGATCGCCAGAGGCTCCCAGAAAAACTTTAAAGAACACCAAAGGCAGCGGGGCGGGCCCTCCGGTGTTTCGTCCATATTGGTCATAGGTCGACCCATGACAGGGGCATTTGTAGCCCGTCTCTACCGCGTTGACGGTGCAGCCGAGGTGAGTACACACCGCCGTCTGGACGCGCACCTTCCCTCCTGCCGTCTGGATAAAGACCTTCTGATTCGGATCGAAGATTTTTCCATCTCTCGAAAGAACGTCGTCAGGGCGTCCGATCGAAAAGGTCGATGGGGGTGTTTTCATTGCATTCGGATAGAGGAACCCCAGCATCGACATGCCAAAGACCTGTGAAAGCCCCACCACTCCTGCACCGACACCCAAGAGCGCAAGGAAAGAGCGCCTCGAGATCCGTGGATCCTCATCGTCGGGATCGACATTCAAAGAGTTGCGGTACTTCGGCATCGTTTAGTCGTCCTTATCATTTCGAAAAAGTTCATATTTCACATCCTCGACATCATCGAAGTGTCCCTTCCTCCAAAAGAGATAGGTCACAACAAGCGTCGAAACTCCCATCAGAGAAGTTAAAAGTAACAGACCATCCACTATCCAATCCACCGAATTGAGTAATTCATCACATCCATCGTCACAGCTTGAGTCGGGCACTTCTCTGCACAGAGACCGCAACGGATGCAGAGGTCCTCATCTTTTAACATTGCCGTCCCCATCAAATCAAGCTCAGACTCGTCGATCTCATCCGAGTCCACACTGTAGAGGTTATCGACCGCTTGACGCAGTTTCCCATCTCCTTGGTCGAGGTTGAGCTGGCTGAGCGGAACTTGCTTTAAGCAGTTACAAGGACAGACATCGACGCAGCCGTTGCACTTGATGCAAAGCGCTCCATCGAAGACGGGGTTGACATGGCACTGAAGGCAGCGGTTGGCCTGCTCGTGGGCCGACTCATCGGTGTAGTTATTCTCCACCATGTTCCAGTTCTCTTTCCTCACTTCCTTCGGCTGAGAGGTCGGGAGAGCGTAGTCGGTGCGGAGGTAGTCTTTATTCCGGATAGGAGAGATCTCGGTGAACTCGCCAACCACCTCCTGGTAGGGACGTGTCCCTCGGAGGTCTGTGTCAATGGTCCGTGCGGCTTCTTGTCCATGACGGATCGCCGTGATGAAGAGCGCCGGACCGAAGGCAGCGTCGCCGCCTGCATAGACGCCTTCAACAGAGGTGCGCCCTGTCTCGCGCTCTGTCTGAATGATCCCTCTGTCGATCTTGAGCTGATCGGCCTTCTCCCAGCCGTTTAGAAAGCTGGTATCCATCGACTGTCCGATGGCAAGAGCGATCGTGTCGCATTCAATCACCGACTCATCTCCCTCAATGAACTGCGGTGCGAAGCGGCCGTCACTGTCAAAAAGAGAGGAGATTCTTTGGACCTTCAGCCCAACGATTTTGCCCTCCTCATCGCGGAGGATCTCTTTCGGACCCACACGGTTGACAATGGTCACTCCCTCTTCTAAACCATCTTCAATTTCAAACTCATCCGCCGTCTGCTCATCACGCGCCTCCAGACAGGTCATCGTCACCTCAGCGCCGTTCCGTACCGAGGTCCGCGCAACGTCGAAAGCAACGTTCCCCCCCCCAATGACCACCATCTTTCGACCGATCGACCACTTCTCCTCAGCACAGAGGACCCGTAAATACTCGATTCCTCGGATGACGTCGGGGGCATCTGCACCGGGAATCGGAAGGGAGCGGGAACGCCAGAGACCGATCCCGATAAAGATGGCATCGTATTTCTCCTCGAGCTCGCTCATCAAAATATCGCGCCCGACCTTCGTGTTATAGATGATCTTAGCCCCGAGGTGTTCGATCGCAGCACACTCATTGAGAGCGACTTCGTTCTTCAAACGGTAGTTCGGGACACCGTAGGTGAGCATCCCCCCTGCCATGCGCATCATCTCAAAGACATCCACTTCATAGCCGAGGCGGAGGAGGTCGTGAGCGACCGTCAGGGAAGCGACACCTGCGCCGAGGCAGGCCACCTTGAGACCATTTTTCTTTGGCTTTGTCGAGCCACGGGCATAAGAATACTCAAGTGATTGAATATGAGCTTTTTTTGAATAACCAAACCACTCATCCAGGTAGCGCTTTTGGGCTCGAATCGTGAGAGTTTTATCGACCCGGTCACGGCGGCAAGAGATCTCACACGGGGCCCCACAGATCAAACCACAGATCGAGGCGAAGGGATTCGGTCCACGAGCGATCTTGTAGCCCTCTAAATAGTTTCCCGCATGGAGCGCCATCATATAGCCGCGGCCATCGGTGTTCACAGGACATCCGTCACGACAGTCGATCTGTCTTAAGTAGTAATCGAGGTCAGGGACTACCGCATCGTAAAGGGGCTTATAAATCTCTTCAGGATCGTCGGACATGCAACCGTATCGTGTTAAATTTTAGAATCTAACAGACTAAAGAAATTATTAACAGAAGTGTTCTTTAAGTAAGCAGAAAGCTTCCGCAGGCCAAGATCGGCTGGCCTGCGGAAAAGAATCCATTAGCCATAAGAGACGAGTTGATCTTCTAGAGGCCGGATATAGGAGATACAGCGTTGTCGCTGGGTATAAGTCGCTCCATTCCGAAACCTTGCAAGTTGAGACCAAAACTCTCTCTCGATATCAGGAATAGCGTTGTGGGTAGGCTTTGAACCTACCAAGATATCTGTATACCACTTGTTTTTCTTCCTAATGGCATCAATCGCTGCGCTAAGACATTTACCATGAGAAGAGAAGTCGAGCCCAAGCTCCAGCCTTTCAATCTCACGGTTGAAATCACCTATAGCCATCGGAGCCACCACCTGAATAGGAAGGGTCCCTATAAACTCAACAGTCCGATAAAAAGCATCCACTTTTGCATGCTTATCCCCCTTTCTGTGAGGAAACTTTAGAGCATCTCTTTCACTAGATGCTATCTCCACCTTATTGATGTGACTTTCTAACAATCGAACAATCTTCTGCGCGTTTACTAGATGATCATCAACGTTAAAGTAGCCTTCTCTGACCTCTGATAAGTTCTCTTGCTTCTTATCAACCTCGTCTCTCAATTGCTTTAAGTCTAACGCTCCATTCACAATGAATCCTTGCCGATAGAAATGACGTTGGACGATCTCAGCCTTCGCTTCTTCTGTCGAAAAGAGACTATAATAGACAGGGCTCAACCAAAGAGCCGCTCCTAAGAGAAGAAGTCCAAGGGGGTAGAGGACCGCAGAAGCCACTCCCATGATCGACACTAATAGATCTGTGCTGAGTGGTTTCAAGTGCGTTACCGCCTTGTTCCCATATATAATATCACGAGCTAGATGTGCAGAGTGATAGGCCACTCCAATCGGAGCCACCACCACTGCGGTAAAAATCGCTGCAACCCAGCGGATAGGATAGCGCAGGGCGGTTGATTGCAAACCACTCAGTAAGCGAAAGAAATGACGGACAGCGACACGGGTCACCGCCAAAGCCATCCCCACCAATCCCACAAAAGAGTTCGCACCAGCAGCTGCTCTCTCATACTCGACCTTGGAGCCCGGGGTAAGGGGAGCAGCACGGAACATCCCAAAAGCAAAGCTCGGCTTCTGGTCCGAAGTAAGATAGTCCCGTGACATCATCCGAGCCAACAGATGTTTATACGGAACGTTTTCCACCTTGAGTGCGTAGGTGGGTTCTGTGTGCCGCTGCACGCGGCTTAAATACACTCCTGTAAGAGAAGATTCCATAATCTACCACTCCTTCGTTTAATCAATAAAAGTTAGGAAAGTACCAGGGTGCCTTTATCGAGGTCGTGCTTCGTCCACTACCTCAACTCATATCGAAGGGGGGAATTATTAATCAAGAGCATAACCTGCTGAAAATCAGCTTTTCTTGCTCTACTATCGTTTAACCGATTGTGAGCTCTGGAAAAGCTGTGGTAAGGGCGTTATCCAGCCGCGTGTAGAAGGCTAGCCAATTTTTGACCTCGTCGATATTCGGAAGTCTAACATCCTGAGCCTCAATTTCTTTTAGGTCTCGACGCTCTCTAAACTCACGTCTGAGCTCGTAAAGATCCCTATCACCGACTTCAAAGACAACATCAAAGCCTTCTCGGCGAAACTCTTGCTCCACTGTATACTCAAAACGCTCTTCTCTCGAAAGGAAATAGGTTTGTACGGGACGGCTACCAATCAAGGCGCCAAAAACCACGACAGGAATCAACGAAAAACAGGCTAAAGCAACCGTTGTGATAAAAAGAGCTGCGTCCGTCACAAAAGGCTTCAGCCGCTGCCAGGAGGTAGAGTAGAGCTTTTCACTCGCCTCTTCTCTATTGAAGAAGAGAATAGAAAGTTCATGCACAGCAAATATCCCCACACTGAATGGAGCCGCGGCAATAGGACCCAAAATTCCTGCCAAAGTACGGAGAGGAATCTCGACTATGGTTTGTAGACTGACGTAAGGAGTTATCGTATAACGACAATAATCTAATACCTCATTGAAAAACTTCGATGACAAATCCCACGCTTCTCCAATACTTTCTGCGTCGCCGACCGCTTTCAGACGTCCCTTCAAATCGAGGTCGGAAACCTTCTCACTCGCACTCTTCAAACTGGACTCACCAATCCGCTTTATAGCCAACTCATGATCCATTTCAAAATCACCCCTAGGTGTGCAGTACCTCTGTTGCAGCGTCCTTTCGGTATAATTCAACATTGAAAAATAGAGTCCACCTTGTGTGATTTTGATTGCCATTGGATTTTCCTTTTTGAATTTAAAAAATTAAGTTTAGCGTCTTCCTCTAATTTTTTGTACCCTTGAGTGATCCCAGATTGATAGAGACGCCCTTCATACACCAAGTCTCTTTCAAAATTTGCACCACCTGCGCCATTTTTAGATTCAATATTGATTATTTTTGTTTATTTTATTTTTAATTTAATGGTAATATTATTAACAAAAATAGGTTATAAAACATGATTAATAAAGTTAATAAAGATACCAGAAGCCCCGATTCAAGCCCTCCAGCCTCTCCTCCTCCCCCTAAACAACCGCGGTTGTTAGGTCGAGACGTCCGTGATGAAGCAGGCAGCGTTTCGGGAGATCTCGACAAAATCCTCCAGTTCTTGCGGAGCCTTCCTTCTTCACCTGCAGCATGCTTTTACAAAGATAGACTGACGCCTCTCGAGGGACTAGAGACAGAAGCAGAAGTCACTGCAGCACTGTGTAACGCCGTTTCGATCTGGATTCTGTTTAGAATTGAAAACAGAAACATAAAGCACCTATTAGACTCGCTCGAAGCTTTTCCCCCCAGTCTTATCCCTCATCTTTTAGGGTATTTGACTAAACAACAGCTGGGGACACCCAGAGCTGTAGAAAATGTGCTTCCCGATCGATGGTTCTTAAATAACGACTTTTTGGAGAAATTAAACGGTTTACTCTCTCACGAAGATATCCATATTCGACTTGGATCAGTGAAGCTTTTACTTCGTGCTAAACAGTGTGGAGCTCCTTTAGACACGAATCTTGTTTCCCGCTTTTTGAATGACTGCTTTCAGGTCATTCACTTATCACATCGTGACAAATCCCCGGTCCTTTGGTCCGAACTGATAGAGGTTTTACTTTCCGCTAAAGAACTAGGTATCTCCTTGAATTGGCAAAGAATTCTAAGTTCAATCGCAGGCTCTCTTCCAACCAATCCAACCTATGCAAACACGATGCTAAGTGAAATATTGAAAGATCAGTCCACCTCTCTTAGAGAGGACGCCGTCACTCCTCTCATGTACCTCCTTCATAATCAAAATGATTCGGTAAAATTCAAGGCTGCTAAATTGTTGATGCTCGCTAAAGAGCATGGAGCCCCAGTCCAAACCGAGAAGGTCGTCACAACCTTAATGGAACTCTTTTGTAAAGGGGACGATTTAACAAAATTGGACACTGTCAATTTTTTGCTAAAAGCAGAATCCAAGGGAGCTTCCGTGGAATGGACTCGGCTCGCGTTGGATGTCGACCCTTTGACTCATGAAATTGATGAGCTAAAAATCGAAGCTGCACGCCTTTTAGTCAGACGCGGACTTGGAGGAATGGCCGTTGATTGGGAGAGAATAAGTGATTTACCCGCACTGATGGCCCCCGAAGAAGGGGAAGTTGAAATTGAAGACTACTTGGAAAGGCAACTAGACGCTGCCTTGGTGGTGGTAGATGCAAAGGAGAGAGGAGCTCCTGTCAACCTCGATACAGTGATCTCTGTTGCAACTCGCATTCTGGAAACTGGAGATCGCATGAACCAAGGTAAAGCTGCAAAAATATTGGCCCGCACTAGGGTTAAAACATCCTATCCTCAGGTCGTTCAAACATTGATGGATCTTCTCGAAAAATCTCCAAACTTTGAACTGAAGCTGCAGGCAATCAACACTCTTCTAAAAATCCAGAGTGACGGTCATGATATCGATTGGAAAAAAGTTCTTCCGATACTATCACCAAGCGAGATCGATTCCTCTCATACAGGAAAAGTGGCTCAATTTTGTTCTTTTGAAACAACCAATTATACTAACTTACTTAAGGCAAAGCTTTTAATGAAATTGGGACTCAGAGGAGTCAACGTCAACTGGGAATTTGTATTGAAGACACTCACTGATCAACTCTCCGATGATGAACCCTCCCATTCTCTGCTCGCTGCAAAACAGTTGATCAAAGCGAGAGAGTCAGGGGTCGAGGTAGAGAGCTCTAAAGTGATTGCAACACTCAGGGAACTAATTCAAAAATCGATCTTGAATCGAGAGGAAGCCTCTAATCTTCTAAGAAGAGTCGAGTCGTTTCAACCCTGACCTCTGATTTTTTTAAGATCCGTGAAAGCAGAAGTCGTGGATGATCTCTTTGACCTCTTCGACATCCGCGGCGCGGCTCATCTTCTGACGGAACTGCTTCGCTCCGCTGGTGCTTTTAATGTACCAGCAGCCGATACGGCGTGCATCAATGACCGCTTTTTTATCGTTGTGATAGTGGAGCACCTTGTCAAAATGATCGAGGAGTGTTTGCTTATACTCTTCCGCTGTTTTCGGAGTCGCCTTTCCCGTCGTGAGATACTCAATCATTTCCTCAACAATCCAAGGACTTCCCATCGTCCCTCTAGAGATCACCACTCCATCACAGTCGGTTTGCTCAAAGACCTTCTGAACCGCCTCTCCTGAGAAGAGGTCTCCATTGGCAAGAACGAGGATCTCTTTTGCGGCCTCTTTGCACTCTTTAATCCAATCCCACTTGGCATTGCCATTGTAGCCCTGCTTGCGCGTTCGTCCATGGACACAGATGGAGACGGCGCCTGCGGCTTCAGCAATCTGAGTGATCTGAGGTCCCACAAGCTCCTCTTCTGTCCAACCCATACGGATTTTGACAGATACGGGAACTTTCACGGCCGCTTTGATCTCACTGACAATCTCTCCGATCTTTTCTGGCTGGCGAAGCAGCCCTGACCCACTCCCATCTTTGGTGATCTTATCGACCGGGCAGCCGCAGTTGAGATCAATCACATCAAAGCCCAGCTCTTCTAAGATTTTGGCCGACTTCCCGGCAATTTTGGGGTTGGAACCGACCAATTGGGCTCCAATCGGGTGCATCCCTTCCGTGTAATCTAAAAGGCGGAAGGTTCCGACATCGCCACGGATGAGCGCATCCATCTTGACCATCTCACAAAAATGGAGTCCTGGACGGTAAGCGCTTCCCATCTCACGAAAAGGGAGGTCAGAACAACCGGCTAAAGGAGCATAGAAGATGTTGTTGGGCAGAGTGATCGACCCATATTGAAAGGGGCGCTTTAAGAACCGATCGTGATGATGAGCCATTTCACTCCATACTCAATGAATTGCAGCGCAAAAAGCGCGACAATGGGGCTAAAATCGATCATTCCTAAGGGAGGAATGATCCGTCTAAAAATTTCTAGATAAGGATCGGTGTAGGCCATGATATACTTCATGACCGTGTACTGTTGAAGCTCAGGCAACCAGGAGCTCAAAATGCGGGCAAAAATCATGAGCATGTAAATCAAAAAGAGCTTATCAATGATCAAGAGTAATAAGGCCATAAAGAATTCCTTCAAAAAAACGCATTTTTTTGATAATCTTAGTCTTTAAGTCTAAAAAAGTAAAGAGCATATGATATGCTGAACCTTTGGAAAAGCGAGTCTGTTTTTAGCCTGCATCGAGATCAAAATGTTCTCTATGCTGTGACAGTTCAGATGGATAAGACTCCTCAAGTCTTCTCCGCTGAGGTCGATGAGCTCGCCGATTTTGAGTTCGATCCTACCCTCCATGAACAGGTCGCAGCCTCTTTTCCTGCAAAAGATATTTTAATCCGCCCTCTCGACCTCAAGCTAAAAAAAGAAAAAGCGCTCCTCTCTGTCTTACCCTTTGAAGCAGAACCCCTCCTCCCCTTCCCCATTGAAGAAGCCGTCCTCACCTTTGCCAAAAGAGAAACCCTTGGACAAACAACACACCTTTCCCTTTTCGCTGCGCGTCAAGAGAGCGTGGAACTCGCCCTCGAAAACTGGGAAGAAGTGGGGGTCGACCCAGACTATCTTTTCCCTGAAAGTCAAGGACTTGCAACACTTTGTAAGGCCGTTCTCCCGGAAGAGGAAAAAACGACGACGACCTTTGTGATCCACTTCGGTGAAGAGAGTGTCATAGCCCTTTTGCAGAAAAATGGTGTTCCCCTCGGAATCCATACGGTACACCTTGATCAAGAGGGACTCAAACTCGAACTAGAGCGCATCCTCCTCTCTCTCAGTAAACAGTTTAAATCCCTAGACATCTCCGGCGTCTTCTTTACTGGAAAAGTAACTGAATATCAAGAACTTAAGAAAGAACTCCTCCTCCGTCTACAAATTGATGAAGTGCTCCCTGAAGAGACCTTCGGACTCGAAGAAAAAGAGATTCTCCTCTTTGCTATTCCCGTAGGCCTTGCGCTCACAACTCAAGACAAAACTCTTGATAATGTGAACCTTAGAAAAGATTCTTTTGCCCCTTCCAACCCCTGGAAACCCTATGTCAAGCCGCTTTACACTTATGGAGCTGCTTGCCTCCTCCTCCTTGTCTCTCTCTTCCTCTTTTCGAAGGCAACCATCTCCTATGAGTTGAGAGAACTCCAGCAAAGCTACAACACCCTCCTTCGAGTCGTCGACCTTCCTTCAAAGGAGGTGGAGTTCGAATTCCCCTCTGGAGCAAAACAACTCTCTGACCTCTCTTTTGATGAAATCCAATCACGCGTCAGTTGGATCCAGAAAAAAGTGGCTAAAGATCCGGAATACTTCCCTCTCTATCCCGATGTTCCAAACCTTTCAGACCTTTTAGCTTGGCTTGGCTCTCATCCGTATGCAAAAGCTCCCGCTCCTGGAGAGGCTCCCTTGATTGAGATCCAAAGCCTCCAGTACACCCTTGTCAAAAGGCCTGATTCGAAGAAGAAACGCGAAAAATACCGAGTGAAAGTGGATTTAGAGTTCCAAACAGGGACTCCGAAGAATGCAAGAGAGTTCCACGAAGCACTCCTCAAACCAAACGATTTTGTCGACCCTAAAACAGAAGTAAAGTGGAACGCCTCACAAAACCTCTACCGCACCACCTTCTTTCTAAAAAATCGGACACCCAAACTCCAAGCCAGGGAGGTGAACGGTGAGTAAGTGGATTCTCTCTATCCCTGTGAAACGAGCCATCCTCTACCTCTTGGTCATTGGACTCTTTCCCTCTTTCCTGGTGCTTTTTTACTTTTTCTCAGAGAAGGGAGCCATCCAAACGCTTGAAAAAAGGATCCAAGCGCTTGAAGAGATGGCCTACCTCAAGCAAAAGCGCGGAGAGCTCAACAAGTCAATCATGGTGACCTACTCCGGCTCCGATAAATTTTATATCGATAAAGAACTCGAATCCCTTCAACTGCTCCTTCCAGAGATCGAAACCTTAGAAAAGAGTGTCCAGACCTTCACCGCCATCGATAACGAATCTCTGCATGAACGGCTCTCTTTTCTTAAAAACACCAATAAAATTGTCTTTGCCGAAAGCAATGTCCAAAATTTGGGTGGTTTTACGGAGACAACCGAGTCGCTGGTGAAGCCGGTTGAGCTCGATATGGCTGACCTCCAAACCCTCCTCACACGCATAGAAAAGGGGGAAAACTTCGACGAGACCTCGAAAAAACCTCAACTGATCATCACTGATTTTCGTATGGACCGTGCTCCAACTCTCACAGGAAGTGAAGTCTTCCGCATCAATCTAAAATTATTAAAACGGGAGTTTCAACAATGAAGAAATCGCTTCTTTCTCTCCTTCTTTTGCTGGCATCCTGCTCTAAAGTAGAAACCTCTTCTCTCTCCACTGTCACGATCGTGGATCGAAACGGCTTTTCGGAGACGATCAGCAACCAAGACAGGCTCTCTCTCTACGAAAACACGAACTTTTCAACCAACCAGCCCTATAAAGAGGTCGCACGCGTCTACAAACGCGACGGTGAGGGCAATGTCAACTCCTCTGTCAACACCTACCACGAAAATGGGCAGCCCTATCAATACCTAGAAATCTCGAATGGCCGGGCTAGAGGAGCCTATCTCGAATGGCATCCAAACGGAACTCTCGCATTGGAGGCAACGGTGGTTGAAGGAGAGCCAGAACTCTCCGACGAAGCGCGCGCCACATGGATTTTTGATGGGATGGCCTCTTGCTGGGATGACCAAGGAACCCTTGCCGCCACCTTTCCTTATAGCAAAGGAATGATGGATGGCTCGGTGACCTACTATCATCCTGATGGTAAAGTGTGGAAGGAGCTCGAATATACTGCTGGTAACCAAGAAGGAACTGAAGAGATTTACACACCCGACGGGCTCCTCCTTCAACGCTCTCACTATAAAGAAGGGCTCCGCGACGGGGACTTAAAGCGCTTTTGGTCAAACGGAGAGATCCAATCTGACGAGTTCTACTACCACGGCAAACTGATGAAGGGACGCTACACTGACGAGAGGGGAAATGAGCTCTCGAAAGTGGAAGAGGGCAATGGAAGACGCGCTCTTTTTGGAAAAAAACACCTCACAGAAACACATGAATACCGGGATGGATTCCCTTCTGGAGAAGTGGTCGTCTATGATGAACACCGTCTCATTTTACAGAGATACCACGTGAAGAATGGGCTGAAACATGGTGAAGATACAGAGTACTATGCAGGAACCACTCGCCCTAAAATCACTCTCACCTGGGTCGAGGGACAAATCCGTGGAAACGTCAAGACTTGGTACCCCTCTGGAAAGCCACAAAGTGAACGAGAGATCCACAACCACAAGAAAAATGGACTCCTCACCGGCTGGTATGAGAGTGGAGACCTCATGCTCATCGAGGAATACAGAGATGACCTCCTTCAAAAAGGAGAGTACTATAAAAAAGGGGAGAAGCGTTCTACCTCCCGCGTTGTGAATGGAAACGGCTCCGCCACCCTATATGACTCTGATGGGAACTTCAAAACGAAAATCACCTACAAGAACGGAGTTCCTCTTCCCTAATAAACTTTTGATCCACCCTCGGAAGCCTCCTTCTAAGAAAGCCACTTTACGTAAGCACTACTTAGAGAAAAGAGCTCAAATTTCGTTAGATTTACGTCTAAAAGCTGAAGGAAAAGCTCTCGACTATTGCACTCAAGCTCTCTCAAAGTCGGACACCGTTCTCTCTTTTGCCTCCTTTGGATCCGAAATTTCAACGAAAGAGATCAACCTCTTCTTGATGAAGAGAGGTTCTTTAGTACTACCCCGCGTCGTGGCAGACTCCATAGAAGTTTTCCGTGTGACTTCGCTCAAGCAGCTCCAACCCTCCTCTTACGGGATCTTAGAGCCCTCTCCCACCCTCTGTTCACGTGTAAAAGAGAGCGAAATCGACCTCTCACTCGTACCTGGAGTCGCATTTCACTCTAATTTTCACCGTATAGGATATGGAAAAGGGCACTACGACCGCTTTTTTGCTAGATTTGATTCGTCTTCAGTGGAAAAGGTAGGACTTGGGTATCAAGAGCAAAGAATCGAGGGGGAGTTCTCACCGCAGGAAACGGATATCCCCCTCGACCAGATTCTGTTGTTTTAGCTTTCTTGAGCTGGCTCTTCAGCCGGAGCTTTGCCGAATTTCTTCTCAGCAATCTCTTTTTCGAGTTTTTCCATCAGCGCCGAGTCGTTTTTAAGCAGTTCACGCACCGCTTCACGCCCTTGACCGAGTCTCTCTGAGTTGTAAGAGAACCACGCTCCTTTCTTATCGATGATTCCACACTCGACACCAAGGTCAATGACCGTTCCAGTACGAGAAATCCCCTCATCGAAGAAGATGTCGAACTCAGCGACGCGGAAAGGAGGCGCCATCTTATTCTTCACGACTTTCACCTTGGTTCGGTTCCCGAGCTCACGGTTATCTGATGACTTGATCGATCCAGCACGGCGGATCTCCATGCGCACAGAGCTGTAAAACTTAAGCGCACGTCCCCCTGTCGTTGTTTCAGGGTTTCCATAAACAATCCCGATCTTTTCACGGACTTGGTTGATGAAAATCGCACACGTATTGCTCTTCGCAAGGGCTGCAGTGAGCTTACGCAGTGCTTGGGACATCATTCTCGCCTGTAGACCCATAAATTGATCTCCAATCTCCCCCTCAAGCTCTGTCTTCGGCACGAGGGCTGCAACCGAGTCAATCACGATGACATCGACTGCGTTGGAACGTGCGAGCGTCTCTGCGATGTTCAGCGCCTCTTCCCCTGAGTCGGGCTGAGAGATCAGTAGGTCGTCCACATTGACCCCAATCTTCTTCGCATAAGATGGGTCCACAGCATGCTCCGCGTCGATATACGCAGCGAGTCCACCACCTTTTTGAGCGTTTGCAACAATATGTAAAGCCAGTGTCGATTTACCTGAGGACTCAGGCCCGTAAATCTCAACAACACGTCCTCTTGGAACACCTCCGATTCCGAGTGCTTCATCAAGAGTCAACGCTCCCGTTGGAATCGCACTAATTTCTCTTGAAGCGTGTGCCGCTCCAAGTGTCATGATCGCTCCTTCACCAAACTGCTTCTTGATGTAGCTGACGGCGCTATCGAGAGCTTTTTTTCTTTCTGTATCCACTGCATTCGCCATGAGTGTTCTCCTTTTTTTGGAGCGAGGATAACCCATTTACAAAATAAGGGAAACTTTCTTGAGATGAAACAGCCACTTTTTTATGATCGAAATTACTATGAGTAAAATCGTTCAGCTAGATGCACTTGAAATCCTCGACTCGAGAGGACAACCGACCCTCGAAGTGAACCTAAAAACGGAAAAAGGAGCTGTCGGCCGTGCTGCCGTTCCTTCTGGTGCTTCCACAGGGGAACACGAAGCGCTTGAGTTGCGCGATAAAGACCCTTCTCGTTACTTAGGAAAAGGAGTTCTAAAGGCAATCAAAAACGTTGAAGGTCCTCTTGCTGAAGCAGTTAAAGGTCTTGAGGTCAGTGACCAACGCACCCTCGACCAGACGATGATCCAGCTCGACGGAACCTCTACAAAGAGCCAGTTTGGAGCCAACGCGCTTTTGGGAATCTCCCTCGCCGCCGCCCGTGCAGCAGCGAACGAAGAGGGACTTCCTCTCTACCGCTATATTGGCGGTGTCGATGCACACCTCCTTCCTTGCCCGATGATGAACGTCATCAACGGTGGCCTTCACGCTTCAAATAGCCTTGACTTTCAAGAGTTTATGATTCGTCCTCGCGGAGCATCCTCATTTACCGAAGCCCTGCGGTGGGGAGCAGAGATCTTCCAACATCTGAAAAGCCTACTCCACTCAAAGGGACTATCCACCTCTGTCGGCGACGAAGGGGGCTTTGCACCTGATCTCGGATCAAACGAAGAGGCTCTCGAATTCCTTGTCAAAGCGATTGAAAAAGCAGGCCTAAGGCCCGGTGGTGAAGTCACACTCGCTCTCGACTGTGCGGCTTCTTCCTTCTACGACACGAACAAGGGAAAGTACATTGACTTCAAGAAGAAGGAGAGAGGAGAGTCTTTTCAACAGCGCTCTTCTGATGAACAAGTAGTTCTTTTAGAGTCACTTGTCGACTCTTTTCCGATTGACTCCATCGAGGATGGGCTCGATGAAAATGATTGGGCGGGCTGGCAGCAGCTCAACGAAAAGCTCGGCAAAAGGATCCAGATTGTCGGAGATGACATCTTTGTCACCAACCCCGACTTTCTACGCCGAGGTATCGAACTGAAAGCCGCCAACTCAATTCTCATCAAGGTGAATCAAATCGGGACACTGACAGAGACCCTCGAAACGATTCAACTCGCAAAAAACCATCAATTCACTACTGTGATCTCTCACCGTTCTGGGGAGACAGAGGACACTTTTATCTCGGACCTTGCTGTTGCCACCGGCTCCGGTCAGATCAAAACCGGGTCTCTTTCCCGTTCTGACCGTACAGCCAAGTATAACCAGCTCTTGCGCATTGAAAAGGAGCTTGGTGCCTCAGCAAAGTTTGCCCACTCCATTCAGAAAGAATGGGCTCTTTGAAGTCCAACTCTCGATAGTTCACGAAATCTTGTAAAAATGGGGTTAACCAGGCTAGTTAGAAGATAGCTGAAGTGCTTTCGCCGCTTCATACAGGGGAGATTTCTGAAGGCCCAGCTCTGAAAGCTCTATGATAAAATCTTTAGTTTCCACGTGGAACATCTCTATCGCTTTATCTTTTCCAAAGTGGAGGGCGGCGTTCGCTTTTTTCTCTTTTTCGAGGTCTTCTTTCTCATCTTCCAAATCGTCTGCAATCTGAAAAGCCATTCCAAAATGCATTGCCGCTTTTTTGACACTCTCGAGCTGAGAAGGAGTTCCCCCTCCAAAGAGCCAACCAAAAACGAAGGAAATTTCAAAGAGAGAAACGGTCTTGAGTCGAGTGATCTGTTGAAGGGTTTCTCCCTCTCCCATCTGCTCATAAAGATCTAAATACTGGCCTGTTGAAGCTCCCTCTAGTCCGCTATTTTGACTTGCATTTTCAACAGCGAGACGACATCTCTCTGGAGAGCCTTTTGTCAGAAGCCGGTATCCCTCCGCAATGAGGGCGTAGCTTGTCAAAATCGCCGTCGCTTCATCGTAAGCCTGATGGAGTGCTGGGCGCCCTCGTCGCGATTTCTCATCGTCCATGCAGGGAAGATCATCGGCAATCAATGAGGCTGTGTGAAAGCACTCAGCAGCCAAGGCAGCCTCTTTCAACCCCTCCTTCGGGCTCAACCCCTCTGCAATCATCCAAACCAGTGCGGGACGAAAGCGCTTTCCTGCTCCCAAAAGGGCGTAGGAAAGGGGTTCGTAAAGGGGTCCTTTTCCCTCTAATGTGAGCAAGTATTCCTGAAGATCTTTCTCCACTTTTTCCACAAAGGGAGCGATTTTTTTCGCTATTTGCTCTTTAAAAGGATTACTTAATGTCTTTTCTTTCAATGACTTCTGCTCTTTCTTTAGGTCGAACGACACAGTTTGAAGGAACCACTCCTCCATGAGAAACACAAGGGAACCAGAAAGCTCCTTTGCCAATAATTGTACCAGGATGGGTCACGGCATTACATCCAATTTGCGCCCCGTCCCCAATGATCGCACCAAACTTTCTGAGTCCGGTATGAAAAGTGTCTCCTGCAGCGTGTATGATCACCTCTTTGTGATCGAGCTTGAGGTTTGCTAACTTTGTTCCTGCTCCTAAGTTGACTTTTCTACCGAGAACCGAGTCTCCTAAGTAAGCAAAATGGGCCGCTTGAGCCCCCTCTAGAAACAGGCAGTTCTTGGCCTCTGTAGTGTGTCCGATCACCACATTGTCCTCAGCAAGGACATTGCCACGGATATAGGAGCCTTGTCTCACAACACAGTTTTTTCCAAGGAGGCAGGGGCCTTTGATGTAGGCTCCCGGTTCAACCACACTCCCCTCTCCAATGGAGATGAGTTCGGGGTTTTCCAGGTGGACTAAGGGGGGAATTTCAACTTCAATCTTTCCAAGAGACTGCGATTCGAGGAAGGGAGCGATTTTTTTAAGCAGCTCCCAACAAAACTCAACCTCTTCAAAAAGAGAGGGATACAACGTATTTTCTAAAGAAAAAAGGGCCTTCGGAGAGAGAAAATCTTTCATGGGCTTCATCCTATCATGAACAGAAAAAAAAGAGGCAAAAGGAAAACCCTTTTGCCTCACATCTGGGTGAGAGGATTTGAACCTCCGACCCCTTGCACCCCATGCAAGTGCGCTAGCCAAGCTGCGCTACACCCAGGAATAAAAGCTTAAACCGCCGTGAGTCCTTCAAATTGGATTTCGGTTTTTTTAAACTCATTGAGTGCAATCTTTGCGCACTCTTCGATGATCGTTTCCATCGGGTCTGTCATCGTCACATCGGCGGCATCAAGATCCACTGAGATCGACGCACTAAAGGTCATACCTCCCTTAATACCAGTGACTTTGAAGTTCGCAAAGATCCCCTCTTTGCGCTTGGTGATGTTCTTGAAACGGACCAAATTATTTTCTGCTAAATCCTTCATAATGCCAAAGAGTTTACCCTTGTAGAACCATTGTGGTCAAGGCTGTCTGTAAGTTGGAGACAAGCGGTTGTAATCCTCTCAAAAGCCTCGTTCTATTGACGGCAGGCTGGCTTATCCACACCTTCATCAACATAGAAAAAAGCTGAAGAAATACTAGGGAATTTGCTAACTTATGGCTTTTTCCACACCCTCTTAAAGAAGAAGAATATTAAGCATATACCTTCTCTAAAGAAAGGAGCTTCTCTTGACAACAGACACTCAACAAACGTTTGACCTAGGAACTTCTTGGAACACCGTTCTCAAGGAGGAACTTGACAAGCCCTATATGAGAGAGCTCGGCACTTTCGTAGAGCAAGAAGAAGAGCACGGAGACGTGTTTCCTCCCCCTGAATTGAGGTTTTCAACGTTTAAAAAAACTCCCTATGATCAGGTCAAGGTCGTCATTGTAGGCCAAGATCCCTATCACGGTCCAGGACAAGCGGAAGGAATGTCGTTTTCTGTCCCTCCAGGCGTGCGTCCTCCTCCCTCCTTGCTGAACATCTTCAAAGAGATTGGCGAGGATCTGGGGCCTTTTAGCACCACTCACGGCTCTTTGAAAGCGTGGGCAGAGAGTGGAGTGTTTCTTTTGAATGCGATCCTCACCGTTCGTCGCTCTCAACCCGCTTCTCACAAAGGAAGAGGCTGGGAGCAATTCACAGACCAAGTCCTTGCAAAACTCAACGAACGAGAGACCCCACTTGTCTTTCTTCTCTGGGGAAAATATGCTCAAGAAAAGGGCCACTTCCTGAACAGAGATCGCCATTTGGTTTTGACTTCAGCCCATCCCTCTCCTTTCTCAGCAACGCGCTTTTTTGGATGTAGACACTTCTCAAAAGCGAATCAATTCCTTGAATCTAAGGGAATTGAGCCCATCAACTGGAGAAAGCTCTAGGAGGCTCTAGACAACATTTTTTCTCTTGTGATAAGCCAAAAGAGAAAGGAGAGCCTCTCAGGATTTTCAAAATCTTTATTTGTTATTAATACAAGATTTTATTATAATTTAGTTAGGCGGGGTAACAATTATGCTTATTACAAAGAATACTTTATTCGAGCTAGTTGATCAGCTTAAACTAATAGGCCATACTAAGCTGGACGAGGGGCTTTCCTCTATCGACGTTCAGTACTTTTCTGATGCAGAAAAGCTCTCTCTAACAACACCCGTTTTCGAGGGGGGAAATTACATCCCTCCTAGCGTTAAAAGCTCTCTTAAAGAAGGGCCAGCCCTTCCTCGAACCTCTATTAAAACCTACGTTTCGGTAGAGGAGGAGACTTTTAGCATCCAACTGCACTATCTAGGGCTCATTGACAGTGTTGAACCAAGACCTGTTTTAGAGTTGCTCGAGGAGTTTGCCCACATTGCAGAAGAGTGGCGCGACTATCTCAATGAGCAGGGTGAAAAAGACCTCATGCACGTCCGAAAATAGGGATCTTTATCTATCTAAATTAGTGTAAAGCGGCTTTACTTTGTTTTGCAGATTTGATCTTTGCAAGCAAGATTGCGCCTTCGTAAAACAAGATCAAAGGGACTGCTGAAAGGAGTTGGGAAAAGACGTCGGGGGGCGTTAAAACTGCACTAATAATCAGTGAAAAGACAATGTAAACCTTCCGATAAGATGAAAGGAGTTCTGCTGAGAGAATCCCCACCTGAACTAGAAAAAACAAGAGAACCGCTGTCTCAGCAATAAAAGCCGAAGCAACCAAAAGACTGGTTGTAAAACTCAAATATTCACTAACCGACCATAAATTGGTTCCCAGCCTCTCATTGAATTGAAAAAAGAAACGGTTGGCCATTGGAAGCATCCACATCCAAGAGACAAAAAGTCCTGTAAAAATGGCCCCGTAGGAGATCCCAAGAAGGGGGAGAATCCAACTGCGCTCGTGCTGAAAAAGGGCGGGCTTTAAAAATCTCACAACTTCCCATAAACAATAGGGTGAAAAGAGCAGCAACCCCATCCAAAATGAGACGCGCAGAGACGTAGTAAACCCAGAAAGTGGACTCAAGAAAAAGAGGGGTAAATCTCTCTTCGGAGAGTCATAGATAACAACACCCCCAGGAGGAATCGTTGTAGAGTTCTGAAAACTCTTCGAAACAAGAGTTGCTCCTTTTGGTAAAGACCAAGCTTGAGGATTTCTGTTTCGGTTAGTGATTTGGAGCCTTTCAATCGTTGTCGGGCGAAGAGAGATCTCTTGTAGAGCCTCTTTTAAGGGTGCATATAGAGTCTCTATCAACACAGAAGAAAATGTAAAGCAAAGAATTGTTGAGAGAGCGAGCGCTAGTAAAACCCGAATGAGAGTCGCTCTTAACTCATCTAGGTGTTGCCAAAACGTTTGAGGATCTGAAAATTCACTCATCTTTTTCGTTCGAAGAGAGGTCACTCTCTCCTTGGCAGGCTTTCTTGAACTCTAAAATTCCCTTACCTAGGCTTTTTGCAAACTCCGGAAGTTTTTTTCCTCCAAAAAGGATCAAAACAGCAAGCAAAATCACTAGTAATTCTGTGGTTCCCACCATGGGTTTTCTCCATTGTAAAAAATAAAATCGATCTCTATAAAACATAGTAGCTTTGAATAATTTAGGACAACCAGATGCCAGAGTCTCTTAAAGATCGAATGAAAGGTTCCAAGTCTCTTTTTTGGATTCTCTTCTACATCGCTGTTTTGATTATCTTAGGGCAGATCTTTTATATCGTTGCTAAAGAGTCTCATCTAGAAGTTCCATCTCATGATATCATTCTCAATCCCATTGAGTATCAAGATGAGGCGATTCCTTCGGTCATGGGTAAGATATGGAACCGGATTGGAGAGCAGCCGTTCAATCTGATCGCGACTTTCATCTTCCTCTGCGCCATTGTTCACACTTTTTTATCTCATCAATTTTCAGTCTTGGCCCACAAATTAGAAGATCGAAACAGAGAGAGGGGAAAAGAAGTTCAAACGTTTACAACAGAGATCCTCCACTTCCTTGGAGAGGTAGAGGTGATCTTTGGTCTTTGGGTCATACCGCTCATGGTGTCAATGAGTCTCTACTATGACTGGAGTACAGCATTAAACTATCTCAACACTCGTAACTATACCGAGCCAACGTTTGTCATTGTAATTATGGCACTTGCAGCGACGAGGCCCATTTTACGCTTGTCAGAAGAAAGTGTACGTAACCTTGCAAGAATTGGAGGAGGCTCCGTCACTGCCTGGTGGTTTTCTATTCTCACCATAGGACCCTTCTTAGGATCGATCATCACCGAACCCGGTGCGATGACCATCTGTGCGATCCTGCTCAGTAAACAGTTTTACTCTCTCAAGCCAAGCAACCGGCTTGCCTATGCAACGCTTGGACTTCTCTTTACCAACGTCTCTGTAGGGGGAGTGTTTACCAACTTTGCTGCTCCAGCGGTTCTCATGGTTAGCCGCTCCTGGGAGTGGAGCTCCTACTTCATGATGTACACCTTTGGATTTAAGGCCATCTTTGCAGTGATTGGTTCAAACATTCTCTACTACTATCTCTTTAGAAAAGACTTCAGAGAGATGGAGGCCTACAGTAAAAAGAATCCGCTAAAAGAAGTCGAAGAAGAACCTATTCCTGCTTGGATTACCATCACACACTTGGTTTTTCTTGCATGGACGGTCATCCACTCTCACTATCCAGTCATCTTTGTGGGATCCTTCATGCTCTTCCTCGGGTTTAGACAAGCCACTCGCATCCACCAGTTAGAGCTCAACATGAAAATTCCACTCCTTGTGGGCTACTTCCTTGCGGGAATCATTGTTCATGGTGGACTTCAAGGCTGGTGGATTGATCCTGTGATCAGTGAAGCGAAACCTTGGGTTCTCTACGCAGCCTCTGTGTTCCTCACCGCCTTCAATGACAACGCAGGAATCACCTATCTTGCAACCCTTGTTCCAAACTTCAGTGATATACTCAAGTACTCTGTTGTTGCGGGTGCTGTTGCAGGGGGTGGTCTGACTGTGATCGCGAACGCTCCGAACCCTGCCGGACATGCGATCCTCGGCAAACACTTCAAAGATGGAATCAGCCACGTCGGCCTCTTTGTTGCGGCTCTCATACCCATGTTCGTCGTGACCGTTGGCTTCTGGTTTGCTCGAGTATTCAATTTAATTTAAAAGAATCTACTTTCCCTCCTCTCTACAACACAAAATAAGCTCTAAACTTGCTATTCATAAGATTGTAAAGCAAATACTAGTTCAAAATTGACTATCAATTGTAAAGCGTAACAAAATATTCCTCGCTAATACGATCGTTGAGAATGCAGTAGACTATACTCTTTATACTGCTACCCGTTAAGAGATGAGGAAAGCTAATAGAGTGAGATAAACTGAATAACCTCAAGGAACTCCTTCTATGAAAAGAAGAAAATTTTCCTCAGAATTAAAAACACGAGTTGTTTTGGAAGGCTTAAAAGGCCGCTCAATTGCAGAGATTTGTAATGAGTATGAAATCACCCAATCAAACTAATACCAGTGGCACGCCTGTTTCATGAAAAATTGTTCAAAAGCATTTGAAGTGATCAATGATTCCAGAAGAGAGTCAAAGCTAGAATCAGAGAACAAAAAGCTGAAGTCTCTCGTTGAGGAACTAGCTGTGGAGTTAAAAAAAAGCGACACGTTTTTCTAAAACACAAGAGATCTGCTGAAAGACGCAAAACGGATGCAGAATTTTTGTCTCTTATTGAAGAAATCAAAAAGCAACATCCGTTTTGGGGATATCGAAGAGTTTGGGCAACTCTTCGTTATAAACACGAAAAAGTCATCAATCAAAAGAGGGTCTACAGATTGATTTAAGAAAACGGATTAGTCGTGATTCGCAGAGAGGCTTTGAGATCATCCAGGACCCCTAGGAGTAAGCCTAAAGCAATTAAGCCAAACGAGTTATGGGGAACGGACATGACAAAGATTATGGTTAAGGAAACAGGCTGGGTTTATATCAATGTCGTATTGGATTGGTTCACAAAAAAAATTGTAGGTCATACCGTGGGACTGAGGCCAATTTGCGAAGATTGGAAGTCAGTAATGGAAATAGCGATGAATCGCCAGTTTCCAAATGGAGTACTAGCTAGTGGAGTAGCCCTTGTGTAAGATAATGGAAGTCAGCCAACCTCACAAAGCTATCAGAAGAACTGCAGGAGACGTGGAGTGAAGCAAATTTTCACCAGTTACAACAACCCTAATGGCAATGCTGAAACAGAATGGTTTATGAGAACCCTGAAAGAAGAGCTGTTGTGTTTGAAGGAATGGAGAAGTCTCAAGGAGCTTGAAGAAGAGATAGAGGCTTGGGTCAAAAGCTACAACAAGGAGTATTTACACTCCTCAAATGGCTACCGTCCACCGAATGATGTGGAAATGGAGTACCTGGAAAAAATGGTAGCATAATGGTCAGTAGCCGGGTAGGGAAAGACTCTATTAGATTTTCCTTGCTTAACGGGGTGCATTACACTCATCCAGGATAGAAATCTTTTAAGAGCGGCTTTTAAAAAAGAGTCAGAAAAACTGACTTCAGAAATAATGATTTCCCACAGTGTTCAGAACCAGATCGTTCGAGAGAAGGTTGGTTCTAAGCAGCTGTAGAGGTAGTAGATGCTATGTGAGATTAAATCACATTGTTAAGCAGATTTATGCCTATTCTTCGAGTATTTGAATTATAGATTTGAGGCTATCGCGAGTCTCGTCGTCGATCGCGGTGAGCTGGTTGTGAGAAAGGACAAGCTCTTCCAAGCTTGTGAGCCCTGAGAAGGTCTTCTTGCCGATCGCGGTGAGCTGGTTGTTATTAAGCCAAAGTTTTTCCAAGCTTGTGAGTCCTGAGAAGGTCTTCTTATGGATCGCGATGAGCTGGTTGTTATCAAGCCAAAGACATCGCAAGCTTGTGAGTCCTGAGAAGGCCCCCTCCTCGATCGCGGTGAGCTGGTTGTTATGGAGTCCAAGCTCACGCAAGCTTGTGAGGCCTGAGAAGGTCTCCTTGCCGATCGCGGTGAGCTGGTTGTTATGGAGCCCAAGCACTTCCAAGTTTGTGAGTCCTGAGAAGGTCTCCTTGCCGATCGCGGTGAGCTGGTTGCAATGGAGCCCAATCACTTCCAAACTTGTGAGGCCTGAGAAGGTCTCCTCATCGATCGCGGTGAGCTGGTTGTGAGAAAGGACAAGCTCTTCCAAGCTTGTGAGGCCTGAGAAGGCCTCCTTATGGATCACGGTGAGCTGGTTGTTATTAAGCCAAAGTTTTTCCAAGCTTGTGAGTCCTGAGAAGGCCTCCTTATGGATCGCGGTGAGCTGGTTGTTAGAAATGTCAAGCCCTATCAAGCTTGTGAGCCTTGAGAATGCCTCCTTTTCGATCGCGGTGAGCTGGTTGTTAGAAAGGTCAAGCCATTCCAAGTTTGTGAGTCCTGAAAAACAATTTTTTGGGATATAAGATATTTCGTTATTAGCGAAACTGAGTCTACCTATAAAATATCCAAGTCGATTAACTTCTTCTGGAATTTCAGTGAGACCAATTGCTT